>JAESGC010000009.1_pt1 | contig 404903 bp, 380 predicted proteins | sample 9266221 | NCBI WGS metagenome assembly JAESGC01 (sample SAMN14515568, study PRJNA621660) | algae metagenome | isolation source: Trichormus sp. ATA11-4-KO1 and co-occurring heterotrophs from soil, at the... | place: Chile: Atacama Desert, Tarapaca Region | collected 2009-05-22 | reverse complement strand
GCCAAATCAAGAGACTTAATACTACTTATTCTCATTAAGTCTCTGGAATCTTGAATCTAACTTAGTTCTTATGTACTACTCCGTCAGCTTTTTGTTGATGTGTGACAGTTAGGGTGCGGAAGGTGGGATTTAACTATATCTGATTGGTCTGGTGTTTAGGCGATCGCTCTTGTTAACAAACTGCCAAGACGCAGAGAACGCCAAGGAAAAATGCTAGTTGATTAAACACACTAAAACTTGAATTAAAAATCCTGAGTAAAAAAAATCCCTGGTAAAAAAGACCAGGGGTAAAGATATCTAATAGAATGACTTGGTTTAAATCTTAGCCAGCATTTGCCAAGAGTAACTCTCGTTTTTCTGACCCTTGAATTTTCACCTGATTGTCATCATCAATATCAACAATGGCTGTGTCTCCATCGGTGATTTCACCAGACAGCATTGCTTCAGCCAAAGAATCTTCTAACAGCCGCATAATGGCTCGGCGTAACGGTCTAGCGCCGTAACTGGGGTTATAGCCTTCTTCGACTACACGCTCTTTGAAGCGCTCTGTAACTTTGAGGACAATTCCCTTTTCAGTTAAGCGGCTAGCAACCTCACGTAGCATGATGTCAGCAATTTGCTTAACTTCATCCTTGGACAGTTGCGTGAAGACGATAATATCATCTACACGATTGAGGAATTCCGGACGGAAGTAAGCTTTTAGTTCCTCATTCACTAAGGTACGAATGCGATTGTAGCTAGCATTGGCTTCAGTATCGAACTCAAAGCCTAAGCCGCCGCCACCTTTTTCAATTACCTTAGAACCAATGTTGGAAGTCAAAATAATTAGTGTATTCTTGAAGTCTACTTTCCGACCTTTGGCATCGGTGAGGTGACCGTCATCTAGAATTTGCAGCAGCATGTTGAATACATCGGGGTGCGCTTTTTCGATTTCGTCGAACAGTAGCACTGTGTATGGTCTGCGGCGCACGGCTTCGGTCAGTTGTCCGCCTTCGTCATATCCTACGTAACCAGGAGGTGAACCTATTAGCTTGGAGACGGTATGTCCTTCCATATATTCGGACATATCTAAGCGAATCATTGCTTCTTCCGCACCGAAGAAGTACGATGCTAAGGATTTGGCTAATTCTGTTTTACCAACTCCAGTAGGCCCGGAGAAGATAAAACTGGCGATTGGACGATTGGGGTTCTTTAACCCTACTCTGGCGCGACGAATGGCACGAGATACGGCTGTAACTGCTTGTTCTTGACCAATTAACCGCTCATGGAGTGTGTCTTCTAGATGTAATAGCAACTCTGACTCAGATTCGGTGAGTTTGTTGACTGGTACACCTGTCCACGAAGCGACGATTTGAGCAATGTCTTCTTCGTCTACAACGGGGGAGGGGAAAGATTTATCGGTTTGTAGTTCAGCTGCGAGTTTTATTTCTTCGTCCCGCAATTCTCCAGCTTTGTCATAATTCTGGATTCTCACTGCTTCCTCTTTAGCTTTAGTCACACCGATTAGTTGCTGCTTGAGTTCTTTGTTAGTAGAAATCCGAGAGTTTCGCAGCCGCACGCGGGAACCAGCTTCATCAATTAAGTCAATGGCTTTATCTGGCAAAAAGCGATCGCTAATATAACGATCTGACAAGTTTGCGGCGGCGACAACAGCTGCATCAGAAATGTGTACTTTGTGGTGCTGCTCGTAAGCTCCGCGCAAGCCGTAGAGTATATCAATGGTTTCTTCTACTGAAGGTTCCCCTACCAGAATCGATTGAAAACGCCGCTCTAAGGCTGCATCACGCTCAATATGCTGACGATACTCATTCAGGGTGGTTGCACCAATGCACTGAAGTTCTCCCCGTGCTAAGGCAGGTTTGAGGATGTTGGCTGCATCTAAGCCGCCTTCTGTACCACCAGCACCAACTAAGGTGTGAACTTCGTCAATCACCAAAATGATATTGCCAGCAGAACGGACTTCATCGACAATTTTCTTGAGGCGTTCTTCAAAGTCTCCACGGAAGCGAGTTCCAGAGACTATTAGCCCCATATCCAGGCTGATAACTTGCTTGTCTAGCAAAATTTCCGGCGCATCTTGATTCACAATACGTTGCGCTAGACCTTCAGCGATCGCAGTTTTACCAACTCCTGGTTCTCCAATCAACACTGGATTATTCTTTGTGCGGCGACCGAGAATTTGGATGGTGCGCTCAATTTCTTTTTGCCGACCGACTACAGGGTCGAGTTTACCTTCTTGAGCTAGTTTTGTCAGATTCCTGCCAAATTCTTCGAGACTGAGGTTTTGGGTGCGTTTTGAGCTACTACCAGTACTCGCGAAAACAGATGCACCTTCACCTAAACGCCGAATTACTGCTGTCCGGACACTCTTGAGGTCAACCCCTAGATTTTGTAGCACTTTGGCGGCGACACCTTCACCAGCCTCGGTCAATCCCAAGAGTAAGTGTTCAGTGTTGATGTAGTTATGTCCAAGACTATTGGCTTCTCTAAACGATTGCTCAAATAAGCTTTTCACCTTGGGGGTAAAAGGAATTTCCGGTGGTACAAAACCAGAACCTCTACCGATAATTTTTTCTACTTCGCGACGTGCTTCTTTAAGAGTAACGCCCAATTCGGCCAGCACTTTAGCAGCAACCCCAGTTCCTTCTCCAATCAAACCCAGGAGAATTTGTTCAGTTCCTACGAAATTGTGTCCCAGGCGACGGGCTTCCTCCTGAGCTAGCATAATTACTTTGATGGCTTCGGAAGTGAAGTGTTCAAACATAGCGGGTTCTTGCTCCCTTGCTGCTTGGACTTTGGATGAATTAAAATTTCACCCTTGTTTAAACTTTTTTGTATTTTCTTAAAGACAATGTATCTTTATTTAAAGTTGAATGGCAGTGGTGAGAGCCGTATGAGCTCAGGTGTGGTTGCCGTCTCCGTTAATTATGGCGCAACGGCAAGGCTCTGCACTCTAGATTTTGGATGAATTAGTAATCCGACTCAAGGTATAAATTATGTCTGAATTACACGGAAGTAAGGACCAACAACATCCGCTTTACAACCGCGATCGCCCCTCTATTGATATTTTACTCGCTCAAGAGGCAACGGAGTACAATTTGGCAGAATTGGCTAGATTGCGAATTCGTTATCAAGGTTTTCCCGGAGCGAGAGACATCCAAAAAGACCTAGATAAAGTCTTGCAGCAGTGGGGTTTGACGGAAGCCGAACTTTTTGAGAAAACTCGCCAGATGCACGATATTGGGGGAATTTATAAAAGTCGCGGCAAAAAAGAAGAACAAGATTGGAATTAGGGATTGGGGATTGGGAACTAGGTAGAAATTCCCCTTCATATCCCTACTCTTCACCTTCATTCACCTTCCGCTCTTCCCCATACTCCCGCAGCTGCTTTAATAGCTTTTCTTGAGATGATTCGGTAATTGCTGGAATAGCTTTTGGTTGAGGATTTGGTTCAAATATATTCACAGCAGTAGGTGAGGGTTTAATGGTTAAAGCCTGTTGCTTTGGGTTTGGAGTTGTAATCACATTATCAGTTTTTTTGGCAATAGGTCGATTAACAGTGGGTTTGTTAACAATAGGATTGCTAACAGCAGCTTTTACTGAGTCTAAAGTAGCAGCCACCTTCACTTGTTCCTGCATCTGTTCTGTAGAAGACACCAAACCACTTAAACCATTTACCAACTGTCGCAGATTTTGTCGGAAAGCAGGATCTCCTGTCAATTCATCCAAATCAGATGTAATTTTTTGGGTATTTTCAAATGTCACCCGTGCTGAATCTAAAGTTTGTTGCATTAGCACTAGGTTCTGAGGATCATTTAGGGTTTTCGAGGCGTCACGTAAATTAGCTGAGGCTTGCGCTGCGTTTGCCGAAAGTGCTTCTAAATTGTTGAGTAATTCGCCTTGGGTTAAACGATTGACAGTAGGTGATAGGCTGCTAACTGTAACGCGTAATTGGTTGCTAGTTTCGGTGATGTTGTTCAAAGCCCCAACTAGCATAGAACGATTGGTTGTTACCAAATCATCTAGGTTATTCAAAAGACGATTAGCTTTACTGGCTGTGGAACTAAATTCACCCGCAGTTACACCTAATTGATCTACTGTTTTAGTGGTGGATGCAGTTAGTTGATTTGTGGCTCGTTGCACTGAATTAGCAGTGGCGGAAAATGTGCCTAGTTGTTTTTGGAAGCTTTTGCTCAAACTTTGTACATCTTGGCTAAGAGAAGCAACACTAGAAGCTGCCTCTGTTGAGCTTTCCAAAAGTTGATTTAGTCTTTGATAAAATTTTGGGTCATTATATGCATTGGCAAAATTAGTTGAACTACGAATCAGTTCATCAATGCTGATACCAATCTGACCTTTTAATCGAGAACCATTACAAACAACGAGGCTATTATCACAATTATTTTCTAAAGGTTTAGCAACAGTAACCCCAGTAGGTAAAGACCTTTTTGGTGTAATGTCAATGATACTTTCGCTAATTAATCCACTCTGATTGGCTTCAATTACCACATCACGGGGGATGATCAAGTCAGCTGGAGCAATTTCGATTTCCACCTCTATGGCATTTGGCCTCGGTTGTACTCTAGAAATATTGCCTACTTTGACGCCACGATAACGAACTGGTGCGCCTTTTTGCATACCGCCAGCGTTAGAAAATTCCACAATAAATTTGTATGAACTGCTAGCAGTAGTAAATCTATTCAACCACAGAACAATCATGACAAATGCGCCCAATCCCAGTAGGATCAACAACCCCACTGAACCTTCTCTTAATGTACGTCTAGATGCAAAGCGGTTTGTAATGATATCTCGCATGTTTTTCCTCCAGCCACCTAGCCAGCTACCTGAATTGGGCCTTCCACACTTCCACTGATAAATTGTCTAATCAAGGGATGCTCTGTACTATCTATGTCACTAACTGTACCTTGCCACTGCACTTTACCTTGATAGAGAAACACAAGTCTATCAGCTGTGCGCCGAATGGTACTATCTTGGTGCGTAACAATGGCATACGTACTACAGACTCCCTGTGTGATTTGCAATTGACGAATTAAATCTTCTATCACTGTTGAGGCGATGGGGTCAAGTCCGGCTGTTGGTTCATCGTATAGTAAAACTTCCGGGCCTTCTGTGGGACTATCAGGATTAGAAATAATTGCACGGGCAAAACTTACCCGTTTTCGCATTCCTCCCGAAAGTTCAGATGGGTAGAGATGGCCGATTCCCGACAAACCAACCATTTCTAATTTTTCTTTGACTAGTTCACGAATGCGCGATCGCGGTATCTTGGAATGTTGATACAGTAAAAAACCTACATTTTCATCTACTGTCAACGAATCAAATAATGCTGCCTGCTGAAATACCATACCAATGCCTATGGGATCAGCATTATCCTCAATCAACCCGTCTCGCCGTTGTCCTTGGACATAAATTTCTCCTGTATCGGGAGTCATTAAGCCGGCAATAATCCTTAAAATTGTCGATTTACCAGTCCCTGAAGGCCCAATAATTCCTACTGCTTCTCCCCGGTAAATTGTCAAGTCCACGTTATCTAAAACTTGATTGCTACCAAAGGACTTAGAAATGCCTTTCAGTTCAATTAATGGTTCAGTCATTAGTCATTAGTCATTGGTCATTGGTCATTGGTCAATAAAATATGAACTCAACACTCAGCACTCAGCACTCTCAAAGTGATGTCATCGTTATTGGTAGCGGTATTGGCGGATTATGTGCTGCTGGTTTACTGGCTCGTTATGGTAAGCGGGTGATTGTTTGTGAAAGTCATACAATTCCCGGCGGTGCAGCCCACAGTTTTAGACGACGGGGATTTGAATTTGATTCTGGCCCCTCATTTTATTGTGGTTTGACAGCAACCCAGAGCTTGAATCCTGTAAAACAAGTTCTTGATGTTTTAGGTGAGTCCCTCCAAGTTATACCCTATGATCCATTAGGACACTACCACTTTCCTGAAGCCATTTTTGCAGTTTATAGCAATACTGAAAAGTACCGTCATGAGGTACTAGGACTTACGCCCCAAGGTGCTGAGGAACTCCAGCAATTTGAAGAACGTTTGTTAGGGCTATATGAGGCGATGAAAGGTATTCCTACTTTGGCTTTGAGAGCAGATTGGCAGGTAATGTTGATGTTGATGAAACGTTACTTCCCATATCTAGTCAAAATGCTGCCTTATTTGCCGCTTGTTCAGGCTTCTGTTGGGGATGTGATGGATACTACAGTAAAAGATGCTTGGGTACGTCGGCTAATTGACTTAGAATGCTTTTTACTCTCTGGTTTAAAGGCACACGGGACAATCGCCCCAGAGGTAGCTTTTATGTTAGGTGAACGCTCCCGTGCTGGAGTTGAATATCCTGTGGGAGGCAGTGGGGCGCTGGTGAAAGCCTTGGTGCGGGGTTTAGAACGTTGGGGTGGTAAGTTACGTTTGGGGTGTCATGTTGAGCAGATTTTGGTGGAATCGGGTAAGGCTGTAGGAGTACGGTTACAAACAGGTGAAATTATCCCAGCACCCATCGTAATTTCCAACGCGTCAATTTGGGATACCTACAATCATTTGTTACGCCCTGAAGATTTACCTGCATCTTACCGTCAAGCTGCATTAGATATGCCAGCAATAGAAAGTTTTATGCATTTACACTTAGGTATCCGGGCAACAGGGTTAGAGAATTTAACGGGACATCATGTAGTAGTTCATGATTCTAGTCAAGATATCACCGTACCAGGTAATACTTGCATGATTTCCATTCCCAGTGTGTGGGATGCGACTTTAGCACCAGAGGGACATCATGTGGTTCATGCTTACACTCTGGAAACTTTTGCTGGGTGGGAACGAAATGATGGGTATGAAGAAAAGAAACAAGAGAAAGCGCAAACTTTATATCGTGCTTTAGAAAAAGTGATTCCCGATATTCGGGAGCGTGTGGAATTAGAACTTATTGGCACACCTCTAACTCATGCCCATTATCTCAGAAGATATCAGGGAACTTATGGCCCTGCCATAGCTGCTGGTAAGGGGATGTTTCCTAGTACACAAACGCCAATAAAAGGTTTGTATCGTGTGGGTGATAGTACTATGCCGGGAATTGGAGTACCTGCGGTAGCTGCTTCTGGGATTTTGTGTGCTAATAGTTTGGTCAATTTGCAGGAAATGGGGGAGTTATTGGATGGTTTAAAGTTTTAGGGTTACTGAGGGGAAAGAGGTGTTTATTGCACGCAGAGGCGCAGACGCGCGGAGAGGAGTTCGGGCGATATTTTTTACAAAATCCTCTACTATTTATTGCTAAAATACTATTTTATTTATAAACTTTCAGAGTCCCAGATCCCCGGCTTCTTAAAGAAGCCGGGGATCTTTTTATTCGTAACTTATTTAGGATTGCTATATCTGACAAATAGATTTGAAAACTTGTAATAATTCAACTGCACGGGGAGGTTCCATAAAATTTAATAATGGCATCAAGTGATAAATAGGAGGATTACCTTGTTCAATATAAACAAACTGATAAGCTCTACCGTTAGTGGTTAGACCCCAAACAGATTTTTGATTATTTAAACTTTTATAAGCGTAGGTGAGTAATTGAGGTAAGCCTGTCAATATATCAATTTGACTATTTTTTGATTCAATTAAAAGTATCCAAAAATATACTTGAGATTGGGTATGTTTAGCTTTACTAACAGCTAAAATATCCATCCTGCCTTTAATTGTAGTATCTTCATCTTCAACTTCAATCTCAGCAATATCTTCTTCTAGGCGAATCTCGATAGGATAGCGATAAAATCCAGCTAATCTCATTAAGGGTGCAAGTACAAGAAATTTGACCTGTCCTTCCGAAACTTTGCCAGATTTAAGATAGCGTCGAAAGTCATCTCTAATTTGCAGAAGTTCATGTTGTTCTACTTCTGTGAGAGGTTCCAGGGCTAACAGAGGAGAAAATGATTCACTGTACTGTTCTTGAAAGCCAAACAGACGCTGAACATCTTCTAGAGATAAATTACTAGCGTTGAGAATTGTCATTATCTAACTTCCCTGTAAGTAGGACGGCATAAATATTTAAAGGTTTAATTTGTTTTTTGGCAACTAACACCAAGTTTGTAATACACGACCTTTGATTTCTTGTCCTAGCCAGGGTGTATTACTAGAAAGTGTATGCAGGTTTTTCTGTGCAATTTTCCAGGTTTCTTGGGGATTAAATAAAGCTAATTCTGCTGGTTGATTAGGAGTAATTGTACTCAATTTCTGCCCTAAACATTTGGCTGGGTTGGTGCTTAAAGCCTGCCATAATTCCAAAGCTGTAAATTCCCCAGTTTCAACAAGGTTTTGCCACAGTAAAGGTAATGCTAATTCTAAACCGATCGCTCCTGGTAATGATTCGGCAAAGGCTTGGACTTTTTCTTCGTAGGTGTGGGGTGCATGGTCAATGGCGATCGCATCGATAATTCCCTGTTTGACCCCAGCACGTAACGCCACTACATCACTAGCATTACCCAAGGGTGGTTCTAAATGCAAGCTGGTGTTGTAACTTTTAATGGCTTTGGTATCTAGTAACAAATGCATCCAAGTAGCACTGGCGGTGATGGGTAAACCAGCCGCTTTAGCTGAGGCGATGAGTTCTACACTCCGGGCTGTAGATACCCGCATGATATGTACTGGTGTACCTGTGGAAGCTACCAATTCTATCAAAGAGGCGATCGCAGTGGTTTCGGCGCTGGCGGGTATGGGGGGTAAACCGAGACGCAGCGCTTCTGCACCTTCGCGCATAACTCCATTGGCAGATAATAGGCGATCGCTTGGCCAAAAGGCTACGGGTTTACCTACAGGTTGCAGATATTCCAACACACGCCGCACTAACCCTAAATTTTCCCAAGGTTTCCCATCGGTAAAACCAACAACTCTCGCAGTCGCCAAATCTGCTAATTCTGTCAGTTGCTTTCCCGCCACATCCAAAGTAATTGCACCCCAAACATACAGATGGGGAAAAGAAAAATGCCAACTCTTCTCTGCGCCTCTGCGCCTCTGCGCCTCTACCTTCTTCTGCAACTGTACTACAAGTGCCGGATGATCAATAGCAGGTGATGTATCCGGTAAAATGCTAATTCTAGTAAAGCCACCAACCGCAGCAGCTTGTAATAGAGACAACAAAGTTTCCCGTCCTTCAAATCCTGGTTCGCCGGAATGACTATACAAATCTACTAAACCATTTCCTAAAACTAAACCCCGACAATCTTTAATTTGAGTATCAGAACTAATCTCAGAAATTTGTGTAGCAACGGCTTGAATTTCACCATTAACAATTAGCACATCAGCTATTTGGTCAATTCCCGAACCTGGATCAATTATTCGTACTTGTTGTAGCAGTTCAATCATAAAAGTTTAAAATTTTTATTTAGAACCACAGATAAACGCTAAACTTATCTGTGGTTTTATTGCCATCAAATTGACTTTTGCATGAGGTTTAATGAGTTAAGAGTTGAAAGTCAATGAATTAAAGGTTTTAAGTTATTTACGTTTGCTTTTTCACTCCTAACTTTTCTACAGTGCTCCAGCTGCGGTTTTATCCAGTACGCCTCCACCCAAGTGAGTGGTAATGTTCATTGCTTGCAGTACTGGCAAGCCATTTAATCCAGAAGGATAGTCAATCACACTGACTGCTCCATTGCCTTGGCGGAAATGCCAGAAATTTTCTGTTGATAAACCCAGAACATGACACAGCAAGGTTTTATTAGTAGCATCATGAGCTACTACCAATCCAGTTTTGAGTTGATTTGTTAATGCTGCTTGCACAATCTCCTGCCAAGCTGCGACGCTACGCTCCCATACCTGCTGCAAGTTTTCTCCTTCAGGCATTTGTACTGCCGCAGGTTCTGTCCGCCAACGTTGTAATTCTCCTGGAAATTCTTGCTCTATTTCTCTTTCTAATTTTCCTTCCCAAAGTCCGTGACTGATTTCTCTTAAACCATCTTGTAATTCCAAATTTACACTAGGATGGTGACGCAATATCAGTTCTGCTGTTTCTTTAGGACGCAGCATTGAGCTACTAACAGCAAAGTCAATTGCTACCTCTTGCAGAAATTCACCAGCTTTTTGCGCCTGTTGCCTACCATGATCATTGAGGGGAACGTCAATTTGACCTTGAAATCTGGTTTGGCGATTCCACTCGGTTTCTCCGTGACGTACCAACAATAATCGCACGCCCTGATGATTCGGTCGCAAAGAGGGAAATATTTCTCCCATGTGTTGCGTCTGATTCATCGATTCTAGTTGAACTGGTTCTCCCAAGCCTCCAGCAAAATTCAAAACAGTGATGCCGCAGTTAGATTGTTGTAGGCAATGATAGCGACTTGGAGGAATGCCCAACGCCGTGCTGATGAGGGCACGATTAATGCCGTTATGCCCTACTATGAGGATGGTTTCACCTTGATGACGTGACAAGACTTCTTGCCAAAATTGCTGCGCCTGCTTGTATAAAGCGAGGACAGGAAAATGTTCTCTTGTCCCCTCGGCATCGTTCACTAGCATCCGCAGTTCATGAGGACGTTCTTTCCAAGTGCGGTAGTCTTCAAAAAACTTCTGCTTGACATCAGCACTGAGCATTTCTGCCCACAACGGCAGATCAATTTCTATGAGTTTATCGGAAATTTGAGGAACAGCAGACTGTGGAGAATGAACTGCCAACTCACTACAGATAATATCTGCTGTTTTTTTTGCTCGTTGGAGGGGACTACTATAAATCGCACTAAATAAAATATTGCTGAGGGCTTTGCCTACTTTACTGGCATCAGTACAACCTTTTTCTGTTAATTTTGACACATCGGTGCGTCCCTGGATTCGCCGCTCGGTGTTATAGCTGCTTTGTCCGTGGCGCACAATGATGACGCGAGTCATCTATCTTGCCCTCCTCTATACTAAAGGACTAATTTTACAATGCAAACTGTTTGTAGAATTATCCATTAAATAGAACGTATCGCCAGAAAAATTGTCTTTAGTGCAGTTGTGCCTAATTATTCATGAGCACAATAATCCTGTAAAATTGACCAAAAACTTTTGCTTTTACCTGAAAAATAAATTTATTCCCTGCTAGAAATACTTTTATTTAACTTTGATTAACATTTTAGACACTTTCTATAAAACCCACTATTTTTATGTAATTAGTGTACTTTCATTCACAAATGAAGCAACATCTAGTATGGTAATTAATATTACTTAAATTTTACGTAAATCACTAAAAAGTTAACGTATAATTTTACACTTTAACATAAGATTATTACTATTTAACCTTGTCCTGTTTGGCAATGTTCATAGTGAATCATTTTTAACTAAGGTCAGTTGACAAACTGTCACGAATAAATTGTTCAATTTTATTCCAGAAGAGCTACCATTGAAATAGTGCAAGGAGTGTTACTAATTCACCAAATGCTTGTTACAAGTTATTCTGGCAATGCGTTTCGTTAAAGCAGCATTGCTGATTTTAAATGTTGCATCAAACTAATGAATTGGTATAAATCCGTACAAAAGGGTGCTTGAGTAGGCAAAAATCTCAAGCGCTTTTTTGTGTATATAAAATTAATAAAATTTAGACATTGCTGAGAAATTTATTGCTTTAAGCAGTATTTTGACGCAAGATATAGCCGGAGTCACACAGGTTAGGACAGTTTTGATTACTCAAAGGCTTAAAACGAATGCCCTCTGCCTTTCTTGTTGAAGCAACTGATTTATACTTAGCACTCAGCACTTTGCTCTAAAAACACCAGCCTCAAAAGTTAGTTAATGCGACAGGATACTAAACAGATGCTCAAAGAGGAGGAGGTCAAATATAATTCAAACGTCAGCAAATGAGTATATTAAAAACAACTTAAAAAGCATGGGTGGTAAATTAATTGTATTTGAAGGGGTAGAAGGCTGCGGCAAAACTAGCCAAATGCAGCTTTGTTGTCAATGGTTGCAAAGTCTGGGTATCTCTGTGGTTGTCACTCGTGAACCAGGGGGAACAGAACTAGGATTGCATCTTCGCCACCTGTTACTAGAAAAAGTAGAGAATAAACCAATTGCTGAGGTAACAGAATTATTGTTGTATGCTGCTGACCGATCGCAACATGTGGAACAAGAGCTCAAACCAAATTTAGCAGAGGGAAAATATATATTGTGCGATCGCTACACTGACTCTACCACTGCCTACCAAGGTTATGGTCGGGGTTTGAACATAAGTTTAATTAATCAACTTAACTATATTGCCACTGGTGGATTGGAAAGCGACTTAACTATCTGGTTAGATGTAGATGTAGAAGTGGGACTAGCCCGTAAAAAAGGTGACCAAGCCGGATTAGACCGCATTGAGCAAGAGACAATCACTTTTCATCGGCGTGTTCAGCAAGGATATGCAGAGTTAGCCGCAGCTTATCCATCTCGAATTGTGCGGGTGGACGGTAGTTTAAGTCAAGGATCTGTGCAACAGGCAATTCAGGGAATTTTGCGCGATCGCCTGTCATCTTGGCGCTAATAAGTAGCCCTGATGAACTGCATACACCAAAACACACGAAAAAGGGGATTGAGGATTAGTATTTTACTCAGCAACGCCAGATGCTACAAGTCAGCAAAGCTGCCCAACGCACTGGCTCCACCCTGAGGGAAGCCGCAGCAGCGTCTACAGCACTCAGCACGGGCTAAACGCCCCGCTACCGCTCTAAGCGCAGCCATGCCCGCAGGGCTTTACAGCACTCAGCACTTAACTTAGAAGCGGTAATTGCGTGGAGTTTGTCCTGTCCATCTTTTAAAAGCGCGGTGAAAAGCACTAGCTTCAGAGAACCCCAACACAAAAGCGATATCGTGAATCGGAGTATGGGGATTTTGCAAATGCTTTAAGGCAAGTTCTTTGCGAGTTTCATCTAAAAGTTGCTGGTAGATTGAGAACGATAAGGGTTCAAGAGGAAGCGCGGTTTACAGAATTGTTGTTAACTTGCGGATATGCCTAATAGCTCTTGTGTTGGGCTATTTTAGAAAAAGCTAGACTACCTCTATATTTTGGCGCAGGTATTGCTATACATTACATTTAGTATAGTTTAGTTCCCAGGACATTTCGTGACACTGCTGAGTATCATAATACTGTATTCCCAAAAATCTGCTTCGGTTAGGAAACACTAATGCCCATAAGCTAGTCTGTTTGTCAACAGAAGTAAGAGATTGTTTGTAGATTTATGACTATTGAGAATGACACTAAAAATTTGCCCGCTTTTGGTTTCAAAGGCTACAAACCCAATCGCCATCAAAAAAACTGGTTCATCGGTATCTTGGCATCTGTCCCCATTGTCACCTTGTCTTTGCCAGTAGCTGCTTTGCAAGTACAGGTAACTCCAAGTAATCCTCAATTAGGTGATACGTTGTCTGTGGTAATTAATGTAGATAATCCCGAAAATGCTAGCAAACCTACAGTGACTGTTGGTGAAAATGCTTATCCAGCATTTGCAATTGCCCCGAACAAGTATCGAGCTTTAATTCCTACAACACCACTGGATAAAGCTGGAACTAGAACACTAAAGGTTTCGGGAAATGGTCAGGTGAGAAACTTGGCAGTAAGTGTGCGTAATCGTACCTTTCCCACACAACGCATTAATTTGCCACCAGGAAAAGCCGGAGTAAAAGCTACAGAACATGAACTCCAGCGCGTAGCAGCCTTTAAAGCGTTACAAACGCCGCAAAAGCATTGGAATGGGGCACTCCTCAAACCAAATGCCGGGCGGATTACGACAATTTATGGTATACGTCGCTACTATAATGGTAAATTTGCAAATGATTACTACCATCGTGGCATTGACTACGCTGGTGCTGCGGGTTCATCCGTAGTTGCCCCAGCTGCTGGTATAGTTGCTTTGGTTGGTAGGGTATCCGACGGCTTCCGGGTTCACGGAAATACAGTTGGCATTGACCACGGCCAAGGAGTGACTAGTATTTTACTGCACCTCAGAGACATCAAAGTCAAAGAAGGTGATTTCGTTAAAGCTGGTCAATTAGTTGGCACAGTAGGTTCTACAGGCGCTTCTACAGGGCCGCATTTGCACTGGGGTTTATATGTCAATGGGCAATCTATTGATCCAGTACCCTGGAGATTTGATGGAGTTGATTAGTAGAGACGGAATTGATGACGTCTGTGCATAATTTGAATATTTTTGCCGATAATCAGGCAAAATGAATTGGATTGATACCGTCCCTACCTTGCTTGGCTAGCGTAAAGAAGATGAGCGTTATGAGTATTGAAAAAATTGTAGATCAAGCTCTCCAGGATGGTTATCTCACACCAGTAATGGAAGCAGAAGTTGGACGAATCTGTGATAACGCGTCGGAACTCTCAATTGAAGAGTATATGGCACTGGATAGACTGATGGGAGCGCTATTGACTGGTGAGGTGGTGGCGGTACCTCGTAAACAATTCATTAACGTCATGGAAGAATTAGTCCTGACTGAGGCGATCGCTAGAGTAGCAGAAATTGAAGCTACCAGCGAAAGTTCTTTGGATGTGGGTGATATAGCTGCTTACGCCCTCAACCGCCTGCCACCCTTATATGCCACTACAGAAGAAGGTGCTAACTATCAGCGTCTACGAGCAAAGGCAGAACTGCAAGAATTAATTTCCCAGCAAATTAGCGAGTCCATAGGCCGTAACCTCGACCAACCCAACGACAATAGAACGCCAGTCTTAGCTAAAAATACTGGTAATGAAGTTCTGCGCCAAGTCAGTAACTTACTCCAGGTCTACGCACCGAGTTTTGAGCAAAAATCTCAATTTTAAATAATCAATAGTCAAGATTTTATATCTTGACTATTGATTATTTACTAATTAATCACGCACTGTCACCAGAGTGCCAACTTTTACCTGCTCGTACAATAAACGTACATCATCATTACGCATTCTTAAGCAGCCGTGAGAGATAGCAGCTCCCAATAAGTGGGTATCTGGCGTGCCGTGAAAACCAATTTCATTGCGTCCATCTGACCAAAAACCAATCCATCGCTCTCCTAAAGGACTATCAGCACCAGATGGAAAAACTTTGCCAGTAATTGGGTGGCGCCAAATGGGATCGTGTTGCATGTGCGTCACGCGGAATGAACCTGTGGGTGTTTCCCAACCCTTCTTACCTACAGCAATAGGGTAACTGGCTATGACCTCATCTCCCATGTAAACATAGGTGCGGCGATCGCTTAAATTCACTACAACTTCTGTCTTAGTTAATTTTTGTTGAGTTAAAGCCTTGGAATTCTCTGCTTGTCTGGGAAATACTGACCGCATCTTTTGGGACAATTCAGTAGACCCAGCTGGAATTTGGCTGACTATACCCGAAAAAGTTGGTAAAGCAGTCCTCCGGGCAGCTTTCTGGGGAGTGAATTCGCCCGCAGGTGTAGACGCGCCAAGAGCGGTTTCCCCCAAAACTCCATAAATCTCCTCAGGGCGTTTTCCTGCGGCGGTAGCTGGTTGCTCAAACTGCCCTTGGGTTGCCTTAATCCGCCAATGGACAGCTAGCGATAAGAGGGCTGTGCCAAAACAGAGAAACATGACTATGCGCGCTACAGATTCATTTCTTATCATTGCCATCGCCTATTGTTTATCCCTGACATATCCAGTGGATTAATTTGGATGATGAGTACATCCAAGATTATCAAGAATTTATAATTACTTATCTGTTCTCTTATAACTCTGCTGATGCTCCTGGGCAAACTAAAATTATCAGGACATCTTGGCAAGAAATTTCATTTCCAGGAACACTCCAAGTGCAGCAATCAATCATTAATGGTGTGGGTGTGAGAAAAACCATGTTTGAAAAACTATTGCTAGCAGTCACAATTACATTTTCCCTGAATTTGTTTCTTCAAGTCCGCGTACCTCATTCAACTAATACTGGTATTCATGATCCGCAAAACACAGAACCATCAATCACAATTCTGGTAAAAAAACCGGAAAAATAACCTCTTTAGTCGCTACATCTGCCCATTTTAGCAACAGTGAAATTTTACCCTACCTTTGAAGAGTCCGCTAAGCATCTACAAAACTCTGGCGACTTCTAAAACACCAAACCAATTAAAAATCTCAATATTCAGGCTAAAAAATCGGGTTTTTGTCTGCCAGAAACCTGAAATTGTGTTCATGCAACCGCAAATAAGCCAGTTTCTCAGTTTGATGAATTGGTGTTTTAGAACAAGAGGCGCAAAGCGCCTCTTGTTCTAGCCGTTGCTACATAGATTAGGACATAAACTAATTATCAAACCCTGACCCCAAGAGACTTGCAAACCTGTCCCCTGCTATACATGCTTTTCTAGCTGCTCTCTTATTTTTATAAGCACATATAATGTTATTGGTCAATTGTAGGTGGTCAGATAATTTTGTTTGCACAGTTATACGTAAAATCTCTATGCCTTGTTGAGGGATAAATAATGGCTATAAAGTTAACTATGCAACTACTAGTGGGCAAAAATGACTGTGACTATAGCTAGTAATGTCGCTAACTTTATATACTTGAATGTACCAGTCATAAATCCGTCACTGCACCAGGAACATCGTACCAATTAGCAGGTCTAATAGATAGGGATGTTTAAAGTTCAGTACGATCTATGAGCCAATCGATTACTGTATCCTGGTCAACGGTTGATGCAAGGTATCCAGAAGCATCGGTGCAAGTTGACAAACTCTCTAATCACGATTTAATTTTGCGCTGTCAAACAGGACTGCGTCCAGATCGTGCTGCGTTTGCAGAGCTACTGCGCCGTTATCAGACTCAAGTTGATCGAGTCTTATACCACCTAGCTCCAGATTGGCCTGACAGAGCCGATTTGGCTCAAGAAGTTTGGATTCGTGTGTATCGGAATATTAACCGATTACAAGAACCAGCCAAGTTTCGGGGTTGGTTAAGCCGGATTGCTACCAACTTGTTTTACGACGAGTTACGCAAACGCAAACGGGTTGCCAGTCCTTTATCACTGGATGCTCCCCGCTCAGTAGACGACGGCGAGATGGATTGGGAAATTGCTGGAGATACTCCAGGCCCAGAAGAAGAATTGACAACTAGAGAGTTTTACGAGCAGCTGCGGGAGGCGATCGCGGATTTACCAGAGGTGTTTCGCACTACAATTGTTCTCAGAGAAATCGAGGGGATGGCATATGAAGAAATTGCCGAAATCACCGGTGTTTCCTTGGGAACAGTCAAGTCCAGAATCGCCAGAGCTAGATCCAGATTGCAAACTCAGTTGCAAAATTATCTAGATGCCTAATTTACAAAATCTTGCCTTTACCTCAAGGCAGAATTTAAAGACTGTTTAAGAATTGTAATGTTACTGAAGAGTTCTGCTGCCATCAAGAGAAAAATTGGTAAATTTATCAGGATTTCTCGCTGTGTTTACCCGCATATGAATTGGTAATAATGCTAAGATGACTACTGATTCTCCGTTTTATGACCGTTACCCTTGGCAAAATTCTCAAGATTTATCAGCAGGGATGGGCCAGCATACCAATGAATCAACGGGTGCTATGGATATGGTGAAGCGCGATCGCTTCGAGTTATTAAGTGCTTACCTCGATGGAGAGGTCACAGCCGCCGAACGCAGGCAAGTAGAAGAATGGTTGGCAAACGATGCCTCAGTTCAATGCCTGTATACCAGACTATTAAAGCTAAGGCAAGGCTTGCGGACTTTCCCAGTACCAGCAGCCCAACATCCGCCAGAAGTAACAGCCCAGCAAGTATTAAAGCGTGTACGCCGCCGTTCTCGTCCCATGTGGGCGTTTGGAGGAGCCGCCATAGCTGCTTGTGTGATCGGTGCTGTATCTGGCTTGCTACCAGGTGGTGAATTAAGAACACCGCAACTAGCCCAGCAACCAGTAGAGCCTACCCAAGGTACAAAAATGCCTGTAGTTTCAACATCTCCCCTCATGGTGGCCTTAAATAACCCGGTAATCGAAATTCCCAAAGCAGCAATAGCCGCTCCAGAAAACTCAGTTAATCTGGATCAGCCTCTACCAGGGGAAATCGAACCGAACATCAATTAATTACCACTCATCTGCTCCACCAGCCATCTAATTGGGGTAAACCTTGTAGTTGGTAAACTTGCTCTGGAGCCATTAAATAAGCCCAAGCGTCACCGAGAGATAGTCCTTGTAAATTATATATTTCCACCTGCTGACGATAGTAAAGATTTTCTGACATTTGTCTAGCAGGTTGGTAATCTTCCAACTCGTCCAGGGCATCCAAAATCCCTAAGTCGGCAAAGGAAAGCAAATATCCGTGAACAGAGTCTTCTCCAGGTGTCATCGCTGGGTAACCCATGGGCAAAGTAAAGAGTCTGCCAAGCACAACTGCTCTTTTGGCATTCCTTACCTTGCCGGCACAATATTTTTGATAATTAGCTTCACCTGGTTTGAGCGTACCGTACACAAAAACTCGCACCAAACCAGGAAATTTTGCTTTTATTAATTTAGTCATCTCGATTTTTAACCAACCTAATTATAGTGCCTAGCATCTACAATATGAAGGCAGACACGATTACAGTCCAGTAGGAGCATTTTCGGTGGATTCCCGATATAACCCAGAAGCAACTGAGGAAAAATGGCAAAAAACATGGTCAGAAATTGGCTTAGATCAGACACCAAGAGATAGCAATCAGCCAAAATTCTATGCTCTTTCCATGTTCCCTTATCCATCGGGCAGCCTGCACATGGGTCACGTCCGTAATTACACAATTACTGATGTGATTGCCCGCCTCAAGCGCATGCAAGGGTATAGGGTACTGCACCCGATGGGTTGGGATGCCTTTGGCTTGCCAGCAGAAAACGCCGCCATTGACCGAGGAGTACCGCCAGCTAAGTGGACTTATCAAAATATTGCCCAAATGCGGCAGCAGTTGCAGCGTCTAGGTTTATCCATTGACTGGGAAAGTGAAGTTGCCACCTGTTCACCAGATTATTACAAGTGGACGCAATGGATTTTCTTACAGTTCTGGCAAGCTGGATTAGCTTATCAAAAAGAAGCAGCAGTCAACTGGGACCCCATTGACCAAACTGTACTAGCCAACGAGCAAGTTGATAACGAAGGACGTTCTTGGCGCAGTGGGGCAAAAGTTGAGCGCAAGCTGTTGCGGCAGTGGTTTTTGAAGATTACCGACTACGCCGAAGAATTGCTGAATGACCTGGATAAATTAACAGGTTGGCCGGAACGCGTCAAGTTGATGCAGGCTAATTGGATTGGCAAATCCACAGGCGCGTATTTAGAATTTCCCATTGTGGGGATGGATGAAAAAATTGCTGTTTATACTACACGCCCCGATACAGTTTATGGTGTCAGCTATGTAGTATTAGCACCAGAACACCCCCTAACCAAGCTAGTTACCACCAAAGAACAAAAAACAGCAGTCGAAGCCTTTATTCGAGAAGTTTCCCAACAAAGTGAGTTGGAACGTACTGCTGAAGATAAACTTAAGCGTGGCATTCCCACTGGTGGTAAAGTAATCAACCCGTTTACTGGGGAAGAAGTACCCATCTGGATTGCCGATTATGTACTGTATGAATATGGTACTGGGGCAGTCATGGGTGTACCTGCTCATGATGTGCGAGATTTTAAATTTGCTCAGGTTTATGATTTACCAATTGAGTTTGTGATCGCGTCTCCAGAAGATGTCGCAGATTTTGACTTAACGCCAACATCAGAAATTGATGAAGTCACAAAACTAATCAAAGTTGACTACAACGAGGCATATACTGAACCAGGTATTTTAATTAATTCTGGGTCTTTTACTGGCATGACTTCCACAGATGCCAAGGAAGCTATAGTTAAATATGCCGAGGAGCAAAATTTTGGTAAATTGCGGATACAATATCGCCTGCGGGATTGGTTGATTTCCCGACAACGTTACTGGGGCGCACCGATACCAGTAATTCATTGTCCTAATTGTGGCATAGTGCCAGTTCCTGACGAAGATTTACCTGTAGAGTTACCAGAGGAGGTGGAACTTAGTGGACGTGGTGGTTCACCGTTATCTCAGTTAGAAAGCTGGGTGAATGTACCTTGTCCAACTTGCGGCACTCCTGCTAAACGGGAAACCGATACAATGGATACCTTTATTGACTCTTCGTGGTATTTCTTGCGATATCCTGATGCCAAGAATGAGCAACAAGTGTTCGACCCAGCGAAAACTAATGACTGGATGCCAGTAGACCAGTATGTGGGTGGAATTGAACACGCCATTTTACACTTATTGTATTCGCGATTCTTTACTAAAGTCTTGCGAGATAGAGGCTTATTGAACTTTGATGAACCCTTCCTGCGTTTGTTGACTCAAGGCATGGTACAGGGTCTAACTTACATGAATCCCAATAAGGGCGGTAAAGATAAGTGGGTTCCCTCGAATCTAGTTAATCCCTCCGACCCCCGCGATCCCGAAACAGGTGAACCACTACAACGCCTTTATGCCACCATGTCCAAGTCAAAAGGGAATGGTGTCGCACCAGAAGACGTAATTAGCAAATATGGTGTAGATACAGCACGGATGTTCATCTTGTTCAAAGCACCACCAGAAAAAGACCTGGAATGGGATGAAGCAGATGTGGAAGGACAGTTCCGCTTTTTAAATCGGGTATGGCGCTTGGTAACAGATTATGTTGCGGCTGGAGTATCCCGAAAAAAAGCCCAACTTGCTGATTTAAGTAAGCCAGAAAAGGAATTACGCCGGGCGATTCACACTGCTATTCAAGCAGTTACAGAAGACTTAGAGGACGAATATCAATTTAATACAGCTGTTTCAGAATTGATGAAGTTGAGTAATGCCATAACTGATGCCGACTGCAAAAATTCACCAATTTATGCCGAAGGTATTCAGATTTTAGTGATGATGTTGGCTCCCTTTGCACCACATATTGCTGATGAATTGTGGCATTTATTGGGCAACAGTAATTCAGTCCATACTCAAACTTGGCCATCATTTGATTCTGCTGCCTTAGTAGCTGATGAAATTACTTTAGTAATTCAGGTTAACGGCAAGAAGCGTGCAGATATTCCAGTTCCTGCACAAGCAGATAAAGCCGAGTTGGAAAAGTACGCCCGTGAATCAGAAGTTGTCCAGCGCCACATTGAGGGTAAAGAGATTAAAAAAGTGATTGTGGTTCCTGGGAAGTTGGTGAATTTTGTGGTTGCCTAAGGATTAAAGTCAGGGAGAGAATTTCACTCCCCACTTGGCACTCAGCACTTTTTAAAGTAGGCGATCGCATGTTTCCAAATTGTGGTTTGCTGACTATGATCATCGACAATACACACGCAATTAGGATCTTGCCAAGAAACTTTACCTGTTAGCAGATCACCTGTTACCAGTTTGAATTCTACTACTGCTGTTTGTTTAATCAGGTCTTGCAGTTGCCTGATGCTAGGTAGTGATGTATCAAATTCAGTTGTAGGCATTTTTAGTTAATGATGTATTAGGGGAGTAGGGACTGGGGACTGGGAGATATTTAAGACCTAATACCCGATACCCAATACCTAATCATTAATAATTCATCGTAGGGAAAATGGCAATCGAATTTACTAAGTATCACGGTCTGGGAAATGACTTCATTTTAATTGACAATCGCTTGTCATCATTACCTGTGCTGACTCCAGAGCAAGCAGTCAAGTTGTGCGATCGCCATTTTGGCATCGGTGCTGATGGTGTGATTTTTGCCTTACCCGGAGAAAACGGTACTGACTACACTATGCGGATTTTCAACTCCGATGGCTCAGAACCGGAAATGTGTGGTAATGGCATTCGTTGTTTAGCTGGTTTTTTGGCAGATTTAGAGAAACTGGAGACTAATCAAGAATCTTCTCAACCTTTAATTACCTATCGCATTCATACTTTGGCTGGTGTGATGACCCCTCAGATCATGCCCGATGGTCAAGTAAAGGTGGATATGGGTTTACCTAGGTTACTGGCTGGGGAAATTCCGACTACCCTTGGTTCACCTGATGCAAAAGTGATTAATCAGCCTTTAGCGGTGGCGGGACAAACTTGGGATGTTACCTGTGTGAGTATGGGTAATCCTCACTGTATTACCTTTGTGGAAGATGTAGCGGCGATTCCTCTGGAAAGTGTCGGCCCTCAGTTTGAGCATCACCCGGTTTTTCCCCAACGCACAAATACTGAATTTATTCAATTAGTTAGTCGAGACTACTTGAAAATGCGGGTATGGGAACGAGGCGCGGGTATCACATTAGCTTGTGGTACTGGTGCGTGTGCTGCCTTGGTGGCTGGTGTGCTGACTGGAAAATGCGATCGCGCCGCAACTGTAGAATTACCTGGTGGTTCTTTGCAAATTGAATGGTCAGAATTAGACCAACGAGTTTACATGACTGGCCCGGCTGAAAAGGTGTTTACAGGTAAACTGTAACCGATTTATTATTGGCATTACTTAAGTAGTAATGCCATAAAATTCTCGTCGCGACTGCACGCCACGGTCGCCATTTCTCAGCAATTACTTCCAGTTGTGCTGGTGTGGGACGTGTTGCCAATCCTTTGATATTCTGGATGGCGATCGCTACTCCTAAATCGCCTTTGGGAAAAACATCAGGACGTTGTAGCGCCATTAATAAATAAATATCGACCGTCCAATCTCCGATACCTTTGATGCGTTTTAGCTCAGTTCTAATAGCAGTTTCATCCATTTTTCCTAACTTGGTTAAATCAAGCTGATTATTTACTATTGCATCTGCCAGTCTCTGACAATAAAGCATCTTTTGCCGACTAAATCCAATACCTTTTAATTGCACATTGTCAAGCTGCAAAAAATTTTCTGGCGTTAGTGATACAACAACTGCACATAGCCGAGTAAATACGGCTTTCGCAGCCGCTAAAGAAACTTGCTGTTCCAAAATTATCCGGAGTAATGTGGGAAAACCCGCCTCTCTTTCCCACATTGCTGGAGGCCCCAGTGTGTCTAAAATGCGAGCTAAATCACTGTCAAGATTGGCCAGCACCTGCAAACCACAGGTTAGGCTTTCTTGAGTCAGCGCTTTTAGTTGTGGTATTTGATCATCTGTGTTTTGCAATGTCATCTTGCTAAAGATGTTGAACGAAATTAGCCAATCAAAAATTTGAGAATTCTGGAGCGATCGCTGGGATTTGATATGATTGAGCATCAGATAATACACTCTTTCTTCCCAATACTTAAAATATGCCTCGGTTTCTTAGATTAATCATTAGTATAGTTGTCTTGGGTGCATTTTTACTTATATCCCAGAGAACTTGGGCGCAAGATTGGCTACCAGTGCGTGGTGGTATTCCTTTTGGGATTAGCGGGATGGCTTTGGTAGAGCAACAAGGTAATAATTTAGATTTTTTGATTGTCCATGACAACAAAAAGCAAGATGAAGACCGTCTAGCGATTGTTAGTATTAAAGGAAAGCAGCAGCCTGAATATTCCCGTGTGAAATGGCAACAAAATACAGAATTACCTATTGATTTAGAGGGTTTAACATCCGTTCCTAGGAAAAAAACTTTTTTAGCCTTAAGTAGTTCCGGAAGAGCTTATGAAATTAAATTAAATGCTGCTAACAAAAATATTTCAGTTATTAAAAAATTTGATTTACCAGAAGTTCCACAGGGTAGCAATTTTGAGGCATTTGGTTTGCAAGAAATAGATGGTAAATTAGCTGCTATCTGGGCGCATCGAGGTGCTGGAGAACAGCCTGCTACTATTTATTGGGGAATACTTGATTTAACTAAATATCAAATTAATCTGGCAGGTTCAGTGAGTTTGAAAGTACCATTTCCATCGGCAAGTGTGCGTCATATTTCTGATTTGAAAGTAGACTCGGTTGGAATTGTGTATATTACCTCAGCCAGTGATGCTGGAGATAATGGCCCATTCCAGTCGGCTGTGTATGTCGCTGGTTACTTAGGATTTCGCGGTAACAAATTAGCATGGCAGCAGAATACTCAACTTGTTCCCCTCTATCGTTCTAACTACCATAAAATTGAAGGTATGGAACTTGTAACAGGTGCCGCAGGTGGTGTAATTGTTGGTACAGACGATGAAAATTTGGGTTCTTATGTATACTTAATTGGTGGCAATAATTAAGTTATATCTAGCACCAGCATTAAAAACCGTCATAAGTGAGAAACATCGGGCTGCATAACAAAAGTCATCTAAAGATGAGAGGGAACACCATTAAAGTACCTACACCCTACACCGTTAAGATTTACTTGATAAATGCTATCTAATTAATGGTGTAGCGATTTTTGAGGGACAATGAAAGTAGAGATATCAACAAATGGAGGTGTAAGATGATTTACAATTTTTCATTATCTGACCCTACCAATTATCTAATTGTCAAAATCAGTATATTAATTTTGGTAATGCTAGTATTGTTGGTAGTTTCTGCTGCACCAGCTGTTTAAAAATTAGCCAATTATTCTCCATATCCCAATAATGCCAACCTCCCCAATCTTTGGAGGTGAAATAATGCACATTAGAGGAAATTTTTTGCAGTGGGGTGGAGTATTCATAGCCTTATTAGTAGGTTCCCTAATTTCTTACAGCCAAGTTAAAGGTCAACAAATTCTATTTTTTCCCAATGAAAACTTTTGGCTTGCAGCCCAATCAGTAAACATTGCTGATTTAACAGATGGTAACTACCAGTTTTGTAGTCAACCTGATCCCCAAGACTGGCGAGATGGGGCAGGAGTGTGTTTAAATTTTCAGAAAGCTGGGAATCACGTTGATGGATATTATGGCTATCCTCACTCAGATAACTTTATTTGTATTCAGGGGACAGTAGATAAAAATCAGATTGCTGGTGAAGCTCTAGAGATATTATGGGGTGGAAATCACCAACATAAAATACCTCAATCTGCATTTAAGTGGGATTCAGAAGGGCGCTTGACACTCAGTCAAGGAAATATCACGCATAGCGCCAATAATGATGAGGATGCTGTTAAAAGAATTTTATACCGTAAGGCTTCATTGAATATTGAGGGATTTTATCAATATAATCGTCCTCGCATGACACCTCCTTCTCAATTGTGTGAGTGGAATTTAAAGTAACAAATTAACTCGCGTGATCCCAGTCACTGAGTAATTCATGCTGTTGTTTCGTCTGGTTGGGAGTGCGGAGTGGGACTTTTGGAGTACCAATATCCATGCGAGGAAATGCTTGTTTCTTCTTAGTGGATTTTTTTTCTTGTGTCTGGGAATTAATCTGTGTGGTTGTCATGGGTAATAAATTTGCCATTCAAACTTGTGAGCACCAATTTATAACATCAATTTCCCAATGGCAAATTTCTGAAGAAGGATATTTAATTCAGTGCTGAGTAAACTAGTAAGCACTCTGCATTTGTGTACTGAGTGACATCAATCAGTCTGACCGCAGTATTTATTCAGATCATCGACTAATGCATCTGATTTTTTGCCAGCAGTTTTAGCGGCTGATGTCAGTGCTGTATCAATTTCTGTTCTAGCTTTTTGTAGTTTTTCCCTACCTGCTGGTGATGCTTCTGCATTTTTAGCTGTACCCAAAGCTTTAGCCGCCTTAGCGATCGCTTGACTGAGATTCTCAAACACGCTTGTAAAACTGCTTTGAAATGCTTGTAAATTAGGATCTGACAAGTTCAGTTCTTCTAAGGATCTAGTAATGGCTACCAAATCTTTAGATAGTTGCAAACTTGTTACTACCTGCTGTCCTTTGTTTTGGTCAATTAGAGCGTTTCCTTCATTCACTACCTGAATCAGTCGCTGACATTGAGAGACTTGATCCTCACAACTACTACCTAGTAAAGCAATACTCAGACTAACAGGAGCAATAACAATATATTTACGCCACACAGACATTCATACCCGAAATATAGCAGGGGACAGGGGATAGAGAAAAGGCTTGAAAGTTGGTTTACATAAGGGTTTGCTAATTAGTTTACGTCCTAAGCTAAGTGGCGACTGCTATATTAGCAAATAATTCAGTTTTTTAGTAATCACTTTACCAATCTACGGGTAGACCCAACTGGTCTAAAGTATCTTTCTCTTGTAAAAGTGGTTGAATATCCGTGTCTACTTGAATGCGACCACCAGATAGTACCAAAGCACGTTGAGTAACTTTCCCCAACCAATGTAATTCATGGGAAGCAATTAACATTACTTGTACTGGCAACTTTAACAATACTTGCGCCAAATGCCTCCGCCATGACGGATCAAGACCGTTAGTCGGTTCATCTAAAATCAAAATTGTCGGCTCTAGGGCTAAAATTGCCGCTAAAGCAGCAAGTCTTCTTTGTCCTCCAGATAGTTCGTGGGCGGAACGATTAGCGTAGGCTTCTAGACCAAAATCTGCTAACAACTGCCTGGCCCGATCAATAGCCACGGTTGGTGGCACACCGTAATTACGGGGACCAAAGGTAATATCTTCCAAGATGGTAGGCATAAATAGTTGGTCGTTGGCATCTTGAAAACCAAAACCGATGTAACGGCGCACTTGGGGAAGAGTTTTTGGTGCTACTGGAATGCCATTAATGAAAATTTTGCCCGATCGCGGTTGTTTTAAGCCAATTAAATTTTCTAATAAGGTACTTTTACCAGAACCAGTTGCGCCCATCAATGCTACGCGATCGCCTACATTCAAGGTAAATGAAAGTTCTTGCAATACTGGTTCCTGATTAGTATAGGCATACACCAGATTTTGTACTTCAACTACTGGATTACCTGGGGAAATTTGGGGATCAAAAGTCAAAAATTTCAAGATACCTGCACTAAATTCTGTAAGAAGTTATGGTCAAACAAGCAGCGATCGCCCAAGCTACTAATAAGGCAAAACGCTCTTTTGGTCTAAATGGCGAATCTACAGGTAATTGCCCGTTGTAACCCCGAATTATCATGGCTGCATAAACTCGCTCTGCCCTGTCTAGAGTGCGGAGATACAAGGCTCCAATCATGGCAGCACTAGTGTAGCGTAACCATCCCACCGTACCATTTAAACCTCGTAATTGAGCGCTGCGCTGCATTCGTGTTACTTCTGCTAACAAAATTTCTAGGTATTGTCCAGCCAACAGTAAATTTACTTTGATGGGTACGGGTACAGGCAAGCTTTTGAGGGCAATACCGAAACTATGCGGCGGCAAAGTTAACAAAAAACTGTTCATAGTGATTAAACAAACAAGGGAACGCACCAACAAAAAACTAGCTCGCTCCCATCCCAAGGGTAATGCCATGAATGAGAGGAAAATCAGTTCTGTACCCAGTAGTCCTCCCAACTGGAGAATTGGTACGCGCAAGACTCCTGCCCAAAAAAGAGCGATCGCCCCATATACAGCCAGCCAAGGCCAGGCACCTTGTTTTAGTAAAGCTGCCCCTACTACAATTACTAAAGACAGCTGCAAACGTAACGGCAAGGCAATTTTAAGCATTTTTCGGTTTCATGACTTTGGCAATTCCAAAGGCCACAGCAAAGCAAACCGCCGATCCCACTAATCCGGCAATACTCGTGCCAATTTGCTCTAAACCTTCGATCCCATAGTCAGCTAAAGGCGTTGGCACTTCTATTCGCACTTGCTCGGCTAAATCTATAAAACCTACGTCTTCGGCAACTCTTTCCAAACCGTCAGGCCACCCTGAAGCCGCCAAAGAGAACACACCGGCAACTAATAAAATACTGACGACAGGTACTAACCATCCTTGAAATTGCTGCTGCTCCCCTGGTAGCAAATCCGGTCTGGCTGTAGCCAAGTAAGCTAGCACGCCTCCAGTAATTAATCCTTCGCCAACGCCAATCAGAATATGTACTCCAGTCATAGCTGGTAAAACTATGGCTGCGGATGCAGTTCCAGAAAGAACTAACTCAATAGCACAGGCTACAGATGCCACAACTACGCTGACACCAGCAGCAATGCCAGCTGCCAGAGGTAAACGCCCTTGAGATCCGCCAAATAGCCGTTGTAAGGTTTGGGTTAACACCCAGCCCACCCAAACGGCAATTACTCCCGCATTCAAAATATTCGCGCCCAAGGCTGTGATGCCACCATCGGCAAATAGCACAGCTTGAATAATGAAAACTGTGGCAATACATAGCATTCCCGCCCAGGGACTGCCCAAAACGATCGCTGCTAAGGTTCCCCCCAACAAGTGACCACTAGTGCCACCTGCCACCGGAAAATTGACCATCTGAGCAGCAAAAATAAAAGCAGTGGTTAAACCGAGTATGGGGGCACGACGGATACCAAAGGCTTCTTGCGATCGCCCACAGGCAATTACAAGTGCGATCGCACTTGCTAAACCAGTCACTCCAGCCACGGGAGCAGAAATAAACCCATCAGGAATATGCATAATGTGTCCTGTATTGAATGTGTAGATTCACACAATTTAAACAATGTAATTACGGCATTAAATTAATAGAAAACAGAATTCCTGTCTCTTTTTCAATGCCCTATTGGGGGATTTTATAGTGTTCACCAGGGAAAGTGAACAATAAAATCTACGTCAAATAATATACTTATTTATTAAGTTATTAAATTATGTTAAGTTTATTTTTAGTTTAGCGTTAAAAGTTGGTTAAATCTTGAAATTTTAGGGCATTATTCAAATAAATTATTCACATCATAAAATTTCATATCCTGGAAGTGAATATGGTCAGACTAAAAGTAAGGAAATAAATTCAATATCTTTTGCCGTAATTGTTTTCCATCTGTTTTGTCTGTGGCTAATTCTTCAGCAGATAACACTTCATATAGCAGTGGTACTCCTAACTGTAATTCTTCAAGAATATTTCGTTGGTTAAACACCTCTTGGGGATTTCCTTCTAAAATAAGTTGTCCTCTATCCATGACAAATACCCAATCTGCCCAACGATAAACTAAATCTAGGTCATGGGTTGCCATTAATATCGTTGTACCAGATGTATGAATATTTTTTAGGGTTGACATCAGGTTACGAGTATGCAACCTATCTAGATATGCTGTCGGTTCATCTAGTAATAACAGTTCTGGTTTTAGCACCATGACATCAGCAATAGAAACTCGTTTTTTTTGACCCAAACTGAGATGATGTACAGGTCTTTGGGCTAGTTCAGTTAGTCCAAACTCAACTAAGGCTTGTTCAATGCGCTGTTGAATTTCTGCTATTGGTAATCCCAAATTACATAAACCGTAAGATATATCTTCTTCTACAGTTGAGGCTACCAATTGTTGCTCTGGATCTTGAAAAATTAGCCCAACTTTTTGACGTAATTGTATTAATGATTGTCGGTCATATTTTAGCGGCTGACTTTGCCATTTGATATTTCCTTTTTGGGGTATGTATAAACCATTAGCTAATAAAAATAGTGTGGTTTTACCACAACCATTTTGACCTATTAATGCACATTTTTTTTTGGCTGGAATTTTTAGTGTTAAGTTATTTAAGGCTAATTGTTGTGTACCTGGATAGGTGTATTGTACTTGCTCAAATTCTAGTAATGATTGCTGCATGATTATGCTATTTTTATCAAGGCTTACAGGCTAATTATTTAGGAAATATGCATTTTAAAATAACCATCAAGCTAGCCAAGAAAGAATAAAGATAAGTTTTAGGTTATCTTAAAAATTATATGATATGTGAAGAGCGCTGAGTTAAAAAACCGCCCACACTTCGGCAAGGCTCAGTGACCACAATTCGCGTGGTATCAATCTTCTGACAGTAATAAGTTCCGCCCACATTTCGGCAAGGCTCAGTGACCACAAGGGGCGGGGCTTGTACCGAGTGCGAAAGTCCTTCCTTCTTCTGCTTTTGACTCAGCACTCAGCACTGAATGAGGTCAATTAAATTTTTAATTCTAATCCTAGTAAAATTAAATATCCAACAATTGCTTCTATGGCATAGCGTTTGGAGAGATGATAGCGATAAGGATGCCAAACTTTAAATTCGCCATTAAAGCCACGTGAGGCTAAACTTAAAGAGACTTGACGATAGTTTTCTAAGGTGCGCTTGAGTAGTTGTCCAATTAACAGCGATAAACTTTTTATCCCAATTCTAAAGGTGCAGTAGCCACCACGAGACTGTTGAGCAATCCAGATTTCGGAAGCTGTGTTTAATAAAACGAAAATAAAACGGTACATTAATAATAAAATATCTGTTAATAGCACGGGAAAACCAAAGCGTCTCAAGGTTTGTAAAAGTTCAGTGAATGGGATAGTTAACATGACAAAATACAAGCAAGCAAGTGAAGCGATCGCTCGTGTTAGAATTGTCCATCCTTGCTCGATTCCCTGATTACTGATGTATATATAATAAGAGCCAAAATTTAACCCGATTATGGCATCATTTTCAATAATCTTCAGGTGATCAAGATGTATACCATTAATTACTAAAGCTAGTAAACTTGTTAACCAGAAAAAAGTAGCAATATAAACTAGTTTTAAATATATTTTTAGGGGAATCCTGGCATAAATGACCGTCCAAGTACTCATCCAGATGGCAATTAAAATCTGTATTGGGGGATGGGTAAAAGCAGTGAGAATTAATAAGGCGATCGCCAATAATATTTTTTGCTCTGGCGCTAACCATCGCAACCGATTAGTATAAGCCAGAGCATCTATTTGCAGAGTCATTCCTTATTCCTTTGCTGGCGTTCACGCTCCTTATATAATCCGATCACATAACCAATTACTCCAGCACCCAAAGCAGCTTGTGAGGTGAATAATAAGCTTTCTACTTCACCGCTAGGTGGTTCAAAAACAGGTTTAAACCAAGGTTTGTATTCAGGCTGCACTTCCCCAATTGCTGCTTCAGCTTGTCCATCTGCACCAGCAAATTCTGCACCCCGAATAAATATTAAGGGTGCAACTGCTAAAGTGATCACGGCTAATATCAATAGCCAGTTACTCAATCCTGGTTTAGACTGATTCATTGCTTTGAGCTTCCCCTGTAATTAATTTTAATAATTCGAGTTCTTGAGGAGTGTAGGATTGTAACCAGTTCCACACTAATACAGTTAGCAATCCTTCACTAATTGCCAAAGGCACTTGAGTAATGGCAAAAATGCCGACAAACTTAGCGAATGAGGCTGCAAACCCACCCACAGGCGCAGGAAAAGCTAAGGCCAGTTGTACAGAGGTAATGATGTAAGTGAGTAAATTAGCTAAGGCGGCGGCTAAAAAAATGGCGATTCTTTGCTTACCAGTTAACCGCTTTGTCAGATGATATATCCAGTAGGCAGCAAATGGGCCAGCGATCGCCATTGAAAAAGCATTAGCTCCCAGTGTTGTCAAACCGCCATGCGCTAGCAGCAACGCTTGAAACAGCAAAACCAGAGTACCTAACACCGACATGGCTAAAGGGCCAAATAGCACTGCGCCTAATCCTGTACCAGTAGGATGGGAAGAACTACCTGTAACAGAAGGTAGTTTCAGTGCTGACAAAACAAAAGCAAATGCTCCGGCTAAGGCTAGAAGTAATTTTAGTTCTGGGTTGGCTTTAGTGATGCGAGTGAGCGATCGCAATCCTAAAGCAAAAAATGGTAACGCTACCACCCACCAAAAAATTGCCCAACTGGCTGGTAAGTAACCTTCCATAATGTGCATCGCATAAGCTGGTGTAGATGCTCCCACGATTATGTAAAAGCTGAGAAACCCTATCAGGATTAGTGATACCAGCTTTGATTTAAAAATAATATTTAACAATCTTCATACCTCATAAATAGATGTATTTTAACGACTTAGTTTTGGGACTTACGCAAAAAACCTCTCAAACTCTCATTCCTCCGTGTACTCTGTGTCCTCTGTGGTTCGCCGTTACTTCTGCGTAAGTCCTGAGTTTAAATCAACAGATACCTTGATCAGCAATTAAAAATTAAAAATTAAAAATTCTCCATACCAAAGTCTGATTACAGTAAAAGTGAATCATACAACTTTCTTTGGTGGGAATTGTCTGCTCAAGCCGATTTTGCAGATAGTTGAGAATTATTGACAATAAAGTTTGAATCCCATACTATCTTTTTAGCAACTTTACTGTTTGTGCTAATAATGTCATGTCATGCCCAACAACTTCGCTCTGGGTCAAGAAAAACTTTGGAGCCGTCGTCAACTGCTAAAGCTAGGGTTAACAGGTGTTGGTGTGACGAGTGCAGCAGCACTCTGGCATTTACTGAATTTACAAACTCAGTTAAAAGTAAGAGTGCCACCTTTGCAGATGGAAGCAACTGCAGGCGTTGCTAACCCGATGAAGATGCTGAGAGAGTTTAATTATGGGACACTCAAGCAAGAAAATGGGCGGACTATTCGCGAATTTCAGTTAACTGCGGGTACTTCTACAATTCAACTGAACAGTGCTGTCTCCTACAATATTTGGGATTTAAACGGTCGGATACCGGGGCCAACACTAAGGGCAAAACAAGGCGATCGCGTACGGGTGTTGTTTCTCAACCAAGCGGGACATGCTCACTCTCTGCATTTTCATGGCACTCACCCAGCAGAAATGGATGGTATTCGCCCAGTCAAACATGGCAGTGCCACGATTTACGAATTTGATGCTGAACCCTACGGCGTTCACTTGTACCATTGCCATATTGAACCAGTTACCCGTCACATTGCCAAGGGGCTATACGGGATGTTTATTATTGATCCCCCTACGCCGCGTCCCCCGGCTGATGAGATAGTTTTAGTTATGGCTGGGTATGACGTAAATGACGATAGCCGTAACGAATACTACGCCTTCAACGGTCTGCCTGATCACTACATGCATTATCCCATCCCCATTTACCAAGATCAGTTGATTCGGCTGTATGTCCTCAATATTATTGAATTTGACCCAGCTGTGACATTTCACTTACACGCCAACTTCTTTGATGTTTATCGGTCTGGGATGACTCTGACTCCTAGCGAAAAAACTGATGTGATCACGATGGGTGTAGCAGAAAGGCACATTTTAGAATTTGCTTTTCGCTATCCGGGTAAGTATATGTTTCACCCTCATCAGGACGCGATCGCCGAAAAAGGTTGCATGGGTCAATTTGACGTGATCGCTCGTTCTGAGAATTGAAAGATATTATTAAATTCTCTTTAATTAATCAGCAATTAGTTGACAAAAAATATCATTATATAGAACAGTAAAATCTATGACAAGGCATCAAACCAACTGCTGTTAGTAGTGTGAACTGTTTCAGTGACTACCTTTAAAATTTTGCCAGGAGCAAAAATGATCAAATTGCGTTATGTCAGCTTAACTGTCGCTACTGCGGCGATAGTTACTCTCAGTGCTTGTAACAGTACACCAACCGCAGAAAGTCCATCCAGTCCCCAAAGCACAGAAGTTGTCAGCCACAGTGGTCACGGTGGTAAACCTCAAATCAATATCAATACTGCTATCTTGTCAGAGTTGGATAAGTTTGAAGCCAAGTTGGGCATTCCAGCATTATCAAACAAAATTCAAGCTAACCGTCCTTATGGTAGTCCTGAAGATTTAGTTACCAAAAAAGTGATTACACAAGCACAGTTTGACCAAATTAAAGACTCGGTGACTGTTGAGGAAGTGGTACTCACGGGTGAAGCTAAAGATGTTGACTACATGACTAAATTGAGTTTAATGAAAGGACATCTTTTAGTAGCAAAAGAACTGCTAGAGCAGAATCAGCCAAAACAAGCGGAACCTCATATTGGACATCCAGTTGAAGAGATATATGTTGATGTAGAAGAGCAATTAAATGAGCGTCAAGTTAAAGAATTTAAGACAACTTTGGTGAGTTTGCAAAATTTTGTCAAATCTAATCCCAAAGATGCCAAAGTGAAAACTAATTTAGCCGCCTCCATGCAAGCAGTTGATGGAGCGATCGCCACTTTACCCCCAGAACAACGCTCAAAACCAGGATTTGTCCTCCAGGTGATTAACGAATTACTAGATGCAGCTAACGCCGAATATACAGCAGCGATCGCAAATGGCAAAATAGCTGCACCAATTGAATATCAAGACTCTCGTGGCTTTGTAGCTTATGCCAATGAACTGTATCAAGGGATTTCTAGCCAAATCGCCCCAGAAAATCCCAAAGCACACAAAGCAATTGAGGTGAGTTTCACTGAACTAAAAGCAGCTTGGCCTAGTGTTATTCCACCAGCTAAAGCAGCGAAGACACCAGAAGATGTTACCAAGCTAGTGACAAATATTGAGCAAAACTCTCAAGAAATCATGAAAAAATCCAGCCTCTGAGTCAAGTGTTCAGCAAAACCGCAACCTAGGCGATCGCGTAAACGCACGCTTCGCGATCGCATTGACTTAATTGGTCGTGCAGAGAGAGAAGTTTAAAATGAAAGGGTTAAGAGTGTAGCTTGGGCTTTGAAGACCTGCAAGGAGTATAACTCCTAACTCTTATACCAAAAAAGAATTCAGTTTTCCTTGCTGAATCTTCTGAATTCTCATATCTAGATTCTCCTCAAATTCCATTCGCAACTTAAACTAACAACTAATGCAAGAACTTGACAACCAAAAGACCATCGACCTACTGAACGCCATCATGGAATTTGAACTAGCGGGAGTAGTGCGCTACACACATTATTCCTTGATGGTAACTGGCCCTAATCGCATTCCGATTGTCGATTTCTTCAAAGCACAGGCTAGTGAGTCTTTACTTCATGCCCAACAAGTGGGAGAAATTTTGACAGGCTTAGATGGGCATCCCTCCCTAAAAATTGCGCCAATGGAAGAAACTTACCAGCACACAGTCAAAGATATCTTGGCAGAAAGCTTATCCCATGAAAAGAAAGCGCTAGAACTGTACAAAAATCTGCTGGAAACTGTAACCGATGCCAGCATTTACTTAGAAGAATTCGCCCGTGGCATGATAGGACAAGAAGAGATGCATAATCTCGAACTGAAAAAAATGCTACGAGATTTCAGCTAATAATTTAGGGGGAGTAGGGAGTAAGAAGTGAGGAATGGTGACTCAAATTGGGAAGTTTCTTCCCTCTTCATCTCCCTTATCCCCATCATCCCCTTAATCTCTCTCATCATGAATTTGACAACTGCTCTACCTACTTTTTTCATTACACTCCGAGAAGGAGTAGAAGCTGCCCTCGTTGTGGGTATTGTGCTGGCCTTGCTGAAAAAAGCCAACCAATCCCGACTGAATTCTTGGGTATATGCTGGTGTCGGTGTTGGTATTGTCATCAGTGCTTTGATAGGTGTGTTATTCACTTGGGTAATTCAAGCACTGGGTACAGTCAATCCTCAATACACCTCAGTCGTTGAACCCATGCTAGAAGGTGTATTTAGCGTACTCGCGATCGCCATGCTCAGCTGGATGCTCATCTGGATGACGAAACAAGCCAGATTCATGAAAGCGCAAGTTGAAGGAGCAGTAACAGAAGCACTCACGCAAAACTCAAATGCTGGCTGGGGCGTATTTAGTTTAATTTTGATTGCTGTTGTCCGTGAAGGTTTTGAAACAGTTTTATTTATTGCGGCTAATTTTCAACAGGGATTAGTACCAGCTTTAGGTGCAATTGCTGGTTTAGCGGGGGCAGCTACTATTGGAGTCTTACTATTTAAATGGGGTGTTAAAATCAACATCCGGCAATTTTTTCAGGTGATGGGCGTTCTGTTGGTGTTGATTGTTGCTGGATTGGTAGTTTCCGCCTTGAAGCATTTTGATGAAGGTTTAGCTAACCTAGCCCTGAGTAGTCGCGCCTCAGAAAGTCTTTGTTTTTATTACGAACATTTTACTAAAACCCACTCTTGCATTTTGGGGCCAATGGTTTGGAATACCGAAAAAATCTTGCCAGATCAACAATTCCCCGGCATTATTCTCAAATCTTTGTTTGGCTACAGAGAACATTTGTATCTCATACAAGCGATCGGCTATGTTGCCTTTTTAGCAACTGTTGGAGGGCTATATTTCCGCAGTTTAACTACTGGCGCTATTCAAGCTAATAAAAATAATTCAGTAACTCAAAAACCCGTGACCACTACGAATGATTAAGGGCAAGAAACTATAGGACTGACGCCACAATTCATTTGTCTAACCAAGCCTGTAAATCGGCCAAGCTAGTAAAATCTAAGAGTGCTTCACTCAAATCTTCCAAATCAGACAAAGGTAAAACAGAAACTGAAGAAGCTACAGAATCAAATCTATAAGCATCTGCATTGCTTGGAGGATTTGTCAATAGTTCAAATAAAAGTGTTGGAGATTGTTGAAACAGTTTATAAAAAATCGAGTCTCGCCGCATGAAATATTATTCTTGAATCTATTTCATCATTAATAAGTCTTGCTTAAGCTGTTGACAAGCTTTTTCGATGGCATTAATACTACCAGGATTTACCAATCCGTAATAGTCAAACATGTAAACTCGATTATTTTGAGTAGCTTGTAGTTGCTGCCAAAAAGGTTCTTTTTTAAAGGAATCTAAAACTGCTGTTTCGGAACCACCCTGTGGAGGGTTAACTACAATAATTACCTCTGGATTTGCCTCTAAAACTTTTTCTGCCGATAAAGTTACATAGCCACCAACGGGACTTTGACCTTGTAATTCTGCCGCCACATTTTTTGCTTGAAATTTTGTCAACAAATCCCCAGCCCAACTGTTTTTATTTGGTGCTAAAATCGGTTGACGACTAACCAGCACTAAAGTAGAAGGACTTTGAGTGAACTTATCTGGTATAAAACTTTGATAACGATTTAACAAAGGCTGGGGGTCAGCATCAATGAATTGAGCTAATTTTTTAGTCAGTTCTTCTAAAGATTCCCAGGTATTAACTTGGGTGAGCAATGTGGTAATTCCTAACTGCTGGAGTCTTTGAATTGCTTGGGTAGAAAAACCTTCTGCACCAATGACTAAATCTGGTTTAAGGGCAACAATTTTTTCTAAATTTGGAGGAGTTTGCCCTTCACTGACGCGAGGAATATCATTGAATCGTGGATCATCATTAAATAATTTACTCCCAGTAATTCCTACAAGCTTTGTTTGATCGAGATTATAAATAATATCTGTAGAAAGAGATGAAAGAGTCACAATTCGTGTAAAAGATTCTTGTGGAAATTGTTGAGAGTTCGTCGTAATTTGTACCTGTGGTTGCTGAGTAGTTGCAGTGGTACAAGCAGTTAAAACTATACTCAAAAACAAGAGTAAAATAGATGAAATCCATCGATGATACATATAAATCTTCCTTGGAAGTAGACAATCATATTTCAAATTAGCAAATATATTATATATTTATGATGTCACTTGCTGTATGATTATAGTGAAATGGAAAAAGACGAGTAGAGAAATAAGCCAAAATTCCGCAAGGAACATATAGCCACGCTACTCGTCTTGAATCTATACAAGGTTTATTTAGAAAAGCTTTAATTACTATATAGTAATAGCCTAAAAATCTATTGTTGGATAGATCACAAATGTTTGGTTTTTCCAGGTAATTACCTGAAAAATTTCGTACTAACATCACTTTTAGTCTATTGGTAATTAAAATGCTATTTTGATGAGATCAAAGCCCAATCCTCTGGCGTATTACAGTTAAACAGCATTTCTGATGCTGGTGATGGTAAAACTTGTACATGATGCTGATTTAACCACTGCTGAAACGATCGCCCCCCTTGATTGATAAACTCTAAAAGTGGTGGCAAACAGCGTCGGCGATAGAAACCACATAAAGGTTCCCAGCCTTTAGGATGATAAGTCAAAGCCGCGATCGCTTGATCCTCGACACTATTAAGTTCAGTCGCCCATGCTTGCAACACCTCAACCTGTAACCGAGGTAAATCACAAGCTAATAGCAACACCCAATTTGTTTGTACTTGTGCCAATCCTTGGGCAAATCCTACAAGTGGTCCGTGGGAAGGGGGAGAATTTGCTTGATCTTGATCGACTAGAGACAAAGGTACTTCTTTGACAAATTGGCAACGAGGTAAAACTAAGTGTTGATAACGTGCTGGCCAAGGGGTGACTATATATACAGTATCTGCACAACATGATGCAATGTGACAAACCCGTTGCAACAAAGGCACCCCTTGAATATGAATCAAAGCTTTATCCGTACCCATGCGAGAACTCTTTCCACCTGCCAATACAATAGCGCTTAAGAGTGCTTCTTGAGTGCTGAGTAAGGAATTATCATTTATCCCCATCTTTCTCATCCCCCCATCTCCCTCATCCCCTTGTCTCCTCACTCACCCCCTAGTCTGACTCTGCTGCACTTGCTGTAACAACTGCTCACTACTTTCTGCTGGTTCCAGACATTGTAGTCCTTGGCAAACTAACCCAACGCTACCTGCTGGTAAATTTGAGATGACAGAAAATACAGAAACAGGTAAATACTGGGAAATCAGAGGAATTATCTGCTCAGTAGTGCTGCGAATTAAGGTGGCGTTACGATACCAATCTAAACCAGTAAACAAACTAGGACAAGCTTGGGGAGCGCTACGCATCACACTACCAAAAGCTTTTAAGCCTTGTTCAGCTAAATCAAAATAATGTAGATTATCGGTAAGCAGCGACAGACGGACTAAGTTAGCGATCGCTACTCCATTCGCTGATGGTGTAGCATTATCTGCATAACTGCGCTCCCGGACAATCAAATCTTGGCTAGCATCACTGGCAGTATTGTAATAACCACCTAATTCTACACTCCAGAGAAACTCGTCAAATTCTGCTTGCAGTGCGATCGCTTTTTCTAACCAGAATCTTTGGTCAGGGTAACAACCTTGTAAATCCAGCAGTGCTTTAATAAAAAAGGCGTAATCTTCAGACTGCGCTAATACAGCAGGTTGTCCTTGATAGTTAAGTCTGTGGAAACGCCCATCCACAAACTGATGCTCCAGAATAAACTTCACTGCCCGTGCTGCTATTTCTAAATATAACGGTTGTTGGAACACCCCAGCCGCCCTGGCCAAACCGGAAATCATCAAACTATTCCAGGCTACAATCATTTTCGTATCTGTCACCGGAGGAATGCGACCAGGCCAACCACCAGTTTTTGCTTCCTGGTTATTAGCAGCAGGGGGAAAAATTATCAGCGACTCTGGCTTGTCACCATAACGAGCAGCAAACAACTTAGCCAAGGCAATTTCTGTTGTTGCCCTTAGTTCTCCCGAATGGCGCCGTTGTAAAACATTCTTGCCTTCAAAGTTACCGTTAGGAGTTACTGTAAACTGTTGTTGTAATTCCGTTAGTTCTTCTGGTGTTAACAGTTGTTCCAGTTCGCTGTAACTCCAGACATAAAAGGCTCCTTCCTCAGGTTCTACATCCGTGATGCTACTGAAGCTATCAGCATCTTGAGCCGCATAAAAGTAACCTTCCGGAGCAGTCATTTCCCGGCGTAACCATTCCACAGTCCCAGCCACCGACCGGGCAAATGCTGGTTCTTTGACTCCATAGCTCCACAAATTTGCTAGATACTCAACAATTTGACCATTGTCATAAAGCATCTTTTCAAAATGAGGCACTGTCCACGTGGGATCAACCGTGTAGCGATGAAAGCCTCCACCCACATGATCATAAATACCTCCTAAAGCTAAATCTAGTCCCCATTGAGTACAAACTTGCTGGCCATCATACTGGGATGGAAACAAAAATCTCGTTCCCCGCAACGCTAATTCTGCATAGGGGATCATTGGAAAACTATTACCAGATTGATTGGGAGTAATTATACCCGTGCTAGTTTCCCAACCTTGCCGGAGTAATTCAGCTTCTGAAACTTCATTCTTAGCCCCATTTTGCAACACCGCAGAGGTGAGAAGCGACTCCACAATTACTGCTTTACGCTGGCTCAAATCTGCTTTTTCCGTATCGTAGTAGCGGCGCAGGGCTTGTAGTACTTGCAAAAAGCCAGGACGACCATAACGCGGCTCCAAGGGAAAGTAAGTTCCAGCGTAAAACGGTACTAAATCTTCTGGGGATAAAAAGACATTTAAAGGCCAACCTCCTTGACCACTCATCATTTGCAAAGCCTGCATATAGATGCTATCTAGGTCAGGTCTTTCTTCTCTATCTACTTTGATGGGCAAGAAATTGGCATTCATGTACTCAGCAATAGCTGGATCAGAAAAAGCCTCACCTTCCATGACGGTACACCAGTGGCAACTGGAATAACCAATGGAGAGAAAAATAGGTTTATTTTGTGCCCTTGCAGTTGCGAGAGCTTCGTCACACCAAGACCACCAATCGATAGGGTTTTCGGCGTGTTTGCGGAGGTAGAGACTCTTAGCTTCAGCAAGGCGATTAGTCATGATTCAAATGCAGATAGTTGCCTTCTTTGCTCAGTCTACCCTGTTCCTAGAGGTGTTAGCCTAGACCCACCTAGATCAGCAAAAAAATTCAACCAGAGAATTATCCCTAGAGTTTGAGAGCAGTTGGTCAACTCAAAAAAGTTCTATTTAATTTTTGAAAAAATTCAGTATACTTTTGCCACTAGCTAAATTATTACTTGAAAGAGCGTAATAGCAAACTGACAATTGTTACTGGCGTTTCTGGCGCAGGCGATATTGCCCTTGTCTGCATTCTTGTCTGGGGACTAAGACCTGCTATCAGGTGGAGTAAAAAGGTAATGATGGCAGCTTGCACAAGTTTTTCTGGCATAGCAGTTCTCCTCGGTTGATAGCATTTCAAGTAGGATTAGTTACTGTAAATACACGCCGTGTTATTGGTTTACCGGACTTGACAAGATTAACCGGACAATTACACAACAATAAGCTAAATAAATGTTGAAAAAGTTACCAATAGTTGACAAAAATGATTTTTCCAGTGGTCTGCTCACCACGCCACCAAAATTATTTAGTAATACAATTTCTAGATGAAGAAGCAGGGAATGAACCCCACCGCCTGCGGCACCTCCCTTTGGCAAGGGGAGGTGGGGAGGGGTATAAATAATGTGCAACTTCACAGAGAATTGGTATAAATCCTCATTCTAGGGCTTGGTGTAGACTCGAAGAAAAAGTCTTGTCGTAGCCGTCACTAAAGGTTTTTAATTTTTCCTCTCCGCTCAGGTGGAGATATTTATTTAGACGTTTATCCTCTATGAAAAGTGCCCAATGGGATTTTTGGCATCTGCCAAGTAGAAGAAAAATTAACTGACTTTTGGCTGAGGACAACAATCAGCCTCTGACATCGATAAAATAGACGTAAAATAGCTACAAGCACGCTGCATGATTCCTATCGTTGTTGAACAATCGGGTCGAGGCGAACGCGCCTTTGATATTTACTCACGACTGTTACGTGAGCGCATTATCTTTTTGGGACAACAGGTTGATAGCAACATTGCAAACTTGATTGTTGCCCAACTACTGTTTTTGGATGCTGAAGACTCGGAGAAAGACATTTATTTGTACATTAATTCTCCCGGTGGTTCGGTAATGGCTGGCATGGGTATTTTTGACACCATGAAGCACATCCGCCCGGATGTCTGTACCATTTGTACTGGATTAGCGGCAAGTATGGGCGCTTTCCTCCTCAGTGCAGGTGCTAAGGGTAAGCGGATGAGTCTGCCTCATTCTCGGATTATGATTCATCAACCCTTAGGTGGCGCTCAAGGACAAGCGACTGATATTGAAATTCAAGCGCGGGAGATTTTATACCACAAGCGGCGGCTAAACGAATATTTAGCTGACCATACTGGTCAACCGATTGAACGCATTGCTGAAGATACCGAACGCGACTTCTTTATGTCCCCAGAGGAAGCTAAGGAATATGGCTTAATTGATCAAGTGATTGACCGTCACGCTGCTGGTAGTCGCCCGGTTGCTGTTCTTAATCATTAATTAAGTGGGAGTAGGGAGATGGGCAGGGCTGTTTCATTCGCTTGTGTTGGAGATTTGTCAAGAGGATAATCTCACGCAAAGGCGCAAAGACGCAAAGAAAAATCAGGTATTTCGGACTGAAGATGCCAAAATTTTCGGTCTTAATTGTGGATTTGCCCTTGCAATTTTAACCCTTTTAGGGAATGAAACAGCCCTGGGGAGATTGGGGGATGGGGAGATGGGGAGATGGGGGGGAAAAACTTAATATTAGTAATCTCTCCTTGTCCCCTTGTTCCTTTGTCCCACCTAAAACCCCGCCACTGGGTCTGGCTGAGATTCCAAGTATTTGAGAAATCCGTGCAATTCTTCTTCGGTTAGTAAAGTACGCCCCCGCTTACCGTAGGTTTTAATTAAATGCTCTCGACCCTGTTCTGGTGTCCAGCCTAAGCGTTGCAGTTCGACATCGGTTTTGGCAATGACATCAGACAAATCAACTGGTTCACTTTTCTTCTTTCTCTTTCCTACTCCTGTTTGAGTGCCCACATTCTCTGGTGGACTATAACTGCGGGGTGTAAATGGTGTAACATTACTGGCGAAATTTTCTGAAGTTTGATTTTCCAGCTGTTTACCAGACATCATTCCCCAGTTTTCGACTGGGGTATCAAATTCTGGTTCCCGGTTGTCACTCGCGGGAAAGCTTTGATTGAAATCTGGGCTGTAAGTATCGCTTTTACTAGTGCTTTGCGTGTCAATTGTGACAGAATCTGATTTTAGGTTTTGTTCACTAGCCGGTGGTGGAGATATTTCTTGGCCACTGGGTGCTGACCACTGACTACTGCCAAAGTCCTCATCTATGACAGGGGAATAGGTAGGCTCATTTAATCCCACCTTTGTAGTGCTCAAGGCAGAATTTAGCTGCACTAGGGATGTTGGTTGGGGAGAAAATGCCACGGGTGCCTGCGGAGAACTGGTTATGCCCAAAACCATTAGTGCCCTAGTTCTGGCTTGATCTTCTGCTGCTTCTATGGTTTCTGCCCCTGCCATGCCAGTTGCACGGGTGACGTGTTCAATTTGCACGCTAGCCCGAACAATATACTTTCCTTGAAAAATTTGGACTAATTCAGTAATAATACTGCCGCTAGGATACAAGCTCCGAAATTGAGCCAACATAATACTGCCACCAATCTAAACTCTGCTCTGTACCAAATCTTGGACTACTTTTTCCTGTGTTTCCAAAAAGAGAAATACAGAAGTTTCTTCCTTACTCAGCACTCAACTGTTTCCCGATTGTAGCAGTAGCCGTTGGTTGCGCCAATTTTTAGTTAATGCGGAATTACTCTAGGTGGTCACGCCTGAAATGCTGCTATACTGGTTACCCAATTCTATATCCGGAAATATTTCCTAGAAGTACGCTCTAAATCTACAATAATGGAGATAAGGTTCATCCTCACTGCTGGTTAAGCTGCTTACCTGATTGTTACCGATTCTACATATGGGAAAATTAGGTTGATCGGCAGTTTTTCCTGATCAAAAATCAGAGTCTAATGGTGTGAAAGTACTTTCAATCTGGACAATCTAACACCTGTGGTTTCCCCTGATAGCGCTTTTGGGCAGTGTAGAGAGTCATCCCAACCCAGCCTCTCAAAAACCCGTCGCGTAATTACCTAGCGGGGCAAAATTCCAATCAGGTGTATTGTATTTAAGTTGGGTGAATTGAAGGAACTTAAACCCAGGCGAACTCTGAGATGATTTTCCAGTGAGAAGTTCGTAGATGCAAAGCTGCTTCCCGTAAGGGTGAGTCGGCTTCCTTCCCCGGAACAAGAACCCTGCCTCAAGGCAATTCGTTTCCAGCTAGTGCAATTGAGCAGAAGTAACCGGCCATCTGACAACGAGTCGAAAGCTACAGACATAATGAGTCTTTTGACTTTTGACTTCTGCGTAATAGCACTAGTATCTGTAAGCCGTGAGGGTATACAGGAAAGAACCAGATTAAATGAAAAATGATGTTTTGACCAAAGGTCGGTTCACTGCATGGAATTTTCTATCGCTACACTCCTGGCCAATTTCACTGATGATAAATTGGTAGCTCGTAAAGTTTTGGAAAAGAAACTGGGTTGCGAGGATGAGATTAGTTTACAAAAACTTCACATTGCCTTAGAAGTACTGGAGAAAATTGGAATTTTAGTCAAAGAACGCGGCAAATATCGCCGGGTGACAGAAGAGGGAATGATCGAAGCAAAACTCCGTTGTTCTAGTAAAGGCTTTTGCTTTGCCATTCAAGATGTAGAGGGAGCCGAGGATATTTATATCCGTGAAAGTCATCTGAGTAATGCTTGGAATGGCGATCGCGTTTTGGTAAGAGTTCTCAAAGAAGGTAGTCGCCGCCGTTCTCCTGAGGGTGAAGTCAAGCTGATTCTAGAACGTTCCAACCACACCCTACTGGCACGAATTAAACCAGTAGATAGCGGTTTCCGTGCTGTACCATTAGATGATCGACTACTGTTTGAACTCAAACTACAAACCAACGGCATGAAGTTGGAGGAAGCGATCGATCACTTAGCTCATGTAGAAGTGCTGCGTTACCCTTTAGCACAATATCCCCCATTGGGTCGAGTGGTGCAAATTCTGGGTAGCGATGCCGAAGCGGCGGCTGATATAGATTTAGTAACTTGTAAACACGACCTGTCCCGGAATTTTCCAGATGCAGTCCTGGAAGCAGCAGCCAAGTTGCCCAAAAGACTGCTGAAAGCAGACCTGAAAAACAAACTGGATTTACGCAATTTATTTACCGTAACTATCGCGGGTGTAAATGGTACAACCAAATTTGTAGAGAATGCCTTAAGTTTGGAAAAAACCGGAGAAGGACATTGGCTTTTGGGTTTTCATATTGCCGATGTTTCCCGCTACGTCCAACCTGATGAACCCCTAGATAGAGAATCCGTGAAGCGCGGTAGGTCGGTGTATCTGGGAGAATTAGTCCTGCCAATGTTACCTGAAGCTGTAGCAGAACGCTGTTCATTAGTCCCCGGAAGTGATCGCCTGGCCCTTTCTTTTTTAATTGCCATTGACCCAAATTCCGGAGAAGCTTTAGAGTGGCAAATTCAACCCAGCGTCATCAATGTAGACATCGCACTGAGTCGGCAAGAAGCCGAAGCAATTCTCCTAGGTGAATCTACTCAACACACTCAAGAGGTCATAGAGGTACTGCAAGACCTAGAAGCATTGCAGACAGCAGTCAAACAGGCGCGCTTATCTAGGGGTAGCTTGCAGTTAAATTTACCACCCAACCAAAACCCTTACTATGATGAGGGGATTTTAGGGGCAGTATTAGTCAATGATTTACCTGTGCGATCGCTGTTGACTGAGTTGGTGCTACTAGTAAATGAACTGATGGCAAAACATCTTAGTGCCCTAGGTATTCCTGCCATCTGGCGAGTCCAAGGTACGCCCGATCCCGAAGATGTCCAAGAAATGCTGAAATTGGCGATTAATTTAGGTGTGGAACTGGCATTAGAACCAGAAGTAGATATCCAACCCTTAGATTATCAACATTTGACTAGGGCTTTTGCCGAATCTCCATCGGAGCAAGTTTTAACATATCTGTTACAAGATACACTCAAGCCTGCTGCCTACAGCACCACTAAAGGAGTACACTTTGGTCTAGCACTACAGCAATATACTCACTGTACTGCCCCCTTGCGACGTTACCCAGATTTGCTCATGCAAAGAGTGTACTATCGGCTGATTGAACACGGTCGCGATCGCCGCAACACCCGCGTGAAAGAACGCGTTAACCTGCGCCACTCTTCCTCCCATGAAGAAATTAACTGGAACGTCTTACCCCCAGAATTACAACAAGAACTCCAAAGTGATTTAAATCGGGTAATCATCCAAATCAACGATAGGGAAAAAGAAGTCCAAGAAGCCGAAGCCGATTTAGCTGGACTACAAAAAGCCCAACTGATGAAACAGCGCATCGGTCAGGTATTCCAGGGCGTAATTACTGGCGTGCAATCCTACGGCTTTTTTGTCGAAATTGAAGTGCCAGCCGCCGAATCTGCACCTGGTGAAGATCCCAGCGTACCTCTACGAGTAGAAGGACTGGTACACGTCAGTTCACTCAAAGACGATTGGTATGAATACCGTGCCAGACAACAGGCATTATTTGGGCGCAAAAATCGTGCTTCTTACAGACTAGGCGATCGCGTAGCTGTGCAAGTTAAAAGTGTCGATTACTATCGCCAGCAAATTGATTTAGTCACTGTCAGTAGCGATGTTATCGGTAAAGATTTGGATGAGCGTAATGCCAACGGTGATGTATCAGATATCTACTTTCCCAACGATATGGAGTCGGATGATTTAGAAACTTATGCTGAGGATGAATAAATTTGAATGGGGACAAGGAAGGGGACAAGGGGACAAGGAGAGATTACTAATATTAAGTTATTCCCCCCTATCCCCCCATCCCCCTTTAAATAACCACCGTGTCCAATATCTCTAAACCCCTGATCTTAGGCGTATCAGGTGCATCTGGTCTGATTTACGCTGTTCGTGCTCTCAAGTATTTGCTCGCAGCCGATTATGAAATTGAACTAGTTGCCTCTAAATCAACTTACATAGTCTGGCAAGCAGAACAGGACACCCGGATGCCAGCAGAACCAACCGGACAAGAGCAATTCTGGCGAGAACAAGCTGGAGTTACTGTTGGGGGTAAACTACGCTGTCATCCTTGGAGTGATGTGGGCGCCGGGATCGCTAGTGGTTCTTTTCGCACCTTGGGGATGATGATCATGCCATGCAGTATGAGTACAGTGGCAAAGCTAGCAGTTGGCTTGAGTTCTGACTTACTAGAACGAGCAGCCGATGTCCAACTCAAAGAAGGGCGAAAACTAGTCATTGTCCCCCGTGAAACTCCTTTTAGCTTGATTCACCTACGTAACTTAACGACTTTGGCAGAAGCTGGAGTCAGAGTTGTACCTGCTATTCCTGCTTGGTATCACAATCCGCAAAGTATTGAGGACTTAGTTGATTTTGTAGTTGCCCGTGCTTTAGATCAACTAGATATTGATTGCATCCCCATTCAGCGTTGGCAAGGAAGGCAGTAAAAAGTTAAAAGAAAAAAGGTAAAAGTAAAGATAGAGTAACTTTTGCCTTTTGCTTTTTTTCTGGCATTTTCATTGAGTAACTTTTTATTTTTGCCTTTGCTATGGCTGTAATTCGCTTAATTTTGTTGGTGGCGGTTCTGGGAATGCTAACGCTGTTGTTAGTGCAAAATTGGTCGCCTGTTCTATCACTAGTATTTTTGGGGATGCGAACTCAACCATTACCACTGGCAATATGGATCTTGTTTAGCACTGCGGCTGGCGCTTGCACATCCCTACTTATCACTATCTTGTTTAAATTAGCTAATTATTTTGGGGGACCACAAGGCCAAACTCAGTTTAGACCAGCCACAACCCCGCCTCGAACTAAAGCAACAACAAGGGAAGAACCTACACCTCCACCTTCTAGACCACCATCGACAGCTAATCAAACAGAAACTGCTACCAGTAACTCATTTGATGATTGGGAAACAAATGACAGTACTAATGATGATTGGGATTTTGAGCAAAAGCCGCGAGAAGCGCCTACCCCTAGTTCTACAACTTCATCAGTGCGAGACTCTCAAACCTACGAACGCCAACAAGAACCCAAAAGCAGTTCTCAGTCTGGTTCAGTTTACTCCTACAACTACCGTGAGCCAAAAAATACTGCGGTAGGAAAAACGGAATCCATTTACGATGCTGATTACCGAGTCATCATCCCTCCTTATCAACCACCGACAAATAATCAAAGTGATGATGATGACGATTGGGAATTTTTTAACGACGATGATTTTGAGGATGAAGATGATAGCTCACGTAAGTGAGCTTTAATAAAGAGAAGAATAAATAATTTAGATACTACACTGTTCACGTGACTCCTGCTTGACTTTGCCGTTCATGGCAGCCTCCTGCAAGGCCATGAAAGCATTAAAATCTTCCAAGTCATATCGAGTAGTCAATAGATGCCGTAGTTGATTTTCTGCTTCAACCGTCAAATAGCCAGTTGCTAAAGCTTGTTGCACTACTTCACGAATTCGAGTCATGGTTGATGCCTCATACATACCACATTGATTTATTTGGTCTTACTCCGGTGGGATATGCAGTGGATTTTGTGCTAAAACCTTCAAGTTGATGAAGTTGATTTGTCAAATGTCAAAAATTAAGTTACTTTTTACACCTTAAATTGTCACAATTTTTGATTTGAGCTTGCTGTGACTAAATTTTAGAGGTTTCGCTACTGTGCTGTTAGAAACATAGTATTAAGTACAACTAAAATTTCCCCACCAGAGAGAGTCCTGCTGGTTTGTATTGACAGAATTTGTTCGCATAAAGTTTCAAACAAGCTTCGTAAAATTCCCATTAAGCCTCAAGAAATTTATCAAATTTATCTGCAATTTATTTTGATTTCACCGAAGAATCGTGAGGATATTACCTTGGTCAAATTCAATACATAAGTAACAGTATTATTCCTAACAAAAAGTAGTCTCAATGCGGAGATTTAAGACAACTTGAGACGTTAGGATAAAAGTCAAGACAACTTATAATTGGAGCGCAGCAACTAGTGAGTAGCTTATTGCAAGGAGTCAACCTGTACCTAATTGGTATGATGGGCGCTGGTAAGACCACTGTCGGACAATTACTAGCAAAGCATCTCGGTTATAGGTTTTTAGATACAGATAATGTAATTGCCCAATCAGCAGGAAAATCTATCAATCAGCTGTTTGCCGAAGAAGGGGAAGCAGCGTTTCGCCAATTGGAAAGTGATGTACTAGCTCAAGTATGTGCTTATACTAATTTGACTATTGCTACAGGCGGGGGTATCGTATTGCGGCGAGAAAACTGGAGTTATCTGCACCACGGTTTAGTCGTTTGGCTAGATGTGCCAATTGAGCTACTTTACACCCGCTTGCTAGAGGATACCACAAGACCATTATTAAAAGATGTTGATCCTCAAGGTAAACTGCGATCGCTGCTCACACAAAGAACACCACTTTACTCCCAAGCTGATCTCAAAATCACCGTGAGCGAGGGTGAAACACCCGAAGAAATTGCCGACAGAATCATGGACGCCATTCCCAGCGTTCTTAAACCACCAGTTTCTCATTAAATTGAGAGCGATCGCCGCCTAATTTTGGCTAGGAGAATTTATTTATTTTTATTTTTTCCTATAGTTGGCATCTAACCAACAGCGTGGTAAAGTTTCACCAGAAGGAAAAATGAGATTCTCTTTGTGAAAAGCATCAGGTTCTTGTTCTTCTTCACCTACTTGATCCTGTGCATGGACGATATGATTATTTGGGTCAATTAATTCTTGAATATCAAGAATTTTTACTATATCCCCAGTATCTTTGAGTTGTAAAAGCATACGACTAGCCTCACTAAATTTATCTGAATATTTCACTCAAGCATCAAGAAAAACTTGCTGACGTGTTAACTACTAAGTATTTACTTAAGTAGATTCTTCAAGTAATTTTTTGAACCGCAGATATGCTTGTTCTGGTGTCAACGGTTCCGATGCTTCTTCATTGGGAATGTAGTATTGCCTGCTATCAGGAAAATGACGCACTAAAAAACTAGGAATTAAACCCAAGCTCAAAGCTTGTTTCCCAAGTTTTTCTGCTGTTTCTGCTAGAGTGTATTCATCGTGAAATGGATATGTATTCATGTCCGAAAACCTCCTCAAAGAGGGTTGCCTAAAAAGCAAATTATGGACATTCAAAACGCCAAAATTAAATTTCGCGCTGAAATTTTTCTAAAATATCTACCAGGTTGACTTGGCATTGCAGTGGGAGTAAATCGATTAAAGGTAGTTCTCTTCTCCCACCGCCAATTTTTACGGGAATAGATGACAATACTGTTATTACTCGGTCTTCATTGACACTTTTGGCAGTCACCAAAGGGTACATCTGTTCGGCGACAACAGTATGCAATTTGGCATCAGATAAATAAAGATGCCACTTGGCGATATCCATATAAACTGCTTCACCAATTTCAGCAGCTAAAGCTTCCAGTAATTCTGTGGTGTTAGTTTGAGCCATAAAAATTATCCTATATCAAGAAAGAGCGCAAACTCTCAGGATATTTGACATTATCGCGCAATTAATCAAGCTGAATCTACCACCACAGGTTACAATCACCCTAACTTTAGCAGTCCATCTTCAGGTGGATTTGGGTGGAGTATCGGAGTAGTTGGCGATCGCCGTAATATAAATCAGATGCACCAACAATACTATGATCCAACTGGCCGTCAACCAAGGTAACCACTCCCAGGTAGTTGCTTTCAAGGTGTGAACAAACCATAAACCAGAGTTAATTGCCGAGGCAGCAGCTACATGCACAGCAAAATTCATCCGATCATCTAACTTACGGAAATCTGGGTCTTTGCGATCAGGTTTGCGAGGCCAACGAGGAGGCATAAAGATTTATTACAGACTTGAATACATTTATTTTAGTAACACGGCTGTTTACCGTGTACTTAAATCATTCTAAGGTCTTTGGGGGTCTGTTGTCACAAGACTGGGAAATCCCGTCAGCGATCACCCAAAAAGCAGTATCCAGAGGCGATCACGTTTAATTAACTTAAATTATTAGGTTTAATAACCTATTATAGGTTATTATGTAATTTTAGCCTTAATTTTGAGGTAAATACAAAAGTGAAGATTAAACACGAGAATATACCTGTAGACCAAATTATTTTAGAAAATTGCTTACAACTGCTTCATAAATTGCCAAATGATTGTGTCGATTTAATCGTATCTTCACCACCCTATAATTTGGGTAAAGAGTACGAGTCTAGGCAAGCTCTTGATATTTATTTACAAGAACAAACAGCCGTATTACGTGAATGTAGCCGCATTCTCAAAAAAACAGGCTCGCTATTTTGGCAGATTGGAGCTTTTTCTGATAAAGGGATGCTAATTCCTCTAGATATTCGCTTTTTTCCTATTCTTGAATCTTGTGGATTAATACCTCGTAATAGAATTGTGTGGGCTAGACAGCATGGTCTTCATGCTCAAAAAAAGTTCTCTTGTAGACATGAAACTATTCTCTGGTTTACTAAATCTGATAATTATAAATTTAATTTAGATGCTATTAGAGTTCCACAAAAATATCAAAATAAAAAACATTTTCGGGGAAATCGTAAGGGTGAACTGTCTTGTAATCCAGATGGTAAAAATCCTGGTGATATTTGGATGTTTCGGAATGTAAAGCATAATCATGAGGAACAAACTATACACCCTTGTCAGTTTCCAGAAGATTTAGTAGCCAGAATTATCTTAGCTACAACTGAAAAAAATGATCTTGTGTTAGATCCTTATATGGGTACTGGTACTGTAGCAGTCGTTGCTAAAGATTATAAACGCCATTTTATAGGAACAGAAATTGAATCAAAATATCATCAAGTTGCGCTACGTCGTCTCAGTGGTGAACCTGATGAAAACGGGTATTTTCCAAATTTAAAAACATTGCGTGATTACGTTGATAAAACTGGTCAATCTATCGAGAAATTTAAGTTTGATTTGCAAATAGGAAATCGAGCTTCAGAACGTAGTAAAGCTAAAATTTATCCAGAAGAGTATCACTTGCAAGAAATGGAAGAGAGATTAGTTTATGAAGAAGCTGCTTTTAGCGCTAGTTTGCGAGGTGAAAATATTCCTGTAGATCCCAAACTAAATGGGAATGGCGAGAAGACATCCCTGCCAAATAAAACAGTCAAACAAATTGAACAAGGAGAACAAATTGAATTGAAATTGTGGAGTTAATTGATTTATGTTTACAATAAGCGAAATAAACAACGACTACGGGTTGATTTTCCTGCAAGTATTTGGCATTGGCGACTAACTCTAGTATTTATATTTCTAGAGTATCTTTTTGATAAATACTCAGTCCAAATGACAGGTACTGTTGTATTTGATTGTTCAAATAATCCTACCAGTCTAATTGGTACATCAAAAACTTGCTTTTGCATTAAAGCTGTTAATTGGTTAACAGCTTGCTCATAATAAAGAGTGCTGTTTGAAGCAGGAAACATGAGAGCTTTTGTCACTAAAATTACCAGATGAGTTGGGTAGCCAGCAAATTCAGTTTGAGATTTAAAGAACAATTCTGAACGTAAGGTATTATTGAGTAGAAAAGGATAGTTAGAGAACTGGATTTCAATGACGATGCCAGCTTTAGCAAAATCAATATCTGTACCCAAAAATCTATAGGATACTGGAATAGGTATATTGGATTGCCAGCCACAACTCATAAAAGCAGCTTTAATGTATTCGTTGGTACCTACTGGATCGAAGATTGGATTACCCTGAATTCCTGCTTGATCTGAAGCTTTGAGATGTAGAGGCATTGAAGTCAAGACAGTACTAACCTCATGCCATTCATTTTTGTATTGGGTATTAATAATTATGTCTGCTGCATTGAAGTCAATATATTGAATAATAATTGTTAAGTCTCCTTTTGCTTTTTCAGCAGTTCTTCAATAAAAGCAAGTGGATCTATTTTCAACACTAGGGCTACTTCCAAGAATTCAATTAAGTCAAGACGACGCTCTCCACGTTCATACTTTGATACATAAGATTGCGGACGCTTTAACTTAGCTGACAACTCAGCTTGAGTGAAATTTGCTGCTTTACGAACTTCAATAAGCATCTGACGAAACCGATTATATTCCTCGCTATAAACTGATTTAGGCAACTTGATTTAGCTTTTTGTAGGCGATAGTATATTCGCTCTCAATGACAGTTAGTATTTTTTGTCTAACTCTGTTTCATCATAAAACCTCATATAGGATAAACCCAAAATGGGTTTAAAAAAATCAAGTATTGTCTCCAAGAAAAAACCGGGTGATGGAAACAGTAGGGGTATCTTGATACCACTGAATACTTTACAAATATCTTCTTAGATGTATAACAAGGGATCACTCTCCTCCTCAAATCCTAATCCTCATAAAATACCTATAACTTTTTTGATAAAAAACTATCGATTAATAAGGGTTAATTTTGAGAAAAGAATCAAAAATCACAAAATATTCATCAATCAATTGGGTGAACTTTTAATTTATATGTGTTAAAAATGATTCATCTTTTTGATAGAGGGAGTTAATACAAGCAATCGTGAAGATATAAATAACAACCGTTAGAGGTGGATAAAAATGGCTAAAGCCAATCCAGTAGAAATCCAAAAACACTTGAAAGGTGTTGATTATCCTGCGAATAAGCAAGAATTGATTCAACATGCTCAAAGTCAAGGAGCTGATCGGGATGTAATCTCAATATTAGAGCAATTACCCGAAAATGAAGAATATGAAAGCCCCACAGACCTAAACAAAGCCATAGGCAATATTGTCTAAGTTATGCTTCTGGCGGGTAATATTCTCCTGCTTTCCCGCCAGTTTTACTTATTAGTTGAATTGATTCAATTTGAATCGATTTTTCTAAAGCTTTTGCCATATCATATAAAGTTAAAGCTGCAATAGAAACAGCAGTTAAAGCTTCCATTTCTACACCAGTTTCAGCTTTGGTTTTGACTGTAGATTGAATTTGATAACCAGGTAATTGGGGGTCGGGTATGACCTCAATTGATATTTTTTGCAGTGGCAATGGATGACACAAAGGAATTAAAGCGGCCGTTTGTTTAGCTGCCATAATCCCCGCTAACCTAGCAGTTGCCAACACATCACCTTTTGGGGCATTGCCGGCTTGAATTGCCGCAAAGGTTGCTGGTAACATCCGCACCTTGGCTGCGGCGATCGCCTGGCGGATAGTTGGTACTTTCTCAGATACATCTACCATCTGCGCTTCTCCCTGAGCATCCAAGTGAGTTAAGTCGATAGGATTCAATGAAAAATTGTCTTGCATTATTTTGCGAGAACGTGTTATTATAATTTTCTTGTAAGGGCGTGTAGCTCAGTGGACTAGAGCACGTGGCTACGGACCACGGTGTCGGGGGTTCGAATCCCTCCTCGCCCGTTTAAAAAAGTAAAAGGCAAGGTAGAGTTGATTCTATTTTGCCTTTTTTAAGCTTTTATTTGGCATTATCTAAAGCATAAGTATCTTCAGCGCGACCTAAAGCAAAACGTAATGAATGGCGTAAATCATGGCTGGACTGGGTAAGAAATATGATTAAGGCCAGAAAAGTTAAACCAGCACCATAACCGAACATATTGCGGTAGCCTACTTGTTCGGCAATAGCACCGAGAACAGGCCCTGCGATCGCAATTCCAATATCCAGTCCCACCAAAGATACTCCAAAAATCCGCCCTCGTTCGTGGGGCATGGCTCGATCTGTCATCATCGCGGCCATCATGGGAATTGCTGTCCCAGAAGCAGCACCCTCAACAAAGGCTGATAGTAAGAAAACAGAGGCGCTGTTAGCTTGCCAAATGCCTACCATCGCTAAAGTGAAAGCAATCAAGCTAAAGGTGATAAACAAACCCCGTCCATAGCGATCAGAAGCCCGACCGATAAACAACCTGACATTAAAACTAGCGATCGCGGCGGCTGTGTAAAACAAGCCTGGATTCAAATCTACATTAGTTGATTTGATGAACAAAGGCACAAAGGTATGCAAAGTACCTAAAACCATACCAATCAATAACATCACGATTGCCGGAACACGCACACGAGGGCTAAATAGTAGTCCCCAAAATAAGTTATCAGTGGCGCTGGTGTGCGACTGCTCATCCACGGTGGGATTGACGATTGGCACAACACACAACAGCCCTAAACAACCCAAAGCCGCAGATAACGCAAATAATGGGGTGTAACCAGCCGCCGCTTGTAAATATCCCCCCAAAGCGGGCCCAATGGCCACACCCAAAGGATTCACCAAACTCATATAGCCAATGACTTCACCACGGTTCTTCGCTGGTGCTAAATCTCCCACCAACGCCATGTAGGCCGTGCCAAAAGCCGCAATACTAATACCGTGAAAGGCACGCAGCACAATCAACGGCACAATAGAAGTTGCTAGCAAATAGCCCAGAGGTGCGATCGCAGCTGCTGTCATCCCAATGAGCAACACAATCTTACGACCCCGCCGATCTGCTAAATTGCTACACCAAGGGCGAAACAGCAACATCCCAATGGCAAAACTGCCCATCACAATGCCAATTTGTTGACTGGTTGCGCCGATATCTTCGATATACAGGGGAAGAGTTGGTAATAACGAGGCGATACTAGACCAGAATAATAAACCTGCTGTAAACAAAACTAGCAGGTTACGTCGTAGTTCGGCATCTAATGTATAAAGAACTTTCAAAGTAACTATTCCATTATTAATAGAGGCTAGAAGCTAGAGGCTAGAGGTTAGTATTTTTTACTCAGCACTCAGCACTCAGCACTCAGCACTCAGCACTCAGAAAGGCACTCCATATATTGTTACTTTACTTAATGTTTTTTGCTACTATTTCCCGTACTCGATAGATAGGGCGACCTTGAGATTCATGGTAAGTACGCATGAGTAACTCTGCCAACAGACCAAAGCAAAACAGCTGCACCCCAGTAACTAGCAAAAGTACTGCCAAAATCAGCAAAGGACGATTACCAATCGATTCGCCTAAAGCCAATTTAATAAAAGTCAAGTAAATACCAATTAGCGTTCCTGTAACTATCGAGCTTAAACCCAACAGCCCAAAAACGTGCATCGGGCGTGTGAGGAATTTTTTCATAAAGTAAATAGTGAGCAAATCCATCATGACGCGAAACGTCCGCCCAATGCCATACTTACTGTATCCAAAACGTCGGGCATGATGACGCACAGGTATTTCGGTGATTCTTGCGCCTTCAATATAAGCCAAAGCTGGGAGAAATCGGTGCAGTTCCCCGTAGAGATTCATATCTGCTACTACTTCCGCACGATAAGCTTTCAGGGAACAACCGTAATCATGCAACTTCACTTCAGTCACCTTGCCAATCAACCAGTTAGCAATTTTAGAAGGAATTAATCTTGATACCAAAGCATCTTGGCGTTTATGCCGCCAACCACTGACCAAATCGTAACCTTCCTCCAGTTTAGCTAATAACAACGGGATATCAGCCGGGTCATTTTGCAGGTCAGCATCCAAAGTCACGATCGCTTTACCGTTAGCATAATTAAACCCAGCTGCCATAGCCGCAGTTTGACCGTAGTTTCGTCGCAAAATCACCGCCTTTAAATCAGTGCGGATTTGTGCTTGTTCTTTAAGTAACTCAGCAGAACCATCTGTAGAACCATCATCTACACAAATGATTTCATAACTCAAATTACTATTACTAATACTAGAAGCGATCGCCTCCCATAAAATTGGTAAACTTTCCACCTCATCACGTACCGGCACCACCACCGAAACATCGGGGATATTTGCAGAAATTGCCCCATTCTCCTCCGTGATCATGTCGGAAATTAATCCACCCCTCATATTCCTCTGCGTCCTCAGTGTCTCTGTGGTTTGTAACTTTTAACAACTCTGCCAGCACCTCGTAGCTGCTGATAGTATGACTGACTTACCGCATCTCCCTGTTCCGAGAGCATGTCAATCCCAATACCATTGCGTCCCTGGGCTTTCCCAGAACTATGAATGTAATAATTATTACCCAAATACAGCCCCACATGAGTAGCCTTTTGGGGAGTACCAAAAAACACCAAATCCCCAGGTGCTAAATCAGCCACAGCAATTGCCTGAGTAAAAGCTTCCTGCTGATAAGCATCTCTAGGTAACCAAATACCCACAGAGACAAACGCCGCCTGCATTAACCCCGAACAGTCGTAATTAGGCCCCACCGTACCACCCCAAAGGTAATAGTTAGACTGTTGCATCGCCGCTTGCGTAAAAGCGATGACCTCTGGTAGCAGTTTTTTAATATCAGACTCAGAAAATGATTTAGCCTGATAAAGTACAGTAGCAGGTTGTAACAAACCCAAATCGGCAAAGGATACCCATCCTGGATAGTCATCCTCACACAAACATACCTCGACTCCTGACACCTGATGATTTGATGTTACCCGCAAATGTCGCTCAGAAGCGGCTTGAGTTGCCAAGCGCGTACATTCAGGAGAATCATATAAATTCAGGTCAGCGAGACACTGGTATTCTGCCGATGTCAAATTTAGGATTTGGGATTCTGGATTAGAGAGCATTCTTCAATGATTTTCTTCAGAAAAGACGAACAACTCGAAAATCTTGGTAATGGCATTTTAGAGGCAACTTGGGCAGCATTTCCGACGTTAGCCCGTAACCAAGTTGCTTTAACTTGGATTGTGTACGATCCGCCAGTACCTGTAAATACTGGTGGCGCTTTGACTCCTGATGCTTTTTGGAACCATCAAGTACGTGGTTTTACGTATCGTGGGGTTGAGCGGATTTATCCCGCGAGTGTAGTTAAACTATTTTATTTGGTGGCGGTCAACGAATGGCTAGAAAAAGGCATGAGTTCAAACTCCAAGGAGTTGGAACGAGCCTTGCGCGATATGATTGTTGATTCTAGCAATGACGCTACCAGCTTAATTGTCGATATTCTCAGTGGTACGACCTCCGGACCAGAGTTACCCACAGGGCCATTTGAAACCTGGAAGTATCAGCGTAACATTGTCAACCGCTATTACCAATCTTTGGGCTGGGAAGAAATACAGACAATTAACGTTTGTCAAAAAACTTGGGGTGATGGCCCTTATGGCAGAGAGCGGGCATTTTATGGAGAGATGTTAGACAATCGTAATATGGTCACAACCAATGCGATCGCCAGGTTACTTCATAGTATTGTAGGTGGGGTGGCAGTTTCGAGCGGGCGATCGCAAGCGATGATGGCTTTGCTCAAACGTAGTCTCAAAAGAGATGATTTACCTACTGATGTAGAAGAAGACCAGGTAACAGGTTTCTTAGGTGGTGGACTTCCCCAAAATGCTCAACTTTGGTCAAAAGCAGGTTGGACAAGTCAAGTTCGTCATGATGCAGGGTATATTGAGTTACCAAATCAACGTCCCTACATTTTAGTAGCATTTACTGAAGGCAAAGCCAACGCTAAAAACCGGGAGATTTTACCTTTTGTTTCTCAGCTATTTGCTGAAGCAATTGGTAGCCTTTGATTAATTCGTAATTCGTAATTCGTAATTCGTAATTAATGATACAGGATACAGTTTTCTCAATTTATCAATGGTGAAAAGAGAAATATAAATAATATTTCCATTCACGGGATTTATTAATGTGTTTTTAACTACGAATTACGAATTATTTTGATTAAGCTGCTCCAGCGCAGGCTTGGGAAGTATAGCAATGCTCAACAAAAGTTTTCCCATTCCCTGTGTCCTAAATTTTATCATTCACCTTTGGGTAGATTTAGACAAAATCTATCAGCCAGTATATTGGGATGAGTTAACACATCATTGGTCATGAAGCCTCGTGCTAAATCAGTAATTTTCGTTTCAAAAGACCAAATCCTGATTTAGTTCCAGTTCATTTGTTGTTAGGTTCCCTGTAAGCTATGACATCCCCTGAGCCTCAAACTGATTTTGAAGATAATCTTCCCCAAACCTCATTTGATTCATCCCCAAAACAACGACGGTGGCCGCGATTATTATTAGCTTTCACACTAATCATCGGGGGTGGAACAGCGATAATTTGGCGTGTATTCACTCCTACACATCAAGCACCATCTGCTAAGGTTCAAACTCCAGGGGTAAGAGTCAAGGTCTCGCCAGTGCAACTCGGCACAGTTGAGGAAAGTTCAGACTTTGTTGTTAACCTAGAGTCCCAGCGTTCAGTGCAGATGCAGTCAAAAATTCCCGGTCTAGTTACCCAAATATTTGTGAAAGCGGGAGAGCAAGTTGCAGCAAGAACAGCAATTATCCAAGTAGATTCTAGACCAGCAACAATCGGTGAAATTAAAGCAGCTAATCAGGCAACTGTGGCACAACGGGAAAATGCGCGTGCTAAACTCCAATCTTTGGTAGCAGCACAGCAATCCCAAGTTGTTGATTTGCAATTGAAGCAAAAGGACTACCAAAGGTATGCTGACCTAGCAGCTCAAGGAGCTGTGTCTCGACAAACCAGGGATCAGTATGCCAGCAGGCTCGCCACAGCTAAAGCTAATCTTGGTGCAATCAATTCCCAAATTCAAGGGCAGCAAGCCACTATAATGCAAGCTGAAAAAGCCTTGCAACAAGCCGAGGCAAATATTAAAAAACAACAACTCCAGCCCCAGAGTTATAGAATAACAGCACCCTTTAGCGGTACAGTCAGTGATATGCCAGTGAAAGTAGGGGATTTAGTGGATACTTTCACACCACTGGTTACTGTCTCTCAAAACCAACCTTTAGAAGTCAATATTTCTGTTCCACCAGAACAAGGCTCACAATTACGTGAGGGTATGCCTGTCAAGATTTTGAATATGCAAAGTCAAGTTTTGGATACTAGTCAAGTATCTTTAATTGCTCCCAATGCCAATAAGGAGCGGCAATCAATTTTAATCAAAGTACTTTTTAATAATTCCCAAGGTAAACTAAAACCAAATCAATTAGTGCGGGCTAGAGTAATTTGGAATCAGCGTTCTGGGGTGTTAATTCCTACTAAAGCAGTGTCTCGTGTAACTGGGGAAACTTTTGTCTATGTAATGGCAACTGAAGAGTCCTCACAAGGGATATCTCAACTAGTAGCTCGGCAAAGGCGGGTAAAGTTAGGCAATATCAGAGAGGATAATTCCCAAGTTCTCGAAGGATTACAGCCAGGAGATAAAATAGTCATCTCAGGACTGTTAACTCTTAAAGATGGTATGCCGATAGTACCTGAATCTTGATGAACTACACTTATATTTTGCGGCGCGGCGATCGCTTACCGGATGTTGAAAGATAAAAGCTTTTGCGTCTCACCCGTGATAACATCTTCAGAGACTTTTCAAAGTGCGGATAAAGCCGTATTTGGTCAAATATTAGTAGAGTTTAAAAAACAAATACATTGTGCTTGTTAGTTTATAACCTTGGACAAAGGGAACTGAGAAATAGGTTAAAAAGAATCAAAATAGGCATTAAAAATCAACTAGGTAAGCTAACATTTTCTCCGACATTAAGATGGATATTTCAATGTTTTCCTTGAGCTAAGGAGGGCAGAGAAATTACACAAATGAAACTGGCGATCGCTATTGCAGGACGAAACATCATTCAAGTCTCCCAGGTCTGATATGGATTATTACATCCTGGTGAGCATCAATTTCGGTAACTTAGGTGCGATCGCCTGCAAGGACGTAACCCATCGTGCTGAGGGAAAATTATCCCAAAGAGTTCAAAAGCCCATAATAAAAATTTTTGACTTTTGATTTTTAACTCCCGCGTAGTGGCACTAGCCTTTTAAAGCCTTTCTAAAATTACGTCGATATGATTTATTAGCAATAAATAAAGCCGGCCATAGTAATGATAAACCAAGGCGATTAGGTAAAGTTTGACTAAAATTAGTCCGTGTAAACCCACTCCAGAACTTCCAAATACCGGCTACATAAACCACAATCAAACCAAAAACAATTAAGTTACTCATTCCCATCGACTCCCTTAGTAACTGACAGAATTTGAGTTAAGTTATGATCACATCATGTAGGTACTGCGTAGCCTACACTGAGAATTTAGGACTAAATTCCTCTGTATTCAACATCTGAGTCACTTAATCATACATTCTCTAATTCCAGTGTAAATTAGACCCAGGTATTGCAGCTAGTTAATATTTACCAAAGTTAAGTACCTATTGTCACAATAGAATATAGGCAAAGTAAAACTAATAGGACTTACGCAAAAACTCTCTCAAACTCTTATTTCTTCGTGTACTTCTCTTCGAGATGCTGTGCGGTAAGCGAAGCTATGCCGAAGGCTTTACGCGTCTTCATGGTATGCGCTACGCGCACGCTATGCGAACGTTTTCCCATTACCTGTGTGTAAGTCCTGACTAAGTTAAGAGACAAAAAGTCACAAGAGTGTTCTTTCGCGGCATGTTCCTTGTTGCCTCAAGACTTTCAGGCACTATCGTCTGTAAAGTGTTGTTAGAATAACTCAGCAACCCCGCTAAGCTTGAAGCGCAACTACACCCACAGGCCTTGACAGCACTTGCTCAAGTATCCCTGAACAGATGGCTAGCATAAGCATAATGAGTAAATCTGCTTATGTCTCCCCAGATGCTTCTTATGGAAGTTCCTTAAATATCAATATCCATAGGAGACTAAAGAAAGAATACACAACATACTCTCATGGGTTTGAAAGCAGCAAATGCTGCAAATAGCTAAGGAGGATTTATGCGTGCAGTACTGATGGCAGGCGGTTCGGGAACGCGACTTCGCCCATTAACTTGTGATCTGCCCAAACCGATGGTTCCCATTTTAAATAGACCAATTGCCGAACATATCATCAATCTGCTCAAACGACATCAAATTACAGAAATTATTGCGACATTGCATTATTTACCAGATGTCCTGCGAGATTACTTTCAAGATGGTAGCGATTTTGGCATCCAGATGACCTATGCGGTCGAAGAAGACCAGCCGTTAGGCACGGCAGGCTGTGTGAAAAATATTGCCGAACTCCTTGACGAAACGTTTTTAGTGATTAGCGGCGATAGTATCACAGATTTCGACCTGAAAGCTGCAATCGAATTTCACAAACAAAAACAATCAAAAGCTACTTTGGTGTTAACTAGGGTTCCCAACCCGGTTGAATTTGGAGTGGTGATTACCGACGAACAAGGAAATATTAATCGCTTTTTAGAAAAACCTTCCACTAGTGAAATTTTTTCCGATACCGTCAACACTGGCATTTATATTCTCGAACCAGAAGTTTTGGAATATTTGCCATCTAACACTGAAAGCGACTTTTCTAAAGACTTATTTCCCTTATTACTGGCAAAAGGTGAACCAATGTACGGTTACATTGCCCAAGGTTACTGGTGCGATGTTGGTCACTTAGATGCTTATCGTGAAGCTCAATATGATGCTTTGGATCGTAAAGTAAAACTTGACTTTGCTTATAAAGAAGTTGCTAATGGGTTATGGATAGGCCAAAATACTTTTATTGACCCCACAGCTACTATTGAAACTCCAGCAGTTATTGGTGACAATTGCCGCATTGGGGCAAGAGTGCAGATTGAGGGGGGAACTGTTATTGGGGATAATGTCACTATTGGCGCTGATGCTAACTTGAAGCGGCCGATTTTGTGGAATGGGTCAATTATTGGGGATGAAGCCCATTTAAGTGCTTGCGTGATTTCTCGTGGTACCCGTGTAGATCGTCGCGCTCATGTATTAGAAGCATCTGTAGTTGGTTCGCTTTCCACTGTGGGAGAAGAAGCCCAAATTAGCCCCAACGTCCGCGTTTGGCCTAGTAAGAAAATTGAGTCTGGTGCAATTTTAAACATTAATTTGATTTGGGGTAACACTGCCCAAAGAAATTTATTTGGGCAACGTGGTGTCCAAGGTTTAGCCAATATTGACATTACCCCAGAGTTTGCTGTGAAATTGGGAGCCGCTTATGGTTCTACTTTGAAACCCGGTTCTAAGGTAACTGTCTCCCGTGACCAGCGTAATATTTCTCGTATGGTTACCCGGTCATTAATTGCTGGTTTGATGTCAGTAGGTGTTGATATTCAAAACCTGGATGCAACAGCTATTCCCATAGCGCGGACAGTGATACCCACAATGTCAGTAGCTGGCGGCATCCATGTGCGGGTACACCCAGATCGCCCTGACTATATCCTGATTGAATTTATGGATGCCAAGGGTATTAACATCACCAAAGCCCTAGAAAAGAAAATTGAGGGTGCTTACTTTAAAGAAGATATGCGGCGATCGCAAATTCATGAAGTTGGCGATGTTTCTTACCCTAGCCAAGTAATTGACCGTTACTGCACTGCCTTTGAAAAGCTGTTAAATGTTGATACTCTGCGCAACAGCCGGGCAAAAGTGGTAATTGACTATGTTTATGCTGTGTCTGGGGCAGTTCTACCGCTCATGTTAGATAAATTTGGTGCTGATGCGGTGGTGTTGAATGCCAGTGTAAATAAAACTGCTATGTCCACCACTGACCGCGAAGGACTGCTAACTCAACTAGGTCATGTAGTGGAGGCGTTAAAAGCTAACTTTGGTGTGCAAGTATCAGCTAATGGGGAACAGCTAATCTTAGTTGATGAATCAGGCTACCCTATCCGGGGAGAAACCTTAACAGCACTGATGGTAGACATGATATTGACATCCAACCCCAGAGGTACGGTAGTTGTCCCAGTTCACGCTTCCAGTGCAGTGGAACAAGTTGCTCGCCGCCACGATGGTAGGGTAATTCGTACTAAAGCCAATCCTACAGCCTTGATGGAAGCTTCTCAGAAAAATCCCAATGTAGTTTTAGGAGGTAGTGGCGAAACTGGTTTTATTTTCCCGCAGTTGCATCCGGGATTTGATTCTATGTTCTGTATTGCCAAGCTCATTGAGATGCTGACTATTCAGGAGCGATCGCTGGCTACAGCCCGTTCAGAATTGCCCCGTGTGGTTCATAAAGCTTATACAGTCCGTTGTCCTTGGACAGCTAAGGGCGCGCTGATGCGTTACTTAGTGGAAACCCACCCAGCCCAAAACTTAGAGTTAATCGATGGGGTGAAAATTTGCCAACCCTACGATGATAGTTGGTTGTTAGTTTTACCAGATGCCAGTGAGCCTTTAGTACATTTGTATGCTAATAGCAACGATCGCGACTGGGTAGATGAGACTTTGAGAAACTATCGCTCCCGTGTTCAAGCGTTTGTGGAACGACAACAAGAACAGCAACCTGCTGAGGTGTAATTATGCAGTTATCAGTAGTCAGTTTTCTGGATACTGATAACTGCTCACAATCAACCCTTGGTCGTTTCCCAAAAAGCTAAAATAATGTGTTTATTAACGTGATTTAGTCGGCTATGTCTACCGATAGTGAAAAAAGCCAGATTTTTTGGCGATCGCTAATGAGGAAGTAACGCCTGCGTGATTGGGTGGTTGGAAAGTTCAGCAACTCGGTTTTCATGCTGAACTAGTCCTAACAGTACAGCGAAGTTTTCCCAAACGGATACGGTGGTAGAGTGATCGTTTCCTAGTGTCTTTATTAGGATGGATATAGCTTCTAGAAAGAGCGATTCGGCTTCACTGTAGCGCTTTTGTGAAAGGTAAAATGATGCTAAATTATTGAGGATTACTCCCAGATAGGGATCTGCATTGTTAAGATGCTGTTGGTAAATTTCCAGCGATCGCTGCCAAAGGGCTTCGGCTTCCAGGTTCTTTCCTTGGGAACGGCAGACTTTTGCCTCATTGTTAAGCTCCTTAGCAACGCTTAGATGGTCAGCACCCTGTTGACGAAGGTTTTTTTCTACCAGTTGCACCCAGAAGAGAGCATTTCCCGTATTCTTTCCTTGTGACAGGGTAAGCTTTCTGAGATCCTCAATATCTTGTTCAGTTACAACCAAGGTACGTCTCTCGTTGGGTTGCCGTTCTTGAAAGTCTAATAATTCTTTCTCAAGTGCCGACTGCGTGAACGGATGATTAGAGAGTTCGGCAACTCTATTTTCTTGCACGGCTTGCTTTAAGAGATGCCGAAAGTTTTGCAAAGCGTTTTGGGTATCAGGATGTTCGTTTTTTAGTTTGTTCAATAGAAGTGGTATTGCTTGGAGATAAAAATTTTCAGCTTCGCTGTAACGTCCCTGTCGGTGGTAAACCGCAGCTAAATCATTAAGGTTGGTTGCTACTAAAGGATGCTCATTGCCAAACAAATGTTGCCAAATCTGCAATGATTGTTTCAAAAGAGGTTCAGTCTCACTGTAACGCTGTTGCGAACGGTAAAACGCCACCAACCTTTTGAGAGTAAATCCGATCACTAGCTTGTTGTCTTCATAACAGCGTTGAGCAACATCAAGGGAGCGCACCCATAAAGCTTCGGCTTGCAAGTTTTTCCCTTGTAAACAGAAAGCTTCTGCCATTTCGTTGAATTTCTGGATAATACTCGCATCATCGACACTTTGCTGCCGGAGTTGATTTTCTAGCGAACGCATCCAAAGCTCTGTTACTCTCTTTTGCTGCTCTAGTGTATGGTGGGGTTCTGTCATATTACTTAGGACTCCAGTGAATTAAGGGAGTTGTTGTTAAATTTTCCTTCTGAAATATTCAGTGATTGCTTAAATAGAGCTTCAGCATCGTCATAACGCTCTTGAAGATAGTAGAGTACTGCAAGGTTGTGCAGGCTGATTGCTATTCGTGGATCATCATCGTCTAGTTTTTGTTGCCAAATTTCTAATGCTTGCAGATAAAAAGCCTCAGCATCTCCGAAACGTTCTTGTGATTGGTAAAGTAGTCCTAAATTGTAGAGGTCAACTGCTACTTCAGGATGGTCATCACCGTAATGGTCTCGGTAGATTTTCAGCAGTAATTGATAGAAGATTTCCGCATCACTACAAAGGTTTAGTGAATTACAAAGCGCTGCCAAATCGTTAAGGATAGCTCGTCTTTGAAAGTCGAGTATTCCTTGTCCTTTAGATTGGTAGAATATTGCCAGTTCGTGGAGGCTCATTACCACCTGGGGATGCTTGTCTCCGAGTGTTTGTCGCCGAATATCTAATGCTTGTAGGTAGAGAGTTTCAGCATCACTGTAACGTCCCTGTGAAGAGTAAAGCGCTGCTAAATTATGAAAGCTTATCGCAACTTGGGGATGATTATCTCCTAATTTTCGGCGTTTAATATCTAATGCTTGCTGGAAGAGAGGTTCAGCATCACTGTAACGTCCTTGTGAAGAGTAAAGCGATGCCAAGTTACTGAGGTCAGTTGCTACTTCAGGATGATCGTTTCCGTAGTGATCTTGATCAATTTTCAGGGATAACTGATAGAAAGTTTCCGCATCACTATAGCGATTTTGTGCATAGCAGAGCGTTGCCAAAGAGCTGAGGAGACTTGCCACTAAAGGATGATTACTACCAAATTCTCTTCGGGTTATTTCCAGAGATAACTGATAGAGGGTTTCAGCTTCGCTGTAACGTCTTTGCGATTTATAAACTTGTGCCAAATTGTGGACGGCAGTCGCCACGTGAGGATGGTCATCACCGTAGTAATGCCGCCAAATTTTCAATGAGCGCTCTAGGAGTGGTTCGGCCTCATTGTCGCGCCCTTGGTCACTGTAGAGTTGTCCCAGATTGTTGAGAGACCTTGCTACTTCGGGATGATCGTCCCCAAGCTGTTCTTGTCCAATGTCTACCGATTGCAAAAATAAAGATTCGGCTTCTCGGTAGCGTCCTTGCGATTGGTAGAGTCTTGCTAGATTGTTGAGGGCAGTTGCTACAAAAGGATGTTTTTCGCCTAAACGAGTTTTCGTCATTTCCCAACAACGCTCATACCAGCATTCTGCCTCGGTATAAGCAATCTGTCCTCGATAGAATCGAGCAATACTTGTGGTGGATGCAATCAAGTCTTCCGTTGTCAACCAAGGTTCCAAAGTCGTTGCTGCTTCTATCAGATGCGGAATCACAGGCTTAACTTGCTCAAGTATGGAGAACGACATGGAGATAGTAGGCGTGGTTGCAACAATCTGTTTCCCCAATGTTCCCATCACCCGACAAAAAGCCATTTTTAGCTGCTCTGCCTCGGTATTTTGTTTAACTTCAACCCGCACCGTCATACTCTGTTCCCTCCAACTTACTCCTGAAAAATTCCCTAATCAGTGAATGCAAAAGGTAGGTTGTGCGGCTTTCCTGCTGAACTAAATGTAACCGTAGCAGCTTTCGTTTGGCTTCTCTCAACTCTTCGGAGTTAAAAACCCCATTTTCGGGATACATCTCATAATGCTGTTGTTTAACCTGCTCTACTAATTCCCAAGGAATGGGAGCCAATGCAAACAGACTAAGTAACTTAGCCAAATGCTGACTATTATAATCTAAAACCTCCCAACTCAATTCAAATGCCGCTTCAACGCCTCGCTCTGCTGTCATTACCCAAGTCCCTTCATCTTCTGCTGTGCGAGTCAGCGCTCTATCTTTTAGAACTTGCCGTTGCTTTGCTTTTTGCTGGAGTCGAAACAAAATTTCAGCTAACGAAAAATCGCGCTCCAACGCTAGATAATGCCCTACCAGTTCCAACCCCAAAGGCAAATTTCCTAACCATTCACACAAACTCGATGCAATACTGAGTTCATCCTCTAAGCGTTTCTGCTCCTCCAGTATTAACCCTAATAATTTCAATGATTGATGGGGTTGCAAAACACTCAAAGAAATCGTTTGAACAGAGGAATCAAATTTTAAACGAGTTGTCATTATGACTTTGAACCTTTGAGATGCAGGCGGCAAGTAAGGACGAACATCACCATAATTCGTGACGTCATCCAGCACAACTAAAACATCACCTGTTGGCCAATGCCGCCAACAGAAAGCAACCTGCTCTGGAAGTTCCAACTCATCGGGAATTTTCAATCCCAGCTGCACCACTGCATAAAGCACAATTTGAGTTCTAATATCAGCTTGAGTTTTAACATAGTCATCTTTTCTGGCATACAGCCAACAAATCCCGCCAGAATAATGCTGTTCATACTTTCTAGCGTACTGAATTGCCAACTCGGTCTTACCTATACCTCCCATCCCAGCGATAGCGGAGATAGCTAGTTGATTGCCTTGTTTAAGTTGGCTATGTATCTGCTCTAATTCCTGCTCTCGCCCGACGAAGTTTTGCGGATTTTGGATACCCCGTCGTTGGAGGTTACTAGGCGGTGCAGCCCCTTTTAAACTATCCTGCGCCTCAAACTGTTTCCACAAGCAAGCTCGTAATTTCTCTCGTTTTCCACGAGCGATGAAATCTGCTAACTCTGGGCAAATTGGCTTGAAAGCTTCATAAATTTCAGCCATGCGCTTTTTGAAGGCAACTTCAGATATATTGAGTTCCTGCGCCAAGTTAGCATCAGATTTATCTGAACTTCGAGCGTTGAACCGAATCACCAAAGTCTCAATTAAGTCGTCACTTAATTCCTGTTTGATAGCAATACTGCGAAGGAACTCAACCCACTCCATAGCTTAGACTTGCAAAAGAAAAAAAACAACTTTATACCTTCCCTATACCAACAGGGGGCTTTTGAATTGTTTAGAAATTTGATGATGAAAGCAGTTTCAAAACAAATGGAGACTGCCCCATGCAAACCATTTTAACTTCTACAATCTTGCACTATTCCACTGAGGTCAATCACCCAACTGTTTCTCCTCTACCCACATCAAAATTTTCTCCACCTGTATTGCCTTTAGTACATCAACCTAATTGGTTACTTGCGCTTATGGTGCTGACTGTCTTGGCCAAGCGCTTACATCAAGTGCTTGTAGCTGCACTGTATCTTCTGCGGGAGTGGAGAAAAATGGGCGACCCTAAGACCAAATAGTTTGAAGAGGCAATTGCTAGCGAATTATTCTGGCAATCGCCTTACTACCCAGTCTAAAGATAATATCCTGAGATATTCTTAGTCTCGGCGTTTTTGGTGACTTTTTTGCCGATTCTCAATCAACGAAGTCAGAAGTCAGAGAGAAGACGCAAGAAGGATAATCCCCATCCAAATTCATCCTTCTGACTCCTGACTCCAAACTTCTTCCTTCTTGGTCAATCGTAACGATTTCTTAGGAATTCCCAGTTGAGAAAATTCATATCTAGCAAGCTTTTTGCCTTTTTATAACCGTCTAAATTACGTTTTATTAGCACTTAGAAACAGCAATTATCCGGGCTTGATTCACTCCCCTCACCCATGATTTTTTAAACTAGGCAGTGGGTGTGAATAAGATGCCTTTTCCGAAAAATCACAAATTGAATTAAATGGACAAAAACGGCAGTGAGTCCCAGGATTAGGAGGAAATATTTTACTGAAATTACTAGTTTTTTCTTGATATTTCTGCAAATCGTACTGGTGTTTGTGGGCAACATTTGCCAAGTCAAATTTTAAAGATTCTAATTCGCTATTGTTGATACTAATTAAATCAGATTTTTTACATAGTTCTAGATTATAAAATGATGCCACCGCGCGCAATCCAGGGTAAAGATAACGAGCAGCTAGTAAATAAACTAATGCCTGTCGTCGGTCAAAAGCAGATTTACCAGTTTTGAAATCTAAAATATGCAAAGTGTGATCAGACTCAATAAAAACGCAGTCCATCGCTGCATATAAGCGGAAGCGATAATCTTCTTGTTCAATAAAAATTGGTTTGGGAAAGCCTTCATCCCCTGGAGTTAATTGCAAGATGTTTTTATCTAATAGTAATGGAGCATCATGATATTTTTGTAAAATTTGCAGCACACGTTGTTGCACTTGCTCGGTGGAGTTGTCTAATTTTAGAAGCTGTGCAACTTGTTCAACACCGTCTGATTGCTTTAATAAATGTCTATTATGATGGAATTCATAAACACCTTTTTGAGCGAGTATACCAATCCTCTGGGGTGCAGTGGCCTTACCTAAGAGTGCTTTAACTTGTGGTTCATGTTGACGCGCTTTGATAAATCCCCTTCTCATCTGGCAATGCCAACGTTCTTGGCCTGTAGCTGGGGCAACTAAAGACCAAAGGTGATAACTGGCAAAAGGTCGATCAGGAGTTGACATTGCTCAATAGCAGTGAGAAAAAATACGTTGGGGGATACTTGCGGCTACGCACGCTTTGCGGGAAGCTTCCTATAGTATTGAAGATGGACGGGAGACAGTGGCAACAATGAGCGCTAGTAGTAATTCCAGCAAGATAAAATTTGGTACTGACGGTTGGAGAGGAATTATAGCCGATGATTTTACTTTCCCCAATGTGCGGAAAGTAACTAGAGCGATCGCAAGTTACCTCGAAACAGCCTATGCAAAAGATAGACCAGTTCTTATTGCCTACGATACTCGGTTTTTAGCTGACCAGTTCGCCCGTACAGCAGCTGAAGTTTTGGCAGACTTGGGTTGGACTGTGAAAATTACTGATCGGGATTGCCCCACACCAGTAATTGCCTACAACGCCCGTCACTTAAATTCTGCTGGGGCGTTGATGTTTACCGCCAGCCATAATCCAGCACCTTACTGTGGGATTAAATATATCCCTGATTATGCTGGGCCTGCCACTCCAGAGATTACTGATACTATTGTGGCAAATATTGAAGGTGCATCGGATGCGCTGCCTAGTAGTAGTTCTGCTGGTAATAAAATCTCCATTTTTGATCCCAAACCAGACTATTTACAATTTATCTACACCTTGCTGGATGTAGAACGGATTAAGAGTGCGAATTTAAAGGTCAAGTACGATGCCCTCTACTCTACCTCTCGCGGCTACTTAGATGAAGTTTTACAACATTGTGGCTGTCAGTTAGAAAGCTTTAACACCAAACGTGATGTGCTATTTGGCGGTGGAATGCCAGAACCCAAAGGCGAACAACTAGTTGGGTTAGTGGAAGCAGTACGTGCCGATAAAGCTGATTTGGGCTTGGCTACAGATGGCGATGGCGATCGCTTTGGTATTGTTGATGAATTAGGTAATTTCCTGACTCCTAATACCGTTTTGCTGTTGTTAGCACGTCATTTAATCAAAAATAGAGGTAAAAGTGGTGCTATAGTGCGCACTGTGGCGACAACTCACCTACTGGATAATTTCGCGGCTAAATATGGTTTGCCAATTTATGAAACAGCAGTCGGCTTTAAATACATAGGTGAAAAAATGCGGGAAACTACCGTACTGATTGGAGGTGAAGAATCAGGCGGTTTAAGTGTAATTGGGCATATTCCCGAAAAAGACGGTATTTTAGCCGATATGCTAGTGGCAGAAGCGATCGCCTATGAAGGTAAACCCCTGAGTCAACTTGTCAAGGAAGCGATCGCCGAAGCTGATGGCCCGTTATATAACGACCGCTTAGACTTGCACCTCACAGAAGCCCATAAAACCGCCGTTATCGACTCCTTTACCAAAAACCCACCTTCAGAGGTAGCAGGAATTAAAGTCAAAGAAGTCGGGCGTAAAGACGGGATTAAGCTGTATTTAGAAGAAGGTAGCTGGATATTACTGCGTCCTTCTGGTACAGAACCTCTGGTGCGCGTTTACATGGAAACCAACTCTTCCGAGAAACTGAGCAAAATCGCGCAAGACATGGAAAGTGCGATCGCTAAACTAGAAGCAGTCGCAGTTTAACAAAACCCCCTACCCCTCTTCGTTGCCGGAGAGGGGAATAAAAATTATGAAAACTTTGACCCCTATTTTAATATCTCTAGTTGTGGCTATTTGGGTAGTAGCGATCGCGATTCTTTCAGTCCAAAATGCCACACCTGTATCTTTAAAATTCTTAACATTTCAATCGATTCAAATACCTGTTGGTTTAGTGTTGGCCTTCAGTGCCGGGATTGGTTTAATTGGTATGGCAGTACTGCAACCCCTCTGGGGTCTTGCGGGATCTGGACAGGGTAAATCTCGCTTTGATGAGGATGCTGAGTTTTTTGTTGATGATGAGGATTTTTAGGAGGTTTTTCTCACGCAAAGGCGCAAAGAAGAACATCTGATTAAATTAGAATTTGCATGAAAACGCTCATACCTCAAAAACTGATTGGGCTAGAATTGATGCCATAAATGTGTCAGAAAGGGTAAAAGACGATTCATGAGCGCAACTAATAGCGCAGATTTTTACTTATGGATTGAACAGACAGCCCAACTATTGCGATCGCATCGTTGGCAGGAAATTGATTTGGAACATCTGATTGCAGAGGTTGAAGACTTGGGCAAAAGTGAACGGCGGGGTATTGCGAGTCAACTCACTCGCCTGCTGTTGCATCTACTGAAGTGGCAATATCAACCTCAGCGTCGTTCAGATAGTTGGCTTGATGCCATCACTGATTCTCGCACTCAAATTGAGTTAGCTCTACAAGACAGTCCCAGTCTCAAAAACTATCCTACAGAACAACTTGAAGCAAGCTATCAAAGGGCGCGTCGTCAAGCAGCCAAGCAAACAGGGATATTAATATCCGTATTTCCCCAAGAATGCCCATATTCTTTAGAGTTAGTCTTAGATGAAGACTGGCTACCGGAAGCAGTATGTGAGTAATGGCGATCGCTTTCTGAAAAGTTGGCTGGATATAGAATAACTATTTCAATTTAAATTCATCAAATTTCACAACTTCCGACTCAGGCTTGCGGGTGTCAAAACGATAACTACTGACTGTACCCGTTCCTGTATCGAAGATACTAAAAACAGTGATGTCATTACTGGCAATATAAGGCATTGGTTGACCATCATCCCCTAGCAAAGGCGAGATAGTCGGTATTACTGGTTCTAAGCCATTGGGATCACCCAGTTTCGTGTAATCTTCTTTGTAGCCAATTGGCACTTCGCGCTTTTTATCACCCCAAGCAGCCCCATAAGTGTTACCGACGTTGGATGTTTCTAGAAAGTGCATCCCACTGGGACTAACGAAGCGATTCCATAAATGAGAATGTCCATAAAATACCAATTGCACATCAGCTGCTTCTAATAAAGGGATAACATCGCGGATAATATAGTCTGCATCCTTAGGGTATTCGTAACGCACCGCCTTGATTTCGCCATTTTCATCCCGTTCAATCATCTGCACTGGATTGGTATAAGCAGGGACGATATTATCACCCAGAGTATGGGGTGGATGATGAAACATGACAACTTTGTATTTGGCTGCTTGAAACTCAGGGCTGTTGAGTTCTGCTTCTAGCCAGTTGTATTGCTGACTACCTTGAGTAATTGGTTCAAAAATTAGCTGTCCATAACCCCAATTCTCAGGATTATGGAAATCCTGTTCTGCTTCCCGATATCTGCCTTTAGTACCTGCATCTAACTTGGGAGTCCGCCACATATTAGTAACATAAAGTACCACTAGACGCACATCACCAAAGGTAACTGCATAATATCTTTTACCACCTGCTTGACTTTGGGGTAGGGTGAAAATTTCCTCGTAAGTATGAGTATTAAAAGAATTGTCTATTAAAGATTTCCCACTATATAACCTTTGGGCAACAGCACGGGGAATCGGATCATTAAATTCATTATTTAAACTTCCCGTTCTCTCAAAGCGTCCCATAACTTCATGATTACCAATGGCAGTAAACATGGGAGCATGTTGAATTATTTGACCTCCTGTGTAGGTTGTTTTCACACCATTGTGTGACACTTCATATTGGGCGCGACCTTGCAAACCGGGAAACAAAGCACTACCCCGATGATCATCAAACCATTCTGAGGCGCGATCGCTCACGTTGATTAAATCACCGGCGAACCATACCCCATCCACTTGTCCCACTGTCTCTACGACCTTTTGCAGATTTGCCACTGTCATCGGCTTTAACTGATGATCTGAAGTCAGCAAAATTTTTAATGGTGTACCTGGTTTTGGGGTAGGCGCAAGAGTAAAAACATCGCTGCTAACGCTCTCACCGTCTTCGCGCCTACTGGTGACGCGATAGGGAACACGCACACCAGCAGTTAACCCAGTTACCTCTGCTTCGTGTCGCCAAATGTCACGTTTAACAGGTTGTTGATAAACTTGTCCGTTTTGGGTTTGATTTGCTACTCGTGATTGCTGGTCTTCGCGTGTGCGGCTGAGTTTGGTAGTATTTGCCAGAGTATTTTGGTCAAGATTTTCCCCAAAATTAACTATGTGTTTATTACCAGGAAACTCAGTAAACCAAACTACTCGTACTGAGGTTGCCGTTGGTAGTTGCAAAAATGGGTCGGTCAGCAGTTGGGGTACCGATGTCATAGTTGTTTGCCCAAATGAACGCACGCTTACCAGATTAAGGCATATAACCAACAGAAATATGGCTAATAAAGGGATTTTACGGCCGCTTAAGCGTCTGAGCATAAGTAATGTAGAAAATTTGCAGGTGTCTACAACACTATCTAGTGTAGTGGTTGCTGAAATTACAGAAAGTTTTCCCAAATGCCAAAATTGGTACTAAAGCCTCGTACAATTAATATCACTTCATTTTTTGACTCAGGAGCTAATGCCATGCCCATGGCGGTTGGCGTAATTGAAACTTTAGGCTTCCCTGCTGTACTTGCAGCAGCCGATGCCATGGTAAAATCTGCCGCAGTCACAATTGTCTATTATGGTCAAGCCGAAAGCGCTCGCTTGTTAGTCGCCGTCCGGGGACATGTTGCTGAAGTAAGAACAGCAGTAGAAGCAGGAATAGCCGCCGGTGAACAAGCTCATGGTGGTCAAGTAATCACCCACTACATTGTTCCCAATCCCCCAGAAAACGTGGAGACCATTCTACCAATCCACTTCACTCCAGCATCAGAACCATTCCGGATGTTCTAGGTCAATTTGTCATCAAACTTTGTAGCGCAGTTGCGTACAATTGACTGGTCACACCACATACGTTTATTCATACAGGAGATTACTAAATGTCACTACAGGCCGTTGGCTCACTGGAAACTAAGGGTTTTCCTGCTGTATTAGCAGCAGCAGATGCTATGGTTAAAGCTGGTCGAGTCACCCTTGTTGGTTATATAAGAGTGGGTAGCGCTCGTTTTACAGTAAATATTCGCGGAGATGTTTCTGAAGTCAAAACAGCTATGGCTGCTGGTGTTGAAGCCGCAGCCAATGCTTATGGTGGTACCCTAGAATCTTGGGTGATTATTCCTCGTCCTCATGAAAATGTGGAAGCTGTTTTGCCAATCGGTTACACAGAACAAGTCCAGCAGTATCGAGAATCTGTAGAAAACCCAATTGTTCGGTCATCTAACAGGTGATACAGTTAAACTCATCAGTTATTAGTCAAAAGTTGAAAGTCCCAGTGTTAATTAATTACTGACTATTAACTCTTGACCTTTGACTATTGACTTTTGGAAAAACTGTGGTGTGGAGAACTGAAAACTATTAAATTTGATAGGTGTCAGCAAGTAATGATAGCTCAGTAATTTTGTTGTCTATCTAAAAAACTCGGTGATTAATTGAGTTTGAAACTAATACAGCAGTTTGTTTAGTTAAACTTATACTTGACATCCTTGTGTAAGCTAGTACCCGTAAGGGTACTTTTAAGTTTTTTATGTATCTTTCGTAATATCATATTTCATCAAATTTTATTTCTAGAAAATGCCAAAGATGCTGATAAACGTAATTGCTATCCACAAATAGTCCATCAAGCATTAAAATATTCATCTTATTTTACTTCCCTCTAACCCCCAGGGGATGTAAAACAACTAAAAGTGAATATTTTAACGACGTGAAAATTCTGGAACTTTTCGCATTGCCGAAGAGAAATAGCAGGATGAAACTTATAAATATCAATAACGGCTGGATTGAGGTGCATAAGATTCGCGCATCTAAAAGAGATGCAAAAGCTCAAATCTTTGTTTCCCAAATATAAGTTTACAAAATTTAAATTTCCCATAAATTTAGGCAAATGCTCTCAATACCATCTTTTCTGGTATGGGAGATTAGCAGCAAAAAAAGTAATTTGGAAATTATTGCATAAATTTAGTCAATCCAGACGTAATAAGAATAGAACATTTGAGATGTCTTTATGGACAAGACAGACTCATAGGCAACTGCCAGATTATAAGTTTCAGTGCGACAAACGGGGGTTGTGATGCAAGCTTTAAAACAGGGTTTCGAGGAGCGCAATCTCGCTATGACAACGGAGGCAGAAAAACTGAAGCAGTATTGGGGCAAGCGTCTAGCTGCGGAGTGTCCCGAACAAAGTATAGCCACCAGAGAAAGTATTATTCTCTGGCTGTTAGGAACTGACTTAAAGCGGTTTGATTTGCTCAACTCTAAAGAACTTGACATCGCCAAACAAGCGATGGAATATCGCTGGAAAATTTTACATCAACGCTACTTGGGCATTGGGAGAGAACGTGCTTATCGCAACCTGCTGACTCGGCTAGGGAGTTTAGTCACATTACGGAATAAGATTCAGACTTGGGTTTCACTAAGTCGCGATCGCCAGCGCAGTGTTATGGATGTGTTGCAAGAAGTCCTGCAAGAATTATTGCAGAACGACAAATATATGCAGCAGCAAATGGCTTGTATCGCCGAATTTACCACCGATAGACGACTACGGGATACTTTGTTATTTGCCAGTGTAGAAGAATATTCTATGCGACCAATACGCAATCAACCTTTGCTCGTATATAGATTTGTCAACTACTTACGTCGCACTCAACGTGGTGGTTTAACCCAAGTGCCAAACAGTGATTTGGTAAGGCTGGTGTCAGAAGAAATTCTCACAGATGACAATGATAATCGAGTCAATTTGGCTGATACTCAAGCGATCGCAGAATATCAAGAAGCTCAACAATTAGAGGAACAACAGGTACTGCGGCAGACAGTCAAAACGGAATTTGCCAATTATTTACAAGAAAATCTGGGAACAGATGCAGTAGAATGGCTGCGACTGTATCTACAAGGCAAGTCTCAAGATGAGATCGCCCGTAAATTACAAAAGCCGATTAAGGAAGTTTACCGACTGCGAGAAAAAATTAGCTACCACGCAGTACGCGTTTTTGCCCTCAAAGGTAAACCGGAACTGGTGGATAACTGGCTGGCAATTTCCCTACAAGAAAATAATTTGGGGCTAACACAAAACCAATGGCAACAACTGTATGGAAAATTAACTCCTTTGGGGCGGCAGATCCTAGATTTGCGGAAAGCCGACAACTCTATAGAAGCAATAGCCCAACAGTTAAAGCTCAAAGTCCATCAGGTAATGGGCGAATGGACTAAAGTTTATCTTGCAGCTCAATCTTTAAGGACTCAGGAATGATTAAATTTATCACTGAGTTTCAGGGATTTGAGGCATGGCGATGTTTAGCAACAAGCGTCTTTGCTTCGCGCGCGACGCTGGTTGGTAACCGTGTACCCAGTTCAACTCTTTTGATTGTGGATTGGGAATAACTACCCAATCCCCAATCATGAATAATTCCTTAACCTGTTGGTAATTAATTTAACCTTTAACAAGGTCACAAAGTATCTTTATTTACTGCCAACTAATTTATAGCAAAATAAAATATAGGAAAACACTCAGTAATCAAACTTATGTTGTCTTCAAAGGGCAAACCAACTGATACAGGAGCAAGTGGGCAGCAAGTTTTAGGTGACACACCAGCAAACTGGGCGCAAGGACGCGAGCAAGTATTCCAATTAATTGATAGTCTTTTATCCTTTGAAGCTTGCCTATATCACCAAATTTTACCCTTGGGACTAGAAGATAACAAACTCTTACTGGGTATGGTTCATCCACAAGACACTGGAGCGTTAGATTACGTAAATCGCATTGTGTCTTATATTAATTGTACAACGGTGACTGAGGAGATGGCCACCGACACGCACCGCATCATACTATCAGCTTACCTCAACTATAAAAATACATTCCGCCCCAATACCAAACAAGTGGATCACCCAGGAGCGGACTCTTATCTAGAAAACAACAAAACGATTATTGATGAGCAATTGATTCAATCTGCAACTATCTCCTTTGAATCTAATCAGCAACCAACATCAATGCTGGAATATTCTGAGCAGGTAGATATTCCAAATCTAGATAGCTTATCTCCAAGTACCGTCAACGAGAAACAAGCAGAAGACATCTCTGAAGCAGCATTCCCAAACAACTTAACCGTTTTACAAGTCCAAGTTCCAGAGCAATTTAGTCCTATGGAAATATTGGCAACACTACCACCCAAAAAATTATTACAAGAATTACTAGGGCGAGTTTTGGGTGGGGGAATTGGTCGCTTGTATTTGGAAAGACAACCTTACGAAGGCAGGATACTCTGGAGTGACAATGGAGTATTGCAGTCCATATTAGAAAATCTCCCTCTGTCTGTTTTCCAAGGAGTACTTAATGAACTGAAGCGATTTGCTTCCCTACCTGTGAGCAAACTTGCAGAACCAAAACAGATAGAAAAAGAATGCCTCTATCAACAAAACCGTTTATTATTACGCCTGCGGGTGATGCCAGGAATTTATGGTGAAGAGGCAACATTACAAGTTTTACGGGGAGCGACTTTAAAGTTTTATCAGCAACAACAGTTGACACGTCTTAGCCGCGATGCTTTGGGAATTTCACAACAATTAAGTTTTAAGTTGCATGAACTGCAACAACGACTTCTACTCAATCCCGTCATGAAGTCAGAGCAATTAGAGGCTGTAGTAACTTTAAATCAGCTCGTTACAAATTTAGACCAGCAGATAAAAATACTCTCAGCAACTAGCGAACCACCAACAAACAGCTAAAGAGATTTCTGTCAGTGGAAGCGCTGATTGCGATCGCATACACACTTGTTATGTTGTAATGGCACCCTAGACTAATGCTTCTTTGGACTTTTAGTTTAATTTATCACAAATTTATACCGTAATATTACCAAAGTTGCGGTTAGAAAACTTATAGTAGTCAATTTAATTTTCCGCACTTGAATTTATTTATTGAAAATACATGCAGACTGAAGTTTTTAGTCAACTTTTCCCCTTACTAAGTACAGCTAACCCGCAGACTTTGGAATGGCTACTCAACGTTGCAATTGAACACGAATACCCTGTTGGACGAGCTGTGTTGATGGAAGATGCCTGGGGTAATGCAGTTTACTTCGTGGTTTCTGGCTGGGTGAAAGTCCGACGCACCTCCGGAGATGATTCTGTAGCTTTGGCAATTTTAGGTAGAGGTGATTTTTTCGGAGAAATGGCGATTTTAGATGAATCTCCACGTTCAACCGATGTGATTGCCCTATCGCCAGTGAAGTTATTGAGCATCTCGAGAGAGCGTTTTATTCAAATATTATTTAAAGACCCGCAGTTACATCACCGGATGTTGCAACTCATGGTACGGCGATTGCGGCAAATTAACCAGCGCTTACAAATCCGCTCTTCACCACCAGCTGTCAAACTTGCTCATACCTTAGTCAGTTTAGGCGAAAGTTATGGACAGGAATCAGGCAAAGGTAAGGAAATTTTGAATATTCCTTTTAAAGATTTGGCAGAGGTGACAGAAATCGGTGTTGACGAAACCACCAAAATCATGGAAAAACTACATGAAAAAGGTTGGATCATGATTGATAGCGCCAACAGTATTATTTATCTGATTAACTTCAAACAATTGATTAACTTAGCAGGCAAGGTCTAAGTAACAGGGAATAGGTGATAGGAGACAGGTGACAGGAAAGAAGGGAATCGATATGTACTATAATCTTGGAAAAAGAATGTAGAGACGTTGTATGCAACATCTCTACAAGGGTTATGAAAGACGCATATTTAATTTCTGGAGATGTTTACTGAATTTTTAAGTGCATAGCTCAGGCTACACCAACAAAAATTAAACAGGAGCCTCTATTAAATTTCTTGGCTCTGGAGGCTGTTCTCAATCAATTGTTTTTTTGCTTGCTGTCAGTCCCAAATATCAGAATTAGAACACTAAACATATTTACGAAATTACCCTTTCTGCATCATGATAAATGTAATTGTTTGGAGATAACATTTATTTAGATATGGAAAACTACTCCTATGGGGTCAGGTTTAGGCTAGTTAAATGTTTTCAGAAATTGACCAATAGATGTAGTATACTACCCGCACTCTGTCTTTGAGTGCTTGAAATTTATGACAATTTATGCTGTTTAATTAAATAAAGTCGAGTTAAAAACTGAATTTTGCGGAGTGAGTGCCATGAGTAGGCAGTACATTATGGGAGAAACTGCGGTTAAAGTTAGTGGGGTTGGATTGGCTTTACTCAGTCTTCAATCTACAGTTGTTAGCTATTAACTATTGACTATTGACCATTAACTATTGACTATTAACTATTGACTCAGAATTTATAACTCCTAATTACAGATGACCGAAGCAACAGCACCTCGTATCGAGATTGGCGTCCAGGAAACAGTACCGACGATTCATTACCTGGTGGCAATGCCTCAACCAGAAACGCATCTGTTTGAGGTGACATTGCAGCTAATCAACCACCCGTCAAAAATTCTTGACTTGAAAATGCCGGTATGGACACCAGGCTCATACTTAGTGCGGGAATATGCCAAGAATCTACAAGATTTTGCCGCTTTTGCAGGGGATGAGCCTTTGCCTTGGCGAAAAATCAGTAAAAATCACTGGCAGGTCAACACAAATGGTGTTTCAGAATTAACTGTGCGTTACCGCATGTTTGCCAATGAGCTATCGGTACGAACGAATCACTTAGATACCACCCACGGCTATTTTAATGGTGCAGCGCTGTTTTTTAGACTACCAGGTTGGGAGAGCCTACCAATTAACATCACCATTGTACCGCCACGCCCAGACTGGCGGGTCACTACTTCTTTACCATTAGTTGGTGAGCAAGCTAATACTTTCTCTGCTGTCGATTTTGACACCCTTGTAGATAGCCCCTTTGAGATTGGTAATCACCAGTTATATCACTTTGAGGTTTTGGGAAAACCACATGAACTGGCAATTTGGGGACAGGGCAATTTACAACCACAGCGAATGATTGCTGATATCCAAAAAGTGATTCAGGTAGAAGCGCAGATGTTCGGGGGTTTGCCCTATGAACGATATATTTTTCTGCTGCATTTATTTGCCCAAGCTTATGGGGGTTTGGAGCATAAAAACTGTTGCTCGTTAATTTACCAACGTTTTGGATTTCGCACTCAGGAAAAATATGAACGCTTTGTGCAATTGGTAGCACATGAATTTTTTCACTTGTGGAACGTCAAACGCATTCGCCCCAAAGGTTTAGAAGTTTTTGATTACGAGCAGGAAAACTATACACCTTCTCTGTGGTTCTGTGAAGGGACTACAAGTTATTATGACTTGCTGATTCCTTTACGGGCTGGCATTTACGATGCTAAATCGTATTTAAATCATTTGGGTAAGGAAATTACTAGATTCCTCACAACCCCAGGGCGTAAAGTGCAACCACTTTCCGAGTCAAGTTTTGATGCTTGGATTAAACTTTATCGTCCAGATGCCAATAGCAACAATTCCCAAATGTCCTACTACTTGAAGGGGGAAATGGTTTCTTTGTTGCTAGATTTGTTGATTAGAGCGCGACACGGAAATCAGCGATCGCTAGATGATGTAATGCGGCAAATGTGGTGGAAATTTGGGCAAGCAGAAATTGGCTATACTCCTGAACAGTTGCAAGAAGTCATTGAATCTGTAGCGGGTGTGGATTTGGGGAATTTCTTTGAACGCTACATTGATAGCACTGATGAATTACCTTTTAATCAGTACTTGGAACCTTTTGGTTTGCAGCTACTAGCGGAACGTGAGGAAGAACCATATTTAGGCATCAGGGCGAAAACCGAAAATGGCCGGGAGGTAATTAAATCTGTGGAAACTGCATCACCTGCACAACTAGCGGGAATTGATGCAGGTGATGAATTATTAGCTCTTGAGGGAATACGACTGACAGCCCATCAACTGAGCGATCGCCTGAAAGATTACCAGCCCAATGACACCATTGAAATCACGGTTTTCCACCAAGATGAACTGCGTACCTATGCTGTAACTTTGGCTGCACCACGGTCTAGCAAGTATCAGATCGTTCCCATTCATAATCCCGATCCGGCGCAGAAAGAGAATTTTGCTGCATGGTTAGGCTTGCCGATAGTGACTTTGCGTTAAGAGTACTGTGGGATGAGGGGGATGATCTCCCCCCTACGCCCTTGTGTGAACACCGTAGCCACTTAACCGAGAACGAGGCGATCGCGTCCTGTTCTTTTTGCTTGTGAAAGTGCTTGCTCAGCAGCATTTACTAAAGTAATTGCCTCAATTTCTAACTGGGGAATCATACTAGCAACGCCTGCACTAACAGTTAAAACAGTAGCAGGAAGACCACCAATACCGGGATATTCACACTTAATTGCCAAAGCTTTTACTTGCTGGCGAATTTGTTCAGCAATGTATGCAGCAGTCTTAGCATCCGTCTGGGTGAGAACAGCAAATTCTTCACCACCGTAACGAGCGACTAACACCGGACTAGGTTGATTCTGAGAATATGCAATCTGAGAAGTTTCACAAGCACCATGAGCTTGATAAGTAATAGTGTTGCTAGCGTAGGAAAAACTGCTATGACTAAATGAATGCTGAACACAGTTAAAGATTGCATTGGCAATTTGGCGCAAACAATGATCTCCTGCTTCTCTGCCGTAGGTTTTATTATAAATTTTAAAATAATCAATGTCGCACAAAATTAGTGCTAAAGGAGTGCCATTGCGAGTAGATCTTTGCCACTCAACTTGTAAGTAGGTGTGAAAGTAGCGGTGATTGGCTAACTGAGTCAGTTCATCTAAGCTGGAGAGGGCGCGCAAGTATTGGTTTTCTTTTTGCAACTGATCAACACGAACAGCAGTAAAATCCGCAATGCTATTGAGTTGTCCACGGAAATACAAACGATACAACTCACATGCAGGAGTACAGCGATCGCCTTCTAGATTCACCAGCCCCATACTCTGCAATTTATATGCTAAGACTGGCTCTAATTTTACACAATCTGTAGCATTAATTACATCATAAAAAGCAGATGCCAATTCTGGCTCCTCTTGGAGTGCTAATACGTACTGTCTTAAATATTCGTGATAAATTCCAGCTGTCGTTACTGCTTCTGCTAACAACTGCTGTAGGTTTCTTTCTAACGCACCTTTTCCCACAAGGTGATACAAAGCCAACCTGACTAAATAAGGATGTCCTCCTACCACCGCCATTAAACTTTCAATATCCTTACTATTTGCCCAATCTAAACCGTGACGTTGTGCTAAATCCAGCACCTGCTCTTGGGTAAAGTTTGGCAACTTAATTGGTAAACCAATATTAAATGGCGATTGAGTCAATTTGAGGGGAACAAGAATTTCCTTCGAGTAAACCAACACTAGGCGGAGTTTTTGCCAAATCTCCACCATTTTTGCTTGTTCGTACCAGGAACGCACTAATGGCAGAAATTCCCCAGCAATCTCTGGATACTCAAATACCCAATCTACTTCGTTTAATACCAAAACCAAAGGACTTTTCAGCGCAGACAGCAAATACCTCTGGAAATAAATAGAGCAGCTGACTTTGCTACCCATATCCTCATGCCAATAATCATTGAGTTTTGGTTCTAGCTGTAATTCCCGACTGACATTAGCACATAACCAGCGTAAAAACTTATCCAAGCTGCTAAAAACGGCTTTATCCGCTTGCTGAAAGTCCAGACTCACAGTCCGAAAACCTTGATTGGTAGCGCGGGCGAGAACTCTGAGAATTAGGGAGCTTTTTCCCATTTTTTTGGGAGCTTTGATGCAGATGACACTTCCTGGTTCAGCTATTTCTGCGTAGGCAAGTTCCTCAACTGGTGGGCGAGGAATGTAAAATCTAGAGTTAAGAGATACTGGCCCATTAGGAAATTCTAGGGATATGGCGGTAGCTGCGCGGTTGAATTCCTTAATTAACTGTTGATGAGCTTTACTTAAACGGCGAGGTTCCAGAGTCTTACGGAAGTTAGATTTATGGATAGGTTCTTGCCAAAAATCGCTTAATAATTGCCATAGATGAGAAGCAACTTTCCTGATCCGTTCTCCACCGTAGTGAGCCTCAAACGCTATACTTGTATAAGTTTTTCCCTCCCATGAAGAGCGCAGTATCATCTCTTGGAGTGTCGTCAAACCATTGATCTGGCTGGCTTTGAGTAGCAATACGACTTCATCTATAGTCATTCGTCATCGGCCTTACTTTTCTTTTGTATGACATTTCCTCAAATTCTGGTTCCACGTCAAAGTTGAAGTTTTGAGGATGAAACTTGATGTAGCCTCCCAGGTTTGAATGAAAGCCAGCCTTTTACAAAAAAGCTACAAATAGGGCTTGACAATACTTCTTTTATCTGAAACATCTGATATTAAATGATTATAGGATTTTTACCCTAATAATTTTTGGGCATTAAAGCAACCTATTTGTAATTTTGTATACTCATAAACTGTCATCTGGAGATGATAGATACACAAAATGTAGCTAATTTTTTCTAAAACTTGGGGTAGGCGATCGCTTGAGAGGTTACACTTTTACGTTTAACTTTTTCTAAATTTAATTCAAGATTAGTCATACCTTGTGGATATTTCTTTGAACTTTGATTAAATCGACTGAGTAATAGCTAAGTTAACCGACAGTGAATATGTTGGCATTGTTCATACCTTAACCCTCAGGTGCTAAGACAGCGTAGAGAGAAGCTCAGGATATCTTCCTCATCGTATCAGCAGCTATGCATATCGAAGAACCCGCTACCTATCAGATGGAAGCTCCAGTTTCAGCGCCAAGCTCCCAAAGTTTCCCCAATAACCAGCAACCACCTCCAGAAGACTCCGAGATTGACCAGCACTCACAAGCCGCTTTACAAATGGCATTAGCCGCCAGTGGTCTGAGTTGGTGGAATTGGCATCTGGCTACCGATAAAACCTATTATGACCCTCAGTGGCAACAAATTTTAGGCTATGAAGTAGAAGAAATTACCAACCATCAATCCTTTGAGCAACTTATACATCCACAGGATTTGCCGAAAGTTCGCCAGGTGTTGAAAGACTATCTTGCAGGTCATATACCTGTATTTGAAGTTGAATTGAGAATGTTGTCTAAATCCGGTGGGTGGAAGTGGATTCTCAGTTGTGGCAGAGTATTTCAGTGGGATGAATTCGGCCAGCCGGTCTGGATGTCAGGAACACATAGGGATATTACTCAAGAAAAATTATCCCAGGAAGCTTGGCGACAGTACCAAAAGCAAGAGCAACTGTTGAACGCCGTGCGAAAACACATCAATTCCTGTTCTCAACTGGGGGCATTACTGCAAAATGTATTAGTAGAATTACGGCAGTTTTTGCAGATTGACCAGACATTCATTTACCGTGTTCCACCCCAAGGTAGAGGTGAAGTAGTTTTTGAATCTTTTGCAGCACCCTTGGCATCTTTGAAAGATATAGATATAGAAGTTTCAATCCCTGCTCAGTATTTAGAAATATACCAATCAAGTATCAGCGAAAAAACTGACACAGTACCTAAATTACCCTGTCAAATCAATTTTCTAAATCAGTGTAAGGTCGAAGCCAATTTAGTAGTTCCTATTTTATTAAAAGCACTAGAACATGAAGACTCAGAGTCTTCAAGCTCAAAGCGCTTGTGGGGAATATTAATTGTCTATGACTGTTGCAGTTACCGTCAGTGGCAGAAATGGGAAATAGATGCTATCAGACAAATCAGTCAAGAAATAGCAGTATCTATTCAGCAATACCAACTATTAGAACAACTCCAAAGAGAGATTACCAAAAGCCAGTTGGCAGAAGCACAAGCAAGAGAAACTTCACAGCAATTGGAAATTACGCAATATCAACTATTGCAGAACGAGAAAATGGCTAATCTCGGTCAACTAATAGTGGATATGGCTAATGAAATTTATCATCCGGTTAACTTTATCAATAGTAATCTTCATCCCATCAGTCAGTATGCCGAAGAATTAATTAAACTAATCGAACTTTACCAATACTACTATCCAAAACCCAAAGTAGGAATTACCTCATATCTGCAACAGTTCGACCTCAATTTGATAAAAACAGACTTCCTCAAATTGCTATGGTCAATGCGGTCTGGCTCTGAACGTATTCAAGAGATTGTTTCTGCCTTGCGGAATTTTTCTGGCTTTGATCCAGATAAAATGAAAAAATCTAACATACATGAGGGACTGGATAGTGTTCTCAGGCTTTTGCAACATCGCCTCAAAGAAAAGCACGATAGACCAGGAATTGAAGTCATTAAGGACTTCGGAGAATTACCTTTAATCGAATGTTATCCTGGGGAACTAAACCAGGTATTTATGAACATTTTGACTAATGCCATTGATGCTTTAGAAGAAAGGATGAAACAGGATTATTCCCTCATTCCCAAAATTTGGATTCGTACAGAACTTATCGGCAGTCATTTATCATTAGTTACTAGCAACGAACTCAATACTGTTGATAAACAACTGGTAAAAAAACAAAAAGTTTTAATTCACATATCTGATAACGGTAAAGGTATTTTGCCTCATATTAAAAGACGGATATTTGAACCCTTCTTTACTACGAAACCAGTAGGAAAAGGCAAAGGATTAGGTCTATCAATTAGTCAGCAGATTATTGTAGAAAAACATCAAGGTAAACTTAAGTGTAACTCCCAATTAGGTCAAGGTACAGAGTTGGTTATTGAAATGAATACAACGGCAAGACGCTATGTTGATATGAGAAAACACGCTAGCTTTTAAGCTGTTAATTAAACTGTCTTAAAATATTGAGTCTATTAGCTTACTTAAAAAACAAAAAATCAATCTAATTTTGATAGTTGAACTCATTCTTAATTTTTCTTATTACTTTGTGATCTTTGTGTCCTTTGCGGTTCGTTTATTAATGCTACTTAATCACAAGCTAAATTCTGCTGCATTATCATCCTCATCTATATCCTTCCTCATAGCTGTAGGTTTAAATTGAGAATCATGAATTAGTTCACTAAAAGCAATTCCTGGATTTTGCTGGAGAATATTCAGCACACTAATAAAATCACGAACGATTTCCCCTGGTGTGAGTAATGCTTCTGCACCTAAGCGATTGACGATTTCTTGTACAAATTGTTGCAACTCACGATTCGTTAAAGTCTTTTCATAACTGAAATTGAGTGCATGAATTTCAGTTAAGTTTTGCAGCAGTGTGAGGATTTCTGCTTCACTCAACGGGTTCAACCTAATGACTGGCCCCAAATATTCCTGAAGACCAGACTGTGTGACAAAACGGCTTTCTTTTGTACGTCTTCGCCACGCCTGATCTGCAAACAGTCCCCGGTTGGGGTCTTCTAAAAATTTGGTTGTTCCACCGATGAAAATGCCAAGATGTTCAGCTTTGCATTGCATGGTGTCATTAAACATTGCTAGTAATCTGTTATAATTCTTTTCACGCGTTACTGTAGTGGATATTTGATATAAATTTACGGCTTCATCAACTAAAACTAAGAGTCCTTTATAGCCAATCTCTGCTATAAACTTAGCAAATAGCTTGATATAGTCATACCAACTATCATCATCAATAATAACGCGTACTCCTAATGCTGCTTTGGCCTCAATCTTAGTGCTGAATTCTCCACGTAACCAACGCATAGCCGCATTTTTTAAATCATCATTATCCAACCGATAGCCACGCCAGTAAGCAATGATAACACTGCCAAAATCAAAGCCATGCACTAAATCTTCAATATACTGAACAACTTCCCTAATTTTTGCTTCAACTTGGTCATCGAAACCATCGTCATTGGGGCGCAAGTTTGTTTCTTTCACTACTTCTTGTTGAATTTTATTAATCCAACCTTCCAAAATTGCAACTAAAGCACCACCGTCAGGGCGAGTTTTTGTAGCCAGGTGGCTCATTAATTCTCGATAAGTTGCTAAACCTTCATTGTTGGTTCCGGCTAATCGGCGTTCAGAAGATAAATCAGCATCAGCCACAACAAAACCTTGCTCCATCGCTCGGTTACGGACTAGTTGTAGAATGAAGCTTTTGCCTGAGCCATAGTTACCAATTATAAAGCGAAATGCTGCTACACCTTCTGCTATCTCATCAAGATTTTGTAATAGGCTTTTAAGTTCTTGTTCTCGACCAACTGCAATATGCTCAACTCCTATCCTCGGTACTACTCCTGCGCCTAAGGATTTAATTAAAGCAGTGGAAATTTTTTTCGAGATTTTGAGCTTAGGCATGTAATTTACTTCATTGGATTTTTAATGCAGAGGCATATATTCAGTAGATTGGATATACACCTAATTACTAAATAATTTTAATTTGATGAGGCTTGTCTAATTATGATATCTTGATGCATAGCCAGCATTTTTCTGACGTTGACTACATGCTCTTGATATACTTCTGGAATTTCCAAATTAGATGCAATAATTAATTCACCAATAGTATCATTGGCGCGTTCATTTATAGAATCAATTAATAGATTTGGCATGGTAATATTTGCTTCGGCAATTTGTTTAATAATTGCCTGGGGATGATCTTGCTCTACAATGGCTTTTAATACCTGAATTTCATGCCTTGGTAGTTTTGCCAAAAACTCATTCCATTCCTCAGGTAAAAAACTAGATATATTAGATGTCGTGCCTATTGATTCTAAGGGGTCAACTAATTCTGAAAAAGGAAACGATTCGTTTTCATCTTCGTGCAAATTTTCAGGCAGCAGTTCTGGATTGAGTGTTTCTGTTTGTTGAAGTAATTCCCATACTTGGTTTTGTAACAAGTCTCGTTCATCTTGCAACAACGAAACTTGACTTTCTATCTGTTTTAATTCTGATTCTTTTTCTGTTATTTGAGTTTGTAATTTCTTGAGATTATCTGCTAAATTTTCTGTTTCATACTTCGTGGATACCAATAATTTATTTTGCTGATTGACCTCGGTTTCTATTTCTTGAATATTGATTCGTAATTCATACATTTTTTCTTCCAATTGAGGTTTGAGTCTACCTAACAGAGTTAAACTACTTTCAAGTTCTTGTTTTTCTTGTTGCAGTTCACAAATTTGATTTTGCAATTGAGCAATTTCCGAGCGGCATACATTACACTGCAACTCCAGACGGCGTTTCTCTCCTGTGAGGTGAGAGAAAGAATGATCCAGTTCTGCTTTACTTTGTGCTAGCGTAGCAATTTCGGTATTCAGGCTAATGGTTTCGGCTTCTAACTGCTTTTTTTGTCCAGCAAATGTGCCTAAGTCTCGATGGAGAATATCTCGTTGATTACGACATTCTAAAATTTGATTTTCCAGTTTTCTTGCTTCTGCGTATAATAAATTGCGATGCTCTTCTATTTGGTTGATTTCTTTGACAATACGAGACTTTAATCCTTCCATATCTTTGATTCGCTTGCGGAGTGAACCTAAAACAAGCAATTCATAGTTTCTGCGACGCTTATCTATAAACAATGCTGCTGCGTAAGTAGCAAGTGTAGTAATTATGCCTGTGATCAAGGCTTGATTAAAATCCCAGTTGGGGACGAGACTAATACCAAAACTTACACTAAAGGCAACTATGCCTAAAATATATCGATTGCTGACCATTGCTGATTGCATATTGGTTTTTTTTAGCGTAGTTGAGTTATCGAAATAAGTAGTTCTTAAGTTCATTAATTCTCACACTGTTGTTCTGAAATATTCAGTTGTAAGTATTTATACATAATAGTTTTCTGTAAGTAATCGAAAATAAACATCACTAGTAAATTGATTTCACAACTACGTGTGGGATGATTTTTTATTTGCATTATTAAATGCAAAATCTGCTTTGAGAAAATCCACGAACTGCTGGGCTGTGCGTCCGGAACGACCATTGTGACGAGTTGCCCACTGTAATGCTTGATATTCTAAATCGTCCTGGCTAATATTAATTTTGGCTTGTGCTGCTAGATGTCGGACAATTTTTAAATAAGTTTTCTGATCGGCTGCTTCAAAAGTTAAGGTAAGACCAAAGCGATCGCTAAACGAAAGTTTCTCCTGCATCGTATCCCAGGCATGGATTTCTTCGTGATCTTTGGGAGTGGGTCTATCGGCAAAAAATTCGCGAATCAAGTGGCGACGATTGGAAGTGGCGTATACGACTACGTTGTGTGGCCGCGCCGTTAAATTACCTTCTAAAACTACTTTTAGGGCTTTAAAAGCATCATCATCTTCTTCAAAGGAAAGATCATCAACGAAGATAATAAATTTTTGTGGTACTCCTCGCAGCTGTTCCACAATTTTTGGTAGATCCTGCAAGTCAGATTTTGTCACTTCCAATAAGCGGAGGTGGCGATCGCCATACTCATTCAATAAAGCTTTGACTAAAGAAGATTTTCCCGATCCCCGACTACCGTAAAGTAATATGTGCAGTGCCACCTCTCCTGATAATAAAAACTCTGTATTTTTGATTAAAGTATCTTGCTGAGACTCGTAACCGACTAGAGTATCTAGCCTGACTGGATCATGATACCGGATGCCAACAAACTTCCCATCTTGCCAGCGCAAGGCATGATATTGTGCAAATAAACCTGTGCCAAATTGCCGATAATAAGCTGCCAACTCTTCTACAGCATCAGCCCAATTTTCTAACTTTTGTAGAGACATGATTAACTTTGTCTCTATCTTGAGATTTTGCTCTTCATACCACACAACAGGCGAAACTGGCAAATGAGCTACAGTTTGTACCCACTCACTCAAAGAAGCACTGCTACATTCATAGAGACTTTGCAACACCTGTAAATCATGCTCAGTGGCTGCTAATAAAGCCAGGGGTAAATCCTCAAAATCTTGCTGTTGAGCAAGCCTGCTAAAAGGATTCTCAGAGACGAGAATTTGAGTAATTAGGTGCTCTTCCCAATTTTGATTTCTAGCAGCTAAGGCGTAAAAGTAATATCCATAGGCTTGGAGGCAACCCCGTGCATCGGCATCAGTGTAACGTATCGCTTGCAACAGGTCAAGAAATGCGATCCCCACTTCACTCTGGAGGACGGATTGGTACAGTAATAGTGAGGCTGCTTGACGCTGAAGAAATTGAATCTGGGTATGGCTATAAGATGAACTACTTGCTGTTGGCATCGCTTGATTATCCATCAATCAACTGGGTGATGTAGCTAAACAGCTATGGTAAATTGTCTGCTGACCCTGGTAGCAAAATCAAAATCTACATAGGTTTTAACAATGAATTTAAGTATTACTGCTGCTCTTACCTACGGTATTTTAGCGATTATTGGTGGCATCATCGGCTACATTCAGGCTAAGAGTCAAGTTTCGCTTCTAAGTGGTATGGTTAGCGGTTTACTACTAATTTTTGCCGCTTACTTTCAACTCCAAGGTCAAGCCTGGGCTTTGACTTTAGCAGTTTTAGTTACGGCTATTTTAGTCCTTTTCTTTACGTTTAGATTAGCTAAAACACGTAAATTTATGCCTGCGGGATTGATGGTGATTTTGGGTATGTTGGCACTGACTTTAATGCTGAATTAACTAGTTACCAAAAGATCACAATTATCCTCTTACAGTTATTTCATAGATCACCCTCCCAGTTTTTGCTGAACTTTTATAGTACATTTATATTACCATAGCGTTAGCTTTGTCACATCACAAGCGATGAAAGAAGCCTGTGTATCACAAATTACTATAGCAATCCTATGTGATTGGCAAATAGCCAGAGGCTCAGACACCTGACTTCTACCCTACGGGTTGTCTACAAGAAGTTGGGCATTTTTATTGTTCGTGACTCATTTAGCTCTGCATCCCTTGCTTCCACAGCAACAGAAAGTTTTTTATGTGGAAGTCCTCAGCTAAAGCCTCCTGAGGGAAAGCTGTAATTTGCTGGCTACAACCTGCTTACATAATGTGGGTATTCCCAGTGACATGCTAGCGAGGCTATAAGTATAAATCATTAATATCTAATCAAAAAAAATTAATATTTTCTTGCCTAAAACATCCGGTTTTTTTGAAGTTGTGATGATAAATAAAAATAAGGTTGTGTGTATTTTTTACGGTGTTGAGGCTTTCAGAAATTCTCCCCTACTCGTCGAGAATATCTTTGGCTAATGGGAAGCCTTACTCAAAATGATCTGAATTGTTAATCATACTGCATTTATTAACATTCTATCAAGAGTAACGAATATTTAGCATCCCAGAACAGTTATATCTAGGTAGTTTTTTGCTGTTTATTTAGCTAATGAAGCAAGCTTGCTGAATCTAAAAAACAGTTAAACTTTGTAGTTCAATTGTTCTTGATCAAGATAAAAAACAATGTTGCGTAAACTACCAAAATTTATATCAAGGATAACTAACAGTAACCTAGATTCCCAGGTAAAACTATCTTGTATACAGCTTATTTGCTAACAATAGTTATGCATTCAGCTTTTTACTTGATACTGATAACCCTAAGTTATAAATATAACCTAACAGAAAGATAAACTATTCTTAATTACTCAAAAATATGAGATAGCAATCTGTAAAATGCCCCAACTAAAAAACTCCAAATATCTCGAAGTAAGTGAATAAATTAAGTTTAAAGATTTGATGTGATTAGCCGCAGAATTTAAAGTAAAAATCAAACTGATCTTGCCATCTTGGCAGGTTTTTATCTGACAAATGAGATATGAATAGATTGGAGTAAACGTAATTGACATTCGCCCACTTGTTGCTGTCTACCAAAACTGCTAAAGCTAAATCAATCTCAAATAATGGTGATTTTCTCAGCAATTTTACGAAGTAGGACATAATACATGTTATTACCACTGTCTTCTCACAACGTTATCCAGTATCTGCAAGAGACAGGTCTGTGTAGCTCAGAAGATGGAGCATCACACGAATATGAGTTGCTGGAAAGTAGCAAGAATAATTTCAATTTACTGGTGACTCTAGCAGGTAATCGCAAACTGCTGGTTAAACAAAAACGTAATATTGAGAATAATGAAACCCCTTATGAGTTTTTTAATGAGTGGCTGTTTCACCAATTGCTTCAGCAGTTTCCAGTTCTAGGCAACATTTCGGCGATCGCACCATTAGTACTAAATTTTGACGAGGAAAATTCTATCCTTGTCCGCAACTATTTAAGCGAATATTTGGATTTGGGTGGATTCTATCACCACAACAATGTTTTCCCAGCAGAGATTGCTACAGCCATTGGCAGTACCTTAGCAGGACTACATCGTGCCACCTTCCAACACCGAGAATATCGTAACTTTATGGCAACTGCGCCACAAGGACAGTTTCGCTATAGCTTTTATAATCCGGCACAAGGGATCGGCTCAATTAGCCCAGAGATTTTTGGTACAGTTCCCACTGAGGCGCTGAAATTCTACGTACTTTATCAGCGTTATGAGAGTTTAGAATCTGCGATCGCTGATTTGGCATATGAATGGCAACCTTGCTGCTTGACTCACAACGACCTGAAATTAAATAACATTTTAATTCATTCTCGTTGGCATCAACTAGACAATTGCTTGGTGCGTTTGATTGATTGGGAAGCATGTGCTTGGGGAGATCCAGCTTTTGATTTGGGAACTCTCATAGCAAGTTATTTAGGGGTTTGGCTTTCTAGCCTTGTAGTAGATCCCGCCATTGAGATAGAAGAATCTTTGTGTCTAGCAATGACACCCCTAGAGCTGCTTCAACCTTCATTATTAGCTTTAATTCGGGCTTATCTCAATGCCTTTCCCATGATTTTGGAGTACCGTAGTGACTTTCTGGTGCGGGTAATTCAGTTTACAGGTCTAGCACTGATTCATCAAATTCAAGAAACGATTACCTGTCGCAAATATTTTAGTAATGCTGACATTTGTATGCTTCAGATTGCTAAAAATCTACTCACTATACCCGAAATATCTGTATTAAGTATCTTTGGTGTTTCTGAGTCAGAAATTCTCAACCCTTTGGTAAAAATCCATAAACTCCCACAACCAGAAAAAGAGCAGCAATTAATTCGTCTATACTACGAAAAAACTCGTCTGCGGGGTTGTTAAGCCAGGAAAGTTGTGGCGCAGTGTTTGTTTAATTCTAATGATTAATTGTAAATTTTGATAAATGCTAGATTCTTCTACCAATCCACTGCTAACTTCCCTGCTCGACATTGCTGGTAATATCCAGATCGAGTCAAACTTTTGTATTTACCATCCCAATTATCAACCTTTTGCTCTGCCGACTAAAGTAGCAGACAGATTTCAGCAAAATTCTGCGGCACTACAGCATAAATATCTCACCTTACTACTGCGAAATTTCCTTTACGGTATCTATTACAATGGTTCTTTGCAAAGCGTTTTAGCAGTCAATACCCAAACTGCTAATTGCTCGCCATACCAAAATGTAGAAAATAATTCTGTTTTGGATGTCGATTGGGAATTTTACGAACAACTACAAGCTAGCAATTATGGTACAGGTTATTTTGACCCTAGTTGGCAGGTATTGCGTCTAGAACCAGATGGGAGTATGGCAGTAACTAAAGGTGGTTTGACATTGTATATTGAGCCTGAATGTCATCTTAAACCTGGTCAAAAATCTGCCAAAGTAGGGGAATCAGTAGCTATTTGGATGCCTAAAAATCGCCTGCAAAAAGGCTGTTACTTAGCAGTAAGCAATGTGGGACAGGAAAAGCAGGGTAACCCAGATGCTGATTTGGGCACAGGAAGAATCTATTTTAATTTCACATCATCTGGTGCGATCGCCCTCATGGATGGACTGACGCAGCACCTAAATGCAGCTAACATTCCTTTCACTTTTCAGGTTCTTTACAATCCTGCTGCATACGGACGCTATGACTCAGGATTACTCTACTTTGAACGCCAGGACTATCCAGCAATTCGCAAAATCCTTCAGGCTGTTTATCATGAGCATCAATCTCATTTTCGAGTAGAAATACCTCTGTTCACCAAGTTTTTAGCACCAGGGCTAGGTTTAGCCGAAGAACCAACCCAAAAATTTGCGGCACAGGAAAGTTTTGGCATGAACCGTTGCCAAATTGTCGCTAATGCTTTGTTGGAAGCTTGGCAAAAAGGTAAGAATGCAATGGAAGAGCGGATGAGGGTGATTGACCAACACTTTGCACGTCATTTCATTGATTTGCAGCGTCCCTACCTCAACCCCAGTTCTGAGGATATATACCAACCTTTAAAATAAAATTAGTTAGTAAAGTAAAATCTTACTCAGCCCTGACGATGAGAAAAGAGCCTCCGGATGCCGCTAGGCTGTACGCGGCTACACAGACAATAAGCAATAAGCATAGCTGTTTCATCAAGCGTGTGTTATCAAGCGTGGCTTTAGCCATAACGTGCTGGAGGCTTTATTCTATTTGCCCAATTGTCTATTTTTTAATTTTTTTAATAAATGTCTTTTACTTATAACCGTACTGTTTATTTTCAAGATACAGATGCTGCTGGAGTAGTTTATTTTGCTAATGTTTTAGGTATTTGTCATGAAGCTTATGAAGAATCCCTAGCATCATCGGGTATTAATCGCAAAGATTTTTTTACTAATCCATCTGTAGCTTTTCCTATTATTCATGCTAATGTGGATTTTTTTCGGCCAATGTTCTGTGGGGACAATTTGGTGATTAGTTTAATTCCCCAACAACTAAGTATTAATAAGTTTGAAATTACTTATGAAATAATAATAGCTAATGTGGTGGTTGCTAAGGCAATTACTAGGCACGTTTGTATTGATGTGAGTAGTAGAACGAAACAGGAACTATCTAGTGAAATTCTCCATTGGTTGGAAACGAACCGCAGAGACGCTGAGGATGCAGAGAGAAGAAAGTTACGAGATATTTTGTAAAATTTACAAAAAAAGAGCGGGCACAAAACCCACCCTAAAAGTAATATTAATTTAAACTATCAATCGCTACCTAATTAGCAATTTCTGGGGCACTAAAAGAAACCTTTGGTGCTTCTTTTTGCTGTGCTAAAGTCGGCACAGAATCACGTAGTCGTGCCGTTAACTGCACTGTTGTTGCGTCATACATTTGAGTCAGTAACTTGGGATAGAAACCAATACCAATAATTGGCACCAACAAACAAGCAATGATAAAAACTTCACGGGGTTCTGCATCTATCAAGGCCTGATGGGAAACTAATTCTTTGTTTTCTTCACCGTAGAAGATTTCCCGCAACATAGACAGCAAATAAATCGGAGTTAAAATTACCCCAACTGCCATTAAGAACACGACAATAACTTTAAAGGTGGAGCTATAAGCATCGCTGGTAGCAAAGCCAACAAACACCATTAACTCTGCTACAAAACCACTCATACCTGGCAATGCCAAAGAAGCCATTGAACAAGCGGTAAACATAGCAAAAATCTTTTTCATCCTCTTGCCGACACCGCCCATTTCATCCAACATCAGGGTGTGTGTCCGGTCATAAGTCGCGCCTACAAGGAAGAATAAACTCGCCCCAATTAACCCGTGGGAAACCATTTGCAGTACTGCCCCACTCAATCCCAAATCTGTGAACGAGGCAATCCCAATAGTGACAAAACCCATGTGGGAAATCGAGGAGTAAGCAATTTTTCGTTTGAGGTTACGCTGGGCAAAAGATGTCAGGGCGGCGTAGATGATATTAACTACCCCCAAAACCACCAACACAGGTGCAAAATAAGCATGAGCATCGGGAAGCATTTGGGCATTCATGCGAATTAAGGCATAACCGCCCATTTTCAGCAGAATGCCTGCTAGTAACATATGCACAGGGGCTGTAGCTTCACCGTGGGCATCAGGTAGCCAAGTATGCAAGGGTATGATCGGCAATTTGACGGCATAGGCGATCAAGAACCCAGCATAAAGCAAAAGTTGAAAGTTTAAGGCGAAATCTTTCAGGGCGAGCGATCGCATATCGAAAGTCACCGTATCGCCGTAAAATCCCATGGTCAGGGCAGACAGCAAAATAAACAGCGACCCACCAGCAGTGTATAAAATAAATTTGGTTGCTGCGTATTGCCGCTTTTTACCTCCCCAAATCGACAGTAGAAAGTATATCGGTACCAGTTCCAGTTCCCACACCAGGAAAAATAACAGCATATCCTGGACAGCAAACACGGCAATCTGACCGCCATACATTGCCAGAATCAAGAAATAAAATAGCCGGGGTTTGAGCGTCACCGGCCAAGCTGCTAAAATCGCCAGCGTGGTAATAAATCCAGTCAAAATAATCAGGGGCATAGACAAGCCATCTGCCCCTACCGACCAATTCAAATCCAGTTGTGGTACCCAAGGGTAACTCTCCACTAGCTGCAAATCTGGATTGGAAAAATCGTAACCAGTATAAAAAGCGTAAACAATTAGTGCAAAATCTATTAACCCTACAATCAGGGAATACCAGCGCACTGTTTTGCCGTCTTTATCTGGGATGATGGGAATCAGTAGCGACGCGGCTATCGGTAACAAAATAATCGTCGTCAGCCACGGGAAATTAGCTGTATTCATCGCAATTTGTCTGCAATCAGAATCATGTTGGGCAAATAGTCACTAGCTATGAAAAAGTGCTGACTCACCGACAGTTTGCTTGGAGGGAAACCCTCCTGGCAACTTCTTGCTGAGTGCTGAGTGCTGAGTCAAAAATACTAGTCTTTGGTACTTAGCTCCAGATCCTTTTTCATTGATTATTGGTGTACACACAGTTCATGACGGCTATTTATTAACTAACAGCTTTTTGGTTGTTTAGTCTGCCTTGTTAGGTTGATTTAATAAAAACAAAGAAAGATGAAAGAGGGTAACGGTACACCCTGCCTTCATCCGCAGAACATTGCTCAGTGCTTGACTTTGAATACTCTTTTAATTCAGCACTCCCCTTCGACTTCGCTCAGGGCCAGCGCACTCAGCACTGAAGTTAGGTGACACCAAATAAAATTACTAAGCCCAAAACTGCCCCAAACACAATTAAGGCGTAGAATTGAGCGCGACCGTTTTCTAGGTATTTCAGACCTTCACCACTAACGAGAGTAAAAAAGCCTGTGAGGTTAACAGCACCATCAACAACGCGGAAGTCAACTTCCATCACTTGTCTAGCTATCCGACGTAAGCCAAGGACAAAGACGCGATGGTAAATGTCATCAAAGTACCACTTGTTGAAAGATAGCTCGTAAAGTGGTTTGATTTTAGCCGCGATCGCCGCCGGGTCAATTTTACCCCGCAAATACATCAGCGAAGCCAAGGTAATGCCAATCAAGGAAATACCCACGGAAGCCCCCGCCATGACGTAAAATTCCGTCGGGTTGAACTCAGCAGCTTTTTCCAGAACTTCGGTGAGGGCTTCACTAGGCGGAAAAATAAACTCCTCAAAGTAGTTCGCGTAGGGCGTCCCTACCAAACCAATCAAAATCGAAGGTACAGCCAAAAGTGCTAATGGCAAAGTCATCGTCCACGGTGATTCGTGGGGAGTATCGCTGTGATGTCCGTGGGAGTCATGGGTATCGTGTGCGGCTAATTCACCATGTTTCATTGCTCCAGGTCCAAAAACCGGGGCTGGTTCTTCTGACTCTATTTCTAGGACAATAGTGGCTGCTTGTTTAAGTTTTTCTTTGATTTTCTCGTCAGTACCCCGGAATTTGCCTTCAAATGTCATGAAGTACATTCTGAACATATAGAAAGCAGTGATGCCGGCAGTGAGCCAGCCAATTAACCACAACAGTGGGTTAGCTGCAAAAGCATTGCCGAGAATTTCATCTTTTGACCAAAAACCAGCAAAAGGTGGAACACCAGAAATTGCTAAGCAACCAATCAAAAAGGTAATCCCAGTAATTGGCATATACTTTCGCAATCCCCCCATCAACCGCATATCCTGCGCTAAAGCTGGGTCATGACCAACAACGCCTTCCATACCATGAATCACAGAACCAGAACCTAAGAACAGCATCGCCTTGAAATAAGCGTGAGTCATCAGGTGAAACAATCCAGCACTGTATGAGCCTAGTCCCATTGCCATCACCATGTAACCCAATTGGGAGATGGTGGAGTAAGCTAGACCCTTTTTGATGTCATTTTGGGTAATGGCAATGCTAGCCCCCAAAAAAGCCGTAAATGCCCCAGTAAAGGCAATGACGTTCATGGCAACTGGCACATGTTCAAAGACTGGGTACATCCTGGCAATCAGGAACACCCCGGCTGCCACCATTGTGGCCGCGTGAATCAGGGCAGAAATGGGGGTAGGGCCTTCCATTGCATCTGGTAGCCAGACATGTAGAGGAAATTGGGCAGATTTCGCCACTGGACCTAAGAACACTAAAATCGCCAAGAGAATAGCGAGAAAATTGCTCACAGAACCTGTTTCTACCAGTTGGGAGAGGCGATCGCCCATGACACCAAAATCAAAACTGCCTGTCGCCCAGAATAGCCCTAGGATGCCGAGTAGTAAACCAAAGTCACCCACGCGGTTAGTCACAAATGCCTTTTGACAAGCATCTGCTGCTGCTTTGCGATCGTACCAGAAGCCAACCAGCAAGTAGGAGCACATCCCCACCAGTTCCCAGAAAATATAAATCTGCACCAAGTTGGGGCTAACTACTAGACCCAACATAGAGGAACCAAACAAGCTGAGATAGGCGTAGAATCTCACATATCCTGGGTCATGAGCCATATAGCCATCGGTGTAGACCATGACTAATAAGGCTACCGTGGTGACAATCACCAGCATCAGAGCTGTCAAGTGGTCGATAGTGTAGCCCATACTCAGGTGAAAATTGCCTGCTGCTGCCCATTCCAGAGTGCGGATATAAGGCGCGTGTCCTTGAATTTGACTCCACAGCAAGGCCAACGACAACCCCATCGCTGCTCCCATCAGGGAGATAATCACCACAGCGTTAAGTTGCCGCAGGCGGTTTGTCACCTGATTTAAAGAAATTAACCCTAGACCGACCAGCATTGCCCCAAAAAGAGGCAATACCGGAATTAGCCAGGCATATTCATAGATTACTTCCATCACTGACGCTTACTTTTAGTATTCTTGACTAACTTGGCGGAACTGTTAATAATTGTGACACACACCCTTGAGGATAAAATACCCCACCCAATGAGCTTTGGGTGGGGTAATTAAGCATGGTTTTATATTTGTGGATGATAACCTAGTTGTTAAATCCTAATTTCTCGGTCTAATTATTACTCAGTAATCTCATCAAGCTGAGCGGCATTCCCAGTCTGCTGTCAGGGAATTACTGTATGTTTTAGAACGATTGCTGTAAGTAAGTTTAATTTCTTCTAAAGCCAGACGTAAATCTTCTCTACCACGAAACCCTTCTAGGCGATACCGGATAATGCCGTTTTCCACCAACAATAAAGTTGGCAGTGATTTTAATCGATAAGTATTAGCCAGTTTAAAATTATCATCAGCATTAACCCCGACTAATTTAATGTGCTCACCACATTGAGTACTAAATTGCAACAACAGAGGATGAATGATGCGACACAAGCCGCACCAAGGTGCTTCAAAATTAACTAAAACAGGAATTGGAGATTCTAAAACTTCTTGAGTAAATGTCCGCTCACTAACCGACAACACCATGACGCCTCTAAAATTATAGGGTTTTGATATTAAACTAGCTATCAGCAGCAGGAATTGGCAAGCTAGTCAGTTCCTACATATGCTCTCAGGATAAAGATGATCATGCAACTACTTCAGCGTTGAATGTAAATCTGACAAAAAAGCCAGCGCGACTTACACGGTGGCTGTTTTGGCTTTTCAACTCCTGAGTAGCTGTGGGATAGGGGATCAGACTGCCGTGCCATCGATTCCCAAGGGCAGTTATTTGACCAGTGACATACTACTATAAAATATCAAACTGACTGAACGCACCCCCACCGACAGCTGTTTGAATTTATCCTACATTGATTTGGTAGCAGTTGATAAGCAGAAATTTTCATTAATTTGTATTTTCTTTTGATAGTGGGGATCATCTAAAATTACCATCTTATCCTACTAGTTGCTACAAGTAACAGGGGATGTGCCCACCAAAGCAAAGCTATAAAAATTGCTACTCCTAAATAGGCAGGACGGACAAATTCCTGCCATTTGATAGATTGACGACCATCAATAATTGCTTGGAAAGGCATAACTGAAGTCCGTTGTTTGATAATTTCAAAGGACTCTCCATAGCGACCGCTCAGTCGGCGATCGCCATGCCAAACTCCAAACAAGTGGTGCAATATCAAACCAATGGAAGTAATCAAGGTAAAGCTGGTTCCTAGCCAGAGAGTATGGGCAATACACCAAATTACTTGCCCCACCATCTGAGGATGGCGGGTAATACGAATGATTCCCGTTTCGTAGAGGTAGACTTGGGGCTTTTGAATAGCGGCAATTTCTAGTAGATTGAAGGTGGCAGGATACAAAAACAAAAACGAAATCGCTGATAACACCCAAACGACTGCCCTCACTCCCGGCACCCCTTGTACCTGCCAAAGTTGCCAGCCGTCATAGCGATGGTTAAAAAAGTAAATTATTAATATTACAGCCAACGGTAAACTGACTAATGCAAAAAAAATGCGATAAAGCCTCGGTCCTATGTGCTTTTCTGCCCAAGGACGTAGGGCGGCGCCACCACTGTGGGCGATCGCGAAAACTAATTGTAACCCCAACATGACAAAATGACTGGGAGTAACCCAAGGATTCAGTAGCGGATACATAGGTGAAGTAATTTAACAAAAATTTAGTTTAGTACAACCAATACCACAAAGTATTCAAAAGGGGACTTTAGTCAAGATGTTGTGGTACTGTCTTTTTCGAGTCAAGCCTCCAAGTTTAAGATGCAACAAAACAGGCCTAGCTGGAAAGCTGTAAAGCCTGAGTTGTTGCCCAAGCTGCTCCTTTCAAAGTTTGTGGGTTGAGCCTTATGTCTGACCTTCCTTTCACTTTAGATCAGTTACGTATTCTGAAAGCGATCGCCACAGAAGGGAGCTTCAAGCGTGCCGCTGATAGTCTTTACGTCTCCCAACCTGCCGTGAGCTTACAAGTCCAAAATCTCGAACGGCAGCTGGATGTGCCTTTATTTGACCGTGGAGGACGTCGCGCACAATTAACCGAAGCCGGACATCTACTTCTTAGCTACGGTGAAAAAATCCTCAGTCTGTGTCAAGAAACCTGCCGCGCCATTGAGGATTTACAAAATCTCCAAGGTGGTACTTTAATTGTCGGTGCTTCTCAAACCACTGGCACTTACCTATTACCCAAAATGATCGGTATGTTCCGGCAAAAATATCCGGATGTAGCAGTGCAATTACATGTTCACTCTACCCGGCGGACTGCTTGGAGTGTAGCTAATGGACAGGTTGATCTAGCTATCATCGGTGGCGAAATTCCTACTGAATTGGCGGAGTCATTAGAAATTATTCCTTACGCTGAAGATGAACTAGCACTAATTCTCCCGATATTCCATCCCTTTGCTAAACTCGACACAATTCAAAAAGAAGACCTATATAAGCTACAATTCATTGCTCTTGACTCCCAATCAACTATCCGCAAGGTAATTGACCAGGTACTAGCACGCTGTGATATTGATACTAGGCGGTTTAAATTTGAAATGGAACTGAATTCCATCGAAGCCATTAAAAATGCCGTGCAATCAGGCTTAGGAGCTGCTTTTGTCTCCACTTCCGCGATCGCTAAGGAATTACAAATGGGCGTACTACAATGCACCCCCATTGAAGGTGTCGTCGTCAAGCGGACACTATGGCTGATTTTTAATCCTAATCGCTATAGATCCAAGGCGGCAGAAGCCTTTAGTCAGGAAATTTTGCCTCAGTTTGCTACCCCAGGATGGAATCAGGATATGTTAAAATTATCACAAAAAAAGATAGTAGTAAATACACTGGATGCGGCGACACCCAACTCCTCTGACGCAGGCTAATATCTAGTCATTAGTCTTTTGTCGTTTGCAAATGACCAATGACTAAATAATTGTTAGTTCGTAGTTCGTAATTCGTAATTAATAGGTTAAGGATGCAAGTTCCTTAATTTAGTGGGAGGAAAAACATAATTTATTTATTCAGGATTTCGAGTAAATTGATTTATTGATGGCAGAACAATTACGAATTACGCCGACTAATGACTAAAAACTAAAATGGAAGTTTACTGCACTCGTCCCAGCTGTCCACGTCCACAAAACTATTTTGTGGACTTAGATAACATGACAACGCTGAAAACAACACAGCAAAAATACTGCACTACCTGTGGTATGCCATTAATACTAGATGGTCGGTATGTACCAATCAAGTTACTAGGAAAAGGGGGTTTTGGAGCAGCCTTTCTCGCAGGCGATCGCCGGATTCCAGGAATGCGTCAATGCGTAGTTAAGCAGTTTCAACCTGCGGGAAATTTAACCCCAACTCAACTGCAACTAGCACAACAGCTGTTTGAAAGAGAAGCAGAAGTTTTAGCACAAATAGGCAACGAACACGAGCAGATACCTGATTTGTTTGCGTTTTTTCCAGTGACAGTACATAGTTTGCAGCCAGGACAAGAAGACCAGTTTTTTTACTTAGTACAAGAATACATTGATGGGCAAAACCTAGAAGAAGAATTAATTCAAATAGGGAAATTCTCTGAACAACAAGTTTTGGAGGTACTGCAAGAAATCCTTAAGGTATTACAGTTTGTCCATGATAGAAGTATTATTCACAGGGATATCAAACCTTCTAATATCATGCGTCGTCGTGATGGCAAACTCTTTCTGCTAGATTTTGGTGCAGTTAAGCAGGTAACAAATGCGCCATCAGGCGGTGTGGGTGCTTCTACCGGAATTTACTCTATGGGATTTGCCCCACCTGAGCAAATGGCGGGGAATCAAGTCTTTCCATCTACAGATTTATACGCTTTAGCTGTCACTATACTTAATTTGCTCACAGGACAAGAAGCAACTCAACTATTTGATGCCTATCGAAACCAGTGGCAATGGCGATCGCAAGTCACTGTCAATTCTCGCTTAGCTGAGATTTTAGACAAAATGCTCCTACCTGCTGCTAATCAACGCTTTCAGTCAGCTGATGAGGTTCTAGATGCCTTGGCTCAGCCATTAACACCCTCAAAAATTTTACCAAAACCTCAACAACAACCACCAGCCCCACCAAAGCCGCAGCCAATAAACTCTCAACCAGCTTTTTCGACTTGGGAATTGTTGGGTGGGGCGGCCTTTAGTGGTTTTGAAGGGGCATTAATTGCGATCACCCTTTTGAGTATATTACCATCCCCAATAATTACCTTTGCAGCTTCTGCCCTGATTTTAGGAATACTGATTTTTGCTCAAACCAGGCGGTGGATTGAAAAGTTTGATTTATTAATGATTCCGGGAATCACCTTAGCGATTATTTTTTTTGTCCCATTTTTACGGGGCGGAGTGTTAATTCAGCAAGTAGTGCTTTTGGCAGTTGCCGCAGGCTTAGTAGCTATTTCAGTTACAGCAATATTTCGCCTTATTTATAAATTATTATCTTTGCTATTTTAATAACGAAATTAATTTTTTCAAGACATTTTGGGTGGTCTCCCTTGTGGGCTTTACTTCCACAACCACCCAAGTCTTATAAAAATGAGATGACAGTCTCGGTGACATCTAAAAAATACGCTTTTGCCCCAAAGCGCAGAGCCTCAAAATTTTATTAGCCCTTGCCGTTGGGGCGGACGCAAGGGCAATAAACTGCTTCCTACCAAGAACTATTTATTCTCCCTTCTAAATGCTCTTGGTAAACGAAACAAATTGAACATTGAGATTCTTCCATCAGCACATTAACTGATTACGTGCAGTCTGTTTGTGGTGGTCAAACAGACTGGTCAAGCCTAGCAGCAAGCAGGTGTTGCTGACGCTAACTTACTGCGGCTTCTCGTGAAAAATCTGAATGCGCTTTAGCTGACTCTATTAATTGACTCTGCTGGTAAGCAAATGAGATTGTCACCCTGAGTCAGGATTAAGCCGCGTTGACGCAACTTACCCATCAAGCGAGTGACGGTGACACGAGTCGAACCAATCGCGCTACCAATTTGAGCATGAGTAAGAGGAAAGGGCAGACAATAGCCACGAATGACATCGGGATCGGTTTCGCTCATCGCTGGCTCTCCATATTCCTCAATTAACAATGTGAGAAATCCTAAGAGTCGGTCGATTGTCCGCCGTTGTCCCAAGGCACTCAGCCACAGCAGTTTACGCTGGTGCTGATACCTAAAGGCATCCATCACTTCGCGCCGGAAGTGAGGCCAGTTGTCTAAGTCGTGCCAGTACATCCACAGCACCGCAGTCTGGTCAACGTGGGCGTATGCTTGGAGCGTGAATGGTGACTGAGCAACAATTTCAAACGGCTGTCCCGCTCCGACAAAACCCAAGAAAGCTTCTTCTGGAGTTCTGTTGATTCGTCGAGACGTTAGCTGACTGGCAGTGGCACTAACCTGAGCGGTTCCTACCATGCGGATTGCGCCCCTTTGCACCAAATACAGCAATCCAGGCCGGGCTGGAATGCGTTCATCTTTGCTAAAGGTGCGGCATCGGTAGTGTTCTTGAGCCCAGTCAAGAATCCGTTGCCAAGTCAGAAAAGGCCGTGATGCCTCAGAAAAGGAGGATGGAGATTGCATAGGTAACAAAGAGCGTTCGGCTGAAGACAAAGACGTCATAAATAAGGTGCAAGGAGTGTCTTTGTGTTGGCGGGGTAGGCTTAACGCCTAACAGCGCCAGCCATCCAAAGAGTAGAAGGCAATTTGCACTCTACTCTTTTGTTATACTTCCTACTGTACAATGATGGTAGTAAAGTTTACTTACTATTCATCGAATATTCATCAAATTTTATGCTACTCTCATTTTTCTTCATCTAAATTAGGTCTATATCTGAGGATGGATGACGAAAATATCTGAATTAGTAAGAAATAGTTTTTTGCTCAGAACTATGTGCATCAAAAACTACTAGTGAGCAACTATCTATCAATTAAGCAGTTAATATATAGCTACTTACTGCATTCACTAAGTAGTTATACTTTTAGCGAAGAATATCGACGCATAAAAGATAATAAAATTCCTCTATATAAAGGTAGAGATAATAACCGAGTTTTGTATATCTCAGGTGTAGCCCTACGGCTGTCGAAATCTCATAATCAAACACCTATGGAGATCGCCAGTAGTATCGCCTTTCACTTATTGGCAACCGATGGTGACGTTTTCAACGTCAAAATAGTTCCTCCTGGTTGGATTTATTTAGAATTAACTCATCCATTTTTAGCAACCTGGTTGCAACGTCTTGCTGTGAGGAATATAGGGGGAAATGAGGGAATAGAGAGATGGGGAGATGGGGCGCTTCCAGGTTGGGGGGCAATGAGGAAAAGAGAAATTATCCCTGAAAATCCTGCACGCTTGTTTGCTATTCAATATGCCCATGCACGCTGCTGCTCATTAGTACTGCTAGCTCACCGAGAAGGATTAATTAAACTCAGGGAACCACTGCCAGATCCTGGGGAAAATACCCAATGGCAAAAGCCCAATTTCCCAAGTTCTGTATCAGCTTTTTGGCATGTAATTTCCACAGCACAAATACCTTGGCTTAATTGTGAAGACATGCTCCGCCTTAGTCACCCAGCTGAGGGTCATCTAATTTCTGAGTTAGTACAAGCAGTAGATCATTTAGAGAGCCTTGATTTTAGTGCTTCGGTAAACTGGGAAAAAGTGGGGCTAGATTTAAGTCAAGCTTTTGAGTCCTTCTGGCGCATTTGCCACATTTGGGGAGATGTAAAAACTTCCTCACCAGAACTAGCTCAAGCCAGACTGGGATTGGTGATGGCTACTCAATCTGTGTTGAGGTTTTTGCTGGTAGAGATACTGGGGGTTTTTGCGCCTTGGGAGTTATGAGTCATAACAATTTTGGATTTTGGATGAAAAAAATTTTACGAGACGGGAAGCGTAAAGCCCCCGTTAAGATTCAGGGAAGCATGTTAACATGAAGCTTTGTCATGATTCTCAAAGAATGCCTACGCAATTTTGTGCTGAATGAGCGTACCGTAGTTCAGTACTGTCTCTGAGGGAAAAAATCAGAACTTTTCTGGTAACTATTGACTCATTTAATCACCTCGGCTATATTAGCAGGTGTGTGAGGAGCGAACCAGCAAGGACACCGAGACGAAACACGGCCAGTCGTCGGTGTCCTTTCTGATTTCATATAGATTTGTATAGGGTAGACCTACAAAAAGTACCCTTACGACAGTAAAAATTTTTTGATTGCCTGTGCAGCGCCATCTTCCTCTACGCTAGGAGCTACCCACTGGGCGATCGCTTGCACACCTGCTGGTGCATTACCCATAGCTACACCAATGCCAGCATATTCTAGCATTTCTAAGTCGTTGAAATTATCACCAATGGTCATGACATTGGTTCTTTGTAATCCTAGCAATTCTTCTGCTAAGTAGCGCACAGCAGTTCCTTTATTCACAAAAGCATTAGTTGCTTCAAAAAAGGTAGCAACAGATGTTGTCAGATAAAGTTCAGCCGGTGTGTATTGGCGACGCAAATTCCCCAATAGCTCATTGATGACATTTGTGTCATCGGACAAAGCCAAGACTTTTGTGGGTTCATTCGTTAAGACTTGGCGCAAATCACCCACAGGAATCGGCGTAATACCAGACCGGGCTGCATAAATTTGGGTTTCTGGGGTTAACTCCCGCACATAAAGCTGGTCATTGATATAAAAATGCACAGATAAAAGCGATCGCAAGTGCGGCTGTTCAAAATAGTCTAGTAACTGGTGAGCAATTTCTCTGGAAACAGCTAAATGCCGATGAATTTTCTGATTGGCTGGGTCTTGAATCCAGGCTCCCTGATAGGCCATCAACGGTAGAGTAGAGTTAATTTCTTGATGAAAGCGTAAGGCTGAACAATACATACGACCAGTAGCGATCGCTACTTGAATTCCTTGAGCTTGCACCGATGCGATCGCTTGCTTTACAGGTTCGCTCAATGTATTGGATTGTCCAGAAATTGTGCCATCTATATCTAAAACCAGTAATTTAATGTCCTTTGCAGCTATGGCTAGATTAACAGTGGATGCCAAGTCAACGGCAGATGCTTTGTGCATAAATTTCCCATCAAGGTTAAACTCCCAGTATGAGGTTAACAGGCTCTAGGAGGCAGTGGGAAGTGATCATAACAGAGGTGCAATACATTTAGGGAAGCAGAGGGAGTATACCAGGATGTTTGTGCAATGGTGCCAGTCCAAAGTGAGATAATATAACTCCCGATATCCGAATTTTGCTGCATAATTATGGTCACAATGGCGATTTATGGGGTCTCATATTCACAATAAAAAACCCGGATCATGTATCCGGGTTTTTTAGATTTAATTTTCATAGCTTGACAGAAGCAGCTATTTAAACACCTAGAGAAAAACATGGAAATTACTACGCAGCTGTTGATTATACCAGGAACTATCAATGATAGTTAAATGTCAACGGCAAGAAATGATTTGGAAACTGAGAAAGGGTGGGTTTTTACCACCCTTTCCCAAAAGTCTATGAATTGGTAATCTTGAACCAGCTTTTTTTGCGTTGTGATAACAAACCAAGCCCGGCAATTAAACCAATTCCCAGAGCGGCGGAAGGTTCAGGTACAGTCGTCAACTCATCATAGTCATATGTGACTTTGAGACTTGCTTTGGCAAATGTATCAACAAAAGAACTGATATTGCCTGAGCCTGTTACCCCTGAGGTAGCTAAAGCTGAGAATAAAAAGTCTAGGTTGCCAACACCAGTAAATGTCTGTAAGGATGAGGCATCAGTGAACATTGTAGTGGTGGATTGAGTTGCCGTTAGCCCTTGAACAGTTCTTCCGGAAGTACCAGCAAAATCAACTGTGCCATCAAAGGCACTAACTTGGTATGTTTGAGAACTCTCTGGACTAATTGGAAAGGGAGGTTCTAGTTGTAAGTCAGGTTGCTGCAATGAAATATCAGCACCTAACCTAACTGTGATTGTAGACGCTCCAGCACCTCTATTTTCAAATCCGGCACTTCCAGTTAAGTCACTGACAAAATCTAGCTTAACGCTATTGAGAGTACCGAGAGATGAATCAAACTTTTGAATGTTGAGAACTGAGTTAATAATGTCTGTCAGCTCGAAATCAGTGGAAGTGGTGAATGAGAGGGAAGCTGCATTAGCAACTCCGGCTGTTGCCATGATTCCTGCCAAAGTTGTAGCAGCAGCTAAAGAATTGAGTAGTTTTGTTGTCATGGAAAATGGATTTCTCAAACTAACGATTGCATGATTACAACTTATTTCTAACTCTGAAATTTCGCTTGTAGGCTTGATAAATATACTTAAATTTATGTAAAGCTTTGATTATGAAATAAGTTCGACAGATACATCTTTAAGAACATATATATAAAGTTTTGTTAATGAAAAGAGACTTTGATGCTGGTAAGCACTCACCAAAGTCATGATTGAGCTTACTCCTTCTGGTGTATCCGCTACGTGGATAAGGAGTGAAAGAAATCACCTGAAGAGTATACGCAGTTGATAACTGCTACTTTAAAAGCTAGTTCAAATTTGCTTCCGTACTAAATCTACAAATCTAATGCTTTTTATACGGATGTTGAAATAATTGCTCTGCTGAAACTATTTCACAGTCTTCAAAATTGAACAAAGAACTGGCCCACTAGTTCTATGACCAAAGCTTCTGGCTAAAATAGGGCTATGTCTCAAACTGCCGATTCTGTAACAGCAACACGTCCCACGTTCATCCTTGTAGATGGACACTCCCTGGCCTTTCGTTCATACTTTGCTTTCGCCAAAGGGCGAGACGGCGGACTGCGTACTAAGACGGGGATTCCTACCAGTGTATGTTTTGGCTTTCTCAAGTGCCTTTTGGAAGTCATGGCTACACAACAGCCACAAGCAATGGCGATCGCTTTTGATTTAGGGTTGCCAACTTTTCGCCACGAAGCTGACGATACATATAAAGCGGATCGTCCAGGAACGCCAGAGGATTTTGTTCCTGATTTGAAAAATCTCCACGAATTGCTGGAAGGCTTTAATTTGCCAATCTTGACTGCGCCTGGTTATGAGGCAGACGATGTATTGGGAACCTTAGCACAAAAAGCAACTGCTGCTGGGTATAAAGTGAAAATTTTGACAGGCGATCGCGATTTATTTCAATTAATTGACCCTGATCAGGAAATTACTGTTTTAAATTTTAGTCCAGATGCCCTGAAGCGCTCTACAAACAGCATCACTGAATTTAGTACAGAACAAGTTAAAGAAAAATTGGGCGTATTACCTACGCAAATTGTCGATTTTAAAGCCCTCTGTGGCGATAAATCAGATAATATTCCCGGTGTCAAGGGAATTGGCGAAAAAACAGCCGTGCAACTACTTAGCACCTATGGCTCGCTTGATCAGATTTATGCGGCGCTAGATGAAATTAAAGGCTCAACCCAGAAAAAATTAGCAACAGGTAGAGAAGACGCTCAAAGGTCTCACTACTTAGCAAAAATCGTTGTAGATGTTCCTTTAGAAATTGATTTAGAAGATTGCAAATTAACAGGGTTCGACACCAGTATTCTGATACCAATTTTAGAAAAGTTAGAATTCAAAACTTTTTTAGGCAAAGTCAACGAACTTCAGAAACGTTTTGGTGGCGAAGTTGTAGATAATCCATCAACTGAAACAATCACACAACCAAATACTGATGAAGACGATGATATGTGGTTCTTCAGTGCTGAAGATACAGCCGCAGCGCCACAGCAACCGACATCATTAATTCAACCACGTATCATTAATACAGAAGCCAAACTCACCGAGTTAGTCAACCTATTACAACAATTTACCAACTTAGAAACGCCTGTTGCTTGGGACACCGAAACTAGTGATTTAGAGCCACGGGATGCGGAATTAGTCGGAATTGGCTGCTGCTGGGGAATTAAACCTGATGAATCAGCTTATATTCCAATTAATCATAAAACTGGGGAAAATTTACCTAAAGATATGGTGTTAGAAGCACTACGTCCAATTCTGGAAAATGCTGACTATCCCAAAACATTCCAGAATGGTAAATTTGACCGCTTAGTTTTCCGTTGTCAAAAAATCAACTTGGCGGGAGTAATATTTGATCCCATGCTAGCCAGTTATGTGCTAAATCCAGATACTAGCCACAACTTGAGTGATTTGGCGCTGCGATATTTGGGATTAATGGTGCAGAATTATCTAGATTTAGTTCCCAAAGGCAAAACTATTGCTGATATAGATATTGCTGCTGTAGCAAATTATTGTTGTTTGCAAGTCTACGCCACATTTCAACTTGTGCCGAAATTACGTGAGGAACTGGAGAAATTTCCAGCTTTGCACAAGTTATTGGCAGAAGTAGAACAACCGCTAGAAGCAGTTTTAGCACAGATGGAATATACAGGTGTCCGGATTAATTCAGCATATCTCCAAGAACTTTCCCAGCAATTAGAAATAGATTTAGCCAAGTTAGAGGAGAAAGCAACTGCAATAGCTGGAGAAAAGTTTAACTTGGGTTCTCCTAAACAATTAAGCCAAATACTGTTTGAAAAGTTGGGATTAAGTACCAAATATTCTCGTAAAATTCAAACTGGTTTTTCTACAGATGCAGCGACGTTAGAAAAACTCCAAGAAGTCGATCAAACCGGGTTTGTTGATGCCATTATTGAGTACCGTACTCTATCTAAATTAAAGTCTACTTATGTAGATGCGCTGCCAGCATTAGTCCGTTCAGATACTCAGCGAGTGCATACTGATTTTAATCAAACAGCAACATCAACTGGTAGGTTATCTTCCTCTAATCCGAATTTGCAAAACATTCCTATTCGTACAGCTTTTAGTCGTCAAATTCGTAAGGCATTTTTGCCAGAATCAAGCTGGTTAATGGTTGCTGCTGATTACTCACAAATCGAGTTGCGAATTCTGGCTCATTTAAGTCAAGAACCAATATTAGTAGAGGCATACCAACAAAATGAAGATATTCACACTGTAACAGCGCGGTTGGTATTTGAAAAAGATGACATAACACCAGATGAACGCAGGTTAGCAAAAACTATTAATTTTGGTGTGATTTATGGCATGGGTTCGCTGAAGTTTTCGCGTTCAACTGGAATAGATAAAGCCATTGCTAACGAGTTTATTAAGCGATTTAACGAACGCTACCCCAATATTTTTACATATTTGGAAGCGGTAAAAAAACAAGCGATCGCCCAAGGTTATGTGGAAACTATTCTCGGTCGTCGTCGCTATTTGGAATTTACCAATAATAGTCTACGCAAATTAAAAGGCAGCAACCCAGAAGACATTGACTTGAGTAAATTAAAGAATTTAGGTGCTTACGATGCAGGTTTACTACGTGCTGCTGCTAATGCACCAATTCAAGGTTCCAGTGCCGATATTATCAAAATTGCCATGGTACGAATACATGAGGTTTTGCAGAAATATCAGGCGCGGCTATTATTACAAGTTCACGATGAATTAGTATTTGAAGTTCCTCCCCAAGAGTGGGAAGAATTAAAACCAGAAATTAAGTCAGTGATGGAAGATGCAGTAGATTTGAGTGTGCCGTTAGTGGTAGATGTACGTGCAGGTGATAATTGGATGGAGACGAAGTAAGTAGAGTTACATGAAATGATCAGGGGAAGAAGGAAGAATAAATCTCCCTCTACGCCTTCTGTTTTTCTCCTCTGGAATTGTATTGCTTACTGGACACGACAGAACTTGCGATCGCTATCATGTTCAGGGTATTGCCAAGAATAAGCAAAATGGCTGACTCCCGCTAGTTGGGGTGCAAATTGGCGCAGTGCTTGCATTTGTGCTTCCAGGGATGGACGATTACTGATTGATCCTCCCCACTTGCCAGCTAAAGCCGGAATCACTTGTGTACCTGGTTGTGCCATACTCAAAACTCGTTGCACTTGTTCCATTATGCAATTAGCATTACCGCAAGTCGCATAAGACATAGGATGCCATTCTAAAGAATTAGGAAACCGATCCCAAGGTTGCAAGCGGGAATCATACCCTTGTCCTACAGCTTGGTTACCATCAGGAAAAAACACCGCTCCAGAAGGAATTCCTTGTTGCTTGGCTGGGTGACTAGCTAAGGTAACAAAGTCTAGGATACCTTGCATGGCGTGGGCTACGGCAAGTTGCCACAACTGCGACTGCAACACTGGTTGTCTATCAGTTGCAGACAGGATTGATTTTTGTTCTGGTTGGGGAATGCGGCCTTGCCACATAGGTTCACCTTCTTGAGGATGAAGTTGATCAACTTCCTTGATATCTCCTGCGGTTACATATCCCTTACTCAAAAAACGCCTAATCAACTCCAATCCTTTATGGTTCTGCGCTCGTCGAAATAAAGCTTGTTGAGTGGCTTGACTGAATAGCCATAAATCTGAAACTTTGGTAGCAATAGAATCACTTCCTGCCTGTCTGGGATAACGCACATAGTCAAATAACACTCCATCCGGGCGACGGCGTACTACTTCCTGTACCATTTGGTAATAGTCGCGTTTCGCTTGTGGGTGATAGGGATCGATATATACTTGAGAGCTATTATCTACAAGATATAAGCTCGTTTGACCCTTGCCATTACGAGCGATCGCCTCTTCTCTATCTCGACGTTGAGCGTAGGTATAGCCGAAGTTGTTGGTGAACATCCAGGCGTAGACTTTTAAACCACGTTGTCGCCCTTTTTGAATTGCTACCGAGAGTAAATCAATGTTTTCGGCTCCTGGGGTGCGAATTACAGATGGCCAAACCGTAGGATTGTTAATGGCTGGTAATAATACCTGTCCATCGTAGAAGACTTCTAAATAAACTTGGTTATAGCCACGGTTAACAATCCGATCCATCACCTGGTCAATTGCTCCTGGCTGAATATCACAGGGATATAAGCGTAACCAGACCGCTTGAATTTGAGGCCAAGTACGCTTGCGGCACTCTTGCAATTCCTGTGCATGTTGTTTCACCAGTTGTTGATAGCGATTCTGAACATCTTGATTGCCTTTTAGTGCTGACAAACGTAAGTCTTCTTTAGCCTTTGCTGCTGCTGGCGATAATTGGCAATACTCCGTTACTTGCGCCTTTGCTGCTTGACTCCCAACCTGAGGAATCAGGAAACTACTACTAACAACAGCAGCAAACAGGCTTCGTTGCCAAAATAACATTGGTCTTGCAAGGTTCAAGGGACGGTTAAACATATCTAAAAAGTAGAAGCACAAATCAGTAATTAAGCCTAATTCAAATAATTTAAAGCTACATGTATCAAATGTTATAGTTTAGAACTAGAAGTTTTGTAGCTTACCTGTTCCAGACTGCCAAAATTCTATTTCTGTTGCCAGATTTTTTGAAGAATTTTTAATCTCCAGCACAAAATCACTGAACGACAAGCAGGCCAAGACCAGTGATTGGGGAATTCCAGTTTTATTGTGATTGTTTAAATTTTGTCAAGCCAAAAAATACCCTAACTAAAAGCTAGGGGAGTTTCAATTAATTAATTTACCGAAGATGCTTGTGTATATTCCCTATTAATTAGGTTGTTTGCTTTGTGGTCAAGGTGCGATTTTTGGGAGTGGAGACAAGGGGACAAGGGCTTTGTCTTTCCCCTTTGCACTTCTGCTTCCCATTTTTCTCTGAGTACTTTTTTGAATTTTGGAATTTGAACAAGAAGGAAGAAGTTTGGAGGAAGAAGGAGGATCATGCTTCTTCCTTCTTCCCTCTGACTTCTGACTTCGTTGAACTTGTGACTTTTAACAAGAGAGAATAAGTTAAGCACCACGCTTCAGCGCGGACTCTACCTGCTGTAACTCCTGTTCTAGGCGATTTTTGAGCTTTTGGGGTACGGGACGATTTGGGTATGAACTGTAGTGTCCAGCTAAAGAGTTGAGAGCTGTTCGCATGGTTGTAAAGGAACTAAGTCCGGAAACCGATTTAACCCGTTGGTAGCGAGCTGAAAAATCGTTAATTTTTTGACGCGCTTCTGCTTGAATTGCTACTTTGTTTGGTGAATCTTCTGGTAAATCCAGAGCTTGTTTCATAATATTGACTACAGCCAAGGTGTCTTGGCGATAATCCCCTGTTAAACTGTCAGGACTGCCAGAACAACCCATTAAACCAATGGTGACAACCAACAGCAGGGCAAGTAGACGCGACCAATAGCGCTTCATATGCATTAAGTGAATAATACGTAAATCAACGTCCATCGTATCCTGGATTGGTATCCTGGGGATCATCTTAGAGTGGGGAGTAGGTAGTGTACTTCGACTGCGCTCATTAACCAGGGATTAGGGAGTTAAAAACTTTTAACTCTGTGATACAAAGTATCGCGTTGTTGGTAGGGTCTTCCTACAGAAGCGATCGCTGTTTGCAGGGTTTCGACTTCCATACAAGTACCGCCTAAAGCTCCTGCCATTGTGGTAATGTGTTCTTCCATGAGTGTGCCACCGATATCGTTACAACCCCAAACTAAAGCTTCTGTCGCACCTGCAAGCCCTAACTTTACCCAACTTGGTTGATGATTGGGAATCCAATTGCCTAAATAAATCCGCGCTACAGCCGTCAGTAAAAGTACATCGGTTAACACTGGTTGATCGCGTCCCACACGACGGCGTAATGATTTAGGTGCTTCTTGTCCAACAAATGGTAAAGGAATAAATTCAGTAATACGAGCCGGATATCCCTGATTGATGGCAGTTTGTTGGAGCGATCGCAATTTTTCTAAATGCCTGATTTGTTGTTCTGGCGTTTCAATATGCCCAGATAATATGGTGCTAGTGGTAGGTAAACCCAATTTATGAGCTGTACTGACAATTTCTAGCCAAGTGGCTGTGTCTATCTTCTCTGGACACAGTATCCGCCTCACTTCATCATCCAACACCTCGGCGGCTGTTCCTGGCATTGAGCCAACACCAGCATTCTGCAAAGCCAAAATCACATCAGCATATTCAAGTCCGTCAATTCTGGCGATAAATTGCACTTCTTGAGGGGAGAAAGCGTGTAGATGTATCTGGGGAAATTCCTGTTTAATAGTTTCTACTAGCTTCAGGTAATAATGTAAAGATTTACCGTTGAGCTGCGCTTGTGGATTCAATCCCCCCTGCATACAAATTTCAGTTGCACCTCGCCGTACTGCATCTGTAGATTTTTCCAAAATTTGCGCCCAATCTAACCAGTAAGCACCAGCATCACCCTCATCTCGGCGGAAAGCACAAAAACTACAGTGTTGCTCACAGATATTAGTAAAGTTAATGTTGCGGTTAATTACGTAGGTAACCGTATCGCCTGCTTGAGTGTAGCGGAGTTTGTCAGCCGTGGAACGAATAGCAGCGATCACTTCTGGGTCAGTTTGTTTTAACAATACCAGTCCCTCTGACGGAGATATATCACACCCCATCAAGGCACGATCAAGAATATTATCAACAGTTACAGTAGCCACAGTTTCTCAGAGGCAAACTACGTATCTCATTTTCGCAATAAATCAGCTAATTTGTTGTGAGTTTTCTTTTTTGGCAACATTATGTAATTTTAAAAAACTTGTTACCATGTTGATTTTAAGGATTTAGCACTAGTGGCTATAGTACTTAGAAACAAGGTTTGGTAATTAATTAATAGCAGAAATTATTAACCGTAAAATCACAGCTTTCTCCTAACAAAAATGGTGTTTTTTATACTATTATTCGTATAATTTACAATTGATTTTATGGATGACAAGTCACCTGAGACACTATTAAAAGTTCCAACTGGTACATTACAAATACCTGAATTGCCCTCTGCCAGTGTAGATACAGATGATCTAGCGGTCTATTTTTCACTTGTAATACCAACTTATAAAGAACGTGATAATATTGGCAACATTATCAAAATATTAAGCCAGTTACTGGATGAGTTGATACCAGATAACTACGAGCTGATTGTGGTAGATGATGATAGTCCAGACCGCACTTGGGAAGTAGCACAATCGCTGATAGAAGAATATCCACAGTTGCGAGTCATGCGACGCCAACATGAACGAGGTCTGTCCTCTGCGGTGATTCGGGGATGGCAGGCAGCCAGAGGCCATATCTTAGGAGTAATTGATGGGGATTTACAACATCCACCAGAAATATTGGCACAACTACTGGGTGCAATTGAACAAGGAGCAGATTTGGCAGTAGCTAGCCGTCATATAGAAGGAGGCGGCGTTAGTAGTTGGAGTATTGTCAGACGTTTTTTGTCTCGTGGTGCCCAGGTATTAGGATTGATTTTGCTACCAGCAGTGTTGGGCAGAGTTTCTGACCCCATGAGTGGTTATTTTATGGTACGTCGCAGCGCGATCGCAGGCGCAACACTCAATCCAGTAGGATATAAAATTCTCCTAGAGGTAATCGGGCGGGGAAAAGTAGGCACAATTGCTGAAGTTGGTTATGTGTTTTGCGAACGCAAACAGGGAGAAAGTAAGGTCACATGGAAGCAATATGTAGAATATTTACACCACTTAGTGCGCTTGCGATTATCCACGGGAGTTTTGGGACGAGTTAATCAAAAAATCGGGTTTCCCATTGGTCGATTCCTCCGTTTTGGGTTGGTGGGGCTGAGTGGGGTATTTGTGGATATGGCAATACTTTATTTACTTAGCGACCCAACTACCTTGGCTTTGCCCCTGACGCGCAGTAAAATTATTGCCGGTGAAATTGCTATTTTCAATAATTTCTTGTGGAATGATGCTTGGACGTTCGCCGATGTCAGCATGAAGCAGCAACAATGGCATCAACGTTTGAAGCGCTTGTTAAAATTCAATATAATTTGCCTTGCCGGGTTAGGATTAAATGTCCTGGTATTGAACTTGGTATTTAATTTTATTATTCCTAATCGTTACATTGCTAACTTGATTGCGATCGCAGTTGCTACCATCTGGAATTTCTGGATTAATTTTAAACTGAGTTGGCGCATAACTGATGTGAAATAGCCTTTCAAGAGACGAGGGAATAGCAGCAAATCGAACTTCCAGACTCAATGTGCGGTCTAATATATAGAAATTGACTTGTTGCTAGCACTGCTAAGTAGCCTTTCTTAGGTGCTACCCATTTTGTGCTGTTAGCAGGCCACACCTCTGACCAATAAAAAATGTATTTGTATAATAATTGGCATTCTACCGTCTCGGCTCGCTGGTTTCATCCTCTGCTATTGCTGATTTGGTTGATCATCGGTATCAGCTTGCGTTTAGCCAATTTAACTGAAAAACCTCCTTGGACTGATGAGTTTTCTACTTTGGTGTTTAGCCTGGGTAATAGTTTTTTCACAGTACCTCTAGATCAAGCGATCGCATCTGATATCCTCTTACAGCCACTGCAACCACAAGCAGCTGCCAACATCCAAGACGTATGGATACACCTGAGTCAAGAAACTAACCATCCCCCGCTTTACTTTTTCCTCACTCACTGGTGGGTGCAGTTATTTCCCACACAAGGCGGTCTAGTTTCATTATGGGGAGCGCGATCGCTGGCTGCTATTTTTGGTGCGGTATCCATCCCTGCTATTTATGCCTTGGCCTGGTTGGCCTTTCGCTCAAGCTTGGTCAGTCATTTAGCTGCTGCCATGATGACAGTATCACCCTTCGGTATTTTTCTCGCACAAGAAGCGCGTCATTACACTTTGGCTATTTTGTGGGTGATTGCTTCCTTGGCTTGTTTGGTAATTGCCACGCGTCATCTGCAAAATCGTACTCAATTACCGATTTCCTTAGTCATTACCTGGGTAGTAATTAATGCTTTGGGTATTGCTACTCATTACTTCTTCGCTCTTACCCTCTTTACGGAAGCTTTGGTGATAATTTTTCTGGCTTGGCAGCAACACCCCAGGAAAAAGTTTTCTCTCATATTTTCCCCTCTCTGGCAGCGTATCTATGTCGTTGCTGCTGGTACATTTGTCGCTGGACTAGTTTGGTTGCCTGTATTTTTACAGAATAGCTATGGTAGTAAATTAACTGAATGGATTCAACAACCACGAGTAGGATTTGCTTGGATCAGCCCAATTTTTCAAGCGATCGCCGCCTGGGTAACCATGCTTTATTTACTCCCAGTGGAAGCACCACAGCTAGGAATTGTGATTGCGTCTGGGATAGTCATGCTGACTTTCTTGATTTGGGTAGCACCGATTTTAGTTCGTGGTTTTCAGGTGCAGATGCAGCAATCAGAGAATCGGTTGATGACTCAAGTATTGACCGGGGTTGTTTTAGGAGCGATCGCGTTATTTTTTATCTTTACCTACTTTCTCGGTATTGACCTGACAAGGGGCGCTCGTTACAACTTTGTTTATTTTCCCGCAGTCATAGTTTTATTCGGGGCGAGTCTCGCAGTTTGTTGGCGTGGTGGCAATATAGGCAAATGGGGAATTAATGGCAAGAAAGCTGTGATCCTCATTTGGCTGATGGCATTTTTCAGTGCTGTAACTGTTATTTGTAATCTCGGTTATCAAAAATACTACCGCCCTGACCTTTTCGTACAACTAATTCAACAAAAATCCCCAGTTCCGGTTCTAATTGCCACAACACAGATAACTCATGTACATATCGGCGAAATGATGGGAGTAGCAAGAGAGTTTAAAGTACAAAATTTACCCTCTCCATCTCCTCTGTTTCTGCTCGCCCATCAAGACCAAGACCCTAATACTGCCACGAAGACTCTAGAAAATACCTTAAAGTCTTTACCACGACCGTTTGACTTATGGCTGGTGAATTTTCATGCCCCTGTAGCCGCAGCAGCCAAAAAATGCGTTGCTGATACCCAAGCTTTACCAGCAGTGGATGGTTATGAGTATAAAATTTATCATTGTCGGTAGCTTACTTGTTATAACTTTGAGGCACACCTACCGATGATAACCCCGCGATCGCTCGTAAATTTTGGCAACGAATCAAGTCAGTAAAATTAACAGAATTTCCTTCAATATTGGTAATTGCCTCAATAGCAGATAATAAATGCTGAGCAGCTTCAGTTTCTGAATAACCCCGTCGTAAGGCAACCCGAATTGCAGCTACATCGGCATTTAACTCTGAGTCTGGGGATTTGTGAGTCCGCCAAATCCGAGCCAAAGCGATCGCACTTAATCCCCCAGCCACAGCCACACCCACCACATCAGACTGTGCTGATTCTACTAATCCACCCAAAAGCCCCGCCAAAACCACACCTTGATAAATATTAGGTTTAAACCACTTCACCCCCATCAACCAACTGATTTTCTGCAATAATAATAAATCTCGTTGTGCCTTCGTTAGACGAAACCACAAATCGAAATTAATATATATAGGACGATCCCGATTCCCAGGCAAAGGAAAAGCCGCGTCAATCACCTGTGGTTGCTCCGGCTTGCTCACAATCTTTATTGTCATGCGACTAGAAGCAGGCATGATATCTAACAAACGGCGAATTTCAACCCTTGGCTCCATGAGAATAATTCGTAATTCGTAATTAGAATATACAGTTATCAACTATAAAAACCATAAAATCATCCCGAAAATTCTGTACTCAGACTTAGCGCAACTTTGCGTTTCAAAACACAAATCAACTTCTCCCAAGCGTTGAGTATATTCCATTATCATGAGATGGTAGATAAAACAACATTAGTTATTAGCCTTAACTTCTTAATTACGAACTAAGAATTAATATTACATGGACGCTTTTGCACCCATCCCGCCTAAATGGACGAATCAGGCAATTCATGCCTATAAGTTTTGCTGTCCTAGTTGTCACGCCAGTAGCCTCGAAGCTCTACAAGTTTGGATCAATCGGCGATCGCCTGTAATTACAGAAGACCATCGTCGCAAATGGCAGGAATTTTACAATTGTCAGTGTGGTCATGTTTGGTGGGCGTGGAGTAGCGATCGTCCACCAGCAGATATCCCTAATCAGCGAGATTGTCATCCCACATAAATTAAAAGCCCGCTTTTAAGCGGGCTTTTAATTATCTAATTAACCTCTAACCCAAAACCAGTTTTAGAAACTGAAAGTAGTACGTAGTGTACCTACGTAGATGGTGTCGTTATTATCGTTGTGTTCAGGGTTGAAAATCACTAACAAACCAGGAGTGATGGCTATATTATCAGTTAGGCGCATCCTGTAGAGTCCTTCTAAGTGATAAGAGGTGTCACTATCAACAGCAGCAAGTCCACTACCACCTGCTGCTCTTGGTGGTTGTCCAAAGATTACACCTAGTAAGTTGCCCTCTCTACCAAAATCTCTAATACCTAGGTTAGCGGCCCAGTACCAAATATCTGCATTTCCGCCACCACCAGTTTCCGCGCTAGCGTCAGTATAACCTACCCAACCGCCAATCCCAATCCTAGGACTGGGTCGGAAGTTAGCTTGAATACTGTAATTATTAGCTGTGGTAGCAGTGTTACCAAAAGGTCTATTGGCAATAGCACTACCTTGACTACCGAACAAGTTTACACCGTTGGCAGGGTTCTGATAAGTGCGAGAGTAGGTAAAACCTAAGTTTAAAGCTTGGCTAGGTTTGAAGTCTATTTGACCGAAGAATGCGTTGGCGCCATCAAACAGACCATTATCATCTTCGGGGTTATTAGCTCTGGGAGCCATATAAGCCCCTGTGAAGCTAATAGGTCCTCCGGGATTCAATGTCACAGTTAAACCAGCACCACCAGGAGATGATGCCCGATAAATTGGGCTGAAACGACCGTAGCGAGAGATAGCACCTGAACCACTACTACTGAAGTTTGGGTTAAACACATTAGTGTTATTCCATATCTCAGCACCAAAAGCATCAACCTTAACTCGGAGCGCGTCACTCAGATTAAATTCGTAGTTGACTTTACTAACTTCAACGCCTCTACTGCTGCTACCGTCGAAGCCCAACCGGGTCATGCTAGTACCAGTGATAGGGCCGTCTAACTGGGTAATGTTACGGTCTTGCAAACGAATCTGCAATTTATCTTTGCCTGTAAAGCTGCTTTCAAAATTCAGACGCGCTCGGTAAGCAAAAATAGTGTTGTCTCCAAGGTCGCCACCGCCTGCTCTTTCATCACCAAAAGCATTAGCTAGAGCAAAGATAGCCTCACCCTTCAACTTGGTGGTGGTGGAGAATTGATTGGCTTCTAATTCCGCAGTCCGAGCTTCTAGGGAATCTACACGACCACGTAGGGTTGCTAATTCAGCAGAAAATTCTTCTTGCAAGCGCTGCAATGTAGCCAGGTCTTGTCTGGTAATTACATCGGCGGTTGCTGTGGCAATCAGTTCATTAACTCGGTCTAAACAAGCATTCAAACCTGCGGCAAATTCATAGCGAGTTAAAGCGCGGTTACCACGATATGTGCTGTTGGGATAACCTGCAACACAACCGTAACGCTCAACTAAAGATTGCAATGCTTGGAATGCCCAATCTGTAGGCTGCACATCAGAAAATTGAGAAACAGATGTTACCTGACCGATGTTGTTGGTTTCTTGAGACAACTGAGAAACGTTTGTTACCGGCTCATTTGTCACTTGTTCATTAACTTCAGCAGCCAAGGCACTGTTAGCAGTCAAGAATGTTGCAGCAATAACTGGGCTGACTTTCAGCACATTCCAGAGTAGGTTTGTCATAACTTTTTGCTTTCACTCACACCAACTAATTGGATAAATTCTCACTTTGTTAAGAGAATTTACTCATATTCTCAGTAATGAATATACCAGATATATGTTGCTTGGCACAAGTCAATGAACATTTTTTTAAACCAGATTTTTGGTTATTTTATTTGGTGAACGCAGAATAATCCTACGTTTGTAACGCAACAAAGAACCTTGTTCTTCAAATTGCTGTAATAGCCTTGTTACTGTCACGCGAGTTGTATTTAAAACTTCAGATATTTCCTGGTGCGTGATGTTCAAATCAATCAACTTACCCTGTTCTACATCACGTCCGAATTTCTCGCTTAACCACAGCAAAAATTTCTCCAAACGTAGTGACATTGGTTTAAGATGGACAATGCTTAACAGCTCTTCCGAATGTTGAATATGAGACAAAAAGGCATTAATATCTATATACCATAAATGAGATGGTATAATGCTTGCTTCCACGCTTGTAAGACATTCAATTTGGTAAGGTTTAACTTTGGATAAGGGATACCCAATCAGATCACCAATTCCCCAATAACCCAGAGTAATAAAAGTCCCATCTTCACTCCAGGTTAAGGTACGAACTGCTCCGCGCTCAATCCGCCAAAGTATATCATTATGGAGCGGAATTACTTCCCTACGGGTAAATAAATGTTGAGGTAATTGTTCACTCAATGTGGAGTGATTTGATATATCAGGCAAGTTTGGTGTAAGACTGGTAGAAGACATTATGCAAGTGTTTGTAGGATTTGAAATGCTGGATTCTTTTGATGTTACCGAAAATAATTATGGTTAATTGATCAATGGAAAATTTCAGGTAAAAATCATTAAATTTGACTTTACTAAGTACAGAAATTTACATAATTATCTTGATAATATATAGTTTTCAACATAATACATTTTTCCATAAATTTGGTACTTTGCATTTAAAAAATATTTTGAATATATATTCAATTTGTCTATTAAGGTTTAAATTTAATCAAAGTTTCATAACAGCAACCACTCCTGGCTTAGGTGGAGCATTGGGAGTTTTACTAGGCCAATTAGAACCAATGGGGACTTGACGGATTTGCCAAAATTCTTCACCTAAGGTGTTAGTAACTAAAAATTCTTTAACTTCTGTTGCTTGATTTTTCCTCATACCATTGGTTTCTCCTGGGTGTTGTATCGACAGAAACATTGTTTTTTGGTCGGGGGTCAAGTAAGGGCCAGTGGTTTCACATTCCATAGGCCCAATACCAAACAAAAAAGCTTTACCTACATCTGCGCCACGGGTGGGAAGAAACCAAATGGCATTGTTACCAAATAATCCAGATAGATTTACTGCTTTACCTTGGTCATTAGTGCGATTTTTTACGGAATTGTTGAGTTTTGTCGTAGAAATATCTGTTACCATCCATAAATTTGCTTGAGCATCTAGCAATAAATTATCTGGGTTAGCAAAACCCATACCACCTGCTGCTGGTTCACCTCCTGTAGCTAGCATTTGCCAACGAAAAGTACTCGCAGATGGATCATTATTATCTTCGCTTAAGCGCATGATCCAACCATACTCATAAGGTGCTTCACCTTGGGGACTTTTAAATACCCGCAGATCAGGGCCTCCTGCTTGATCAGGAAAACCAGAGGTAAAGGCAATGTAGAGATCCCCATTAGTAGCAATTACTGTGTCTTCTGGACGTGCTGTGCAGGTGGCGCCAACAGTATTAGCGGCATAGTGTGCATCAATTAAAATTGCACCTTGTTTTTCTGCGGGATTGCCGATGTAAAGTTCACCGAGCTGTTGATATTTTTGTTTAAACTGTGTAATTTCCTGATCATTGGTAACGGAAAGATAACCATTGTTCATCGGTTCTGATGGTTGGACTTTGGGGCCGATGGGTAGCCTGATAACATTCCCCGCAATATTGCTAGGAATATCTGGATCAATGGGTGTGTCTGCTTTTAGTGGTATCCAGCGACCAGTACCATCAGAGTTAAATTTGGCAGCATAAAGCATCCCCTGTTGCAATAGCTGGGAGTTAGCTTTGTCTTTGGGGTCAGTTACCCGATCGCGGCTGACAAATTTGTAGACATGACCTCCCCGGCGATCGCATCCCGAATAAAATGCTAGTGGTTTCCCGGTTTCTACCCGCACACCTACGGCTTCGTGGCGATAACGTCCCATCCAGGTATGTTTTGTACCATAGTCCTGGGGGTTAGCTGGATCAACTTCCACAATCCAGCCATATTTATTACCAGCTAAACCAAAAACATTCCCTTGTCCATAAAATTCTTCGTCATCCAAAGCAAACGCCCGGTGACTGGGGTCAAAAGAAGTACCATCAGCATACACAGGTTCTGCGACTTGTGCTTGAAAGTTTTCTTCTGCACTCAGAACTGTACCCCAAGGTGTTGTTCCCCCAGCGCAGTTAGCAAAAGTACCAATGATGCGATCGCCTAGCTGGTCAATATATCCTTGTCCCTGCTGTTTGCGAAATACGGCGACAGCAGGGCCTGTTGCTTTTAAATACCGTCCATCTTCCAAGCCAGAAATACCACTAATCCGCCGATCATTTGGGGAATTGGTTCGCTCCCACTTGCCATTACCTGTTTGGCGAATTGATATTACACCCAATCCTTGATCTAACAGCGCTTGTTCACAAATTTCGCGAATTTGGGCTTTGATAGGGTCGCTATCTGGCAAAGCATAAGCATTTATTTCTGCTTTCCCTGATGATTGTGCTTTTAAGGCAGCTTTTACGGCTGCAAAGGGCAGTGATTTCCCCATTACTTGCTCATAAGTTTGCATCCAGGGGATGGCACTGATATATTCAAAATTAACTGAGAGATATGCATTGTTCTCTGTCGTGGGCACAAAAGACAAGTAATCGTTGTTATAACCAAAACGAGCATCACCTACTTGATCACCCCAAGCCGCAATCACTTGATATTGAAAGCCTGCTGGTAGTACCAAATCATCTACCACTTCATAGGTACTGTATTCTGCTTGCTGTTGTTCTGGTAAAAAACCTGCTGTTTCTAAGGGAATTGGCCCTTTAATAGGTTGAAAAGAAAATTTTATTTCCGCAATTGATGATGTACTTACTTGCTGCGTTGTAGTATTTTGCTCACAACTTGTAAGAGAACCCAGTGCTAATGCACTTGTGCTACCCCCAATCAACAGTAAGAAATCCCGGCGTGCGATACTCATTAATTTGATTACACGAGAATCATCATTTGTAAAATAAAAAACAGTATAAATACTGTATGTGATTACTGTAGTCGTGCAAGTTTAAGAAAAGGTAATCATTTAGTGAAGTGTATGTTAGTTAACAAATTTTTAATTTTTGTATTTTGGCAAACAATATTGATAGCAGGGGATAGGGGATAGTTCTGGAAATCCTTTAGTGTCTGGGTTTGATGCTTGGTTTATGTCCTCAGCTATGTGGCAATTGCTATAAGTAATGAGATTTTTTTATATAAAAAATAAACAGACAAAAAAGAGGATTGGTAAGTGGGTAAATTACCAATCCTCAATTCCTCATCCTTAAGAGTTAACTAAGTACGTTGACCGGTGACAATGTATGCTACTCTTTGACCGATATTAGTGGCATGATCTGCCATCCGTTCCAGACAACGAATTACTAGTGCTAACAACAAAATTGGTTCAACTACCCCAGGGACATCGCGTTGTTGGGCTAAAGTCTGATAAACGCGATCGTAGGCACTATCTACAACATCATCTAGGTGCTTTAGACCTCGCCCACCAATTTCATCCAAATCTGCCAAAGCTTTTAAGCTAGTCGCTAACATTGCTTGTGCATGGTGGGACATGTGTTCAATTTCTGGTAAAGAAGTATGAGGCGGATAAGGAAATATTTTAATAGCAATTTCCGCTAAATCTTCAGCGTAATCTCCAATACGCTCTAAGTCCCGCACCAACTGCATAAAAGCACTCAAGCAGCGCAAATCTTGAGCCGTAGGTGCTTGCAGTGTCATGATTGCCGTACAGTCTGATTCTATTTGTCGATAAAAGCGATCAATTTTTTTATCTAATCGGGGAAGTTCCTCAGCTGCTGTCAAATTACGGGCAAATAGCGCTTGGTGGCTGAGGCGAAAAGATTGTTCCACCAAAGCTCCCATGCGTAAGACATCCCGTTCTAAGCGCCTAATGGCGCGTGCCAACTGGGGACTTTTGGGATGGAAATGGGGATCATCAAGGGCAGCTTTCACACTTGTGGTCTCAAACGTGAAGATATTCTTAACTATAATCTTGGCTTTGGGAGTTTGCCATAACCTCAGGTAGTTGAAGTTGCATCCAAGCACCACCAGTTTCTGGATGGTTCATGGCTTTGATTGAACCACCGTGAGCAACAATGATTTGCCGGACGATCGCCAAACCCAAACCATTACCGACTATTGCCCCTGTAGACTTATGATCTGGCAGAGGGGAATGAGTTCTTGCTTTATCTCCCCGGTAAAATCGCTCAAAAATATGGGGCAAATCTGTTTTTGAAAAACCTACTCCAGAATCAATAAGATTTATTTCTAAAACTGGGCTAGCACCATCACTACCCTGAGTATCTTGTGTGGATAAGATATTCGCTTGGACGTGAATGCTGGTACCAGGAGGACTGTATTTGATGCTGTTATCCAGTAAATTGAGAAAAACTTGGTAAATGCGGGCTGGATCTGCCTTAATCCAGAGATTTTCTGGGCCAGAATAAGATAAAGACAGATGCTGCCTTTGTGTTAATGGTTCTAATGTTTCCCAAACACATGTAATCAGCGATCGCACTTCCACCACTTCAAGATGTAGTTGCATGGTGGGGTTGGCTTCCATTTGGGTGAGTTCCAACCAGCTTTGCACTAAATTAATCAGCCGATCAACTTCCTGCATCAGGCGGTTAACCCAGCGATTTAAAGGTGGATCTAAGCGGTTTTGTAAAGTTTCGACAATCAGACGAATTGAAGTCAGTGGGGTTCTCAACTCGTGAGCTAAATCAGAAAATGAGCGATCGCGTTCTTGATTCATGTCCAGCAGTGGTTGGCGATTTTCCAGAAAAACTCCCACCTGTCCGTTAGGTAAGGGTAAACTAGAAGCTCGCAAGGCCAAAGATTTTATCTTTGGCATTTGTGCTACATCATCACAAGCGGGGTGAAACAACCACTCTACAGTCTGTGATTTTTGCCAATCACGAGTTTGCTCAATTAAGTGATCAAGTTCATAAGACCTCACCAACTCCAGCAGCAAGCGCACTTGTCCGGGTTGCCATCTTTGCAGATACAATATCTCTCGCGCTTGCTGATTGCACCACAGCAGTTGATTTTCTTCATCCACCTGCAAATATCCCAGTGGTGCAAAATCTAGCAGGTCTTGGTAGGTTTGCAACGACTGCTGCAAATCTTGTCGTTCCTGCTTTACCTTGACTATTTTCTGCTGCAAACTAGAAATTAGCGGCAGCGCCACCTTGGAAGAACCAGAGGTTAACGGTTGGAGTACTCGCGCCAAGTAATGGTTTAGTTGAACCTGTTGCCAAATCCAAAACCCAAGACCTACCGCTAAACCCAGAAAAAATCCCAATAAGAGCATTCGTGTGTGAGTTGCTAGTTGCTGTGTAATTAATAAAAACTAACAACTATCTCAACAGATTACCCGAACCGATAGCCAAAACCTCTGACAGTCACAATGTATTCTGGATGACTAGGGTCTTGCTCTAGTTTTTCGCGTAACCAACGGATATGAACATCTACAGTTTTACTATCTCCCACAAAATCTGGCCCCCAAACTTGATCTAGCAATTGCTCCCGTGACCATACCCGGCGAGCATAACTCATAAATAGTTCCAGCAGGCGAAACTCTTTCGGGGAAAGATTCACTTCTTGACCACGAACCAGCACACGGCACTCTTGGGGATTCAAAGTGACATCCTTGTGTTTGAGTACTGGGAGTTGTGGCAAAGTGCTTAAGCGTTGGCGACGGAGTAAGGCACGACAACGAGCTACTAATTCCCTCATACTAAAGGGTTTAGTCAGGTAGTCATCTGCCCCTACTTCTAAACCCAAAACGCGATCTGTTTCACTACCTTTAGCACTGAGGATTAATATTGGTACTGGGTTTCCTTGATGACGTAGCAAGCGGCAGATATCTAACCCATTAATATGAGGTAGCATCAAATCAAGAATAATTAGGTCAAAAGGAGGCTCACCTGAGTTGAGTTCAAAACTTTTGAGATATTCTACAGCTGACCGCCCATCGGCAGCAGTTATCACCCCGAAACCTTCTTCTTCCAATGCTACAGCTAGCATCTCTTGAATTAATTCTTCATCTTCTACTACGAGAATGCGGCTCGTCTGTCCGATTTCCGCTCTGGTAGAGTACTTGATTGATTCACTGGTATACATTGATAACAGAAAAATCTAGGTTTGTGCTTGTATCAATTGTGCTGATAAGATTAATTATCTAACTTCAGTGCATCTATGCTTCTACCGTAGTGAATTCTTTGGCAAAAAGTAGTATATATGACAATACATCATAAATCATTGCAATTGCAAGCTACCAAAAGTACTTTTAGCAACCTAGCCTCTTAAATTCCTCAATAGATTCGATTCTGTCTTGATAACAACGAATTCGATTAATCATATTTTTTCATACACAAATTCCAAGCCTGAAAAATAAAATTATTCTCAGTCAGTCGTGACTAAGTGTTATGTGTTTATTATTTACAGCATTTACACTGTCATAAAAATTCTGATTTAAGCCTGTTTAAATGCTGAGTAGCAGCAATGTTTAGTATCTGTTGATACACAAGCTATTTTACTATGCAAAATGCATGTTCAAAGTTTAGCTGATTGGCAATTTGCATAATTAGCTAAATAAGAAAACAACGCCACATAAAATCACAAGTAGAAGAATTTATTCAACATAAATAATAAGACTGAATAGAAAGGTTCTTTATCAAGTAAAAACGAAATTACTGTAGTGGCGTGGCAAGACTAAAATTGTTTGATAGACATAATAATTGTGGACGGGCGAGACGCCCATCCCACAAGAAAACTGTCATACATCAAGTGCAACAATTTATTTGTTGTTGCCTTGTTTGAGATATTAAAGATTTTGTGATACATTAACACCCATGACTTTGGACGGTATGACAATGCCATAGTAAGCCGCAGCGATCGCTGATAGGGCATTGAGCCAAACATTATTACCAAAGAGTGGCATTAAGCCAAAAAATGTCTTGGCAAAAGGTAATAATCCCATGATTGCCAGCAAGGTATAAGCGATCGCAAAACTACGATTGAATAGGCGGGCGCTGCTGGCATTGGTATAGGAAGCAATACCCAATAATCCTACGGCACAGCGTACAAAATTATGTAAGAAGTTGGTAGGTAATACACCAAATAAATAGCCAAAGCCGGCAGCATAGGCATTAGGAGATATATCCAGGGGTACATAAGATTCGTTCGTCCCTGGTAATGAAACTAAGGCTGGTACAAACCCAGCTAAACCTAATGACAGAAAGATGATACCGAGAATCAAAGCACAGTAACGTTCTGTCATTTTTGCCCTGTTAATGCTTTCCATATTCTTTTGTACTCCTGATTTGTGTGAATCTTGAAATTATCCTAGTTAACTATTAGCTGAATTAGCATGAAAGCTATGTTGTTTTTAAACTAACTTCAACAATGGAAAATTAATAATGGACAGTTGACAATTACCTCTCCCTTAAAGGGAAGCGGATTGACCCTTCGGCTTCGCTCAGGGTTAACAGTGAGCGAAGCCGAACTGTTGATAAATAAAAAATTATTTTCTTTTTTCTCCTTGAAAGGAAAGGTTTTAAATCTTGAATGACACAATTGCCAATTATTAATTAGCAATAAATTAAGTAGGTAGGCACAAAGAAAATCAACTATGTAAAGAAATATGAATCAGCTTAAAACCCTCTTCCCTTCTGCCTCCTGCCTTCTGCCTTCTGACTTGAAAGTGCTGAGTGCTGAGTGCTGAGTGCTGAGTAAAAATTCTAGTCTCTAGCTTCTAGTCTCTCTTTCATACTTGGCTGTGAAACTCGTTTCATTGGGACTGCCTTCTGCCTTATCCTAGCGATAAAATTTCCCACCCACCTACTTATTTCCAGTCAACTAGTTAGTCATAGTTCATACTTTTCATTTAACTCATAATCTAGGTGAGTCACTCAATCAAAAGATAGAATTATGAGTTAAAAGTCTAGTCTCATGTTTTAGTCTTGTAAAGAATTCATTCGTCAAACAACAATCATCATGACTGGGATATCCCCAATCAATTAAGTAAACATCCATCCCCAGTTTGAGCAAATTAGCAACTAGCGATCGCCCCTCCTGTAAATCTACAATATAGGGACGGTTGACTAAAGCGTAAACGATAAGAATAGGATATTCAACGAATTCACAACCGACTGGAAACGGTACAATACAATCTTGTCTTCCCGGTAAATCTCTACTTTAGGTGTCACCCCAACCTGAATCTGATCTTTGTACAAATAGTTCAAGATATTGATCGGATTGATTCCTTCTCTCTGTGTTCTCTGCGCCTGTGCGGTTCGTTAAAAAAAATTGACCGTATTGTCCAAATAGTCCAAAAATTTACATAAAAAAATAGAGACGGTTATCATGTTCACGTCTCTATCCCAGAGGAAACCCATTCTTTTTTAAATTTTTCTTCAAGAAATTTACTAAAATTTAGTAAAAATTAACACACTAGAATCTATTCTTTTCCATCGAGTTTTTTGTCCTGCTGTTTATCAATGATATTTTTTTGGCTTTTGATGCGGATGGCACCAGGTTCAGTTTTACGAGGCTTGCCATTATTAGGAGGTTCTTGACGAGTCATAGAAATATACTTAACTATTACTTAATTTCTACTACTTAAACTACAACAGTATAAATTACTGTTCCGGAAATCAAAAAAAATAACCGACTTTTAACCTAGTACATCCTGCCTGAAGACTCCTGGAAGGACTGTAACAGCAGGATGCACAGCTAGAAGATGTCGGCTGATTGTCGGTACTAGATATTAACTTTTATATCAAATTGCTGTTAAGCAAAGGTAGAAAAATCTAGATTTGGGGGGATATCCTGAATCCGCCCTGGGCCGATCGCTCGCAGTGCTTCCCTCAACGAAATATCGCCAGTATACAAAGCACGACCCACAATTACACCTGTGACGCCTTGCGGTTCTAAAGCCAGCAAACTCAACAAATCGGTAACAGAACTAACTCCGCCAGAAGCAATTACAGGGATAGAAATAGTACTAGCGAGTTCTCGTAAAGCGTCTAAATTAGGGCCTGTAAGAGTCCCATCACGGTGAATATCAGTGTAGATGATCGCGGCTGCACCAAATTCTTGCATTTGCACTGCCAATTGGGTAGCTAAAACTTGCGAAGTTTCTAACCAACCACGAGTTGCTACTAGTCCATCGCGGGCATCAATGCCGATAATAATTTTGTTAGGAAAATTTTGGCAGAGTTCTTGGACTAGCTGGGGTTGTTCTACAGCGATGGTTCCCAAGATTGCCCACTGCACACCTAAACTAAACACTTGTTGCACACTAGCGCGATCGCGCAATCCCCCACCGATTTCAATTGGTATGGATATTGCTTGAGCGATCGCCTCAATTGCCACCAGATTCACAACTTTACCGGCTTTCGCCCCATCTAAATCAACTATATGTAACCTAGTCGCACCCTGGTCAACCCACTGTTTAGCCACATCAACCGGATTTTCACTAAAAACCTGCGATCGCTGATAATCTCCCTGATACAGTCGCACACAGCGCCCGTCTAGTAAATCAATCGCTGGAATGACATCCATTTACCTGTCCCTCATACTCAATACTTGGGTTTTAATTTTTGGCGTTGCTGAATCAGAATATGAAATGCTAAAATCACCCTGATTTTTCTTTGTACCTTTGCGCCTTTGCGCCTTTGCGCGAGATAAATTCATATTTTCAATCAGCAACGCCTAATTTTTAATTTTTAATTGTCTAACGGCTTGTGCAAAACCCAGCACAATCAAGATGTTAGAAAGCGTTAAAAAAACTTCTGCCCCGCCGTGCAGCCAATCCACATTAGCCAAAGACTCGCCATAATGTAGTTGGGCATAAATTCCCGCCGGGATGGTAACGGCAACAAACACAAGAGTGCCATAAAATCCATATAGTGCCAAACGCGGCATTTGCTGACTGCGGCTAATAAACCACAAGAAACCCAAGTAGGGAAACAACGAAAGCGCAAATAGGGTTTCTTTAGACATCATGACTCTGTTTTAATAGATGGGGCTGCAACAACATTAGTTTCAGGATCGGCAGACTTAGTGGAACGCCAAATCAACACCGCAGCAGCCCAAAGCGTAAAATTACCAACTAATGTCATGGTAGCTTGTAGCGTTACCAGCCATTCGAGAGATTCGGGATTGTCGAAATAATGCCAAGTACAGGCACACATAGCACTAACCAAAGCTGGTAACATGGCCAGGGATAATCCCCACCAACTACGGTTACCAGTGAGTTCGCCGTAAGTCCAGATTAACCAAATGGCGACAATCCACTCAATAACGCTAGAAACGTGAATAATCCAGGTGGGAATCGAAAGAGCGTGCATAAGTAATTAAAAATTCAAAATTCAAAATTCAAAATGGGGAAGATGCGGGCGTTATTGTCTGGGTATTACGGTAAAGGTAATGGTGGTGACGAGGCTTTATTGGCGACGCTTTTGCAAATGCTACCACCTCATGTCACGCCTGTGGTGCTTTCTGGCAATCCCCAGGAAACCCGCGATCGCTATGGGGTGGAAAGTTATCATCGCATGGCTATTTTACCTGTATTACAGGCTTTGCGCTCTAGCGATGCTTTGATTTGGGGCGGTGGGAGTTTAATTCAGGATGTTACCAGTACCATAAGTCCATTTTATTATGGGGGACTGATGGCATTAGCCCAAATCATGGGTTTAAAAACTGTTGCTTGGGCGCAAGGTATCGGCCCATTAAAGCGATCGCCAACTCGTTGGTTAGCAAGGCAAAATTTTACTGGTTGTACCAAAGTTAGTGTCCGCGATCGCTCTAGTGCGGCTTTATTAGCTGATTGGCAAATTCCTTGTCTACTTGCACCTGATCCAGTTTGGGCGTTGGAGAGTAAACCAGTACCAGGACTTGGGAAGTTACCAGCACCGAGAGTGGCTGTCACCTTCAGAAATCATCCCCAACTCACAGCAGCACGTTTGGCGAACTTGACTCGCGCCTTAGTGGACTTTCAAAAAGCTACTCAAGCATTTATATTACTGCTGCCATTTCAAAAAAGTGAAGATTTAGCAATTGCTGAAGCAATTCAACCCCAATTAAAAGATGTCAGCAAAATTCTCATTTTAGAAGATCCGCAACTTTTAAAAGGTGTTTATCAAGGCGTAGAAATGGCAATTGGGATGCGCCTGCACAGCTTAATTATGGCTGCATCTGAAGGTTGTCGCTGTTTTGCTTTGAGTTACGATCCCAAGGTAAATCGTTTAATGGAAGAATTAGCAATACCTGGGTGGGATTTGGTAAATTTACCAGATGATCCCAATGTAATTAGTACAACTTGGATGGAACATTACGCCAATGGTGATCCACTTTCGTCTGAGCAAATTCAATCTTTAGTAGATCGTGCTTTCATGCACCGCGATATTTTGAATGCAGCCTTAAAAACATAAGTTAGTAGTAAGGACTTTAGTCATTTCTCAAATACTAAATTGATATCATTCCCAAAAAGATTTCTATGACAGCTATTACCGTCAACTTAAACCCCATCATCAAACTTACCGACGACCAATTTTATCAACTATGTCGGGAAAATCCTGAAGTTAAATTTGAACGAAATGCCAAAGGAGAACTACTGATAATGTCACCCACGGGAGGAGAAACTGGAAAACTTGACATACTCCCCAGCCTAAAGGCATGGGGATTCTAGGCTCAAACAGCAATTGCAGGCACAGCCTGTCTGACATCGCCTAACCCAACAGTCGATGCCCCGACTGCACAAATATTTTTACTGGCATTTTCATCCCTCCCATTCACTGATTGACAGGACGGACAACGCCATTCTCTAGTAGACAAATCAAGACTTTCTAAAACGTGTCCACAACTAGAACAAGTCTTACTGCTGGGATACCACTGGTCGATGAAAATCACCAGTTTATTCTTCTTTTTAGAAACCCATTCTAGGATTTGTAGAAATTCACCAAAAGCTAAGTCTGATATCTTCCTACCCCAAAGTCTTTGCATTCCTTTGAGGTTTAAAGTCTCAAAGCATAGTACATCAAATTTATCAGTTAGTTCATGCGCTAACTTCCAAAACCAGTCACGCCGACGATGAGAAATATCCTCATATTTGCGTACTAGATTCTTCCTGGCTCGTTCTCTGTTAGATGAGCCTTTTAGTTTTTTGGCATGCTGTCTACTGGCTTTTGTGATGGAATTTAGAGATTGCTTGAAAAACTGGGGAGACTCAATAGTTGTACCGTCAGAGCCAGTGAGGAATGTTTTCAACCCAAAATCAAAGCCAGCGATTTTACCCGTCTTAACTTCCACCTCTGGATTACTACCATCATCAACAACCACAACCATAAACAATTCACCTAATGGAGTGCGTTTTATAGTTAAGGTTTTGACTTTTCCTTCAATCTCTCTGGACTTCCAAAATTGATAAACTCGGCTACCAATTTTTACTCTGTTGCCACCCAAAAACTTATAACCTGCTTGCTTAAGGGTGAATGATTTGTATTTCTTGACCTTTTTGAATCCTGGTGGTCTAACTCCTTTTTTGTTGTGTTTGAAAAACAACTGGTAGGCTTTCTCAATGCGTTGACAAATATCTTGCACTGCTTGAGAACCTACTGATTGCCAGAATGGATTACGCTTTCTTAGCTTGGCAATATGAGCCTGTAGTTTTGCACAGTTTAAGTGTTTGCCCCACATCCGGTAGTACCGACGATGCAGAGCAATACAATGGTTATAAATCACCCCAGAAGCATTAATCATTCGCTTGAGGTGTCTATTCCTTTTGTGCTGGTACAGTTTAAACTTCAGTGTTTTCATATTCCCCATGATCCCATAAATGGGTAGCCATTGGATAGCAAAATGAAAGATAGGTTGAGTATACGAGTTGACCCTCAAAGGCTGGAAAAATTCAGAAGAATTGCTAAACGGAAGCGCAAGACGATGACCAGTTGATTGAAGACTGGATTGATAGACTACAGGCAGAAAAGTCGCCCTAGAAGGGCGAGGCTTTAAACCCAACATGAATTCGATGAACCTCACCCCACCCCTCTCCGACACGGAGAGGGGCAAAAATCTCCCTAGTTTTGAACTAAAAATCAAGGTTTCAAAGCCTCTCTCCTGGCAGGGGAGAGGTTTGGAGAGGGGTTTTTTCCACTTGTCGAACTCACGTTAAACCCAGCTTTTTGGTAAACCAGTAGAAATATTAGAATCCCCAGCAGAATTATCAGGTGAAGATATTTTACCGGGGTTTATTTTAAATATAAAAACTGTCTGGGTGTAAACATTTCTAGGTAAACTCTATGGTAAACCTAAATCGTGCCAATCCCGCCAATAATCAATCTATAGGTGCAGTGCGAGTCAAAGTCAAGCTCACCAATGCCATTGATGAGGCGCTTGTTAGTCGAGGAATGCTTAATCCAAATATGCTACGGGTATATGAAACCGAGGCACTGATAGACACAGGTGCAGTGCGTACTGTACTACCTATGCCTATTGTGCAGCAACTTGGTCTGAGAATTCGGGGACAGCAAGTTGCCCAATACACCAACGGTAGTGAAGAATCTATAGGCGTGACTGAACCTGTAATTATTGAATTGACAGGACGAGAAACCACTGAAGCAACGCTAGTTACAGGTGATACAGTCTTGATTGGACAAACGGTACTGGAGACACTAGATTTACTGGTAGATTGTAGGCATCAGCGACTTATTCCCAATCCTGAACATCCTAACTATCCTGTGTTGAGGATTTAGGATAAATGCTAATATTGACAATCCTTAGTCGCTGACAATCCCTGACCACTGTACCTTTTTTTCTTTCTCCCGACGGTAAGAAAAGAAATGTTCGGGAGTTTGGTAAGTACAGTAAGGCGCGATCGCCATTTGTTCGCCACTAATTCCCAAACTTTCTAGTTGTAGAACATTCACTCGCCGCACATCCAACCTCACTTTGCCTGGATTGGGGTCTTCTAGTAAAGGTGAATTGGGTAACTCATGCAAAGCAGCCAAAATCTTTTGTTCCTCTTCATGGGGTGTAATGCTAGCGCCAATTTTCGCCGCCACCTCCACAGAAACTTGATAAACTTCACCTGCGATCGCTGGCCCCATGGCAATCCGTAAATCATCCAGTTTGCTACCTTGTTCCCGCAGTCGCGCGATCGCACCGGGAACAATCTTCGCGGCCGTACCCCGCCAACCCGCATGTAGTGCTGCTACTCGTCCTGTGCTCACATCGCCAATTAAAACGGGTGTACAGTCGGCGCTAGCTACCCAAACAGCTTGTAAAGGCTGTTCGCTCACTACACCATCTCCTAAGGCTAAAGCTGCATCGTCTTCCCCAGAAATATCATCTCCACCCGTGCTTAACTTGCTGTGGATTTCTTGTGGAGTCAGAACGATATTGCCATGTACCTGTTTCAAGCGATAAGCTGATGCTTCTGGGTGCAGCACTTTTGTCAAATCTTGAGGCGATCGCGGCCAAAACTGGTGAGTAAAAAAGCCGTGATGCCAATCTTTGAGCAGACTACAAGTAAGATAGGGTAGTCCTTGCCAATTGTGCCAGTGCCAAGTGTGCATCTTCAACCAAACCTAAACAGAAATCAAAATAATCAATTAATGCTAACTTGAACAACGGGATTTCGGTTAACTGCTGTGGGATTTGATCGGCAACTCTTAGAAACTGCCCTGGCATCGGGGCGCAGGTATACTTATTTACCATTTTCCCTGCATATTTTTGCAAGTCTGCCTTCAACTAATCAGACCCTGTGGGACTTGCTCAAACAAGGGGCTGAACCAAATTCTGTAGTTATTGCAACTCAGCAGACTGCTGGACGAGGACAATGGGGTCGTCAGTGGATTTCTCCCACTGGGGGACTATATCTTTCGATGGGTATTGTTCCTAAACTAGAAGCTAGCGATAGTTATCAGCTCACCCTAGCTAGTGCTTGGGGAATTGCTGCTCTTTTGCGTCAGTGCGGCGTAAGTGTTGGGATTAAATGGCCTAATGACTTAGTGTTGCATGGTCGCAAACTAGGTGGCATCTTGACGGAAACAAAAGTCCATAACGGACAGATCATACAAGCAGTGATTGGCGTTGGTATTAACTGGGCTAACCCAGTACCCGATACTGGCATCAATCTAGAATCCTGGCAAGCTTCCCAGCCAATTAAGGCTATCTCTTGTCTGGAAATGCTCGCCTCCACAGTTTTACTGGGAATAGAATCCGGTATGGAGTGCCTCTGCCAAGAAGGAGTAAGTGTACTCTTGTCTCGCTATTTAGACTTGTTGTCAAATATGGGAGAGCAGGTATACATCAATAATCTCTTAGGCACTGTGGTGGGCGTAAATGCACAGGGAAATCTCCATGTATCTTTGGAAACCTATGATACAAATGACATAAAAACACCAGAAATTTATGTTGAACCCGGTACAATCAGTTTGGGTTACCGTGAATCCTCTGTTTCATCTTAGGTTTGTTCAAAATTTCGCTCTTTGGGCAAGACAAACCACTGACATCATCTCTTTAGGCTAATTTAAAACAACTGAGAGAACAAATGACGCAGCGCAATAAATCTGCCCATCACCGTTTACATAATTTATCAAGACGCTATCCTTACGGAAAGCTGTTTCACATCTATACATCTACACTACCAGCACAGAGCTTTTTTGTGCTGAGTAGCCTGAGTTTCTTAAGTGGCGGCTTGGCACTTGCCCAAACGGAAACATCAATAGATAACATTGTTCCCACTATTGAAAATTCCCAGCCAACACCAACGCCAGTCATAACAAAATCAGTAAAAAAAGATACTGTCTCTCCGGCAGCGTCTCGACCAAAACCGGAAGTTAACGACAGCCAAGCTCAACTCATACAGAAACTACGCAGTCCCAAGGTTTCCCAGCCAACAGCAACTGTGAGGACAGAAAAACCCAAAGTTGAGGTTTCCCAGCCAACAGCAAATGTGAGGACAGAAAAACCCAAAGTTGAGGTTTCCCAGCCAACAGCAACTGTGAGGACAGAAAAACCCAAAGTTGAGGTTTCCCAGCCAGCAGCAACTGTGAGGACAGAAAAACCCAAAGTTGAGGTAGCTAAACCCGCTACTCCTCGCACCTTACCTGAAAAACTGCCAGAAGTTGCCCAACCATCAAATAACTCGAACAGCGCAGCTAGTACAACGGCAGGTAACACCAGGGATTATAATAACGCTTATATTGACCCTACCCGTTACAATGCCAATACTGCGGGTACTTATCAAGCGCCCAGTTCTGTGGTGCTGACAGAACGCTCTAGTGGTTGTCAAACCGTTTTACCATCTGGGCAAAGTGTCTCAGGCAGTAGTTGTGCCAAAGCACCCCAGGAACGCAATCAGCGAGTAGCTAATTCTGACAGCAAAGCAGCACCAAACTGGCTCAAAACCAGCCAAAATACTCAGGTAGCAAACGTTCCCCAGGTGCGATCAATTCGGCAGGCAGCAACTACTAGTAACAATAGTGGATGGCGTCCTAATCAAACTGCTTCTAGTAGTGCCACCAAGAGCGCATCTCGCCCTAATCGTTTTATTCCTAACCCCAGCAATTTCGCTACCACCACGAATGCAACTCCCATCGCGCCGAGTGGTGAAACTCTACCCCCACCAATGGCAGCAGGCAATGTTGCACCACGTCCTAGCACAGTAGCTTACGACTTTCCACTAGCATCAGTACTGCCACAAATCCCCTTCACTGGGACACTTGCCTATCGTGGCGATGGGGGAATGATCTTCCCGCTTTCTATACCCGCGCGCATTACTTCCGTATTTGGTTGGCGGACTCATCCTATCACAGGCGATCGCCGTTTCCACTCTGGTACAGATTTAGGCGCACCCATGGGTACACCAGTAGTAGCAGCAGCTAGAGGTCAAGTAGACACTGCTAACTGGTTAGGTGGTTATGGTTTAACTGTAATTGTTAACCACGCTTCCGCTCAACAAACCCTCTATGGTCACATGTCAGAACTATTTGTTCAACCCGGTCAATGGGTAGAACAAGGAACCGTCATTGGGCGAGTTGGCAGCACTGGTAACTCTACAGGGCCTCACCTGCACTTTGAAGTCCGTCACCTCAAGCCAGAAGGTTGGGTTGCTGTTGACTCAGGTGTACAATTACAGGTCGCCCTCAGTCAGTTGGTAGAAGCTTTACAAACAGCTCAAGTAACCCAGCAACCAGGTAGTTAGGACGGGGGACAAGGGGACAAGGGGACAAGGGGACAAGGGGACAACAGCAAAAATATTCCCCATTCCCCATTCCCCATTCCCCATTCCCCACTCACAGATACCCATGTTCTGCCAAAAAAGCAGGTGTAACCATATCAGTTTTCAGGTGTTGTTTGCCGGGAACAAGAAACTTTTCTACGTATTTGCCAAGAATGTCCCCTTCTAAATTTACCCAACTGCCAGAGACAAGATGGCAGAGATTTGTTTCGGCATAAGTTAAGGGAATTACTGCTACCGTAAATTGAGATAATTCTGGTTCGTATGTGGCTACTGTGAGGCTGATACCATTCACAGCAATACTACCTTTGGGGACAATATACCGCGCGATCGCTTCGGGTGCAGTAAAAGTCATTTCCCAAGAACTAGCTGTTTGTTCGGCAACTACTAATTGACCGATACCGTCTACATGACCCATGACAAAATGACCGCCGACTTTGCCACCTACCCGCAACGAAGCTTCTAAGTTGACGTATCTTTGTTGTGTTTGCTCATTTCCTAGGGTGGTACGCTTTAAAGTCTCCGGTGAAGCGGTGGCAATGAACCCATTGTGGGAAATTTCTTCTACTGTTAAGCAAACTCCATCTACAGCAACGCTGTCACCGTAAGCCAAATCCTGCATAATGACAACAGACGACTGACTTACACAAGTAATTTGCCAAGAATCACCCCCTAAGGGTTTTATCGTTCCTAAGGCTTGAATTAATCCTGTAAACACGGCTTTTTTCTAAAACTAACTCTATTTATTGCCTAATTTTGTCAGAAATCTACTGTAATTCTCACAATAATGCAGAATCATTTAAGTATAATTTCTGACTGTTCTTATTATAAGGTTCTTAACACATTCGCATCCTTCACAAGGCATACTTGGTTAAGAAGGTTATTGTCTAGGTAGACCACTTTGACTTACTCTGGTGTTCACAACAAGTTCGGAGTTTAATAGAAGCAATTATAGAGAACAATGCTTATGTTTATTTCCGCCCCCAATCTCACCCGACACAGGGTATTATTTGTTACACAGCGCCCAATCGTTCAAAGGATTGTAGAGGCTTAGCCAATGATTGAAATGAAAGTCGCTGGCATAGCATTAGATGCCATAACCCGCAGCCCGATTGTACTGTTGAAAGATGCCTCAGATCGGCGCGCTTTGCCCATTTATATTGGGCAGGAACAGGCTAGGGCAATTATGGGTGCGCTGGAGAATCAAAAGCCTCCCAGGCCTTTAACCCACGACTTAATTGTGAGTCTTTTAGAGTCATGTTCGATGATTCTAGAAAAGGTGATAATTCATTCCTTACAGAAGGATACTTTTTATGCAGCCTTAATTGTTCAGCAAGGCGAAATCAAAAAAGAAATTGACGCACGTCCCAGCGATGCGATCGCTGTTGCTCTCCGTACTAATGCTCCCATCTGGGTAATGGAAGAAGTCGTTGCAGATGCTTCAATCCCCGTTGATCGCGACGCTGATGAAGCAGAACAACAAGCCTTCCGGGAATTTATCTCCAATCTTCGCCCAGAGGATTTGATTAAGCGCTTTGGTAATGGCGACAGCTAGATGAGTGGGGAGTGGGGGGTAGGCTTCGCCGTAAGCGTCAGCCGTTCGTGAAGCGTTCCGAAGAGTATGGGAGTAGGGAGATGGGGAAAATAAATTACTCAGCACTCAGCACTTAACTTATGCAATACCGACGCTTTGGCAAAACAAACCTACGCCTCTCGGTTTTTTCGTTGGGAACAATGCGCTATCTAGCTGATGCCGAAAATGCCCAGCAGACAATTTCTCAGGCCTTAGCGCTAGGAATTAATCATTTAGAAACAGCCAGAGGTTACGGTAAAAGTGAGGAGTATCTTGGTGCGGCTATCAAAGGTGGATTGTCTGTACCCCGTTCTCAGGTTCACATCACCACCAAAATTCCGCCTACAGCTGATGCTGATAGTATGCGTCGGTATATCGATGAATCCCTAGAACGATTAAATCTGGATTATCTAGATTGCTTAGGCATTCATGGCTTAAATACTTGGGAGCATCTCAGATGGGTACAAGCCAACAGTGGCTGCATGAAGGCTGTTCGGGAAGCTGTTGACGATGGTCGCGTGCAGCATGTTGGTTTTTCCACCCACGGGTCATTAGATATAATTCTGGCGGCAATCAACACAGATTTTTTTGAATTTGTCAATCTGCATTATTACTATTTCTGGCAACGGAACGCACCAGCGATTCAGCTAGCAGCTGAAAAGGACGTGGGCGTTTTTATCATTTCCCCGGCTGATAAGGGAGGACGCCTCTACACGCCGCCCCAAACCTTGAAAGACTTGTGTCAGCCGTTTTCACCCTTAGAGTTAAATTATCGATTTTTACTGAGTGATCATCGCATTACTACCTTGAGTATAGGAGCAGCAATCCCAGATGAATTAATAGAACCGTTACAAGTTGCTGATAGTAATTGTGAGTTAATGCTAGAGGAAAATTTAGCTTTTGAAAGATTAGAAAAACATCAGGAAATTACTTTGAAAACTGATAAATGTAGCCAGTGTTATGCTTGTTTACCTTGTCCGGAAAATATCAATATTCCAGAAATATTGCGGTTAAGAAATCTGGCTGTAGCTTACGATATGACCGACTATGGAAAATATCGTTACGGAATGTTTGAAAATGCTGGTCACTGGTTTCCTGGAATGAAAGCTAACCGTTGTACAGAATGCGGTGAATGTTTACCTCGATGTCCCGAAAACTTAAATATTCCCGCTTTATTGGATGATACTCACGAACGATTAAATGGGAAAGCTGGTAGAAGGTTGTGGGAATAAATTAAGACCAATAGCATTGTTAGAGAGAGATGATTCAGTGGCACTTATTTGGTGGGGGTTTGAATCCCCCATCAAATTCTTCCCGAATGCCCTCTGACTTGAAAGTGCTGAGTGCTAAGTGCTGAGTGCTGAGTAAAAATCCCAGTCCCCATTGCCCCTTATCCCCAGAGGGGGCACCGAGTTCCCCAGTCCCTAGTCCCTCTTTCATACTTGGCTGTGAAACTCGTTTCATTGGGACTGCCCTCTGCCTCCTGCCTTCGTTTCAAAGCCTCTAACGCCACTTGCTACAATGAGGGGAACCCGCGCAACGCAGTGGCTCCTCCTTGCAGGGGAGAAGCCAATCAACAATAATGTAACAATTAGTTATTAGACTAAAAGAAATTGGTATCCTGCAAAAACTCCAGAATACTTTTATTTAATACCTCTGAAGAACCAGTTGAGGCATCATGACAACAATTAGCCAAGATTTGTAACCTGGAATTCGGAATATATTGATGTAACTTTTTTCCATGACTAACAGGAAACCAATTATCTTGATCACCCCATAAAATCAGTGTGGGACAATTAATAGCACCTAGATTATTTTGAATTTGACTGAGCATATTTGGTTGATTGACTTGCCAATTTTCAATTTCCCGCGCTGCTATTTGTAACTCTTCTGCGACTTTTACAAGTGTCCCAGGAAGCTCAATAAATGGGTAAGTTAGCCAATACACATCTTCTTGTGTCAATATTGATGGATCGAACAGTACCCCACGCCTTTCTATTGCCATCACTTCTCTCACTAAAGGTGCTAACAGATATGCCAAGCGCAAGGTATCAATTGTTTGGATGATTTCTAAAGGTATTTGGGCAAGTAACAACATTGCCCAATGGGGTAAGCGTTCAGTAAAAATAGGGGTATTGACAACTACTAACCGCGCGATTAATTGAGGATTCTTTTGAGCAAGTGCCAGAGCAACTAATCCGCCTAAAGATTCAGCTACAACCACGGCAGGTTCATCACATAATGCCTGAATAATTCGTTCAAATTCAATAATTTGATGCCCGTTTTGTTCTCGACGCAACCAAGGTTTTTCCGAAAAACCGTATCCCTTGGCATCAAAACAAATTACTCGAAAATATTTAGATAGTGGGGTAATGCTGTGCCGCCAATTGTAGCTCCAGCTACCCATGCCATGTAATAAAACTAACGGCTTACCTGTACCTTTTTCGCCGTAAGCAATTTGTACAGGATATCCATTTGCATCAGTAATAATAAGACTTTGCTTTCCTTGAGGGAAAGTAGCCTGCCACCAATCTTTCATTCTTTTGTAAAGAACTCGTTTAAACGCCAGTTAAAGCTTTTTATAGCATTCTAATTAGTATCATGGGAATGCTATTAAGACAATGGTATTTGAAAACAAGTTAACTAAAATTTCTAGACAAATAAAGCGCCTATACTTTTTTTCTACAGGGAAAGTGTAAATTTTCTTCTAGTAGCTTGATATTATACTCATTTGCTGTCCAAGCAAAATCAAATAAGTCTCCTATTGCGGGTATTGTACCTACCAAGCTATCGATAATCACATTCAAAAGCATTCTACCCAAAATAGTTTTAGGTACACCCAGTCTTGCGGCTTCTATGATGATATAGCTAGAAAGCATGAATCCTAAAAAATCACCACCAATAGGTATAAATCCGATAATTGGATCTAAACCAATATGAATTGGTGTTCCGGGGATAGTAACGATTTTATCCAGGATGCGGCTAATCTGACGCAGCCGTTTCAATGTGATTGCTTGAGCATCAGGCTCAATACGAGAAAATCGTGAAGAATCAGGCATTCAGGCGATCGCTTGTTTGAGGTAAATTATAGATAGACACTATACTAATTTATTGATTAATTTACTTAACTTATTTGCTCGTTAAGCTGGTTTTTATCGGCTTTTGACCGGATTTCTTCACCAACAGTCACGTTTAATTGGTCACCTACCAGCAGAACCGCAGCACTCATCCACAGCCACAGCATCAAAACTATCACAGTCCCCACCGCTCCGTAGACTTTATTATAGTTGCCGAAATTCGCTACATAAGTCCGAAATAAGGCTGAGAGAATTGCCCAAGAAACAGCTGCTAAAATTGCTCCTGGCAACATCGGCGTACCTGAATTCCACACGCTGGGTCCATAGCGATAAACAAAACTAAACGCGGTGGCAATAATACCTAAAGCTAAAGGCCAGCGCAACAGTTGCCAAAGATGTAACAAGAAAATTAAAGAACCATTTTCATTTACCGCCATTGCTAACAGTAAGTCGCTGATAAACACTAAAAAGGAAGCCAAAACAAATAGTAAGATCGTACCGATGGTTAATCCTAGGGAGACAGCTTTGGCTTTCCAAAAAGGGCGCTTCTTGTCTGAAGAAATTTGATGAATTTGATCAAAAGCAGTCATTGCCGTACTGATTGCCCCAGAAGCCGTCCAAATAGCGATCGCAAAACTGAGAGAAAATAAACCACTGTTTCTGGATTTGGTAATTTCTGCCGCAGCAAAATCACGAATCAGAATTAAAGCTTCTTCTGGTGCAATTTGACTAAGTTGAGCCGCTAGCTGTTTAAAGGTTTCTTGTAAAGATTCTTCAAATAAACCGATGGCAGTGAGAATAGCAATAATCGCCGGAAACAGCGACAGCATAGCATTAAAAGCAATTTCTGAGGCTAGTCCTAAAAGTCGCCTTTCGGTTGTCCTTGTAAAAGTTTTTTTCAGTGCGCGCCCATTCAAGTGGCGAAAGAATCTGACAAAACGAGGCTTCGGCATAATCATAGTCGCAGTTTGTTAAAAGAACCAGCAAAATGCCCTAAGACTGAATAGAGCTCACAAACTAAGTCCGCACCAGTAGACCCTTGGCTTCCCAGAGGTTATACAGGCTGTGTTTATGTAGCCGCGTACAGCCTAGCGGCATCCGGAGGCTCTATTCTGTTCGCCAGGTATTTGTGCTAACTATGTATCAAATTACCGTGATTCAGGCATAGTTGCCACTGGTGGATTGCTACGGGACTTGACTGTAAGTTGCAGTATGGCGCTAGGTTGAGACTCTGTGCCGCTTTGCAGTGCTATTTGGTCACTGCCGATTTGCCACTTTGATTGTAGATATTCTGTAAGAGCTTGCGATCGCTCTTGAATTATCTCTGCTGGCTCGTTTTCTTGCTGGTTAACGATCATCTCCAGCCTTAAATTAGGCTGTTGTCGTAAAATCTGAGCAGCACTATCTAAGAGCTGCGTACCATCCGGCGTAATTACTGATTCCTCATTATCAAAAGTAATATTTCCCAAAGAACTGGCTATTCTTTGCATACTGACTCTAGCAGACTGAAAATCTAGCCTAGTCCTAACGTTATCAGCGAGCAAAGTTTGGGCATCTCTATCAATGTCACGTTCACTCAAATAAACCAAACGGATGCTCAAGGGGGCAACGGGACTAGTGATTAACTCATAATTAATCATCTGTGCTGGCTGGGGTAGTTGCAAATCACCCAAGACAGATTGAACTTCTTGCAGAAAACTTGATTGCAACTGCGCGATTGTAATTACTGGTTCAGGAGGTTTTTCATCAGGAACCGGGCGCAAAAGTTCACTGGACGCGGTGGGAATTTCAATCAGTTTCAGTGCTAATAATTCAGGCGGTCTTCTCAGACGAGAGGCTAATTGTTGAATGTAACTATTCTGTTCTTCTGGGGTGTATTGCCTACTGGTAAAAACCTGGAGTTGAACTGTCAACTTCTTATTTTGTTCTAAAGTCGAGATATTACTGATGTAAGAACGTGGTTCACCATCAGCAAAGGTAGCAAAATTTTTCTGCCACACATCTGTAGCTGAACTACGGATACGATTTTCTTGTTGCTGTAGGGAAATTTCTCGTCCGAGTTGGCTCAAAGAGCGATTGAGTGGGAAAATAATTGCCCCAATGGTAATAAAAATTAATAATAACCGACCAGGAAGCGAGCCAATTCTTCTGAGTTTGCCGTAAGCAGGTAGTTTCTCTAATACTTTCTGCATCCAGATACTTTCTTGATGTGTTGCTCGCCATTCTTTAACTTTTTCTTTCACCTGATAATTATCAATATGCAGACTAAGAAAAACCAACATGGCAGTGAATGTAATCGCCACCAAGTTGGTAAAAAAGAGTAAGCCACCACCACTAGCTACCTGTAGCCCTTTCACAGAATTTAAGCTGATAGCTACCCCAATACCGTAGCCGACAACGCATAATGGCGGCATTAAAGCTACTGCGATCGCTACACCAGGAATTGAAGTTGCCACACCTTTGGGTTCTTTACAAATTGCCACTGAACCCACAGCACCAGAAAATAGAGCCACTACCAAATCCAGGATATTGGGTCGAGTCCGGGCTAAAATTTCACTAGTCATTTCCTTAAATGGCAGCAAAGACACAAGTATCACAGCAAAAGAAATGGCCACAAAGCAACTTAAAAAAAGATTAAGAAGTGCCCGCATCGCTAAGATCACATCACCCGCAGCCAGCGCCAATCCGTTGGCAAGAATTCCTCCCATCAAGGGAGAAATGAGCATCGCACCAATAATCACAGCTGGACTATTTAAGACTAGTCCGAGGGTAGCAATACCAGCCGCAAACAAAACTTGAATCCAATAGCTAACATCGTCAAGGCTGAGTGAGCTGCATATTTCCAGATATACTTGCTCTTTACGCGCTTGACCAACTCCCAAGTTTTTAGCAAACCAGTGTCTAAACATAGATTAAGTGCTAATACGACTCAATTGATTAAATACTAAGTTGCCGAATGTCATACACAATAAAATTTGAGAGCAGGTAAGTCAAATTGATACAAAAGAACTTTTTATGAGTCAAGACTTAACACAACAGTGGTTGGCAGAGATTCAGACACTCAAACAACAGCTGATAGAACAGCAGCGCGATCGCGATGCTGCTTGGGAAAGTGCCGAAAAATGGCGTAAACTCTATAATACAGAAGCAGAACAACGCCGTACAGATGCTCATTTAGCCCAGCAAGCGATCGCATCCCTCAAAGCCGAGATTCATCAACTCAAGGGACTGGAATCAGGTATACTCGTTGACGGCAAAGCCAAAACAGATGCCCAGGAAGAAATTCAACAAATCCAATCGATAGAAGACTTGCAAGCCAAGTTAATTGCAATTATGAAAGAACGCGATCGCCTGTTGCAAGCATTAAAAACTGAGCAAGACAATCATGCCCAAACTCGACAAAATTTAACTACCGCCTTGGGTGATGCTATTGATAGTTTGGCACGGGAACGAGCCGAGGGAGTAGGGAGTGGGGAGTAGGGACGCGAAAACAATGCCCCATGCCCCATTTCCCACTACATTGTTAAAGATTGAGGATTAGTCTCAATCAATTTTGCTAAATCTTGTAAGAATGCCGCAGCATGGGCACCATAAATAATCCGGTGATCACAAGTAATATTTACCTGCATTTGCTGCCGCACGCCAAATAAACCGTCGCTGGTGGCTACAACTTGGGGGCGGGATGCACCAATCGCTAAAATTGAACCTTGCCCAGGTGGCAAAATGGCATCAAATTTGTCTACACCAAACATTCCCAAGTTCGACAAGGTAAAAGTACCACTGTTGTATTCTTCGGGTTGCAGTTGTTTGGCGCGCGCGCGTTCTACTAAAGATTTCCAAGTGCGGGATAGAGAATAAATATCTACCATGTCTGCATTCTGCAACACTGGTGTAATTAATCCTCCGTCATCCATAGCTACGGCTACAGCAACGTTGATGCCAGAATGATAGACGATTCCTGACTCTGAATAACTGGCATTTAATAATTGATGTTTTTGTAACGTCACCGCTACGGCTTTCGCCAGTAGCGCTGTCATCGTCACTCCTTTGGATTTAATTTGTTTGTAAAGTTGATCTAATCCATCGGTGGTAATTGTGTAACCTACGCGGAAGACTGGTACAGATAGACTAGCTACCATATTCCGCACGACGGCATTTTGGAAGGTAGTTAAAGGCACTGTTTTACCAGGAACAGCTGTGATGGCTGGTGCTGGTGTTATTGTCGCAGGTGGTAGGGGTGTAACTGCGGTGGTAGTAGGTGCTGGTGTTGGTGTAGCTGCGGGTTGCTTGCCTTTACTGACCACAGCTTCTACATCTTCAGCCACGATGCGACCATAGGGGCCACTACCTTTAAGAGTAGTTAAATCAACTTTGAGTTCTTTCGCTAACTTACGGGCGCGAGGTGAAACGACAAGTCTGCCTTCGCGGTGGTTAGAACCATTTTGAGTAGCCAAGGCAGGCATTTCCACTGAAGCGGTTGCTACTGGTTCGGGAGCAGAGGTAGGAGTAGCCGCAGCACCACCGGAGTTAGCCAAAGACTTGGCGGTAGCGATTTCGGCTTCTGTTTCTGCTACGTAGGCGATCGCCGACCCCACAGGTGCCGTATCACCAGCTTCCACTATGATGTGGGCCAGATATCCTTCATAAAAGGATTCCACATCCATATCTGCCTTATCTGACTCGACAACCACCACGGTTTCGCCTTTCTCCACTTTGTCGCCTGGCGATTTCACCCAGGAGACGATTTTGCCTTCGGTCATGGTGGAACTAAGCGCCGGCATAAATACTTCGTGAATGCTCATATGGTGGTTTCAGAATCAATGGTTTATGGACTTTAACAGCTTTTGCCAGATCGAATTGTATCTCGGCTGAGGAGTTTTAGAATTGCTCATTTCTATTTTGGGTCGGGAGGGATGCGGTGATGGTTGACAAATCCCACATCGCTTGGCCAATGACCATAGGAACCTCAAGCTGACGTAAAAGTCTATGATATATGACAACTGTCAATAGTTTGTCGTTATTGCATGAAACTTAGGGAATAAGGGATAGGTGACAGGGTACAGGAGGTATATCTGTAACCTGTAACCTGTAACCTGTCACCTATTTAATTTTATGATTTCGATCAAGTGGAAATTTTTTTTAATTTTGGTATTGAGCATCTTTGCCACTGCTGGTGCTGGTTTTTATATCACCCAGCACCAAACATCTACAACAGTTTTAGATAATAGCAATGAGCAACCGCAACAATTCTCAACTGTGCAACATGCTCAAGATATTGCAGCTTACCCTGAGCGTGAGAAATATCAAACCATACCACTAGAAAGTATTAAATCTGCTCTTCAAGGTAGCGATCCTGCTACCCTCGCCTTGAATGCCTTTGCTGATCAAGTATCAGTAGGAGAAAAGCCTAAAATAGAGGTAGTTTATCCCCAACAAAATCAAGCTTTAGTAAAAATTACGCACATCCCACCGGATGATGGTGTAGTTGATGTAATTAAGTATCGAGTGGAGATGACAACCTTTGGGCGATCGCTTTTAGTTAGCTCACCTCCGGTGTGGCAAATTGTTTGGGCTGGCTCCCAGATACAATGTCGCACTGGGAGTCGCCCCCACAAACAGTTAACTCAAAGCTGTCAGTAGTTAAACGTCGCCGCGAATGTCTTCGACAACGCCATCACGCAGCACGATTTCGACTTGCATTTTGCTAATCAAGTTATCACCCTTTTCAACTCGGAAAAAGCCTTCCATTTGGAATTGATTAACTTCTTGATCCAACTCAAGAAACTGTACTTGCTGGAGGTTTTGCAGCAATTGATTTTTTTGCTCTAGCAGTTCACTTTTCTTTTGATTAACTTGGAGTTGGATATTGTCAATTTGTTGCAGGGTCTGTGGGCCTGGCGGTTGTAGACTCTGCTTTTGAATAGCCGCGATCGCTCTTTGTCCTTCGACATCGAGCTGTTGCAGCTGCTGGTCACTTTGATTGATCTGCGCTTGCAGTTGCTGTTGCACTTCCTCTTTCCAGAGGGGAGTGACAATGACTTTGACATTAACGACGCGCTTCAGAAGCAATTGAGGGTTGGAGACATCCATAAAAGTTTCACGTTCACTCTATAGTTAGCAGGTGGAATGCTTATCGGGTAAACATTCCGTCAATAATATCGCGATAGCGTTCCGCGACCACGTGCCGCCGGATTTTCAGCGTTTGTGTCATCAAGCCATTTTCTATGGAAAACGGCTCTAGAATTAGCCTGAAGGGCCCAATACGGTCATCCGGGCGGTAACCTGGACGATTTTGCACTTCCCGATTCAATTCTTGCCGAAACAAGTCCTGGATCATTTTACTCTCCAGATCGATGGATTTGCTGGGGGCTGAGGGGCTTTCTGCTGATAGATGTAGTTGCAGATTTTGACTTTCTGCCCATTTTTCTAGGGCTTCGACATTGGGGACAATCAAAGCACCAAGGCTGCGCTGGTCTTGTCCGACGAGCATAATCTGGTCAATGTAAGGCGATCGCAAACAAGCATCTTCAATTGGCTGCGGCTCGATGTTTTCTCCATTTGTCAAGACAATCGTATCCTTTGCCCTACCTGTGAGTACCAAATCATTTTGTGGTGTTACCCAACCCAAATCGCCGCTATTAAACCATCCTTCAGCATCAATTACTTTGGCTGTCGCTTCCGGATTTTGGTAATAGCCTTGCATGATTTGTGGACCTTTTAATAGTACCAAGCCTCGTTTTCCAGGTGGTAAAGGCACTCTGGTTTCAGGGTCAACAATTTTTACTTCTGTGCCGGGAATTGGCTGACCAGATGAACCACGCAAATTATGCCAAGGACGACGCGCATTAGTCACAGGAGAAGTTTCTGTTAAACCATAACCCTGTAAAAGTTCTACACCAATAATTTCAAAAAAGTTATCTATGTGCCTTGGTAGCGCCCCACCACCGGTAATAACTTGCTTGATGCGTCCTCCTGTTGCTTCTCGTACCTTGGCGTAAACTAGGCGTTCTCCCAGTGCGTGGAAAGGAAATAAGGCGGATTCTAGGATTTTCGCGGTGAATCGCTCGATACCTGAAGCATGAAGATGATCTAAACTCAACCCTTGGGCAATGCGTCGCGCTTTAATATATTTCTCACTAGTCCCCAGTAAAAAGTTAATCAGGCGTTGCTTTTTCGCTGGTTGTTCGCGAAACTGCTTTTGTACTCCTTCATAAATCGATTCCCACAGGCGGGGTACAGCTATCATGTAATGGGGTTTAAATTCTTTTAAATCCTGTTTAACGGAACGCAAGTTAGTATAAATTTGCGTACAACCTTGAGAAAGCAAGAAATACTCACCACTGCGTTCGTAGCTATGCCAAGAAGGCAGGATGCTGAGAATGATGTCTCCTGGTTGTGGTTGCACTACTGTACCCAGGGTTTTGACTTGGTGCAGCAAATTGCTATGAGAAAGCATTACACCCTTGGGTTTACCCGTAGTGCCAGATGTATAAATTAAAGTAGCTAAGGTATCGGCTTGTTGCTGAACCCGCATCAGAGTGTTATTAGCACCAATTTCTAACAACTGAGAAAAATTCAGTATCTTGGGGGTGGCTTCTGGTGATGGGGTTTCATCTGAAAGTAAGATAATTAGTTGAATTGGTAGCTCATGCAGCCGCTCTTGGAGTTTGTTGAGTGTGTTTAAATCTTGGACTACTAGCCCCGTGCTGCCACTATTAGCCATGATAAACAGCAATTCTTCTCTTTCGGCTTGGGCACTACGCACCGCATTGACTGCTCCAGCCGTCATCATGCCTTGATCGGCAATAAACCACCGAGGACTGTTGTCAGCAATTAAAGAAAGGCGATCGCCTGCTTTTACTCCTAATGCTTGCAACCCAGCTGCAAATTGTTTAATTTGCTCTGCTAGCTGGGCGTAAGTAATTACTACTTCTGGTGTCGCGTGGGGATTGTGAAGGGCAACAATATCACCAAATCGCTTTGCTGCCAATGGCCATATTTCTGGTAGCGAAACTACGTTGGTGTAATCTACCAAACGCTGTATTTCTTGGCTTTCTCGTTTTGTGATATTAGATAATAAAGAAGTCGCAGATTGGGTGTTTGTCATAACTCATTACCTAGGTGCAGTAAATTGCCTTTTTTACAGATTATTCTGTTATTACGCTATGGTACTTCTCTTCAATATCTAAGTAGCCTAATACGTAAACCATTTCACAGCTTCAACGGTTGTATTGATAAAAATTTATGTTAAAGTTAATTTATATAAACTAAAAGCAATAGATTACTGCATAGTCTGTTGCTTTAGTTGTGTTTGCCGTCAAAAACAGAGACCACCTATTTTCAACGGGGGTGACTACCTATAAATTTACTAGATGCCTTATTGTTGACCCTGCTCAATGCTGCTGCCTGCTTAGCATTGCCCAAATTGCTCTCTTTGATTCTGGCTCGTCAGCTTAAACCTACTCAACCGTTGTCAAAAGGTTTAACATCAGGAAAAGCCAGCATGGAAACTACTAGTTTTCCTTATTGTACAACTTACGTATTGACAGGTAGGCAATTCTGTAAGTTCAGTCCTCAATTCTGTTCCCAGTGTTCTCCAAATTCATAGACTGTCTGAAGGTACTAATCTCTGCATAATCCGTACCAATTTTGTGCTTATCCATCATTCAGAATAAGTACAGAAATCAGCAGATAGTCTTGCTTCTTAGGTACATTAAAAGTTGTGCAGATATTCAACCATCAGTAGTTCAGTCCGTCTGCAAATAATAAAGTCACCTATTACTTATTTACCATTACCAGAGAAAAAATTTATTACTTTAGTTAGATTATTAAATAAATTGCATTATAATGTAACATTATTTGTATTCCTTGAGTATAAGTAGCAATTGTAGATAGATTAATATATTTATTTGTCTTATCTATTCTCAAAGTTAATTAAAATTATCTATGTAATTGATAATCCAATTATGCTGCAAACTAAAAGATAATAAATACCAATTTTCACAAAGGAGATACTGTATATGACCTTGATGGATGGTCTATTGCTGACGCTGTTAAATACTGTTGTCTGCATCGCTCTACCCAAGTTGCTATCTATAATAACTACCAAACCCAAAAGTACTGAGCCATCGCAGCCTGCAATCAACTCCCAAGAGTCTAATGCTGAAATTCCTGGTGTTATGGATGCAGCTTAATGACTTGAGAAAGCAAGCTATCTGATGCAGGGCGATCGCTTGTGGAAGGCATGAGCATAAATGTACACAAAAAAAACTCATTCTTAACAAAACTTAAGTTAGGGAATCAAATTGAGGTAAATTTGTTCCCTAGGATTGACTTGTTGTTGACGCGATCGCCAATTAGCAATCGAATCCTCATCAGTAGCACGGTGCAAATAAAGTTTGTAGTCACAAATTAATAGACTTTTACTTTTTTTCTCTGCGCTTCTGCGGTTTAAAGATAATTTATATAACCACAGAGGCACGGAGAACACAGAGTAAAGAGATGGGGAATTTTTAATTTAAAGTGCTGGTACCAATGCTTTTAATACGAAAATCTTTTCAATCACATCTTCGACTACTTTATCTGGTGTAGAAGCACCAGAAGTCACTCCTACAATAATTTTGCCATTGGGTAGCCAGTTTTGAGCGATCGCGATTTCTCCATTTAATTGCCGATGTTCAATGGTGGTGGCTGATTTAATGCGCTCTACACAATCAATGTGATAGGAAGGGATTTTCTTTTCAGCAGCGATTTGTTGCAATTGAGCCGTATTTGATGAATTAAACCCACCAATTACTACCATTAAATCTACATTTTGTTCTACTAATTCCAACATGGCATCTTGCCGTTCTTGGGTAGCATCACAAATGGTGTTAAAACTTTGGAAATGCTGGTTTAATTCAGTTGTGCCATACTTCTGCATCAGAGTACGCTCAAACAACTTACCTATTTTCTCGGTTTCGCCTTTGAGCATTGTAGTTTGATTAGCAATCCCCACTCGTTCTAAGTCCTGATCAGGGTCAAATCCTGCCGAACAAGCTTTAGCGAATTTTTGTAAAAATTTTGCGCGATCGCCACCATGAAGAATGTAGTCTGCAACATATTGTGCTTCCTGTAAATTCAGCACAATGAGATATTTGCCAGCAAAGGAACTAGTCGCAACGGTTTCTTCATGCTTGTATTTACCGTGAATAATTGAGGTATAAGCAACTTTTTTGTGCTTTTCCACCGTATTCCAAACTTTAGATACCCAAGGACAAGTTGTATCGACAATTTTGCAACCTTGGTCATGCAGAATTTGCATTTCTTGCACGCTGGCACCAAAAGCGGGTAGGATGACTACATCTCCTGTTTCCACAACTGAAAAGTCTTTTTTACCAGCTGCCACAGGAATAAATCCGATTTGCATTTCCTGCATCCGTTGATTCACTGAGGGATTATGAATAATTTCGTTAGTAATCCAGATGCGTTCTGTGGGGAAATGCTGACGGGTTTCATAAGCCATGGCTACAGCACGTTCTACACCCCAGCAAAAACCAAAGGCTTGTGCTAGTCGGATAGTAACATCACCTCGCTCTAAAACGTAGTTGCGATCGCGAATTTCCTGGATCAAGCTACTTTGATACTCAGATTGCAACTGGGTAGTGACTTCTGCTTGGTGACCAAACCCCTTACGATTGTAATTTTCCGAATGTTGGAGTGTACGTTTAAAAGCTTTTGTATCCATTGGTTTTGCTATTTAAATCACTATTTCTTATTCTCTCGTGCTCGGACGCGTTTTTATTCAGCAATGGGAAAAGTTCAAGTAGAATTAGAATCGTCTTTGAAACTCTACTACTGCACGACTATCATCGTCTAAATTAGTTGAAGCACGCAAACGAATTTCGTCATTAATTCGATAATTCACACCCCACTGGAAGGGGTCGTTTGCTGTCAAAATTTTGATACTGGACACGGAAATTTTTGGAGAAATATCAACTCCCGCCTCCGCAGCCAATTCCAAACTAGAACTGCTCCTACCTGCTTCCGGATTATTGGAAATGATAGTAGGAAATACACGCAGTTCACTTAACCCAACGGCGCTACCAATCTGGTTAAAAGCCGCCTGAAAGTTGCTAAATACAGCTGAGCCGGCAATGTTAATCAGACCCAAGGTGCTGTCTCCACCACCCTGGTTACCGAGAAATCCACCACCTAACAAAGCGACAATTTCGGCGTCAGAGCGAGTCGGAGTGCTTGTTAGTTCCAAAGTTTCATTGATTTGACTGGCAAAACCTTGAACATTGGCTTCAACTCGAACACTCTCTAAAGCCGCTAACCCGGCGGTGTTTGTCCGGGCAAAATCACTACTTTGAACTACATCTAGTACCTTAGCAAATAGCCGAACATCTAATTCGGGGTCACGGGGTTGACTGGCTCTAAAAGTCGCGGTATGTTTGTACCCACGAGCCAGGTTAAACTGGGTAGTAAACAAATTCACGCCACCTTGTTCTAACCTGATGGTGCCATCGGGTATTGGCTCAGAAAAGGAGCCGTTAACTGTGAGGTTGCCGATTGCTCGAAAACTGAGAATAGGTGGACGGTTGATTTGGACGTTTTTACCGAGTTCTATCTCTAAATTATTAAATTTCGCTAAAGTATTGCCGTCATCAGGTTGGCTCTGCTTGTTAGTTGCAGAGGATGATAAACCAAGAGTGTTATTTGCAGGTTGATCTGGGTTGGCAGAATCTGCTAGCAGTACCTGACCATCAAATAAATTCACTTTACCGCCAATTTCTGGGTTTAGGGCAGAACCAGTAATTTGTAGATTGCCACTAACTCCTCCTTGGTAAAGTCCCTTGAGATTTAAAGCTAGCTCACCTATGTTAACAGTGAGGGGATTGTCAAGATTAGCTAGCCCGTTGTCAAAGATGGGAATTTCTCCCGCAGCTTTGACATCACCTCGGCTAAACCTACCCTCCAGATTTTCTACTAAAATTCGGTCAAAATCAAACTGGATTTTTCCGGTAACACTTCTGAGCTTGCCTGGCAACGCCTGAGCTGTAAAAGTAGCATTATTAACAGTGGCAATGCCATTGACCTGTGGCTTTTGTCTGGTACCTCGGACTGTAATGTCTACGTCTCCTTCACCCTGCTCAAAGGCTACCTGATTAGTCAACAGATTTAAAATTGCTAATCCCTCGTTTTTCACTTTCACATCCAGACTAATTTGATTGCTATCTGGTGCTACAGATGCAAAAGGTAACTGATAAGGAATACTACCAGTAATATTCACTGGTTCCGTTTCCACAACTGAGACGGTACTGCCAAAGTTCAGCCGTCCATCGGCATAACTGAAACTAGCTGTAGCTGATTCTACTGGTTGCTGATTCAATCTTCCTTCTGCGATTACCAACTCCCCTCTACCTTGGGGATTGGCAACACTACCGGCTAAAGCTGCTGTACCACTGAGATTCCCGGAAATTCCCACTGGGAAGTTAACAAAATTATTGAGTAACTCTAGAGGAAAATTATTGACTCGCAGCTGACCAGATTGATCATCGCCGCCAATGTTACCTCTAAAAGCGAGACGGCTATTTGCTAATTCAATCCGTAATGGAAGTAACTGTAAAACGCCATTTTCAAATCTGCCTTGGGCAATTATATTGTTGGCAGTATAAAAACGATTGGGTTCTTCCTGTTTACCCCAGGTAAAGTTTTGTCCATTCAAATCAAATTGCACTGATAGGCCGTTAGCTGTAGCAGTATTTACAGCAACTTCCCCGTTAAAAGTCCCTTGTAAATCGGCTAAATCTGGAATGGGATTAGAGTCCCGCCGTTCTTGTTCCTGTGCTGTTAGCAGTGCATTAATTTCATAAAAGCGCTTGAGTTGAGTTAACAAAGGCTGATTAGGTAACCCACGGGATTTGGTTGTGAGGTCTGCGGCTGTACCGTAGGTTGGTTCGGCTGCACCGCGTTGCAAATCTTGTAATTCAAATATCTGCGCTACTGTCAGCACATCTTGGATATTACCTTGGTTGACATTGAGTTTACCTTGTAGTTGCGGCCCTTGAGGGGTCTGACCAAAATTACCAGCAAAGGCGTAGCTACTGTTACCTTTGACAAATTCACTACTGGTGAGCGTGGCTTTACCATCACCGTAGCGGAACTGAGCCGCTAGACGATCGCCTGTAATTCGGCCAATTTCCGGAGATGCGATCGCTAAATTGCCGGTTGCGGCTAATGTCTGCTGATTTACCTGTAAATCTCCAGTTAACAAACCAGCTACTCGACCAGCACCCAAACGCAGATTTGGCGGCGGTGTCAAATTCAAGATTTGTAGGGGGAAGTTGGCAACTTTTACTGTCCAATCATTTCCTTGAGCTTGACCTGAGGCTAAGGCTTGTTGCCACTGGACTAAAAAGGATTGGGGACGATTTTGGGCATCTAAATTGAAGGCAAGGCGATCGCGATTACCTGTGATGTCTAAATTTAAACCTTGTCCCTGTGTTGACTGAATGTTTCCAGTTAACAACGGCTCAAAAGCTATGTCTTGGACAACCAAGTCTCGTAAACCGATTTTCCCTGTGACGTTGGGTAAGGGCAGATTACCTGTGATTTGTCCATCAAAATCTATATTACCCGCCACAGCTACCTGATTTGGCAGATTGATGGGTAACTGTTGCAAATTGTAATTCTGCGCTTGGACGTTGAGATTTAACCGAGTAATTTCCGGGATACCTGCAATGTCAGCGTTAGCAAATATATCACCACTAACATTTAATCCTGGGGCTATTGCTTGCTCAATGGCCAGCTTTTCCCCAGTCCAGGCGATCTCTGCATTCAAGGGTCGCTCAAGTCCAGGGATACCTTGGGATAACTGTACCTGTCCAGCCGCACGCACATCAGCTAATTTGGCAGATCCCAAGATCCCAGCCACCTGCACATTACCGCCAAACTCACCTTGTAACTGCTGATTGACCCGGTTTAATTCCACACCAGCTGCATCAACCATAGCCTGATAGCGGCCATTCGCGATTTGGATATTAGAGGCTGTAATTGTCCCCCCGGCAACATTTAACCGGGCTTGACCACTAGCTTGGATCGTTTCTGGTTGGAATGACTCAACTGATCCTGCCACATTTAATTGACTAGTTAACCCTCCCTGAAATTGTGGTGGGACTGTTACCAACTGCTGCACAGGTAAATTATTGGTCTGGACTTGGGCTTGATAGCGACCATTAGCTAGTTGGATATTAGCAGCTGTAATTGTCCCCCCGGCAACATTCACGCGGGCATCACCACTAGCTTGGATAGCTGCTGGCTGGAAGGATTCCACAGAACCTGCTACGTTAAACTGACCAGTTAACGCCCCTTGAAATTGTGGTGGTACAGCTGCTAACTGCTGCACAGCTACATTATTGGCGCGTAATTGTGCCTGATATACACCATCAGCTAATTGGATATTGGCGGCTGTTACAGTCCCACCACCGACATTTAGCCTGGCTTCACCAGTACCACGCAAAGTGTTCAGGGAAAAATTTTCTGTATTACCTGCTATTTGAAATGTACCTGCCAACGGCCCACCCAAAGCTGGAGGAGATTGTTTCAAGATGCGCCCTAGGCGGACATTATTAGCCACTAATTGAGCAGCAAAGTTTTTGTCTTGCAACTGGATATTAGAAACTGCAATAGTGCCGCCACCAATGTTAACTCCTGCATTTTCAGTGCGAATGCTGGCGATTTGAAATGGTTCGGCGCTACCTGCAAGCAGCAAACGCCCGTTGAATTCTGCCCCGGATAGTGAGATATTTTCTAGTTGATTTTGGTCTACAAAAGGTGCCAACCCTACACCAGAGGCTTGAGCCACCGCTTGCCAACGCCGATTAGCAAAACTACCAGCACCCCTGACCATACCACCGCCGACATTCAAAGCCACATTGCGGAAGGTGAGGGTACGATCTGCGGCGATGATGGTTTCACCAGTCCCCGGATAAGTTGCCCCTGGAGCTTGCCATTTTACTATAGTTTGGACATTGGTAGCGGGACCAGTGACTTGAGCTGTTGCTGAGAGAGTGCCAATTTGGATCGGGGGTGTTGTTTCGTAAATTTTGGCGACCGCATCCCCGGAAACATTTTTGGCTGCAAAATTTAAATCTAGTCGGGGAGTTTTCCCCAGGAGGATTTTACCAGCACCTGTAATTTCTCCACCAACTGCGGCTTTGCCTTGAATATCGCTCAAGGTAACTAAGTTAGCATTGGGAGAAAATGCAAATTTACTACTGATATTATTAAAATTAATTTGATCAATTTGGGCAGTTTTAATCGTGGCAACTGAGCCGGAAAGCACGGGTTTGGTGATGGGGCCGAGAATCTGCAAGTTGGCTTGTAATTGCCCGTTTACAGGTACAGGTGCGGTGATATTGAGAGTTTCTTGAGCATTGGCCACACTCACTGCATTTACACGCCCTGCCAACTTAAAGCCTGCTTCCGTGTCGATAATTCCCGTAGCCACCAGAGGAATTTTGCCGTAATTGCTAGCAACATTATTTAGCTGCACCTCAGTTCCCTGGAAACGGATATTACCTTGGGTATTGAGCAAAGCTTGGGGTACATTGGGAATTTGCAGCGTTACACTTTGCAAGTTAGCACTGCCAAATAACAAAGTTTGCTGTTCTGGTGCCAGTTGAATCTGCAAGTCGCCATTAACTGTACCCGCCTGTAAGTCAAAGGGTAACTTAATCAGGCGGGTAATTTTAGAAGCTAATAAATTTTGCGATCGCAGTTGTAAGTTTGATGCTAATGTTTTGGGGCGCACATCTCCCTGAATCGCAATATTACCCCCGCTATCTGCTTGTCCCCCCACTTCAAACTTAACTAACTGATTTTTTTCTAAAAGTTGGGCAGATCCATGCAGTTGCGAAAATGCTACTGGGGATGAGGGGGGTATAACTTCCTGATCTGCCCCTGCTTTCTCATATCTTCTTTGCGGTATCAACACCAACTTGCCATTGCGAAACCGGATTTTATCTAAATCAGTTTGAAGAGCGCCGCTTTCTCCCGGAGGGGCTATTTTAGTAGTAATCCAGTTTCCTTGATTGTCTTGTTCAATATAAATATCTGGGTTGACTAAGGTGACATCTAGCTTTAATTGGCGGTTAAAAATTAATCGTAATGGATCAAAACCCACTTCTACAGCATCAACTACTGCCCTGTCTGGATCTGTGGGTGTTGCGGGAATAGCTGAAGCCCCAAACTTGACTCCTGTGAGGGAAAAACCTATAACTTGTCCTAGGTTTACCGGACGGTTGAGGGTGTTGGTAATCCCGGTTTCTGCTAACGGTGTTAATTCATTTTGCACAAAAGACCATAACCGCCACACACCACCGACCATTCCCACTAGCAAAATTCCGCCCAAGGCAATACCGCCGCGCCTCAACACCAGCAATGACAGACGTTTGCGGGCGGAGGGCTGGGAGTGCTGCTCTTCTTTAGGAGATTTAGTCATATAATTTCTCTTTCCGCTAGTGTAGCTGGCATACTACTAAGCAATAACTGGCAAATATTATTTTGATGCTTATTCCAGGATACAAACCTATTTGAGATTTTGGGATCAGAGATTACTTAGATGATGATGGGGATACTTGGGCAAAGTTTGATTTTCTCCTGTTTGCTAGCTCAAGGTTATTGATGCTTGGCTAAAAATCTGCATAAAGTGAAAATTGTAGCTGTCTCTTTCCCAGAGGCACAGTCTAAAACTTTAATATAGATAGATTAAAAAACAAAGGGACAGATGATTACACCAATGCGCGTTTTTGTGTTGATTTTCAATGCTCACACAGAAAACGAGGGAATTCACTCAATTCGGGTGGGCGATGCCGAAGCGGCGCAGCCAGGGGCTGGACGCAACAAAATTCTCATGTTTGAGTCAGAAGATGATGCTCTGCGCTTTGCTCTGATGCTGGAAGCTCAGGATTTCCCTACACCTACAGTAGAAATGCTTGATGCTGAAGAAGTTAAGGGGTTTTGCGAAAGTGCTGGTTATGAATGGGAAATCGTCCCAGCAAACAGTGATTTAATTCTGCCCCCAGAAGTTAATGTCGAGGAAACTGACTGGCAAGCTGAAGCTGAAGAGGAGGATGACTTTCGTTCTCATCAAGTCCCACCAGCCGCACCAGAAATCTCTGATTCTGAACTAGAAAACATTCGTCGTAAACTGGAAGGCTTATTGTAAAGAGTGCTGAGTGCTTCTCTAAGTGCTGAGTGCTGAGTGCTTCTCTAAGTGCTGAGTGCTGAGTGCTTCTCTAAGTGCTGAGTGCTGAGTGCTGAGTGCTGAGTAAAAATACTAGCCCCTAATCCAGTTTCCAGTGCTTTTTTTCATAAGAGTTATTTATTAAATGGATGTAACGGATGTAGACAATGCAAAATTTGCAGGAACGTGGCTATCTTTTAACTGAGCAGGTAAATCCTCACAGCCTTAATTTAGACCAGCTTAATTCTGTAGAGTTGGTTGATTTGTTTAATAGTGAAGACCAAAAAGCAGTTGCGGCGGTGGCGGCGGCTAAAATTCAGTTAGTTGAAGCGATTGATTGCGCCGCCGAGCGTTTGCGCCAGGGAGGACGTTTATTTTATGTTGGTGCGGGAACGAGTGGTAGGTTAGGGGTATTAGACGCTGCTGAATGTCCACCTACTTTTTGTACTCCCCCGGAGTTGGTACAGGGAATTATTGCGGGTGGTGCTGGTGCATTAGTACGCAGTTCCGAAGATTTAGAAGATCGTAGCGAAGATGGTGAGATGGCGATCGCTCAACGACATATTACTCAATTAGATGTGGTAGTCGGGATTACTGCTGGCGGGACAACACCTTTTGTTCACGGGGCGCTGAACGCTGCTCGTCAACGGGGAGCCAGTACTATTTTTATTGCCTGCGTACCGATAGAACAAGTTAGCTTTGATGCGGATGTTGACATTCGTTTATTAACTGGGCCAGAAATCCTCGCTGGTTCAACTCGCTTAAAAGCTGGGACAGCTACAAAATTAGCTTTAAATATCCTTTCGACTGGAGTCATGATCAAGCTGGGCAAAGTTTACGGCAATCGCATGGTAGATGTAGCTGTGACTAATCTTAAGTTACGCGATCGCGCTTTGCGGATGTTGCAAGACCTCACAGGTTTAAGTCGAGAAGCTGCTGGTTTCTTATTAGAACGTAGTGGGAAGTGGGTCAAGTTGGCGTTATTGATGCACTGGACTGGTTTAGAAAAAGAGGCAGGTGAACAATTGCTTGCAGAACATCAAGGTAATCTCAGAACAGCAGTAGATAACTACAAAAATAACAAATAATAATTAAAAGTTTGTAGTGAGGACTAAAGTCCTCACTACGAGCCAACCTCACTATTTTTTGTATTGCTTCACATAGTTTATTAAAGAACTTACACTCATCACACATTCATATTCATGTTTTTTGATTTTGCGACTTAAACCTACCTGCAAGAAACTCTCGCTTTTTGAGATGCTTCGTTTTGCGTTTGGTAACTCGCTCTCGCCACATCCGGAAACTAGATTCCTTCATTTCCCGCCGCATTAAGGCAATTACCTGTTTTTCTTGTAGCCCAAACTGAGCCTCAATTACATCAAAAGGTGTTCTATCTTCCCAAGCCATTTCAATAATGCGATCAATAGTTGCAGAATCGATCTCTGGTAACTTCATTCCTTATACTTGTAATTTGTCAATTAGAGCTACATATATTTTACTTTTATTCTTGAAGCATTTGTAACGTAGTGGATGAAAAATGAATATACGCGTAATTAGCCTACAAAAGCAGGCTGTACTTCTGAGCTATTAGCTTGAGAATATTGGGAAATAAAGGCTAAAGTTAAAATCTAAAAAATCTTTGTTAGGACTTACGCAAAAGAACCACTCAAACTCTCATTCCTCCGTGTTACGCCATTTGCTACAACGCGGGGAACCCGCGCAACGCAATGGCTCCTCTGTGCCTCTGTGGTTCAATTTTCTGTAACCCGCGCGTAAGTCATGTTTGTTTGTAATTGATATCACAAAATAATAACTTGATAATGTTTTAAGTTGTACATTTAAAGTTTTTTGTATGTGCAATATATTAAAAATAGCAAAATAAAGTACATTGCTAAAATAAACTTTCGTTTTACAAAAGCAATTTTAAAAGTTTCTCTTAATTTTTTTGACAATTAGTAAAAAAATATTTAAGCTAAAAGATAGGTTTAATTAATCAAACAGAAAACAGCAATTTTGTTAGGTAAATTAAAAATCGCTGTCGTAGATTATCGGCATGAACAAATGAATTGAACTCAATCATTCACTATAAATAGTAACTTCGCTAATGTAGCTACAACCAAGTTGCCGCTTGAGTAACCGGATTTCGCCGCGCATAATTCAACAAATTCCGGTCAGGTGCAAAAAATTGTAGTGGTGTGAGTGGCTGTAAATCTTGACGACTGAGGTGCAATGGATATTTCCAGGAGAACACAATGCTTGAGTATCTTACATCTTTGAACGACCACAATTTGCCGTATCCAGATACGATGCATCCCATCATCGTCCACTTCGTAATCGCGATGGTTTTGTTTGCATTCTTCTGTGATGTACTAGGTTATTTTACTGGTAGAACTCATCTTTTTGAAGTGAGTTGGTGGAATATGTGTGTAGCGACGATCGCTATCTTCGTAGCGATTATTTTTGGTCAGTTTGAAGCTGGCTTAGCTCAACCTTATGACTTAGCTAAATCAGTGCTGAATGTGCATACACTAGTGGGCTGGTCGCTGTCGGGAATTATCGCCTCAATTACAGCTTGGCGCTATGTAATTCGTACCCGCAACCCTTACAAATTGCCGATTCATTATATGGTAGCGGGGCTACTTTTAACTGTGATTGTGGGTATGCAAGTATATCTCGGTGATGAACTTGTTTGGGTATATGGACTGCACACAGTACCAGTTGTTGAAGCAGTCAAGGAAGGTATCTTGCCATGAACTCGGAATTAATTGACCAATTGAACGTACAACTGGGCGCTAACGGCTTACCTTATTCCATTCCCATTCATCCCAACTTAGTCCACCTGACTTTGGGTCTGTTCATCATTGGGATTACCTTTGATATCGTTGGTACACTTTTCCCCTTCCAAAAATGGATGTTCAAATTTTTGGCAATTTCCGTTGAACGTGCCAACTTATTTGATGTGGGCTGGTACAACATGCTAGGTTCCACGGTGATTACTTTTTTCACCGTAGCCGCAGGCTTTTATGAAATGTTGCTAGCTACACCACCAGCTGATGTTAAAAGTGCCTGGGGAATGCAGGCAATGGAAACGATGATTTGGCATGGCATCGGTGGTGTATTCTTACTAGCACTGATTCTGGGTATGACCGTTTGGAGAGGATGGCAGCGCTTCGTTTGGAGTCAAGACGCAGACCAACAAGTGCAGTGGAGTTATCTAGCCATCGGCGTAGCAGTGATGTTAATCATGTACGTCCACGGCACATTAGGGGCGCAAATGGCCGCCGAGTTTGGTGTACACAACACCGCCGATACCCTACTGAGAATGGGTGCAGACCTGAACACAGTTCTCAAGTAGCAAAGTGCTGAGTGCCTTTTTGAGTGCTGAGTGCTGAGTGCCTTTTTGAGTGCTGAGTGCTGAGTGCCTTTTTGAGTGCTGAGTGCTGAGTGCTGAGTGCTGAGCGAAGTCGAAGGGGAGTGCTGAGTGCTGAGTGTTTAGCGAAGAATTCCTCTGTTCCCTATTCCCTATCCCCTATTCCCCATTCCCAATGAGTATGAAAGTCCAGAAGATTTTCAACATTTTAACCGTGTTTGCGGGAGCGATCGCAGTGACTGTGATCAGTCTCTGGATTGGTAAACAAGCTTATACCTGGCTTCCTCCCCAAGCAGCCGCAGAATCCCAACTGATTGATGATTTGATTAGTTTCTTAGTAACACTGGGAGCGTTCATCTTTTTGGGTGTGACTAGCACTCTCATGTATTCAATCATTTTTCATCGGGCAAAAGAAGGCGACTTGACCGACGGCCCTCACATTGAAGGTAATGTCACCTTGGAAGTTGTCTGGACAGCCATCCCTATTATGTTAGTGCTGTGGATTGCCGGCTATAGCTACCAAGTCTACGAGCAAATGGGGATTCAAGGGCCGATGGAACTTGTACATTTGCATAATCCCGTAGGTATGGAGTCGGCTTATGCAGCACCGATGGAAAACAAGGGGACATCTGTTGTCTCTCCATCAGAAAACATTGAAGTAGTAGCGAAACAATGGGCATGGGTCTTCCATTACCCTGAAAAAAATGTTACCAGTACCGAACTGCATTTACCAAGCGATCGCCGGGTACATTTAGCGCTGCAATCAGAAGATGTGCTCCATGGCTTCTATATTCCAGCATTTCGCCTCAAGCAGGATATTATCCCCAACCACACCATTGACTTTGAATTTACGCCCACCCGCGTCGGTCAATATCGCCTCACCGATTCTCAATATAGTGGTACATATTTTGCCACTATGCAAGCTAATGTAGTCGTCGAATCTCCAGAAGACTACCAGCAATGGCTAGCCCAAGCTGCCACCCAGAAACCAAGCCCAGCTAACAATCAGGCCGCCTCTGAATATGCCCAAGCATCTAGTCAATCAGTCAAAACTGGCTGGCCGACAGTTGCACCTGCGGCATCTCCTTTGGTCAATTATCCTGGTTAAAAGGAAACCGCGTGAAAAATATCGTACTTGTAGACATCAGTCACCATAATGAGAAACCAGGTGGCTGGAAACAATACTTCAGCTTTAGCACCGACCACAAGGTCATTGGTATTCAGTACCTTGTGACTTCATTTATCTTCTTTTTGGTCGGTGGCATCTTTGCAATGGTAATTCGGGGAGAACTCATTACACCCGAATCTGACTTAGTTGACCGCACCGTCTATAACGGTATGTTCACCATGCACGGCACCGTCATGTTGTTTTTGTGGACATTTCCCTCACTCGTTGGTTTTGCTAACTATCTCGTACCTCTAATGATTGGGGCGCGAGACATGGCATTTCCCCGCCTCAACGCCGTCGCCTTTTGGATGGTGCCAGTTGTGGGAATTCTGCTAATGGGCAGTTTCTTAGTCCCTGGTGGCCCAGCCCAAGCAGGTTGGTGGTCTTACCCACCAGTCAGTCTGCAAAACCCTACAGGTAACTTAATCAACGGTCAAGTGATCTGGTTGCTGGCAGTAGCCATATCCGGCGTATCCTCAATTATGGGGGCAGTTAACTTTGTTACCACCATTGTGAAAATGCGCACCCCAGGTATGGGCTTCTTTCGGATGCCTTTATTTGTTTGGGCAGTATTTAGCGCCCAAATTATCCAATTATTTGGATTACCTGCACTCACAGCAGGTGCTGTCATGCTGTTACTTGACCTGACAGCAGGGACGGCCTTTTTCAATCCCAGCCACGGTGGTAATCCAGTTCTCTTCCAACATTACTTCTGGTTTTACTCCCACCCTGCCGTTTACGTGATTATTTTGCCTATCTTCGGCATTTTCTCGGAAATATTCCCTGTCTATGCGCGCAAACCGTTATTTGGCTACAAAGTAGTTGCTATTTCTTCAATGTTAATTGCCGTAGTCAGTGGCATTGTCTGGGTACACCACATGTACGTCAGTGGTACACCCGGCTGGATGCGGTTAATTTTCATGCTGACAACTATGTTTGTCTCTGTACCCACAGGCATTAAAGTATTTGCTTGGGTAGCCACCATTTGGGGAGGTAAACTGCGACTGGACACAGCAATGCTGTTTTCCCTTGGTGCTTTGGTGATGTTTGTCTTCGCAGGTATCACAGGCATTATGCTTTCCTCAGTACCTGTAGATGTTCATGTTAACAACACCTACTTTGTAGTAGGACACTTCCATTACGTTCTTTTTGGCACAGTCACGATGGGCTTATATTCTGCCATCTACCACTGGTTCCCCAAAATGACCGGACGGATGTACTACGAAGGCTGGGGCAAATTACACTTTTGGTTAACATTTATTGGCACCAACCTTAACTTTCTCCCCATGCACCCCTTGGGACTACAAGGAATGTTACGCCGAGTTTCCTCCTACGCCCCAGAGTACGAATTTTGGAACATCATTGCTAGCCTGGGCGGCTTCATGTTGGGCATGTCCACCTTACCCTTCATCTTCAACATGGTAAGTTCTTGGCTGCAAGGAGAGAAAGCACCTGATAATCCCTGGCGCGCCATTGGACTAGAGTGGATGATTTCTTCACCACCCCCAGTGGAAAACTTTGAACAAATCCCCATCATCATCTCTGAACCCTACGGCTACGGCAAATCAGAACCCTTAACAGCCAATAACCCACGGGAAAACGCAGACTAGTTACCCCCCTCAGCGTTCCTCTGCGTTTAAACAAGGAGAATTTCTCACAATGGACAGTTCCATCAACTCATCTGAATTGCAATTACCGAGAGAACACGAACACGACGAAGAAGGCAACAAAATGTTCGGCTTCATCGTCTTCCTCCTCTCCGAAAGTGTCATCTTCCTGAGTTTTTTCGCCGGATATATCATCTACAAAACAACAACACCTAATTGGCTACCAGCAGGAGTTTCGGGACTAGAAATCAAAGAACCTGCAATCAACACAGTCATTCTTGTTTCCAGTAGCTTCGTCATTTACCTAGCAGAACGCGCCCTACAACGCCACAACTTGATGGGATTTCGTGTGTATCTCGCGGCAACAATGGCAATGGGTAGTTACTTTTTAGTAGGACAAGGTATTGAATGGAGTAACCTGACCTTTGGCTTTACCTCCGGGGTATACGGTGGAATGTTCTATTTATTAACTGGTTTCCACGGTTTACACGTCCTCACAGGTATTTTGTTGCAGTTGATTATTTTTGTCCGTTCTTTCTTCCCTGGTAACTACGAATCAGGTCACTTTGGCGTGAATGCGACCTCGTTATTTTGGCATTTCGTCGATGTCATCTGGATTGTTTTGTTTATCCTGATTTATCTTTGGCAATAAACTTTTGGGGATACCATACTCAGTGCTGAGTGCTGAGTAAGAAAAAGAGTACTCTGCACTCTCGCACTCAGTAAATGCCCTGCCTCTCGTGGGCGGTCTTTTAACTCAGCACTCTTCATTTAAGCGGGTCGTGTCCCCAATTCATTAAAGAGTAACGCCAACGGGTGTGTTCAATATCACCCGTTGGCTGCTGTGCTGAGTGGCGATGGACGTAACTATTAACTTTCTTCATATGCGATAGGTCATCATCGGTATAATCATGCTTGTGCAAAAGTTCGACGATACGCCGCCCGGACTTGTGACCAATTGATTCGTCATCTCCATCCTTTTGTCCCACTGCTTGGGACTCTTCTGTCTCTAGCCAAGACTCTATTTCCTGGGGTGTCATATTTACGACTTTGTGAAATTCGTCAATTACTGTTTTATTTTTATTACTCATATACACTCCGAGTTATCTTCTCAGGCAGCAATGTGGCTGTAGGTGATAGCGAACGAAGTCAATGCGTTGCTTTGGTTCTCACAGTTGTAGTTACTGGTGTGGCGCAGAGATTAAGAGTGGAAATTATTAATGTTTTATACATTATGTTTGTGTCTGTAAAGGCAGCCATCACTCTAGTGATAGAGAAAAACGGTGTTGTATATTTGCGGGATGATTTTGCTGGTTTTGTGAATAAGTTAAAATGCCTAGCCCACAAGAGTTTAATCTAATTTAAATATGCAAACTAAATATTTTTTTAGCTTACTGTCCTAGTCACAAAATCAAGCATTATGTAGAAGCGTTGAGTAAATTTGCGTAAGTAAATTTAGCTAATCTCTGTTCACTTGCAAGGTAAGCAATTTATACTGAATAGACCCTAACTATACAGCAAACGCTTGAATAATCTATGATTACACTGGAAGGGTATGAAGTCCTGACAGAACTGCACACCAGCCCCAATTCTCAGGTTTATCGAGGATATCGAGAGTTAAATCAACAACCAGTAGTACTGAAAGTCCTGCGGCAAGAATACCCACCCCCAGAAGCGATCGCTCGGTTTAAACTTGAATATGCTCTCACACGCCGCTTTCAAGCGCCTGGAATTATCCAAGCCTACGACTTGAAAAAATATCAAAACACTTTAGTGTTAATTTTAGAGGATTTTGGTGGGCAATCCCTGCGTGAATTACTCAATCAATCGCCTCTACCGCTACAGAATTTTTTGCAACTGGCTATACAAGTAGCAGCAGCTTTAGCAGAAATTCATCAGCAACAGATTATTCATAAAGACATTAATCCTGCCAATATTCTCCTTAATCCCACGACTCAACAAACGAAAATAATTGACTTTGGCATTGCGACTTTACTATCGCGGGAAAATCCCACTTTACGAAATCTGAATGTTTTGGAAGGAACTCTCGCTTATATTTCTCCTGAACAAACAGGACGGATGAATCGATCGCTTGATTATCGCACCGACTTTTATTCTTTGGGAGTCACTTTCTACGAACTGTTGACCCAGCAGTTACCTTTTAGGAGTGATGATCCTGTGGAATTGGTTCATAGCCACATTGCCAAACAAGCGATTCCGCCTGATCAAATTAATCCCCAAATTCCGCCAGCGCTTTCGCAAATTGTGATGAAGTTGCTAGAAAAGACAGCCGAGGCGCGTTATCAAAGTGCTTTTGGGTTGCAGACAGATTTACAGAAATGCCTGGAGATGTTCAATACTACAGGGCAAATTCCATTATTTGCACTAGGACAGCAGGATCACTCCGGTAGATTTCAAATTCCGCAAAAACTGTACGGACGAGAAGCGGAAGTAGCAAGCTTACTCGCAGCCTTTGAGCGAACCAGTCAAGGACAGAGCGAAGTAATGCTGATTGCTGGTTATTCTGGCATTGGCAAATCAGCCTTGGTACAAGAAATTTATAAACCAATTACCCAACAACGGGGATATTTTATTTCTGGGAAATTTGACCAGTTTCAACGTAACATTCCCTACAGTTCTTTAATCCAAGCCTTTCAAGCTTTAATTCGCCAACTGTTAACTACAAGTGAAGCAGAAATTACCACTTGGCGTGAAAAATTATTAAATGCTCTTGGTGTGAATGGTCAGGTAATCATCGACGTGATTGCAGAGGTGGAATTGATTATTGGGACTCAGCCACCTGTTGTAGAACTATCGCCCAAAGAAGCGCAAACTCGGTTTAATTTAGTCTTGCAAAACTTTATTCAGGTCTTTACCCAAAAGGAACATCCTTTAGTGATGTTTTTGGATGACCTGCAATGGGCGGATAGTGCATCACTCCAGCTAATTGAGTTGTTAATGAGTCAGGTAGACAGTCAATATCTGTTGTTGATTGGTGCTTATCGTGATCACGAAGTAGATAAAACCCATCCACTAAGGACAACGATCGCATCCTTAGAACAAATAGGGGCGGCTATTCACGAAATCACCTTAAAGCCCTTAGCATTGCCCCAAATTCAACAACTCCTCAGCGATACCCTTAACAATGAAGATTTAGCACAGCTTACTCCTTTAGCTGAACTGCTTCAGCAGAAGACCAATGGCAATCCCTTCTTCATGAATGAATTTCTCAAGTCGCTATATACAGAAGAATTATTACAGTTTAATTTCGCTCAACGGCAATGGCAGTGGCAACTGGCAAAAATCCAAGCAGCCCAGATTACTGATAATGTAGTCGAGTTGATGGCACTGAAAATTCAAAAGCTGCCAGTAGCCACCCAGGAAGCCTTAAAATTAGCCGCTTGTATTGGTAATTTATTTGATTTACATACTTTAGCGATCGCTAGCTCAAAATCACTTGCAGATGTCGCCGCCCAACTCTGGGAAGCCGTGCAAACAGGGCTAATTTTACCCCAAGGCAATGACTACCAACTCTTGCAAGTTGCTGATCAAGAAGTAGCTGCGAACTTAAAAAATTTGGATGTAGTCTACAAATTCCTGCACGATCGCGTCCAGCAAGCAGCCTATTCACTAATTTCTACTGACCAAAAACAGGCAGTACACTTGCAGATTGGGCAACTGTTATTACAAGGCATTACCCCTCAAAAGCAAGAAGAAAAGATTTTTGACATTGTTAACCAACTGAATTTCGGCATTGACTTAATTACAAATCCTCAACAACGCCAGGAACTAGCTCAGTTGAACTTAACAGCAGGTAACAAAGCCAAAGCCTCAGCAGCCTATCAGCCAGCCTTAGATTATCTGACAATGGGGATTAACTGCCTCACAGCTAACTGTTGGCAACAGCAGTATGAGTTAGCTTTGGCATTGCACACCGCCGCCGCCGAAGCTGCTTATCTGGGTGGAGACTTTGAGCGCATGGATGCACTCACAGAAGAAGTACTGCAAAAGACCCGCAGCACAATCGATCAGGTGCAGGTTTATGCCATCAAAATCCAAGCGGCGATCGCCCGCGATCAACTGTTGGCAGCTTCTCAACTCGGTCTGCAAGTAATGCAACTGCTGGGCATTCCCTTAGCTAACAACCCCGGTCAACCACAAATTATGCTGGGATTGTTAAAAACTAAACTGGCTTTGGTAGGTAAGCAGGTACACACCTTAGTTGAATTGCCAGAACTCAGCAATCCCACGAAATTAGCGGCAATTCGCATCCTGGCTAGTATCGCCTCGGCCACCTACCTAGCAGCCCCGAATGTTTTTCCTTTGACCGTTTTTAAACAGGTAGAACTATCCGCTAAATACGGCAATGCGGCGGAATCAGCCTTTGCCTACGCTACTTATGGCTTGATTCTCTGTGGCGTTGTTGGGGATTTGCAAGGGGGATATAAATTTGGTGAATTAGCTTTGAAACTGCTAGACCGTTTTAATGCCAAACACCTGCAAGCGAGAACTTTATTTGTAGTTAATTCCTTTGTCCGCCACTGGCAAGAACCACTGCAAAATACGATTCCTTCACTGCAAGCAGCATTTCAAGTTGGGCGGGATACAGGCGATACTGAGTATGCTGCATTTGCTGCCAATGTCTGCTCTATGCATTCCTATTTTTCTGGTCAAAATCTGGCTGAATTGGATGAATGTGTAGCTATTTACGGAGAGGCAATTCAGCAGTTTAAGAAAAAACCGATTTTTGTGCTCATTCAACTTTATCGCCAAGCAGTTGCAAATTTACAAGGAAAAAATGCTAATCCTTGTCAATTGGTGGGAGAATTTTATGATGCCACCGTTATGTTACCCCAGCATATCGAGAGTAATTATCGCACAGCTATTTTTTATGTTTATACTCATTACCTCACACTCAATTATTGGTTTGAAGATTATGCTACAGCTGTCAAGAATGCTGATTTAGCAATTCCTTATTTAGATGCAGTTGTGGCTTTATATATTGTGGGATGGTTCTACTTTTATGACTCTTTAGGACGACTAGCTTTAGCCTCAGTTGTCAGTGCAGCAGAACGGCAAAAACTACTCCAGCGAGTAGCAGCTAACCAGAAAAAATTGCAAGTATGGGCGAAATTTTCTCCTGTCAACTATACCCATAAATTAGCGCTGGTAGAAGCAGAATGGCATCGGGTACAGGGAAAATCTAGTCAAGCGATCGCCTGTTACGATCAAGCCATTGCCTTAGCTCAAAAAAACCAATATCTTAATGAAGCGGCTCTAGCCAATGAATTAACTGCCAAATTTTACTTGGCTGAAAACAAATTCAAGATTGCCCAAGTTTATCTGCAAGAAGCCCGCTATCTTTATTTACAGTGGGGCGCGATCGCCAAAGTTAAAGATTTAGAAGCCAAGTATCCCGAAATTTTAACGCGCAATCCAGACAAAGCTGTTAAATCAACTTTATCAACCACTAGTTCTAACCAGACCAGCATCACGAGTAGTAGTCATTCAGAATCATTAGATTTGGTGACAGTCATTAAAGCTTCTCAGACCCTTTCCGAAGAAATTCAGCTAGATAAACTTCTCTCTAACTTAATGCGAATTTTAATGGAAAATGCCGGGGCGCAACGGGGATTTTTGCTGTTGTCAACCAAAGGTAAATTTCTGATTGAAGCTCAGGGAACTGTTGGTGAAAATACTATTCAGGTGTTGGAATCACTCAGTATTGAAGATAACCAAATCCTTTCGAGAGCGATTATTAACTATGTGATTCGCACTAAAACCAATGTAGTCCTCAACGATGCCATCCACGAAGCAGTAGGAATTGGGGAATTTATCAAAGATCCCTACATTCGCCAATACCAACCGCGATCAATTCTGTGTACTCCCTTAATTAACCAAGGAAAGTTAGCCGGAATTTTGTATTTAGAAAATAACTTGACAACAGGAGCATTTACCCCTGATCGCTTGGAGTTGCTCAACCTACTTTCAGCACAAGCAGCAATTTCCATTGAAAATGCCCGTTTATACACAGATGTAGCCGCACTTAACAAAGCTTATGAGCGCTTTGTCCCTCGCCAATTTCTGCAATTTCTCAATAAACAAAGCATTATAGATGTGCAATTAGGCGATCAGGTGCAACGGGAAATGTCAGTTTTATTTACCGATATTCGCGCCTTTACCACCCTTTCAGAAAGCATGACCCCCGCCGAAAACTTCCGATTTATTAACGCCTATCTCAGTCGCATGGAGCCGATAATTATCGAAAACAATGGCTTTATCGACAAATATATTGGTGATGCCATCATGGCATTGTTTGCCGGAGATGCCGATGATGCGGTACAAGCGGGAATTGCCATGTTGCAAACCTTAGCAACCTACAATGAAGAACGCCAAGCCAGGGGCTACTTACCAATTCAAATTGGCATTGGCATTAATACTGGTTCGCTAATTTTAGGAACAGTTGGCGGGTTGAATCGCATGGATAGCACAGTGATTAGTGATGCGGTCAATTTAGCAGCACGCATCGAAGGATTAACTAAAACATTCAACACCCCACTCCTAATTACCGACCAAACTTTTGAGCGCTTACAAAATCGCGATCGCTATGGTATTCGTGTAGTCGGTCAGGTGAAGGTGAAGGGTAAGACGAATGCTGTAACTGTTCATGAAGTATTTGCAGCCGATCTTCCCCACATTATTGCAGGTAAAACAGCCACCTTAGAGTTATTTGCATCAGCATTAGCGTTTTACGAACAACAAGAATTCGCCACCGCAGCCGAGTGTTTTCAAGAGTGCTTGCAGCAAAACCCGTGGGATCAAGTCGCGCAGATGTATCTTGACCGTTGTCAGTCAGGGCAAGAAATAGCAGCAATTTTCACCGAGACAGTTAAGTTGTAAGGGATTTCCACCTTTGTGTCTTTGTGCCGTTGTGGTGCGAAAGTTATTTTTTACCACTAAGGCACTAAGACACCAAGAAGAATACATTACATAGTTAAAAATCCTGAAAAAGTTGATATTTGGGCATTTGAGGGCAAAAAATCAACTTCTCAATTAAAACCTAGTGTTATACCTGAGGCAAAACATCAAATCAGCTTGCAATGCCAGGGTATCAATAATGAATCGCGAAATTTCCGAACCCCGATTTCCAGAGGCAGCAATGACTGCCAGTCGTGAGGAACTATCGAATTTACCACTGAATATGGTCTATGGGCATGTACCGACAGATTTGTCTGGGCATATGTTCATCATTGCACCTGTAGGCACTGTCGCTTCTGGGGGCTTACCCAATCCCAATGGAACCCACATTTTTAACGGTGATGGGATGATTTACCGCTTGGACTGGCAAGCCGGACAGGTTACTGTCAAGACGAAACTGGCACGTACACCTTGCTACTATGCAGATCAGGCAACTTTTAAAAATCTTGCTTATCGCTCTCATCAATTTCGTGATCATGGTTTACTGCGTTTTTCCCCTTCCTTGGGCTTGCGAGATGAGGTAGATATTGCCTTTCTCGCCTTTAATACGGCTATAAACAGCCAAGAGCGATTAATGATTACCTATGATGCAGGCCGTCCCTACGAAATTGATACTAATAGCCTAGAGGTAGTGACCCCAGTAGGAGCCAACACCGAGTGGAAAGCCTTTCTACCTTTTTCCTATCCTTTCCCCCCGGTGTTGAGTACATCTCACCCGACCTTTGATGGTTATACCAACGAGGTGTTCTTAGTTAACTATGGGCGATCGCTAGGTAATTTTCTCGAAAGTGCGCGTTTCATTTATGACCTAGAACAATTGCCCCAGGAACTAGAGCAACTGCTAAGGGCGATCGCTCAACTTTTAGAGCACAATCCCTGGCAGATTCCCTTGAAAATGTTCTCGAAGTTGGCTCAAAGTTTCTGGCAACCGTTGATTAGCTGGATTGAGCATTGGTTAGGAACTGCCATGCCAGATTTTGTTTATCTGGTGCAGTGGGATGGTGTAGGTAAACTCCAGCGCTGGCAGTTAATGCTACCGGATGGTTCCCCGGTGCGAATTGAACAAAGTATCCATCAGTTGGCTGTTACCCAAGATTACGTGGTGTTGATGGACACTTCCCTAAAGATTGGCCCAGAACAAATCCTCAATAACCCAGTTCCCGATAGTTTAGAAACTGAGCGCCTCCTGCGGCTATTACTGACGCGATCGCAGCAACCCAATTCCCCCATTTACATCGTGCGTCGGGCTGACCTCAAGGCAGATGTAGATACTGTGGTAGTCCGCCCATCCTTAATTCCTTTAGAAACAGTACATTTTTTGACAAATTACGAAAACCCCGACGGTCAAATCACAATGCACGCAGCCCATCTCTGCGCCACAGATATCGCCGAATGGGTTCGCAAGTATGACATCTCAAAATTCGACGCTCCCAAATCTGCGCCTCTGTGGTTGGGAGGAATGCTGGCTAATGGGCAAATGGATGTAGGTCGTCTAGGTCGCTATCAAATAGACGGCGAGACAGGACAAGTCCTAGATGCCAAAGTCATTTATGATGCTCGCCGTCATTGGGGTATAGGGTTCTATGCTTACCAGGAAAAGCTGGCCTCTGGATTGCCTCCCAAGCGAATCGATAATATTTATTGGCAATCTCTCGGTTTTTGGCCAGAACTGCTGACTGAGTTTATTTACAACTTATACCAAGACTATCCCTACCGGGCTGTACCACTAAAAGAATTACTGCAACGACAAGAAGCATTCCACAATCGCCCTTCTTCTTTGTTCCGGTTAGATACAACCAAAATGGAAGTGGCAGATTTTTATGATGCACCCCCCGGTCACTTCATCAGTTCACCCCAGTTTGTACCGAGATTAAACGGTAATGGTAGTTCCACAGATGGCTATATCGTCTGTACGGTATTTGGGGGAAATAACAACGAAATTTGGATCTTTCAGGCTGATCAATTAGGGGCTGGCCCTATATGCAAGTTGAGCCATCCACAACTAAATTTTGGCTTCACAATGCATACTGCTTGGTTATCTGCGATCGCTCCTCGCACTGCTAGTTACGATATTCCCGTCCAACAAGACTATGAATTGCTACTTAACCAGCCAGCCATTCAGCAATTATTCACAGAAGCAGTTTATCCGCATTTTCAGTAGAAGACGTTGCGATCGCAGTACTTTCCAACCAATCCACATTACTATCTAAAAATCAACAGTGTATGACTAAACTACCTCAAGATGCACGAATTTGTATTGTCGGGGCGGGAGCAGCCGGTTTATCTACGGCTTACTTTTTGAAAAAGCAAGGCTACCGCAATGTAGTTGTGTTAGAAAAAGCTGGCCGGGTAGGGGGATTGTGCTGTTCTATTACCTACAATTCCCGTTCCTTTGACTTAGGTGCAAATTATCTCACCCCTGCCTACAAAGAAGTTTTGAAAATGGCCGAAGAAGTCGGCGCTTCACTTTACAGCGAAGGGCCAGGCCAAGTCTACAATCCTTTTAAATCTCAACCGGGACAACCTGCCTACACCTCAATTATGAATGCTGTTACTGAGGGAACTGACCCAGCAACATTTTTGGCAGCCGTTGGGCGCTTTTGGTGGGAGCGTCTTTGGCTAGAGCCAATTATTTCTGTTCCTGGATTTGCTGGTATCAGTCAACATCCCGAACTCACGCAACCTTTTTCCCAGTGGTTAGCACAGAAAGATTTGTCATGTCTAGAAACTCTGTTGGAAATTCCCATTACCACAATGGGCTATGGCTACTTAAATGAAATTCCCACCGCCTATGCCCTCAAATACATGACTCTAGAAACCTTTGGGACTTTAGTTACTTACGGTGCAGGTCTGCGCTGCGGTTGGCCTAAACGATTTACTGATGGTTTCCAACGCTTCTGGGAGCGTGTTGCTTGGGGGCTAAATGTGCGCTTGAATATTGACATCAAGGAAATTAAGCGTGGGGCAATTACGCGAGTGCGGTTCACTGAGCAAGAGCAGATTCTTGACCAGATTGTTACCCATGAAGAAGTTTTAGAATTTGACTATCTGGTTTTAGCTTGTCCATTGACGCTGGATGTCCTCAACACCTTTCTCGATTTGTCGCCAGCAGAGAAAGACCTATTTGAGCAAATCATTCTCAATCCCTACAGTTTGATTACGTATCTAATTCCTGATTTGCAAATGCCAACCCCAGTAACTAATGTCATTCCCGTAAATGCGGTGGGGAATCCCTGGTTTATTGCTCAACAGTTTGCTGAAAATGACCTGATTGCTTTCTACACTCGCCTAGACAGCCAGGGAAAAATCACTAAAACAGATGTTCTTCAAGGGATTCAAAAGACAGTAGAGAATTTGGGAGCGCAGGTAGATGATGGTTACTACACCTATGATGAGTGGCCTTACTTTCCTCACGTTACCTCAGAGGCCATGCAGGCGGGATTTTACGATCGCCTAGAAGCCATGCAAGGTCAACGCAAAACCTTCTACGTGGGAGGCTTATTGAATTTTGAATTAGTGGAAACAATTGTGGAGTATTCAAAAAGTTTAGTCGAGAAGAACTTCTAGCTTGTAGTCAGGACTTTAGTCCTGCTTTTCTCAGCACTAAAGTCCTTACCCCACAAGTAATACCATTTCACCAAAACTAAAAACCCTTGTAAAATCTGGCTTTCTTCATTTTGAATTGGTATTACTTCCTCCTCTCCAACTTATTAGGGGTCAGACCCCCTATGCACTAGATGCATCCTTTAAGAAGTCGGGGATCTTTTTATTCGTAAAATAGTTAAGACAAAGCCCTGACTTTCTACCACGCAGCACTCAGACATGGACTTATTGCGATCGCTACCACTTGGACTCTACCTAGAACAGCCGCAAACTTGGCTACACAAACTCGATCCACGAGTCAAGATTGCCTGGTTGATGAGCTTTTTAACTAGCTACACTTTTGCTAATAATGAATGGCGGATACTGCTGGTAGTATTATTAATTATTTTTACTTTAATAGCCAGAATTCCTCGGAGAGTGTGGCAGCAGCAAATGGGCTGGCTGTTAACTTTGTCATTTTTTGTATTAATTATTGCATCTATCAGTCCAGATGGGTTGGGGATCAGTTATCAGCCGCGCCTACCAGCGAGCGAACAAGTCTTGACTCAGCCAGCAAATACAGATAATGCCAACGTTGTTACAGAGTCAGCAGGTGGTAATAAGGACTATAGCTACATTTTGTTTCATCAAGGGCCAGTCAAAGTAACTCGCCGTTCTCTAGATTTGGCAGTACGCTTGAGTACAATCATATTTACCGTAATTTACAGCAGCAACCTATATCTCCTCACCACAGCACCCGAAGAAATCACTACCGCTATTGAAAGCTTGATGCAGCCTCTGCGAAGGTTTAAGATACCCGTAACTGAAATTACTCTGACTTTAACTTTGTCCTTGCGATTTATCCCCCTAGTCCTAGAAGAAGTGCAAAATTTAATTCGTTCTGTAATGACAAGGGCAATTAATTGGAAAAAACTGGGATTGAAAGGAGCAGTCAAAGTTTGGATGATAGTCGCAGAGAGATTATTAGAGAATCTACTACTACGAGCAGAACAAATGGCTAGTGCAATGATGGTGCGCGGCTTCACTAGCCCCAATGAACATCAAGTTAAATGGCACCAATTACGGCTAAAAGCAAAAGACTGGCTAGCGATCGCGATCTTAACCTTATTTTGGGGAGCAAGACTAGTTCTAGGTTAAAGTGCTGAGTGGGAATTTTTCTCCCCCAGCCATTTTGCTCCACAAAGCGATAATTGTGGCAATATGGAAAAAAGCCAGAGCAAACAGAAGTTATGAGAGTTGGCTTTTGCCTTTGGGCACTTCAAAGAGTATATCCCTTTGCCACTGGAAACTTCAAACATCAGGGTAAGAAATTTTCCTGGTTTCCAATGGCAGATGAGTATAAGTCATCAAGGCCAAATCGTCATTACTTATCTTGTGTCGTTCTACGTTGCTACTGCTAGCTTCATCTGCCTATATGCAACTAGATCAAGGTTTTCATAACCTGGTGAAAGGGGTGTATTATCGTCTGAATATTTGTACTTAACTGCGAAAAAAGATATATACTCCTACCTTGACTATTAAATGAACCCAGAAAACCTAGAAACTTACATAAATCATCCAACTTGGGGTTTGCTTTATAGGATCTGCATGGTTGACGAGAACCAGGATCTATTCACTACACTTTATGCCCAACGGTTATTTTTTTTGGTCACAAATGACATCAAAGGGATCAAATTTCAGTCTATAGGACGTACTGAAGCTAGAATGTTGTTGGAAAATCGCTTACGTACTCTGCGCCGCAGTGGTCAATCCCAGGAGTACGATCTACTTCAGAGTGTTTTCCAACGCACATTCCAATGACTAGTTCGATTAACGAACGTATTACCACTATTTGTGCCTCACTACCGCCTTCAGTACGGTTGATTGCTGTTAGCAAGACATTTCCGTCTGAGGTGATTCGGACGGCATATCACGCCGGAATTCGTGATTTTGGCGAAAATCGTATCCAAGAAGCTGCCAGTAAACAAGCCGAATTGCAAGACTTAGCGGATATTACCTGGCACTTTATTGGACATTTGCAAAGCAATAAAGCCAAAAAAGCCATTGAATTATTTGATTGGATTCATTCTGTAGACAATTTGAAGTTGGCACAGCGCTTAAATCAATTAGCGCAACAGCTAGAAGTTAGTCCTCATGTTTGCCTCCAAGTGAAAATTCTCCCTGATCCTCATAAGTCGGGTTGGAGTGTCCCCGAACTACTAACTGACTTACCCGCTCTCAATCAGTGTAAAAATTTACAAATTCAGGGTTTGATGACAATTCCCCCTGTGGGTTTAAATAATGCGGAAGTTATGAATGTATTTAAAAATACGCATGAATTAGCAGAAGAAATCCAAGAACAAAACTGGTCTCACATTAAAATGCAGGAACTGTCAATGGGGATGTCAGGCGACTACCAACTGGCTGTGCAAGCTGGTGCAACGATGGTAAGATTAGGAACCATCTTATTTGGTGAGCGCACTTAGGGTGTGAGTCGGCAATTTTTGGCTTGAGTATCAATAGTGCTGGGGATAGAATACAGAGATATTCGCACCATACTAGTATAATTTAATACATTAAAGTTGATGCTACGATCAACTGGCTATGAAAAAAATATGGTGTAAAGTTAACTTTATTTCCAACAATACTTAGGCTATAATCTTGACTCATTAATTGTCTCTAGGTTAATGTACAGGCGTTCCCTAAACGTCAGTTCATCAAACCAAGCTGTGATAGAGGCTACAAACAGCGATAAAATTACTAAGTTGTCCGCTCTTGTAGCTATCAAGTCAGGCTACATTAACTACTAGCCAAATCAATAAGGGTAACTTTTACCAGGAGCGTAAAAATGAACAACATATTTACCAAACTCCGAGACTTTGTAGGTCTCAATGAGCAGGTGGAATACGAGTACTACGAAGAAGAAGCCGATACAGATGCTGGTAACTACCAAAATCTGTATCAAGAAGAAAATTCTCAACCAGCAGCAGAAGCAACCGCTCAAAATCGACGCTGGCGGGAACCCATGACTACAATGGGTGATGATGTAGCAGCAGGATCAAAGTCTACGATGGGGAATGTGATTAATATGCCAGGAGCAATTAACGGTATTTCAGAAGTGTTAGTACTTGAACCTCGTACATTTGAAGAAATGCCCCAGGCAATTCAAGCACTACGCGAGCGCAAGTCTGTGGTCTTAAACTTGACTATTATGGACCCGGATCAAGCACAACGAGCAGTAGACTTTGTTGCAGGTGGAACTTACGCCTTGGACGGACATCAAGAGCGCATCGGAGAAAGCATCTTTTTGTTTACGCCCAGTTGCGTGCAAGTTAGCACCCAAGGTGGAGTTATTCATGAAGTCCCACAACCCCCAGCTCGTCCCTCACGTCCTGCAAGTAGCGCCACTCAAACCTGGAGTAACGACGTTAACCGGATGGTACAATAACGTTAAATTAGTCAAAAGTCCCAAGTCCCAAATTTTTGATTATTGTACGGGCGGGTTTAACAAGATATAGTGTTTAAGCATAGATTAAAGGGTTAAACCTGCTCTGATTGACTATTGACTATTAACTTAATGACTATTAAATTTGGCTTAATTGGTGGTGGGGTAATGGGCGAAGCACTATTATCCCGCCTTATTGTCCGGGGAATTTATCAACCATCAGAAGTTATAGTCAGTGAACCCCTACCTACACGCCAAAGTTTTTTGCGGCAGCAGTACGATGTGACTGTAACTACAGAAAATAGTTTAGTTTTTAAGCAAGCAAGCGAAGTAGTATTTTTAGCAGTAAAACCACAGGTATTCAGTGCGATCGCTCAAGAATTAGCAGATGTTCTCACCATAGAACTCACGCCTGTAGTAATTTCCATTTTGGCAGGAGTATCTTTAAGTCAATTAGAAGCGGCGTTTCCCCAGTTACCAGTAATTAGAGCCATGCCCAATACTCCAGCCACCGTAGGGGCAGGAATTACTGCTATGTGTTTAGGTGCATACACTAACGCCAAACACCACCAAATAGCACAACAAGTGTTTTCGGCAGTAGGGGAGGTTGTAGAAGTTTCCGAAATGCTCATGGATGCAGTCACAGGATTATCTGGTAGTGGCCCTGCTTACGTAGCCTTAATGGTGGAAGCATTAGCTGATGGGGGAGTAGCCGCAGGTTTACCCAGAAGCATAGCCAATCAACTAGCCCTGCAAACTGTCTTAGGAACAGCGAAACTGTTGCATGATCACAAAATGCACCCAGCCGAACTCAAAGACCGCGTTACCAGTCCCGGTGGTACGACAATTGCTGGGATCGCCCAACTAGAAAAGGCAGGATTTCGCTCAGCCTTAATTGAAGCAGTGAAAGTTGCCACATGGCGATCGCAGGAGTTGGGGAAGTGAGTGCTGAGTGCTGAGTGCTGAGTGCTGAGTGGGGAGATGAGGAAGTATTTTTGTTCTTGCCCCCTTGTCCCCATCCCCCCATTCCCCATCCCCCACTTCCTAATCCCTAACGAAGTTGACAAAATAGCCGTTAATATAGTAAACAGTCCGGTTGCAAATTTGATTGAGTGAATTATCCCGCACCGTCTCCAGAACTAGACTTAGGGTTAATATTTCCCTTTGAACTAGATCAGTTCCAAAAAGATGCGATCGCGTCCCTGAACGCTGGACGCTCAGTAGTCGTATGTGCGCCCACAGGTTCGGGCAAAACATTAGTAGGAGAATACGCCATTTATCGCGCTTTATCGCGAGGGAAACGGGTATTTTACACCACACCCCTAAAGGCGCTGTCAAATCAAAAATTACGTGATTTCCGCGAAAAATTCGGGTATGACCTCGTGGGACTGTTAACGGGAGATGCCTCCATTAACAGGGATGCACCAATTCTGGTGATGACTACAGAAATTTTCCGAAACATGCTCTATGGTACACCCATCGGGCAAGTCGGTATCTCATTAGTGGATGTTGAAGCGGTGGTACTGGATGAGTGCCACTATATGAACGATCGCCAAAGAGGAACAGTTTGGGAAGAATCAATTATCTATTGTCCTCGGGAGATTCAGTTGGTAGCCCTTTCAGCAACCGTTGCTAACAGCGATCAACTCACTGACTGGCTAAATCGGGTTCACGGCCCCACTGATTTAATTTACTCCGATTTCCGCCCAGTCCCCTTGGAGTTTCACTATTGCAATCCCAAAGGGCTATTTCCCCTACTAAACGATAGCAGAACCAAAATTAACCCCCGCTTGGCAAACCGAGGCAAAAGGCGGCAAGGAGACAGGGGTAAAGGTGGTAGACCCGAAGCCCCTAGCATAGCTTACACTCTCAGCCACCTACAGCAAAGAGATATGCTACCAGCGATTTACTTTATCTTCAGTCGCCGAGGATGTGATAAAGCGGTAGCAGAAGTAGGGGATTTATGGTTGGTAAATAATGACGAGTCGCAAATCTTACGGCGACAAATTGATGACTTTTTAGCCCGCAATCCTGAAGCCGGGCGTTCTGGACAAATCGCGCCGCTCTATAGAGGTATAGCTGCTCACCATGCCGGAATTTTACCTGCGTGGAAAGTACTAGTAGAAGAACTTTTTCAGCAAGGATTGATTAAAGTAGTCTTTGCCACCGAGACACTGGCAGCCGGAATTAATATGCCTGCCAGAACAACAGTAATTTCTACTCTTTCCAAACGGACTGACTCTGGACATCGCTTATTAAACGCTTCCGAATTTCTCCAGATGGCGGGACGAGCCGGCCGCCGGGGGATGGATTTACAAGGTCATGTAGTAACAGTACAAACCCCCTTTGAAGGAGCGAAAGAAGCGGCGTATTTGGCTACATCTCAACCAGACCCTTTGGTCAGCCAATTTACACCCAGCTATGGGATGGTACTGAATTTATTGCAAATCCATACTCTAGAACAAGCCAGAGAACTCATAGAACGCAGTTTCGGGCAGTATATGGCGACTTTGTATTTAAAACCAGAGTATGATGAGATTGCCGAACTGCAAACACAATTAGCTCAACTTCAAGCACAAATTGCCGCAGTTAACGAACATGAACTAGCAGTTTATGAAAAATTACGGCAACGTTTGAAAGTAGAACGCCAGTTATTAAAAACTCTACAAGAACAAGCGCAGGCAAACCGACAAGAAGAATTTGTGATGATGTTGAGCTTTGCCGTGTCGGGAACTCTGTTAAGTCTCAAGGGTAAAAACATCGCCGTTTCTGCACCGATAACAGCAGTATTAGTAGGTAAAACACCCGGTGCTGAAGCGCCTTATTTGGTATGTTTAGGGCAGGATAACCGTTGGTATGTGGTGACAACTAGTGATGTCGTCGATTTGTATGCTGAACTACCACGAGTGGACGTGCCACCGGAGATTATACCACCGCCAGAATTGCTTTTGAAACCAGGTCAATCACTCCGTGGTAATGAAGAAACATTTGCGATCGCCCAACGCATTCCTGAGCCACAAAGCTCATTATACATGCCGCCAGAAGTGGCAGAACAACTCAGTCGCGTTACCGCCGTCCAAGAACAATTAGAAGCTAATCCCATCCATCAATCAGGTAACGCTAGCAAGATTTTCAAACGCCGGGCGCGTTATGTGGAATTAGAAGCCGAACTGGAAGAGTTGCAATCGCAAGTAGAACAACACTCACAACGTCATTGGGAAGAATTTCTGAATTTAATTACCATATTGCAACAATTTGGCTGTTTGCATAACTTAGTCCCCACACAACTAGGGCAAATCGCCGCAGCTATTCGCGGAGAAAATGAATTATGGCTAGGTTTAGCACTGGCCAGTGGAGAATTGGACAATTTAGATCCGCACCATTTAGCCGCCGCCGCCGCCGCTTTGGTGGTCGAAACCCCACGCCCAGATAGTAGGGTACACTATGAACTCAGTCACGAAGTTGTCGATGCTTTGGCAAAATTGCGGGGAATTCGTCGCCAAATATTTCAACTGCAACGGCGGTATGGTGTAACTTTGCCCATCTGGTTGGAATTTGAGTTAATTGCCCTAGTGGAACTGTGGGCATTAGGAACACCGTGGATAGAACTGTGCAACAATACCAGCTTGGATGAAGGTGATGTAGTCAGAATTTTACGCCGGACATTGGACTTATTATCTCAGATTCCCCACGTTCCCCATTTGCCGCAATCCTTGCAGCGTAATGCTTATCGAGCTATGCAATTAATTGATAGATTCCCTGTGAATGAAGTAGTTGATTAATTGACACTTGAAGCGATCGCGATTCCTTGTTGCAAGTCTGAGGTAAGTTTTTTGTCATAGGCTAGTGCTTGTAATTGCTGATGTGCGTCTTCTACAGCTAGTTTTTTCAAAGACGCGATGATCTAGGCCCAGCATGGAGCAATACTATCCTAACTTATATGATTAAGGCGATAGCACTGTGAGATTATCAAAAATTAATGGATAGTCGATGAAAACCAACTATCCATGACAAATTAATTAGCCAGCTCACTGCACATTTAAGATGATGATATGCAATTGAAACGAAGGCATTCGGCAGAGGGCAGAGGGCATTCGGGAAGAATTTGATGGGGGATTCAAACCCCCACCAAATAAGTGCCACTGAATCACAGATTTCAGTGGGGGACTCAAACCCTTGCTCCCTCCGGTCGCGGCAGATAGCACGAGGTAGTATTCCTTCTGCCTCCTGCCTCCTGCCCTCTGCCTTTCTTGTTGATATTAGATATCTAAATCCGTGAAATTGAGTTTAGACCCATAGGTTTCAATAAATTCGCGTCTAGGTGCCACACGATCGCCCATTAAAATTGTGAAAATGCGATCGGCTTCTGCGGCGTCTTCAATTTCCACTTGTTTCATTTTGCGGGTTTCTGGGTTCATTGTGGTGTCCCAGAGTTGTTGTGGCATCATTTCACCCAAACCTTTGAAGCGTTGGATAGTGTAGTTGGCGTTACTAGGAAGCGTTCCTAGGTACTGTTGTAGTTCACGTTCGCTATAGCAGTACTCATGATTGCGTCCTCGTTCTACTTTGAATAGTGGGGGACAAGCAATATAGATGAAACCTTGTTCAATGAGCGCTCGCTGATACCGATAGAAAAAAGTTAACAACAGTGTCCGGATATGCGCGCCATCTACGTCAGCGTCAGTCATGATGACTATGCGGTGATAGCGCAGTTGGGAGGAATCGAATTCGTCACCTTTTACGCCCAAACCCAGGGCTGTAATTAACGATTGGACTTCGTTATTTTTGTAGATTTTGGCATCGTCTGTTTTTTCGATGTTGAGGATCTTACCACGTAGAGGCAGGATAGCTTGGGTGCGGCGATCGCGTCCTTGTTTGGCGCTACCACCTGCTGAGTCCCCTTCCACGATGAAGATTTCTGATTCGCTGGGGTCACGAGAACTGCAATCTGCTAATTTACCTGGTAATGGCGAAGATTCTAAAACAGATTTGCGTCGCACTAACTCCCGCGCATGACGGGCGGCTTCTGCGGCTTTAAAAGCTTGGATGGCTTTATCTAAAATCGAGTCGGCGATACCAGGATGAAATTCTAAGTACTCAGTCAGCACTTCTCCTACTAAGGAATCAACAATACCCCGGACTTCGGTGTTACCGAGTTTGGTTTTGGTTTGTCCTTCAAATTCTGGGTCGGGGACTTTAACGGAAATTACTGCTGTTAAACCTTCGCGGACGTGTTCGCCACTGAGGTTAGATTCATTTTCTTTGATTTTATTGCGCTTACGGGCGATCGCATTTAATGTGCGAGTCAGAACCGCCTTCAAACCTTCTAAGTGTGTACCACCATCAACGGTACGAATATTATTGGCAAAACCCAGCACATTATCTGTGTAAGCGTCAGTACACCACTGCAAAGAAACTTCTACTTGTACATTATTGCGTTCCCCTTGCACATAAATAATTTCTTCGTGCAGTGGTTGCTTCTCGCGGTTCATGTAAGCAATATATTCTTTGATGCCACCCTTATACTCGTAGGTTTCTATCCTGGGTACATCGCTTTTAAGAAGTTCTAGCCGATGGTCGCTAAAGGTAATTTTGACACCTGCATTTAGATACGCCAACTCCCGCAGGCGACCCGATAAAGTGATGTAATCAAACTCAATGCTATTAGTAAAGATTTGAGTATCTGGCTTAAACCTGACAGAAGTTCCGGTTCTCCCCTCTTTTTCAGGCTTGACTTGCAGTTCGGTAACTGGTAAACCTCGTTCATAACGCTGGACATGAACCTTCTTATCTCGCCAAACTGTCACTTCCACCATTTCCGACAGGGCGTTAACCACAGAAATACCAACCCCGTGCAATCCTCCAGAAACCTTGTAGCCACCACCGCCAAACTTACCTCCGGCGTGCAGTACGGTTAACACAGTTTCTAAAGCCGATTTCCCCGTTCGCGAGTGGGTATCGGTAGGAATACCCCGACCATCATCTGTTACAGTCACGGAACCATCAGCATTGATATCCACTTCTATATGGGTACAGTGACCCGCCAAAGCTTCATCAATAGAGTTATCTACCACCTCGTAAACTAAATGGTGAAGTCCTCGCGGCCCGGTAGTACCGATGTACATCCCTGGTCGTTTGCGGACGGCTTCCAGACCTTCCAGAACTTGAATCTGATCGGCACTGTAACTGCTCGTCATGAAAATTCTCCTGATGCGTGGGTTTGAACTCGCCCAAAAACAAAAAAGTCAAAACACACCAAAATTCTAACACAAAAGGCTTACTGGCGACTGTAGGGCAATTTTGTGAGAAGTTTATATAGGGGATGTATCCCTATGAGTTTGCTGAATCGATTGCCTGAATATTTCAAATTTCCTAGATTGGTTGTGTACTATATTCAGTTTTGTGTAAGAGAACCGAAGAGCGAGGAAGAGGAAAGTTCAATTAAACAACACAATTTGATCAAATTTTTGTCATAAAAATTAACTTGATGCCAGGGCTGAAACTGCCTATCTTCAAAAATCCGAGAAAAACTTCAAGATTTTATCACAAAAGCTTTATGGGGGAGTGCTGACAGGTGTAGGTTTTTTACAATCAAGAGGAGTTAAAGCAAAAGAAATCGTCAACAGGAGTAGAAGGAAAATAACTCCAGCGATGAAGATGAATAGGAAGATGGTTGAGTAAATCAGCCACTAAGGTCAGCAATCTCAAGACAAAACAAGAGAGGTTAGGTAAGATGGTCAAAATAGTTGCTCGTAAATTTGTAGGTAGAGAAAACGTTTATGACATTGGGGTAGAACGTGACCATAATTTTGCCATTAAAAATGGTTTGATAGCCTCCAATTGTTTCAATAAATCTCATTCAACTGCTTATGGATATGTTACTTATCAAACTGCATATTTGAAAGCTAATTATCCATTAGAGTATATGGCGGCGCTGCTGACTGCTAACAGTGGCGATACAGATAAAGTGCAGAAATATATTAATAACTGCACGAGCATGGGTATTCCCATAGATCCGCCTGATATTAATCGCTCTGGGCTGGATTTTACACCTGCGGCTGGAAAGATTTTATTTGGATTTTCAGCTGTGCGGAACGTGGGGCAAAATGCGATCGCCTGTATTCTGGAAGCTAGAAGTGAGGGCGGAGAGTTTAAATCACTCGCTGATTTTTGCGATCGCGTGGATCTGCGCGCTGTTAATCGCCGGACTTTGGAATCACTGATTTACTGTGGTGCCTTTGACAAAATTGAATCCAACCGCCAACAATTAATCCGTGATTTAGAACTAGTTTACGATTGGGCGCAGTCCCGTGCCAAAGATAGGGCTAGCGGCCAAGGAAATCTGTTTGATTTGTTAGGTGGTAGTTTTGCAAATACTAATAATAAAACAGCGAGTAATGCCTTTGCAGCTGTTCCCAAAGCTGAACCTGTGATGGATTTTCCCCCACAGGAAAAATTACGCATGGAAAAAGAATTGCTGGGTTTTTATGTATCAGATCATCCATTAAAATCTTTAAGACCAATAGCATCACTACTGACTCCAATTAACCTTTCACAACTCAACGAACAAAGAGAAGATACAAAAGTTTGTGTGGTGATCATGCTAAATAATGTCAAAAAAGTGATGACTAAAAAAGGTGATCCGATGGCTATTTTACAAATAGAAGATTTAACTGCACAATCGGAAGCTATTGTTTTTCCTAAAACTTACGAACGCATTAGTTTTCTACTCCAAGTCGATGTGAGATTGATTATTTGGGGTAAAGTAGACCGAAGAGATGAACAAACTCAATTGATTGTTGAAGATGCCGAACCAGTAGAAACAGTGCAAATGGTAATGGTAGAACTAAATCCTCAACAAGCAGCCGACATCGAAGAACTACATCGCTTAAAAACAATTTTGCAAGAACAGTCAGGTGATAAAGAAAAGGCAAAAATGCCAGTGATCGGAATTGTCCAAGCTGAAAATTCCCGCAAGTTAGTTCGCTTAGGTTGGCAATTTTGTGTGCAAGACTCTCGCATCACAGTTCAAGCTTTGCAAAATGCCAGGTTTACTGCTCATCTCAAACCGCTAATTGGTGGTTAATCGCAAAACCTGTCTCTCTTTACGATTATGCTATCAGTATATTACCTGATTAATTCTGGAGTTCAATCGTTGTTTTAGTTACTTATGCGGTTGGAGATTTACAGATTCACATAGTATCTTTTTATGCTATGAGGACTGAAGTGATCGCCGGGAGTAGGAGCTAAAACTTAATGATTGCCAATGATTTATATAAATTTGTTTCTTATTGTAAGAAAATTCAACCCCAAAGCCAGGAAGATATTCAACAATTTTTTGAAGGGGTGATCGTATTTCCTTACGACAAAGAACTTTTATTACAAGCTTATTTATTTTTACATATTAAAGATTTATTTCCTTCATGCTGTGAATTACTTTTATTTGAAAAGTCGCCAATTTCAGATTATACAGATTTAGGTAAGTGTGATTTTGTCTATCTCACATTTCAAGGTAATTTGTTTTTAATCGAAACTAAATTTATTGATACAGAGGCAAAAGGAGCAACAGAGAGAAAAAGAAGAAATAAGCATAGGAACAAGGTATTTGAGCAGGTGATTACTTTAAAAAATAGATTTAGTCAATATTGGGATATTAGACTTGAACAATTAGAGTGTGGTGTGTTTACAACAGATCCGGAAGTTGCCTGGCGAGGAAATGGTGTTAATGTCGTAACTAAATCTATTTCTATAGAATATCTGGAAAGATGGCGAAGAAGTTATAAAAAAAGTAACTAATTTGGCAACAAGATTATATTTTAAAAGCTTGTCTTAGATGAATGGTGAATCTGAAAGTCATTGTAATTGATTAGCTTGAGAAACTTTTTCATCAGTCACAACAAAATTATATAAAGTATCAGCTATTTTTTTAATGAAACTCGCTGTAGGAACAGCTAATAGTAAACCCAAAAATCCGCCAATTTTGACGCCAATGAGGATCGAGATCACTACGATCGCCGGATTAAGTCCAGTAATGCCACCAATCAAGCGAGGAGCAACAACATTGTCGTTAATTTGAATAAGAATTAAAGCTGTTACAAAGACCTTAATTCCTAACCAGATGTTTTGAGAGGCCAGTAACAAACTCACCAGGGTTGTACTAAGTGTACCTCCAAAGGGAATAATACTGGCGATGCCAATGCCTAGACCAAATAGCAAGCCAAAAGGTACTTGCAAAACCTCAAATGTCAGTGATAAAACAATACTCAAAATCAATGCAATGATTGCTTGTCCGGCAAAATAGCCTTGAAAACTTTGTTGGAGTGAAGTTTGAATTCGGGTACTCCATTTTGCAGGAAACCAGTTAAATATTCCGTCCCAGAGCTTTTTGCCGTTGAGAACCAGAAGAATCGTCAGTACTACCGTCACTAAAAAATTTACTGCAATATTAATAGTATCGAGTGTGAGGTTAATAATTCGACTGGTTAAGGACTGTAAGGTAGCCGAAATTTGGTTTGTTAGCTGAATGGTGAGTCCACTTAAATCAATGGGTAAATTTTGTAGTATGGTTTGGTCATCTAGAGTTTGCAGTTGTTTTCTGCCTTTTTCAATCCAAACAGGTAAGCGATCGCCAAACTCAATCAGCTGTTGAAATACCACAGGCCCCAAAAACAAACCAATTACAGTTAACAGCGCCAGTGCGAACAGCAAGACAAGTGCGATCGCCCAAGTCCGTGTCATCCCGCGCTGTTCGAGAAAAATAATCGGGTAGTCTAGCAAGAAAGCAGCAAGGCTGGCTGTTAATACGATGCTGGGAATAGGCTGCAAGTATTGCCACAGCAGAAAAATTAACCAAATATTCAGAAAAATTACGGGAAACGCAATTCCGAAGTTGAGCCAACGGGGGAGTTTTTGACTAGAGAACATAACAAGCGTTGCTCATAAAAATCCAACATTATTCAGGAAGTTTAGACCAAATTGTGTCCAGATGACCCCCTTTAGACCTTCTCCTTTGCTGGCTTGGCGATACCCTGCCTAGCTAAACTAGCCTCAAGTTCCTGAATAAATTTCATATCTTCTGCTAACAGTGGCGGGTTGGTTCCCGATAAGTCCTGGTCTAGCGTAGGCTGCTTTTCCAGAAAACTGAATGCTTGGCGAAATTGACGGGGACTAGCCTCAATTGGTGAATCAAAGTGACAGGCGATAATTTGACGAAAATCCCAATTTGCCACTTTATCAGCCCAGTCGAGTACTTGTCTGGGAGCTTGGGGTAAAATGAGGATTTGTAAAATTGGTGCTACAAACGGACGGCCATTTCCGCGTAAAACAGCAAATGACTGCTGCCAATTCTCTTGCCAACGGAACGGAAATAAACCAAAATAAGCCTTTGGCGATCGCTGTGGAGCTTTCAAAGCATCGCGAAACATCTGACCCAAACTAGGCATCTCCAGCGCACTAGGACGAAAGTAAATCGCAAACAGCGAAATACGTTGCCATCCCTGGCGACGGTTTACTTGATTATCTACAATTACCTCAGAGGCATTGTTCCTAGCATGAAACAGCAAGGGGTAGGGATCTAACTGGTTGATTGCAGGTGGATCTTCTGGCACAGATAGTATGGAGTCAGTCAGCAGCAGAGTGTGCGATCGCTTGTGGAAAAATGCCACTTCTACAAAAGATCCCCTACCCAAATTGATATCCAGCACCTTATAGTCGAACTCATCAGCAAAAGGTGTTTGGCTACTGTCTTCTGAAAGCACCTGAGTACGTTTAGGAGGAAAACCCAGCCAACTTAAAGGCAGGTTTACAGGGAAACTCCACTGATGGGGGGCAATAAATACCTGTGCTTGTGGAAAGCGTCTAGCGAAGGGGCCGACAAAGACCTTATGTTCTAGACCAGAACTAGTTGGCAGAATAATATACTTAAGGTCGCCATGCTTTGTCACTAACTCGTTAACCAAGCGGACACACTCAATAGTGGGAGCAACTGGCGCATAGATAAGAAGACCGCCTGCTTCTAGCTTGACGACAGTCATCCGAATCGGCACAACAGTGTAGAGGATACCGTGTAGCTGATCGAATGTCCAGATAGTATCCTTGACTATTTCCAAGCAAATTGTCCGCCGCTTACCGTAGGGATAGAGTGGTAACACAGGCCAAAATTGCCATGACCAATCTTGTGGATTGGTACTCAGTTGCATCCATTGCTGTGGCTCATTTCCCTGTGCGTTCATCGTTCAAAATACCTACCTTGCCACTTGCAGTTGTTCGGGCTTGGTCAACATCTTACTGCGGTTCATCTAAAATCTGAGGTTCAAAGGATGCTAAACATTTTTCAATTTCAGCATCACGATAACGAGAAGTTCGACCAGCAATTGAACGTAAAGCCCAGAAATAAGAATTTCTTACCACCGAACCGCCTTTTTTAAATTTTGGTAAGTCCTCATGGTGCAAAAACAGCACTGTATTTTCAATACTGGCTCTCATATCAGCTATTGTATATTGCTTGGGAGCATCCTGGTTTGGCAAATTTACCAATATAATTAGCTCAATCGTGTAGCACACGCATTCTACTACTCCACCAGGTTAATTTTGATAGGTTAATCAACCTTTAAATTTTTCTTTTTTCCCTTTTCCTTTGTGTACTTTGCGGTTCATTCTTTCACCCATCAAATTTAGTTTGGCAGAGTACTAGACACGCTACTACAAATTTGAGGTTAAACCTACACGAAATGTCAACCCAGGACTATAGATACGATTAACTCGCTCGTATTGCTCACCTAGTAAATTTTCTAAATAAACTGTCAGACCTAAATTGCTAGTTAAAGGTATACGACCACTCAAATCTAAGTTTAAGAAAGAAGGTGCAAAATCTCTATTACTTTCACCAGGGTTATTAAATAAGGCTCTACGCGTGCCACTGTTATAGGTAACATATAAGTTAGCTTGCCAACCTGAATTTTGATAACCTATACCAGTTTGCATGACAGAATAAGGAATTAAACCCAACTGTAACCCTCTTTCTACTCCCGTTTTTATTTGAGCATCTGTATAAGTATAATTGAGGAAAGTTGACCAACCATCGGCAATTTGTAATTGCAATGCTGCCTCTAAACCATTAGTATTTACTAACCCAATATTTTCCCATCTTCCGGCTATAATTCCTAAGCGATTATCCAAACTACTACCGAAGTAAGTAAACTGTCCAATCAAATTATTAGCTAGTTTGACATCTACTCCCGCAGTCCATGATGAACCAGTTTCTGGTCTTAAATCGGGGTTTGGTTCCCAACCGTGAACTGTATCATAAACATATAATTGATCTAACCCAGGATTGCGCTGTCCTCCTGCCCAACTTCCACGGAAGGCTACTGTTGGTGTGAGGGCATAACGTAACCCAGCACTAGGATTGAGATAATTGCCAAACTGCCCATCAAAGCTTTGTCTTAGCCCTAAATCTATCTGAAAATTATTACTAATGTTTAAAGTATTAACAGCAAACAATGCTGTATTTAATACATTTCTATTTTCAGTGCCGTTATTAGCAATTCTATCAGGTCTAGTACTGATAGTATCGCCGTTTAAGTTAGTATTTTTTAAATCTAATCCCCAACGCAATTTATTGTGAGGTGTTAATTTCCAATCATGATCTATTCTGGCTGTGAGTTGTTGTGTGTCTAAAACTCCTGTGCGGTTAAATTCCTGTCCGGCAAAAACTGTAGGTCCATAAGTGCTGAAATAATCTTGGTTATAGCCAAGTGTGGTTGTGAGATTTGAATTTTCCCCTTCACTCAATCGAGTTTTCCAAGATAAGCCAACGTTGAAGCCATCATGGTCTAATCTATCTCTTTGTAGAGGGAATCCGAAATAAATTAAACCTCTACGACTGCTAAGTTTTTTAACATCTAAACTCAAAGAATTTTTACTATCTAAATCTAAAGCAATACTGCCAAAGTAGGTACTGGTAGCTGTGTCTGCATTCGATAAAAAGCCTTGAGCATCACGATTGGCTGCACCAACGGGAACACGGTAACGATTATCTATAAAGAATCTTTCAAAACTGAAGTTATACCGAGCATCGCCAACCGAGCCACCATAGCTTACTTGTTGATTATTTAAGCTCAATGAGCCAAATTCTACACTACCAGTCAATTTAGGTTGACCATAACCTTCTTTGGTGATGATATTCACAACTCCCCCAAAGGCTGATGAACCATACAAAGCGGAAGTTACACCGCTATATAATTCCACTCGTTCAATGGCCTCTACAGGAATACTATTTAAATCGGTTCCACCATGATAAGTGTTGACATTATTATTAATTGGTCTGCCATTAATGAGAAAGACAGACTGATTAATTGAGGCTCCCCGGTAGTATGTACCTGTGTGAATATCTGCACCATGACCTACATCATTGATGGCAAAACCAGGCATTCTTTTTAAGACATCAGCGACACTTGTAGCACCCTGCTTTTTAATTTCTTCTTGATCAACTACATAAACAGGCGTAGACTCAGGCAAAGGGTCTTTTTCTCCCACCACTTCTATAAAAATGTCTGCATCATCGTTGGGAGTTGATTCTATTTCCGGCTGAGTTTCTGGGTTAACTTCAATTGGTATAGATTGTTGAGTTAATAATTCAGCATTAGTGGCAGGTAACTCGATTTCATTTAAGTTAAAAATGATTGAATTTCCCTGCTTTATCTCAGCAGCTAAAGCAGGAAAAGCTATCAGTGAGCTAGGTAAAGCAACTGCAATAAAAAAAAAGACTTATTCACGTTTTTTTCTCACACCAAGTAAAAACAGTAACCAAATGCTATTTTCTAGTTACTGCTAATAGGTGTCAAAAGACAAGCTGTCATAGTTCCGTTAGGCGATCGCGGTGACAAATTCTAATTGTTGGCGCAGACTCTTGAGTAAATCTAAAGTTTTTTCGTAGGCAACTGTCTTTCCTTGGTTACCAAAGTACTCAGATGCTTGTTTTAAGTCCGCGATCGCTCCTTGATGGTATCCTAGGCGATATTGAGCCATTCCTCGGTTAACGTAAGCCTGAGCATTACTAGGGTCAAGTTTAATAACTTGAGAAAAATCGCGGACTGCACCAAAATTATCGCCATTTGTGCCGCTAGCACAGCCTCTGTTAAAGTAAGCTCGATAACCCTGCGGATTAAAACGAATTGCCAAATTAAAATCGAGCATAGCTGCTGGAAAGTCTTGCAAGACTAAATGAGCTAAACCTCTGTCATTGTAGATATCCCCCAAAAATACACTAGCTGTTTGGGGAATTTGAGTTAGAGCTAAATTATAATCGATGATCGCCTGTGAATAATTCTCTTGACCGGCATGGGCTAGACCTCGGTTGTAGTAAGCTCGAAAATCATCAGGCTTGAGGGCGATCGCTTGGTTATAATCTGCAATGGCTGCTGGATCATCCCCTTGTCTGTAGTATGCTAATCCCCGAAGCAAATAAGTTTCAAATTTCTTACGGGCTAAATTTTTGGCTTGAGTACAATCTGCATTAGCGAAACTCGTCCGCAGGCGGCCCGCTTGGTGGTAATCTGGTAATTGAGGACAGTGATCGCTATCAGCTACAGCAAAATCTTCTTGAACTTGCAGCGCTTGGTTAAAATTCTCGATTGCTTCTTGGTAATCACTTCGCTGCATCTGCTTTACACCCAATTTTAAATACTCATTGGCTGTTATTTGGGTGATATCTAGAGCTAATGATTGTGATACTGAAGTCGCAAAAGTTAGGCAGAAAGCAATCAGTACACTGAAAAATAATCGCCAGAAATAAGTCATAAGCATCGTATTTGACAATTTCGGCAAAAACAAAATTAACGGGACAAACAGCCCCGCTAATTGTGCTGGCGCTCTTCGCTTGAGTCGAGTATACCTAGCAACTCCGAAGTAGTATTCTATCTACAGTAGCAATAGCTATAGTAAAGTGCTTCCTTTCTAAGTGCTGAGTGCTGAGTGCTGAGTATAAACTCAGTTGCATCATTGCTATGAGCAATCAACACTGTCCTAATATATGTGACTACAGCTATAAACTGTATCAATTTAGGTTAGTTACCAACCTTTTTCTGCTTGTTCAAGTACGTAAGCAGCTACATCTTCAATCTGTTCTGGTTTTAAACGACCTTTGAAGGCTGGCATAGCATTTTTACCATTTGTAACTTGGCTAATAATTGCCTCTGCTGAGTACAAATTATATTTTTCCAAATCATCCTTCTTCAGGCTTTTGTTGGCTTGAACCAGATTTTTGCCACCTACATGACAAGAAGCGCAATTAGCACTAAATACTTTAGCTCCGTTAACAGTATCTGCTGCTAAAGCTGGACTACTGAAGGCAAAGGTGAAGATTGTTATGCCTAATAGTAGTAATGAAAAAATTGTTTTCATTTCGTGTTCTCTCTGCAAAAACGGCTGATGCGATCAATATCCTTCCTAATTTTCAGTTGAACAAATTGCCTTAGTCAAAAGACAAGCCGTCAAACTTCAACAAAAAAGTGCTGAGTGTTGAGTAACAAATACTAGTACCCACTCGCTATTCCCTATTTCCTGCTATATTTGCTAACTGTTTCATCGACTCTTCGGTGACGCGGCAAATTCGCCAATCATCTAAAATAGATGCTCCCATACTGCGATAGAATGCTTGCGCCGACTCATTCCAATCCAGGACACTCCATTCTAACCGCCCACAATTCCTCTCTACTGCTATCTGGGCTACTTTAGACAAAAGAGCTTTACCAATACCTTGTCGTCGATATTCTGGTAAGACAAATAAATCTTCCAAATAAATTCCAGGCTTAGTCAAAAAGGTGGAATAATTAGGAAAAAACAGGGCAAAACCAACAGCCTGCCCTGTATATTCTGCTAATATTGCCTCAACATACTTTGGGGAACCAAATAGATGCGCCTTAAGTGCCAAAACGTTACCCGTGACGGCATGAGATAATTTTTCGTATTCTGCAAGCCCCTTAATTAAATCAAATAGTACGTTGCTATCAGTTGGTTCAGCAAAACGCAAAATCAAATCGCTACGCGAGGTCATTAGTCTACAGTCCATAATCCATAGTCCATAGTCTATAGTCAATTGGTAAAGTTTTTGACTAATTGATTAATGACTAAAGACAAGATTAAGGAGCTAGTGTTTAAATTCCCAGATGGTGGCTTGCTGGTGGTTAGGATTAAACAATATACAAATACAAGCCGCTTTGCGGAAGTCAAAAGTCAAAAGGAGTTGATTTTAGGCTTTTGCATTATTTGGCATAGTATCCATACTTCCGCCGCAGTGTACTAGTTCATAAGGATGTTAATTGGCTGAGGAATTAATTTATCTACTCAAGCCAAATACTTGATATGACTTTTTAAATTAGCCATCCTTTTAAACGTTTGGCTATGTGAGGACGGCGCAATTTCCGCATAGCTTTGCTTTGAATTTGTCGCACTCGTTCACGGGACAGATTGAACATATTACCGACTTCTTCTAAGGTACAAGGTTCGCTGGTTGTTAAGCCATAGCGCAGAGAAATCACGTCTTTTTCCCGTGGAGTTAGCACATCACCCAACACTTCCCAAATCTCCTGACGCATCATGTTTTCGTTCATTTTTGCTTCTGGAGACAGGTTATCTTCGTCTTCTAGCAAATCCATCAGTTCTGTGTCTTCTTCTTTACCGACACGGTGATTGAGGGAAAGTGCTTGACGACGTAGCTGTTGTAGTTGGCGTAGTTGTTGCACGTTAATTTCCAAAGCTTCTGCCATTTCAGCTTCGGAGGGATTGCGACAGAGTTTTTGCTTGAGTTCGCGCTGGGCTTTTTTGAGTTTGTTGAGTTTTTCGACAATGTGGATAGGTAACCGGATTGTCCGCGCATCGTTGGCGATCGCTCGCGTAATTGCTTGTCTAATCCACCAGTAGGCGTAGGTAGAAAACTTATATCCTTTATCTGGATCAAATTTTTCTGTAGCCCGATTTAATCCCATTGCACCTTCCTGAATTAAGTCCAGAAAAGGTACACCACGATTTAGATACCGCTTAGCAATTGACACTACCAATCTCAAGTTCGAGCGAATCATCTTGCGTTTCGCAACTCGACCTTGATATAAGCGACTTTCTAACTGCTTTTCTGTCATGTCTAGCTGGGAAGCTACTTGTTCCTTGCTGGGTTGCTGTCCCAGTTGTAACTCCAAAGCATCTTGTACTTCCCTAACTTCTTCTAGAAACCGGACTCGCCGAGCTAACTCCACTTCTTCGTCGGGTTTTAGCAACGGATAACGCGCCATTTCTTTAAAAAATGCACCTACAGCATCATCATGCTCGGTTTTATTGTATCCTGAAGGCCGCGCCGCCGCCATTTCGTCCCCATCACGTTCCTCTGATTCCAGATTTTCTACAATTGGGGATTCTTCTTCTACTACTGGTTCTAAAATATCAAGTGAGTTTTCTTCATGTTCGGCAGTAGTTTCCAGTATTTCCATTGTTCCCAATTCAGCAATGTTCATAGTTTCCTTTAGGGATTTTTGCTTTGTTTGGTACATAATTTAGTGACAGCCGCTTGCTTAAAGCTTGGTAGTTTTCCCTAAGAAACAAATGCACCCCTTTGTGAGAAAAATACATATTTCTGCTAACTGCTTATTCGGTAGTGAAAGTCAGCTTTTAGCTGTCATTTCTTGGTTCCTGTTAGATAGAACCTCTAACAAATACTGGTTTTTGCACCCAAAAACTATCTTCTCAGGTTCCAACAGATATTTTCCTTATTTTTTTCTTAATACCCAAATCTGTCAAATCCCCTCAACCTTTATCCACTTTAACAAATATAAAAAACTTAGGTAAACATGCCATTAGCTTAAAAATGTATAAAAATTTTTAAGCTTTGTGGGTTGGGAATCATTACAGATCAGAAATCATCATCTTGGTTTTGGGGTTATGCTTCTTTCATAAAGCTTCCTAAAGGACACAAGTTGACTAGTTTAATTTTCTGAATTATTTTGTTTGTATAAAAGCATCTCATATACACAAACAGTTGAATATCTATCAAGAGGCTGAAAAAGGCTATGTCCTATTTAGTAGATGTCAAACTATTTCCGAAATAGCCGGAAAGATAGCTTGATTTTTTATAGTGGACTTTAAATATTTATTGCATGTATTGTTAAGACGAAATTGTCTAGTAGATTACATAAGAGGAAACTTATCAAGTATTATGTGGAATAAAAGTATTATCAAATACATTTTATCTTTAAGAAAGAAAAAAGATTTTGGGTGGCTAGGTGAAATCTAAGCAACTAAGTGAAAGCAAGACAAATCTTTATCTATAAAATTACCAAACCATGTATACAAACGACATAAATTTACTTAATTTGATGGTTGCTGAGCCTGAAGAAACTTACCATTCAGAGAATAGAAATGGCTGGATTGAAGTTCTGGTGGACTGTCCAGGCGCTACAGGACTATTTACTTACCGATTGCCAAGTCAGTTAAAAATAAAACCTGGTGATATTTTAAGTGTGCCATTTGGTGCCCAAAAGGTAGGAGCGATCGCTATTCGTTTATTAGCAGAACCAAATCTCGATCTACCACCAGAGAAAATTCGAGAAGTAGAAGATGTAGTGAGCGAAGGATTTTTCCCCACTACTTATTGGGAATTATTAAATCGGGTAGCTGCATATTACTATACGCCTTTAATTCAAGTGATCCGGGTGGCATTACCACCAGGATTGCTGGGGCGATCGCAACGTCGCATTCGCTTGCTCCCAGAGCAGAAAATAAACAGACAAATTTCCTCATCTCCAACCTTCCTTAGTCCCGCAGCCCAGCAAGTTTTAAAACTTTTGCAAGCTCAGTCAGCAGGAGACTACAGTTTCGTCTACCTGCAACAAAAAGTCAAAACAGCTTATCGGGGAGTGCGGGAGTTATTGCGATTTGGGTTAGTAGAAAGTTATTTAGAACCACCGCGATTAAATCGACCAAAGCTACAAAAAGCAGTCACCTTGATTGGTGCCATTGACAGTGATTTAACTACTCGCCAACGAGAAATTTTAGAAGTATTGCGGCGACGTGGTGGAGAGTTATGGCAAAGTGAATTGTTGCAAATTTGTCATGCTGCTTCCTCTACCCTCAAGACGATGGCACAAAAGGGCTATATCGTGATTGCAGAGCAGGAAGTATTACGAACAGAACAAAGTCCTGCATTAGCGCAAGATCACCCCAAAACCCTAAATACTGCCCAAGCTCATGCCTTGGAGAGCATAAAAGCCCTCAAGGGATTTGCTCAAGTATTGTTGCATGGGATTACAGGTTCAGGCAAAACAGAAGTATATTTACAAGCGATCGCACCTCTCCTGAATCAAGGTAAATCCGCCTTAGTCTTAGTCCCAGAAATTGGACTCACACCCCAGTTAACAGACCGTTTCCGCGCCCGTTTCGGCAATCAAATCAGTGTTTATCACAGCGCCCTCTCCGAAGGAGAACGTTACGACACTTGGCGACAAATGCTGACAGGAGAACCCCAAATTGTCATCGGGACTCGTAGTGCCATTTTCGCCCCATTGCCTAACTTAGGATTAATCATCCTAGATGAAGAACACGACAGCAGCTTTAAGCAAGACTCACCCATCCCCACCTACCACGCCCGCACCGTCGCCCAATGGCGAGCCGAATTAGAAAACTGTCCCTTAATATTAGGTTCCGCCACCCCCTCATTAGAAAGTTGGGTAAGCGTAAAAAACGCCTCCCCTCCCCTTGTCCCCCATTACCTCTCCCTCCCCGAACGCATCCACTCCCGCCCATTACCACCAGTAGAACTAGTAGATATGCGGCTAGAGTTGCAGCAGGGAAATCGTTCAATATTCAGTAGATCGCTACAAACAGCTTTAAACCAACTACAAGAGAAGCAACAACAGGGAATTTTATTTATTCATCGGCGGGGACACAGCACCTTTGTTTCTTGTCGCAGTTGTGGATATGTGATGGAATGTCCTTACTGCGATGTGTCACTTTCGTATCACCATACCGAAGCAGGTGCGCCGCAATTATTACGCTGTCATTACTGTAACTATACGCGACCGCATCCCCAACATTGCCCCGAATGTGGTTCGCCTTACCTCAAATTTTTTGGTAGCGGAACTCAGCGCGTCGCCCAGGAATTAACGCGACAGTTTCCGCAGTTGAGTTTCATCCGTTTTGATAGTGATACCACCCGTAACAAAGGCGCACACCGTACCTTACTCACCCAATTTGCCAACGGGGAAGCCCATTTATTAGTAGGTACACAAATGCTCACCAAAGGTTTAGATTTACCCCAGGTGACACTTGTAGGTGTGGTTGCTGCTGATGGTTTGCTGCATTTATCAGACTATCGCGCCAGTGAACGCGCATTTCAAACCTTGACACAGGTAGCTGGACGGGCTGGGAGAGGTAACGACCCAGGTAGGGTAATTGTGCAAACTTACACCCCAGAGCATCCCGTAATTGAGGCGATGCAACAACATGATTATCAATCTTTTTCACAAGCTGAATTAGAACAACGGCAAGCACTCAATTATCCGCCTTATGGAAGGTTGATTTTATTGCGATTGAGTAGCCTAGATCCCATCCAAGTACAGAACACAGCGCAAATCATCGCCACAGCGTTAAGCGATCAGGAAGGATTTGAAATCCTTGGCCCAGCACCAGCTAGTATCATGCGGGTAGCCAACCGTTATCGCTGGCAAATATTGCTAAAATTTGCCCCTGATGCATTACCGCAATTACCCGATTGGGAGTCAGTGCGATCGCTTTGTGGTGATTCTGTTAACTTAACTATAGATGTAGATCCATTAAATATTATGTAATCATGGGTTTGTGAAATCACTAAGTTTAATAGGAGGTATTGCTGTGCTTACCAGATTATTCAATAAATATCTAGAGTCTCGCCCTTGCTTAACTGCCTTTAATGATTCAGAACAGAAAGAGCCTCGGCAGCATATTCACTTTATCTTGTTTCCCCAAAATCGCTGGTTTAATGTCACCCTTAACCAAATTTTAGATCGTCCAGAATGGTACAAAGGCTTACTGCACAACCATCCTTGGTTCAATATTAGTATTATTATAAAAGGCGGTTACTGGGAGAAAACAGAACAAGGAGTTAAGTGGTATCGGCCAGGTTCAATCATTTTCCGGTCTGCCCAAAAATACCATTGCATCTGGATTGAAGATGGTCAACAGGCATGGACATTGTTCATTCACGGGCCAATCACTAAATCTTTTGATTTTACCAAGGATGGCAGCCCCGTAACTGTGGAAGAAATGGGCATGAAGAAAGCTGTTTTTACCCGTTAGTACTTACTAAAACTAAAAACCCAAAAATAATGATTAGGCCAAGTACATATAAGGTTCGAGTGGTACTCTGAGCCTTCCTCAATATGTCTTGATACGAAAACTGATGATTCTGGATCAGCAAAAAAGCTGGAGGATTGAAGATGTAAGGTAGCAACCGACTAAGTAAAAATCTCAGAAAAAAGTTAATATTCCATAGCCTCTTCCCTAAGCGATCCTGATTATACTGCCAAGGATAGGCAACTTGAGCCAGACGTACCAAAGCTTTGACATCAGGAAGCCGCCAGGATTCGTATAGAGGCAGCGCTTGTGAGAGATCATCATCGCTCTTAGTGAGTGCTTCATTCAAGACATAGACATCTTCCAATGCTGAATTTACCCCTTGTCCAATGTCTGGAGGAAAGCAGTGGATGGCATCTCCTAAGAGTACAACCCCAGTAGCCGATGACTGATTCTGCGGTAACAAGTATTGCAATTTAGAACAGTATTGCGGATCAGGAAAACAACCCCCTTCACTTTTAGCAAATCGTTCAACCTCCGTGGGTGAAACTATTTGGCGTATGGGTAATTGGGGGAAAGCTTGCTCAAAAAAATCGTAAACTTCCGCATTGGTTTTCAATTCCCAGATTTTATGGTTTGGTCGTGTAATCACATTTGCTGTTCTGGGTTCATCGGGGTTATGGAACGGTAGTAAACCCAGAGAAAAAGCACGCAAGCGATCGCGGAAAGCTCCACGAATAGCATATGCCATATGACTCACTGCATATTCATTGCCACTGCGATCAAGGGGAAACTTTGGCGGTAGACTTAACACTTTATACCTCAGCCCGGAACTGGGTGAAGGAAAAAACTTCATCTCAAATTTGTCCGATGTGGATTTGTCCCACTCTTTGAGGGTGTTACGGACAAGAGAGTAAATGCCATCACAACCAACCAGCAGACAAGGCTCAAACTTGCCAATACTACCGTTTTTATCTTGTGTAGTTACTTCCAGCTTTTCCTGAATTTTATTAATTTGAATACATTTTGTATTAAATAATACAGTAACTGCATCTTGCCAATGTTGTGTGATTTCTTGGTATAACAACAAAACAAAGGCTTTTCGTGGTAGCCAATAGGCAGTTTTCCTGTTGGGATCTACGATAGGCAATTTCGATGTTTTGCGACTGCCATCAGGTTTAATTTGAGTTAAGTAAAATTCTGTATTGGGAACACTAATTTTTGATATTTGGTCGGTAAGTCCAAAAAAATCTGTTAATTTTTGACCCCGACCATCAATTAGATAATGAAACGACTTGTCAGGTTCATAATAATCAGCACTAGCCCGTTGTTCTAAAACCGTAATCTTTGTCCAACCACGTTTGGCTAACATTAATGCAGTCGCTAGACCTGCGGGGCCTCCACCGACAATCAACACTTTGCGTTGAGAATAGTTGGTTTCCTTGGCTGCAAAAGATTCTTTAGTAAACATATTCTTTTTATTGTGGTGTCAGCCGTTATAACAGGGGACAGGCTTACACTTATAGGTTTTATGATTAGTTTATGCCCTAAACTAAGTGGCAACTGCTATACATCTAACTCTAAAACTTAATTTTATGCCAGATTTGGGCATAATTTGCCAGAATAAAGCTAAAAATCTTGAGTTAATATTATTTGCTCATTAAACTTGACTATTGTAGTTTATTTTCGCAAGATACTTATTTTCACCCAAAAGGCTAAATATGCAATATAATCTTTTGCTAACTCTTAGTTTAGTTTACGTCCATGAGTAATTAGTGTATTTTTATACATAATTTTATAATTCAGAATGTATTTTACATTAGCAAATTTCAGGAATTTGTTATGTAGGCAAGTAATATTCACAAGTTATATAAAAATAAAGTTTAAATATTTTTGACGGAAACCTGAAAAAAAATATGAAAAATAGTATTAACTAAAAACAACAAATGAATTGAGGTTACATATATATAGACATTACCCAACTGCTCGTGATTGAATTGCAGAGTAATTCATTTGCTATATCTAAATATCTAAATAATTAGCTTTCGATCATTAAACTTGAATTGAGTGCGAAATAAATGGGACAAGGTTTTTTACAAATCGGCTTGACACTGTGTATTGTCATAGCTATCACTCCAGTTTTGGGAAGATATATGGCGCGTGTTTTCTTGGGAGAAAGAACGTTGCTCGCTCCCTTAATGAACCCAATAGAGCGCGGCTTCTTTGTGCTAGCGGGTGTCCGCCCAAAAGATGAGATGACGGGTGGACAGTATATCCGGTCAGTATTAATCACTAACCTATTCATGGGTATTTTAGTATATTCGCTGATATTCTTTCAGAGATTATTACCCTGGAACCCTAATAACTTGGGTGCGCCTAGTTGGGACACATTGCTACATACAGTCATTTCATTTGTAACAAATACCGACCAACAACACTACACTGGTGAGACAACCTTAAGTTATTTTAGCCAGGCAGCAGCTTTAGGCTTTTTAATGTTCACCTCAGCTGCTACAGGTTTGGCGGTGGGTATTGCCTTTATTCGCGGCTTGACAGGCAAAAAGCTGGGTAACTTTTATGTTGATCTGACCCGTGGCATTACCAGAATATTACTACCCATTTCAGTAATTGGCGCGATCGCCTTAGTGATGTTAGGTGTACCACAAACATTACGTGAACCGCTAGTTGTCCAAACCCTAGAGGGAGGAACCCAATATATTGCTAGAGGGCCAGTAGCATCATTTGAGATGATCAAAATGTTGGGTGAAAACGGCGGTGGTTTTTTTGGCGTTAACTCGGCTCACCCCTTTGAAAATCCCAATGGCGCTACTAATTTAATCGAAATCATCGCCATGATTTCGATTCCAGCATCCTTAATTTACACCTACGGCGTATTTGCCAAAAACATCAAACAAGCTTGGCTACTGTTTTGGATGGTATTTGTAGTTTTCGTAATTTTAGTTTGGTTAGCCGTGGGCGGAGAACAACAAGGCAATCCCCTTGTTAACAATACATTGGGATTAGAACAGCCCAATTTAGAAGGCAAAGAAATTCGATTTGGCTGGGCACAAACAGCACTGTGGGCAGTCATGACTACCGCGACTATGTGTGGTGCTGTCAACGGGATGCACGATTCTTTGATGCCATCAGGATTATTTTCGAGTTTATTTAACTTATTTCTGCAAATTATTTGGGGAAGTCAAGGAATTGGCACGGCTTACCTATTCATTTATTTAATTTTGACCGTGTTTTTAACTGGGTTAATGGTAGGACGCACCCCAGAATTTTTAGGGCGCAAAATTGCCAGGCGAGAAATTATTCTTGCCAGCGTGGTGCTGTTGATTCACCCCATTGTAGTTTTAATTCCCAGTGCCATTACATTGGCTTATCCGTTTTCTTTGTCTGGAATTACCAACCCTGGCTTTCATGGTATTTCCCAAGTAGTTTATGAGTATGCCGCAGCTGGTGCCAATAATAGCTCTGGTTTAGAGGGATTAGCGGATAACACAATATGGTGGAATTTAAGTACTTGTTTCAGTATTTTGGTAGGGCGTTACATTCCAATTATTGCCATCTTGCTATTGGCTGACGGGATGTCTCGTAAACCAACAATACCGGAAACTCCTGGTACCCTCAAAACCGATTCTCTGCTATTTACCACTGCCACAGCCGGATTAGTGCTGATTTTGGGGCTATTGACTTTCTTCCCCATTTTGGCTTTAGGCCCGATCGCCGAGGGTTTTAAACTAGCTTCTGGCAGTTAGAAGAAGAGGGGATGAGGAAGTGAGGGAGTGAGGGAGAATTATAGAAGCAATTTCACCCCATTCCCCATTCCCCATTCCCCACTCCCCATTCCCACTCCCCACACAACATGAATTCAGTCGCACCTACCTCTAGATCACCACGTTCTCGTCCTGGAGATCGCCGCCAAGCAGGTAAACAATCCAAGATCAATGCCAAAAGACTCTACCTTAGAGCCATCAGGGATGCTTTTGTCAAGCTTAATCCTCAGTATGCAATTAAAAATCCCATCATGTTTTTGGTTTGGATAGCGACACTTGTTACCCTGTTGCTAACCATTGATCCCAACTTATTTATCCCCACCCCAGCGCAGAATCCTCGACTATTCAACGGCCTACTAACTGGGATTTTGTTCTGCACCGTTTGGTTTGCTAATTTTGCGGAAGCAGTGGCTGAAGGACGGGGTAAAGCCCAAGCTGATGCTTTACGATCCACAAAGTCAGAGGCGATCGCGAAAAAACTTGCTCCCGATGGCACAATTTCTGAGGTTCGTTCCACCAGCCTCAGACAAAATGACACCATCTACTTGATAGCTGGCGATATCATTCCTGCTGATGGCAAAGTGATCATGGGTGCTGCCTCAGTGGATGAATCAGCAATTACTGGAGAATCTGTACCAGTCTTGAAAGAATCAGGCTCAGATGTCGCCAGTTCGGTTATTGGTGGTACGCGTATTATCTCTGATGAACTAATTGTCCGCATCACAGCTGACCCAGACAAAGGGTTTCTTGACCGGATGATTACTTTATTAGAAGGGACAAAACGCAGCAAAACACCAAATGAAATTACCTTAATTCTATTACTAGTAATTTTGAGCCTAGTATGTTTGTTGGTTGTGGTCACCTTGCCCGTATTTGCCTACTATCTTGACAGTCCAGTTAGTGTACCAATTTTGATTGCCCTGTTGGTGGCGCTAATTCCCACCACCATCGGAGGATTACTAAGCGCCATTAGTATTGCTGGCATGGATCGGGTCACCCAATTGAACATCATTGCTACCTCCGGACGAGCTGTGGAAGCCTGTGGCGATGTCAACACCCTAGTTCTGGACAAAACAGGCACAATTACTCTCGGCAACCGCTTGGCAGAAGATTTTATCCCCATCAACGGCCACTCATTAGAGGAAATGGCTCATATTGCTTTGGCCGCTAGCATATTTGATGATACACCTGAAGGAAAATCAATTGTCCGACTAGCACAAAGGTTAGGCGCACGATTTGATTTTGATCCCAACCAAGCAGTAGGGGTAGAGTTTTCTGACAAAACGCTGATGAGTGGCACAAACTTTTCTGGTGGACGTGAGGCTCGTAAAGGAGCAGTCAAAGCAATTAAAGAGTTTGTCCGTTCCCGTAATGGCAAAGAATCCCCAGATATAGATATTGTCTATCAACAAATTTCTCAACAAGGAGGTACACCCTTAGCAGTTTGTTTAGATAACGAAATTTATGGTGTGATTTATCTGAAAGACATCATCAAACCTGGTATCCGTGAGCGTTTTCAGCAGTTACGCCGCATGGGTGTACGTACCATCATGCTCACTGGAGATAATCGAATTACCGCAGCTGTGATTGCCAATGAAGCCGGAGTAGATGAGTTCATCGCTGAAGCTACACCAGAAGATAAAGTGAGTGTTATTCAAAGGGAACAAGCAGCAGGCAAATTGGTAGCGATGACAGGAGACGGCACTAATGACGCTCCTGCACTAGCACAAGCTCACGTCGGCGTGGCTATGAATACAGGTACTCAAGCCGCTAAAGAAGCAGCCAACATGGTGGACTTGGACTCTGATCCCACCAAGCTCATCGATATCGTGAGTATTGGTAAACAATTACTGATTACCCGTGGGGCGTTGACTACATTTTCCATTGCCAATGATGTTGCTAAATACTTTGCCATTATTCCGGTTATTTTTACTGCTGCTAACTTGCAAAGTCTAAATATTATGAATTTGTCTAGCACTAATTCTGCTGTACTATCGGCGTTGATTTATAATGCTTTGATTATTCCTACTTTAATTCCTTTAGCTTTGAAAGGAGTGCAGTTTAGACCCTTAACAGCTAATCAACTGCTACAACGCCACATCTTAATTTATGGCTTAGGTGGGGTAATTTTGCCGTTTATCGCCATTAAATTAATAGATGTACTAATTACGGCAGTGGGGTTAGTTTAGTAAGAAAAAAAGAGCCATTTTCATGTCTGGGGTTTCCTAGTGAAAACAAATGGCATTTAACAGAATTTTTTTATTTTTACCCTGTTTAGAAGGTAAACCACAAGAGAAGTATGAATAAAGAACTTGACCCAGGAAACAAGTCACAATTAAATTTTGAGAACAAATAGAAAATTTTATGTATTTTATTCGAGAGATTATCAGAGCAATTCGTATAACTTTGGTTCTGTGGTTACTAACAGCAATCATTTATCCTCTTGCCATTCTGGTATTAGGTCAAGCCTTATTTCCGTTTCCAGCTAACGGCAGTGTCATGGTAAATATAGAAGCAAAACCCATTGGTTCAGCTTTGATTGGCCAGTCATTCACATCAGAACGATATTTTCATGGTCGCCCTAGTGCTGTGAGATATAGTGAAGGGAAAAGGGCTAATCCAACTGGTATATCTGGTGCTAGTAATCTCGCTCCTAGTAATCCAGCACTATTGGATCGAATTGTCGAACAAGCAAATCAATTCCGAGACGAAAATATTCAACCCCTTGCCGATTTAATTTATACTTCAGGCTCTGGCTTAGATCCACATATTTCTTTGAGAGCAGCAAGACAACAATTGAGCCGGGTTGCTCGTGCCCGTGGTGTACGAGATGATGAAATACTACCTTTAATTAATAAGTATACTGATGGCAGATTTCTTTGGATTTTTGGTGAACCGGGAGTTAATGTTTTGCGATTAAATTATGCTCTTGATTTACAAGAAATTAACCTTCAACAAAACTAATAAAATTAGCCCCCATTCCCTAGATAAAAATAGAATTGTGAGGGGTTTTTAAACTACTAAAATTCCTCATTTTAATAAAGATTTCACAAAATTTATGATTACCAAAGAATCTCTGCCAATACATCCAAATGAACAAGTTACCGGATCTACTCGCGTGATTGGTTTAATCAGTGGTACTTCCGTAGATGGTATAGACGCTGCCTTGGTAGAGATTTCTGGTACAGATTTGGATCTCAAAATTGAGTTACTAGCAGGTGAAACATATCTTTACACCCCCAACCTCAGAGAAAAAATATTAGCTGTTTGTGCCGGTGCAGCTATCTCCATAGCAGAATTAGCAGAAATAGATGATGCGATCGCCTTTGCCTTCGCCCAAGCCGCCCAAAATATTCAAATTGGTCATCAGTCAGCAACTTTGATTGGCTCCCACGGTCAGACAGTATACCATCGACCACCTCAGGGAGCAGGGGGAGAATTTCCTACTCCTCACTCCTCACTCAGCACTCAGCACTCAGCACTCAGCACTCCTTTGGGTTATAGCCTCCAACTAGGTCGCGGTGCTTTAATTGCCCATCTCACGGGAATGACAACTGTGAGTAATTTTCGCGTTGCTGATATCGCCATTGGTGGTCATGGTGCGCCGCTTGTGCCCAGAGTAGATGCTTTTTTGCTCAGTCATCCCCAAGAAGGACGTTGCATTCAAAATTTAGGTGGAATTGGCAATGTTGCTTACATTCCACCCCGCCGTCATGACTGGCTGTCTAAAATTCGGGGCTGGGATACTGGCCCAGGAAATAGCCTGTTGGATTTGGCGGTGCAGCATTTAACGGCTGGTGCCAAGACTTACGATGAAAGTGGCAATTGGGCAGCAAGTGGTACTCCCTGCTATCCATTAGTAGAGCAATGGCTCCAGCAAGACTACTTTCATTTGCCGCCGCCTAAATCTACGGGACGCGAATTATTCGGTGTGACTTACTTGCATCAGTGTTTACAAGATGCCGCACCATACCAACTTAGTCCCGCCGACCTGCTAGCAACGCTCACAGAACTCACAGTTGCTTCGATTGCTCACAGTTACCGTAGTTTTTTACCGCAAATGCCGCAGCAGGTACTATTATGTGGTGGCGGTAGTCGCAATCTCTACTTAAAACAAAGATTACAATTATTGATGGCATCAGTGCCAGTTTTGACTACAGATGAAGTCGGCTTAAATGCAGATTTTAAAGAAGCGATCGCCTTTGCTGTGTTAGCCTACTGGCGACAGCAGGGTATTCCTGGTAACTTACCTGCTGCCACTGGCGCACCGTATGAAGTACTTTTGGGAGAAATTCATCAAGGATTGTGAGGGAATAGGAAGGGGACAAGGAGATGGGGGGAGTGTGGGAGGTGTAAAAAGCAACTAATGACTCATGACTAATGACCAATGACCAATGACTAATATATCTTTAAGTCTTAGGGGTACTGGATTAAGTCAAGGAAAGTACAAGGTGGCTCACACTTTTTTATTGGAACCAGGACGCTGGGTAATGCAAGGAAGTTGGCTGGAGCGTCATGGTATGCCAATCAGCGTTAAGGGCATGACCTTAGTTGCTTGGAATCGAGATAATTGGTTCACAATGGCAACAAAGCTGATATTTCCAGGTAGCGATCGCTCAGAAATTTCTTTGCAATACAAAGGACGTTTACATGATGGTGAGCGCCAGTATACTTTTTTACTGCAACATAATATTTTGGGGCAAGTTGAAGGTGAGGGTTGGATTGGTTTAGATACTATCGTGCAGCGTTATTGGGTATTAGGCGATCGCCAACGGCGTAGCGGCTTTGAAACCATGCACCGCATTTCAGAAGATACATATTATCTCAGCAGTGGCGTTATGGCAGGTCATGTTTTAACCAATACAATGGAAGCTAGCTTAGAACGTCAGTCAACATAGAAAGTGCTGAGTGCGCTGGACTTGAGCGAAGTCGAAGGGGAGTGCTGAGTAAAAATACTAATCCCCATTCCCTACTTTCTCATCTTGGTTTTGGCGATGTCCAGAGATATCTAGTTAGTCAAAATTGGGCACACTAAAACTAAATCAACGTGAGTTCGTTGAAGAAGGCAGAAGGTTCCGTTCAAAAGGGGATTGGGACGCCTCCTGAACGGGAGCCACTCAATTCTTCGATTGAGTGGGGGTCTTAAACCCTTGCTCACGAGTGGTCGCAATACGGTTCGGGCATTCGGAGAAGAGATAAATCCCTTCTGACTTGAAAGTGCTGAGTGCTGAGTGCTGAGTGCTGAGTAAAAATTCCAGTCTCTAGCTTCTAGTCTCTCTTTCATACTTGGCTGTGAAACTCGTTTCATCGGAACTGCCTTCTGCCTTCTGCCTTCTGCCTTTCTTGAACATTGGAGTCGAATTTTCTATGTCAGACCCCAACATTGGGCGCTTACTCGGCAAACGCTACCAGCTTCAAGAGTTAATTGGTACTGGAGCAATGGGTCGGGTTTATCGTGCTAAGGATACTTTGTTGGGAGGTGTACCTGTTGCTGTGAAATTTCTGGCTCTGTCCATACAAAATAAGAAAATGCGGTTGCAAGATCGCTTTGAGCGAGAAGCGAAAACCTGTGCTTTACTAGGGCAAAAAAGTATCCATATTGTCCGAGTTATGGATTACGGTGTAGATGAAAATAATACGCCGTTCTATGTGATGGAATATTTGCAAGGACAAAGCCTCAACCAGATTGTCCGCCAGCAAAATCTATCTTTACCAAGATTTATCAGTATGGCGCGTCAAATTAGCTTAGGGTTAAAGTGCGCTCATGATGGTATCCCGGTTGATGGCGCGGTTTACCCCATTATTCATCGTGACATTAAGCCCAGCAATATGCTGGTGATTCAAGACCCTAGTTTCGGGGAATTAGTAAAAGTTCTAGATTTTGGTATTGCTAAGTTACTCCAGTCAAATAGTGACCAGACAAAATACTATTTGGGGACACTGGCTTATTCCTCTCCCGAACAGATGGAGGGTAAGGAATTAGATAATCGTGCCGATATTTATAGTTTGGGTGTGATGATGTTCGAGATGCTCACAGGCAAAATGCCTTTAATCGCACCAACCCACTCGTTTGGAGCATGGTATAAAACACATCATACTCAAGAACCACGTACTTTTGCTGAGGTTGCCCCCACCTTACAAATTCCCCAGGAAGTACAAAATTTAGTCATGAGTTGTCTAGCCAAAGCCGCAAGCGATCGCCCTCAAGGTATTGGTGATATCCTCCAGGTTTTAGAATCTCTGGAGAAGCAATATCGCCCGCGCTCAACCACGCCTGAATATCATATATCTACTCACGCCGTTGCCATTAAAGCTGACCCTGAGCCGAAAACAAAAAGCGATTTGCCAATATCATTAGCAAATGATGAAATTGCCCGCACTGCTTCCTGGCCTAAAAATAAACCAATTGCTGATATTGTTTTCCCTCAACCCATTCAGTCCCATGGCAAGACTTTACCAGCCCTATGGGTGATGCTACCACAGCGAGAAATTATCAACCGCTTATCCTGTAACCTTTATAATCAATTTTTATTTATCATGGCTCCCCACCCCATGTTGTTGTGGATTACTGTCATCTACAACCGCAAACATGGCGCTAAATGTTTACCTTACTACCTTGATCTCAAAACTAGTCTTGGTCAAGAAATCACTTGTTTATTGGCACAGATGGGTTCCTACCATCTGTTATTATTTGCCAGGGAAGTACCAGATCACTGTTTTCATACTCTAATTTCTCAGATCGACCCAGCCCAACCCCAAAGACTGCAACAATGGGTAGCAATGAGCAAAACCTTGGTGTCATCTGCCGATCCTCAGCTTAGTAAAAGTTTACTCAAAAGCGAGTATGAAAAGATTAAGCCCCAAATTCTGGCAAAGTTGGCAGCAATTGTGACAGATTCTGCTTTCAATCTTTCTGGATAAGTAGGTGGGCACGAATAAACATAACTATGTGACAAAGTGTAAATATACCTGAAACCCTTACCAATGAGCAATGACTAATGACGACCTTCACGAGTGAGCTTTATTTACACCGCCCTACTTAAGGCAAAATTTCAGAAGCTATATGTAACTTCTATATCAGAAATAGTACTTTTTTAAGAATGTAAATCTTTGTTAAGAAAAATATATATCTAGTTGTAAGCTTTATTTATAGAAAATATAATGAGCATCAATGACAGTTATAAAGCTGCATCTACTAAAATGTATGCAAAATAAAGCTGTATGTATTACAGCAAAATTTTAAGTATACATAGATGCAATTCTTTAGATAAGCAAAGCGTAAATTAAATTTACCCAAGCCTAATTTTTATATAACCCCAAAGCTACAGTAGATTGGAAAGCACATATGCAGCCTCAAAGCTTGCTGAATCAAGGTTTGGATTCTCAATTATTAGTTTTTAAGTGCTTATTTGAGTTGACGCCCCAGCATCCCCAGCTCCTTTCCTCCCTGGAACTAAGCAAGAGAAGGAGGTCGCCCACTGCGACACAAACTTCTATGCCATAGTGGAACCAGAATCTAAGCCCCACTGATGCTTCAGTAACTCCTGATAAGTTGCCTCCCGCACCATCATTTGCTCATAAAGCTTGACTAAAAAGTCTTTAGCTTGATCATGGCTCATGTGCTGTACTTGGGTAGCAAAGGAGCGGATGCTAAATTGCTGTTCCAAAGAAAGTTCGATGGGTTGACTCATAAATAAACTCCGAGAAAAACAACGCGTAAAATATACTATCGACTACAGAAGTCCCAAAGGTATAATAAGTAGGCTAGTAACCCTCATACATTTGTACCTCTGTATTAAGAAAGATAACAATTGTTTGACGAATTGCCCACATCCTTATGGGTAAAATTTCTGTTTTGATATATTGCACCTCAACCAACAGATGTATAACCTAGGACTGCCGAGTTACATTTCGGTCAAATTCGCCTGGTTATAAATTACTGCGGCCATAAACTACTTACACTAGAGCGAATGAAAAAGCAGCAGGAGCTAAAGACTAGTTGTTTTTTTACTTAGCACTCAGCACTTTTTCAAGTCAGGTGGGAATAGCCTCAATTCTCCCCGACTCATGTCCACATTTCCTGTAAGGAGATGCTTAATAGAGTGATGAGAGAATAAAAGGTATTAAGCGTGAATTATATTCGCTTTATATCATTAGGTGCAAGATGTCAATTTACCAAATTGTGTAAACTCAGCCGCCAATGGGTAAATTTGGAGGCTAAAAGTATTTGTATCAAGTTGTAAAGATGAAAAATGCTCAGGTTGAACAAATTGCTGAGTATATTTACCAAAAACAATATTTATTTCTTCAGTTGCTCGTTGTTAGTTCTTGATTCTAGGGCGCTGGTCAATGGCTAACAACTATTCTGGAGCATTTTCCTCAACCGAGACCATGATGACTGTGATATTATCGTGCCCACCCTGCTCTTTGGCAGCTTCAATCAGAGAGAGGGAAGCTTTTTCTAGTATGGGGAAGTTGCGGAGGCAATCAGCAATATTTTGATGAGCAAGTTCTTCCGTCAAACCATCACTGCATAGAAGCAGGCGATCGCCTGCTTTGACATCTAGAGGTTGCACATCAACTTGATGTAAGTCTTCCCGTCCTAAGCAACGAGATAATACATGGCGGAAGGGGTGAGTTCTTGCTTCATCTGGGGTGATATCACCAACCTTGATTGCCCTTGCTACCCAAGTATGGTCTTCTGTAACTTGTGCTAATTGCGACTCCCGAAAGCGGTACAACCTGGAGTCACCAACATGAGCGCACCAAGGCGAATCTGGTGAGCGAAAAATGACTACGACAATGGTTGTGCCCATGTCAGCACGTTCAGGATGCTGCTGCTGATCCTGTAAAATTACTTTATTTGCTTGCCACAAGGCATTTTCCAGCAATTTTGCCGTAGGTTCAGCAGTATCCCAGTTAGACACCAAAAATTCTTGAATTTCCCGTGTAGCAATCCGACTCGCTTCCTCACCCCCTGCATGACCACCCATACCATCAGCAACGATGAAAAATCGCCCTTCAGGATCGATATAGTGAGCATCCTGGTTACTAGTACGAATAAGTCCCGGATCACTAAAACCCGTGAAGTTAAGTTTCATAATTTTCTAGTACAACAATTAATACATACGGTCATAACGGTCGAGGCGCGAAAGCAATCGGATCAGAATCACTGCAACGGCTGCGGCGATTAAACCAGCCAGCAAGGCCAGCCATTCATAATCATGAACCAATAAAATGGTGGCTGAAATGGTAAATCCACTGATTATCAGGGCGTAGCTGGTGCCTAGCTGGATATTGCTTTGTCGTCGTAGCAGGCGCTCTGTTTCTATGGAGCGGACACGCACGCGCATGTCTCCGCGTTCCAATTTTTCTAGTGTGTCTTCTAATCTCCGGGGTAGTCCAAATGCAGTTGTGCTTACTTGAACTGCTTGGCGGCTTAATTCATTGAGGAAGCTATTATTATCAGAACCATTCATATTTGTTATCAGTTGCATTGCATACGGTTGGGCAACTTCCATAAAGTTAAATTCTGGATCTAAACCCTTGCCTACCCCCTCTAGAGTAGAAAAGGCACGCATCACAAAAGTAAAGGTTGCGGGAAATCTAAATGGCTGATTATAAGCTATTTCGTAAAGGTCGTCACTGATTGCGGCCACGGATTGATTTTCAAAGGGCTTATCCATGAAATTGTCCAGCATATACTGGACAGAACGCCGCACAGGTCCCATATCATCTGTAGGTGCGATCGCGCCTAAATCGATCAGAGATTGCACCACGCGATCGCCATCTTTTTGGGCAATACCAAACAGTGTTTCCATCAATCCTTCACGCACATTCGACTTAATCCGCCCCATCATGCCGAAGTCGTAGAAGATTAAATCACCATTGGGACTCACCGCAATATTACCTGGGTGGGGATCGGCGTGGAAAAACCCATCATTTAGCAACTGTAATAGGTAAGCTTGAGCGCCTTGACGTGCTATTACCTTACGATCCAAGCCGGCTGCTTCTAAAGCTTCATATTGGCTAATTTTAATCCCCGGCAGATATTCCAAAGTCAACACTCTAGGTGAAGCGTAACGCCAATAAACTCTAGGAACTTTTACCCATTCGTAGCCGCGAAAGTTACGGCGAAAAGTATCAGCGTTACGACCTTCGTTGAGATAATCAATTTCTTCCCAAAGAATGCGGCAACACTCTTCGTAAATCCCGATCCAATCTCGCCCTCGTCCCCATTTGGGATGGTTTTGAAAGTAGCGGGTAATTCCTTTGAGAATCTGTAAATCGATTTCAAATAGTTTTTTCAGTCCAGGACGCTGTACTTTCACAACCACTGATTCCCCAGTGTGGAGTACAGCTTTGTGTACTTGCCCCAAACTTGCCGCCGCCAGAGGAATAGGCTCAAAATTCTGGAATAGTTCGGGAATTTTCTTGCCTAATTCTTTTTCAATCGTTGTTTCTACTTGCTCATAGCCAAAGGCAGGAACTTTATCTTGTAACTTTGCCAACTCTTCGACATATTCACCAGGGAATATATCAGCACGGGTAGAAAACAACTGCCCGACTTTGATAAAGGTTGGCCCCAAGTCCAGCAGGGTATTACGAATCCAGACTGCTTGAGCTTTGCGTCTTGCAGCTTGCTTGGCTTCAGTGACACCGCCAGAATAACTCCAAGATTTGTTGTAACGCCAAAGCTTGAACATTAAGGTCAAGACAAAAGACCAAATGTCCACAAAGCGCCGTCTACTAGAGTAGTTTTCACGATTCCAACGGTATGCCTGATCTGAATAAGCTGTTTCCATATTTTCTGTGTACCGTTGGTTTGTAACCGAATCACCTGGAAGAAAAGACACTTCAGTTCCTGAACTATTTACGAGCAAGTGTCATGTGAGCATGACTAAAGACTAAATTTATACAGAACTGCTGCGATAGCGTTGCAATTCATTTCGCAGTAGGGCAATTTCTGCTCGCAGTTCATCAATTGTTGCTTGCAAGTCAACTGCATCACTACCAGGTTGCCCAAAGCCTGTGCTAGTTTGTCCAGCATTAGCAGCTTCTGCCGCCCGATTTGCTCGTTCTAGGACTTCTTCTGTAAACTGGCGCAGTTGTTCTCTCGCTTCAGCATCAAATTTGCCCAAATCACTTAAAGCATCGGTCAAGGCGACCTCTAGCCGCTCATTAATCACTTCAGCTACGGCTCTACCGACGAAAAAGGCTTGTACTAGGGGGTTACTCATAAATTTTTGTTACGTTGCTCCGCAAAAGAATTATAACTTGCCTGTCTGCTTTGCGGCTTCTGCTGGGGAGCTATAAATTTGAAGTTAGAGATGACTTGATGCTGACAACAGCAAAGCCAGCCTCTTCTATTTTCCCACACCCCATTTTTCGTTAGAAACACTTAAATAACTATTGTGAAAAACATTGATTAATTAAATAGTCCTTGTTAGTCTATGTATATCTGCGTAGTACACGGCAAACTCGGCATATCATAACTAGTTGCCCTTTATGAATAGCTATCCGTATCCAGATTTTAGCGAACACGGCTATCAGGTTTTGCGAGAATTGGGGCGCAATCGCGAAGGAGGGAGGATTACTTGGTTAGCTGCCAATGTTGATCACAGGGAAGTGGTATTAAAACAGTTTTGCTTTGCTCAAGCCGCGTCCAATTGGTCTGGTTTTCAGGCTCATCACCGGGAAATTGAGGTATTACAAGAATTAAATCATCCTGGTATTCCCCATTACCTGAGTTCCTTTGCAACATCTGATGGCTTTTGTCTGGTTCAAGAATATATCAACGCTCCATCCATAGCACAAACCCGTAGCTTTGCACCAGAAGAGATTAAACAAATTGCTATCAACGCTCTAGAAATTCTTGTATATCTGCAAAGTCTTAATCCTGCCGTAATTCATCGAGATATCAAACCGGAAAATATTTTAGTAGATGAAGAACTCAAAGTTTATTTAATTGACTTTGGTTTTGCTCGGATTGGCAGTGAGGAAGTAGCAGGGAGTAGTGTATTCAAAGGTACTCCGGGTTTTATTCCGCCAGAGCAGATGTTTGAACCGACAAAGGCTACAGACTTGTATGCTTTAGGTACAACTTTGATTTGCTTGTTGACAGGAATTAAGTCAACAGAAATCAGGCAACTGTGCGATCGCAATAACCCATATCAGATTCAGTTTCAAAATCGCCTACCTCGTCTTAGTCTGAGCTTTATCAGCTGGCTAGAGAAAATGGTACAACCCCGACAGAGTGATCGCTTTCCAGATGCAAAAGCAGCTTTAGCAGTACTGCAACCAATTCATGTTATTCGTGAACCAGCAGTTGAGTTGAGTGCATCAGTCCTGGAGTTTAAAGCAACTCGTTTGGGAGAAAAATTGACGCAAATCATCACAGTTGAAAACCCCATACCGGAAACAATTTTACAAGGTAGATGGGAAATTGCACCTCATCCTCAAGATCCACCCCATACACCAGATTCCCATGCGTGGATTTCTGTAGAAGAACCTATCAGATGTACCCAAAAACCAGTCAATTGTCGCATTTGCGTAGATACTAGCAAGTTGATGGCAGATCAGGAGTATAAACGTCAACTCATACTGCACAGTAATGCTTATCCTACAACTCATACTGTAATGGTGAAAGTACAGACGGCTCCCATACCTGTTGAGAAGAGAAAGATACCGTATGCAGGTTTAACTTGGCTGTGCTTAATAGCTGGGATGGTAGCTATGGCTACTGCTTGGTTTAAGGTTTATGCTGCGGCTGGTGTTGCTAATTGGTTGTTAGCGACGGTGGGATATGACGCTGTTTTGCTTAATTTTTGCATATGGGGTTTTGTCTTGATTGTGAATGTGATCATACAGAGTCGTCGTATTGCTAAGAATTATCAATTCCGCAAGAATTATCAATTCCGCGTGGATATTCCAAATTCAGAATATGTAGCTGCGGCTGTAAGTAATGTAATAGCTAATGCTGTGGCAGTGGCTGTATTTTTGGCTATGGCAGTGGCTGCGGGAGTGCCTGTGGTAGGGGCTGTATTTTTGGCTGTGGCAGTGGCTGTGGTAGGGGCTGTGGAATTTCCTGTGGGATGGGGTGTGATACCGGGAGTGCCTGTGGAAGTTGTAAGATGGGCTGGAGGATCGGCTGTGGGATTGGCTGTGGTAGGGGCTGTGGGATCGGCTGTGGGATTGGCTGTGGTAGGGGCTGGAGGATCGGCTGCGGGATTGGCTGGGTTAGGGGCTTTAGGGGCTTTGGCTGTGGGATGGGCTGTATTTTTGGCTGTGTACGAATTACTGGGTTGGGTAATAATAAATTTAGCCAAGGAAGATTTATTCACATCAGTACTTTTACTATTGATAGCAGGACTTGGGGCTAGTACAGGTGTTGCTTTAATAGTAGGCTTGCTCAACCCATTGATTTTTTTAACCCTGTCAGGAACTGGATTACCCGTGTTTTATATGCTGTTTTATCCACAAATCAAGCAACGCAGATTAATTGCTAAATATCGTCAAACTGAGGAATTATTAATTAAACCGTAAAGGTGTAAATAGATTTTTTTCGGACCTTTGAGCTAAAAAAAGACCAAGAAATTCGTTTTACTCATATTTGGATAGTTTAAACTTATGGAATCTAAACTTAATAAATCACGGTTAAACGCCTTGCTAGTTGGTTTAGGGCTAGGAGGTGGTTTATTATTTGCAGTAATTTATATCGTTATCAGTGTTTACTTTGCCGTCAATGCTATCTTTGTAATACCTCCAAAATTTGATGATGTTGGCATCTTTAGTGAAGAACTAGCATCTGTCAAGGTTGATGGCAAGTATGGCTATATTAACAAAACTGGTCGAATAGTTATTCAGCCTCAATTTGATAATGCCTATCACTTTGAAGATTTGGCATCAGTCAAAATTGGTGATAAGTATGGCTACATAGATAAAAGCGGAAAAGTGGTCATCCCACCCCAATTTGATGCTGCTTATGAATTCAAAGAAGGGCTAGCACCGATCAAAATTAGTGATAAATTTGGCTATATTAACAAAACTGGTAAAGTAGTTATTCCGTTAAAATTCGATGATGCACATGAATTCCATGAAGGAGTAGCAAAAGTTTCTCTAGGCAAAAGATGGCGCAAAAGATGGGGCTATATTAATAAAACTGGTCAGTTTGTCATTAGACCTCAATTTGATGATTGTCACAGATTCTCTCATGAAGGTTTAATAGGAGTAAATACTGGTGGTAAGTGGGGATATATTCGTAATCCTTTAAAGTGATGAAGAATTAATAATAGTTGCTTTAGCACTAGAAGATGATGAATATCAATGCAGAATAGTTTATCTACCCTTACCCTAAAATCAGGCGATCGCACACCGTAAATACGAATTATGTTGATTCTTGATGATGAAAGTTAATCTTATTTTCATTCAAAATTTATCCCTTCATAAATATCTCTGAGGGCAATTTGAAAATCTAATGTTTGTAGTAATAATACTGCCTCTTGTGTTTTGTAATAGCGTTTTGGTGTTTGTATTTGCATAAAACTTACCTCTGTGAAATCTAATTTATTGAGGATAATGCTTGGCTAAAAACTTTTCTGCTTCATCTCTATTTTTAATCACGCCATCAAGGGTAGCAGCAAGTAAATTGTCTAAAATTTGCCGATATTGAGGGCTTGGTTTATAACCCAATTGTTTTAAGTCGTTACCATTTAAAATCGGCTGTACGTTAGCCAACACTGTGAGGTAATGCCAAATCTTTTGCCTGAGTAGTCGCGGACTATGTAGGGCGATTAAAATCAGCATGGGCAAGTCATACTGTTGCAACAAATGCGCCACTTGACTAGGAAACTGACATTGGGGTAATGATTCCATCACCTCAGCTTGGGCTGTAGCCAAGTTTTTCAACCGTTTAATAGCATCCTCTGGTAAGTGTAAATTTTTTGCTACCTTCGCCCGATATTTTGGTTCTAAGTGAGCAATTAACGTTTCTAGGCGCATTTCCCAATGGATGAGGGTTTGTTGGGGGTCAAATCGCCGTAAACAGCGTTCTAATAAACGTAATTGCCGTAGGAGTTCCTGATCTAGCTTGAGGGTAGAATGGATACACTGCAACGCCCCTAATTGATCGAGTAACTGTAAAGCCGATTTCCAGTAGGGGGCTTGGAGAATATATTTTAATTCAGCTTTGAGTCGAGTTTGTAGGGCTGGGGTTTTAGAATTGGTTTGGGCAGTGCGATCGTAAATACCACTGTTGATGGCATAACGAATAAACTCTTCTGTTTGCGGTTCCAGTTGAAATCCAAAGCGCACAGCAAACCGCACACCGCGATAAATACGAGTGGGATCTTCAATAAAGCTGTTGGCGTGTAAAACTCGGATTTGCTTGGCTTGTAAATCCAGTAACCCGCCGAAGAAATCGAGTAATTCGCCAGCACGAGGGGAGGTGAGACGTAGGGCGAGGGCGTTGATAGTAAAATCTCGACGATACAAGTCTTGACGAATTGAACTCGCCTCAACTTCGGGATTTGCAGCTGGGTAAGGATAAAATTCTGTTCTAGCAGTGGCAATATCTACCCACAAAGAATCTAATTCTGGATCTTTGTGCCATAGTAAAGCGGCAGTTTGAAAAGCCCCGTGAACTTCCAAGCGGGCTGCTGGGTAAATTTCCTGGAGTGCCTTGGCTAGTTCCACACCAGCACCAACATCTGCTGTTTTGTGAAAGCCATCAACTACAAGGTCAATATCTGTAATCATCAATGTGCCAGTTGCTGCTTCAGCTAACAGCAAGTCTCGCACTGCACCCCCCACTAAATAAAGATGCCAACCCCGTTTTTCTGCTGCTTGAGAGGCTATGGTTAATAATTGCCAAAGTTGCGGCGCAAGACGATTTTGCAATTCAGTACTTAAATTAATTTTAAATTTTGTTCGTGCAGCGTCTTTAAAGGAGATATTTTGAATTTTGACTTTGTCCTCTTCATCTCCCCATCTCCCCTCTTCATCGGCTCGATGCAATTCCCGTAACACATCAGTACGGGTGACAATTCCCACTAGTTGTTCGTTCTCCAACACTGGTAAACGCCCAATATCGTATGTCACCATCAGCCCTTCGATTTGTGGCAGGATGGTATCTGGTGTAATTGTCTTCAGATTTGTAGTCATATAGCCCTTGACTGGCGCATGACTAAATCCGTGGTGTAGGGCAATATCAATATCTCGCCGCGAAATAATTCCTACCAGTTGACCTTGGGAATCAACTACGGATAAACCAGAGTGTCCATAACGCAACAAAATACGCTGCGCCTCCGCAATTGTCGTTTCGGGGCGAATAGTGCGGACTGGGGAGGACATCAAGTCTCTCGCCTTAGGTGGATGGGGAATCGCAGCTTTAATACCATCTTGCAGTTGCTTTAAGATTACCTGTGCATCAACTCCTCGCAAACTCAGCGATGCTGCTTGGGAATGACCACCACCGCCGAACATTTGAAATAATAGATTGAGATTCACGCCGGGAATTTGCGATCGCCCTATTACTATTAAGCGTGAGTCATCTTCATCGTGGGCATATGTATTTGCCAAGAGTAAGGCATCAATTTCAGTTAATTCAATTAGTTGTGATGCCAGACTCGATAATCCTGGTACAAAACTAGTAGTTTTTAAAGTTACCCAACCAATCGTATATCCACGTAAACAAAAATATGCTAAATTCTCCAGTGCTTCAGTTAATAACTGCTGTAATTGGGGAGATAAACCGGGGTCAAGGTAAGTGGAAATTACTGCTGATCTAGCTTTTTGTTGCATCAACCAAGCTAAAGCTAGCGCATCTCGTGGTGTAGCGCTGTCAAAGGTTAATGAGCCAGTATCAACGTGGATGCCTAAAGCCATCACCGTTGCTTGGGATGGAGTGAGGGAAATTTGCTGTTTTTGCAATTGCTCCACCATTAAAGTTGTGGTGGCTCCCACTGGTTCAATATAAGATTCCGTGGCGGGAATATCTAGTTCTTGCCCTAAGTGATGGTCATAAACTATGATTTCCCTTAAGTTGGGTAAATCTAACCATTCAGCAGCTTTACCCAAGCGATCGCGCTGTTGTGTATCCACAATCCTCAGGGAGCGAATCTTTTCGGGATTGACCGAACGTCTCTCAATCAGGGGATACTCATCCCGGTGCAACGCCAAAAAATCTCTGACAGGCGGATGTGCGCCACCACTCAGCACAATCTTACTTCCCGGTAGTAGGCAAGTCAGACCTACTGCCGCACCTAGGGCATCAAAATCAGCAGTTGTGTGGCAAAGAATTAAGTCCATAGCTTTCAGTAGTGCTGAGTGCTGAGTGCTGAGTGCTGAGTGCTGAGTGCTGAGTAGAGAAAAGAACTCAGAAAACTAAGATGAAAAAAAGCATTCAGCACTTGTTTAGTCAATAGTCAGTGGTCAGCAGTACAAACAACTGACAATTGAGAACTAACTGATAACTATAGTGACGCAATTTCTGCTAGCTTAACAAATAAGGAAAAACTGTTAGTGTCGTCCTTTAGGATATTCTATTTTTAGTATTGCGCTGTTTTGGGAGAAGCAAAAATGACCATAATATTCCAATTCGCTTTAATAGCTCTTGTTGCCATGTCTTTTGTGCTAGTAGTTGGCGTTCCTGTTGCCTATGCTACCCCGCAAAACTGGGTCGAATCAAAAAGGCTGCTTTGGCTCGGTTCTGGAGTCTGGATTGCCTTGGTGCTTTTAGTCGGGGTATTAAACTTTTTTGTAGTTTAGGCGTTCGCGCAGCGTGCGTTTTACGCAATCGCTTAAATTTTAGTACAGACAAATAGCATAGTGACTACAGGGGCAGAAGAGCCAAAGACCAAGGCAAAAGGTAAATGGATAAATTTTCCTTTTCTCTTGTCTTATCTATCTAATTGTGCTCTCCTGCTCTTCTACATTTAAAGAAGAAATGTATATTGGCCAGAGTATATTCGATTAAGAGGCAGTCATGGCAGTTTTCGAGGGAACTTTTACTCAAACAGAACCTTTGCGTTTAGCAGTGGTTATTGGTCGATTTAACGACCTCGTTACCGGAAAGCTGCTAGAGGGATGTCAAGATTGCTTAAAACGCCACGGTGTAGACCCAGACCCCCACGGGAATCAGGTAGACTATGTTTGGGTTCCGGGAAGTTTTGAAGTGCCTCTCGTAGCTCGTCAACTAGCACTATCCCATCGTTATGATGCTGTAATTTGCTTGGGTGCTGTCATCCGAGGACAAACGCCCCACTTTGATTATGTATCTTCCGAAGTATCTAAGGGTATTGCTGCTGCTAGCTTTCAAACTGGCGTGCCAGTAATTTTTGGCATTTTGACAGTGGATACCATGCAGCAAGCTTTAGAGCGGGCAGGCATTAAAGGTAATCATGGTTGGGATTATGCCATGAATGCCCTGGAAATGGCCAGTCTGATGCGGCAATTACGCTCTAACCTCACAGAGTCATATCCCCGTAACGCTCAATCTTTGCCAGCTTCTTTTCCAGGTAAAAGCTTAGGCAATTTAACTGCGGAGTCAGAAGAACTAGGCTGAAACAACTACTGGGTGCTAAGTCCTGTTCTTTTACTCAGCACTCAGCACTCAGCACTCAGCACTCAGCACTCAGCACTCAGCACTCAGCACTTAAAAAAGAGCTTGACAAATAGGATTAAATTTGAGAACATAGAATTTATATGGAAATTGCGGGTATAGCTCAGTGGTAGAGCGTCACCTTGCCAAGGTGAATGTCGCGCGTTCGAATCGCGTTACCCGCTTATGAAAAAATGTAAATTACAGGTCATAATAATCCACAAGACTAAGATGGCTTAACTACAATTTATATAGTTGTAGTCTATTTGTCTTATTTGCGGTGTAATACACTAGATTACAACAGCCTAAGTAGCACCAGTAAAGGTTAAAAAAGGGGCTAAAAACTAGAGAATAGAGAATAATAAGTATTTTTACTCAGCATTGCCACTTACTCAACCCTGCGGTCAACCACAGAAGCGTCTACAGGAAGAAAGCACTTTTTTCAGTCAGCCTGCATCTGGCGTTAGTAACTATGGCAATGTTAGCATTTGCTTTGTTATTTATATAAAGAGCTGAAAAAAGAGAAACTGAACTCCAAAGCTTTGGGGAACGGGATTCTCATAAATCATGAAAACACGCTCAAGTTATTAGAACGCTTGTGCAATCTCAAAAACACGAAAAAATCGACTTTAACATGGAATATCCCTGTCCCTGCCGTCGCAAAGGACAGTTAGTTCCGATTACACTGACAGAAGCATTTGGTTGCGATCGCTGTCAGCAAATCTTTGTAGTAGAAGATAATGGTCATGTTTTAGAACAACTTTCTACCACCTATCCCTACAAACGAGCTTGGCGTTGGACGGGAAATAGCTGGCATGTAGCCCATGCTCGTTTAGGAGTAAGCTATCTGCCTATAGCACTAGGCATTATTTTCGTGCTAGTGATTATATGGTTACCATTAGCACTGCGATTGGCAAATGGTTCCAGCATTATTGCTTGGGCAATGGTGGCGGTGCTGTTGGCTATCTTGCCAGCACTGATGGTCTGGCTCACCTACAGACGTTAATTCAATGACCGTTGAAGTTTTGGATGATTACCCCGAACCAATTACTAGCGCTAAACGCGCTCATCAAGCTTCCCTAAAGTTGGGGTTTACCAAGGGAGTAGACCGCAGTCGTGCTGTATTGGCAATGGCACAGGCACTGCAAGACTCGTTTGACGACATTTTGGAAGCCAACACTTTGGATCTAGAAGCCAGCAAAGAAATGGCAGTACCAGAGCTAATTTTAGATTGGCTGAAGCTAACTCCCACCAGGCTAGAGGCGACAGTGGAAATCCTGCAACGCTTGGGGGAATTATCAGATCCACTGCGGCGAGTCAGGAACGCTGACTATCAACTAGAAGATTCCCAAAGTTACACTCAGTTAATGCCTTTGGGAGTGATTGGATTTATTTATGAGGCGTTTCCTGATTTAGGAGCGATCGCGGCGGGTTTATGTATAAAAACTGGCAATAGTCTGATTCTTAAAGGTAGTACAGAAGCTAGTCATTCCAATGAGGCGATCGCTAATGTACTGCAAAATGCTATTGAAGAAGTAGGTCTACCACCAGGCTGTTTAGAACTGATTACAGCAGAACATGGTGCTTCAATTCGGGATTTAGTCACCCAAGACCAGTACTTGAATTTAGTAATTCCCTACGGACGTTCTAGCTTAGTCCAGCAAGTAATGCGACAAGCAACTTGTCCAGTCTTAAAGTCAGCGATGGGTAACTGTTACCTCTACTGGTCGCTCAATAGCAGCTTAGAGATGGTGCGCTGGATGATTATGGATAGCCATGAGAGTGAACCAGATCCAGTAAACGCCATTGAAAAAGTACTTATTCATCGCCAAGCTATGCCCTCATCTTTGGCAGTTTTGTGGAACAGCTTAAAAGAAAAAGGCTTTGAAATTAAAGGAGATGAAGAACTAGTAGAAGCTTTCCCCCACTTGCATCTGGTGAAAGACGAAGAATGGGGAAGCGCTTATTTAACTAAGACAGTCGCCTTTAAACTAGTAGATAGTTTAGAAGATGCGATCGCCTGGATTAATCAACACAGTAGCGGTCATGCTGATTGTATTGTCACGGAATCCTATCAAGAAAGTCGCCAGTTTGCTTTAGGTGTGAACAGCGCCTCTACCTACATCAACACCTCGCCGCGTTTTTCTCGCAACCCTTCACGGGGAGATTCAGTATTTCTCGGTATGTCCAATCAAAAAGGACACCGCCGGGGATTTATTAGTTTGGAAACCCTAACGACGGTGAAGCACATTGTTCAGGGAAATGGCCGATTTTAGCAGTAGGAAACGTTAAATGATTATGCCACAAAGAGTAATCACCCCTGAGAATCCAACTTGTTCTGCTATACGTCTAATGCCAGAAAAATCATTGCTAATTGAATCACTCAAACACAGACAAATTTCCCAAATTAACTATTTTAGTTGTGTCAGTACTACTAATCGAGAAAAATTTGACTATTATTTATTAGTGTTTGACACTAGTATGAATACATTCTCATTTAATATAAATTGCTATAATCATAAATTAATTGAAGCATAATATAACCAAAGTAAAGTGAACACAAAATGACTACTCAATCAATGATTCAACCATCATCCTTAATATCTTCTGGGATCAGGATGAGCGAATTTGGTAACATTTACTTATTTAAATTTACCGAGGAACTACAGTCACGTTTTGAACAACTTTTAGAAAAGAAAAAAACTGATACACTCACTCCTGAAGAAGAAGCCGAATATATGGGTATCTCCGAATTAGAGCGAATCTTTACCTTGATTAATGCTCAACTAGCGGCGAAAAGTCAATGGTGTCCGAACAAACTCGAAGACTTGTAAGACAACGAGCTAAATTCCTTTGCGAATATTGTCACTCTCCCGAATACTTGAGTCCAGACCGTTTTACCATTGACCATATCATGCCGCAGTCTTTGGGTGGCTCTGATGAACTGGATAATTTGGCATTAGCTTGTCATCGCTGTAATGAGCGTCACTATAATTTCATAATAGCTGCTGACCCTCAAACTCAAGAAAAAGTCTCTCTGTTTAATCCCCGTCAGCAAAAATGGTCTGAGCATTTTGTTTGGACAAAAGAAGGAACCAAGATCGTAGGTATAACACCTATAGGAAGAGCAACAAGCGCTCGCTTTGACTTCAACGATGAACGGCGAGATGAGCCTTCGATTCAAGTGGCTCGTCGTTTTTGGGTAGAAGCAGGTTGGCATCCGCCGCAATCAGATCCAAGTCAAGAATAAACCAGATCCATTGAGTCTTTTCCTGGAAAAAAGCTTATTTAGTTGCAGAAAAGTCTTGCTAATTGAATTACTCAAATATAGGTGGCCATAATTCAGAAATAGCAACTTCCCAACTAGGAAATAACTCATTAATAGTTAACTTATCGTCACCAGTCAAAATTTCAACATCACCATTGGGACGATATACACTCACAGTTAACTCATCTGGATTAATTAATATTCCTACTTTTGCACCTAATTCTAAAAATAATTTAACTTTATCTTCTAACTTAGACATTCTGTCTGTTTTCGATTTTATTTCCACAACCAAATCAGGTACCAACTGACCAAAATCTCTCACAGTGCGTTTTAATCTCGCCGCCGCTACAAAAGAAACATCAGGAGCGCGCAAATCTGTATTTGGCATTATAAACCCACCACTTGAGTCAAATATCCGCCCAAGTTTACGAGGTTTTATCCAATTACCTAATAATCTGATCAACTCAGCGCCGATTTCACTAGACTCAATATCCGATGGCCTCATAACTAAAATATTTCCTTCTTGCAGTTCTATTTGGTAGTCCTGCTCATCTTCTTGTAGCTTTTGTTGCAGTCTTTCTACATCCTCAATATTAAGAGTCATACAACTTTTCAGATATAGTTCACTTTAAATTTATAGTAACCTGACTATTCCTCAATACCATTCAATTCAAGAAACAAAACTCATTATCTTTCTTTGCGTCTTTGCGCCTTTGCGCGAGACAAAAAAAGCCCGCTTACACGGACTTCATTTATATAACCCCAGATTTCTGGTCTGCGAGGCAATTTATTTATTCTTCGAGGTGTAATAAACCTTACTACCTGTATCCGGAACAAAATGACAGCTAATAGCAGAACGCCGTAAAGATTGCCAAATAGGTTCCTCAGACTTGCGGAAGTATTCACCCATCACCGGTTTAATCGCTTCCGTCGCCTTCAGCAAATTGTAATGCGGAATGTTGAGGAAAATATGGTGAGCAACATGAGTACCGATATCGTGATGGATGTGATTCACCAAACCGTAATCTCTATCAATACTAGAAATTGCACCTTTCAGAAAAGTCCAATCTTCGCCACGATACCAGGGAATATCTTGCTCAGTATGATGCAAAAATGTTACCAAATCTAGCCAAATTACAAACACAATGTAGGGCATAGCGTAGTATTTGAGCAACCACATCCAACTCCATTGATAGGTGAAGAAACCTAGCAAGCCTACCATACCAATCCAGAGTAGAGTACTGGTAATAATATCCCCTTTTTCAGATGGCTTAAAAAGTGGGCTACTAGGCGAAAAGTGAGAGCCTTCTTTATTAGGAGAACGCTTGAATAAATACACTGGATAAGCCAACAGGAACACATAATATCTGCCTATCTTTTGCAGGAAGGGCATTTCCTTATATTGTGATTCTGTCACAGGATACCAGCTTTCATCATTATCGATATTGCCAGTATTTTTATGATGAGTTCTGTGACTAATTCTCCAACCGTGATAAGGAACTAGGATTGGTGTGTGAGATAAATGTCCAATCAAATCATTAAGCCATTTCTGTTTAGAAAAAGACTGGTGTCCGCAGTCATGTCCGACTACAAACAAAGCCCAAAACATTGTTCCTTGCATAACCCAGAAAATAGGCCAAAAATACCAAGAATCCAGATAATTAGCAATTGCATAAAGCAGACTGATAATCAGGATGTCGCGCAAGAAGTAAAATAGGGATCTTGTCACACTTGGCTGAAAGCATTCAGCAGGTATTGCCGCTTTCAAATCCTGAAGAGTAAAGGGAAGTTTGGTTGTATCTTCAGATGGTTCACAGTCATCAGGATTATTGAAAGTTATGGAGTTTGATTGCACTGGATTCTTTTTTGGGATGTAAATTCGGACTTGTTTGGAATGTCTCTAGTATCAGTTTGCACTAATACACAAGAAGATAATCTCTGGTAATTTACCTAAAAAAATTACCAGAATCTATTTAATTTGCAGAAAAACAAACGCTCTTGTGATTGCAAAAGCGTGAGTTGCTCATAGAAAATCTATTTGCAGTGATGTTTATTGTTCTGCGTAATATTCGTTAAAAGACTTATAACCAACATCCGTTTTATATAGTTGGCACTGGTCTGTAATTTGCTTCATTAAAGACCAAGAAAACTGACATTCATCATGTAGATAAGGCTGCCAATTTTCCTTAATGCTGCTATGGGCCAGCCGCAAATTATAAGAAGGAATAGCAGTAGAAATGTGATGCGGAACATGAACATTGATATCATGACACAGGATTTCTACCCAACGGGGATAATCACAATGAATGGTACCAAATAGCTGTGCTAAAGCCTCATTCCACTTGTTCGCTGCTGCAAAAGGAACATCTGCGGCAGTGTGGTGAACGATGGTAAAGGTACTCATCCAAAAATGGTAAACCATCCAGGGCAGTAGCCAAAACTTGACAAATCCCCAAATACCAGTTGTAGCAATCAGCAGAGGAAAAGCGATCGCGGCAAACACAACTACTACAGCCACAGAAAGCTTGATGCTTGATTGGTCTTTGGTTTTAAATTTTTGCCAATCAAAATGCACGACTGCCCAGTGTCCAATGGAACCTAACCACCACAGGCGCTTACGCATGAACCCTTCAAAAGCAAACTGTTGTAAGCAAGTCCAATTTGCAAACACGTGTGTTCTAATGGGATGCCAAGCATTATCCTCATCCAACTTATTGGTATGAGTATGGTGATAATTATGCTTAATCCGCCAACTGTGAAAGGGATAAATTAAAGGCATCATAAACAAATGCCCCACCAAATCATTTACCCAACGACGTTTGGCAAAAGACCTGTGACCACAATCATGGCCAATTACGAAAAATCCTGTTAAAGCAGTACCCGTAAAAATCCAAGCTAGGGGCAAGAGAAACCAAGGACTGATTGTCAGAAAAAAGTAGCCCAAGCCAACCATAAAGACACTGAGCAGCACTTGTGTCCAAGCTTTACGTCGGTTTTGCTGAAAACATTCTCGTGGCAAGCTTTTGATAATATCTTTTAACTTCAGGTTGGAATCGCCAAGGTCGTTACCTAGTTTCTGGCTGTTGATTATTGATGTAGTCATGAACACCTGGAAAACAACACACTTTTCCGTCAAGTCACCAAAAAAAGCGACTTGCCGCAAAATTTCTTAACATTAGCGTCTCGGATTATAGCAACCTAAGCTACACAAGCGCACTATTTTTAGTAGCTATAGGAAATATTTCCGAGGGTGTGAATGGTTATTAGTTGCTGGTAGAAATTATTTTTTCGCCAATAGTGAATAAATTCTGTAATTTATCCACTATTGACCATGAAGCAAGGAAATTACTGCTTTTTGTCTGCCAACTTGACATTAGTAGCCAGACCAAGTACTTGCAGCAGTTGAATTGTCATCCAAGTTAAATCGATTTCCCACCATTCCAGCCCGTGACGAGCGGAGTATTGAAAAGCATGGTGGTTATTATGCCAGCCCTCACCGAACACTAGCACGGCGACCCACCAACAGTTAGTTGAGCGATCGCCTGAATCATGGCTGCGATAGCCAAATTTGTGGGTAGCACTGTTCACCAACCAAGTACAGTGGTAAACCCAGACAATGCGAGCAAAAATTCCCCAAACCACGAAAGACCAGCCACCCAGATACATGAGTAATAAACCCAGAGCCACCTGGATCAAAATGAAATATTTTTGTAAAAACTGATAAACTGGGTCTTCGGCAATATCTTTGGTAAACCGAGGCACATCAGCGTGAGAGGGAGAGTGATAAATTAGCCAACCCATGTGACTCCACCAGAAGCCTTTATTAGAATCATGGGGATCTGGTTCGGTATCAGAATGTAAATGATGAATGCGATGTGTACCTACCCACTCAATTGGCCCTCCTTGACAGGCCAATGTCCCACAAAAAACCAAGAAATACTCCAGCCATTTGGGAGTTTGAAAACTGCGGTGGGTAACAAGGCGGTGAAATCCTAGAGTAACGCCTAGACCACCTGTCACCCAATAGAGAAAGAAACCCACACCAACGGCCGCCCAGCTAAAGTTACTAGGAACAAAGGCAAAAAGAGCGCCGATGTGTAGAAAAACGAAAAACAGGGTATTTACCCAGTTAACTTGAGGTTTAGTTGAAGTAGCAATTGTCATGCAATAACCCGAATTGAAATTGTCCAGCCTAATCTGCGCGATTGGAAAATCCGCATATCTATAATTTTTTTTGAAAGAGGAACTGATGAACAGCTTGGAACAGATGCGGCTAGCAGAACAGGCACTGATAGAGATTTTTTCTGGAATTGACGCTCAGGTCAAGCATAATCTGAAAAGAGTCTTAGATGCTTTTCGTAATTACCGTGTAGGGGCACACCATTTTGCTGGTGTTAGTGGTTATGGTCACAATGATTTAGGACGAGAAACTTTAGATAAAGTTTTTGCCGAAGTCATGGGTGCTGAAGCTGCGGCTGTGCGAGTGCAGTTTGTTTCTGGAACTCATGCGATCGCCTGTGCTTTATTTGGTGTTCTCCGTCCTGGAGATGAAATGTTAGCAGTAGTCGGTTCTCCTTACGATACGCTCGAAGAAGTCATTGGTTTACGGGGTAAAGGTCAAGGTTCTCTTATTGAGTTTGGCATAAATTACCGTCAATTGGAGTTAACCCTAGCAGGAACTATAGATTGGCAAACCTTATCTCAAAGTGTGACTGAGAATACCCGTTTAGTATTAATTCAGCGTTCTTGTGGCTATTCCTGGCGACCGAGTTTATCAATTGCGGATATAGAAAAAATCGTTCACCTAGTTAAACAGCAAAACCCCAACACTGTCTGCTTTGTCGATAACTGTTACGGCGAATTCATTGAAACCAGGGAACCTACAGATGTCGGTGCTGACTTAATGGCGGGGTCATTGATTAAAAATCCTGGCGGGACAATTGTGACAGCTGGCGGTTATGTTGCCGGTCGTGCTGATTTAGTAGAAGCAGCTGCTTGTCGGTTAACGGCTCCTGGTATTGGTAGTTATGGGGGTGCAACCTTTGACCAAAATCGGTTGTTGTTCCAAGGCTTATTTTTAGCTCCCCAGATGGTAGGGGAGGCGATGAAGGGGACTCATTTAACTGGTTATGTGTTTGATAAGTTGGGTTATCCGGTAAATCCTGCACCTTTAGCGCCGCGTGGGGACGTAATTCAGGCGATTAAGCTGGGTTCTGCTGCTAAGTTAATTGCTTTCTGTAAGGCGATACAGCAGCATTCACCTGTGGGTTCTTACCTAGACCCGATACCCGATAACATACCGGGATATGAGAGCCAGGTAATCATGGCTGGGGGGACGTTTATTGAGGGGAGTACTTTGGAGTTTTCGGCGGATGGGCCTTTAAGAGAGCCTTATGTGGTGTATTGCCAAGGGGGGACTCATTGGACTCATGTGGCGATCGCGCTAGAGGCGGCGATGGTGGCGGTGTCGCAAGTTACATGAGTTAAGATTGTGTCACGCAAAGAAGTCCTTCTCACTCTTTTCTTTGCGCCTTTGCGCCTTTGCGTGAAACTTACTCCGGTAACTTATACTCCCCCACAATCCGCTTAGCAAACTCCGGCACATGCTCCTCTAACTTTTCCGGATGATTCCGTTTCACATACAAATAATTCCGCGTAAAATGCGAATCAATAGAAAACCGTGCATACTCCAAACCCTTCGGCCCAATCCTCTCAATCACCACACCCATAAGCTTCGCCGCCCACATCGGCAAAGTCACACCTTTATCGTAAGCAGGAATACTCTGTTGCACCGCTTCTTTCCGATTCCCTTGGGACATCACCGGCTGAGTATCTAACTGGTCTTGCACCAAGTCCAACATCTCCCTTCCTGTATCATTTCTGACCACAATCCACTGCCAGCCAAAGGGTGCGCCCATATAACCGACAACTAAATCTGCCAAGGAGTTGACGTAATCAAAACAACTCATACAGGAAGGGGCAAAGACATCTTTAAGTTTATTCGTCTTCAAACCAAAGAATGGCACGGTTTCTGTGGAGCCATCTTCATGTTTAAAATGCACCCGGAAGTCTTGCATGAATTCATAATGTACCACCGTCTCAGGCGACCGGCTGGTAGTTTCTAAGAATTTTTGCAGCCCAGCACGGGTAACGTTGTCTACGCAAGGTGTACCTAAGACATACAACTTTTCTAAACCCAGTTGTTTTTCCACAGCCCTAAGTGCTTGAATTTGGCAACCCACACCAATTACTAATAATCGCTTCATCCCCGATCGCTCTATTTGTTCCAAGACAGAAAGGTTGGGCGATAATGTTGGTTTATTTACCCTGGCTGCCAGTATTTCTTCTGGGGTACGGGCGATAACAGGCATGGGTTGAAAGCGGTCTTCTTTGGTGTTCTGCACACACACAACACCTTCAACTAAACCACGATTGAGCATTTCAATGGCAATACTACTAACGATACCCGTCCATTGCGCGCCTTCTATGGGGTGTTGTTTTCGGGCTGCCATCATATCTTGATGCACACCGAAGTATAGTTCATTTTCGTTATCTAGATCACGCGATCGCCTGTGGGTCTGTTCTTCTAGTTCGCCTATCTGCTGATTAATAAAAGCGCAGGCTTCCTTGACATAATGAATATAGTATGTGTCACACAGTCCGCACTCGCTACAAAGTTCTTTAGCAGGGCGACGGCTAGTAGATTTGAGGGCTTTGGCTTTTTTGTGAGGAGAAACTGAAGTCATGTTAAGCGCAATTTGTTATCTCAAAATTTAAGATAGCGGAATGCTGTATCTTACACAAAATTTCAGTGCAAAAATCCAGATTTCAGCTATACATGAATTAAACTGAATTAAAGTATTATCGACTACGTTTTCTAAACGTATTAACCCTGAGAAAGAAACGCAAAACTATGGGACTAGGTAAGCGCATCAATGGTATTGTCCGTGCAAATGTCAATAGCACACTAGGTAACTTTAAACAGGTAGATTTCCATCAAGCAGAAAAAGCAGCATTTATTGGTGGCGGAGTAGTGGCTGGTGCTGTTGTATCTGACACAGTGGGTGGCATGGGATTAGCAGCCGCAGGAACAGCTATTGGTATTGGTGCGCCTCATTTACTAGCTGTAGGAGCAGTTACTGGTACAGCCGCTTATGGAGCAAAAAAGGGAATAGAAAACCGAGACTCTCTAGCGTTAGGTGCAGCTGCATTGGGAGCAGCAGGTGGTGTAGGAGTTTCTAGCACCATTGGCAATATGGGATTACTAGCAGTCGGAACGGGATTTAGCATCGGTATGGCTCCTGTAACAGCGGCTGGTGCAGTTGTGGGACTTGGTGCTTATGGTGTATTCCAGCTCCTTAATGGAGATAAGAATACTAATGATTCAAAGCAAATGATTGAATCCCTCAACCAAGTCAAACAAATCATTATTCAGAATATCCATTCTACTAAAACTGATCAAAACAGAGTACGAGAAAATTATAAACAAGCTCAAAATAAAGTCACATCTTGCCATCAAATAGCTTTATTAGCTATGAAAAAAGGTAGTGAAGACTTGGCACGTGAGGCATTGATGTGTAAGTATACTCACCAACAAACTGCCGATAGTATTCACAAACAACTAGAAGAACTAACAGCATATATTAATAATCAATTCCTTGACTTGCAATTTATAGAACAAACCATTATTCAAATAAAAGCAAAAGCAAGCTAAAAAACCATACTTTACCTCTTTCTCGGCGTTCTCTGCGCCTCTGTGTTTAGTTAATCAAATTCTTTTACATCATGAAAAAACTAGGAATTATTATCATTGCTTTCGCCTCAATTTTGACTGCCTGTGACCAAAACGCACAAACCGAATCACCACCAATATTAAATTCTCAAAACCAGGTTACTCAAATTACTTCTAGTTCAACAACTCCTTAAATCAAAATGAAATCAACCTCCCAAACAGGTGCAGCATTTCTTGCTGGAGGAAGTATAGCAGGTGTAGGTATCTCCTCAACAGTTGGCGGCATAGAAATTGTCGGCAGTTTTGGTGGTATGGGAATTGGCGCGACTCCTTATAGTTGGTGCAAATTAGCAAGATTTTATCATCCCGATGTTAACGGTTCTGCCAGTGACAAAGCTGCAATGCAAGCAATTAATCACGCTTATCAAGAATTTCAGTCTAAAAAATGACAATTTGCTAAATATCTAGCTTAATAGCTGTTATGAGCAATTAGTTTTTAATTTGAGCAAAATTACTCAATATTACTTGCATATAGTCATGATTACTCAACTCTCATGATTAAAGCTTGATGATTGTTGCAATAATTACTTTATGTTTCTATTGATAACTGCTTGTGAACTGCTCAAGTCAGCTGGAAAATCGGCATCTATCTTAGGTTATGTGTAATATGTATTTTCCGGACTTATTCCTTAAATTTTACATTTAATTGGAAAGTGGGGTAATATATTTACCACCCTAGGCTTATTGACATCTAAAATTTTTCAGCGTTTGTATTGCATATTCTGAAAAAACATTATAAATTATTAACTTATAGGGGAATAATTTAACTTGCAATCTATCGGGCTAACCTCAGCTTAAGTAGATATACTGGAAATATTTAAATATTTTCAACACCAAACTTTGAATAATACTAGAGATATATTCCTGTTTGGGTAGGTAAAGTTTTTGATGTACAGACTCAGGGACGAATAATCTAGAAATATATCTTGTGTAATTGTTCTGAGAAATCACGAAGTGGCTTGAGGTGAAAAAGCAGTTAACTGTAATTCACCCAAATGATAATAATTGAAAGCAAATAAATTTGCAGAGAAATTATCGACTTAATCAATTCAGGACTTACGCAAAAATTGCCAAAAAGTTTAATTTAACGCACCGCCAAGGCGCCCGCGCGCAGCGATGCCCGTAAGGGCTGTAGAACGCCTTCGCGAAGCGTCTCGAAGAGAAGAATTCGTTAAGTGTGCGTAAGTCCTACGATTGTTTATAGATTATTTTTTAAAATAAATCTGCTATTCAAAACATAGCTTTTGTTATGCTAAAAATAGCAGTAATAATCAATGAAGGCGCATCCACTACAAATTCACCCCCTCAATGGAGCTACTCTGGCGATGCCAACAAATGAATTAGTAACAGATGAGAATATAGAAGAACAAGCATGGCGAGCGCTAGAGAAGTCAATTCTCTACTATCAAGGTCGCCCCATTGGGACTGTAGCCGCCTATGATGCATCTGTAGAAGCACTCAACTACGATCAGTGTTTTATCCGAGATTTTGTTTCTTCAGCATTAATTTTTCTGATTAAAGGTAGAACAGATATTGTTCGTAATTTCCTAGAAGAAACATTAAAGTTGCAGCCTAAAGAAAGGGAATTAGATGCTTATAAGCCTGGTCGAGGGTTAATTCCAGCTAGCTTTAAAGTTGTATTAGAAAATGGGCAAGAATATTTAGAAGCGGATTTTGGAGAACACGCCATCGCTAGAGTAACACCAGTGGATTCTTGTCTATGGTGGATTATTTTATTGCGTGCATATATAGTCGCTACCAAAGATTATTCTATAGCCTATCAACCTGATTTCCAAAATGGTATCAGGCTCATTATGGAAATCTGCTTGGCGAATCGCTTTGATATGTATCCCACATTGTTGGTTCCAGATGGTGCTTGTATGATTGACCGTCGGATGGGTATTTATGGGCATCCTCTAGAACTGCAAGTGTTATTTTATGCGGCTTTGCGGGCGGCGCGGGAGATGCTGATTTGCCAGGGTAATCAAGATATCGTAGCAGCAATTGATAACCGCTTACCATTATTGTGCGCTCATATTCGCCAGCATTATTGGATAGATATTAATCGTCTAAATGCAATTTATCGCTTCAAAAGTGAAGAGTATGGCAAAGCCGCAGTCAATTTATTTAATATCTATGTAGATTCTCTTCCCTACTATGAATTAGATAAATGGCTACCGAGAAAAGGCGGTTATTTAGCTGGAAATGTCGGGCCATCGCAGTTAGATACACGTTTCTTTGCATTGGGTAACTTGATGGCAATCATTTCCGATTTAGCCACCGAAGAACAGTCACAAGCAATTATGACTCTGATTGAGGAACGATGGGACGATTTGGTGGGAGATATGCCGATGAAAATCTGTTTCCCAGCCTTAGAAAATGAGGATTACAGAATTGTTACAGGATGTGACCCGAAAAATATCCCTTGGTCATATCATAATGCTGGCAGTTGGCCTGTTTTAATGTGGATGTTTGCAGCAGCATCTGTAAAAACTAACAAAACAGCCTTGGCCAGAAAGGCTATTGAAATTGCTCAAGCACGCCTGTGTGAAGATGAATGGCCAGAGTATTATGATGGCAAAAAAGGGCGTTTAATTGGTAAACAAGCTAGGAAATATCAAACCTGGACAATTGCTGGTTTCTTGTTAGCTAAAGAACTAATGGATAATCCCAATTATTTACCATTAGTTAGTTTTGATGAATTACCTCCAGAAGTTGTTTCTAGAGCGTGTGAGTTTGAAATTGGGAGCGTAGATCCGTATATGTCTCTTTAGCGGAGATGGCTGTATTCATAATCACCATTATTGCAGCAATTAATCTAAAACTCCTTGAGTTGTAATGTGTAAATTGTCCAAAACAAACATTAAATTCACAGTCCCTTTGTAGTTATTAGGGGCTTTTTTGATTTTCTAAATTGCTCTTTGTGATCACTTTCTAAATAGAGCATATGGGACAATGAGGTAAATGAAAAACTTGGGTTATCCTGAGAATATGGACGGTGGAATATCGCCCCAAATCGAACGTGGCAAAAAGTAAAATGGGTATATATCCATCTCCGAAAAAGCATTGAAGCAGCAGAGTGTAATTCTTGCCAAAATCCCATCAAAATGGAGTGTTTCTCGCAATGGAAAGAGAGAAATTAGTAATAGTTGATGATCTAGAGAAACAGGCATGGGAAATTTTAGAAAAGTCGATTATTTATTATCAAGGTCGTCCTGTAGGTACGGTATCTACCTGTGATGATTCGCAAGGGAATTTGCATCATGACCATTGTTTTATCAGAGATTTTGTATCTTCAGCCTTACTTTTTTTAATTAAAGGTAAATATGATATTGTTCGTAATTTTCTAGAAGAAACTTTAAAGTTACAGCCTAAAAAAAGCCAATTAGATGCTTATACACCTGGTCAAGGTTTGATACCAGCCAGCTTCAAAGTTGTCTCAGATAATGGGCAAGAATATTTAGAAGCAGACTTTGGTGAACACGCGATCGCGCGAGTCACACCTGTTGATTCTTGTCTGTGGTGGGTTATTATACTATATGCTTATGTCAAAGCTACAAAAGACCTCAGTTTCGCGTTGCAGCCTGAATTTCAGCAAGGAATCATGTTAATTATGGAACTTTGCTTGGCGACGCGATTTGATATGTACCCAACGCTGTTAGTTCCAGATGGCGCTTGTATGATTTATCGGCGGATGGGTATTTATGGTTATCCGTTAGAAATTCAAGCTCTATTTTATGCAGCTTTGCGGGCGGCGCGCAAGTTACTAATTTGTGCAGGTGATGCAGAAATTGTGATTGGGATTGATAACCGCCTACCTTTATTGAGAGATCATATTCGCCATCATTACTGGATTGATATGAAGCGATTGAATGAAATTTATCGCTTTAAGGGTGAAGAATATGGACAGTCAGCAGTCAATCAATTTAATATTTATCCTGACTCAATTCCCTATGCTAATTTAGCAATTTGGTTGCCAAAAAACGGCGGTTATCTCGCAGGTAATGTTGGCCCGTCACAATTAGATACTCGTTTCTTTGCGCTGGGAAATATGATGGCCATTATTTCTTCGCTAGTGAGTGAACAGCAGTCCCAAGCGATTATGAATCTCATCGAGGAACAGTGGGATGATTTAGTGGGAGAAATGCCGATGAAAATCTGTTTCCCAGCAGTAGAAAAGGAGGAGTACAGAATTTTTACAGGCTGTGACCCCAGAAATATCCCTTGGTCGTATCATAATGGTGGTAGTTGGCCAGTATTACTGTGGTCGTTGATTGCGGCTGCTAAAAAAACAGGTAGAACTTGTATTGGGAAACGCGCCATTGAAATTGCTCAAACACGCATTAGTGAAGATCATTGGCCAGAATATTACGATGGTACGCGGGGGCTATTAATTGGTAAAGAAGCCAGAAGATATCAAACCTGGACAATTACTGGTTTCTTATTAGCAAAAGAATTGATGAGAAATTCTGCTCATTTAGCTCTGATCAGTTTTGCACAATTTGATTTAGAGAATGCTTCCCAGTCTTGTGAATTATAACCTGCAAGTCATCAAAGAATGACTAAGTAGGTAGGCACAAATAAAATCAACTATGTAAAGAAAAATGAATCAGCTTAAAACCCTCTTCCCTTCTGCCTTATCCTAGCGATAAATTTTCCCACCCACCTACTTACCTGTAGCTTTGACAAAATCTCTTTAAAACTCTTCTTCCTAACTTTGCGCCTTTGCGCCTTTGTGTGAGCATTCCATAATCTTTTCTCCACTGCTATATGACTAACATCCATAAACTAATTAACCAAATTGCTGATGCAGAAGCTAAATTGTACACTACCCAATTTCTTGCACCCTGCGTCAAAGGTGGACGAGTCCGCACACGGGTAGCCGGGATGACCTACACCTTTAACCCAAAGCCTAGTAAATTTGCTGGTTGGGGTATCTTTCAGCCTGTGGATGAGAAGACAGCAAAGGTTGTGGAGGAAGCAGACTTACCCCAGATTGCAGAATACTTGCAGAACTTTCCTCAAATCCGGCTACGGTTAGCACAGCAATTGCAAGGACAAACTTGGTTAGCATACCCCGTGAATGAAGCAGATATGCGTCAAAGATTCCAGGTTGTCAAGCCTGTCGCAGTGCATCTAGTCACCGAAGGTATTGTTTTTGAGCAAATCATAGCTCGTTGGCATGGTCAATCCTGCTGGTTTGAGGAAGTTGATCGCCGTACTGATCCGGTGATTGTGGAAACGCTGCAATCTGCCATTAAACAACTCATTCCGGCTCTTGAATTGCAGTTTAAAGGTATGACTCCAGAAATCCGCATAGTGTATGAATTAGCAACTAAACGCCTTGAGGGTTTTGGTCAACAACGGGATGAAAGACGACTGCAAAAAGCATTGCAGATGGGTGGTGGTGAATTACAGCAATTTCACGATCGCGGTGATTATTGGACAGTTGATTGGACAACAACCGATGGTGTGCGTCACAGTAGCGCCATCGCGAAAACTGATTTGACTGTCATTAGTTCTGGTATTTGTCTGAGTGGACGCGATCGCGACTTTGATTTGCAATCGTTAGTAGGTGTAATGGAAACATAAGAGTAGTGAGGACAATGAGCATATTTTTTCACGAACAGCTTTACCGCACCAATGCTGTAATGGCAAAGCTGAAAGATTATCCGGTAACAATTTGTGGGGCTGGAGCCTTAGGAGCTAACATTACTGAAAACCTGGCGCGGTCTGGATTTGATCAACTGACAGTGATTGATCGCGATCGCATTGAGGAGCGTAATCTTTCCACTCAGCCTTACTACCGTTCCGACGTGGGAGCATTCAAGGCTAAAATTTTAGCGAACAATTTATACCGAGCAATTGGCACGAAAGTTGATGCCAAAACAAAGGAGTTAACATCAGCAAATACCACTCAACTACTCAAAGATACTCAGCTAATTGTAGATGTCTTTGATAACAGCGTGTCACGTCAGGCTGTAAAAGATTATGCTGATAAATTCAACATTCCTTGTCTTCATGCTGGGCTAGCGGCTGATTATGCAGAAGTGATTTGGAATGACGTTTATCGCGTCCCTTCTGATGTTAATGATGATGTCTGCGATTATCCATTGGCACGTAACTTGGTAATATTAACTGTTGCTGTAGCGTGTGAAGCGATCGCTTCCTTCATTGCGACAGCAGAACAGCGTAACTTTACCATTACCCTCAAGGATCTGAGCGTTCAATCTCTGTTTCTTAGTAGGACAGCATAAAAAAGTTTGTAGCGAGGACTTTAGTCCTCAAAAAAGACTAAAGCCTTGACTACAAACTCAATTTTGATCAACCCAAATCAAAAAGTAAAATTTCCGTACCAATGTCGGTACTGATTTGGAGTTGTTCTTCACCACTGATTTGCACCCCATCACCTGCTCTTAGTTCTTCTCCATTCAAAGTTGCTACACCTTGAGCTATTTGTAACCAAGCATAACGATGAGGTTTGACGTGATAATTGACAATATTACCTGGCTCTAAAACAGATGTATATAAATCAACATCCTGGTGAATTGTCACAGCACCATCACGCCCATCTTGCGCAGCAATTAAGCGTAATTTACCGCGCTTTTCTGCTAGAGGAAATGATTTTTGTTCATACCTGGGTGCCAATCCTTGCTTGTCCGGTATAATCCAGATTTGCAGTAAATGCAGTGGTTCAGTTTGTGAAGGATTAAATTCGCTGTGAGAGATTCCCGTCCCAGCACTCATGATTTGTGCATCACCAGGACGAATCACCGAACCTGTACCCAAACTATCTTTATGCTCTACAGCACCTGACAGCACATAGGTAAGGATTTCCATATCGCGATGACTGTGGGTAGGAAATCCAGCACCAGGGGCGATGCGATCATCGTTGATTACCCGCAGGGAACGAAATCCCATGCGATTGGGATCATAAAAACTACCAAAGGAAAAGGTGTGATAACTATCGAGCCAGCCAAACTGTGCATGACCACGGGCGTTGCGATCGTGAATTAAGTAGTTAATTGTATTTTGAGACATGGTGTTACCTCGTTTAATGTTCAGGGTTATAGACTAAAATTGGAAATAGAGAATATGGTTGTTAAATTAATAATTAACAGCAAATATTAGTAATTGTTTTATCCAAATTGGGATTATATTAATTAATGCTAATAGCGCATATTCTCAGTGTATAAATCCTGGTGAACATATTTGATTCAAAGTAATATTTGAACTATCTAAATAGTAGACTATGTATATATAAAATGAAAAGTACGCACTTAAAAGTGCTGTACTTACCAAAAAGATACTATTCAGTTGGAGAACAAAAGTACTTATCTGACAACAGCTGATTTTTGAGGTGTAGTAGTACCAGATTTACCATTCTCACCCTTGATTTCTGCTACTTGCAGATGAGCCTCTAGGAACCAAAGTCGTTTGTCAATGGTGCGGGAAATCTCAGTGTAAAGGTCGGCAGTATCAGCATCACCTAAATTATCGGTTTTAGCGATCGCTTCTCTGATATGTTTGGCATAGAGTGCAAAGCGATCTGCTAAAGCTGTCACATGCTCTTTGCCTTCTAAAATATCAAAGGGATATTCTGGCAAAATGGAATTGCTAGCAGCCGCTCGTGCTGTTCCTAAAGCATAACCACCCAAAGCGGTGATACGTTCAGCTACCATATCAACATACTCTTCCAATTCATCAGCCATTTCATCAAATAATTCATGCAGCTGATAAAAGTCAGTTCCTTTAACGTTCCAGTGAGCTTGCTTGGTCTGGGTTTTCAAATCCATAGTAGCTGCCAAGCTTTGATTGAGAATTACCACAATTTGCACTCGCGATTCAGCAAGAATGTCAATGCGGGTAGGGTAAAGGCGTGATGCCAGTGTGTTGCTATCGGTCATGATTCTACTTCAATTGGAGCGACACAACCAGTCTACAGATAGTAGTTAATTATGGGAAACTCCCTCTAGGCAGATGGCATTAATGTCTGAATGAATTATTATTATCTTTTGTGAGCTAAAATTTTAAATTAGAACACTCAACTACAATAGTGATCTATTGTGCTAAATTTTCCCCCAAAAAAGCGATCGCAGATTATGTAATTCTGCAAAAAGTCATAGGTGAAAGCCAGTTAAATTTGACTCACTTCATTTAAGCAGTGTAAATTTGCTCTTATCCCCAAACAAACACTATTTTCATGCATTACTACGTTATCTACGATGGGAATTGTCATCTCTGCGTTACCCTAGTGCAGTTACTGGAAAACTTAGACCAAGGAAAACTATTTCGCTATGCCCCGATGCAAGATGAGCAGACACTTGGACAATGGGGAATTACCCCCCAAGATTGTGAACAGGGGATGATTTTAATTGATGGTGATGCGCCCCAAAAACGTTGGCAAGGCAGTAATGCTGCTGAAGAAATTGGGCGATTATTGCCGTTGGGAAATATCTTTGTCGAAGCTTATCGGGCGTTACCTGGGATGAAATGGGCAGGCGATCGCTTTTATGAACAAATTCGCTACAACCGTTATACTATTTTTGGCAAGCGATCGAGTACTTATCAATCAACATATTGTGTTGATGGTACTTGCAAAACTGGTAATGAGTAACAAGTTAATAACTGCACCTACCAGAATGGTTGTTAGATATTCTTAGTTAGGGTATTTGCTAATCCCTCTTATGTTACTTTAGGGAGAGAAAAATATTAACTAGCAAGGGGAAAAGTGACTGGAGAAGCACGAAATATGATTTCCCACCAGCGTTCAATACTTTCATAATCAGTCAGGCGAAAATCAGCCCAACCAGGATGCTCCCAAGCAATATACAATAGCTGATATGAGAGCCAGAATTGAAAATACAGTGCTGTTTTTGCACCACGAGGACTTACCACAATTTAAAAAGGGCGGTTCTGTGGTGAGAAACTCTTATTTTTGGGCTTTACGTTCAATAGCTGGTCGAGCTTCTCGTTATCGTGATTGGGAATATGAGCCACAGGTTTGGTTAGCACTAGCGCGAATGCTTTTGTCGTTCGCGGAGTCTGGATATTTGGGTTATAGAGAAACTATGCTGGAGTTTCCCCTATCACAAGGGGAAATTCCTGATGTGCTACGAGATGTGTCAACGTGGGAATAGAAACAGCTTTAATACTGTTCTATTTCACTTCTTCATACCAAATACCCACTGTTTCAAAAGCAGAATAAGCAAGTTTAAGAAATTGCACAACTCGCTGTTTACCAAGAACCCCAAATTCCTTATATTCTCGTGCTTCCGCAAAGGTCAGGCGATGTTGGTCAATTATATTTCTTTCTCTATATGCCAACTTGGGAAAATCTACGACTCTAATTCTATATTGTGTGACTAGATTTTGAATGGCAACATCAGACTCAACATGCTCCCAATCGTCACATAGTCCTAAATTTCTCACCAAAATATGAGGTATTTTGTCACCGTAGCTATTTACTGACTGTGCAAACAGATTTAGGCTATCATATCCGCCAGTAGACACAAACCACTTGCAAAAACTCACTCCCTCCGAACTTCCCAGTTCAATTAACTGATTTCTATCAATCCAGCCTTTGACAGCGCGATGAGATTGTGCAGCCAAATTTACAATGACTGGCTTAGACATGGCCATTTCAAAGATTTTATCTGCTTTATCTGCGTGCCGTTCGTCTTCAGTGAACACAGCATACTGACATATCCCTTTGTAGACACCGGCTACATCAGGATTAGACCTATCAGTCTCCACAGGTACAAACGGTATTCTTTTATCCAGACAATACTGAATCATGGTTCTAGTTAGCAGAGATTTACCTACCCCACCCTTTTCACCATCCACCAAATGAATTGTCGGCATAACAGCTACTCCTAATCCTGAATTGCAGTCATTTAAAATATCTGCAATTAGCTTAGAAGTTTTTGGAGTTTTACGCCTAGTAGCTTTGTTAACTTTTTGAGATAAGTGCTTGTTGATTAACTTCTCAATACTGTTGTCGGTATCAGCAGATCATTTTGTAGTTTTCCCATACCTAGAAAGCAAGTTTCTTCATCATAAACTCGCACTATCTCCCCAGTATCAAGAGTGCAGGGAATTTTTTGTCCTTGACACCATTTTTGGGCAGATATGGCTGGTAATGTCACAAATGGCAAATGTTGTAAGGCTAGATCAGGAGTACTGGGTTGAAATATCCCGGCTTGTATTTGTGCTTCTAAGTCGCTCAAGGTGAGACTATCTGTTAAGTTGAAGCCACTACTATGGGTGCGGATTAAAGCGGCGAGAGTTCCACCCGTTTCTAGGATTGCACCTAAATCACGGGCGATCGCGCGAATATATGTCCCACCACCACAGGCGATCGCTATATCCAACTCAGGAAAATCTCCTTCTCGCCAAGCCAAAATTTCTGTATGAAAAATTTCGACTGTGCGTTTGGGAACTTCTACGGTTTCGCCTTTACGTGCTAAGTCATACAAGCGTTTTCCATCTACTTGAATAGCGCTGTAAATAGGCGGTATTTGCTCAATTTTGCCTTGAAATTGTGCCAGTGCAGTTTTCACATCTGCCAAATTCAATCCCGGACAAGGTTGAGCAGCGATAATTTCACCTTGCAAATCGTCGGTTGTGGTACGCACACCTAACCGAATAGTGGCTTGGTAGGCTTTGTTTTCTGGCAGATATTGTAATAATCTTGTAGCCTTACCCAGTGCGATCGGTAAGACTCCAGTAGCAGCTGGATCTAAAGTTCCCGCATGTCCCACACGTTTGAGGCGCAAAAGTTTTCGCACCCGCGCCACACAATCGTGAGATGTCCAGTCAAATGGTTTGTTTAAGTTGAGAAAACCTTGCACAGTAATTGGGGAGTGGGGATTGGAGATTGGGGAATGGGGAATAGGGATAAATAATAATTCCTTACTCAGCACTCAGCACTCAGCACTCAGCACTCAGAAAGGCACTCAGCACTCAGATTAGGTTATTTTGGTAAGCTGACTGTGAATGTGGTTCCTTGTCCTACTTTACTGGATAAGGTAATGGTGCCACCATGTAACTCTACACAAGCTTTAGCGATCGCTAGTCCCAAACCTGTACCGGGAATGGTGTCTACGTTACTACCACGACTGAAGGATTGAAACAAATTTTTTTGATCTGCTATCGGTATGCCAATTCCTTCATCTTTGATGTGGAAGATTACTTGTGATTCTTTGCCGATGAGATGAAATTCTACAGTACCGCCTGCGGGGGAGTATTTAATGGCGTTGGAAATTAAGTTAATAAATATTTGTTGTAAAAGTCCGCGATCGCCCCAGAAGCTTTTGATATTTCCAGTAATTTTGAACACTAATTCGTGACGTTCGCCTATTGCTTCTCGTTCTTGATCTATGAGGTCAGAGAAAAATGGCAGTAAATCCAACGGCATTGGTTTAAACTTGGCTTTGTCCAGTTCAAATTGGTTCACCAACAGCATATTATCCACGAGTTTGGACATATACCTAGCTTTCTGCTCAATGATGCGCTGAAATCTTTGTTGTTTGCTATCATCTAGCTGCTGGCTATGTTTTACCAAAGTTGATGCAGCCGCCAAAATCGAAGTTAATGGGGTGCGACACTCGTGAGAAACTGTGGCAATGATTTGAGATTTAAATATGTTGAGTTGCTTTTCTTTCTGTAATGCTGCTTGAGTTTGCGCTAACAATTCAGCTTGTTGGATAGCGATCGCTAGCTGTATTGATACTTCATAGAGCATTTCCACATCATCAGTATGCCACTGTGGCTCATCTGAATTGTGGGAAGCAATCAACAAACCCCAAAGCTTAGGATCGGGGTTGCCATTATTACTTAAATTAATGGGAACTACTAAATTTGCTTTGGTATTAAATTCTTCTTTAATGGTGACACAATTACTTAAGCCCATCTCATAGACGTAGGGGATGAGGGATTGGAAATTAGGTATTAGTGATTGGGGTCTTCCCTTGTCCCCTAGTCCCCCCATCTCCCCATCTCCTTGTCCCCATTCCCTTGTCCCTAAACATAATTCAACCGAGGAAGCAACAATTTTACCGCTTTTATCTGCGGCAAACTGATATACCATCACGCGATCGCATTTGAGAAGTTGCTGAACTTCGGCTACGGCTGTATTCAAAATTTGCTCTAGATTTAGAGATTGACGAATTCGCAGCGCAGTTGTAGCAATTAGACGCTGTCTTTCCTGAGTTTTACTTAATTGAGTTTGCAAGTACGATTGCTTAATGGCATTGCGGACAGCAAGTTGCAATACATCCGATGTCAGGTGTTGCTTCACCAAATAATCTAAAGCACCTCGTTTCATTGCTTGCACAGCCACCTCTTCATCTCCGCGTCCTGTCAACATAATCACAGGAACGGCAGTCTCAAATATTTTCTGCTTTAACTGATCGAACAGTTCTAATCCACTCATATCAGGTAAGCAAAAATCGAGCAGAATTACATCGCAGTGCATCTTCTGACACAAGGCCAGCCCATCTTCTGCACAGTCAGCCTCCAAAATTCGGTAAGACTGGTGCGGATCTTTCAAAAGATATCGGCGATAGATTTTTCGATCTGCTGCACAATCATCGATGATGAGTAGCGTCCATGTGTCCAACATAAGAGTATGAGGATCGGGGAGCCATATAGATCCCTTTTATCCTGATTGTGTTTTCTTGCATAATTCTAAAAATAATATAAAATAAATATAAATAAAATCTAATTTCTTAACTAATTATAAAGTGACACAAGGTTATAAAGTGACACAAGGCAGTAAAAAATAAAAATGGTAGCAATGAATCTAGGCAAGACAAAAAGACACAGTGAATCGCAGAGAAAAACGTCTTTGTGTCTTCTCACTCTTGCCTGTTGTTATCCTTTTGTCTCTACTGCTGCATCAACAGAAAATACACAAATTAATCCAAGACTGGCGGGGTATTGGCTTCAAGCCAGTAGTCTACGAAGGCCTGAATGGTCTTTTTTAGTTCCTCAGCATCCATCGGCTTGACTAAATACCCATTTGCGCCTTTTTGGTAGCATAATTCCACATCCTTGGGGTTAGATGATGTGGTAAAAACCACAATGGGAATTTCCCGGAAACTTCTGTCTTGCTTGAGCCGCTCTAGGATGTCACGTCCATCAATTCCTGGTAAATTGAGGTCGAGTAAAATAACAGAAGGTCTTAGGGTTGCTTTAGGGTTGTGAGCGCTCCCCTTTTGATAGAGCAACTCTAGAACCTCATCCCCATTAGTACAGCGATGTATGGGGTTTTGGACAGCCATCCGCCGCATGAGGCGTTGTAGCATCCGAAAATCTTCATTGCTATCCTCAACAACGAGCAGGGGTTCATGAAGTTTTGTTGTCATTCTTTGTCGGATAAACGTAACAAAACGAAATATTTTTTTTTAATTATTGTAAACTATCCCAGCGTAAAATAGAACGTCGAGCCAACGCCCACGGTAGACTCCACCCAAATTCGACCGTCGTGAAGCTCAACAATTTTCTTAACAATAGCTAGTCCCGCACCTGCTCCCCCGCCGTACTTTTCTTGGGAATGAAGCCGCTTAAAGAGCCGGAAGATAGTTTCTAGGTGATGCTCTGGAATGCCAATGCCGTTATCCCGGACATAAAAGACCAGGGGATGCTCATCTGCATTTAGGTAGCCAATCTCAACCCATGGCTCTGCCTTATCGTTGTATTTAAAAGCATTGCCAATCAAGTTACTGAAAACCTCGTTGACGAGAACTCGGTCACACTGAATTATCGGCAAAGGTCGAGAAATCCGAATATTCACCAATTGAAAGTCTTGACGACTAGCACCAAAGACTTCAATCACTTGGTTGAGCAATTCGTTGAGGTCATTCATTTGCAGGCGCAGTTGTGCTTGTCCTAACTGTGAGAGCCGCAGCAGAGAATTAATCAGAGTTTCCATCCGCACAGACAAAGATACGACTGTTTGCAAGCACTCAATCCCGTCATCATCGAGTATTTGACTGTAGTCTTCCAGTAGCACTGTCGAGAAGTTATAGATACCCCGCAGAGGTTCTTTGAGGTCATGTGAAGCGGCGTAGGCAAAGGAGGCTAATTCTTTGTTGCTGCGTTCTAATTCCCAGTTGATTTTGGCTAACTCATCCGCTTTAGAAAGGACAATACCCACGATCGCATTCCTCAGAGCTAGGGCGCTGTCAAGTTCACACGTTTGCCAAGGTAGGGAAGTCAAGCGCACCGTTTCTTGCCATTGGGCAAAAGATGTTCTCGGACAAAGAGTTACACTACCATCTGCCTCAACTTTGATCGAGTCGTTGGGATTTCCTGCCCAATTTACAGTTTGGATAACTTCGGGGCGAAACCACAGGATGTAATAGCGCCGAATTTTAGAAATTCGTAGTAGCAACAAGCCACTGGCAGTATCTTTGAATGCAGCCGCCTCTGGGTAAAGTTTCGGTAGAGAATCAGTGGAAAATAGATTGTCGTTAACTTGGGAATCTGCCCATTCAATTAGCGTCCGCACCTGATCAATATCTGGTGTTGTTCCCACTAGGGTAATTTCATGATCTAGACAAACTGCGGCTCCAGAGGCACTAACAAGATCCAGCAGGCGGATTTCTGGTTTGATTAAAGCATCTATAAAATTGTCGGCTTGGGAAATAGACTCTAGGAACTCAGACTGTAGCGCTTTGAGCTTGACTTTATAGTCCCATTCCGAATGACTAATTTTGTGTGCTAACTCTGAAGATGCAATCTGTCCCAAGAATTCGCACATCTTCTGCACTTCGTAAGGAAGATACTTCGGTGTTTGATGATGGCAGGATATTAATCCCCAAAGCTGCTGCTCTCGAATCAGTGAAATAACTAAAAGAGAGGTTACTCCCATGTTTTGATGATATTCAACACAACATGAATCAAAACTTCGTAGCAGAGAATAACTTAAGTCAAGAGGCTGTTGTGTGATGGGATTGTCTCTAGGAATTAAGGGGACAAGTCGAGCATTCAAATCGGGGATGAATCGCAGGAAGCAACGTCTGTATAATTCCCTTGCTTGTGCCGGAATATCTGTATTGGGATAGTGGAGTCCTAAATAAGGTGATAAATCTTCACGTTTAACTTCGGCAATTACAGAACCAGATCCCTGTTTGTCAAATTGATACACTAATACTCGATCAGCTTCAGTAATATTTCGTATTTTTCCGGCCACTAGATGCAAACATTCTGCCAGACTTGATGCCTCTTGCATTTTGGCGATCGCCTCACCTGCCAAAGCCTGGAAGCCCAAGAAACTCAACTCAGATTCAGAATTATTTGGTTCTAGTTCCAGAATTACAGCCTCTGTTGTCCGATGAACAATGCCATCAAAGTAACGTTCACCACTTGAAGTTAATATTGATACCTTAAAAGTCTTAGCACTGCCAATTTTTTTACCCAAGCACTGCTTAATGATTGCAACTTGTCGAGCATCAAGCAAGCAGTTTAAAGGTTGACCGAGCAAATCTTCTGGCTCTTTACCCAAGTACTCTTGAGTATTGCTGCTAACTTGCAGTATCTCTAGCTGGTTATTGAGTGCCAGTAGTACGCCATGAGGTTGAATAGAGCCAGGTATGTGAATTGGTGTGCGATCGTGGTTAGTCAGAGAAGTGGTTTGGGCAGAAGTATCTTCAGACTGGCTCATAAATCAACTGATGGAAAGCTGATTTTTACAATAACGCAATTAAATGTCACATTTCTTAAAAGATAATTATCTAACTACAGTTAATAGCTGAAGCTGAGTTGACCTTGGTTAAATCGCCAGTAAACACGGCTGTGTATTTAAAAGGTGAGGAACCAGAACAATTCATGGAATTTCGGTCAGGACGACGGGGCAAATACCACGAATTGGCCTGCACAGTCAAATTTGAGCCATTCCATGACAAATTTGTGACATTTAAAGAGAAGGAATTTAAATAGTACAGAATGCTGATTGTCAGGAAGTAAACAGGTATTTTTGCCTCTGACAAGGATGATGGTGAAGATGTAGCTTAGAGAAAAATTGTCACATACAGCATGGCAATGCCAACATCTAACATCCAAAATCCAAAATTGACTATGGGGTTGGGAAACTTTGGTTTTGAGGGGTCACGACCCAGCGCTTGTGCTAATTCACTTTGGCTGAGAGATTGGATAATACTCAAACCGAGAGACTGACTAGAAATATTTTTGGCATAAGCGGCGTTGAGGTAAGAGATATATTGTGATTTACCTGCAACGTATGTTTGGTAGAAAGATAAACTCAATACATTCATGTAATAACGCGCTTGGGAAGTATCACCAACGACATCAGCAGGTAATGGTACTTGCTGGCTTGTAGGGTTTCCCTCACCAATGGTGGAAAAGTGGGTTCCACCTAAGAGCATAACGAGATACTTTGGGGAATTTGTCAACCAGGAGAATGGCAAAATTTGCTCGTATAAAGCTGGTGCAACGGTATCATCACTACTACTAACAATCATTACAGGAGTTTGAATTTGACTTAAACCAGCTTCACCAAAAATTGAGCTAGTGATGGGGTTAACTGCGATCGCGGCTTTGATTCTTTCATCCTGCAAGTTATACTCTGGGCTGGACTTGCTGTGATTTAATGGCAAAGCGCGACATTGAAAGAGTAAAGACATATTCCAGCTTTTTTGCAGCGCCTCTGGTTGACAGTCTTGTTCTAGTTGCTCAAAGTTAATCTTAGCGCCGGCCAAAGCTAAAGCTGTGTAGCCGCCTAAAGATTGACCAAAGACTCCCACTTGTTGCAGATTTAATCGTCCCCGAAAACGTGAATCATACTGGTTACTTTTCTCCAGTTGATTTAATACATACTTGACATCTAAGGGTCGGTCTAGAAATTCATCTGGTTCTATGACTTCACTGGCTTGTTCATGCAACGATGATTGTAATTGTTTAGCATCGCTACCCGGATGATTGGGTACAACTACAGCCAATCCGTGGGAAGCTAAATGTGTGGCTAAATATTCAAAGTTGCTGCTATCTGTACCCAAGCCATGAGAAATCACGATTACAGGTGCGGGACTTGGGACATGGGGAAGGTAAACATCAGTCAACAATTGTCGATTGCGTGTCGAGTCAAAAAACTTCAGGGTGTATTTTCGTGGCTGAAATTGTCCCTGTCCCTGTCCCTGTAAATCCGCTAATTGCCAGAAATTCAATGGTTTGGGGATAGTCGCAGCTTCTATATTAGACTTTTTGGTAACTGCGGCGATCGCGCGATTAGTTTCATTAATCACCTTTTCTAGTTCCCCAGCTATGGCGAAGCTACGCCTTAAATCGATGTGGATGCTGCTGTAGGGATATTTCCGTAACAAATTTAATAAAGTTAAACCTCCCGGTTCAGCAGCAGCTGAAATTAATGCTGACCTTAAGGCATGAAATGCTTTTTGTGGTCGTTGAGATTCAGTTTTAATTGCTGCTGCTAAACGGCGCAGCAGCAATTCGCCTTGAGGTGTGTAGAGAAATTGGGAAACCACTACTGGACTCACTTTTACAGGAGTGAGTAAAATTCCCTGTAATTCTTCAAACTGTTTTGATGGCAGATATTGCTGATAAATGGCTAATTCATCATCAATTACACCGTCTTTAGCGTAATTTTCTAAAGCAGTCACAGAAATCGACATTTCTATAGCTGAAAAAGATGCATAAATTCGCTCAGCTGCCATCATAGAAGTACTAATTCCCAGCGTCAGCAGTATTGAAAGAATCAGCAAGAGCGAATTTTTTCTCAGGGTGCTTGTACAATTACCAAACAAACTATTCATCGCTCAACTGTTTCGGTGATGTTGTTTCACTAGGCGTTGGCTTTGGTAGTTATGCAGAAACCCTGAACAATCACAGCATCATATTTGTACCAGCCTCAAAAACCGCCATAGGTTAGACACTATGGCTAATAGCTAAAGTCCTTTGTACGCGAAGTGTTCCCGAAGGTTAGAGGAATAAACAAATCCTTCTGATAGCATAGGTTTCAGTCTACTTTAGTGGACTTGGGCTATTAGCCAAGAAATTTATTTCTTGGCGGGAGATTGAGCTGGTACAAGATATGAGTAATATTTGCACCACAATCTTTCGTAGTGGCGAAAAATCTTTCATCTCTACCGTATAGACTACTGGTCTAAAAATTGCTGTCAGTTAATATTGCTTGCCTTCGTCTTATAGATTTTTCGGAAATTTTTCTCTTGATTACAAGCTAAATATTTAAATGTGCTTAATACCAATTCTTTGAAAATCAAGCTACAGATGCCAACCTGAAAATCCCAATGAAAGCTAAATTTCTGAATTACGAATTGGTATTGTCAACATAGGTAGAGCAGAGATTCACTTAGTAGGATATTCACCCACTAGCTTGCAGTCATTATGAAATGATAACAAATACCAAATGACCCTGCCTCAGTATTGAAGTGTAACTTTAAAAATAATTAATCAGTTTTTCCTAAGGCGATCGCTACTGAACCAGCTACTACTAAACATGCACCTAATATACTAATTATGGTGAGGTGTTCTGCGGGAATTAGAGAAGGTGTAATTACTGATACAAGTTCAACTGAGATTAAAGTAATAATAGGAGCTAAAGCTAATACTGCACTTACTCTTGAGGCTTCCCAATGTTCTAATGATTCAGCAAATGCACCATAAGCAATTAAGGTATTTAAAGCACAAAATAGTAAAATTAATAACTGAAAGTTATTCAGCGTAAAAATTGTTTCTGGTTTCGCAAATGGCGTGAATAATAAAGCACATCCTCCATAAATAATCAGCATAATGTTAGCCGAGGATAAAGATTGCAGTAATTGCTTTTGGGACAAAGCATAAATAGCCCAAGCTGCTGCGGACAAAGCAATTAAAGCACTCCCAAAAAGATATGTGCTTTGGGCTGTAATTAAATTTGTAAGTTGTTCACGAAAAAATACAATATAACCAGAAGTAAGTATACTGACACCGAGCCATTGACGCAGTGTATAATGTTCTTGAAAAATTGCTAAACCACCTAAACCTAATAGTAAGGTAGATAATTGAATTAAAACTTCCGCGTTAGCAGGTGATGTTAACGCTAGACCTTGCATAAATAGGAAGTAATTAAATCCTAAGAATAGTGTAGTGATCGCTAACAGTTTCCAAGAAGTAGAACGCAATTGTTCTGACTTTGGTAATTTACCACGTACCCCTAAATAAATAGCCAGCAGGGCAAATGACACCAAAAAGCGAAACCAAATAATAGTGTAGATATTGAGTGTTTGTAGCGTTACCGTTAGCGCTATCGGTAGAATTCCCCACAAAAAGACGGTCAACAACGATAATGCTAGACCTAAACGCCAGCGACCAGAACTTTGATGTAATGACATTTGCATATTATAGCTAAATTATCGAATTAGCTCCGCTTCTTGTGTTTACTTAAAGCTAAATGTATGATTTATTACTACAAACAGCAGCGACACAAGCAGTGAAAGTTGACGAAAATGGTTGATATCATGAATTGATGCAGCTACAAAAGCCTTAACTATTTAGGACATAATTTATGTCGTCAGTCACGATTAATCTGCCAGAAGAAGTGTTTAGCGCTCGTCGCCTGACTCCAGAAGAATTTGTGCGCGATATGCGCCTAGCTGCTGCTATCTACTGGTATCAGAAGCAGGAAATTTCAATGGAGAAAGCAGCCAATGTTGCTGGGTTAAACCGCCGAGACTTTCTCGCTGTTCTAGCCCGCGAACAAGTAGATGTCTTTGCTGTTGACCTTGATGATTTGCAGCGCGAGTTAAACCGTGGCTGAACTACCTGCTATTAACACATCCCCACTAATTTTTTTGACTAAGGGCGGCTTTGTCGATTTGTTGCTCCTAATTAGCCCATCGATTATTGTTCCTAATGCTGTAGCCACAGAAATTCAGGAATATGGGGAAACAGACGTAACAGCAGTTGCGCTCAATAATACTGATTGGTTAGTTGTACAAGAAACATCACCTGTGCCGAACATTATTCAAAACTGGGATTTGGGTCAAGGTGAGTCAGCCGTACTGACCTGGGGCTATATAAATCCTGGCACGGAAGTGATTTTGGATGATTTAGCAGCCCGTCGTTGTGCTGTGACTTTAGGTATTCCTGTACGGGGGACATTAGGTATTATTATTACTGCCAAACAACGAGGGGCAATTCCGGCTGCACGTCCAATTTTAGAACAATTGCGCCTATGTGGAATGTATTTATCTGACCGCGTGATCAATCAAGCATTAGCATTGGTAGGGGAATAGATGCGTCTGCTCCCATTTAGTAAGAAATCCTGTCTTGAAGTTTCTGACTTTGAGGTTTCTTAAAGCATTTTTCCTATCTACTCTTTGTAGGCGATCGCCGCAAATGAGTAACTGAATTTTCAGCTACAACCATCCTTAAAATGGAGTTTTAACCCATCCTTTATAATTATATAGATAACAAAGTACCTAATCTGCCAATCAATATTGAAGTGCATGACAGTTGACCTCCAAATCGACGAAGCATTAATTCAAGAAGCTCTAGCTCTTAGTAATCAACAAAATGAACTTGATGTTGTCGAACAAGCTTTACGTGAATATGTAAAACGTCGTCAACAGATGAAAATACTGGATTTGTTTGGGACAATTGACTATGACGAAGATTACGATTACAAACAGCAGCGACACAAGCAATGAAAGTTGACGAAACAGTTTGCTACTCTCCGACCAATCCCCAAATTTTAATTGATCTGTCAATGCTATAGCTGGCAATAAATTCATAATCATTGCTCATGGCAATATAAGCAATTGGTGCGCTATGCCCCTGTAATATACATAGTTTACTGTTTAGAGCTAAATCCCAAACGATGATTTCATTATCATCTGTGCAGTAAATTAAGATTCGACCATTGAAACTCATGAGACAGGATGCGGCTCCTGAAAAGGTATAAATGATGCGATCGCTCAACAATTCCCAGACGCACACCTGATTTTCTCGTATTCCGCAAGCTAAGACTTGCCCATCAGAACCAATTGCAAGTGAATGCACTGTTAAAACAGGGAGATTTTCTAACTGCTGAAGAAGATTTCCTGTCTCCAAGTTCCAGATTTGGAGCATACAGTGTTTTTGCTGCTGGAAACGTGCGAGTAGAAATTTTCCATCTGGGGTAAATAGAAGCGGTGAAACAGAATTAAGTAAACGCTGAACTTCTAAGGTATTCCATGTTGTCCATTGAGTAATTAAAGCGATATCTTGAAATTGATAAGAAAAATGACGAATGCGAGTTTCATAATTCCAAACTTCAAATTCTCCTTTTCTGCCGATTGTAGAGCCAATTGCCAGCAAGGGATTTTGCGTTGGGCAAACAGTAAAACAGTGAGAATTAGGAAATATAGGATGAATAAAATAATCGGGACAATCATCATTAATTAACTTGTGTGTCTCTGTATCTAATACCCAAACTAAGTCTTGAAAGCTGATAACAGATACCTTGCCATTTTTACCTAAGCTAAATTCGTGAGCAGTATCTAACTCCAAATTTCTTCTTTGTTGCCCTGTTTTTAAATCCCATACATTGATAACAGAATACTTATAATTTAGATCCCAATAACAAATGAGGGTGTTGTTATAATTTGCAATTGCAAAATAATACGGGTGATGTTGTTCTAAGTTAGAGTAATTAAAATTTGTTAAGGTATGCAAGCATTGCATTTTCTTAAAGGGGAGATAGTTCCATATAGCTTGCCTAGCAATATCCTCATGGCAATCAGATAACAGCAAAAAAGCTGACTGCCGCACTTCTCTGGTATGATCATTTAATGCCTGACTTATTAACTCGATACCTGGCTGCCCATACTGAAAGGCATCTAAAAGAGCATCCACTTTTTCTTTTGTAGAATTCCCTTGTAATTGACGATGAATGTTTTCTAATTCTTGCTGCCTTGTAATAGAAGAAGCAAGCAACCTTTGTCTTTCAGAACTCATTTTGTAATCATAAAATGTCAACAGTCACTCCAGTATAATCGTCTTCAGTTATATATATATTAGGGAAGCTTCTTTCGTGTAGTATCGGTTCTCATGTCTCAGCCCGAATCTACTTTAAGGTGTCTCTTGCAGCAGCACGAACAATTCTATTTGGGTCTTGTGTAAGTTGTTGGCGAATTTTTTCGTCAGTATTAGGATTTTGAGCGACTGCGTATCTTTCTGGCCAAAACCAAGATTTATAGTATCTTGCCAAAAATGAATTAGGTATCTGAGGATTCATGAGTACCAAAAAGCGAGCAAATGATGGTCTATTGGGAAATTTTAGACATCTATCCAATAAAGGAAGTGCCGCTTCTGGTTCTTGAGTCAGTAAACTTTTAACAAATGATTAAAATTTACATATTTCATAATTTGCAGATTATAGACCGGGTGATTGGAAATATCGCTATTGGTGGTGATTGGAAATATCGCTATTGGTGGTGATTGGAAATATCGCCATTGGTACTGATAGGATAAATCTTAAAAGAAATCAGCCATCCAAGGAGAAGTACCTATAAATATTTGCGTAGCTGCTAAAAGTGCGGTTTCCGTAGCCTCTAGTTTTCCTGTTAACTGTAATTGGTGGGGTGTGAATAAACCTGTGTATAAAGGTACTAAACCTTTAATATCTAACTGCAACTCACCTTTGCCGCCTTTGGTAACTTCACCGCGTCCATCAGCTACAGATAAAATAAATTTGCCGTTATTGGTAGCTAGCAAGTCATCTTGAATTTCCAAATGTAGTTCAGTGGTAATTCCCGGTGGATAACCCCGCATTTCTAATGCCTTAACGACATTTATTATCCGCAGCATCCAACGCTCTTGATATTTAATTTTGGCAGTTTGCTCTGGTAGCAGCAATGTTAGAGAATCAACTACAGAACTCTTCCATCGTACCTGGTCAATTTGGGAGCGATGATTGGCAATAAAAGACCAAAAAGTTCGCGCAGCAGCATTTGTGAGGATTGTCCAATCTCTCACGCGTAACATTGTGCCGTCCTTTGTGCGCTCTTGAGTCAAGATGATATAACCTTGGGGCTGGCCTTGTTCACCAATCAAATAACCATAGACTGTTTCTTGATGATCTGGTTGAGTTAATCCTTGCCAGATAGCTGGCTGTCGGTCTAAATATCCATTAATGAGTTTTGCTTGTTGCTGATACAAGTCGTGAAAGATGGCATGATTTTTGGTAGTTACAGGTTGCACAGGTAAACATTTATCTTGCAACTGGATACTGTCAGGAGAAATTTCCCAAGTGCAATAACTTCCAGCTTGTTCATATCCGGCTTTACGGTAAAGGCGTTGAGTAGCTGGATAGAGAACCGAAATCGGAACTTCCTGGTCGTAGAGTTCCTGAATCGTTTGTTGTATGAGTGCGATCGCTGCACCATCCCCACGGTATTCTGGAGCAATACCTACGGCGGCAATTCCTGTCATCGGTACACGCTGACCACCCCACCACTGACCCATGGGGATCATTGCCAGTCCACCGACGACTTGCTGATTTTGATGCATAGCGCGAAACTTGTCTACACCAAGGCGCTTCATGTAGATTTCGCTATCACCAGACGACATGATAAAACACTGTTCGAGGATATGTCCCAGTTGCTGAATATCGTCTGTATGGGTAAGTGTGGTGTATTTAAATTGATGTAACATCGTTTCTCCCATTCGTAGCACAATAATACTACAACGGGTGTTTAGGGAAAATATCTTCTCTTCGTGTACTTTGCGGTATGTGCTACGCGAACGTTAATCTTCTACCATTGCCAAAAATTGTGCCTCACTCAATTGGGTAATTCCCAACGCCTGCGCCTTTTCTAACTTAGAACCCGCATCTTCTCCTACTAGCAAATAATCGGTTTTTTTACTTACCGAATTAGTTACCTTACCGCCAGCTTTTTGAATTAATTCCTTGGCTTCATCCCGTGTTAAATTTGGCAGGGTACCCGTAATTACAAAAGTTTTATCCGCTAACTTTTGATTACCATGGTTAACATCTGTTGTTTTCTCCGTAGCAGCTAATTGTAATCCTGCTGCTTGTAGGCGTTCAATTAAAACTTGATTAGCACGAATACGGAACCACTGATATACAGATTGAGCAATTTCCGCACCGATACCGTAAATACCGGCAATATCTGATTGCTTGGCTGCTGCTAACTGTTCTACTGTAGGATACTTCTGGGTTAATAATTGGGCATTGACACTGCCAACGTGACGGATGCCTAAACCATATAATACCCGTGACCAAGGTTGGTTTTTTGATTGAGCGATCGCATCGATTAATTTCTGTGCCGACTTTTGCCCCATCCTTTCCAATTCACACAATGCCTCTGCTGTCAAGTCGTATAAATCGGCAATGGAATGCACCAAACCTCTATCCACGAGTTGATGTACTAGCTTTTCTCCCATGCCTTTAATATCCAAAGCATCCCGACTCACCCAATGTTCAATTTCCCCTTTGAGAATTGCTGGACAGGAAGCATTCACACATCGAGTTACAGCTTCACCAGATTCTCGCACCACTAACTGACCGCAGACTGGGCAATGGGTGGGCATTTCAAAGGGTTGAGCATCAGCAGGACGCAGTTCTTTTAATACCCGCACCACTTCGGGAATGATTTCCCCAGCTTTGCGGACAATCACAGTATCACCAATGCGAATATCTAATTGCACTATGCGATCGCTATTGTGTAAAGTAGCGCGAGAAACTGTTGTCCCGGCTAATTGTACAGGACGCATTTCTGCCAAAGGCGTTAACGCCCCAGTTCTTCCCACATTCACAGCAATATTTTCTACACGGGTGGGTGCTTCTTCGGCTGGATACTTCAACGCCACGGCCCACCGGGGGAATTTTTGGGTAAAACCTAGCTGTTCTTGCAGCTTAAAAGGATTCAATTTCACCACCACCCCATCGGTCATGTAGGGTAAATTCAGCCGTTCTGTATCCCAGTATTTGTAATATTCTGCCACTTCTGCTAGAGAGCCACACAACTTATGCTGGGAATTCACTCGAAAACCCATCTTTTCCAGTAACTCTAAAGCTTCCCATTGGGTATTGGCTACACTAGCGTCATCCATCCCCGAAATGTGCAATGTGTAAGCAAAGAAATCCAACCGCCGCCGGGCAACAATGCGAGAATCTAATTGCCTAAGTGTACCAGCTGCGGCATTGCGAGGATTAGCAAATAACTGCTCACCTGCCTTTTGTCGTTCTTCGTTGATTTGTTTAAATACGTCCAAAGGTAAAAAGGCCTCACCTCTGACTTCTACTTTTCCCAGGCTTTCTGCACCGACAAAATTTAAACGTAACGGAATTGAGCGAATTGTCCGCACATTTTGGGTGATATCTTCACCCATCACCCCATCACCCCTAGTTACACCCCTCACTAAAATGCCATTTTCATAGGTCAGCGCCAAAGCAGAACCATCAATTTTCAGTTCCGCAACATATTCCACTGCATCTATTTTCGGTACTTGTCGCCGCCAACGCTGATCCCATGTTTGCAACTCATCAAGATTAAACGCATTCTCCAAACTATACAGGGGGATATTGTGCCGTACCGAAGTAAAATGTGTTGCTGGTTTCTCACCCACGCGCTGAGTGGGACTATCCGGTGTCAGTAACTCTGGATACTGAGTTTCTAATTGATGCAATTCTCGATACAGCTGATCATAGACGGCATCCTCCATGATGGGTGCATCGAGGACATAATAAGCATAGCTAGCTTGTTGTAACAACTGGCGCAGTTCTTCTACGCGATTTAGTTCCGGCTGAATCTGTATCATTAGACTTATGGCAAAATACCCAGCAAATAGACAAACTTGATCGGTTGGCGATGAGCAGACGTACTATTCCAGGTTACTCGCTTTCACTGCGATCGTCGCATCCGTCAGCAGGACTATCAATTTAGAGAAACTTTTCCTAACTTCAATACCTTTGCCAATTGTCTGAAACGCCCATAGGCTTGTTCTCCCTGCAAAACCCAGTTCAAGGTGTCATGTATTGTTCTTGGTGTCTTAGTGGTTCAAAATTTCTTTTTAACCACAAAGGCATAAAGTGACAAAGGTGGAAAGCCTCAAATTGGACATCAAAAATCAAGCTTTTATGCCTGAAATCTAAATTTCATATTTGGGTTTTTCTGTCAATACGTATGCAATCACCTTACTAGAAAATCCCCACGTAAGTATAAGTTGGCAAACGAAATTCCATCTCTATGAAGAAATATAAACTTGGTGTAGAGGAGGCAAAAGTGGTGTGGATTTTCCTCCCATTTGATTACCGTTGTGTTGTGCCGTAGGTTAACGCACCTTGGATGATTGATGGTGTCTTAATCTGAATTCATGACTCACCCTAGAATTAAATTTTATTAACACAGTGATAAATATGCTTGCTCACCTACTTAGATAGTAGTATGAATAGACTATTTATCAATTTTCGTAAGAGATAATAAAGGTTAAAAGGCTTGTAAAAGCCTGATCTTAGCCTTCATAAATGCCCTTAAATTCTATAGATGACGATATCTTTCTTAACCTTTTACCAAATGTTAAGTTTTTAAATATTGGTGATTTTATTGACTGATAAATTACTAAAATACAAGTAAAGCTCCTGATAGCTTGAAAAGTAAATCACCTAATGCGTCCCAAAGGTTGTTATATAGCAATCTAGTTTTAATTTTGCAAAAATGCGTAAATCAAAGTACGTATTGATAAGCTTTTCAGCTTGTTTGTTGCTTAAATAATCATATTAGTGTTGTTGCGTGTCTTCTGGGGATGCAAAGGTGGTTTTACTGAAACAAGTAATCGAGCTTGACGAAACAAGAGTTTACCAATTGATTGCTAAAAACCATGAAAAGCATACTTTCTCGGACATCAGCTGCCTTGGCTATCGGATCAATCTTCGCTTTCTCAGGTGCAACATTTGCCAGCACATATAATGTTGCAGAAGTCACCCAGGCAAATGGATTGAGTAACGCTGAGATCCTGGTTGCTCAACGTTCAATTTCTCGTCGCGCTCCTCTAAGAGAGAACCGAGCATTTTCTAGCTCATTAGCCGTTGCCGAAACTGCATTGGGCAATGCCTACGCTGCTGCTCAATCACAAGCTATCGGTGGCCCCAGAAAAGGCGCTTTGGCTGAGTCGATTTCTAAAGCCACATCTTTGCTGGGCAATGCTAGTGCTCTTTCTGGTTCAACAGCGATTAGCGATCGCCGGGCTGTTGCTACATCACTAGCTCAAGCAGAAACAGTCCTTGGTGATGCGTTGGCTATAGCCGAATCGGATGCTATTAGTGGCCCTGGCAAATCAGCTATTGCTAGATCACTAGCCAGTGCCAAAACATCCGTGGGTAACGCAACTGCAATTGCTGTGAGTACTGCTGAATAAGATGCAGTCAGTGACCTATCTGAAGATAAAGACTTTTGCTAGTGGCGTGGCCAGGCTAAAATGTTGCATAAATATCATGATTGTGGGGTAAGCTTCCAGCCTGCCCAGAACAGGCATTTTGCCTGTTCCACCAAAAAATCATCTGCACTACTTTAGCCTTGTCAATCCACTAGGAAGCGTTATCTTCACAGGAGGGTTGGAGAGAGACCGTCAAACCCCTAAATTCAACGAGGGTGAGCGTACCCTCTCGGTTCTTGAATCATGGCTATTCGGGGGTAACCCCATTCAATAGCCCTCCTAATCCCTCCGCGCCCACCAGGAGACGCGGTTTCTCGGAGAAAGATCATGAAAAATAATCGCTTTAGTAAAGCAACTGCTTTAGCGATGGGCTTGCTAGTAATTTTCTCAGGTCAGGCATTATCATTCTCATCTCATAACCAAGAGTTAAGTAATGGGGATGTATTGGATAACTCCAATGTCTTGATCGCTCAAGAGAAAATATCCGTGAGTTTTGCCGTTGCCGTCGCGGTGAAGGTATTAAATCGGGCAGTAAGTGTAGTGGAAACGGCGTCAAGAAGTGTACCAGTAAACATCCCGTCAGAGCACAGGGATATTATCTTACCGAAGTTGCGGCAGGCCCAACAATCGATGGCTAGAGCTGAAAGTTCAGCTCGCAAGGGAGAAAACTCTCAAGTGGCTACAGCAATATCTCAAGCAGTCACCTTCATGGGTGAGGCGACAGCTGTTGCTCAAGCAGATGCTGGTTCTGTGCGAGCAATTACTCAAGCTGTGGTTAAAGCTAATGAAGCTCTAGCGGTAGCTGAAGCTCGAACTAAGAGTTGAGCATAGCCCTTTCAAGGTAGAAAAAATGTTGGATTAAAATTTCTCTTTAACCTCTTGACTCTATTTCCGTGGAAAATAGAGACTAAGGGCTAGAAAAGAGAGATTTTCATGTTTGGTTATGGGTTTCTCCTGTGATTAACTATCTGGAAAAGTTTGTTACAGTGAGAGACCTTCCTGATAACTTTTTGTTGTATCTGTAATTGAGAATTTTCTCAAATTATAGTTATGAAAACTTCACTCTTTTTTGTAGCCTGTGCAGCTTCCATAGTTGCGGGGAGCGCAGATTTAGACCAGAATTTACTTGTTTACCCTCACAATAGTGCCGACATCAATAGCGTTATAGCTGTTAACAAACGAAATTTTAGCAGTTCATCTGATTACCAAGAAAGTAGCGTTAGTCTCAGTAGAGCTAATCTGAGACAACCACATATCCTCAGTATTAATACTTCAGGATCTCAATTACAAGGTAATATCACTTATAACGGCAGAGTTATTCAACAAATCCGTGACAAAAGAGTTTATGTAAATTTGTCACCCTATCTTTCGCTGGGAAAACATACAGTAAAAATTTCTACCCGTTATTTTCCTGCATCATCCTCAGTCAGTGTGGAATTTAGGGGACCTGGTATCAATGTAACTCAGCAAACTAGTGGTAGTGGCAGCTTAAACTACATTCTCAATGTGAATGTTAACTAATTAGATGCCTGTATTGTATCTGTCTGGGGTTGCTAGTGGTCTGGGAATTCGCAGTTTCTTAGAACAACGTCAATTTGCTCGTGCTGAAAGAATTTATCCAGAAATTGCAGTTTCGCCAGGAATCTGCTCATCAACAGCGTGTGATTAACTGGCTGTTATGTTATCCATAAGCGATCGCTATATTCAAGCCCGACGGATTGCCAATAGATTAAGCAAAGCGATTTAAAAACTGCTTTGGAGAGTCTTTAGGATAAGTAAATTGATTTAAACAACTTACATCCTCATACCATCACTTTTTTTGCTGTTGATACATCTTTTTAAACTGCTGTTGTTGGATTTTATGATCCACGATTGGTTGAGGATAGCCAGTACCATGAAGCTCCAAAGGTGGAATTTTACCAGTAACTAAATATTCTGGATCTAAAGAACGCAATTCGGGAATCCATTGGCGGATGTATTCACCTTCGGAATCGAACTTTTGTGCTTGACTGGCTGGGTTGAAAATCCGCACGGGTTTGGGGTCCATACCGCTAGAAGCGCTCCATTGCCAGCCGCCGTTATTGGCAGATAAATCACCGTCAATCAGTTTCTGCATAAAGTATTTTTCTCCCAATTGGGGATTAATTAGCAAGTCTTTGGTCAAGAAACTGGCGACAATCATCCGACATCGGTTATGCATCCAGCCAATTTCATTCATTTGCCGCATCGCTGCATCTACAATGGGATAGCCAGTTCTGCCCTCGCACCAAGCTGGGAAATGTTCTTCATTGGTTGTCCAAGGGAAGTTTTTAAAGGTATCGCGGTAAGCACCATCAGCTAATTCTGGGAAGTGATACATGGCGTGTTGATAAAACTCCCGCCATGCGAGTTCTTGTTGCCATGTGCGAATACTAGTTTCTGCTTCCTGACTGCGGCTATTTGCTTGCGCCTCTATGGTGGCTTGCCACACGGTGCGAATCCCAATAACGCCAAATTTTAAAGCTGCACTTAATCTTGATGTACCATCAACGGCTGGGAAGTTACGCTGTTCTTGATATTCAACGATCGCGCCAGCAGTAAATTCTTCTAACCGTTCTTGTGCGGCTGCTTCTCCTGGTGAAATGATCAGTTCTTTATCCCAGTTAAATCCTAAATCCTTAGCTGAGGGTAATTCAATGACTCCTGCTTGTTTGGCTATTTCTTGTTCGGTTGCTGTCAATCCTGCCGCATTTTGTAGAGTTTCTGCTGGGTTGGCTTTTGGTTTGCTGATCCAATTTTTCCAAAAGGGGCTGTAAACAGTGTAAGGAGTGTGATTACCTGTGCAAATTTCCTCTGGTGAATGGAGAATTTGATCCCAATTTTGGTTGAGAAATGCAATACCTTGTTCTTTGAGGGCATCAATTACCGCGCGATCGCGTGTTTGTGAATATGGTTCTACATCCCAGTTCCAAAACACAGCTTTGGCGTTTAAAGCCCCTGCTAAAGCTGGTATTGCTTGCACCGGATTGGCATGGAGGATTAATAATTGGCTGCCTACTTGAGCATATCGCTGTTGCAGTGCCTGTAAGCTACCAATCATGTACGTCACTCTCGCCGGAGCAACATCATCCCGTTCCAGAATATTAGGATCAAGGCAAAACACGCCTACTACTTTTGGACTCTGCTGTCTCGCCGCAGCCAGTCCTGTATTGTCAGAAATACGTAAATCACGGCGATGCCAAAACAAAATTAATTCAGACATTCCATACCTGGGATAGTTCGCTTGTACTAGATTAAACTGTAGTGGTACTTTGGAGCATCATTCATCGGACAAATTTTTTATTTTATTATGATGTCTGCTCAATCACCTCAAATAAACAGTTTGTAGTAGGGACTACTCTGCGAGAAGCCGCTACGCGTCTACAGTCCCTCAAGACAGGACTAAAGTCCTGACTACGAACAAACATTTTTTATTTAGTTTGATTAACCGGACATGATATTAGTTGTAAAAGATATCCCGGTGGTAGAATTACTTGACTGTCTCTAGTGATGCAGTGATTTATCAAGCATTTGGCGTTGCAGGTTGGCACTGAACAACATATTTTATGAAATACAATCTCCGGTTTGTCTATCGGAAATAGTAGTTTATTGCTTTAAAGTTATGTATACTCTTTTTATTCTTCACAGTAGTTAATTAGTCTTTTGTCATGGCTACCCTCTTACTAGACGACGGGACAATCAAGAGCGATTTGCGTGAGATAGTGGATGAACTCACCCCTCTCGGCATCTACTTGAAACAATATAATCCAGGTACATCGCTTCTCTTCCCTAATCTTTTAGCACAGGAAGTTTTGACTGATGCAGAGAAACACCAGATTGTCGAGCTGCACAACAGCATCTTTGAATTTCTCCAACAAGAGAATGGCTATCTTTGGTGTGACTTGTGGAATTTGCATCCAGGCTCACCGCATCTTCAGAATTTGATAGCTACTTACAGTCGTTATCATACTCATACTGCTCCTGAACCCCTTTATGTGTTGGCAGGAGAGATGATTTTTGGTTTTGTGAAACCTGATGGTAGCCAGGTACAGCTTTTAGTTCAGTCCCAAGATTATATGCAAATTCCTGATGGGGTAGAGCATTGGTGTAGTCCTACAGCATTGTTGCATTTTAAAGCAGTGCGCTATTTTACTACTGTAGAAGGATGGGTACCCCATTATACAGAAACAACGAAGTCAGAAGTCAGAGGGAAGAAGGAAGAATGATCCTCCTGATTCCGGCGAACTTCTGACTTCTTGTTCAGCAGTACCTATTTGGGTGGAGTCCCAATCCCCATCCAAACTTCATCCTTCTTCCTGCTTGTTCAATTGTTCAATAATCCCGCCACCTAAAACTCTATCACCGTCGTACCACACCGCAGCTTGTCCAGGGGTGATGCTGAATTGTGGTTCATCAAACACCAAGCGGACACGGGAGTTTTCCAAAGGAATCACTGTTACTGGTGTCGGGGTGGAACGATAACGAATTTGCACTGTGCCACGAATTGGGGTCGATGGTTCGGCAATAGAAACCCAGTTAACACGATTTACTGTACATTCTGGCTGGGTGACTTTGGTGCGATCGCCTACTATTACTTTATTATTTACTGCATCTAATGCAATTACATACAGTGGTTCAGGTGCAGCAATTCCCAAACCTTTACGCTGTCCAATTGTATAGTGATGGACACCATCGTGCTGACCCAAAATTTTACCTGTAGTATCCACAATATCGCCTTTTTTGGGAGCAAGATACTTATCCAGAAACGCGCGCATGGAACCGTTACTTTCGACTAAGCACAAATCTTGACTTTCTGGCTTGTCGGCGGTTTTTAGTCCGTATTCGGTGGCGATGCGGCGAGTGTCGGCTTTTTGCAATTCTCCTAGAGGAAATACTGTTGCTGCTAGTAAATCCTGTGATAAATCATACAAAAAATAAGACTGGTCTTTGTTGCGGTCAACTGCCCTTAGCAACTGGTAACGCCCAGTAGCTGCGTCATAGCTAATTTGAGCATAATGACCAGTAGCAATGCGATCGCATCCTAGTTGTTCATGGGCATATTCTACCATTGGCCCAAATTTCACTGTTTTATTGCACTGAGAGCAAGGCAAAGGAGTGATCCCCGCACTGTAACCAGTGACTAAGTAGTCAACAATATTGGTTTGAAAGACATCTCGAATATCAACAACATGATGGGTAACACCCAGTTGTTCACAGATATAAGCCGCGTCGATCATCCCTTCAGAGCAACACTGGCCTTTGCCTTTCATCAGCCAAAGGGTCAAACCAATTACTTCATAGCCCTGATGATGCAGGATTGCAGCTGCGGTGGAACTATCAACACCACCAGAAAGACCCACGACGACTTTTTTCATATCCCTAAATTTTGCTAGGCTATTGGCTGCCATTGAAAGAGATAAATTCTATCCCTGACGACACTTCCAGTTTCTAACTTTGAATTTTCAGCAATTAAGGCCACATTCTTTTGGTGTTTACTGTGATTGCGATCGGTAGTAGCCTACACTCTCGAAATTTCTTTTTTCGGGTATTTGCCAAGGTAACGCTGTACTCGGTTGGCGAGTAGAGGCTTTTCATGCAAATACGTCACGAAAGTTGTGTAACTGTCCGATTGTAGCACATATATCTGCAAAGCCTTGCGAGTAAAGCGCTTCAGTTTTGTGACTAACTAACAAATAAAGTGCTGAGTGCTGAGTATTAACCCAGTTACTTGATTGCTCTGTTGCATCAACACTGTTCTCACCTATGTGACTACGGCAATTGGTAAAATTTTTCTTGTATTTATTGCCACACAAGTCTACATAATTCTAAGCTAAAAATATACAGATAGAAGATAGTTGTTACAGTGTTGTATTTATTAGTTCTAAAAAGAAAGTTGTTACTATTATGACCAATCAATTACCGGGTAAATTGCTCGCATTGCCGATGTTGCCCTTATTTTGGGGAAGCTGTTTGGCATTGATTCCCTACAGTAGCCCAGCACAAATCCGCATCGACAACAATCACAGCGTTTTTCTGGCTCAGCAAACTTTACCACCACTGCCAAATGTCCGACCAGCAGAACCAGTGGAATTTTACCAATATAACCAGAACTTGCAGCCTTACCAACCAGTGCAGGCTAATCAGTATAGCCAGAATTTTCAGCGCTACTTAGTTTATGTTGATAGTGGTAATTTCCAGACATTGCAACTAGTACGTCAGATTGAACCTGGAGCTTATATCCGTCAGTATCAAGGACGTTCTGTAATTCAGACAGGAATCTTTGATAGACTAGCTAACGCTCAAAATCGGCTTGCAGAGCTGCGTTCATACGGCATCAATGAAGCAAGACTTGTCAGTTTTGCTGATGGACGGGAAATACCCACTTCTGCGAGTTTTTCTACTACCGGACAGGAAATACCTACTCTTCCTGGTAGCCCCAATCATCAAAGGCAGCAGTCTAACTACTATGTTGCCATTCCCGCCGACTCGAGAGAGATCCCAGTAATTGCAGACAACATCAGGCGAAATATAGGACAGTATGGCATCGTCCTGGAAAGAGAACAACCACGAGGCCCACACATAGCCGTGGGGCCTTTTGCTGGGCGGACAGAGGCGGAGCAGTGGAACAAATATTTGCGAAATCTGGGTTACGGTAACGCCAGGGTTTACTACGGAAGGTAAGTGCTTCTTTCCTGAGTCAAGAGGTAAAACAGAACATGTAACACCTTTTTGTGTCTTAGTGGGTGAAAGTTTTTTACCACCAAGGCACAAAGACACCAAGTTTTTTCAAATCAGTTAATTCCCAACTCAAAATTTAGTACTCATAATTCAGGACTCAGGACTGATGCAGGATAGGCAAGAACGAATTTCACAAGTCGTAGTCACTGCTGGGCAAATGCGGGATATTGAAGAGCGGATCTTTGCAGCAGGAATGCCTGTAGCGGCTTTGATGGAAAAGGTGGGGAGACTAATTACCCGTCGTGTTCAGGAGGTGAAGGGATCGCGTGTAGGGATTTTGGTTGGCCCGGGTCACAATGGGGGCGATGCTTTGGTGGTAGCTCGTGAATTATACTTTTGTGGATATCAGGTTTGGATATATTCTCCTTTTTCTCAGCATAAGGAATTAACTTCGCAGCACTTACGCTATGCCCAGAGTTTGGGTATTCCTTACTATCAAGAACTTGAGCAATTACCAGATTGTGATTTTTTGATTGAAGGGTTGTTTGGATTTGGTTTAGAAAGACCACTTACCGATGCGATCGCATTAGCAATTAATCGGCTCAATGAATGGGGTAAACCAATTTTTAGTATCGATTTGCCTGCGGGTTTACACACTGATACGGGTGGAGTGTTAGGAACAGCCATTCGCGCCACGCATACGTTTTGCCTGGGTTTATGGAAGCTGGCTTTTTTGCAGGATCAGAGTTTAGATTATATTGGCCAAGCTGAACTCATCGATTTTGATATTCCTTTGGCTGATGTGCAAGCTGTTTTAGGAAATGCACCCAGCATTAAACGCATTACCCCAGCAATGGCACTTTCTACTTTGCCCTTACCTCGTCCACCAGTCACCCATAAGTATAAAGAAGGACATTTATTCATAATTTGTGGTTCGCGGCGCTATGCTGGTGGAGCAATTTTAACTGGTTTGGGTGCGCGTGCTAGTGGTGTAGGAATGCTCTCCATTGCTGTACCAGACTCTTTGAAACCTCTTTTAGTGTCGCATTTACCAGAGGCACTAATTATCGGTTGTCCAGAGACGGAAACTGGTGCGATCGCTCATCTGCAATTGCCAGAAAAAACTGATTTGACTTCCTTTAGTGCGATCGCCTGTGGCCCTGGTTTAACACTAGATGCTACTCCCATTGTGCAAGAGGTAATCGAGAGCGATCGTCCTTTGATTCTCGATGCCGATGGTTTAAATATCTTGGCACAGATAGGCACAATTCCCACTTTGCAAAAACGAGAAGCGCCAACGGTGCTGACACCCCACACTGGTGAATTCCGGCGTTTATTTCCCGATATTACCGACCCCAAACAAGATAGAGTAAAAGCTGTACGGGAAGCGGCGGCGCAAACTGGGTCTATTGTGTTGTTGAAAGGGGCAAGAACTGCGATCGCTAACTCCCAAGATGTTTTAATTAATCCTGAAAGTACCCCTGCTTTAGCACGTGGTGGTAGTGGCGATGTTTTAACTGGCTTAATTGGTGGATTGTTAGCAGAAACGACGACTAGACAAATTTCTCTGAATAAAATTGTCGCCACTGCGGCTTGGTGGCATTCGCAAGCGGGGATATTAGCTACCCAAGAGCGTACAGAATTAGGCGTGGATGCGTTTACTTTGACACAGTATTTAATTAAAGTTATAGCGTTGCATAATCACCCTCTGCTGTCACTCTCCGAAGATTAAAAAGCGAATCTAGAAATGTTGATGGGATAAGGGACGTTTCTAATTCAAATCAGGTGTGAATTGGTGGTCAAGACCCTTGGCGTTGATTAATAATTGCCAATTAGTCTTGTCTTCTCATTTATTAATTCCTGTATCATGCCGTGTTTGCGGTATTAGATTTAGCATTCCCTTTGTCCAACTTGACTCATTATTGTTCCTGGTTCTTTGAATCAGATATTTTTTGGCGTTGTTTAATGTCTGTGAGGATTTCATCCATCGTTAGCTGATCGAGCCATTGATGACGTTCTTGGGTGTAGTCTCCATTTCCATTGTCAAATTGGCGAATAAATCGGATAGCATCAGCATATCCCAAAGCATCTACTAGGGCTTGAAATCCTTTTCTATATAATTCAATCGAAGTCATTTCCTCCTCCTTCTACAAGATTGGTGGTAATTTCTGCCAACCATATCATTGGATTAGTAACCATTATGTTTATGTTATTCTTATAGCTTAATGCCTTTGACAATAAACGGTTATCAGTTGTCAGGAAAATATCGGCGTTACCTTCAGCACAAGCTATATGAAGTGCATCAAAATTTTTAATATTAAAGTTTGTTAACTCCATAGCTCGTCTAGAGATTTTTTCGGTGACTAAAATCTTATGTTGAGCAATCGCTAATACTTTTTGTACCTGTTCTCTTCTGGTTATGTCTGGGGTTCTAGCAATTTCTGATTCAAGGGCTGTGCTACTAACTAACTCCCACTCTCTGGATAGACAACGGCTGATAGTTTCTAAAATTGCTTCTGTTTCCAGATGAATTTGTATCTGTGTTTGGTCGTCAAATGGACGATTTAAACAACAAACATCCAGATATATTTTATATTTATTCGCCATAGTCTTGAATCATCTAAATCATATTTTAAGGAAGTTTTTACTGTTAACAATTCCGGCATCATACCTTATTTAATAGCTATATTTTTGAATTTAGAATTTGATAAAGTATTATCCTGCTAAATTTTCCCAGTATCGTGTCTGTGAAAAATTATGCTCAAATTTAGAGTTTTTAATTTTAATGTCAAAATGGAGAATAGGGAACTCGAATCCCTGACCTCTGCGGTGCGATCGCAGCAAGCATTAACGTTAACTTCTTGACCCTTAATGGTTTCCCCGGTTGCCATAATGTCAACCTTAAGACCTCACTAGGACAATGAGAGAAATAAAGCCAGTTAACAATAATGGGTCTATCCAGTTGAAGTTTAGTTTTGGTGGTAAGCGCTATAGCTTCAACCCTATACCTGGTGGACACTTCGGGAATAGAAGGGATTTATTTACGGCTTCTGCGATCGCTAACAAAATACAGAATGATATCCTATCTGGGCACTTCGACAGTACATTAAACAGTTACAGGTTATCTCCTAAGCCTTATGCGAAGCCCAAGAAGTTACTAGACCTTTGGGATTTATGGGTAGACTCACTAGAGCTAACGGAAAGTACCAAGGCTAACCATTACCGATGGACGCGCGTAATGATTACTAAAACCAACCCAGGGTTAGAGGATATCCAATGGCTAACCAAGTCCGAGATATCCCCCAAGACTTTTAGAACACGTCTCAGTATGCTAAAGGCTTGCTGCAAGTGGGCGGTTAGCCGAGGTATCATACTTAGTAACCCTTATGACACCATAAAACCTCGTAAGGATAAACCCAAGGAAATAAAACCCTTTACACTAAGTGAGATAAAAGCTATACTAGAAGGTTTTGACACACTAGAGCCGCACTATAGCCCCTTTGTAAGGTTTTTACTCGCTACTGGTGTTAGGACTTCCGAAGCCATCGGGTTAACCTGGGGTAACATTGACTTCGACCGGGCGGATATAACCATTAAGGAAAGTTTACCTAAAGATTTGACGGGTAACGGCTACCGTAGAATACGTAAAGAGACCAAGACTGGTAATATTAGGCACCTCCCATTATCCTTAGAGCTACAAGCTGTGTTAAGTTTTATTAACCTCGCTAAGGTTACTCCTGACAGCCTAGTGTTCACCACACCCAAAGGGAGACCTATAGACGCAGATAACTTTCGTAACCGCCAATGGGCTAGTGTGTTAAAAGCCCAAGGAGTGCCTTACCGTAAGCCGTACACCATGAGACATACTATGATTTCCCATGCTATAGAGCAAGGGATACCATTAACGGGTATTGCGTATTTGGCTGGTCATAGTGATACATCTATGGTCATCAAGACTTATGGGCATATGATTAACCGCCCTGATTTACCCACGTTGCCAATATGACTTAGTTATAATAAATGGCAGAAATCCCTAAGCTGATACTTGATAACCAGAATGAAGATGAACTAGTACAGCTAGCGTATAATAGGATACGTGAGGCTAGTAACGGGCAACTAAATGACTTTAGACCAGGTAGCCCGGTGGCTGCATTAGTAGAAGGGCAGATGTTTGGTATAGCTGAGCTACTGTTTTATTTGAATATGTTGCCTGAGGCTTTAGCCTTAGAGTCTTTTAGACTACTAGGGGTTACACGGTCTGACGGGACTAAAGCCTCAGGGTACCTCAGGTTTTTACTGCAAACCCCTTTAGCCTCCGAGTTCGTGGTAAACCCTGGGTATGCTGTACCGTATAAGGATAGTTTCTTTATCCTTGCTGAACAGCTAGTGATACCCCCAGGGGCTACTGAGGCAGACGTGCTGGTAACTGCTGCACGTACCGGCTCTGACTTAAATGTTCCAGAGTTTGCCCTGACATTAACTAACCCAGGAATAAACTTTTTGCAAGGTATATATAACCCCCAAGCACTAACCGGAGGGTCTGACCTAGAGGATATTACTAACACCATATCACGCGCTCAACAGCAACTAAGGAGTCGTGAGGTATTGGTTAGCGCAACTGATTACGAGTTAGCCGCACAAGATGAACTAGGTGACGGGTCTAAGGCGGTATGCATTCCTTTCTTAAACTCGGATAAAACCGTAGAGGTTCCAGGACAAGTACATTTATTCCTATGCGATTCTACGGGTACCCCAGCCTCTACGGGTACCTGTCAAGTTATCCAGGCTGCTTTACAGCTACGCTCTTTTGCAGCCAGCAAGGTTTGGGTCAGCCCATGCCTCTTAGATAGCTTAGCTATAGAAATAACCTGTGGGGTAGATGAGGTATCGGAGACATTGGCAACACAGATAGCCCAAGCAGTTTATGACTACCTAAGTCCCTTAACATACCCCTGGGGCACTAAGGTTAAGATTAATGAGATATCTTATAACGCCCGATTGGTGCCAGGGGTAACTGAGGTAGACTCAGTTACCATTAACGGGGAACCGTTAGACCATCTACTAGCTAACAACTGGACTAGCCCGTTTACGGATAGCTTAATGATTAACTTAATGCAACCAGACGGGGTTAGTCAAACCTACTTCTTAGGTTTAGGTGAGGATTTAGATTAGTCCTCTCTGTTAAGCGCATCAAGGTCTATATTTAAGTACTTAGCAAGTATTTTAGTTAACACTATATTAGTTCTTGTAGACCTTTCCACTGACTTAACCATTTTTTCTGAGTTTTCCGAGTGTTGTTTATTGGAATCCGTTAGGGACTTCATCATGCTTAAGTGTTCTTTAGTAAAATCCCCAATGGATTTTCTAGTTATCCAGAATATTATAAAGAAAAAAACGATGATGGCATAGCTACCATTTCTTAGTACCCCTTGAATCTCCGGTGGGATACCATACACCGGAGCAGGTTGTACGATTTCTGGTTGTTCTGTTAGTAGTATTTTATACATAGTTTAGTGTATGGTACTACTAATAATATGTCACTTATCAAACTGTTCAGTTAACCGAGTTCTCCTGATAGCGATCTCCGCCGAGTCTCCTTGCTGCAAAGCTAGTAACAACGCTATTACATCGGCTAACGGCTCGTCTAGTAGCTTTATATGGTTGTATATAGCCGCAGCCAGGTTATGCTGGGTTAGCGGGTTTGGATGAGGTAACCTCACAGGCTCTAGGGTAGCCCATCTATTACTTTGGTTATCCCAATACGCTTCTGGGTTAGGTTTATTTGGCTTAACCCTAACTTCTCCGTCACTGTAATAAAGGGTGTCTAGAGATGATTCAGGATACTCTATGGATGAAAACCCTAGTGGCAACCCCACAGGAGTGTCGGAGCTTCCTACTATTTCATTATTTAGTATTAAAATATACATATCAACTACCTATAGGTACGAAGGATAATAAAACTAATCGCCCGGTACCCCCTGATTGGGGGGTAGATCCGGCACCACCTCCGGCACCACCGTAAGCACCACCAGTACCACCACCTAGTGCCCCCGTACCTTCTCCTACAGTAGCCCCTGGAGTACCCCCGGACAATAAAAAAGTAGCCCCCGTAGTATTATTAAAGGGACTGGCTAAAACTAGCCAGCCACCACCACCACCACCACCACCGTTAGCGCTGCCTGTGCCTACTCGGACTGCACTAGCTCCGTTACCCCCTCTAACGTCAATAACAGATGTGTTAGTACAAGTAACGCCAACTAGGGAGGATAAGTATACTAAACCCCCGGAACCCCCTCCGGAACCACTTACTAATACATTAGTACCACTGGTAATAAACCCTATAGAGGCATCTGTACCTTTGGCGACTATGCTACCGGATACTGTTATTTCACCGGAGGCTTCTACCCATAAACTCCCTCCGCCGGAACCTGCCCCCCCAAAGGCTACAGCCCCTGAATCCCCCCCTGCAAACCCTAAACCGCCTCCTGACCCTACAGGTTGAGCTGTGTAAGGGTAAGGTGTGACACCTGCCCCTGAAGACCCTGAACCTGCCCCAAGACCTGTACCGGTTACCCCCCCAATATTTATCGTACTAATAGTTCCGGTTGAAAATGGTCTCGCTCCATTAGCAGCCGTTGTAATATTTATTACCCCTTGAATACTTACGTTACCAGAACAAAATAACCTAGCCTGCTTATCTATGGTTATTGATACCCCGGCTGGAACGGTAAAATCCCTAAAATAATAGTAACCCTGATCTAGTACTTCACCGTTAGTGCATACCTTATCTTGAGTATTAGAACCTCCAAATACCTTAATAGACGCGCTAATAGGGCTTACCGGATGTAACCCATTAAATCTAAGGTCTTGTAACGCGGTAATGGTACCTGATACTGTAGTGACTTTAGCTATTAATATCCTAATAGCAGGTGCTATCGTGCCGGATGCAATAACCCCTAAAGAATCCACCCAAATGAGGCTAGTAGCATTATCAGGTACTACGATTAACCCACTAACTATGGCTAATAGCTCACCACTAGGTAACACAACTGTACCTGACTGGTACGCTACAGTTAACCCCGAACTTACCGAAGGCTTTAAACCATCCGTAACTATCCTCAATCTATCCTTAGTTGCCCCAGCTAAATCGGATAACTCGTCATCCCTGATCTTCTCCCGATGCCCTTTGTACTGATTTTGACCGTCAAAAATGGGAGCCTCAAAAGCTAAGTCTGCAAGTTCGGGCGTAAATACGGAACCTTCCGAAAAAGGAGTATTAGGGTATAATCCAGCCATAGTGATGAATATATATATATTTATCGTTATTTAGTCAATCACACGCCTGTATAGATAACCCATCTCATACGAGTATCCCCAAAAGGTACCCCACCCCCATTAGATGGCAACCTAAAGTTACCCGCTCCTTCTGACCCCGTGTTATAAGTGGTACCGATTTGTGCAAACAACTCAGCGTAGGTGGTCTGACTCACTACTTCCCCTGGGTTAGTTAATACCCTGTATTTATTTGGTGCTGCAGTGGTCGGGTGTATCAAAATGTCACCTATAGATACCCTACCAATGCCGTCTAGCTCGTTACCAACAAAGTCAGTAGTGGCTATCCTCGTACTACGGTTCCCTGTTGCTTGAGTAGTGGCTGTAGGATTACCAGTTAGCACAGCGTCTTCTGCGGCTACTTTAGTATCTAGCTCATTCTTCGTAGCTAGTGTTTGTATAATATCATACAAAGCATTACGGGTGGGAGCGTCAGTAGCCCCATCCCATGATGCCCCATAGATAGTGTCGTTACCGGCTGTGCCTGTACCAGTCTCACCCCTAGACACCAACAATCGCCAAAACGTTTCGTCAGTGGTTAAGTTACCTTGACTCGCCACGGTTGCCACGTACTGGTAACCGGAGCCATCATAGGACACCACGTCCCCCCGCTTATAGAATACCGAGGGTGACCAAGCCCCCTTATTCTGGAAGACTTGGTTAACCAGTGCTTCCCAAAATGTATCGTTGGAGTATAAATACCTACTTAGGGTTAGTAGGCTAGCATCTTGGGCATCATACCTAACCCCTGACTGCTCTGCCAAGTCTTTAATATTTATTGGGGTAGAGCTGAAGGGAACTACGGCACTGAATGACTTGACTAATATATCCGCGTTAACTATGGTTACTGGGTTCCCAAGGTCATCTATGGTTTCTTCGTCTGGGATTAGTTGCCATATCTCAAACTTATAGGCTACTCGTGCCAAGTCGCTAGGTTCTAGCTCAAACGTGACCGAGCCGTCAACTAAGTCATAGTCATGGAAAACAGGGACATATAGAGTGTCTTCATCTGAGAAGGTAGAAGGTATGTTTACTCTCACATAACCCACTAAGTTCTCAGTAGTGCCCGCTACCTTTATATTACAAATAATAGTAGTCATAGGTTTACTTATATTCAGTCAATCAGTTACTAAATAGAGGTTCTCCTATACGGCTAAAACCTAGATAAAATCTTTCAAACACTACTTCAGCATCTACTATTACTGGTGCGTAGTTCCTAAGTGTCCTTTGGGCTTCCTTGAACTCCCTAGAAGTCCTTTGGTAGTCTAACGGTAACCTTACATACAACCTAAGATCATCACGCCCAAAGGTCGCAGATAATACGAAGGGTAACCTCAGGCTCCCACTATTCCATATGGTATACGGGATTTCATGTATATCTAACACCGTTCTGATACTAGCCAGTGTACCCCTACTACTCCAAAGGCTATGGGCTTGGCTAATCATTTGCCTCTTTATATTTACAGCCCACTTAGTATCATAATATACACCGGATAACCCACATAGGAAAGCCAGATAATCTAACCAGTCTTCGGTAGTGGTCAGGGGGTCAAGTTTAGTCCATAGCGTCTGGAGTTGGTCGGCTTTATCGGATAACTTTTGGTCTACCCAAAGGGTTAGCCAGTCTACGGCTAAGTTATCTTGGTAGCCCGTCTGAGGTAGTCTGTTAAATACTGGGCGACCCTCATGCCACTGATTATTCATGTACTTTAGGTTGGCACCGCCCTAAACTATCCATCTCCATAGGAATATTATTTCTATGGATAATATCTTGTAGTTCATTAATATCACCAGGTGTTAATACATACGAGGTGTTACTTATTAACCTGTTCCAGAATCTACAGACTAACCCCCAATCTCTGGAATCTTGGGATATATTGATTTCTAATCTCTGAGCGGATAATCTACCAATAGGTGTGGCTTGTAATACACATTGGTTATATGTGTTATTACTTAACATGTCAACCCTAAATGTAAGATAGTCCGGGGGTGTTTTTATGTTAGGGTCTTCATAGTCTGCCATTAATACCCCGTCCTTATAGGTAATCACTCGTGCCATTTTAGTCTCCTATGCTTTAGTTTTTACCCAGACTACAGGGGATAAGCTAGAGTCAGTAAACGTAGCTCCTGTTAAGTCCCCAGGAAATACCCCTGACGTTGTAGGGCTAACATAAGATATTACTGAAGTTGTGCTTAAAGACCCGGCAGATATGTATGAATCATTATTAGTTGTTGAGTTATGTATCCTCATGCTTGGTGCAGTACCAGTTGTGGTCAGTCCTATGAAATATTCCCCCTGTGCTAAATCAGAGGATATGACAAACTCAAAAAATGCCTGTACATCCATAGCTACTTCTGCTAATGACTCTAGAAGCACTCCAGGCATTCCATCAACTACAGAATATATTGCTAACTTACCAGTAGCCCCTGTTACCGACGATGCAGTGGATACAGCTAACGATTGTATACCGATAGCCGGGACATAAATAGGACATAACCTAACGTATGTAGCGGATATAGCCCCCGTGCTACTAGTTATCGTGATTTTGGTGGCTGGGGTAAACCAACGATTCCTAGCCTGAAAAAACTTACGTTCTGTTATGCCCCCGCTTGCACCATTAGCAACGGCGGTAACCCTTCCTTCGGTATTTACGGTAATATCCGCGTTAGTATATGACCCTGGAGTGATTAGCACTTCGCTTAATCCTGGGTTCGGATAAGTACCACTCAAGCTACCGCCCGCCGTGCCTGTGGGTATCCTAGCATCTGATAGCCGAGTATCCGCATCTAGCACATACCCCGCTAATGTAATAGTTAGACTACTATTAGTCACATAATCGTTTAGGATGGTAGTTAATCCCCCGGATGTAACATAACCACCTAACAAAGAGTCTACGGTAGACGATAAATACACCAAAGGGTCGGCTACTGCACTGTCCACCTTAACGGTTCCGGAGGTAGTCGGTGAGGCTACAGGTACCCCAGGGATGACTCCAGTCTGGGCATCCGTGACCCGCCCATCTTCACCTATGGTAACTGTGGCGAAGTTATAAGTCCCAGGGGTTACCCCTGAGTTAGCGATCGCTGGGTTAGGATAAATACCACTTAGGCTCCCTCCCGCCACTCCTGTAGGCACTCTAGCATCTGATAACCGTATATCGGTGGTTAACGTATAGTCGGCAAGTGCTGTAACGTCTGCCTTAGTGTCTAAAGCTAGATTAAACGCGTCAGAGGTTACGTAACCCCCCAACGTCGTTGTCAGCGTATTATTAGTTACGTAATCTAATAAGGTATCATTAAGTACCGTATAGGTCACGTAATCACTCAAGTCTAACCCTGCGGACGTTAACGATTCCAAGGATAGCCTGTAAGTATAAGCCCCCCTATTTATGTATACATAATCACCTGTTAGGCTTTGGGGTACTGTATTGACGTTAGCTAGTCTGCGGGTAGTCATTCTACTAAAAAGTCGTCAGGGGGTGGTTCTGTAAATACATAGTCATCTTCTGCGGTTAGTAGTTCACGGTCTCCGCCAAAGGTAGCTACTAGGGTATTGTCATTAAAGTTATCTAGCTTAGCCCGGTACAGGTTGAATGCTATTTTATTAATCGTGTAACCTGAGAAGCCGAAGCCCGGTTCAGGTTCTGGTAACCACTTAATGACTACATAGATGACCATCGTTACCAACCAATCCCCATAATCGTCCCCTACTTCAGAAACTTGTATAGGTTGGTCACTAGGGTTAATCCAAAGGTCTATGAGGTCGGCTATCCCTTGAGCATCTTTGAGTAAACCCTGGCACAGTGACGAGTAGACACCCTCTGTAGTCGCTAATGGTAGTTCTGCATATGGGGTGTCCCTAGGGTATCTAGTAGTTATGTATATCTCTTGGGTAGCTTGGGCTGTCGGCTGCCCTTCCGACTCTTCCCCGCCATCATAGTGTTTAATGTTTCTTAGTGGCGGGAAAAACCCCGCCGTTTCCCCAACTACCTCTGGGTTCCTAAGTTCATAGGTGTCAATCTGTACTTTCTGGGCTACCCAGTCTACTATTGATTGCCTCCAAGTTGATAGTCTCATTTATAGCTACTTAGTCATTCCCTTTGACTAATATTAGTCAAAGTGTACACTCAGTGCTAAATCCGGTGAGTATAAATACCTATGCTGAGATAGTAGATTTTAGAAAAAGCCTCAGGTAGTCTAGTACCTGTAGCTCTCTGAAATCTATCTTGACGCATTCGTTTGACTCGTTGTGTCCCCTACTGTACCTAGGTTTAGCCACATTGTTCGATAATGTCGAACTATGAAAATCAACTGACAATAACTGAACAGTTTTATGTTTTCTTAAGATTTACAGTTAGAGTAAACTTAAGCGTCAAAGTGCTTCCAGTTATTTGGGTCAACCTGAAAACGTTGCCAGAAGGGACTCTCAAGAGTTTTGAGACGTTATTTGGGTCAACCTTAAGCATACCCAGCGCCACTTTGGAATGACCATAATACGTTAAAAACCAACATAGGGTTGACACTTATGGTCAAAACTATTGACTAGCTTAACCTAAGCGTCAGCCAGCCGACGAGTGATATGGTTTACACGTTCAAGTGAGTAACGTTGGAATGCCCACTACTCAAGGGTTAACCTAGGTTTTACACGTTCAAGTGAGTAACGTTGGAATGCCTAAAATACGTCAAAGAAATAACATAGGGTTGACAGGTTAGGTTAACTTAAGTTATACGCTTAACATTTAACCACTTTGGGATGCTTACCAGTCAAAGGTTAAAGGCTTATTTACGCTTAACATTTAACCACTTTGGAATGACCATAATACGTTAAAAACCAACATAGGGTTGACACTTATGGTAAACCTAAGTTAGACTAAAGGAGTCAAAAGAAAAGGTTCTAACAATGGCTTATTTACATTCATCTTTCGAGTTCGCTGGTATTCCCGTAGACGGTTTCATTATTGACGGTGAGGCTTATACAACCCTAACGGGCTTTGCCAATGGGTTAGGTATCTCACGTCAGAGTGCCAAAAACTGGTATAATAACCACTGCAGAACTGCGGGGCACTCTGTTAGGGTTGGTAAACGTCAAGTACCTGCTACTGCTTACCCTGTATCCGTCATTGGTGACTTCCTAGACTATCGGGTTAGCCTAGGGGATAAGCGGGTAACTAACCTTTACTCAGCTACCTTTAGAGCCGACTTAGAGCGTACCATTAAGGAAACTAATGGTACTCAAGTTACCGCAGCGCAACATGAGGGCACCAGAGCTAACCTAAGGCAGGCTTTAGACCTAGCGCGTGAGATCGAGTTCTCCGAGTTAACCTGTGAAGAACTACAACCCGTAATCGACCGCAAGAATGCCTTAGTTGACTCGTTAGATCCCCAGGGCGTAAAAGAGTACATGGATGAGGTAGAGCGTATCTGGGGCGAAGCCAGGGCACGTCGTGAGTCATTGTTACCCTTAAGCGTCCAGAGGGTTAACCAAGCTATTTATGACATGTAAGATTGAATAAATAACCAAAAAAAAAACCCCAGGATGCCTTGACATTCCTGGGGTTATTTGTTATGATTATATTGTTAGAGGAATACTCTGGATAGCCCGAACATGAAGGAGTAAACTGATAACGCTCTGAGTTGCCTTAGGTAGCTTAGTGCCTGGGAGTAGCCCGAAACTACCCAACAAGCACCAAGAGACTTAGGCTAACGGAGTTTGAGATGTAGAGGGTCTAGAGATTGGAGCCGTGGAGCCAGAGCTGGAAACCTCAGCTAATACAGTTCCTAATGAAGCCCTAGACAGTGTAACCACAAGAGCTTCCACAGTGGGGCTAGGTTTTACGACTACATCTACATTTACCTGTCCAGCTTCTAACCCGTCAAGTGTGTTATTGGTCAGGTCGCAGACAACTAAGTAAGCTTCAGAAGGACTAGAACCGAATAGGGCACCGGGTAACCTTAGTATTTCACAAAATGCTGAGGCAGTTTGTTTTACGCGGGAAAATAAGATACCTTGACCGTCGGCTAATGAAAAAATAAGGGCATCGAAAGCTACTTTAAGACTACCAGCTAGCACATTTAGGATAACTCTGGTGTTACCAAATCGGTAAAAAGATGAGGTACTTAAAGTCCTAGCTCCGTAGACCACTATCCCCCGTCCGGCGGGTAGCCTCCGGATACAGTTGATACCTAATGGGTTTAGTTGACCTTGTAGAAGCTTGGTAACTTTAAAGGAAATATCTGACACACCATAAATAGGATAACCAACACCCGCCGGAGGTCTAGAGAAACCCTCGGCGCGTGTACGTCGTAAGGCTACTCCGATGGCTGCTAGACTCGGAGGCACTAAAGTACCAGTTAGGTTTACCAGATAAGGGAAATAGAACCAACTGTTACCCCTAGGACTAGCTAAAGTATTACGTTCAGCTATCACGGCATTGATAGCACCGCCACCGGTAATCTGTGTTGCCTGAGTCAACCCACAGTCAATAACTGCCACCCAGTAGTAATCAGGGTCAGCCGCTAGGGATTCCATAGCTAGTGCTAGAGCTGTCCGGTCGGATTGGTCGGTGAAAGCTTGGAAGAACTCAGGGGCACATAAGTAACCTTGACGCATTTCTGGCTCAAAGGCTACCTTAATAGTATCCGAGACATCTTTAACCTTAGGGCTAGTCAAAGTGCTAGCGACCCCTAGAGTTAGCTCTACAGACGCGGTAACTGTTACCCCGTCAGCGTACCTTAATGTACCATCAGGGTAGTAACTAGCGGTTAAAGGTAGCTGAGTGTTAACCAGGTTACCTAAGGCATCTCTAGCGGTAATGTCAGTGTCACCAGTTACCGTAGTGTAACTTATAGCGTAACCATCGATAGTTAGTGTTAGAATAGTACCAGGGGTGAATGTGTTGACCGTTAAGGATCGTTCTACCCTCATCAGCACATTTACAAAATATAGTCCATAACCACTACGCTGGTCAAAAAATAGTTGGATAGCCGCAGCGCTAGGGGATGCACCAAAAACGTTAGTAAAATCATCTAAGTTACTAATGTATGTTGGGGTTGCTACAGGTGCCCCCGACTTTGTGCTAGAGCCTAACACATATACAGCATCATGGCTATTCAGGATAGCCGGGATTGAGCCGTAAGTGGCTTCGTTTACATATACCCCAGGGGTGTTGTAGGAAATCGGCATAAGGTAATCAATAGTATTACCTTAACTAAGTCAAGTCAAGCCGGGTCAACCAATCATGTTGACCTAGTAAGTTCGCTATGCTAACGTTAAATCATAGTAAACCAATGAGCGCTATAAATCGTGTTAGTCTTGAATGTTCTACCCCCTAAACACCATCCTGAGGAGCAGGTTAACGTGGTATATTTAACTACCTTAACCAAAGCCCAGATACTTAAGCAATGGGAGCAAAGCTTAACCTATCCCGACAGATTTGTAGTAACCAAAGCTGAGTCGGTTAAAAAGCTATCGGAAGACATTCCGGCTAAAGACCTAAAGACACTAGGACAGTATTTGGATGATAATAAGATTATATTGGATGAGTCGGAGTATCATAAGTTAGCTACTATCGTGGCTGACAAATACCGAGAAACTTATGGTATCAATCCACGCAGGGTGTCTCGTATGAATGCTGAGGGTAAGTGGAATAATAAAAGTTATGCTTATGATGACTCCGACTTCCCACTGATTGAGGAATGTTTATTATCGGTAAATCACTCTAGACATCCTCATTAGTTGACTGCTGGGTATTTATAGGTATAATAAGTAAAAGTGCTTTGGATAACATTATGAGACCTATAAACCCAGTAAGTCCCTTGACAAGAGATATAATAGATGCTATGATCGTGGATATATTCGAGATATTATACCCTGATTATGGTCAACAGTCTAGTAAAACCCCGTGTCCCTACGGATGCACAGATGACTGTGATTGTAGACACTTCTGTATTCCTACACAGCCTGGAAGAGAAGCACGTTATACTGAATCACAAAAATCCTCATTGGACGGCATTGATTAAGGCACAGCTACAATGGTTAGTGTCTGGTGATTGGTTAGATGATCTAAAGCCTAATAAGTTGCAGTTTATTTTTGTTACTGATAGTAAACCTTATTGGCGTACCGAGTATTTACTATCCAGTGATGTAGTATCAAAGGTACCTAGGAAGAAGAAAGCAGAAGAATATAAGAGAGTGCGTCTACTAGAGCTGTTAGCTAAAGATGATAGGGATTCAGAAGAAGTACTTAAGCTAACCGAAGATTTAGCTATACATTACAAAGCCGGGCGAAAGTTTCCTACTTACGAGTTTACTAAAGTTAAAAGGCTACTATTTAAGTACCTTACAGATCAGGGTTACACACAGATAGGTAAAGTAGGATATGAGGCTGATGATGTAGCCGCTTGCGTCGTTAAGGTTAACCAGGGGTTAGATAACCCTAACCGCCTGGTTTTACTTACCATAGATTCGGACTGGATGGGGCTAGTAAATGATGATACTGCCTGGTTTTGTATGCACGGTTGGACTCCTAGGATGAGGTCGGATAGGTTTAGCTGTGATCAGTGGGCACTACGTCGGCTAGGTAGTACGTTAGATGCATATACAGATATATGGGATATTAAAGGAGTAAAGGGGGATAAGTCGGACAACCTACCCGCGTCCGATGGGGTTTTATTACCAGTTATAGACTTATTAAACCCACCAGACGAGCACAAACTATGGAATACGCCAATGGCTGATGATATTAGAGATGTCCTAGAGCACCCACGTAATCGAAGATATGATGGTAGCGCTGCAATGCAGTATATCCAAGCTTGCGGGGTTGCCCCTTGTGTACGCGCTCTAAACATCCAAAAAGATTTTGCAGTTTAGGGTTGACAGTTAGGGTCAACCAGGTTATGATAAAGAAACAAACAGAGCAAGTTAAGGAGCCGCCCGATGACATTATCATTTTACACAGAGCGTACCGAGTCTATTTTAAGTCGTGCCCGATTACCCCAAGAGTCTAACAATATCCCTAATGACCATCAGTGTTTTAACGAAGAGCAAAAAGCTATCTGGGTAACTATAGCTAAAGCTTTCGGTATTGACTGGAATGAAACCGGACACACACTAAGAGTAGTGGTTAAGAATGGTGAGAACGTCATCTACACTCCTTACATCGGTTCTAATGGAACTGAAGCTGTACTAGTGTGGGGAAAAGTACAACAACCACTTAAAGCTGCTAACAAGGAGTTGGTAGAAATGGTCTTAGGGGGGGCTAAGAGACCCTGTATTGAGGCTTTCATTTTTGAACTAGAAGACACGCTAAACATAACCTTAATGTTAGCCAAAGGGGACTCAGACAACGCTACAAGGTATCATAAAGAGCTATTTAGCGCACCGGAGGAAGACAAGAAAAACATATTACGCAAGGCTTTACGGGCAGGTAAGTTACACTTATATCTCTCTCAGGCTTTTGAGCGGGCTAAGAAGTTAGCGGAGTTCGCAGGTAAGACACTAACCGTAACAGGGTACGAGTTAAACCTATGGGGTAAGTTTGAGCTAATAACCTCTGAAGGTAAAGTATTAGCTAACACCGCACTCGTTAAAAAGTTATCACATACCCCTGAGATTACTCCTGACAAACCAGCCACACTTGAAGTGGGTTATGAATCAGGTAGAACTACAACGGGTTACCCTATATTTCCTGTGATATTGACTACACAGGCAGATTTAGAGCTACCTGTGTTCGACTTTGGAGCCGGCTTGGAGGATAACGTTAATGATAACGTAGACTTTGACCGTGCCGAGTATGAGGACGTATCTTATTAAAGTTTATAGGTCGTATCCACGGTAAACGGAGCCTAAGCCCATTAGGTGGTATATAGGAGGCTCCTACCTATAAGGTTAACTAAAACTGTTAACCCTGGTTAGAATAATAGATATTTAGGAGGTGCAAGTCCTCCCTAACCACTCACCCCGCTAACAGGAGTTTATATGGGTAAAAAAGGGCAACAAGCCGACAAGCCAGCCACGGGTGAGTCGGATAAGTGCACTGAGGGTACTAACTCAGGGTTAGTTAGCGTTAGCGAAACGTTGAATAAAGTAAAAATAGAACTAGAACTAACCTATGGGTACTTACTACGACCAGAGATCGGGGGGGCGTTTTGCGGGCACACTGTGTATAAGCGGGAAAATAAGATACCGATTCCTGGTATCAAAGCCCCCGATACCTTTTGGTACTGGCGAACCATTAAGCCTAATGAGGCTACGGGGTTCTATGCCGCGATTAAAGAGATTTGTGAGGATTTAATGGGGTCTTGTGCATCAGACCACATACAAGTATATAAAAACATAGCCCTATGTTTCCTAGATAACTCAGTAGACCCTAAGTCTGCGGTGGCTAAAATAGCCCAGACTAGTTATGGTAATCAGGCACGGCTAGGTTTAGGTAGGACAGTTACGCTCAACGGTAGTAATGGGCACTTTAAGGTAGTCCCTTTAGTTTCTTGGTTCCCTGAGGCTCTACAAGAGTTTAATGCTAGGGGACTACTAACATTATTTCCAGATGCTGAGGCTAGACAACTAATGCTAATCCTGGGACGAACAGTTGTAGGAGCAACTGAGACCAGATGTGCGGAAGGTGACATAGAGCATACAGCCCGGTCTTATGCCATTATTGTAGGACAACAAGCGGGGTTAGGTAAGAGTACTCAATCTAACTACATAAATAAAGCCCTAAGTAACTTAGGTTACAGCGTGTCTAACGCACATATAAATGAAACTAAGTTTGGTTGGGGTACCATAGCCCAAAGCGACTTAGCTTTCATCGATGACTTGACCGACGATGTACAGAAAAGACTTTTATCTGATGTGCGTATCAAGTCCATTGTATCAAATAATACATTAAAAGTAGAGGAAAAAGGGCAACCAGCCTGTGACGTTAGAGCTACCACAACGATTCTGGGTTGTACTAATATGCACAGTTACGCCCACTACATTGGGATGGATTCAGGTAGCATCAGCCGGGTAAACCAGTTAGACACATACACAAGGGCTGAGATGGAGGAAAGATACCCAGAAATCCCTGACCCACGAGTAAAGCCACACTGGGAAACTTTAGCCAAGAAGTTTAAGTGTTCTACTGAGTGTCTAGCGGCTTATCTATTACGCAGAAGCGCAGACTATTTTCTGGAGGTCTGCGGGTACGTATGGGACGATGGCAGACTGTTTAAGGATGATGAAGATCGATTAGAAGAGGTGACTAAGGCTAATCGTAAAGACTTTAGGATAGACACCAGCTTAAAACATGCTGAGGAGTTGGTTAGCGCGGTCGGGCACTTAGTAGCACTATCTATAGCAGACTCGTCTAACTCTAGACGGAGAGCTTATGAGGAGTTGCTACAGTATCTAGATTTTTCACCGGGGTTAGTCTTGGCAGTTATGAGGATGTTCTCAGTTATCAAACAATCCACACGACTACCTAGTGAATACGCTGCATTAGACCTCCCTAACGCTTCTTGGGACGCTAAAGAGTACATAAGTAAGAAGTTAGCCGACTTCGATAGATTAGGCACTGTGAAGACTTCCGAAGACTCTTTCGGAGTTCTCATGAAGGAAATGAAGTCTAACAAAGGCTTTGGCTATCCCTTAAGGTCAAGCCATTATATGCCAGAATGGCAAGCCGTGAAACGCCTAATACCTAAATGGGTGAAGAAGTATGAGGAAGTCATTAGCACTATAGACCCCCCTAAGGGTGTCCAAGTAGCTATTGCAGAAGTCCATAAGCTATTTACAGACTTGGGTTGACAGTGCTGGTTAACGGGGGTTACTAGCCCCCTTATTATAAGAGGTAAGCTAATGTATACCACAGAGCTAGATTTGTGCTATGAGAAGGGTTTATCAGACGAGAGAAAAGTAATGGATTTCCTCAGGGGGCAGGGGTATAACGTCAAGCCAGCAAGTAGCCAGGAAAACAAGAAGGAAGACATTGATTGCTGGGTAAATGGGAAGCCTGTAAGTATCAAATCCTCACATAAGGGAGCCAAGTTCAAAAACATAGGGCTTGAGTTGGCTAATCAGCTAACCTCCAGAGTAGCCTGCCGAGACACTGAGTACATCTTAGGGAAGTTAAGTATTTCATTATTAGATGTAGATACTTTAATCGATACAGGTTCATGGGAACCCGGCTGGTATGCAACAGGTAAAGCAACCAACTATCTATTCTACCAAGAGCATGAGTTGCGCTTGTACACCAAAAAGTCTATTGAGAACTATGTAAATAGTAAGGGTTTTCTAAGGGTTAGACAGTTGAGCGATGCGTGTAAAAGCTACTTGGGGGGTAGATACCGTTACTGTAATACTATATGTGGTTACTTGCATTGGAATGTTATACCCCATAGGCTTTGGAATATATAAGACTTGGGTTGACAGTTAGTGTTAACCTAAAGTATAGTAGATACATAAGCAAAGGAGCCTCATAATGTACGCGTCTCAAATAAAAGCATCTGCATTACAACTAGGTATAGATATTAAAGGGTTTGATTTACGACGTAATAGTGACCGTGTTAGCTTATTAAAGCTAATATCAACCAAAAGACATGAAGAAACTATAACACCCCCTGACTGTGAGTTCAGTGGTCAGGAGTGTACTGGTGACACCTGTGCTGTCGCTGAGTCCCCTTTGTCGCCTGAAAACTTAGTAACACCTACGTTTAGGTATTTAGATAGCTGCTATAATGTGTGTACAATATACCAAAGGCTAGAACTAGAAGGGCTTGCCGTGTATAGCTATGTAGCCAATGAAGACGGCAGACTCACTAGTTGGTATGAACGCACACTAGAAGTACCGGAAGGTGCCAATATACAAGATGTTTGGCAGGAGGCTAAAGACGACTTTATTAAGTCTAGAAAGGCCCAAGACGACCGAGCTAACGCTCTCATCTGTGCGCTTAACTCTGCTAGCTCCTACCCTGTCACCCCCGAAGTAGCTCAAGATATCTCGGAAGCTGCTAAGGTAACCTCATATGATGATAGTGGTACCCCTGAAACTCCTTGGAAATCTCATAGTACCGTGCTAGTGCTTTTAATCACTTCGTTAGTTATACTTTGGAGTGCGGTTAGTTGCTTGATGAAGCCTTTAGTGGTATGGGTTATAGCAAAGGGGGGTAGATTTATAAATGAGCTAAGGTTAGCCGAGTATACCAAGAGGTTATTTAGAAAGCTAGAAGGACTGTTCTAGAGGTTTTCTTAAAGGGTGGTTGACAGCAACCCCCTTATAGGGTTTACATGTTGTATAAACCAGGATTACCAATGCACATTAAAAAGCTTTCCGATGATCTTCAAGTAAGGGTATTGGGTTACCCTTCAAATCCCTTAAGTATTCTAGATAAACAGAAAATAGAAAATAAACTAAAGCCGTTCGGGCTTCATCAAGCCAATGACAATAACGAAGTTGCAGAACTACCTATCCCTGATAACTTTGGTACGCTGGAACAAGAACTGGAGCAAGCGATCGCAGAACATACTAAGAGTACTCTTGACGCGTTAGGTTCTATTATGTCTTGGGAGTTCCCAGAACTACCCACTAACTTCAATACCATTAAAGGGAAATGGCAATACTGGTGCCCTAAAGGTGAGCGATGGAAACTCCTTGAAAAGCCAATATCTGGGAAGGTGTTCTTCCAAGATACTGAAACGGTGCAAGTGGGGGATAGGTGGTTACCTACTTGCGCTGTGGCTATGTCTGCTAGGGGTTGGCTACTTTGGGTTACCGACTTCGACCAGATGCCCTCTATTATCCCCTACGGTTTTAATAACCTAATGGTAAACTACAACACTCAGTATGACAGAGCTTATTTATCATCTGAGTACCAGATGGAGGATACGGGTAACCGATTCTTCGACCTAATGTCTGCGTGGATAATATGCCGTGGTTTAAGTAACCAGCAAAGACCCTTGTATCTAGACGAAGATACTAACCTAGACTGGATGGGCGAGACAGCAACTAACAGCTTATCTGCGGTATACGAGTTCTTCTTTAACAAACCACTAGACAAAGGGGTTAGAGATAACATAGTTAATGACGGGCTACCCTGGGTTAGGGATAACATGCTGGAGGTTATCAGGTATTGCTGTGAAGATGTGCTACATACAGCACAGCTATTCAAGAGACTCTACCCTGAGTACCTTAACCATAGACCTAGCTTAGTCGCGCAGTCCGGGTCTATTTTATTAGGGTCGTGCTGGTTACCTTTAGATGCTGATAGGTTTCCTAAGTATTACGAGACCGCAGAGAATATGTATCAAGAGTTAGCCGTAAAGACTAACAAAGACTTGATGATTTTAGCGGAGGAATACCTATCCCAGTGTGACCCTGATAACCTACCTAAGCCAGCATTGGCGTTAGACTGGAATCCGGCGAAGTCAGGGAAGAATAAAGGGTTACCCGCTTGGTACCGTAAAGTGCTATCTGACTATGCCAAAGGTGACCTAACCTTATCTAAGCGCTTTGTGCCCATAGTAATGGGGATAACTTGGCGGGGTGAGCCTTTGCTCTGGGATGATGAAAATAAAACATGGTACACAGAAGTACACGGGTGGTTACCACATCCAGAAGTTAGAGGTAAAAACGTTACCTCCGTGTTCGCTAAGGGCTTTGTTGCAGCGTTTGAACAGGGTGTACTTAGTGCGGCTAATGACTCAGTAAAGCAGATGTTAGCTGAAAAGGTGTCTACAATAAACTGGGTAAGTTTACGTAAACGAGTAGCCGCCATCCATACTGAATCGCCTGAAGGTTTCCCTGTCACCCTACCCTCGTTACTTGTTAACGGCACCATAACAGGGAGATGTGCCGACAACCTTTGGCAGGTAGCGGCTAACCCTAAAAAGTCTCGCTTAGGTACCGAGCTTAAATCTATGGTAGCCCCACCTAAAGGTTATGTGCTTGTAGGTGCGGACATTGACAGTGAAGAAGCGTGGTTAGCGGGCATTATGGGTGATTCAGTGTTAGGTATTAATGCAAGTACTCCTATGGGCTTTATTTGTGTGGCGGGGGCTAAGGCTGAGACCTTAGAAGCGTCCACAGACATTCATAGCTTAATGGCGAAAGAGACTGGTATCAGTAGAGACAATACTAAGACCAGGGTGTATGGTTGTGTTCCAATGGATACTCAAGCGCTGACTAGAGAAGGTTGGAGGGTTTACTCAGAGTTATCTCATGGGACAGAAATATTAGCCTACAACGCAGAAACAGGGGTTAATGAATGGTCTCCTATAACCCATATGACATATCACGAAGACGCTGAGGTGTATAAGTTAGAAATGAGTCATGGGTGGTCTGTAGTTTGCACAGGTGATCACAGATGGTATGGGTCTAAGCGTGTAAGGAAGCTAGGAGTTAAGGAAGGATACACAATATTTCAGATATTCACCACAGATAACATAAAACAAGAAAATAATATAACCGTGTCAGCCCCTTATAATGGCGGCTCAGGTTATGGTCTTAAGTCTTTTGGGGTTAAATACGGCACAGACTACATACCGGAGATCCTGAAAATGTCTTACAGGGAGCTACAATCTTTTGTATTAGGGGTTTTACTTAGTGATGGACATCAAGATCGAGCCACTGGCACTTGGTGCATAACTCAGAAAATGGGGCATCATGCAGAAGCTTTTAAACTAGCGGCTTATTTGATTGGTTACAGAGTTTCTGTTGGTACAAGATACGGTAATAAAGTCCAAAAAATGAACTTAACCAAGCCGCACATAACTGCTCAGAGGTTAGTTAAAACTCGCATTGAGAACACATCCGTATGGTGTCCTACTACAGCTTTAGGTACTTGGGTTATGCGTCAAGGTGACACAATAACTATCACAGGTAACTGCATTTATGGACAGGGGCTAACCGGGGATACTAACGCGCTTCTAAAGAACATCCCCACAATGACATTAGCTGAGGCACAGGCTAACAGTAAAGTATTTATCAATAAGTTCAAGGGTCAAACCGTAAGGGAAGAAGGGGCGTTAGGAAGCTTCAAGAGGTACACAGGGGGGTTAGCATCGGATTCGTTTAACGTTATGGAATCCATAGCGGACTCCAAGGTACCCAAGACACCTTTACTCAAAAATGTAATGAGTAGGTCACTAGCAGGGTTTAAAGACTTCAAACCATCTAGAGTAAACTGGACTATTCAGAGTTCCGGTGTAGACTTCAGAGATATGTTAATCCTACTAACTAGACACTTCTATAAGAAACTAGGAGTAGACGGGAAACTTCTGATAACCATCCACGATGAGATTAGGACGATGGTGGGAGATGACCCCAATAACATCAGAAATGCTATTTGGGCATTACAACTAGCCCACTTATACGTTAGAGCCGCATTTATTGACGCCTTGTCGTTAGACTGTATCCCGGCGGGTGTAGCTTGGTTTTCTGCGGTAGACGTAGACCCTTTTTGCCTCCGTAAAGACCCTAAAGACCCCCAAATAACACCTAGCCAGCCCCAAGGGTTACCCATAGGTTACACAGTAACCCCTAGCCAGTTACTAAGTATGTTAGTATAAAATAGCACACAATCCTAGATATAGTTTAGGGTTGACAGTTAAGGTCAACCCAAGCTATTATAGATACATAAGCAAAAGGGAGCTAAACAGATGCTAGGATACGGGTCAGAAGTTAGCCAAAGTCAGATAGAAGCCGAGTTAGAAGCGGAACTAGAGCTAGAAGTCCCTGAAGGATTCCGGAATGAGTTAGAAAATAACCCTTTCTGGAACGCTCTTTGGGAATATTCACCGGATATAGATCAGGATGAAGATTCTATAGTTATTTGGTAAACGCTACTAGGTTGACAGTGATAGTCAACCTTTATTCTTACAGAGAATAACATGACAGGACGTAGTCCCTACTGGTGGGATAGCAAAGTTTGACTTAGCAGGAGGAGATAATAGATGAGTAGTATTTATGTACTAATGGGTTATTCAGGCGCAGGTAAAGATACGCTGTGCCGGGAAATGCAAAAGCTGATAAGAGCAGCTAATGTAAAGTGGTCTAGACCGATGAAAGATATGTTTGAAATGGTCTATGATTTACCCGCAGGTTTCTTAGATGACCCAGAGAAGCGGTTAGAAAAGCTACCAGGTACGGATATTAGTTACCTAGACGTAATGGTAAAAGCTTTTGAGTTTTTTCCTCAGATCGACCCTCACATGATGACCAGAAAGGTAACAAAGCTAATAAAACAGATGCTTATGTCTCGCACGGTTATCTTAACCGATACCCGTAACTTTACAGAGATGTATGTTATACTTAAGTTTTTAGATGAAGGAATAGAGGTTATACCCGTATGGATAAATAGACCAGGTATAACTGCTATGAAGTCGGATGAATACCAGAGAGAAATATTTGATAGTTTGTGGGTACGTTCTAATCGTGGTTTTTTCGTATCTAATCATACTACTGAAGACCTGAAAGTAGCGGCAGAGGAGTTAGCCTCATGACACCTACTGAGTACTTGTTAGACATTCGGGAAATATTTCTACCTGAACTATGGGAAGAAGATAACCAGATGAAGTTAACCAAGCTCAAAGGTATACTTCAGTTTTCCGAACTTAAGCAGATAGGTTTATCTATCTGGGATGACCAGCTAAACAGAGAGGATAGGTACTTACTAAACTCTTCGGAGCTAGACGGACGTAAAGCATGGTTTTTAACTACAAAATATTACAATGAAGTATATGACTTAAATACGTGGATGGCTGGGGCTGAGACACATATATTCAATGAACCCGCCCGCTCAGCACTATGGATAATCAGCCATCCTAAGAACCGCCCAGAGTTATTGACTTTTAGTATTTTTGAGGTTTATTAAGGTTAACAGTGAGGTATAACCCTTAATATAACGCCCTAGCTAACCCCTAGGGCGTTTGACTTATTATCTATAAACCATGAGGGATGTAGAGGTTAGCTTAGAGGGTTTTGGGCAGGTCTGGAAGCCTAAGAACGAACTCATAGACCTGGAAGTAACGCTTGGGCAAAATGATAAATCTAGTAACTGTATGATTACTTTATCCGACCCCCTAGGCTTAATAGCATCAGCTTTGATTAGCCATACTATAAACTCCGGGGGTATCCGACAGTTAACCCCTAACCCTAATAATAGCCCCGTAATCAGTAACCAGGCACCTGAATCATCTAAAGTAACCCCCGGTAATGGTAACGTGGGCGTAGAGTCTACCGGGGAACCGTTTACCCCGCAGGTTAAAGCTTTTCTGGACATGATAGCTGTTAGGGAGGTTGGGGGTTACTTTAGCTTCCAAATAACCCGTGAATGGTACTTTACAGGAATAAATAACACTAGGTTTACAGAAGCAGAAGCCGCCAAAGGTTATCCCACTTCCATCACTCAATGGACAAGGGCATCCGGGAGGTATCAGATTATACCTAAGACCTGGCGTTATATACAGTCTAGGAACCCTGGTAAGTTCAAGGACTTCCTACCCACGTCCCAGGATAGAGCCGCATTCTGGTTAATGGGTCAGCGTAAGATGATAGCGCCTTTACTGGCTGGGGATATCCGAGAAGCAATAAGAAGAGGCAGGAATGAATGGACTAGCCTTCCAGGTGCTGCTGAACAGCAGACGGGTTGGACAGTGGATGCAGCAATAGCATACTATAACGAACGATTAGCATTTTATAACAAAGGTTCTACAGTAACCCCTGTAGCTACTAAGGTAGAACCTGACATATCCGCGTTACGCCCTAGTATCCCTGAAACCGTACAAGAGGTTATCAAGGGTAATAAAATAATCATCGACTGGTGCGGGGTGAGTTTCGAGTTCTTCCATCAAGGTACTAAGTGGGATGAAACAGGTAAAACTCAAGTCATGGGGCAAGGTATCCGGTGGGTACTTAACCGCCGGAAACGTAATAAGACGGTTAAGGATACCAGCCTAAGACAGCTAGCTCAAGCGATCGCAGAAGCCCATAAGATAAAGTTAGACTGGCAGTCTACTCTAGACCCGTTGTACCAACACATAGACCAATCTGGTATTAGCGATTACCAGTTACTCATCCGTGAGGCTAACTATGCGGGACTATGGGTGTCGGAGAATAACGGGGCGTTAACTATTAAATCCAGGGACAAAATAAATGATACAGGGTTTACGATAACCCGTGAAGGTAACCTTATCAAGTATGAGGTAGTAGATAAGGCGTTAGATAAAAACCAGGAAGAGTCTAGTTTACTTCAAGAGGAGCCTAAGGCAACTGTAGAACCGCTAACCGGGGAAATGCTAACTAAGAACATCGACGTAGACCCAGCACGAGACATATCAGCTACGGGTAACCAGACTAAAGTTATATCAGGGACTCCTAGTCCAGGTCAGGACGCATTATTAAATCAGAGTAGGTCTAGGTTTAAGAGGGTTAAGGGACTACCTAGTAGGTTTACAGTTAACTTAAGCCCGGCTTCAATGCCATTGAAGCCATTGGACGGAGTGCGTACTCTAGGTTTCCCTAGCCCCTTAGATCGTATTTGGTTAGTCGACAAAGTAACGCATAAGTTAGCCTCTGATACCTCTACCTTAGATGTGTACAGCCCGGTAGAGGTACTGGATAACACGCCCGCCGATACCCCTAACGCGCCCATGCCGCAGAATAACGTACCGGATACCCCAGGTGTTTGGGTATATCCTTGTACGGGTACGGTAACGTCAGGGTTCGGACTGAGAAACACAGGTATCCCTGGGGCTAGTAGAAACCACAAGGGGATAGATATTGCTAATAAAAAAGGTACCCCAATCTATGCGGCTAGAGACGGGGTAGTAGTAGCACCTATAGGCTTCCAAGGAGGAGCCGGGAATATGCTTAAAATCCGACATGATAACGGCTGGGCTACCAGATATTTACATAACACGACACTATTGGTCAAGTTAGGAGAGCAAGTAAAGAAAGGGCAACAGATTGCCACAATGGGTAGTACTGGAATAGGTAGCGGTGACCATTGCCACTTCGAGACTCTAAAGAACGGGGTAGCTCAGAACCCGGCTAATATTTTCAAGAAGTTGGGCACACGATTAAACTCGGTTATAGGTGGCGCACCAGTGGAATAAATATTTTTCATTATAGGGTTGACAGTCTTAGAAAACCTTGTTATTATAAAAGGGTGAGGGAGAGAAATCTAACTCATATAGCGCGCGAGGGTTTGGTGACCCCTCCACATCAAAGAACGGCGAGAGCTACAGAGTCTGGATGTGAATAAAGCAAATATTTACGGTTGGGGATTAGTAGGGCTGGTTAGACTACCAAATCTAAGACAAAGACAGAGCCTCAGCTAACCGTAAAGCCTGTACTCTCAACTACAGGTAGCGCTATTAGACCTAACCTGTCGGTCATTAAATAACTCAGGGGACACTAGCGCGTTGGGAGTATTAATGCTAGTAAAATAAGGTACTCTCAGAGTAGCCCACGATAAGGGCAAAGTACTCAGAACTTTCATACATGGGCGGTAGCTGCTTACGTAAGTAGCCGTTAGCGGGGGACGTAAAAGTGGTTGACGCTTTGCCGCATAAGTCAAGGAGCTGTAGACTTCGACCTAAAAAATCATCTACATTTACAAAGTACCTAAGGTCTACCAAGTAAGTCTTTATTCAGTGTCCTCTAGCCTGAGTAAAGCCAAGGAAAACCAAAGGTGAATATACCGAGACTTGAAAGCCAAGCTAGAGGTGAGGCTGGGTCAAGGTATAGCCTAGTGGTTTAAAGTATTCGGGCTACTTTAAATCACTAAGCACTAAGGGGCTAGTAGGTGTCGTCTAGTGGTAAAGCCAAAGTGAAACCATTAGCACAAGGGTTCGATTCCCTTTAGCTCCATTAATATTTATTGGGTTAACAAATGACTCGTAACAATGAGAATGATACTAACTGGGGTCAGCTACCCTTAGACATCCGGGGGGCTGTACAAGCGGCTAAGAAGGATAAAAATAAAGTAGCCAAACTTCACCAAATATGGGATAAGTACGCCGATCTAACCACACTAAACGAGAATCGGGGTAACACTAAAAAAGTACGATTTTATAAGCAGTGCCTATGGTGGATAAAACACTACATAGAGGTAGTAGTACCTGCATGTCACAGGTTAGCTGCTGCCAGTAAGTTCTACCAAACAGAAACACGGGAGATAACTAGACAAGCAACCCTTGTAAGGTATGGTGGTTATGAAAACGGTAAACTTAAACCTGGTTTATCCGAGTATGTGAGCTTTCACATCACCGAAAAGCTACATAACTTAGCTAAAGTACGGCACCATATCCAGGAGTTGTGTAAAAAAATATACCCCGATAGTAAGTCTAATACACCTCACTGCGGGTATTTAAATATACACGGTGAGGTATGGATGGCTTACGTATCACAGTGGGGTAACAAGCCTAGGATGTTTGAGTTTAAGGATACCCAGTGGATGTTAAAGTAACCAGTTAATAGATGATAGGAGGTCTTCTGCGGTATTGGTAGCCTCTTCTATCTTATCTAGGGTACTGTTACCCGACTTTCTTAACTGTTCCAAGTACTGGTCTAATCCAGGGGTAGTGCTAACTCTACCTTTAAGACCATTGAGAAGGTCTTTAGTGCTAGGACGATACAACCCGAATACTGCTTTGTCTAACTCCGACATCACTTGCTTACTCAGCACGTCTGCCGAAGGTATTTTAAGTCCCAGGGAGTTTGCTACATTAATGCCAAGTTGCACTTGCGGTGGTAGCGCTAACCCTAAAGCCCCTGGGTTAGTAGCAAGCACACCCCTAAAATCCTTTACCTTACCTGTTACCGTCTTAGCGATACCTGAAGCCGTCTTAGCAATACCTAAACCAAACATAAAATCACCTAATAATCTATGAGTATTCAGTCAATCCGAAAGTGCGCCAAATGTCAGGTTATTAAACCTCTAGAAGACTTCTCGACTGACGTTAATAGGTTATCAGGGCATAGATATACTTGTAAACTCTGTGACTCGGAACGGGCTAAGTGCCGAGCGAGACGAGCTAGGTATGGTATAACTTTATACACAGCAGTTAAGTTATGGGAAGCCCAAGGGTGTAAGTGTGACGTGTGTAAAGATGATATACCTGCACCAGGGAAAGCTAAGAATACTGTTATAGATCATTGCCACACCACGGGGGTAGTTAGAGGTATTTTATGTACCCAGTGTAACGTAGCGCTGGGTATGCTTAAGGATGACCCATGGCGTATAAAAAGACTAGCAGATTATATTAAAAAACCGTAAGTAATAGCGTTGACAGTCCTAGTTAACCAAACTATAGTAGTTATATAAATGGAGCCAGAAGATGAAGCTATTAAGCCTGTTTGATGACGTAGGTGTGGTTGGGCTAGCTATGCAGGAAACTTTAGGAGACTTTGAGTATTACACAGTAGGGGTAGACCCTATGCTGACTAACTTTACCCGTGAAAAGTTTCCAGGTATTAGGGATATAAGGGATGTAAAAAACTTAGACCCGATAGACTACTTAATATGTGGTAGCCCCTACCAAGACATTAGCATAGTAGGTAAACGTAAAGGTTTAAATGGGTACCGCTCTAGCCTATTCTGGGAAGCTTTAAGGATTAAGAACAAGACCGACCCTACATGGTGGGTATTTGAGAGTATAGTGGAAGATAAGAAGATATTAGACACGATCTCTGAAGCCTTAGAGGTGCCTCATATAATCATTAACTCCCGCTACTGGACTTTACAAAACAAACTAAGATGCTACTGGACTAACATTCCCGTGGTGCATCCTAATAACGCTGGGTATATTGAGAGAGTAGATCACCACTGGGGCTACAGGGTTACCGCTTCCGGGTCTCATAGGTTCTCCAGTTATATTCCTACACTTACCAGGAGCATAAAAACTAACGCTTGGCAAAAATACCCACTACCCTATGACTACTTCCAAGACTTCGAGTATACCCCCATGACATGGGTTGACTTTGAAAATGCCCAAGGGCTACCACCGGGTTACACAGATAGTATACGTAAATGTAAACGAAGATTAGCACTGGCTAACTGTCTTACACTACCTGTGATTAAGTACATAATATCTCATTCCTTGGGTTGACAGTCCAGGTTAACCTAAGCTATAATAGAGGAAGTAAGCACTTCCTCTAAGGTCGTATGGAAGAAAAAAGTTATCCTTTAGTTTTTATAGCTTGCGCAGGCTTCCTGGCATGGCAACTATGGTCTACTTCAGAAGTATTAAAGGTTACGGAAGAGAAACTAAAAGTATATCAGCAACGTGAAGAACGTACAGATGAAGTTATAGATAAACTTAGGGGTTTTAATGTCAGATAATCCTAACAGTAACCCCCTGGTATCTCAGACCTCTCAGTTTAGACCTACTGCAACCGTAGTAGGTAACAGGGAAACCCGACCTAACCTAAGTCAGTGGATAAATCTATTTTCAGTACCTACCAATCCTATAGACGCGATCGTTGTGAGTCTTCAGTGGTTATTTATGGCTAAAGCGTCCGCAGAAATAGCGCTCATTACCCCTGTGGCTATTCAAGTAGCTTTCGGGGCTTTCTGGTTACTCATGGCTGTATTTATGGTAATAGCTGCTAATAAAGATACCGCAATGGTTAGAGATTGCCTGTTTACCACTACTAGCGCGCTATTGGGATTTATACTAGCCATCTTATGAACTGGTTAGAAGTAAGAGAAGTTGAGCCAAGCCCAGGCACCTTTGTACTTACCCGTACCGTTATTAGCAGCATACCTCAGGTAGCAGTTCTCGTAGGAGGCACCTGGTACGCAGTCAAGGATGAAGGTGAATGGCTTTGTAAAATAGACAACCCTGAGTTATGGACACAGATAGATGACTAAACCTTTTGATTACGCTTTTTATAAGCAAGCTTTGGATAGTTCTAAACTATCCGCTATTGTAGCCACATCAATAGCCTTAGCGTGCTTAGGTGGGCTGGTATCTGGGAAGCTTGGACAAAAAGACTTGGGCTGGTTACTGACAGGGATAGGGGTTGGGGCTACCATAGCCGCCCGTAGTAGCGTAAAAGTTGCAGATCAGACTAAGTACATCCTAAACGACTATGAGGATATAAGCGCTCAAACACGTACTAACGTAGAGTTCAAGCAGTTACAAGAGCCTTCCATAACCATTGAGGAGTATAACTGGGAAACCTTAGCAACCCTGGGGCTACCAACTTGTGTTATAGGCGACCGTCAAGAGTCCCTGAAGATCGCAGAATGGTTAGCCTGGAAGACACCGGGGACATCCGTGTACATCACGGATAGCCCTGGAGATGTTAAGGTGAGTCAAACTATTGTACCATCTACTCAGTATAACGTTTGTACTATCAACGAGCTACAAAACTATACGGTTAGCACAGATTACCTAGGCATCATAGAAGCATTCAATAGTGAGCTACATTATAGGCGTATCAAAGATAAGCTAAGCCACCAGAATGAGCCTTACGTCGTCATTTGGGATAACCCCCCTAATCCCCCCGATATTAAGGGATCTGTGAGTCTATCCATATACTATGTAGTTTTAGGTAGACATTTTGACGGCTGGCAAGAAATACTAGTAGGCGCTGATGCGGTTAAACACGCCCATGAACGTTCTTTACTTCCTTACTTTAAGGAAGTATTAAGACGTTGGAGCGGTGGGGTGTTCCCAGTTCTAGTTAACGGGCAGTACGCTCTTCTACCTCAGCTTTAACTTTAGAGGTCACAAGCGGTACCGGGTTAATCTGGTAATCCGCTAGTGTCTCTAAAGGCACTTGAATAAGCTTTGGTTGACCGTCACTGTCAACCCCGTCAGTCCTAAAAATGTGAACTCGTGCGAAAGTGCCGATGAACATAGCCTTTACCGAGTCCACTAAAAACCATTGGCGAATATTGTTGATACTTCCAGTAAACATTGTTAACCCTCTATCATAATGTATTTATTATACCATGTCAACCACTAAAAAGCTACCCACTTTACCAGACGCAGAAGTACTTTATCAACACTGGGTCTACGAGGGCTTATCTTTACGAAAGATTGGGCGGATATATGGACGGTCTAGAACTACTATATGGACGGCTATTAGAGCTAGATATGGTAATGAGGCATGTAACCCCAAGATGCAAGGACTGAGCCGGGTAATAGCCCAGGAGTACGGTAGAGCGTACCAGAATACTGTAGAAGCCACTAGAAACATATCAGGTCGTTACCTGACGAGACGCAAAGAACAGAACCTTACTACGTTCCAAGGTACAGAGCTAAAAGAATCGTACCGTACAGTATGTGAGAAGTATTTAGAGGTAGAAGAGCGTACCGAAGGCTTAAAGTTACCACTATTCCTCCTATTCTGCCAAGCGCTAACAGATATTTTGACTATTTATTTATAAATGTCTCAATCGGACTACAAAGCTAGAGCTAAGAAGCTCATAGACTCGGTAGGGGAACATGCGGCAGACCTACCAGATATCCTCAGGCAACTTGAGGACATCCGACAACAGTGTATGGATGGTATATCCCAAGAGAAAGTGTCTGTCAAAGACGGTGTACTAATAGTTATAGAGAAGTTTCCCCAGGTAGCCCTACAAGCCGTCATGGGGAAACTAGCTGTTTATAAAGAAATCAGTAGGCTCGCAGAACTGGAATCAGTAGACCCTGAAGTTACCGTTAGTATCCAACTTATGGCGTTAGAGGATACTTTATGAGCCAGATAGTTGTACCATTTAAGCTACATGAAGCCCAAAGGGAAATCTTTAGTAACCCTAAAAGGTTTAGGGTCACCTGTAACGGGCGAAGGTTCGGCAAAACTGCCCTAGGTATCACCGAGTTAATCATCCGGGGTTTATCTTTTAAAGGTAAAGTAGACCCTAAGTTCCCTGTAACCGTCCTTGGGGTGTTACCTACGGCTAACCAGGCTAGGGAAGTTATCTGGAAACCTTTGTACAACATACTGACTAGCCCAGGGATAGATAAACTGGTCAAGGAAATCAACCGTACATCTATGTACGCTAAGTTGATTAATGATGTGCAGATTAAGATAGTAGGTGCCAATGACTCAGGCGGTGACCGTTTAAGAGGGCTTAAACTCTACTTTGTGTGGTTAGACGAGGCTCAAGATATTCACCCGATTGCATTTGACGAAGTTATCCGTCCGGCTATGTCTGATACGCCTGGTAGTCGGGCTTTGTTCACCGGTACCCCTAAAGGTAAACAAAATAACCTATATGTTTTATCCCAGAATGCAGAGCATGACCCAGACTGGGCTTTCTTTACTTACCCGACATCAGCTAACCCTACCATCCCTAGAGAAGAGATAGAGAGAGCCAGGCTGACTTATCCAGCTAGGTTATTCAGACAAGAATACGAGGCTAACTTCGTAGACTTCCCTGGTAAAATCTATAGCGAGTTAGGTATCGATAATAAATATTTTGGGGATATACCTAAGTTAAGCCTGGTGGTAGCCGGGGTAGATTGGGGCGACCTACACCCTAACATTAGCGTACTAGGAAGAGGTATAGATAGACGGTGGTACTATTTGGAGGGCTGGTCTCCCAACGCAGATCCTAGGAATGCCCAGCCTATAACAGACCCAGTGCTACATGGTAACTTTAAGAGGTTGGTTAAAAAATGGTCTATAGGTTACACATATTGTGACCCTAGTAGACCATCAAGTATTCTAGCCATGCGATCGCTAGGTAGTGAACCGGGGTATCGTAACGCCATCGCTGGCTATAATCCCATCTGGGAAGGTATTGGGCAAGTACACGGGTTAATAAAACAAAAAGACCTACTTTTTACAGCCGGTCTTAACGATAGTGTTACTGATTCTTTAGATGGGATGGAAGCCTATGATTTGCATGAAGCCTACCATAGGCTAACTGATAAAAATGGGCAGTTTACAGATAACGTAGCAGATGGTTACTTTAGTCACACATGTGATGCCACCCGATATGCTCTAGCTACTAAGGTGGGCTGACGGACATGATTTCATTTACTTTTGAAACGCTCAAAAGCACTAGGAGTATAGTAGTAATCACGGTATCTGTCGAAGAATACGCCATTACCTATATCTAACAGCTTAATCGAAGAGTAGCCGTCAGATACGTAGGCATACTTTCGCCCGACTTTGATCACCGCTACCTTTTTAATATTCTGGTTTGCCTCACCCTTATGTATTAAAGTGTCACCTATATTTACTTTCATGACTATTTCTAGTTAAATATATTACTATATTAACAGGGTTAACACCTTATGTCAACCAGAAGGCTTAGAGACTTAGAAATACAACATCCGGATTATGTGGCACACAGCTCTATTTGGCGTACTATCAAGGATCTCAAGGAGGGTGTATGTGCCATCAAGCGTAATGTGCAACTTTATCTACCTAAGAGACCTGACGAAGACAGCGAACTCTATCATATGCGTCTTCAGAAGTTCTCATACACGCCCGTGATGTCTGATGCGGTCAACAAGTACTCAGCCAAGCTTGCAGGTAGCCCTGTACACCTTAGTGGTGCTGATAATGATTTCTGGTCTGATTTTAGAGCCAATAATGCTAGCCCTAAAGTTGCCAAGCGTAAAGAGGCTAACCTACTACACGAAATATTTAATGGTTTACTTTACTACTCAAGGATTTGGGCAGCAGTAGACCGTCCAGACTTGGGTGTCACTCCTAGAACTGCCTATGAATCCCAGGGGTTACCTAATAACCCCTATGTAGTTTTATATGACCCTTTAGATATCCCTTACTGGGGTGATGACTGGGCTATTTCTAAGCACTACTACCCAGAAGTAGCGCCATTCCAGCAACCTAAGACTATTTGTCGATGGACTTATTGGGGATTAAACGAGAATATTATTTATGAAGCTGAGGTAAAACTCAAGGTGGCTAAGGATAGCGAGGGTAACTACTACGACACACTAAAGTCTGTATGGGACGCTAAGAAAAAAGAATGGTTACCCTGGGATGATGACAACCTGTACCTAGAGCCTACTAAAGTCTGGCAACATAATCTAAATGAGAGAATGATAACCACTCTCACACTACCAAGTGAGAAGTGGGTATGTAAACAAGTTTACAATAAGCAGGTACAGCACCTGCGTATCGAAAATGCTTGGACGGATGCGGGATATTTATCAGGGGTAGTTCAGCGATTATTCACCCCCCCCGATGTCCCCCCCAGCGATGACCCTAGGATTACTTATGAGCAGCCAGATTACGCAAATGAACTAAGGCTAGCAGGTAACGCACATATTTTAGTAGGTAATGGTTATCAGTTCGTAGAGTCTACTGGGTCGGCGCTAGCTAACCTCCAGGGGCAACTAGACAAGATTGAACAGCAGATTAAGGAGTTAGTGTCCCTACATTTTGCTAGTGCTAATACAAGTGTACTAGACCAGTCGGGGGCTTCCAAGGCTATGGATATGAGCCTCTTAGAAGACTCTATGAAGGACTACGGTCAACAGGTAATATCTTTGTATAACTCAATACTCCGTATAGTATCTAAGATGTTAGGGCTACCTGAGGTAACAGCCACCGGGTTAAGTAGCTACTCCGTGGATAAGATGGAAGATTTAATCAACCAGCTTTCGGTTATTGAAGAGTTACCCTATGTCCCACCTACAGCTAAAAAGATTACCTACGGGAAACTAGCCCAACTTATGGTAGGCACTGCTAGCCCAGAAGATGAAGAAAAGATTAAGAAAGAGCTAGATGAACTCTTTGCAGACATTAGTAACGCGGATGAACCTTTAGAAACCTTAGAAAGTCCTGATGCTGACAAAGTAACTAAAGAGGTAACTACTAAAGACTTGGCTGAAGCGTACGGGTTTACTGAAGAGGAAGCCTTAGGGATTCTAGGGGGTTTGAATGGCTAAAGTAATCCGTGGCGGAAGAGTACGCACATACTACGCTAGAAGCCGTAACGGGCGGTTTGCAGAAACACTAGATTTACCTAATACCGCTACAGGTCGCCGTAGTAGCGTTAGAAATAAGCAAGCAAGATTAAAGGGACTTAGCTTTGACCGGACACCCCCGGCGCGTAAGCTCACCCGCGCCGATATTATAAAGCAATCGATGACCCTTAATGCTGCTAAAAAAGCAGCTACGGTATACCAAGCACGGCTTGAGCTATATCAAAGACTAAATATTGACCAGCGAAAAAGGTTGCAGTCGGCACTTAAGGATAGAACGGAAGCTAAAGCTAAAGCTAAACCCCCCGTTCTCTCTAAAAGTACCACTAAGAAACCTAGGAAGACTAAAGCCAGCACAAGGGACACTGGACAACCCAAGGTTAGAGCAAAACGTCTACCCACCGCTAGACCACCCGCTAGCCAGGACACCATAACCATAAAAAACGGTAAGGTAGAACTATGGGTTAACCAACCACGGCTTAAGGATAGAGATAAGACCTTTAAGGAGAAAAAAGAACGTAATAGGGAATATGCCGTAATAGTAGACGGTAAAAGGGTTGTCTTAAACCGCCAAGATAAGACCTATGAGTTCCAAGGAGAGTTAGTACGAGGAGTACCGTCATTATCCCCTAAGCTTAGAGAGATGAGTAACGAACGAGTGATGGATGATCTAGCCAAGTACGCTAGCTACGTAGAGGCTAAATCAGTTAACCCCCCTGCCCCTGAATGGAAACCTACGTTACACGGGTCTATAGATAAATCTTTAATGACCACAGACCAAGGTAAAAAAATCCCCTATGGTCAGATGCAAATACATCACGTAGACCAGTGGTCTAATAAGCAGTTTAGTGATGTTACTAAGGATTACGAGGGAGGTCTAATAACCCTCGATGAAGCTAAGAGTCAAATGAGGGAGCTACTAAACCCCATAGAGAAAACTAACCGTAAAGGAGAAACTATTAAGGGCTATGAGATTAAGATACAAGCACAATCCGAAAGACAGTTAGTGGTTCTAGCCGGAGGTACTCACGACTTCACCAACCGTAAGTTATATGAAGCTAATCACCCTTTAGGTATTCATCCGGATACTGGTAAACTAACCGAGTTTGGCATCCCTAAAACCGGTGAAGGGGGAAGGGAGCCATGGTTTAGTAACTTCCGTAATAGTTTTTGGCGGGAGGTCTACCGTAAAGAGTCTAATGTGTTAACTAACGAACTAAACCGTAGGCTGAGTAATGGGGATATAACAGAGCTAGAGGTTAAGAGTCTTTGGGAAAAATCACTAGAGAAAGTGGACAAGACCTATAAAACAATGCTAGACTTAAGAAATAAAGACCAGGTTAACAGCCCTAGTAAACCATGAGACAAATAACCTTAGAAGTGGCTGAATCCCTAGATTCCACTGACACCACCAGCATAATCATAGACCAGTTTGATATTATAGGCGTTACTGAGCAGGAGACATATATTACCCTAAATACCCGCGCAGGTAGCTTTAACTTATTCATGGAAGACCAACCCATAGAGACTGAAAACGCCATTAACCAGTTCATAGACCCTATGTAAACTTGACAAAGTACCATAAAAGAAAAGGTACTATGACCCCTGAAGAAATCAAAGAACTAATCCAAAGCACTTTTAACGCTAGCTTACCAGTAGCGCTTAAGGGTGCTTTTTCAGAGTTTGAGTCATATTTTAATGAGCAACTTAAACCCATCAATGATCGACTAAATCAGTTTGAGGTTGCATCAGAACCTGAACCTGATAACTCCGACCCTGTGGCTAATCGCTTGAAAATGCTAGAGGCTAAGTTAGCTGAGTCAGAAGCCAGAGAGCAGCAGAGGGTTAAAGAGGCTGAAGATTTACATTTTAGTAATAACCTTAAGGATGCCTTAGCAACTAAAGGTAATGTGTTACACCAAGGGTTAGTAAGTGAAATACTGAGCCGAGAGCTACGTAATGGCGCTGTGCAAAAAGACGGTCAATGGTATACAAAGGATGGCTCTAAGTTATCGGAAGCCGTAGACCGGTTTTTTGGTACTCCTGAAGGTCTACACTTCTTACCGAGTCAACACCAAAACGGTACGGGAACGCCAGGGTTAAAACAACCACCAGGTAACCAACCAGTCAACCCTAAAGATGTCAGTGTAGATGACATGATATCTGATATGGGCTTGTAAGTTGACTAAGTAGTATTATTGCTTGGGTTAACGATCCTAGTTAGCCCTACATATTCAAACCACTAACTTAAAGAAATATGCCTTACGCGCCTGCTCAAGTATTAGCGAAAATAATCGAAGAACAAGAAGTGGACTTACGGTTACGGGATGCCGTAACTCTAGACCTACTTTCTGCACAGGGAAGAGTCAGGACTGCTGACCATACTGACATGAACTGGAATGTTATTGCTACCGATAGCGCTGTAGCAGTAGCAGCTATGTCTGTAGCAGGCGTTGACCAAAATACGGGTGATACTATCCAGGCTAACTTAGGTATTGGTAGCTACAAAGTATATCATCAGTTCTCGCTTAACCGTGTAGAGCTAGTGGATGCTCGCAGACGCGGGACGAACAACATCAAGCGACTGTTTAGTCACCACATCAAGGCAGGTTTACTAACCATCCGGAAAAAGATTAATAACCTAATCTGGACGGGTACAGGTATTGCGGCAGACGGTGGCTTTGTAGGCTTCCCAGTCGTCTTAGACCCTGCTGTACCTTATGCCAACATAGACCCTGTGGCTTACCCTAACTGGGTACCTATCCTGGACACCTCCGGCGCTAACCGAGCGCTAACCCGTAAAATCCTGTATGATTTCCATCGGGTACTCCAGTTAGAGGAGGTGATGTATAATACCATCGTAACGTCCCCATTAACTAGCCAAGTATATAATGAGCTATTTGATACTATTGCGGGTAACTATCAAATCTCAGGGGTAACAACTCGCTCGGCTGTAGACTTAGCTCCTGGTGAACGCCATTATGACGGCGTACCTATCAAAACAGATAAAGACTGCCCCGTAGGACAAATCGTTACCTTTGATAGCTCATGTGTCGAGTTAATGTCTTTTGACTTAGCTGATGCAGACGCGGGTCAGTTAGCTAGCTTCGGACTAAAGGATAACTTTAATACCATCGCTTCCGCAGAAGTAGGGGGTTTGCGGATTAACGTGGCGTTATTACCTCAAACTAACCCAGGTACCTTAACCTTCCAGATGTTCACGATACCTCAGATGAAAGTAGAAAATCGCCGAATGGTTCAGGCTATCCGTGCGCTACTTTAAGTATTAGCTTATAGCCTAATAAGCCTCTTAGAATCACCTAAGAGGCTTTAATATTTGACTATTTATATTTAAACCACGTTTAACTATGCTAAATCCCATATCTCAAAAGCAAGCCATCATTACCATCTCTGACATCTCAGGGGTATATTGGAAGGCATTAAACGGCGGTAAAGTAGCCCGTGAGAAAATCAAATATAACGACGGTAAACAAGGTATAGAACAGACTTTCGTAGGTTTTCTTAGCCTCGAAGACCTAACGGTAATGAAAAACTTCGATCCTAAAGAGGATGGGGTAGTTATTAACTGGGTAGAGCAACAAGTGGCTAACCCTACGCCCTTTAACGTAGCCATTCAACCCGTTAAGTCCGATTTGGTTGGTTCACCCTTCGACGGTGCTAAGCAGATCCTATATTCTAACTGTCAGTTAGCTGATTATAAGTATCCCACCTGGGATCGTGAGTCTTCAGGTTTAGCAGTGTTTGAGTTAGTACTAATATTCAACTCATTACCCACATATCAGTAATACTTATGGCTCTGTCGTTTAATCAAAACTTATGTTATGTATTAGGTTATTCGGCGCGCCAGTTTGACCCTAGGTACACGAGTAACCCTATACAGATCCCTGACTACACATCTGATGACATCGAGTACATGCAGACAATACTGTCTAAGTTGCTACTGATAGATGCTGAGTTAGAACAGAACCGTAAAGACTCGATGGCTATAGATGTGGGGGGCGTTAAGGTAGACTTTAACCGTAACATCCTAATAACTAAAGCCGAGGGTACTAGGCTGCTTAAAGAGCTAGAACAAATATCAGGAGTTACCCTAAAGTTTGATAAGTACCTAGGTAGAAGCCCTCAGGGTTTATCAGTCACCCCCTTAGTCGTTAGGAACTACGCATGAGCGCAGAAATAAGCTACTTTGGGGAACTTTTTACAGGTAATAAAGTCACCCCGGCAATCACTAAAGCCGCTAATGTGGCTAAAACCTTTGGGTTAGCCTTAGTATCCGCTAGAACCCCGGTGGACACTGGAGAGCTAAAAAGTAACTGGAAGGCTAAGTTAGAGGGTAACGGCATCCGATGGTTAAATGATACACCTTATGCTGGTTTTGTAGAACTAGGTACCCGTAAAATGGCACCTAGGCAAATGCTAACGTCTAGCTTGATTGATATTAGCCTAGTGTTTGAGCAAGAGTTAGCTAAAGAGTTAGGACGGACATTAGGAGCCTCAGTAATAGCTGAGATGGTGGGTACCCCTGACCAGCCCACCTACGGTAACCGAGTGTCAGATAATGTACCCGGCGGTTTCTCCAACCGCAGAGGGTTTGACCCTAAGACTAAGTTGACGCGTAAACAAAAAGACATTATAGGAGCCGCTAAACCACTTCTACGCCGTGGAGGTAGACCGTGAGTCTAGTTTCCCGACTAGTTGATGTTAATAGCCGAATGTCCGCCATAGCTGACCGGTTAGGAATCCCGCAATACCAAACAGTAGTCCTAAAATCAGGTAGTGTGTTTAAAGAGCTAATCCCTCGCCCTAAAGTTATGACAATGACTAAGCAAGACATTGTAAACTTTATGGCTAACCAGGTAGACATTAACCAAGAGGATCTATGGGTTGAGGGAATCCCTAGGACTTACACGCCGGATGAGTTAGCTAAAGGGATACTTATATTAAATGCTCAACCCACCCAAGATGGCTCATGGGTAGGTATAAATACTCAAGTACTATGGGTTGACCGTAATCAACTATTAACGCACCGTGCGCTTGTGCGTAAGTTTAGAGGGCGTTAGTAATGGATGTAGTTTATTATCAAGAGGTGTCTGGCTATCTGAATACCGGGTTAGGCTATAGGCTATCTGCGATCGCCGAAGTGCCCTAAGCGCGGTAGTGACTATCATATAATCTGCGTCCTCAGTAGAAAGACTAGCCCTGAGTTCAATCAAGCTAGTCTCTAATGCTTTATATTGGTTTTGTATATCCATAGTGGTAGTATTAGGCTACCACTATAATAAGCTATCTCCCACTACCTCGGCTATCTTTTTCCGCCGCTTCCTTGGATAACTTTATCTGTTCTTTGTATATCTGCAACTCGGCTTCATCTTTTACCCATTGCTCGCGTACTTGTTGTTTTTCTTGTTCTCGTTTATCATTAGTCATGTCTGGTACTCCCTAAGGTTATTGGACGACCCGGCGTACAGTTGGTAGCTTCCACCGGGTCACTTATTCATGCGAGTAGGTCTTTAACTTCCGTAGCCGCGTAGCTAATAGCATCTTCAATGGAGTTAAAGTTATCAATATTGATAGCCACGTACGCTTCAAGCATAGTAATAGCTGCTAAATCTAACCCTGGTAGGCTTTCCCGTAAGTTAGTACCATCAGGTAACCCGTGGGCTTCTCTTAACCCGTTAGCATCTAACCCGAATAGCTCTCTATATACTAAGTTAGTCACAGAACGGAAGTCATTAACGTTGTGTCTGGCTAACACTGAAGTAAAGTTACGACGGGCTTGTGTTGTTGTTAAACGGCTCATTGTTGGCTCCTTGGTTGCTTATGTATCTACTATAACTTGGTTTGCTCTAACTGTTAACCCTATTGTGCCACTTTACTAACTGGCACACCTAGTAGTGCTTTTAGTCTATTTTCTGCTATCTCTAGCTTCTCTGAGTCTTTATGACGCATCAACCAGTTATCCAGATCGTCTATGGATAACTTTAGGCGCTCTATAGTAACCATAAGTAGACTTATTTCCTCTTCAGTCTCACTGAGTGTGGAATACACCTCATCTTTATTCCCTGCCATATATTGCGCTTTGGCGTGTTCTATTAGGTCTAGTCTCAAAGTAGTTGTCTGTTGCTCATAGGTTGCCTCAGCCTTTTTGATTCCAAAAGCATCGTCAGCACGTCTGGCTAATGCCTCGGATACTAATGCGGTTAACAGTGCCTCAGCTTCTACGCTACCGTTCTTAGACTTCCAAGACCAGTAAGCTGCTACTTGTACATCATTAATCGCCTTTACTCTAGTCCGCCCGATTGATACCAGAGTACCCTGGTGACGACCCGTGGAACCCTTAGCCCGTGGGGGTTCTGCAAAATCCTCTAACGTATTAATAGGGGTTTCAGCCGAGGGGTGACGACCCGTGGAACCCTTATTACTGCGTAGATAGTTAGACCAGTCATTTCTGTCTTTGCCAATGGATTCACAGGCAGAAGCTTGAGAGTAAACATAATCTCCGTTCGGTAACATGAACACTTCAATAGGCTTGCCAGCTACTTCAATAACTGCACGCTCGCCTTTAATCACTTGAGTGCCTGATTGATAAGCCATGATTTAACCTTTGTCTCTTTACTTCTCTATTATAACTGAGTGTACACTCAGTGTCAACCCTATAAACAATAAAAAGCCCCTAAGTGGTTAGGGGGTTATGATGTACAAAATATTACAATCTTATTTTAGTGGTAGTAGTAGACATTTACCGTTAGGTAATGGGTGACCACCTCGGCGTACGCAGGTTTCAACGTCTACGTAAAGAATAACATTTTTAGAGTAAAACCTTCATAGCACACCTGATAGGGTTAATGGGTACTGTCAACCTAAATCACTTACGGTTACGGGCTTGGTCGGCTTGATTATTAGCCTCTAAGAAATCCGCATATTCATTAGCAGGTGCCTCATAAATGACCTGAGTATCTGCCGACTCCTGTACGGTAACAATCACGGTAGTATCACTAACTAATAAATCGGGTTCTTTACTCATCGTCTTCTCTTATATAGGTTTCTAATACCGCAGATATGGTTAAATCGTCGTTAGGATGGGTTAGGCGGTTAGCCCTAACCATGAGCCTAGGGTTAGGGAGTAACCCATAATCATAAAGTTCGTCTATTGCCTGCTGTTCGAGCCTTTGGTTATTTCTGAAACGAACTATCCGGATTCCTGCATCATTGCTGTATTGTATATCCCTCTGTGTGCGGCTCATATCGGCTCCTTTGTTCTCTATGTATCTACTATAACCGGGTTAACCACAACTGTCAACCCTATTACTCTTGTGTTACTCTTAGTTGGTACTGTCGGAGTTGGAGGTCAGCTTGCAGTTCGGCGTTTTCCATCCGGGTTTCTCTTTCAAGTCTGATCAAGGCTGCTTCTGCGGGATTCTCTAGGTTGTACTTGGCGGAGATAGCTCTAGCTCGTTCTTGGGGACTCATAAGTTTTCTTCGCTATTTACTTATACCCTTATATTAACGGAGTGTACACTGAGTGTCAACCCTATTTGACTAAATAATCTTAAATAAGCTAAAACCTATGCCTAGTAAACCTAAAGCAGTTTTTGACAGCTCTGGTAACCTCACAGTTACACTTGATAGACCTTATGGATTTCGACAGCCCAAGGGTCGGGACTTAGCAACTATCCAGCGATCGCTTAAGGATGATAGCGTACCCGTGGAAGTGATGGCGGTTATCCTGTCAGCACTGAGTACAGATATGCTGACCGTTGATGAGGTATTAGATATGCCCGCCGAAACCCTAAACGAGCTAGGAGGTCTTGTAACCAATAGCTTTCCAGTTTTCAATCAGAAGGCAGTATAACGGTATCTGGATATTCACATTATCCGGGCGGGCTTTTGCCAGGTACGATATTGTAAAAGCCACCTTGAGTGCTTCAGGTGGCTATAGTGTAGGGTTAGCTGTATGTTGGGAAGACTGGGAACTCTGGAGGGTTATTGAGACCCTAGAAGTATTATCAGAGATACGGAGTTAGTTTAAGGGTATAGATGTTCTAATAGTACCAAGGTCTTGGAAACGGAAAAGAAACCTGTGACGTATCTCAGGGTTATTGGTTAAGCAAACAAAGGCATTATAGTTTCTAGGTGACTTCGCAGGTTTCAGATAGTTAGAGTTAGGTTTACCCTTAACGGTCTGGTTGCCGTCTATCCAGCTAATCCTTTTACGTACCCAGCAGACTAAATGGTCTTGAAGTTCGTTAACTTGCCATAGAACAGCTTCAGAGAAACAAGCAAATATGATGTCAACCTCAGGATTGTCTTTATGTGTCTGAAGTGCTTTTAAAGCCCAAGGTGCTGCGGGGGTAGGTGGGTTTACGTAAATATTGTTAAATAAACTCCAATCTGCTTCTAAACCTGCCAAACCCCCTGCGGGACAAGGGTCATACACGTGATCCTCGTTAAAAATAAGCCGGATTCTACCCCAAATGTCTTCAGGGGTATACCATTCTGAAGATGCTTTATGGTTACCTAATAACTCGTGTACCATTTAGATTTCCTCGATGAGTACCATAAACTCGTTAACGTGCGGGTTATAACAATCTCTAAAGGTTTCAAAAGCTTCATCAGGGTCTAGTGCTAGGAGAGTACAACCCCTGAGATATGCTGTTATTTTTAGGATATCTAGATACTTACATGCGTCTTCGGTTAAAGCCACATGGTAGAGTTTTGCCTTAACTTGACGTATCTCACCCTCCTCTAGTGCGGCTAACCATGAGTCTATACTTTGATACCCTGCGATATAAGCTTGCATTGATAATCTTTCAGTTAACGGTTCCATGACTATCTTTATTTAACTACACTTATCACTATACACTGGGTTAACCATAACTGTCAACATGGTCGGTAATAAAATACAAGTTACGCTAACTGCTAAGGATCTTTTATCCCCTGAGTTATCCAAGATAAAGAAAAATATAGAAGCGGTGGGGGCTACCACCAGAGCTAACCTAAGCTTGAAGGATATACAAGGGCTAAACCCTATGCAACTATCCACACTTAAGGCTAACCTAAGCGGACTTAGGGAGGGTTTAGGCGGACAAGCTGAACAAGGACAAGGAGGGCTAGCGGGGTCTATATTATTTGGTAACTTAGGAGCAGCAGGGGTAATGGCTGCGGTATCCCTAGTCACCAGTGGTATACAGAAAATGACAGGCACGGTTCAGAGTGCCGCCAAGTCCCAGACTTTAGGGTTAGCCCAAGCGGGTGACCTAAGTAGCCAGTTAGGGATCAACTTTGGCAGGGCTAAAGAACTGGTACAAGACACCCGTATAGAGATATCTAAGATGGCTGCGGCTCTACCGGGGGAAAACGCCGAATATAATGCTATAAATAGCCAGATATCCGCTACAGTAGCCGGGTACTCTAAAGGTAATATTGATAAGTTCCGTGAGGATTCATTGGAGCTAACTAAACGCTTTGGGGTACTAGCCAGCATCCGTGGTGTAGATGCTAATATGGGCGGTAGCGCGCTTAACCGCGTATTAGCAGGTAGTATGAGTATTGGGGAAGCCTTTGGGACTAATGATATATTTCAGAAGAACCCGCTACTCCGTAAGTTTATAGATGAGCAACTCAAAATCATTGGAAAGTCCGACGCAGACTGGAAATCATTGACCACCGAAACTAGAGCTAAAATACTTAAAGTAGCAGCCAGACAAGCTGTAGCAGATGAAACTATAGCGGAGTTTGATGGTACAGTAGAGTCTATGATTGCCTTAGCCAATACCAACCTGTTCGATACGGATATAGGTTTATTTGGTTTTCTAAGAAAGTTAGGAAGTGCCGGAGGGCGGTCGGGGTTAGACGCTGTTCAAGGGTTTATGACTAACCTAGGTACCCTTTTTAACTCATTAGGTATCCTGAAAGGTAATGAAATCTTTGGCTTCGACCCTATGTCGGGTATTATTGCCACACTAGACTGGTTCACCGACCTTACTAACACCGTTACAGGCACTTTGGAAGGAGGTAAGGCTTCAGACATTACTAAGTACATCAGTAACTTATTTGTTAACCTGTTCAACGGGCTTAATAACACTCTGAAGGGTACGGGTAATGCCATTAAAGCTGTAAACTGGGGGGAACTAGGCAAACAGCTAGGTTTCTTGACGGGTCAACTGTTTACCATGCTATTCACCCGCGTAGATTGGGGAACCGTTACTGTAGGTATCTTAAAAGCTCTGTATGGGTTGGGTGACTTTATTGGTGGGTTTATCCTAGGAGCTATCCAAGGTAACTTAGACGAGTTAGGGTCAGCCATAAAGCGCTTGTTCGATTACATTACCAACTGGGTAGGTAATATAATACCTAACGTTGGGGTAACAGTTAAGACTGGTGTGAACCGTGTTACTACTGATCCTTTAGGTGCCTTAGGAGGTGTAGTTGGTAGATTAAATCCTCTAGGGGATAATGGGCTTTTAGGTGCACTGAAATCTGGTGGTGGAATAATAGGTAACGTGCTAAACCCTAGTGATACTAAATCTACCCCCGTAGAACCTGTAGTCACCCCTGGATTACCGCTACCTAGTGTACCTATAGCCAAAGAGACTAAGCAATCATTTGCGCCTACTATAAATGTACCAGTACAAAATGGTAACCCCCAAGAGAACGCGCAAGCTATGCTGCAAGCCCTAAACCAAGCATATGTACAATATCAACAGAATAGCCTAGCCTGACTTAATAGTAATAAATGCAAGATAGACTACCTGATAAGCCCTTAGGGACTACGGGGGCTACCCTATCTGACGGTAAGATAACTTATAACTTTCTACTAGACCCTGAAAAGTTGCAGTGGTCGCACCAAGCTACTTATGCAACTAATAGCGTATTGGGGACTGATAAACCAGATACACGCTGGAATAGCTCTACTAGTACCTTAGTAATCCCTCGGATACTTTTTATATCCCAAGGTATGACTAAGGACGTTACTGATACCATACAGCAACTAACATCATGGTGTATCTCAGGAGCTAGTTTAAGGTTTAGCTTTAGCTCTACATCTATCGAGCGTTGTCATATACTCAGGTTTACGCCCGTAGAGCAGCAATGGAGATCGGGTAAAGTCACACAGGCTGAGGCTAACTTAGACTTACTCATTAGTAGAGAACCCGTAGCGGTCACCCCTAGCACTATTGGTAAGCCTCAGGTAACTTACACACCTAGAGAACGGCAGAATATAACTAACTCGGTAACGGAAGCCCTAAAAAACTCAGGTAAAAGGGCTAAGTTAAATATTAGAAACCAAAGCGTTAATGTAGCCACAGATGAGGTCGGTAACGTCACGGTAACTTATAAATCCGGGGGCGTTGCGGGTACCTTCAGAGTAGCAGACCTAAGAGTACAAGGGATTATTAAGTGATGGACATTTTCGCAGATTTGGTCAAAGCTAACCAAGGACTACAAGGTCGAGTGCAAGGGTTAGCCTACGGGATAGTTAGTGTAACTGACGACCCCTTAGGCTTAGGACGTATCCAGTGCTTAGACGCTTCTAAGGGGGGCAGGTCTAACACTAACTGGCTATACCGCTCATTACCATTTAGTTCATTTAGCCCCCCATTACCCTTAGCGGGTGAAACCGTCTTAATGGGCTTCATTGATGGAGACCCGCATCAAGGGGTATATTTTGGGTCTATGCAGAACCTACGTAATCCTGTGATTAACTCAGGAGATGACCTAGTAATCAAAGTAGGATCGGTGATAGTTACAGTAAAGCCTGAGGGTAATATGGAGATTACAGGGGTTACAGGGTTAACTATGGCGGCTGAGTCTGTGGAGTTTACTCAGGCAACATCTGTAACCATAAATGGCTCCCAAGTTTGCACTGTGGGAGCCATGGACAGCCGTAATGATACTTTAGTTACCAAGGGGTGGGTTTAAGCAGATTTTAGGCTTAAAATGGTGCGTTGTGAATATGGTAAAATCTTTTTCTCTAGTTCAACTTCCATAGCTAATCTAGTGTTAGATTGTGGGGATAGCTGAGAGAACCCATGACTCATAAAAGTTACCTTGAACAACTCCCAGTCTACTTGAGCTTCTATAGCTTGCTTAAGTTTTACTATATTAGGTGATTTAGAATGTTCTAGTGTTAAAACAAAACCCCTTGCGGTGAGCCAAATATGGGATTTACATTTTTGAAACTCGGTTAACTTAAATCTGACACTCACTCTCTCTCTAGCCAGAGGAGACCCAGAGCGGGATTTTGTAAGTTACCTTTCATGTATCTTACTACTGAGTTACCCGTTTTACCCTCATAATCAAACGCATACTTAACGTCATCCCATAGGTATAGTCTACCATATTCAGGGTGCCAAAATGCTCTGATAACCCCTGCTGGCAACTCTCTCGCCACTTCCAACGGGTAAACAGGCGCGGGTTTATTATCTCTAACGAGTTCCATAAATCAGTTAACCTAGTATTATAAATAATATTATAACCAGGTTAACCTTAACTGTCAACCCTAGTTAGTAGCCACGTAAAACCGTAGTACAGCTAAGGCTGTAATGACAATAGTAATAACCCTGCGAAGTGTACGGTCAGTCGGCGATTCTACAGATGCTTCCTGTAACTCGGCTAGGGCTGAATCCAAGTGTTCAAGTACGCGATAAAGTCTATCAGGACTAACAATCATAAGTTACCTCAATGGTTATTGGTACTTAGTCAACCTGACTAAATATAGGTAAACTATGACTACTTTTAAATACCCTATAACTATACTAAACGGTACAGTACAGTTAACCTCTGAGTATGATAGAACCATACCTGAGGTCATAGCGCACATATTACAGACTACATATGAAGAAAGGGTGATGACCCCCGACTTTGGTATAGGTGGGGTTGAGTTTACTGTGGTATCTGACCTGCCCAGGCTCTTGAGGTCACTAGAGCAAAGCCTAACACTAGGGCTATCTCAATACCCTGGCGTAACATTTAGGCTTGTAGGGTACTTAGGGGAAGACGGGGAAATCCCTATTACTTGTTTTTATCAGGTTGATGAACAGGACGGAGAAATACAAGTAATACTGTGATATTCTTTAAGACAACATTAGGACAGCAAGCGGGGTTAATAAAGCTAACATTTAATGTCAAAATGGAGAATAGGGAACTCGAATCCCTGACCTCTGCGGTGCGATCGCAGCGCTCTACCAGCTGAGCTAATTCCCCTTGATTGAGCTATGTGCCCTAAAATCGACATTTAACTACCAAAGAATATTTTAACACTCCCCGACAGTAGGCTGAAGCTCTTTTTGTGAATAAACTTCCTGCACCCGTGCCAATTCTAAATCAATGAGATAATCTACAGTCCAGTTACAGCAACGCTGAAGCATATGAAATGGGTAGGTATTCGCTACACCAACTACTTGCATTTGCGCTTGTTTTGCCGCTTGAATTCCTGGTAGTGTATCTTCAATTGCTAGACACTCTTGTGGTTTTAGATGCAAATCGGGATATATTTGATTAAATCTTTCCATTGCTAGCAAATAACCATCGGGTTGGGGTTTACTGGTGGTAATATCATCACCCGCTACAATCACTGTAAAATAATCAGCTAGATTGGCGCGTTTAAGTACCATTTCTATTTCTTGACGAATAGCGCCACTGACTAAGCCTAGTCTAAGACTACACAATCGCACCTGATATATTAAGTCTTCTATACCTGGATATAAAGGCAGTTTTTCTAATTTCTCTATTTCCCGCACATAAGCTTGTGCTTTGCGGTGCAACAACTGCGTTAAATAGTCTTCGCTAGCAACTCTACCACGGCTAGTGAGCAGTTCTTGAAAACAAGCGTGATCGCTGCGTCCTAAAGAAGCTTGACGCTCACTCACCTTTTGTGGTTGGAGATTTTCTTGAATGAGAATTTCATCTATCAATTGTAGGTGGATGCGCTCATCGTTAATAATGACACCATTAAAATCAAATAAAACTGCCTTTAAACTCATGCTATTATGCCAAACACGGGAGATCCGAAGTCCTCCAAATCATTATTATCTATTGTGGTATCTGTCGGTGTGGGTATGTACTGCCTTGCATGATGGGAAATCGGTTTCACTCCGCTAGTTACCTGATTTATCCACCATACATCTTGAGTTCGCACTGCTTCAAACCCAGCTGCACCCATATTGGCATCTAAACTACCAGCAGCATACTCACGAATATACGGCTCTTCAAATACATCATTGAGCCAATCTAGCTGACGTAGGGTATTTTGATTACCATCGAGAATCAATACCTGTCCACCAGTTACCAGCAATCGGAAGCTTTCCCGCAGAATTGTTTGGCATACTACATTTGGTGTTTCATGAAATAGTAAAGAAGCAGTTATTAAGTCAAAAGTAGCATCACTGAAACTGGTTTGTTCAGCATTGCCGTGTTGCCAGAGTATATCTACACCAACACTTCTAGCTTTGTCTTCTGCTCTTACTAGCATGTACGGTGATAAATCCAAGCCGATAACTTCTGCTTGGGGGAATGCCTGTTTTAACATCAAGCTAGTGGAACCTGTACCACAGCCTAAATCTAGTATGCGTCGTGGTTGCACTTTGATAGCATCAATCAAAGTTTGACGCACTACTGTTTCGTTAGGGAATAGAACGTATTGGGTAATGGGATCGTAGGAAACCGCAGCACGGGGGTTGAGATAACCGCCCTCAATACCATGAAAGTTTTGGCTACTGTAATATGAGGGAATAATGATATCAGATATTCGCAAGCGATCGCTCTCTTGCTCCCAGTCAATACTATCAGCGTAACGCCGCAACTTCTCCTCATCAATCAACAGACGCACTACAGGAGATAGAAAATTTTCCCAAATAGTATCTTGACGTACTGCCATAGGATGGAACCAGAGTCATTTTCTTTACAAATTTTAATTCATCTTATCTGAGACGATCTGCTTTTCTCTGTCAAGCGATCGCGTTGACATTAGAAATACTCTTGTATTACAATTGTAATACAAATACTACTATCTCAAAACTGTAATGTTATTCACAAATTAAAGTATAAAATTTGGCACCTGCGCCTAAATTTAGGATAAAAAATTTAAAGTAGAGAAAATTATGCCTTACGAAAAGTTAGAAATTACTACACCAGCGCCTGTTTTATCTTGGGCAAATCATCCTTTAGGATCGGAAGAAACCAAGATGGCAAAAAATGTAGCATCCCTACCATTTGTATTTAAGCATGTAGCCTTAATGCCAGATGTTCACTTAGGTAAAGGCGCTTTGGTAGGTTCTGTAATTGCCACCAAAGAAGCAATCATCCCGGCTGCTGTGGGGGTGGATATTGGTTGCGGTATGTGTGCTATCAAAACTCCATTTACTGCTGAACAACTGGAAGGCAAGTTAAAGAAAATTCGTTTGGATATTGAAGCAGCAATTCCTACTGGTTTTAACGAAAATAAAGATGTGGAAAAATCTGCCACCAATTGGCAACGCTGGCGTGATTTTTCTGATTTACATCCGGGTGTGCAAGATTTGCAACGCAAAGCAATGAAACAAATGGGTTCTCTTGGTGGCGGAAATCATTTTATTGAAGTCTGCCTCGATACAGAAAACCAAGTTTGGCTAATGTTGCATTCTGGTTCGCGCAACATTGGAAACAAGTTAGCTCAATGCCATATTCACACAGCTAAAGAATTAGCCAAAATGGCAGGTAATAAATTGCCTGATCCCGATTTGTCTTATTTTGTGGCTGGTACGCGAGAATTCCAAGCATACTGGAATGATTTGCAGTGGGCGCAAGATTACGCACGTTTCAACCGTGATGTGATGATGGCGCGTTTCCAGCACATCATCGAGAAGCACCTAGCGGGTGGAAAGGCCACTAAACCCTTATTACAGGTAAATTGTCATCACAATTACGCCGAAAAAGAAGTGCATTTTGACGAAGATGTATATGTTACTCGCAAGGGTGCAGTACGCGCACAAACTGAAGACTATGGTATTATTCCTGGTTCAATGGGAGCAAAATCTTTCATTGTTAAGGGTAAAGGTAATGCCCATAGTTTCTGTTCTTGTAGTCATGGTGCGGGGCGTTTGTTGTCTAGAAATAAAGCCAAAAATGTCTACACACTTGATGATTTGATTACCCAAACTCAAGGTGTAGAATGCCGCAAAGATACAGGTGTTTTAGATGAAATTCCTGGTGCTTATAAACCGATAGATCAAGTGATGAAAAATCAAGCGGATCTAGTTGAAGTTGTTGCCACACTCAAGCAAGTTATTTGTGTTAAAGGTTAAATTAATTTAACGAAGGAAGAGGTAAGAAGAAAGAAGGAAGAAGTCTTATTTCTGCTTGCCAAACGGGTTTAAATCCCCCACAAAATCTATGATTTGGTGGTCTGCAATTGGTGGTGGATTTCAATCCCCCACCAATTTTCCTTCTTCACTTCGGCTACGCTCAGTACAAGCCTTCTGACTCCAACAGCACTTCCTTCTTTAAATGGGCAATGCCCACTTTTTTATTTTTTAAACAGGCGATAAAAAAATAATTACATCAGGAATGCGCTCGTTAAAAGACAACCCACAATTGGCGTAGTATGTACTAATTACTTCAGTACTTCCTACCTTTTTAATTTACTCAGCACTCAGCACTCAGCACTCAGCACTCAGTAAGGTTGAGCTAAAATCCCATTGCTTTAGCTACAGCATGTAGTTCTGCATCAATGCCTTGTTTAAATTGGCTGTGGCTGTGTTTAATGGCTGTATCTGGATCTTTAAGACCATTACCAGTGAGAACACAAACTACTGTCGCCCCGGTAGGAATTTGATCTTTGACTTGTAATAACCCAGCAACAGATGCAGCACTGGCAGGTTCGCAGAAAATGCCTTCAGATGCTGCCAAAAGTCTATACGCATCCAATATCTCTGCGTCGGTAACGGCTTTGAAACTTCCTTGACTGGCAGATTGGGCAGCGATCGCTTTATCCCAGCTAGCAGGGTTACCAATACGAATTGCTGTAGCTATGGTTTCGGGATGGGTTACTGGTTGACCATTTACTAAGGGGGCTGCACCTGCTGCTTGGAATCCCATCATCCGGGGCAGGCGATCGCATTTGCCTGCTTGATGATATTGACAAAATCCCATCCAATATGCTGTGATATTTCCCGCATTACCTACTGGGATGCACAACCAGTCTGGGGCATTACCTAGGGCATCTACCACTTCAAATGCTCCTGTTTTTTGTCCTTCTAGACGGTAGGGATTCACGGAATTGACTAAAGTGATAGGATAGCTTTCTGCCATCTCGCGCACAATTTCTAGGGCGCGGTCAAAATTACCTTTAATTGCCAGAACTTCTGCACCATATAGCAAAGCCTGTGCCAATTTGCCTAAAGCCACATAACCATCGGGGATGAGTACAAAGGCATTCATCCCGCCACGTCTAGCATAAGCGGCGGCGGCGGCGGAAGTATTGCCTGTACTAGCACAAATCACTGCCTTAGCCCCTGCTTCCTTCGCCTTGGAAATAGCCATCGTCATCCCCCGGTCTTTGAAGCTACCAGTGGGGTTAAGACCATCGTATTTTACAAACACACGTACTTGTCTGCCAATGCGTTCTGCGATCGCCGGCACCGGAATCAAGGGAGTATTGCCCTCTAGTAAGGTAACAACAGGCGTTTGATCGCTCACAGGCAAGTACTCACGATAGGCTTCTATCAGTCCAGGCCAGGATTGGCGATGAGATTTAGCAACAGACAAACTCACAGTCACGGGTTTTAAAACTTTTTAACTAAGGATTGGCGATGAGAAAGACCAGGATAACGAAGACAAAGAAAGTTAATTTCTCCTTTTCAGTTCCTATTTTCCAGATTTTTCATTCTAGAAGAATATTATCTCCTGTGGTGCCAGTGTCTTAACTGATGATTTTTATTTTATGTGGAACGTCAGTTTATCATAACTGCCAATAGGGGCAGATGGGCAGGGGTGCAGGCGAGCAGATGTGCAGAAGAAGTAAGAGCTTCCTCATCTACCTCTTCTTTGACTCAGCACTCCCCTTCGACTTCGCTCAGGGCAAGCGCACTCAGCACTCAGCACTCAGCACTTTTTTAAGTATGGAACACAGCCTTCACAATCGCAGTCACTTATGAAAACACCAGTAACCTATTAGAGTAAATGATTGAAAGTATACAATCGTTTAACAAACCTTAAACTTACATTATTATAATATTTACTAATGGTGTGAGTTGAGTTGTGGATTTTAGTTAACAATGCCTACCTATTCATCTAGTGTTTCTGAACGCCACTCCCAGACTCTCTGGGTTAGCGATTTAACAAAGTCTTATTATCAAGATGATCAACAAGCGAAGTTTCAACACCTGCAAGCAGAGATAGATTCTCTGTTACAACAATTACAAAACCTGAAGGAGCAACGGCTAGCAGATCATAACCAAGAAGAATAAAATACTTGTCATGATAGCGATCGCCAGTAGTTCTATAGTTGTGCTATTCAAAGCGTTGATGCTGATCTGACCAACGCTGTAAGCTGTAGTTATTAGCATTCTCTACCAATAAAGCTAGAGATTGACTGTTTGAAAGTTTGGCGATCGCTACTAATGCTTGTCGGGAACTTTTTTGAAAATCCGTATATATAACCTTACCACTATCAGACAAGATTAGGGTACGAGGACGGTACGGATTTTTTTTTGGTTCATCAGTTCCTAAGTTGATATTCCTCAAAGCAGCAATGGCATCTGCTGAAATAGTTAGTACTGTTTCCGGCCGAGTATTATTTGTTAAATCAATCATCTGCACTGGCCAGTCACTGAGTTGTGCTTGAATCTGCAAAAAGCTAGGCACATCACCAATAGGAATTTGTCCAGCTTCTTGTAAAGAACGCCATACAATCTCTAACATAGCCTCTACATCTTGGGGATTTTTTTCATAGAGTTCTGTCAGGGTAATAGGAGATGGCTGCACCCATTCCAACGCTGCATTTGTCAGGGCTAGAGGTCTAGGTTGGAGAGTATGATTTTGATGTCCAGAGATTTTTTGTCCAGATGCCAATAGTTGCAAAACTCCATTTCGCCACTGTACCCGTTTAATAGTGGCAGAGGTGATTTGCTGTTCTCCATTTGGTAGCCAGACAATTATTTGCATCACAGGATCGAAATTAATTCCCAAAGTTGCCCAAAAAAACTCGGCTGGGAAATTTTTGGGAGGTTGCAAATTCTTAAAGGGAAAACTCAGCCAGCGTTTGCCGTCATGAAAGGCACTCACTTCTACCCGATACCAAATGTAGTTGTCTGGGATTGTGAAATCTGCGTTGATATCTGGTTGCAACCACTCGGTGGGCTGAATTTGCGAGATGGGTTGCACTGCACCCACTATCTGACTAGGATGATTAGCCGAGATTTGCGACTTTGCTACTTCACCCTGGAGTTGTGCTAATAAACCTTGAATGTAGGCAAGAGAGGCTTGTGTAACTTGCGGTTGGGAATTTAGCCAGGAATTGGCACGTCCTTCACCTTGCTGAACGGCTAAAATCAAAGCTGCCCAAGCTTGTACGTCTTGTCGATTTGGGTTAACTTGCAATGCTGCCACTGTGCGATTCCATAACCGTCCGGTATCTGCTTTCAGGAGAGTAGCGATTTCTTGAGCATTTTGGGGCGATGCTGTAAACACTTGTAAAGCTTTTGCCCAGCGACCATCAATCAACTCTGCCAATACTTGTTGACTGGGACTCGCCCAATTTTTCTCTGCTTGAGCTTTAGTCAGTTGGGAGTGCAAATGGATCAGATCAATTTGTGCTTGGGCTGTTGCTGGTAAAACTCCTTTTCGCTGTTTCTGAATAAATTGCAACCACTCCCAGGCTGGTGTCCACAATCCATTACGAGCAATCAACAAGGCATTTTGGTAATTAGCATCCTGAATTGCTGGTGATTTGAGGGAAATTGCTTCTAGTTGAATGGGGTTGAGATAAAACTTAGTCGATTGGACTTGGTAAACACTTAACTGGGGTTCTAAACTTACTGTTTGATCAATAACTAGCTCATTCGCACCGCCACCAGTTACCTGTTGCCATTTGGGTAATTGTCCGTTGGGATTTTTCCAGGATAACAACTGTTGGAGGTTAGTACGTTGGGGATTGTAGTAGATAATTCTACCGTAAGCGATCGCACTAGTTGCTTGTTGACGCTGACCATGCAAATAAAACCACACCCCTGGTGATGGTGCGCCACTTTCAAAGCGTTTGATTTCAGTTAATGGTAAATACTCTTCTGAGGTTGCATCGCTTAAAGATTCTTCTGTCCCAGTTATGGGTAGTTGAGTTGCCAGATAATAGTACTTTTCTGGTTGCGATGAAAATTTTAAATCTTCTGAGCGCTGGTAAACTCTCAGTTCCACAATTTCTTGACAGTCAGACTGGCAATTAGGACGCTGCTGAAAAACTGGTAGTAAAAACGAGTGTTCCCCATTATCTAGAGGTAGGGTTTCCCCAGCTATTTGTGGTTTACTCAAACTTTCTTGAATTTGTTTGAGGCTTTGGGGGCGATCGCTATTATTTAGAGGAATTTGCACCCATTCTGGTAAAAATTTATTTACCCAGCCCACTTGTTCGGGATTGAATATAAAAAGAATGCTCATCCAGGCAAAAGCCGTAATTAATCCAGCACTGCTCAACAAAAGAGCGATCGCTAGCGTTGACAATAGCCAACCCTTTTTTGGAGAATTTTGCCGAAGTTTTGGGGAGACGCGTTTGTTCGCATCTGCATGAGGATTTCGTTTAGCAGATTTTCGCCAGCGATTTGCCATTATTGTAGTTCTCAGTTAAGCCAGAGAGTATGTTTTGCTTGTTATTGTTTCTTTTATACTCCCGCTTTGATGATATTGCCTAGAAGATTTTAAGATAAGCTTCCCTAACTAGATTTTTTTAAGTCAATTTACAGAAAAATTCTATGTTCCTTACCAGCATTTCTTGAGAAATTCTTAAATCAAATGAAATGTTGCACTACAAAATTAGATCCGCTTACCCTGATATCAAGACTCTACATTTCTGTATGGGGTTTGCCCTCTCTCTCCTGTATTTTCTTGAATTTATCCAAATATTTTTTATATAGGAATAATAAAAGAGGTTTGGCTCATCACCAAACCTCACTATAAATCCAGTGCATAACAACATCCCGGATTAATTTACCTATTATTTTTGTGGTTAGTCATCTTCCTATGGGATGTGTCCAAATCGCATAAAAGCTGATATTGATTTATCCCGGTATACCCTAATACATTAGGAAATTTATAAAACAAAAAACGGGTATTATCTCGTCGATACAGCTTGAAGTAGCAATAAAATTGGGAATTTAGAATAATTACAAAAGTTCAATTTATCTAAACAAAAAGAACAAGAATTTATTTTCTACTCAGTGTTTTAATTATAATTAATTATGGCAATATCTATAAATATATCACACAAGATTTTTAATGAGTTGCCAAAATGGCAACTCATTAAAAATAAAAAAGACGGGTTGAATCCTGCTCTCATGTATAACTAGTAAAAATCTATAAATAATTTCGGCATTTAATAAAATCTTTTATTGCAGATGCTTTATTTAGCTATTAGTTAAAATTAATACAAAAAAATTACGTGGTTATGATTCAATGAAAGTCAGAAACACATGTATGAAAAATAACTAAAAAAAGTTATAATTTAACTATGAAACACTGATACAATTCGCAGTTCCACCAAAAACAATATTCCGGCTAAAAATATTGACTGGCGTATTTTGGGGTTCTGCTCTTTCACCTCCTACAGCAAGAGAGTTGGAAAAAATCTTGATGGTTTCAGCAAATGCTAATTTAAAGATGTAGCTTTATAAAGTAACATCTCTATGTAAATGCCGTGTGCTTAAACCCGCAACAAGAGCAATAGTCAGACTTTCAGTAATCCTGTTCAGATGCCTGGATGTTACAAAAGCCGCTTAAAAACAATACAAAACTCGGTTGGACTTTAGATGAGCGAGATCCAAAGTTCATTGAATCTATAATGCCCCTATTGAGCTTTTTATATAGTTACTACTTTCGAGTAAAAACCGATGGTTGGCAGCATATTCCCCCCCAGGAGAAAGTCCTATTTGTCGGTTCTCATAATGGGGGACTTGCGGCTCCCGATATGCTGATGATGATGTATGACTGGTTCTGCAGATTTGGTGTTGAGCGGCCTGTCTATGGTTTGATGCATCCCAAGGTTTGGGAACTAACTCCTCAAATTGCCCAAATGGCTGCCAAAATGGGAGCAATTATGGCTCATCCAAAAATGGCTTATGCTGCTTTGCGTGCTGGAGCGAGTGTACTGGTTTATCCTGGTGGAGCAGAAGATATCTTCCGACCGCATAATTTGCGTAATAAAATTTATTTTGCGGGACGACAAGGATTTATTAAACTAGCCCTACGGGAAAATGTGCCGATTGTCCCTGTGATTTCTTGTGGTGCTCACGATACGCTGATTGTGCTGGCTGACATCTATCAAATGTTGCAGCAACTTCACAAGTGGGGAATGCCCTGGCTGTTTGGGATTGATCCGGTAGTTTTTCCTATTTATCTAGGGTTACCTTGGGGGTTAGGAATTGGGCCACTTCCCAATATTCCATTACCTGTACCCATTCAAACGCGGGTTTGTCCACCGATTGTATTTGAACGCTACGGTCGGGAAGCGGCTAGCGATCGCCACTATGTCAATGAATGCTATGAATTAGTTGTAACTCAGATGCAGCAAGAGTTAGACCAATTAGTCAAGCTCAGTAATCAGAGCTGATTTATCCAACCAATTTATTTACTAGTTCCCAAAAACGGAGAGGGGGAGATTCGAACTCCCGGAGGTTTTAGCCTCATCCGATTTCAAGTCGGACGCAATCGACCACTCTGCCACCTCTCCAGTAAATCTGTCTAGCCACTAACTACCCTACATTTGTGGGCTAGCACTAAAGCTGACAGATAATACTATATCTCATCATCTACGCAGATTGCACTACCGAAGGCGAATGTCTACGACACACTACGTGAACGCTCGTACAAAATTTCTTCTGAGGTCACCTGGAAATCTTTGCCTACCCAAACTAGGGAGACTTGGGAAACCTCACCCGCCTCTAGGGAAACAATCGAAAAATTACGCAGTTTCTCACCCTCATTTTCCACAATTCTGGGCACAGTTGCCGCATTCAAGTAAATTGTCCCCTCTGGACTTCTAAAAACAGCCTTGCGCTGTATTTTCTTGGTATGTCTGAGGGTGCGGTGCATGTGACCGAATGTCACCAGAGGAATGGTCTTACCAGCAGTGAGACTCTGAGAAATCGCCTCACCCAAGTCTGGATCACCAAAGTCACCGCCTATAGGATGCCAGTCTTTACCGCAGGGATCTTCGGGGCGATCGCCTAATCCACTAGGGCCATTGTGACCCAGAAAAATAATCGTCTCATAAGCGGCGCTTTTTACTGCTTTGACAATGCGATCAGCAGATGCTTCCAGACTTGTCACACCATACCGTTCTTGAACGATTTCCGCAAATTTCCACTCCGGGCCACCCCAGCTAAAAGGACGACCTCCCACGACAGTTAAATTCCACTCGGGAAAATCCAGCTTACCGTAACCAACATGGGCCGGTCCCAATAAGTCAAGTTGTTCCTGTACCCAATCTTCCTGAGAACGGTCGTAAGGACACTTCCTCCGACCCCATTCTGTGGCAGTGTACCAGGCATCATGGTTTCCCATTACTGCTGTTTTGGGAATATCGAGGGAGGCGATCGCTCTGACTACTTCCACCGACTCATTGCCAAAATCACCGACAAACAGCACTAATTCAACACCCAGATGCTTGAGTGCAATGCCATCTTCTACTTCCCATTGGTCGTGAACATCTCCAACTACAGCAATTTTTAGGGTTATTGATTGAGTTTTCTGACTGGTCATGCCACTTTCCTTGCCGTCTATCTCCAGCATATGAAACTCCGACGGATTTGGACACAACTGAGGGGACATCAACCGTCTCCCATTTTTGGTAAAAACTACTATAATTGAATCCACAGGATCAAAACTTGCAACTTAAAGCAACCCCTAACTGTGTTTACCACTGCACTACCTCAACGAAATAAAACCCAACTGGGTGGACTACCACTAGATTTATTTGCTGCCATTGAGAGTCTCAAGCAAGAACTCAATGCAGTGATTTTGGCGCATTACTATCAAGAGCCAGATATTCAAGATATCGCCGACTTTATTGGGGATTCATTACAATTAGCTAAAGCCGCAGAAAAGACCAATGCAGATGTGATTGTTTTTGCTGGTGTTCACTTTATGGCAGAAACAGCAAAGATACTTAATCCTGATAAATTGGTGCTGTTACCAGATTTGGCTGCTGGTTGCTCTTTAGCAGACAGTTGTCCACCAGAGGCTTTTGCCGCCTTTAAAGCAGCACATCCGGATCATCTGGTAGTGTCCTACATTAACTGTTCTGCCGATATTAAGGCGATGAGCGATATTATCTGTACCAGTTCCAACGCCGTCAAGATTGTGCAGCAGATACCACAGTCACAGCCGATTATTTTTGCCCCAGACCGGAATTTAGGACGATATGTTATGGAACAAACTGGACGAGATTTGGTGCTGTGGCAAGGTAGCTGTATTGTTCATGAAACCTTTTCGGAAAAGAAAATTGTGCAGTTAAAAATTGCCCACCCAGAAGCCGAGGCGATCGCCCACCCAGAATGTGAAAGTAGTGTATTGCGCCACGCCAGTTTTATCGGTTCCACAGCCGCCTTACTCAAATATTGTCAAAATAGTCCAACAAATGAATTTATCGTGGCTACAGAGCCTGGAATCATTCACCAAATGCAAAAACTAGCTCCCAATAAGCGTTTTATTCCTGCGCCACCATTGAATAACTGCAATTGTAATGAATGCCCATTTATGCGGTTAAATACTTTAGAAAAGCTTTATTGGGCTATGGAGAATCGTACTCCTGAAATTACCATGTCAGAAGAGATCCGCATTGCTGCACTGCGTCCAATTCAACGGATGCTAGAGATGAGTGTTTAGTTGAATGTGCAACTTCAGAGTGCCCCACAGACGGCGTACCACCCGCTACAAATGATATCAGAAGCCATGAAGTAGCACGTGGGACCCGAATAATTGCAAAATAAATGGAGTTCGTCATAGTTATTCAATAAAAATGCCGAGTACACTTGCTGACGCACAAAATTTACTTTCTGACCTCATCACCCGCTACTCATCCCGTGTAGATTATTTGATGATTCGCCTAGAAGAAGCAGAAGGGACTGATATCTTGTTGCGCGGTGACAAGGTAGAAACCCTGAGTGAAGGCATCTCCATTGGCGGACATATTCGTGCTTGTTATAAAGGTGGGTGGGGATTAAGCAGCTTTAACCAATTGGCAACTATTAAAGAACGCATTGAAGAAGCGATCGCCGCCGCCCGAATGGTGGGTGATGAAGAGACTTTACTAGCTCCCGTTGACCCAGTGCAAGCAATATGCCAACTACCTCTGACAGGTACTGACCCCCGAAAAATTCCTCTTTGGCAAAAAAAAGAATTATGCGATCGCTATACTGATTCACTGAAAAGTGTTGACCACCGCATCACCACAACTTCAGTCCGTTATGGTGACAGCGCTCAAAAAGTTATTATCGCCACCTCAGAAGGAACTTTGATCGAGCAATCTTGGGTGGATATGGAAATGCGCTTTGCCGCCACCGCCAGAAATGGAGAAACAGTGCAAACTGGTAGGGAAACTACTGGCTCTCGCAAAGCTTATGAAGATTTAAATGCTTTAGATAAACAAGTGAAAAGTGCCGCCCAAAGAGCTGTTGCGGCCTTATCTCTACCATCAGTAAAAGGTAACACCTACACTGTGGTCATTGACCCAATTCTCACTGGTTTGTTCGTCCATGAAGCCTTTGGACATCTTTCCGAAGCTGATATGGCTTACGAAAATCCGGATTTACTGGAAGTCATGACCATCGGCCGGCGATTTGGGCCAGAAGAACTACAAATTTTTGATGGTGCTGCCCCAGAAGGACATCGTGGTAGCTATTTTTATGATGATGAAGGGACACCTGCTACTACTACCCAACTAATTAAAGATGGGATTTTGGTAGGACGCTTGCATTCTCGTGAAACCGCAGGCAAATTAGAGGAAGCACCAACAGGCAATGCCCGTTGTCTCAATTATCACTTTAACCCGATTGTCCGCATGACAAATACCTGGATTGAACGTGGTAAAACGCCAGTTGCTGACTTATTCACCGGGATCAAAGAAGGAGTATATGCCCGTAATTGGCTAGGCGGCATGACCAATGGAGAAATGTTCACCTTTAGTGCCGGGGAAGCATGGATGATTAGAAACGGTAAAATCGCTGAACCTGTGAAGGATGTCACACTTTCAGGTAATGTTTTCCAAACCCTGGCAGACATTGAAGCCGTTGCTGATGACTTTTACTGGGACGAATCTGGTGGTTGTGGTAAAGGCGGACAAAACGGCTTACCTGTGGGTTGTGGTGGCCCTAGTCTGCGAATTCGGGATGTAGTAGTTGGAGGGGAAATATAAATCAGCTGCGATTGCCGGGTATGGGGACAAGGGCAGGGCTGATTCGTTCCCTAAAAGGGTTAAAATTGCAAGGGCAAATCCACAATTAAGACCGGAAATTTTGGCATCTTCAGTCCGAAATACCTGATTTTTCTTTGCGTCTTTGCGCCTTTGCGTGAGATTATCCTCTTGACAAATCTCCAACACAAGCGAATGAAACAGCCCTGGGGACAAGGGGAGATTACTAATATTAAGTTCTTCCCCCCATCTCCCCATCTCCCCGTTTCAAGATTCTGGAGTAGAATCTTGTCTTTGTTCTCTCACTTGACGCAACTTTTGGATGAGTTTTTGACCAGATTCTCTGGAAGGTGACAGCTGATTGCTGTTGGCTTCCTGTGTAAATGATGGTTTAGGAGTAATTCCCGATGCGGGTGTCTGTGGCTTAGTTCTGATTCGCAGTTCCGGTAATGGTTTAATCGTAGTTGCTGGGGTGGATGTTGGTTTAACGGCTGCGGGTGTCTGCTCTGAAGTAGCTTCAGCAGTGTTTTCGTTGTTTTGGAAACGCAGGCTAAACGGATAACGGCTGATCCGCTTATCTCCTTTAGGAGACCTGGTTTTAAAATATTCTCTTGCTCTTAATTGCAATTCAGGAGAAACTGTCTTGTCTTGGAATTTAATATCTAAAACCTCGCCCTCAGTATCTACTACTAAGAAACCCAAAACAGTGCTATCCATACCCGGTTTATTTGTAGCAATAGTCTCACGGATTACTGCTTTTTCTTCCGAATTAGGATATGCTTGCTGAACTGCTTTTCTCAGTTCTTCGTATGAGTTTAGTTGGGCAATCAATGTCTCTTGCTCATTGACTTGCTGCAAGGGCAACTCAGGTGCTTTGGGTGTAGATCCCTGCTGCAATTTGGGGATACTTTCATTTCCTAGAGTTAAATTATTTCCAGTTTGTGGGGTTGGTTGGATGCGAGATACCAATGGCTGGTTGCGATCAACTCTCGGTGCTCCATTCCCCGGCTGCGTGATTTGTGGAGTGGGCTTGTTTGGTGTTGTCGTAGACGGGGACGGGGAATTTATCAAGTCATCAGGTGTTCTAGCCGCAGATAACTCGGGTAATTTGTTTACAGGTAGTGGTTTGGTTACTGCTACCGTGATGTCTTTATCATTAAAATTAGGAACTGATGCGGTGAGTTTGCTGTCGGCGGCATTAAAACCAGATGTATCAAATCGGAAATTCTGCCTAGGAGCTACCGATGCAGGCCTTCTATTGGGCAAGGAGGCAGTGCGATCGCGATAATTGTTAGGTATTGAAGCGATTGGCGGTAGTACAGGCTGGGTATAAGACGGTGGTGGCAAAGGTGGCAATATCGTCGTCTGGGTATCCAGATTTGGAGGTAGAAGTTGCGGTTGTAGCGGCAATTGCGGTTGTAGGGGCAGCTGCGGTTGCAGGGCAACTTGTGATTGCATTGTCTCTGGAGTTTGTGGCAGACGGTTTTGGTCAGCTTGGCTTAATTCCAAAATACCGACCGATTTTGGTGATGCTGATTCCTCTTTAGATATGTCAGATTCTACAGGCATCAGTGGCACAATCAATGCAATAGCGCCATGAATGCCAAGAGAGGCGATGGCTGCTATCCCAGTTGGCTGGCTTAAGATTTCTGGTATATTTTTTAGCAGGGAGACGTAAGACATAACTGTTATCGTTCACTCGGCTCGGTTGCGGTTGACTAGCAAAGCAATTTTATCTTGATTACAGGAGATGCGTCCCTCTAAAAGATCATAACTTCCTATACTGGTACTCAACATGGCAGGATAGGCTTTTTTCAAGTTTTTAATTTGTTAATTAGACATTAAAACAATGTTGCACTGGCGAGAGAGGCGCTGAAATTAATGCTCACTGTTGAATGGCGATTTTTATGAGGAGTTGTACAATCCGGACTGAAACCTAGGGTAGTTGCTACTGGTAGAGATCGCATCAGTCTGAATGCATAACTTACTGTTTGTTTTATTTGCTTGTTTGCTGAACTAAATTATTTTTTAGTCAGATACGCTCTGTAACGTACACCAAGCTTACTTTTAAAACAGAATTTAGTTTGGCCTAATCCTATCACATCAAACTAGTTTCCCACTGTAGCCAAATTTGCTATTTTTCTGGGGACTCCCAACCAGAAATGTCATGATCATCAAAACTGTCTTCTGCTACTAGTCCACCAAGGCAAATTTCAGCAAAACAAACTCCCCACACTTTTACATGCCATTACCCACAGTTCTTGTCCTTGGATATTTAGAAAGCGCGATCGCTTACCGCCAACTAGAACAATCTCTTTTACAGTTGGGTGACTGGTTACCTACCATTGGTGGGAGACCTGTAACATTGATTTTGTGGCAACTTGATCGCACCGTCAAACAAATGTTACATGAACATGACGCTACCCAAGTCAATTGAATCGGTCACTCGGCAGGAGGTTGGATTTCCCGGATTTACCTTGGAGACCTTTGGTATGGCTCACCAGAACCATTAAAAACTTGGGTACAGTATTTAGTTTAAAAAAACTTTATATTTTTCTGAGAAAAGTAAAATATATTAATATTTCTTAGCTAAAATTGAAATTGTAATAAAAATAAATAATTTAGTTAAGAACAGGAGGGGTGAGCTATGCAAAGCACCCAGTTCGATAGAATTTGGCGACGACTGGCAACGATTTTAGCGGTTGTGATTCTTACCCTGTGCTTGATTTACATCACTACGGGAATTTTGCTGGCTTTTTATTACGAACCAACAGCAGGTGGTGCTTATAGATCATTGAGAACAATTAGTACACAAGTACCATATGGCTGGTTGTTTCTGAGAGCGCATGATCTTGCTGGTAATGCTGTCATCGTGGTGGCCTTAGTGCAAATTGTGGTGATGTTTTTAGGTCGGCAATTTAGCAAAAGTTGGCTGACTGCTTGGATTAGTGGGATTTTGTTTACACTTAGTGCGATCGCCTTAGATTGGACAGCGATGCTTTTAGACTGGACTCAAGAAGGGTACTGGCGTTTTAGCATCGAACTAGGAACAATTGAAGCTATTCCTTTCATTGGTGGACAACTGCGAGACATTCTGACAGGCGGTGGCGCTATTAGCACCGTCACTGTTGCACACCTTTACACCATCCACAGTTATCTTATTTCGCTTGCTGCCATTATTTTGGCTGTGGTACATCTATCTGCCTTAATTTGGCAGGAACAGCAAATGTATAGCGGAGGTGATTTAGCTCAATTTTCAGGAGCATCGCCAGTAAAAAGTTGAGATAATTTCGCTAAAGGTACTTCTTCGACCTCAGGTAAGGTTTCTAGAGAAAGGCGAGTCGATTGGCTACCACCGGATAGACGTTTTAATAGATTAGGTCTGGGGTCATGCAATAAATAAATAATGCGATCGCCTACTTCCCATTCTTGACTTGCTGGCATTACCTGTAGGTGGTCTTCTCGTTCTACCAGTAGTGGGATTAATTCTCCAGACCGAATCTTTTCTTGGATGCGATCCTGTTGCTTAGGAAATTCAGCATCATTGAGTGTAGTTGTTCCTAACTTCACTCTGCCATCATTTATGTACTCATTCCAAGTTTTAATTGCTAAATCTGTAGCAAAAGCTTGGTGAACTTTATTATGGGAACTGGAGTTAGCTTGGGGGTCACGGGGAAAAACCGCTAAAACACGCGGCGGATTAAATTCCTCTGCTGCCCGTTGAGCTAAAACAAAATTGACCTCACCATTACTGGTCATAGCCAAAAAAGTTCCCATAGAAGCAAGTCCTGCCTCTTCCAAAACGCTAACTTCCAATGCACTGCTAGAAATCACTCGGATATCTTGAGCTGCTGCCTTGGCACAACGTTCCGGGTCAGTGTCAATCATGACCACTGTTTCTCCTCGTTCTTGAAAGAAGCGGGCAATTAACAAACTCAAGGGATTACAACCCACAATCACTGCCCCAGTTGCATCTTTGGAGGTGATTCGCAACCACTTAGCAATTTGGCCAGCTGTTAACCCTTGGCAAACCACCGTCGTGATAATTGTGAGGAATACTAAAGCTTTAATGGCATCACCGCCGTTAATACCGCGCTGTGTCAAAGAAATAGCGAATAAAGAAGCAACGGAGGCAGAAACAATACCCCTAGGCGCCACCCAACTTAAAAACAGTTTTTGTCGCCAATTCAGGTTACTGTTCCAGGTACAGCAAAGAATGTTAATCGGACGCACGACGAACATTAGTACCAAAACCGTAAATAAACTGCCCCAACCCAAGGCAAACACACTAGCAATGGATAAATCAGCTGCTAGGAGGATAAATAGCACTGAAACGCTGAGAATTGTTAGCTGACCTTTAAAACTCCGCAATAGACGCTCTTCCGGCACCGAAGAGTTGGCAAATACCGCACCTGCAATGACTGTTGTCATAACTCCCGATTCACTGCGGATTGTCTGCGCTAACGAAAACAGACCCCAGAGAATCGCCAGTACCACCAAATTTTTTAACTCAGATGAGAGAAAATTGGCGCGTTTGAAAATTAAGCTCATCAAGTAGCCACCGGCTGCGCCAATAGCCCCACCAATTCCCAGACGTATAAGTAAACCAATAATGGCATTGATGGGGTCAGCATCGCCGTTCATGATTGTGTCTAGGACAACGAAGGCGAGGATGGCTCCTACAGGATCGATTAAAACGCCTTCCCCTTCTAAGATCGTTGCTACTTGTCGATCTACATTAATTTGTTTGAGCAGAGGACTGATCACCGTTGGCCCTGTGACCACAACGATAGAGGCATAGAGAAAAGCGATATTCCAAGGAAATTCGCCCAGCCAGTGGGCTGCCATACTACCGCCAATGAGAGTGATTAAAGTTCCCAGGGTGACAAGCAATTGCAGGCTAACGGAAACTCTGCCCAACTCTCGTAAATCTAGGTTGAGTCCGCCTTCAAATAAAATTATTGCCGTTGCTAGAGCAACAATTACTTCTAGTCCCGTACCTAGCAAATGCGGATGCAACAAGCCCAGCCCATCAGAGCCAAGCACAATGCCTAATAGCAATAACAAAACAATGCTAGGTAAGCGGAAGTATGCAGCCAGTACCTGGGCACTAATGCCTGCAACAACGACGCTCACCACCTGTAGGGTGATTTCAAAAGATGCTTCCATGTTGTAGATTTTGAGCGATATATTTCAAAATCTTTTGTAAAGAATGGTAAATATTACCTCTACAGAGTACAACATCACATCCTTTGTCCCTAGATAAATTCCCAGTTTTTTTCATACTTAGTTCTATATATTACTCTATTCTACTATGTTTGGAGAAACAACCAATGATGCTTGGGTGGTAATTAAGAGTCCTTTTTTAGTATCAAACACCAGAAAAAATACAACAGCTAAAGAAATCGCTGCTGATGCTATTGCATTGTGTGCCTGATGCACAAATTTAAATAACAGTGATTGTATGATTATTCACTGGCGATCGCACTTATTGCTGCTCATTTTAGCTGACGCAATTTTTTTTTGGCAAAAGCTGTTGACATCAACCATAAAATTCGTTATTTTATAAAAGGTTTGAGTCTTACGCCCCCATCGTCTAGAGGCCTAGGACACCTCCCTTTCACGGAGGCGACGGGGATTCGAATTCCCCTGGGGGTACTTTAAAAATATAAAATCGAATTATTTTGTATTTAAGCCTTTTCTTCTATAGTTACCTTTGAAGAAAAGGCTGAGTTTTAGGAATTTAAATTAGCTAACTGCTCAACACGTTGGTGAATAGCTAGAAGATTTAACCGCAGATCATTGCTGAGGCGACGTTCAATGATTGCCACTGGCATAGTCAGTTTAGGCCAGACTTGGATTGTGTAGCAGAGAATAGTTCCTACATCCTCGCCTAGAGCATAAGGCTCTAAACACCAGCTACCAGAAAAGCCTTTGAAATCTCCCTCTACCATAGAGAAATTAATTTCCCTAGGAAAGTATTCCTCCAAATCTAAAACTACACGCGCACAAAAGTTGAAATTGAGTAAGCGCTGAGAGCCTATTTGTTCCAGTCGAATCCCACCGTTAGGATGCTCCAGCAGACAACTTTTCGCCAGGCTGGGAATGAAGTCAGACAAGGCCTCATAATTTGTCAGCACCTGCCAGATTTGTTCGACTGGCTGGGGAATTTGAATCTTAGCAGTAATTTGCCGCTTTCGTTCCGCTATTTTTTCAATTTGAATTGCCACATCTGGTAAACCAACTACATCAGCAGCCAAGTTGTTTTCTAGCTGTGTGTCATCATTAGCGGCTTGAAGGTCAAGATGATTGATGGTGTTGTCTTGTTCAGTCACTTTCGGCATATGCTTTGCTTTCATCAGAAAATTGGGGCAGAATGAGGGTAAAACAAACTTTGCTCAGTGGGGAATCTAAGATTTGTGTACTCTCAACAGCGATCGCCCCATGCAAGTGCTGTACTAGAGATTTGACTAGGGCAAGTCCCAATCCAGTCCCTGGATGCCAGCGTCCTTTACCACGACGGAATTTGTCGAAAATGTAGGTTGCTTCTTCTTCAGAGATGGCACGTCCTGTGTTGGTCACCTTAATAATAACTTGATCAATTTGCTCTTCAACTCGGTGAAATGCTTGTAAGTGGACAGCACTGTCATGCTCGGAGTATGTATAGGCATTATTTAATAACTCTTGGAGGATGCGGTCAAAACTCTCTAGTTCGGTTTGTAATGTTAACGGTTCCGGCGGTAAATCTAAAGTTATGCTTAATCCTTTATCTACTAGCCTTTTCTCAAAAGCTGCACCTAACTCCTGAATTTTGCTATTTAAATCAATCGTCTCAAACTGTGGCGCTTCTTTCTCCGACTCTAGTTTCTGTAAAGTCAGCAAGTCATTAATTAAGTTGATTTCCTTGGTACATTCTTGCTCTAAAATATTTAGGTATCTTACCTGACGCTCCGGTGTGATTCCCGGTAGACGTAAATTCTTGATTGACATCAGCATATTGGTCAGTGGGTAGCGCAAGCGATCGCTCATGTTGCTCAAAAATTCATCTTTGAGTTCGTTTAGTTCCCGCAGCTGCTTGATATATTGCCGCGTTCTTTCATGCAATTTTGCTTGTAGTTCTAGACTACTGGTTAATTTTGCCGTCCGCTCATCTACCACAGTCTGGACTTGCCGTAATGTCTGCGACTGAATGATGGCATTACTCACCTGGGCGCAAACCATTTCTACAAGAGTTAATTCTGCTAGTTGCCAAGTACGGGCAACTGCTTGTTGTAGCACTAAGAACCCTAAGACTTTGCCTTGATTCTCTAATGGCATTAACAGCACTGTTGGTAAGACTTCAATTGCAAACAAAGGGGCAACTGTCCAAGTATCTTGTAGGTCTGTATAGTCATTAATAATTACTGGTTTGCCAGATTCTATAAATACGCGCTGGCACAAAGCACACTCTGAAAGAGAAAACGACTGAGTTATAGAATTTGGCTTATTAGTTGGGGTTGGCATTTCCCGATGCCATTCGCCCACAACAGTAGCTTTGGCGTGAGGAATTTGTTTTTTAGGTTGAATTCTAAATAGTGGATCTGTATATTTGAGTAATATCAGCAAACCCCGATCTGCCTGTAGTGATTCGGCAGTCGAGGCGATCGCTAACTGGAGCATTTGATTCAACTCCAAGTTACTCCGACTAAGTATAGTTAATTGCTTGATCAAGCTTTGATAATGATGGCTTTTTTGCAGATACTGGTTTTGAGTAGCAATTAACTGTGCTTGTAGAACTTGGGAAAAGGCGATCGCACAAGACGGCCCTATCTCTTTTAGCAATTGCTTTTCTGACTCATGCCAATCGTAGGACTGGAATTTGATCAGACAAATCACACCGTTATTTTTACCCCCAAACCGTGTAGGGATTGCCAAAACAGCTTTAATCGGTAACGGCAGATATTGACAGCCAACTATCAAGCTGTTTTGAATAGTCGAAATGTCTTCAATCGTTAATGGTTCAGCTGCACATTGCACAACAGGCAAGTCCATCATTAACTGTTCCATCGAGGACATTTCGCTGGGGTGTGGCATTCCCAGATACTCGTCAGCGCACCAATTAGCGGCAGTCGCGTCACTTGAGGCGTCACTATTAACTGTAACTAAACAGCAACAGTCTACTTCAAAGGTAACTCCTAGCAATTGGGCAATTTCTTGTAACATCAATGCCGTTCCCGAAGTGTTGGCAATGATGTGGTTAATTCTTTGTGCCAGATGATGGACTGGTTCTTCCTGATGCTGCATCAGCTTAACTGGGTATGGTTGTAGTCGCTCTAGGTCATCTGGGGACTGTGGCGGCAATGATAAATACTTTTTCATTCCTGGCACGCTCTTGGATAATTACCCCATTGTTTCTGCACCCAATCTCTTGGCATATTCTTCACCGTTAGTTACGTTGCTACTACCCTGATGAGTGGGAAATATCTTATGAAGACTTTCTCTCACCTGTTATAGCCCCTTTCTATTTCAGATGACCAAGTTACTGGTATATTAAACTGATGTCTACATAAGTATCAAAATACTCGGAATATACTAAAACGATTTATCCAGCTATTGTTTGGCTTTTTCTGCAGACTTAATTAACTAACATGGGACTAGGATACATTGTCTGTAACTATACATAAACCGTAATTTCTCCAGAATTGAGACCATAACTTGAGAAATTGAACCGCAATAATACTATGCTCTTGAATAGACTAGGTATTTTTTTTTACTAAACCACTTTTGATTTTATATTGGGTTGACAAAAATTAAAATCCTATTATGGCAGAGCTTGAGAAAAAACTTCGATGGCTACTTGAGTGTGGATGTTTTTGATGTAGTTTCTCTTGTCGATAAATGATGTATTGGGTGTTGCTGGTTGAAAATATGAATTTTCCCTAGCACACTAGTACAGCGTATCGCTACAGTGTGCACGTAGTTTGCTGTAAGTATCAGCTCCGCTAACGCGTGGGTACAAAGAAAAAAAACATGTATTCTGATTTAGCAACGCCACTTATTAAATATGCTGATAGTTTCCACCTGTCAAGCGTCATTACACTGAAATTTAGCTGAAATGAAACTTTAGTCAGATCGAGTCCATGTACCCCAGCCCTGCAAGGTTGATAAAAATCACCTAAAGTTTTGTCCGATTTTGGGTTTTCCACCTTTGTGATTTCAAAGTCATTTATGGTACTTCACAAAATTTAATGACTCATAGCATATAAGTTTTTTTAAAGTCTACCTAATACAGGAATTTAGCTAAACACTTGAATGCAGCTCACATGAGTAAATGAGCTGCATTGACACAGATAAAAGTTATCCAGCTAAACTTTCGACACTGAGAGGAACCATGTCGCCATTCCTCGTTAGTCCTAACAACATCGGTTGTTGGGGCTGAATTAGCTGGCCTGTGAGTACACAACGTTCTTCTTGCTGAGCTGTGGCAGCTATACTAGCTCGAATATCGGAGCGCGAAAATCGAGGTTTCCACTCACCTGATTTTTGCTGGACATAATTCCACAGGATATCTCGGATCAAAGCTTGATATCCCTGATTGCCAGCAATTTCTTTGAGTTTATCTTTGAGTTCCCGTTCTAGGCGGATGCTGGTAACTTCCATATCTGTAGTTGGGGTGCGAGCGATCGTATGCATAACTTTTTCTCCTTAAAGGTATAGACAGGATAGTAATACAAGTGTAGTATGTTTAAAGGAATGTTCAATAGGTGAAATTTTCTGTGAAATTTGTGTACCCCATCTCTACTTCTTTGCGTGCTACCAATTGCCGAGCCAATTGGGAATCAGCCGCCATGGGAGTGGAGTATTTATTTATGGGCGATGGTAACCGAGATCATCGGCAAATCACAGAGGGTAATTATGATTTTAGATATATCAGCATAAGTCTGCTGAATGTCAAACCACAAATATATGTAAGAAGCGGGGGGTACAGACTAAGGAATACTGTACCGACATAAGACCGGAAAATTTCCTGTCAAACTTTAACCCCCGCTTCATCCAAACAAGAAGCGGGGGTTTTTTATAAGGAGCGAAGTTGTGACGATATCTTCGATACGCTACAAGAACGCAATGCAGGTGTTAGAACAATCCGTGGTAGTGTTTTCTCAAAATTACTTGCCACTGTGTCGAGTTAATATCAAGCGGGCAATTGTGTTGTTATTAAGCAACAAAGCTGAACCCCTAGGTTTTGCCGCAGCAGGTGGATGGCGAGTTCATTCACCCAGTTTGGTAGTTCATGTACCAAAACACATTCGCTTGAAAATCGCCTCCAAAGAGCGGATGTGGAAAGTTCCGCCAGTCAATCGGCGGGAAGTGTTGCGGCGAGACCATCACAGTTGCCAATATTGCAGTAGCGGCAAACGTCTGACGCTAGATCATGTGATACCACGATCTAGAGGTGGTTCACACACCTGGGATAACGTAGTCACAGCTTGTGAAAGATGTAACTCCCGTAAAGGAGACCGTACATTATTTGAAGCTGGTATGCAGTTGCGTAACCAACCAAAAGCTCCACTCCACCCGGCAATTGCTTTTGCCTTTAGTGAAGCTGGGCGCGACAGCGCCACACAGTTCTGGATAGATGTGCAAGCAAACCTGGAATAACAGGAGAGCATAAGGAATGCTGAAATTAACTTACACCGAAGGGAGCTTTTATTTAGAATATCTCACTCAGTCACTAGAGGAATGGGTGGCGCAGCGAGTGATTTTGGCACTGCGCGTCGGGCAAAGTCTGTGCATTGAACCTAGTACTGCTTCCTTTTTGCTTCCTGTGGATTTGCCAGGGGTAGAGGTGCTGAAAGCTGAAGTAAAACAATATGACAGTGAAATTATTGCACTGTGTGCCTGCGATAGCAAGTATATAGAAGTTACTTTGCGGGGTTCTTGGCTATCAGATAGTTCTCAAGATGCTGTAGGTGTGTTTGTTACTACTATGAGCGATGCACCTAATAGCGATCGCGATTCTTCTGTGAGTAAAGACAATATGCGAACGGGGAGGGCTTCGCCCAACGCTTCACGCATTGAGTTTTTTTTGCATAAACTTTGGCAAGAAGCACAAGCTTGCACTTCTGTCATGAGTGAGTGACATGATTGTTGGGGTGAGTAGTATTGCTCACCCTATTTGATTTGAAAATCAATATAATTTAACCTGATGAATCATAGAGGATGATCAGGCGATCGCTTTTAGTGTGCAGACTAAATAAATAAATCTGAGTAATTTTGTTAATGAAGTCGTTAGGCTAACAAATTTATATTTAGCCGATCTACCTAGAGGGTGATTTTATCACCAATATAAATAAAATAAACTTCATTCCACAGGTCGATACAAGCGTAAGTCATTTTCCAGTAAAAGTGTAAAAGATGAAATTTGGAAGAATATCTGTATAAATCGCAATAATTAATTGTATATTGACAAACGTTAATATTCAAAGCGTAAATACAAAAAGATTTCTTCAAGATTTCATAGTTTAAGTAATTAAAGATATAAGCGCACATTGATAATTTAATGCTCTGATTTTACTGAATCAAGGCATAAAGTAATCTCTAAATGTGCAAATCTTGCGTTGTTAATGCTGTTATTGAGGATGACAAATGAAGATTTTTGCTCCTGTTTTATCTATCTTACGCCCAGTACGGTTTGTAATTGTGGCTACTGTTGGCGCACTGATATTTTTGTCTAGCGCCTTACCTGCTTTTGCAATCAGTAGCTATCAAAGTAGCCCAACTGAAGGTCCTACACAACTTCTAGAAACTCAACGAAAAACTGACGAAATTGCTAAATCTGAACCACCAAAACTGAAAGAGGTTCAAGAAAAGTCAAATAAGGGACTTAATGAGGTTCAGGGGGATGCTGATATTGACAAAATGAAGCGTCCTGAAAATTCACAAAGTGCAACCTCGGTGGAAGAGAATGTACAGAATTTTTTGGAAAGAGTCACAGGTAATAAGTAAATTGCAGTAGTACTAATTAGCCCAATACTAAGTCCAGATAATGACTTATAACTGGACGCAATATCGTGTGATAGGGCAATTGCACCAAAATAAAATTCTCCCGGCTGATTTTTTTAGCTGGGATTATTTGCATTTAAGACCTCATATAATTTTCCCAAGCCAATTTTGCTGCACCTAACATTCCCGCCGAATTACCTAATTCTGCCGGTAAAATTTGTAAACCTAAGCGAGATGTTAGCATCACTCGCTTTTCAATTTCTGCCTGGACTGCGGGGAAGAAAAACTCAAAGCTAGCACTAATACCACCACCAATGACGATCGCTTGTGGTGTCAAAACGTAAATTAGACTAGCCAACCCAGTTCCCAAATCCTTACCATATTCTTGCCAAAATAGCAAGGCATCGGTATTTCCCGCTTCGGCAAGAGCGCCTAACTCGGCGGGTTCCTTTCCGGTGCGGCGACGAATTGTTGTCACCGAGGTGTACTGTTCCAAAGAACCTTGGTTGCCACTTTTACACATTGGGCCATCAGGTTGGAAGTTGATTAAACCTAATTCTCCAGCTGCTCCTTGATGTCCCACAAACAGTTTGCCATCTAGAATAATTGCACCACCAACCCCAGTCCCCAAGGTCAAGAGGATGAAATTTTGAAAGTGGCGACCAGCTCCCAACCAAGCTTCTCCCAACCCTGCACAGTTAGCATCGTTGGCAATAACAGTAGGTTTGCCCGTTTTAGCTTCTAGCCAATCTGCCAAAGGCACATTGTGCCATCCTGGCAAATTGATGGCAATTTGGGCAATGCGTCCTGTGGAATCAGCAGGGCCAGGAGTACCAACACCAATGGCAACAGCTTGATTATATGGGTCAACTTGAGCGATCGCATCTAATATTACAACCAGAACTGCTTCTGGTGTCGATGGTTGGGGAGTTGCCACAGTCAAAGATTGTAAGCAAGTCCCATCCGGGAGGAAGCGTCCCAGCTTAATTGCTGTTCCCCCCACATCAATACCAATTACTTGAGAATTTATCACCTGAGAAAAAGGAAACAGACCTAACCCTTTAGCAAATTCAACCCGCAGGAATACCTGGGGTTACATCAACACTATGCAGACTAATTAGTCACATCTTATAAAGAAATGGTATTAGCTTTTTGACGTTATGGTGCGAAAAAATTCTGAGTTTTCCGTCTTTTTGGGTGTGACGCGTAAATCAGTCACCATTGGCGAATGAAAAGTTGATTGTTGCCAACTTGTAACTGGTGTACCGCGTAAAAGACCAGCCAAGGCAACAGAAAGCATAAACCCACCAGCCGCCGCCGCGATTAAAGAAATGTTATCTTTCACTCAACTCTCTCAGTAATACAATCAACAAATATATTAGACGAGGAAACAGTCAACATAATTCGTAATTGATAATAGAGCCTACGAATGCCGCCAGGCTGTAAGTAGTTACAATCAGTGGTAGCTCTGTACCCTCTTTAATTACGAATTACGAATTACGAATTACGAATTACGAATTAGTAATTATTTGGTCACTTTGCACCAATTAAAAATTAAAAATTAATTTTTAATTCCCCCACCAGGGATTGACTATTTCCGGATTCCATTTTCTCGCCGTAATCGAGGATTGACAAACTCATTTAACCCTTCACCAAGTAGTGATAACCCTACCACCATCAATGTCATTGCTAAACCGGGAAAGAGGGTAGTCCACCAAATACCCGTGGGTAGGGCTTCTAGAGCTTGTCTTAAATCATGTCCCCATTCTGGCACTTCTTCAGGAAGTCCTAGCCCTAAAAAGCCCAGTCCGCCTAAAACCAAAATCGCATCGGCGGCGTTCAGGGTAAATAGTACAGGGACACTTTGAATTACGTTAAAAAATAGATAGCGAGATAGGACAACCCAAGTAGAAGCACCCATTGCTTGAGCGGCTTCAATGAATACTTCCATTTTCACACTTACAGTATGATTACGGACAACGCGATAATATTGGGGAACGTAAGCAATACTAATAGCGATCGCCGCGTTTAAGATGCCTCGCCCCACCACAAACGCCAGCGTCACTGAAAGTAGTAGCCCTGGTAAAGTGTAGATGCTATCCATGATAAATAGCAACATCTTGTCCAGTCTACCGCCAAGATAGCCACTTACCATACCCAAAGGCACACCGATAATCATGCTGAGCGCTGTAGCTAATATAACTACTTGCAGTGCAGCTTGAGCGCCAAATAATGTGCGGGAAAATACATCATGTCCTAAACGACTGGTTCCAAACCAATGTTCGGCTGATGGTGGTTCTTGAATGGGATTAGAGAGAAATTCCTTGGGGTTTTGCAACCATCCCCAAGCTTGCAATAGGGGAGCGAAGAATACTAGGAAGATGAAAAAGAGGGTAATGGCTAACCCAATTAGCATTAATTTCTGCGAAAGATGGGGATTTTGGGCAAAACGTAAAAATGTTGGTAGCTGACGTTTGGTAATGGCCATGTGCGATCGCCTGCATAAAGCAAGATACTATTTTACATATAAGGTTACGGTTTAGGGATGCGTTGGTTCCTTGGTTCTGCTGGGGAATGCTCATAAAAGGTTCCGCCTCCAGATGAAATATGAGTATTGTGTTTATTTGTATAGATATGCCTGCAAGAGATATTTATCATGATGCTGTTAAGAATGCCTTAATTCAAGCAGGCTGGATAATTACAGATGACCGCTTACATTTAAAGTGGGGTCAAAAAGATATGTATGTAGATTTAGGAGCTAAACAACTCTTAGCCGCAGAACAAGGAACTAAAAAAATAGCTGTAGAAATTAAAAGTTTTGTCAGTCCTTCAGAAATAGCTGACCTCAAAGATGCTATTGGCGGATTTGTCATGTATCGTGCTGTTATCCATCGCTTGGAACCAGAAAGAACACTATATTTGGCAGTGCGCGACAGCGTATTTACAGCCTTATTTGAGGAACCAATTGGTACACTTTTAATAGAAGCTGAGAATCTGAAGTTACTCATTTTTAATCCAGAAACTGAGAGGATTATCCAATGGATACCTTAGATAATTATCGACGCATCATTAAAGACGTGTTAGTACCCTATACACAAATTTCTTATTCTCATGCAGCGATTGAATGTAAAACAGTCTTTGATAGTGAAAATGACAGCTATTTACTGATAACTTTAGGTTGGGATGGTGTGAAACGAATTCACGGTTGCTTAGTTCATCTTGACATTATTAATGGCAAAATATGGGTGCAACGAGATGATACAGAAGATGGCGTGACCTACGAATTAGTAGCCGCAGGTATTCCCAAAGATCAAATTGTCTTAGGATTTCACCCGCCAAACGTTAGACAACACACCGGATATGCTGTGGCCTAATACTAATTTGCGTTCAAAAAGAATATTGAGATGGGGAGATGGGAAACTAGAAATAAATACTCCCTACTCTCCACTCTCCACTCTCTAAAGATTGCTTTCAATCAACTGGCGATACTCGCTCTTTTGCTTAACACCTTTGACTTCCTTTAACAATTCCTTATTTTTAAAGAATTGAATCGTTGGTGTTCCTGTAATTCCAGCATTTTCGGCAATATCTCGGTCTTTGTCGATGTCAATTTCCACAAAGTGAATCTTGCCGTCAAATTCATCTACTACCTTATTTAAGATAGGCTTGAGGGTATGACAAGGGCCACAACTAGGCGCAACGTATTTGACCATGAGTAGGCGATCGCTTTCGTGGAATAATTTCCTTAAGGCATAACCCCCTTCATGGCGTGTCGCCTGCAAATCAAATCCAGCTTCTTCTTCCGCTTCAGTTTTCTTGGCTGGTTGATGTTCCCATTCGTTATCTGGAGTTTCCGGTTTTTGATGAAATTCCTGAATTAAATTATTAACAGATAACCAGCGTTCTGCTAACATTGCTGCCATACAGCCAGTACCCGCAGCCGTAATTGCTTGACGAAATTCATGGTCTTGCACGTCGCCAGCAGCAAACACACCTTCTACACTGGTTTCTACAGAATTGTTTTTGGTGAGAATGTAACCTACCTCATCCAGTTCTAGTTGTCCCTTAAATAAAGCAGTATTGGGAGTGTGGCCAATGGCGTAAAATAAACCTTTAACGTGGAGTTCGCTTTCTGCGCCAGTTTGATTATTCCGCACTTTCACCCCTGCCATGTGACCATCACCGAAGATATCCACAGCTTCAGTGTGCCAATGCACTTGGATTTTGGGATTACTTAAAACCCGGTCTTGCATGGCTTTAGATGCTCGCATCTTATCAGAACGCACGAGCAGATTGACTTTAGAACCGTATTTAGTCAGGTAAATAGACTCTTCCGCCGCCGAGTCACCAGCACCAATCACAGCCAATTCCGCACCGTGGAAAATTGGTGTCGCACCATCGCAAATTGCACAAGCAGAGATACCCCGACTCCAGAATTGATGTTCACTAGGTAAACCCAAACGCTTGGCAGTCGCACCAGTGGCTATAACTATACTATGGGTTTTGATTTCCCTTTCTGGCGATCGCACAGTAAAAGGACGCTGACTCAAGTCCACTGAGATCACATCCTCAATATATAACTCAGCCCCCCAACGTTCAGCCTGCGCCTTCATCTGATCCATGAGTTCCGGCCCAGTAATACCTTGGGGAAACCCTGGAAAGTTTTCCACTTCCGTCGTTGTCATGAGTTGTCCACCAGGTAAACCCCCCATTTCAAAACCTTCAAACACCACAGGTTTTAAATTCGCTCTTCCTGCATAGATGGCGGCTGTGTATCCGGCTGGCCCAGAACCAATAATCACTAAGTTTTCTACAGTCGAATTCATACCAGTTAAGCAAACTCATAACGACTACGTTTAATATAGCATGATTAACCTAAGTTTGTAGTGAGGACTTTAGTCCTCTCTTCTCTACGAGAGGCTGCGCCATGCCCGCAGGGCTTTACAAAAAAGGGCTAAAGCTCTTACTACAAGCTTATTTCATTTTTTTATATTACTTAATGTAGTTTGATTTATTCCCACTAACTTACTTAAGCCCTTGATTAACACTAGGGGCTTATTTATGTATATGGCATTTTGGATGTGAGGATTTTGATTGTGTAACCCGTTATCTCATCACTATCTGGGGTTGAAATCTTAGCGAGAAAGTTTTTTTTACCAGAAGTGATAGATCAAAAATAGCAAGTGGGTAAGTTATATTCAGAACACCACACCACTTGACACCTACGGGAAAACACTTATGAAAACTGAATTTAAAGCCAAATTTCTCCAATCCATTCTCAACAAAAAGAAAGAAGAAGAAGGTTTTACCCTAATTGAATTGCTAGTTGTTATTATCATCATCGGTATTTTGTCGGCTATTGCATTACCCGCCTTCCTCAACCAAGCTAACAAAGCCCGCGCCTCAGAAGCAAAAACCTATGTTGGTTCCGTAAACCGCGCTCAACAAGCTTATATTCTGGAAAATCCCAACTTTGTGACTGTTCAAGCTGATTTTAACAAACTAGGACTGGGTATCAAGACACAAACAGAAAACTATACCTACGACCTTGCTGCCTTAGGCACTGCAGGTGCATCTATTAAAGCCAAGCCAACAACTCCTGCTGGTAATCCTGCTGTTTTGAAAGGCTACGGTGGTTTTGTCGCTATTGGACAAACAGCAGGTGGAGGAACTGGAGAGGCAACCACAATAGCTGTATTATGTGAGACTATCGAACCCTTAATCAGTACTGGTTCAGTAGATGATGGAGTCCCTCAGGGAACTCCCATTGAGAGCATTGACTGCGCTGGTACTCAAAGAGCAGTCAAATAAACAGTTACATAATAATTTGCTGGTAACAATATTGTCAGCAATCTTATTCAAAGGTGGGTAAATGATACTCACCTTTTTTAGCATTTTTTGATGAAATTAATACTACTATGAAAACTGAGATTTCAGAAAATAAAGTTATTAACTGGCAACAGCAAGCGCATCAGTACTTGATAGCAGGACAATACGAACAAGCTGCTAATTTATATGAGCAAGCAATAGAATTTGAATCTAATATAATATCACATTATTGGCATTTAGGTTTAATGATCCTTTTACAAGGAAAAGAAGTAGAAGCACAAATGACTTGGATGATACCATTGGCAGATATAGAAGCAGAAAGTATTGAACCTTACACACAAGAACTCACACAAGTCTTACAACTAGAAGCAAAAAGACAGGAAAATCTAGAACAATTTACTCTTGCCTGGGCAATTCGGCAACATATAAGGGAAATCAATAATTACGATGTTAATAATCTTTTAAAAATAGTCTATCTAACCTTTAAACAGAATAATTATGAAAGTATAGAATTTGCAGAATTAGATATTATTGAATTATTGAATTCACAAGTTCATGTTGATTTAGAATTATTGTTACAAGTATTACAGCAAGTTCTAGATACCCCACCTTTAAATGAATCATCTATAAACTTCATACAATCTTGCTTATCCTATTTAATAAATACACCAGACTTCGCTGATATATTTCTATCTGCTGTCATGAAAATTGGTCACACATTTGCACAACCAGCAACAGCAGCGCGTCTTTTAGAATTATATTTAAACCAGGCTCCAAATAATCCCACAATATTATTAGAGATATCAAGACATTTGGCAATTTTTTATCAAAATGCTAAAAATTATTCTCAGGGTATAGAAAAAGCTAAGTTATGTCTTTCCTTGTCTATAGAAATTTCTGACAAAGTTTATGCTACTTATTTAGTGCTACGTGGGTTATTATCTGCTGGTGGATATTGGCAGGAAATATGCTTAACAAGTCAACATTTAGAGAATTTGCGACTAGAGTTTATTAAAACCCAGCCTCTTATTTTAGATGAAGTAAGAACTCTGCGTTTATTAACACCATCTTTCGCTATACCTCACCTTAAAGATAGTCCTGAAAATTTTAGAACAATTCATAATCAATTAGCACAAATTTGTCAAAAAAATACACAAGCCACATATCATCAAGCTTTCGAGCGTTATTCCCAGAGTAATAGTCAGCATCAACAAACAGCAACATCTAATAAAAAAATAAAAATTGGCTATGTATCTTACGCTTTAAAAAGACATTCTGTAGGTTGGTTATCACGCTGGCTATTCCAACATCACAATCATGAGAATTTTGAAATTTATACTTATCTCATCAACTATAATCCGCTAGATATATTTGCACAGGAATGGTTTGTAAACAAATCGGATAAAGCTAATAAATTAGGAATTACAGCTATAGAAGTTGCCGAACAAATCCATGTAGATGAAATCGATATTTTAATAAACCTAGATAGCATAACTCTAGATATTAGTTGTACAGTCATGGCTCTCAAACCTGCCCCAATTCAAGTTACTTGGCTAGGTTGGGATGCTTCCGGTATACCTGCAATTGATTACTTTATTGCCGACCCCTACGTATTACCAGATTCAGCACAGGAATATTATACAGAAAGAATTTGGCGATTACCTCATACATACATAGCCGTTGATGGCTTCGAGGTAGGGATACCCACACTACGGCGAGATGAGTTAAATATTCCTAGCGATGCTGTCATATATCTCAGCGCTCAACGGGGATATAAACGTCATCCTGAAACTACAAGATGGCAAATGAAAATTATTAAAGAGGTACCCAATAGCTACTTTTTAATTAAAGGTGATGCTGAGGAAGAAGCAATTAAACAGTTTTTCTACAAAATAGCCGAAGAAGAGGGTATAGATGCTTCCAGGCTGCGATTTTTACCCCAAGACCCCACTGAAGCAGTCCACAGAGCCAATTTAGCTATTGCTGATGTAGTATTAGACACTTACCCTTACAATGGTGCGACGACAACACTAGAAACTCTCTGGATGGGTATTCCCTTAGTAACCAGAGTAGGAGAACAATTTGCAGCGCGTAACAGCTACACGATGATGATGAATGTAGGCGTTACAGAAGGTATCGCGTGGACAGACGCAGAGTATGTAGACTGGGGTGTGAGGTTGGGTAAAGATGCTGTTTTAAGACAACAAGTTGCTTGGAAGTTGCGACAGTCAAGACAAACAGCACCGCTATGGAATGGTAAGCAGTTTACTTTGGAGATGGAGAAAGCTTATCAGCAAATGTGGCTAAGATATAACAAATAAGCTCGTAGTGAGGACTTTAGTCCTCTGGTTTTGAAAGCACTGAAGTGCTTACTACGAACTGCTCGTAGTGAGGACTTTAGTCCTCATCTTTTAGAAAGCACTGAAGAAAAAGTTAAAAGTTATCCCAATCGCTGCCATAAGTTTGTACTGGATATTGAACCCAACAATCACGTAGCCATTGCCTACCTTGAGCTTGTAAATACCAGTGAACGCTACTTTCTACCCAGTCATAAGGTGATTTCACAAAACCATGTTTGACTGGATTGTAATGAATATAGTTAAGAGTCGTATAGTAATGTCTTTGAGAGCGAATAGCGCGATCGCTCCAAGAATACCAGATTTTGCGCCCAGTAATATTGTCTTCAAGATTCCATTGTCGAGAAAGCACACCATGTATTCTACGAAACAAGCCACCTAAGATATCAAAATTGGCAACTTGGACTAATAAATGATAATGATTGGGTAAAATAACCCAAGCACAGATTGTTAAGTTCGTAGTAAGCGCCGTAGTAAGCGCTTCAGCGCTTCCATCATTATTTTCAATGGTGCCAAACTTATCAAATATCATATTTAATAGCTGCTGACGACGAGATTCAGACTGTATATGATGCTTATGTTCATAGCAAGCTACTGTTAACAAATAAAACTGTTGATCACGTATCAGATGTGGTGGCGAGTGGGGTGGATAGCCACGACTCAAGCGATATTCAACTAATTCAGCTTTTTGTTTTGGTGTAAGTTGCCGATATTTATACATAAGCTTGTAGTGAGGACTTTAGTCCTCTGGTTTTTGAAAGCACTGAAGTGCTTACTACGAACTTTTTTCTAAAACATCTTGATAAAAGGTTTCTAAACCTGCGACACAAACCTGATCATCAAATAAATAATCTTGACGCTGACTCATTCTTTCTGATACGCTACGTCGCCAAACGGGGTCTAGTCCTAATTTGACAGCAATATCAACGTATTCTGCTGTATTTTCAGCAATGGTATCTGTCACTCCTAGCATTTTCAGAAAGCTGTCAGAGTGACGACCCCGCATAAATTCTCCAGGACAGGTAACAACAGGAAGATGACAGGCGATCGCTTCTAAGGTAGTATTACCACCAGACCAAGTGAATGTATCTAGATAAACATCTGCAAGTAAGTTAATCATTAAATAATCTAGGCGTTCTGGTACGGTGAGTAATACGCAGTAATCTTCACTATTTAAATCAACAGCAGCAAACTCGCGTTTCAGACGTTGCTGAAGTAACTTACCACGCAAAAAGACAAATTTCGCTTGTGAAACACGGCAAGCAATTTCTGCAAAAACAAAATCGTATTGTGGTAAATATTTAAAAGGTGCTTGGCAACATAAATAAATTACTGCATCATCTGATAATTGGAAATCTGCACGGCTTTTAACTATTGGCGGAATATAAGGTTTAGGGTAGGAAACACCAATATTTGGTAAAAGAATTAATTTCTCGGAGTAATGTGATTGAGCATTTTCTGGTTCCATTAACTCACTAGATAAAAAATAATCAATTGTCGGTAAGCCTGTTGTTACCGGATGTCCCCAAGCTGTACATTGCACAGGTGCAAGTCGCAAACCTGCCATTTGCATAGTTTGCGGGTTCATGCCAATTTCCGGGAAAACCAAAATGTGTAGCTTATCTGAAATTATTTGTTCACAAACTGCTGATAAATTATGCGGAATATGGTGAAATACATCACTATATTCTTGAAATTGTTGAGTTACCAAATCTGGATTATTTCCTGTGTAGTAACAATAGATTTCAAAGTTTTCATGATTACAGTAACGTAGCCAGCCAGTCAGCCACAATGTTCCACTATAGGAATGTAGGTAATGTGAAGTGTAGCCAATCCGAATTTTTTGATTCGGCTGAAGCTGAGGCATAGATAAAGGAACTACCCATTGAGGAAAGTTAGCTGCCATTATTTCATGGACTAAATTGCCATACTGACGCTGTAATTCAATATCATTTTGTGCCTGATATGATAAATAAAAGTTAGTTAGCCGACCTATACCGGCTAAAGCATTCGTTTTCTCTTCAGGCGTTTTTAGAGATGTCTGTTGAATTAATTCTCGCAGTCCCTGAGTATAGCGTTGGCGATAGAAGTTAATTTCTTCTGGATTGTCGTATATTGATGGAACTGTTAAATACTTAAGAATTTGGAAAGTGTAATCATCAGGTAGGCATTGACAGGCATTTTTAGCATAAGTAATTGCTTCTTGAATACGCCCACTACGCCGCAAGTCAATAATTAACGAGAAATGCAAACTACCATCTGTAGGGTGAACTTGAATCCCTTGCTGGAGAGTTTGAAAATATTCATCCAGTAAGTTTAAATGTTTATAGCATTCACTTAGTCGCCCATAAATTTCTGCATCACATGATTGGATTTTTAGTAGTTCTTGAAATTGAGCGATCACTTCTTGCCATTTGCCCTGAGAGTAAAGTTTATTGCTTAAGTAAAAAAAAACTGTTTGTCTCTAACTGGAATTAAACTTTCTAATTCATAAGTTGTTATATTCTCGGATTTCGCCTGAATTATTGCGTCTTTGTCTTCATGTTCTATGATAATTCTGCCGTTGATGCGAGTCCGTAAAGCTTTCCATTGAATATCTGCTAAATCTGCCACAAGAGAGATTGTTAATCCTGCGGTAATATCTAAATCTTCTTGCATCATAATACTCATTGCCACACTAGATAGAAATAGTTCGGCATCTTCTACAGCAATGTTATTAGTATTGACCAGTAAAGTAATGTTTTCACTATCAGGATGAGTTGCTACTACCTTAAAAACTCGCTCTAATGCTAAACCAATTGTTTCTTCTGGTTGTGACCAATCAGGGAAAATAATAAAATTAATTTCCTTAAGATTTAAAGTCAGAAGTGTAGCTTCCACTAAGACATAACTGACAGTTTTCGCCATTTTTGACCAGGAAAAATTTTGTACTTGCACTAAACCAGCAATAATCAATGCTTGACGAATGCTAGGTTTTTGCACTTCACAGAGTGCATTTGCTAGTTCATCTACATCGTCATCATTCACATATAGTGCTGCTTCTCCTGCAACTTCGGGAATTGAGGCATTAGGACAAGTAATCACAGGACAACCACAAGCCATTGCTTCAATTATCGGCATCCCAAATCCTTCGTATTTAGAAGGATAAACCAACGCTACAGCACCAGAATATGCTATTGCTAACTCTTCATCGCTAAGTTGCAGTGTATGAACTATACTACCTGATGTATAAGCTCTAAATTCAGGTGATAATACACCACCAATTCCGGTCAAGATAATGTCAAATCCAGAACTGCTGGCAAGTTGAGCAAAAGCCTGGAAGAATAACATACTATTTTTATAACCACCACCAGCACCAACTAATAAGAAATAAGGTTTGGTAATACCATACCTAGTTTTGAAATCATTAATATCTTCAGGATTGACTGGTGAAAAAGTAGCACTAACACCACAATGAGCTACGGTAATAGCATCTCTTGGTATATCTGGGAAACATCTAGTAAGGTCATGCGCCGTATTTTCTGATATTGCTATGTAACTAGATGCTGCTTGGATAGCTTGATGCTTTTCTCTCCACATGGGATTATTCATATCCCATCCCATAACTTCTGGTATCATGTCATACGCCATGAATACAGAAGGAGTTGTCATAGGGGTAGTGTAGTAAGAAGAGATAAATAAATCTGCGCCTTCTTCATCACACACTTGCTGTAGCATTTCTCTATCAGCAGTAGTGTTTTTATAGTCGTAAGGTGCTATGTTACGGTATCTAACACCAGAAATTTTAGGAGCGGTTCCAGCACGATCAAGGACTATAAGGTGTTTTGCAAACCCGTTATCTGCCCATTCTTCTAATAAAGATTTCCATACACGGGCAATACCAGTTTGGTAGAGTTGAAAAAATACACCATCAACCAAAATTATTGGTGTTGTTTTTCTAATTTGTGCAATTTGTTGCTGTACTTCATCTGGTTGTAAAAATTGCCAATCATTGCTGTGAATTTTTCTTTGTGCAATTGGGACTATTCCGCGTGACTTTGCATTGTCTACCTGAGTTTCATCTCTGACCCATGAAAAATATTCTCCTAATAAAACTGGTAATCTATGTATTTTTTGTAAAACTTCCCACTGAGCTACAGCATTACTATAACCATAGTATTTTTCTTTAAATTGTAATTGTTCTTTTGTAGCATAAGCAAAATGTTGAAAAACTAAACCAAAATTTTCAGTTTCTTGATGTAAAAAAGGATTTTCAGTAGCAACATTTTTATATTGTCCATTTGGCAAAGTTTCTACTAATACTGGAGGCTCATGTGCTACCCAAAATGCCCCTGGTCTAAATCTCCAAGTTCTTAGCCACTCTTGGTTAGGATTTTGAGCATAACAGTTACGAGTACTAATAATTAGTTTTTCGCCAACAAAATACCAACACCAATAAAAGGCAGCAGTTTTATGAGGATTACTAATAAAGATTTCTCTAGCAGTACAAACTTGTTCTAATGTCCATAATTCATCTACATCTACCTGCCAAAGTAAACATTCTTCTTTGATATTGGCTAATGGTGCATTAACCATTTCGCACTTACCGTCCCAGAAAATACCTTCCGGTTTCCGGTAAATTGTGACATTATCAGGATAGAGTTGTGCTATTTCGTCTAGATATTCTGTAGTACCATCATGACTACGACCATTTTTATGGAGTTCATCACTAATATGTCCACCTAAACCAACACTCCACCCAGTATCATGTTTTAAATCTGCTACACCTTCAACAATATGCCAATGCCATTTGAATGGTAGTTGTTTAAATACTTCAATATGGTATTTTATAAATGGTTCTCCATTGAGAACAATGGTAAAAAAATGAATGGGTAATAAAGGAAAAGCTATATAATTTTCATAAAAAGAATTAGAGTTTTTTACTTCTTCTCCAATATCCCCACTGTGAGTAATGCGATGGCATTCATAACCATTTTTAATTAGAATCTCGAAAGTAGATTTAGCCTCACGATTTAATCCTTCGAGCATTTTTTGTGATATTTCAAACTGGATAAAGCGAATAGCTTTTTTTTGTAGTGATTCTATAGCTCCTTGCAATACATCGCTTTCTGCTCCTTCAACATCAATTTTTAAATAATCAATTTTTTGAATATTATGCTGTTTACAGAAACAATCAAGGGTAATTGTTTCTACAATTTCAGTTTTTATAATAGGTACATATTCTCCTGTTCCATTTGGATCTAGCATTTTTGGCTTACCAATACTATTCCAGACGGAAAAATCTTCTGGAAATTCATTAAATTCGATTTGATTATTTTTTGAATAAACTGCTTTTTGTATTGAATAAATGTTACTGCAATTAAATTGACAAATTCGTTCTTGTAGTTTGTTGAAAGTATCTGATGCTGGTTCAAAAGAGTAAACAGTTCCAGGTTCACCTACAAGTTTACTTAGCAAAATAGAATAATCACCAACATTGGCTCCAACATCAAAAACAACCATTCCTTGTTTAACAATTTTTTTAACAAGTAGTTGCTCAGAGGTTTCATATTTAGATATATGGTTTTCTATAGGATCAATTTTCTTAAAAATAGAATAACCGTTACGAACATTAGTATTTTGATAAATTAATATATAGTTTTTATCTGCAAGAAGTCTCTGATGATTTTGATAGTTTTTGAATGTTGTAATATCATCTAAGCAAATAAAATTAGCTCCATATACTTCATTTAGTTCAGCATATCCAGTAAATTCAGAACCATCTATTAAAACCAAGTCAAAATAATTGATATTATGCTCTAGCTTAATTTTTTCAATGCCACTTTCAGATACTCCAGATTGACTTACATATTCAATATCCTGCTTTAGCCAGTTAAGAACTATATCAAGTGGATATAACTTGAGATTATTTTGAATATTGTTATAGAAATCAATAACTTCTTGTTCTTCAGGGAAATTTTCTATTTTTACAGAAGAAACGTTGTAGCAATTGACAAAATTATAATTTTCATATCTTTTTTTTAATTCATTAAACCTACTTTTTGAAACTTCTATACAAAATAATTGCGGATTATTAGGATTCTCCCTTAATCCAGTAACAAAAGCTTCTGTACTTCCTTCCCCTGATGATGATCCAATTTCTAAAACCGTTCTTATATTTTCTTCTCTCGCAATTTTTTGTATTGCTACATAAAATTCATCATTTTTAATTTCAGGAGGAATTAAGCAGTTAAGTTCAAAGTTAGTATTTTTATTATTCATAATTACATTATTCTATTTGTTCGATGAATCTAGCGATCACTCTCTATCTGCCGTTTTTTAATACTGTCCAAAATTACCTTATAATCTTGCCGATCAGGATGTAAGCTGGTCAACTTTTCCAAAGGAGAGATCGCACCCTTAAAGTCTTTCAATTGCACTCGCAACAAAGATAGTTTTTCCAGTGCAACTTGATTTTCGGGTTCTTTTTGTAAAACCAACTCATAACCCTGGACTTGTTGTTGTAATGAAGACTCAACAGATACTGGTTCTGGTGGGGGACTTTGCATAGCTCGTTGTATCATCGGCACTGCTGCAAACACAGTAGAACCTGCAAATGAAATAATCGATACTATTGCTAATCGCTTCTTTCGCCGCTCGTTTTTCTTCTGACGGGCAATGAAATAATCTTCCCCTGAACCAGTCATGTTTTATTGCTTCCTGTGGAAAATACTTAGCTAATGTAAACCTCTAGTAAAAAGGTTACCCACAACATCACAGGAACTAACATCTAGGCTAGAAATTTTTCACACAAACTTTAAATGCATAAATCAGTAGCATCTGCCTCAACCCAAATTTTACCGTTTTTAATGCAGAGATACATAATAATATGCTGCATTTGCCTTTTTTCTTCCCAGCCAAACCTAAACCAAAGATACTGATCTCTTTGTTCATCAAAAGCCAAGTGTTAGCGTAGCTGATCGTAGGTATCGCTTGCTGCAAATCCTTGAATATTCAGTCAATATATTCTTGATAGAATTGCGGTATTTTTCTAGTTTATCCATTGCATTATTGACTCACTTATGCTACTAAAGCAGGCTGTCTACCAATCTCAGCTAAAAATATTCGGGTTTTCAGCATTTCCCAAATAATGAGAGAATAAAAAATTAACCATTACAAAACTTTAAATACACCCATCATGGCAAAAATCCAGTTTTCTAGAGGTATTGACGAAGAAGTAATTCCAGAGGTGCGGTTGACGCGATCGCGCAGTGGTGACAGTGGTACAGCAACGTTTATTTTTACCAATCCGCAAATTTTAGATCAAGGCAGTACTGAAGAAGTCACCGGGATGTACCTGATTGATGAAGAAGGAGAAATAGTTACCCGCGAAGTCAAGGGTAAATTCGTCAACGGTAAACCGGAAGCCTTAGAAGCAGTTTATTTAATGAAATCCGCCGAAGAATGGGATCGCTTTATGCGCTTCATGGAGCGGTACGCCGAACAAAATGGTTTGGGATTTAACAAAGCTGAATAACTATGGAGAGGGGAGTAGGGAATGGGGAATGAAAATTTGGTTTTTTCCATCCCCCCTGATCCCCATCATCTCTGTCATCCCCCTCATACCTCTATGTCACTACAACCTCACCCAGACTCACCAGGAATCACCGTAACTTGTGCTGTGGTTACGGTTAGTGATACTCGCTCCCCAGAAACAGATAAAAGTGGTCAGCTAATTCAGCAATTGCTCGTTAGCACTAACCATGTTGTAGGAGCTTATGTAATTATCAAAGACGAGCCAATGCAGATTCAAGCACAGATAGAACTGCTAGGTGAAACTGCAAATTTAGATGTTGTCATATTTAATGGTGGCACGGGTATTGCACCAAGAGATACTACCTATGATGCCATTGAGAAATTATTAGAGAAAACCTTACCCGGATTTGGGGAGTTGTTTCGATTTTTAAGTTATGCAGAAATTGGTTCACGAGCGATCGCCTCTCGCGCTGTGGCTGGTGTTTATCAAAATAAGCTAATCTTCTCGCTTCCTGGTTCTAGTAATGCTGTGCGCTTGGGGATGGAAAAGCTGATTTTGCCAGAAATCGCGCACTTGGTTAGTCAGATGCGGAAATAGAGGTGAGAAAAAAGTTTAGCAAGGTTTCTTCAGGGAAACGCTCAACTGACTCTTGACTATTCACTCTTTGACTAGTGACTATTGGAGGAAGATGGTTGATTGAAAGCATCTATATATTTTGATTTTTCACTTTTGATATTGTGACTATGACTTGGAACAAGCTCTTACAGCCAGACCTAATTTTAGCAGGTTCAGTGTTAAATCTGACACCCGAAATTATCCAACAATATGAGCTAAAGGGGCTGGTGCTAGATGTAGATGAAACCTTAGTTCCGATTACAGTGGGGGTAGCTTCACCGGAACTACAACAGTGGGTAGAGCAAATCCGTACCTATGCAGAGTTGTGTTTGGTAAGTAATAACCTCAGTGAAGCTAGGATTGGTGGTATCGCCCGCTCTCTTAATTTGCCCTACTACCTGGGTGCAGCCAAACCCTCACGACGCAAAATCAGAGCCGCACTCACAGCGATGAATCTACCCGTTCAGCGCGTGGGGATGGTAGGCGATCGCTTGTTTACGGATGTCATCGCGGGTAATCGCCTGGGAATGTTCACTATTTTAGTAGAACCTATTGTCCATCCCGATGCTGTCCTCCGCTCTCATCCGATCCGCAATTTTGAAGTTTGGTTCTCGGAAATCTTGGGAGCTTCCATTACTCCCAAACAAACCAAGATTCACAAAAGTTAACAAATCGTCAGGAAAGTAAATCTAAAGAAATAATTAAGGAATTGCCCCAGGATACAAAAATCGGGGATCATAAGTATTAATAACATGGGGTCAGCCAAATAAAGACCTTAGCGTATAACAAATACATATAAACCCGTAAAGCGTCAGAACTCATATATAGAGTGACTGGCGCTTTACAATTTTTTACTGAAAATGACCAATGACCAAAACGATCGTTGTCAAAATTGGCACATCTAGCCTCACAAAACCAGAAACCGGACAACTAGCACTTTCCACCATTGCCACCTTGGCGGAAACACTCTCCTACTTAAGGCGGCAAGGCCATCGAGTGATTTTGGTTTCCTCTGGTGCTGTGGGAGTGGGTTGTGCGCGGTTGGGCTTAACCGAACGTCCCAAGGCGATCGCCCTCAAACAGGCAGTGGCAGCAGTCGGACAAGGACGGTTAATGCGGGTGTATGATGATTTATTTACTACCTTGCAACAGCCCATAGCCCAAGTGTTACTGACTCGCAGCGACTTGGTACAGCGCAGCCGCTATCTCAACGCCTACAACACTTTTCGAGAACTGCTGGGACTGGGAGTGATTCCGGTGGTGAATGAGAATGATACGGTAGCAGTGGACGAACTGAAATTTGGCGATAATGACACCCTTTCAGCATTAGTTGCCAGCTTAGTAGAAGCAGATTGGCTATTTTTGCTCACCGATGTAGATCGGCTGTACTCAGCTGATCCGCGTTCTGTACCTGATGCTCGTCCCATATCTTTGGTGAGTAACATCAAAGAATTAACACAATTGCAGGTGCAAACAGGCTCTCAAGGCTCTCAATGGGGTACTGGTGGCATGGTAACCAAAATTTCGGCTGCGAGAATTGCCATTGCGGCCGGAGTGCGGACTGTAATTACTGAAGGGCGTTTTCCTCAGAATATCGAAAAAATTTTACAAGGGGAACCCCTGGGTACTCACTTTCAACCACAGCCTGAACCAACTTCTGCTCGTAAACGTTGGATAGCCTACGGTTTAGTGCCTGCGGGGAAATTATATTTAGATCCCGGAGCGATCGCGGCGATCGCCCAGGCAGGAAAATCGTTATTGGCAGCTGGCATTAAGGTAGTAGAAGGGGAATTTGACACTCAAGACGCAGTGCAATTGTGTGACACCAGTGGTAACGAAATTGGCAGAGGACTGGTTAACTACAACAGCGATGAACTGCAAAAAATTCGTGGTTGTCATTCGCGGGAAATAGCGACAATTTTGGGTTATGTCGGTGCAGATACCGTAATTCACAGAGATAACTTGGTTTTGACTTAGAAGCGATCGCATTTCTATCAACTTCAGGTAAAACCTTCACATATCGGGATGCTATGATGACAGAGGATATGCAATAACATTTCCCTAAATTCACAAGCGTGAATAAATAACTGGAGAGGTGGCAGAGTGGTTGAATGCGACGCACTCGAAATGCGTTTTGGGGCAACTCAACGGGGGTTCGAATCCCCCCCTCTCCGTTTACCAGTTTGTAGTAGAGACTTTAGTCCCTACAGACGGGACTAAAGTCCTAACTAATTAACTCTACATTGCCAGTAAGCTAATTACTTCTTCTAAGTGGTTTTTAGCCTTGTAAATAGCTATCAGTTTCTCTTGGTTATACCTATCCGGAATACTCATCCTCCTACCTTCAAAAGAAATTCTTAGCAGCGCCGATTGCTCAGGTGTGGGATTACCCATCTCATCTAATGCAGTATTTATTTCCTGGAGACTACCGAATAAGGGTGACTTCAACCCTTCACCCTTCTCTACCTGATGTACTGCCAATACGGGGAATGCCATGAGGGTAGTGATGTAACTGGTTTTATATCCTGGGTTCCCAGTGGCTCGTAAACCGTAGCGATTGCAGAGAATTTTTAACTGCGGAACGGTCAACAGTTCTAACTCAGTACGAGTGAACATAGAATAGTAATGCCTCTTTCTCAAAGTGGTATCGGTGGTGTACCAGTTTCCTAGACAAAGAACACCACCGATTTAAGACTATAAGCCGATGGTTTCATCGGCTTCAAGCTATATTCATGTTTCTACACAAATGTCTAACCGCAAGGGTAAGCCTGAAAATTTTGGAAATCAACCGAGCAAAGAACTATCAGACCAATTAAGTTTCCGTGTCACAAAGGAAATGAAGGAAGAAGTAAAGTCAAAAGATGACCCTCCAGAGTTCTGTAGACGTGCTATCCAGGAAGCATTAGACAAGGATAAAAAAGCTCCCTAGTAGCCATCATGAACTGTGTACACCAGCACCAATGGAAAAGAAGCTAGGAACTAAAGACGAGTATAAATTAGGACTAGCCCTTTCAAGGTGTAATGTATTCTTCTTGGTGTCTTAGTGTCTTAGTGGTAAAAAAATAACTTTTGAACCACAAAGGCTCAAAGTCACAAAGGTGGAAAGCCTAAAATTGGACAAAATTTTAGGTAATTTTTACCCACCTTGAATACAAAAACTAAGAATAGGTTTTAGCTGATTAATCGCGTAGCCTGAGCGGCAATATTTAGGTTAATTATTTGGCTTCATCTCCAAAGTTGGGACAATCACTGGCGGAGGATCTGAGCGTTTTGATTCCACAGGTGGTGGCGCTGTTGGTATAATTACAGGATTTGATGGTCTTACCGATGGGGGTGAGATAGAATCTTTTCTTGAAGCAGGTACAGTATTTTCTAGTGAAGCATCACGAGATGAACGGATAGCCCTTAGCCTCTCTACTAACGACGGTGTGGGAGCGATGCTAGGTTTGACTGAAGATTGATCAGGGTTGGTTGGCGTTGATTTTTCTGAACTACTGCTACTAGTGGTCTTTGGAGATTCATCTTGAGCAACAGGAAGGTTGCGCTGGCGTCGCCTGGGAGTTGAGACTGGTGCAGAATTACTTGGGGAAGAAGTTCGAGAATTTTGTGTGGTACTATTCTCCTCTTCCTGAGAGGAAGAAGGAGAATCAAAGGTAGGTTTTTGATTAGTCGGCTCTACTATCCGCCTTTCAAATAGCGGTGGTGAGGATGACTGTGGTTCAGAAGAAGAAAATAGGCTAGTTACACCAAAACCTGCTGTAGCAGCAACAACGGCTACACCTATTCCTATATATACTTGAGCAGCCCTGTGTTTGTGAGACTTTGATGGCTGCTTAATCCGACTGAGGATGGTTTCTTGCGGAAATTTTTCTCGTTGCTGCTTCAGAGATAAATTAATTGTCGGTATTGCTTGCGTGGGAATTACTTGAGGTGTATTTATCACATTTCCCGGCAGTAGTTGTAACCACTCGGCGACTGTCGCCGGACGAAAACGGGATTCTACAGCCATACCACGCATTACTGCTTGATTGACTGCTGCACTCAGATGGGGTTGCAGTTCGCGGGGAGAAGGCATTTTTTCGCGATCGCGCAATAATGCAGGTAAGGGAACTTGTGCTGTTAATAAAGCATACAAAGTTGCGGCTAAACCATAAACATCTGTAGCGGGTGTGCGCGGTGCTTGGGTTAAGTATTGTTCAATGGGAGAATAGCCCTCAGAAACCATTCCTGTCTGAGTTTGCCTGACACCATTATTAAATTCGCGGGCAATGCCAAAATCAATGAGTACTACCTCTTGAGTTCCATGACGGAGGATAATATTATCTGGTTTGACATCCCGGTGCAGTAAACCATTGTTGTGTATTACCTGTAATGCTGCCCCAATTTGACGGATGTAATGAATTGCTATGGCTTCTGGTAAGGGTATTGCTGGCAGTACAAATGCATTTCCCAAGGTTTCCCCAGGAATGTATTCCATCACCATGTAAGGTAGGCCATCTTCGACAAAAAAGTCACTGACCCAGACAATATTGGGATGAATACACGTAGCTAATCTTCTGGCTTCATCTTGGAATTGGCGCTCGAACTTAGCAAAATCAGGATGTTGTCGCAGTCGTTCATTAATGGTTTTCATCACTACTTCCTGACCTAAGTAGTGATGGGTAGCCTTAAACGTAATGCCAAAGCCACCGCGCCCTATTTCTTGGATCAGGGTATATTTGCCACCCTGCAAAATTGTGCCTGCTAACATAAGAAGTGCTGAGTGCTGAGTGCTGAGTAAGCAGATGTTACTGTTTGTTGAGTCTTCAGGCAATTCTAAACCACAAATTTTTGCCATATCTTCATAGCATTTCCTCATCTGCTGAGTTACTTAGTCAGAAGCAATTCAGGAATTGCCCCGACAATGGTCTGTACCTCACTCAACTGGGAATCGCTACATACAGAATTGATTTATGTTTGAGAATCCCGAAGTGAAAAAAACTCACGATTATCGTAACAGCTTTGTCTTATTCATCATACAGTAGGGGAAAATCGCACTTCGCCCCTACCGCGACTGATTAAAACCTTTGACCTATACCTAAATGTACTTTGCTTTCTCCCTGGTCATTAATGCCATAATCAGCCCGGATTAAGCCTAGAGGTGAGTTTACACGTACTCCTGCCCCATAACCAAAACCATAACCTGGTTTATCCCGCACGCCAGCCGGATCTCCTAATACAGTATCACCGGAGCCTAAGTCTGAAGCAAAATCGGCAAATAACACACCTCCCAACACTGGCATGATGGGAAAGCGGTATTCTGCGGAAGCTAATAAATAAGTGCGGCCACTGCCAACCTCTCCAGCATCGTAACCCCGCACTGAATTGGAACCACCCAAGTTAAAACTTTCATAAGGTGGTAAATCGCCAATCACTGTGCCAGCTTGGAAATTGACCGCGAAGACTTGTGGCTGTTGATTATTAGTGTTGAATAACTTCACTGGCACATATTGACTGTAATTTGCTGTGAGGCGATTCATGGAAATATTCCCTTGACCAACAGGTACGGATTGTTCTGTACTCAAACTCAGTAACGAACCTTGAGTGGGATTGATGAGGTTATTGCGTTTGTCTTGGGAGGCGGTGAAGGATACAGTAGTTAGGTCATCGATACCTGTACCACTGGCAGAGAGGCGATTGCCTTGTTCGTCTGTTGGGGTAATATTACCTTGGCGATCGCGAATACTGGTGCGAGTATAGTTGAATCCTAAAGATGTATTCCAGTCGTCAAGCGGTTGCTGGAGGCTAATACCAGCACCGATTTGACCTTCCCGCACTTTATCGCCATTAGCCAATTTGATGCTGTCATCAAACGTTGCGGAAATTTCCCGGCGACGGAAGGCATTGATAGTGTAGCCTAGGCGATCGGGTTCAGTTGAGCGATAGGGGCTGGTAAATTTAGTATCAAACTGCAAATCGCTGCGGCTAACGCCCACATTAACAGCCAAGTTATCGTTAACACCACCGATATTCTGATCTCGATAGCTTAATGTCCCTAATAGCCCTAAATCAGCGTTAAAACTACCACCTAAGTTAATCGCCCGGGCCCCAAATTCTTTGAGTTCGTAAATTAAATCAACTTTTGTGGCATCTCCTGCGAGGGCAACATTTACGGTTTCAAATAAGCCAGTGCGATACAACTGTTGGACATCTTGCCTGACAGTATTTTCTTGAAAGATTTGCCCTGGTTTTAGTGTTAATTGCTGCCGCAGAAAATCTGGTTGGGTACGTCCCCCTACTGGTTCACCCTTGCTATCAGTGGTTTTACCTTCATCGTTAATAAAGCGAAATTTGATGTCACCCACCAAACCTTCAGCTACATTTACAGTGAGAATGCCTTCGCGGTTCGGTTTAATCGATAACACGTTGGCTAGTTGATAACCATTATCGGTATACCATTTATCAACTTGTTGTACGGCTTGTTTGAGTCCTTCTGGACTGATGGGTTTGCCGATTTGGGATTGAAAACGTTCCTGTGCCACTTGGTAGGTGAGTGCTTTGGCTCCTGAAAGTTGTAGCGATCGCACTACCACTGGTTGCACCTGATACACTACATTTAATCCGGCTGGTGTGCTGCTGCTATTGACGTTGGCACTGGCAAATAAACCAGTCTCTAAAATCGCTGCCACATCACTTTTTAGCTGATTTTGGCTGGTTTCGCCACCCGCTTGGGTTTTAATCACTTGGCGAACAATCTGCTGCAATTCCTGAGTTGCTCCGACTACTTGGATATTTGTAGCGGTGACTACTAAATTATTGTCAGTAGCAGAGGAGGCGATGAGGAGATTTTCTTTGGTTGCTGGTGTGAGGGCAACTGGGGAATTTTGATTTACACTTGCTGGCACAACTACAGAATTTGGGGAAAATTTTTCTGTAGCCACAGTTTCAGGGGATGAAATAGCCTCTACTCGCGCAGGTGTTTCTTCCATGACTGGCACTACTGAGTTTTCAGCAGATTCATCCACAGAAGCGGCTGTAATAGTTGTAGCCGTTGCTTGTTGTGTAATATTGCTAGCTGCCAAAGTAGCTAAAGTAAAAATTGCAGCAGAAGAAATTCGCATAATATTTAGTTTAATTAACTGGTAGTTAGTTGTAGTGAGTTGAATTCATGAGGATAATACTAACTTCCACCTTGGTTGATTGATATCCTCATTGATACCTCTTGCCCAAAAAGACAGTTAATTTTCATATTTTGTTTCTTATGAGTAATGTATCCCAATTATCGTCAGATGCGACCTCTGGTTTGCAACTACTAGTTTTAAGTAATGGTCATGGTGAAGATGCGATCGCTGTTACCATTTTGCAGGAACTCCAGCAACAAGCAAACCCCCCAGATATCTTTGCTTTACCTTTGGTGGGTGAAGGACACACTTACCAAAAGTTAAATATCCCGCTTATCGGTTCAGTCCGCACTATGCCTTCTGGTGGTTTTGTGTATATGGATAGTCGCCAACTAGTACGAGATGTGCGTGGCGGTTTAGTGCAACTAACTCTCCAGCAAATTAAAGCTATGCGTCGTTGGGTGCGTTATCACAAAAAATTAGGCAACAAGGTAGCTATTTTAGCTGTAGGAGATATTGTACCTTTATTATTTGCCACTTTCAGTGGTGCTAATTATGCTTTTGTGGGTACGGCAAAATCAGAATACTATGTCCGAGATGAAGTAGGATTATTACCCAGGAAATCAAAAGCTACACGTTGGGAAAATTTTTCTGGTTCGATTTATCATCCTTGGGAACGTTGGTTGATGAGTCGTCGCCGTTGTCAGGCTGTGTTCCCTAGAGATGCGTTGACTACGCAAATATTACAACAGTGGTCAATTCCGGCTTTTGATTTAGGCAATCCAATGATGGATGATTTAGAACCTACGTTTTCATCCCCAAAATTTTACAGTGCTGATGCCCAACAGCAAGAAATAGCTAGACCATTAGTTGTGACTTTATTACCTGGTTCTCGTCCCCCGGAAGCATATAAGAACTGGGAAGTAATTATGACGGCTGTATCTGCATTACTGGCTAGTTTCCAGGAACGGGATTCTATTTTACACACTTCTGGAAGCGTGGTATTTTTGGGGGCGATCGCACCTAATCTAGACAATAATATTTTATGTCAAACTCTTCAATCTCAAGGTTGGCAACCCCACTCGGAAAGTCCTATTCCACTTGCTGATACTAATGCCTTAATCTTTAATCAAAGAAACGCTTATTTGTTGCTCACACAACAAGCTTACAACGATTGTTTACATTGGGGAGATGTAGCGATCGCCATGGCAGGTACAGCAACAGAACAATTTGTTGGTTTAGGGAAACCTGCGATCGCTATTCCTGGTAATGGCCCCCAATATACCCCAGCCTTTGCCGAAGCTCAAAGCCGTCTGTTAGGAGCATCTTTGATTTTAGTAGACCAACCAGCAAAAGTTGCCCAAGTCATGCGATCGCTGTTCAAAAATCCTGATACTTTGCAAATAATTTCCGAAAACGGACTGCGGCGCATGGGTAAACCAGGTGCAGCACGACGGATTGCTAATTGTTTACAGGAAAGATTAGGTTAAAGGGAATTGGGCATTGGGCATTGGGCATTGGGCATTGGGAGTGGGGAATGGGGCAGGGCTGTTTCATTCGCTTGTGTTAGAGATTTGTCAAGAGGATAATCTCACGCAAAGGCGCAAAGACGCAAAGAAAAATCAGGTATTTCGGACTGAAGATGCCAAAATTTTCGGTCTTAATTGTGGATTTGCCCTTGCAATTTTAACCCTTTTAGGGAACGAATCAGCCCTGGGGAATGGGGGAGTATTTTTGTTCTTGTCCCCGTGTCCCCCTGTCCCCTGTCACCTGTCCCCTATCACCTATCACGCCCTCACCCTACTAAACCAGAACGCAATGCGCGCACAGCAGCTTGGGTACGGTCATCAGCACAGAGTTTATTTAAAATGTTACGAACGTGAGTCTTAACTGTCCCAACTGTGATGTAGAGTTGTTCAGCAATTTGCCCATTACTACATCCAGCGACAATTAACTCGAGGATTTCTAGTTCGCGTTGTGTCAGAGGGTAGGTTTCTAAAACTTGTTCGTATTCCGTCGCCAATGCCTCGATTTTTACTGTTTTTGGCTTATCAGATGGTTGGCTATCTCCTACTGGAATACCTTGCCGCATTTTCCGCAATACCACGTTGGCGATCGCTGGATCAATCCAAGAGTTACCGCCATAAGTCGCTTGTATTGCCTCTGTTAATTTATTAATGCTTGTCTCTTTCATGTAATAAGAGTCTGCACCCGCCGCAAAAGCTGCTAGTACGGCATCTTCTGTGTGATCCATTGTCAGGATCAAAATCTTGGTAGCTGTTTGCCCAGTTTCCGCTTGAAAGCGTCTAAACTTACGGGTGAGTTCAATGCCATCCATGTCAGGTAAGCCAATATCTACCACTGCCACATCCGGCTTGGCCGTTTCCAAAAGTTTTAGTCCTTGGGTAGCATTTGCGGCTTCACCAATTACTCGCAATGCACTGTGAGACTGCAATGCAGCTCTTAGTCCCATTCTCGTCAGGTCATGATCCTCAATTAAAATAATGCTTATTTCACTCATTGCTATACCCGCTTTTGCTGATTGCATCTTGCAAACTATGACCTTTTTTAAGCAGTTTATCTGAATTTTCCCAAACCAAAGATAGATGATGTTTTAGCAAACCTGCATCCACCGATAGAAATAATAAATTTCTGCTTTTTTCATTCTAAATACAGACAAAAATCTAGCTGAAGATATATGGCTATTTTACAAGAAAATATGAAATATTGGGACGAACTCTAACTTTTGTCATGACCTCAAGAGTAACAACTCATTTAATAATTAATATTATTCTAAAGCTGGGAAAAAAGCTCAAAGAAATGAACAAATCAGAACCAGTTGAAGCTCCCATAGAAGAAAGTGATCGATGCTTACATGTTAACTTTAACCAAACCTGGAAAAGTTTTGTGATTTTACCAACGCTAGAAAACAGCGATCGCAAAGAAAATACTGGCATCGATCTAGCGATCTTCCAAAAGACTGTGAAGCAGAAGGAGGTACGATGCTTTTGAATTCTATTGCTGCTGTTGACGGCGCTTTCCATTTTATTTCACCTCAGCAACTGAATGAGTATAACTGCTCAGGCTTATGGTACATGTTTTTGCTACGCAACTCTCACTAATGACTGAGGACGGGCGTTAACTCGCTCATTTACAATTGTTGTGAGGCTCGATAAAGTATTTTATTTTACTTTATGTTGGTTTCTTCTACTGGAGTAACCAGTTATTGTGAGGTTGCTAATTAATTGTGTGAAAGCCATTGGTTATTACCCATTGAGCTACATTTCTCAATTTTAATTCTCATACACTGTTTAATTAACCAGTTGAAAATCAAATAGGTGAATTCAATTCCAGAAAATGCCAAGAAAAGGATCAACATACTATCTGATTTAAGTTAGGACTTACGCACACTCTATGAATTCGGCGTTGCTGATCGAAAATATGAATTTATCTCGCGCAAAGGCGCAAAGGCGCAAAGGTACAAAGAAAAATCAGGGTGATTTTAGCATTTCATATTCTGATTCAGCAATGCCATGAATTCTTGGCGTCTTGGCGGTTAGATAAATTAAGCTTTTTGGCAAATTTTGCGTAAGTCCTATAAGTAACTCAAATTGTGGGGAGATTTGAGTACGAAAATTAAGACGCAATCAAGTGAGGGGTAAATATCCATCAAAACCCCATCTAAAATCAAAATTATTTAGTTGGATACTTTGAAAATAGAAATGCTATACATCAACCTGTATTTGACAGCGAAAGTAAAAACCAATGGAAGAGACGCTGAGAATTTTGGTTGTAGATGATGAAGAAGCAGATCGCATGGCAGTGCGTCGCGCTCTGACGCAAGCAGGTGTTTGCATGGAACTGTCTGAGGTAGGTGATGGCCATGATGCACTTTCTGCTTTGAGAAATAGTCCCTACGACTGTGTTTTCCTCGATTATCGCTTACCAGATCAGGACGGTTTGACGCTAATCCAAAAACTACGCTCTTCGGAAATCAAAGTTCCTTTAGTAGTTCTCACATCTCAGGGAGACGAACAAATTGCTGTCGAATTGATGAAAGCTGGTGCTACAGACTATCTTTCTAAATCTAGAGTATGTTCAGAAACTCTAGCACAGGTTTTGCGCCATGCAATTCGGGTACACCGCGCTGAAATGCAGACAGCTTTGGTAAATCAGCAGTTGAGAGAAACTAATGAGCAGCTAATTCGCAAGAATCAAGAATTGGAGAGTCAAAGACAACAAATTCAGTTGCAAAATTTCAAACTATTAGAAGCATCACGGCTCAAGTCCCAGTTTTTGGCAACTATGTCTCATGAACTGCGAACTCCCATGAATGCCATCATTGGTTTTTCTCAAATATTATTGCGCCCTAAGTTCGGTCAACTTACCCACCAGCAAACAGACATGGTGGAGCGAATTTTGAATAATGGTAAGCATTTGCTCATGCTATTAAATGAAGTTCTCGACTTTTCTAAATTGGAAGGAGGAAGGCTAGAGTTAAAACCAGAATTATTTGATTTAACAAAAGTAATTAATATTGCCGTAGCCGAAATGCGCTCTTTGGCTGAAGCAAAAAAGCTGTCTTTGCAAGTCCAAGCTGACTTGCAAAATCCTTTAGTATTTAATGACTCAGTGCGTGTGCGGCAAATTTTGGTAAATCTTTTATCTAATGCCATTAAGTTTACAGAATCTGGTAGGATTTGGGTTGAGGTTAAGGAAATTTCTAAAAATCGCATAACGATCGCAGTTCGCGATACAGGTATTGGTATAGCTCCTAGAGATTTTAAACATATTTTTGAAGCTTTTCGACAAGTCGATCAAAGTATTACTCGCAAATATCCTGGTACAGGTTTAGGGTTAGCAATCATAGATTCCTTGGTGCGAATGATGGGGGGAAAAATTATTTTGGAAAGTCAATTGGGCGTTGGTTCAATGTTCAAAATTGAAATACCACGCCAACTATCATTACCAACCGCAGACAACAACGGCTCTACTTTTCACATGGATAGTCATGAGATTGTTTGTTCTGCTCAAAATCCCCACCAGTCTCCTTTTCATTTCAGCAAAGTATCGATGGGTTTCCCTAACCTCAAACTATAAATTATTGTATTTTCAAAAAAGTTGATAAGTCATGTCTGTTGTAGAAAATTCTAAAATTGATCGTATTCTCGCCGTTGATGATACTAGAGATAATCTTATTTTGGTTCAGACTATTCTCGAAAGTGAAGGGTATGAGATTGACTTAGTTGCAGATGGTGTATCAGCTTTGCAGCACATTGAACAGTCTCCACCCGATTTAATTTTACTAGATGTGATGATGCCAGGAATGGATGGTTATGAAGTCACACGGCGGATTCGCAAAAACCCCAACCTCAATGTTAGCTATATTCCCATTCTGTTAATTACTGCCTTTCACGAATCCAGTGTTGTGGAAGGCTTAGATGCTGGTGCAGATGATTTTATTCGTAAACCATTTGATACTGATGAACTCTTAGCCAGAGTGCGATCGCTGTTGCGCCTGAAGCACAGTCTTGACGAACAAAAAAAAATGGCCCGCCAGCGCGAAGACTTTGTATCGCGCCTAACCCATGATTTACGTACCCCTCTAGTAGCTGCTGATCGGATGCTGAGTTTGTTTGAACAGGAAACATTCTGCAAAATTTCCCCGGAAATGAAACAGGCGATCGCCGTGATGATTCGCAGTAATCAAAACTTAATGCAAATGGTAAACACCCTGCTAGAAGTCTCTCGTTTTGAGGCCGGCAAAAAGACCTTAAATGATGAAATTTGCCATCTCCCGGAGATTATTAAAGAAGTAGTTAGTGAACTCAATCCTCTAGCTAGTGAGAAGAATTTAACGCTGAAAATAGATACTAGTAAGTTAGATCAACAAGAAGAAACTGCTGGTGTAGTAATGGGTGATCCGCTAGAATTACGGCGTGTATTTAATAACTTGATTGGGAATGCCATCAAGTTTACAGATACAGGAGGTATAGAAATTCGTATTTGGGAAAAATCAGCTAATTCTCAGGATAAAGGTTGGGTAATAGTTGAGGTTGAAGACACAGGTTATGGAATTGCTCCCGAAGACCAAGCAAGCGTTTTTGAACGGTTTCGCCAAGGTAGAAATAAAAGATCAGGTAGTGGCTTAGGCCTGCATCTTTCGAGCCGTATCGTCGAAGCACATGGTGGCAAAATTGCACTTACCTCGGAGCCAGGTCAAGGTAGTGTCTTCACTGTCACGCTACCAAAACAAAGTTAATTTTTTCCTCTACTCAACACTCAGCACTTTTAAGAGTCGAGCGAGAATTTAGCTTACCACCTAGCAAACGGCAAAGTATCGCCTCTAGGTCTTCGATCATGTAAGGTTTACTGATGTAATCATCAAAACCCGCCGAAATGAGCCGTTCTCGATCTTCTCGACTAGCTAAAGCTGTAACTGCGATTACTGGAATTTTGCAAGTTAGGGGTTCTTGTTTTAGATAATGCACAACATCGGTCCCACTAAGACCTGGTAACAAAATATCTAACATAATTAGGTCTGGCTGATACTCTTTTGCCACCAATAACGTAGTAGAACTGTCTGTTTGACAAATAAATCTACAGCCAAGTGACTCAAGGGCATAACCAATCAGCAGTAGACTATCATCATGGTCTTCTACTGCCAAAATTAAGGGCTGCTGAGAGCTTTGCTTCTTTTCATCACTCATGAATGAATGTGCCAGATACATCTCTTCTCCAGAAGATTTAATGGGGATTTATCGTCTTGTTTAAGATAATAGACGAGATATCCTGAGAGGGATAGGATGGAGCTAATCCAGGATTGGCTCTTGTTTTGATTTGTTTAGTTGATAATTGTAAATCTACGCAACAAGCATAGGGAAAATAAAACCTCAAACTGATGGGTTTAGCAAGTACCCCTCGATTATACGCAAAATTACAGAATATTTTCCGCAGAAATTTATAAAAAATTGATATAACAAATTCTAATTCACCGTAGTATCTTGGGTATTACTTATTTCCGTAGAGTTAAAAATACACAATAGTAAGTATAGCTCACTGTTAACTTTTTATGCAATCAAGAATACTAATCTGCTAAATATTTAGTTTAATTATTTAATAGTTAAGCATAATTGGGAAAAAATACATCCTTTTTTCTAAACCTTATAGCTACTTGACTACAATGTAACTTTTATACTACAATAAATGCCAACAAACTAAAAAATCAAAACCATAGCTTTATTAATTGACACAAATTCGGTAATCAATTAAGTCTTACGCCCTAATTTAATCCATGACAAAAATTTTCAGTAGATAATAGATCATAATGTATATAAATAGAGAGTTTCACACAGTTAGTGAGATAGAAAAACTTATAAGTATGTTTGAAACATGTAGCTTACCACGTTGTGAGTGGGATCATGCTGCACACTTGACAGTTGCCCTATGGTATCTCACACATTATGAGGATAAACAAGCCATAAATATTGTTCGTGAGGGTATCCAGAAATACAACATAGCTATGGATATTAAAACCACAAAAAACGGAGGCTATCACGAAACTCTCACACTTTTCTGGATTTATATGGTGCGACATTATTTATTAAATCAAGGCAAAATAGGTTCTCTACTACAGCTAGCCAACGAACTAATCCATACTTATAGAAATAAAAGTCTGCCATTAGAATACTATAGTCGGGATTTACTAATGTCTTGGGAGGCTCGGAATGGCTGGATAGAACCTGATTTAAAACCTCTCAATGTATTTCCTCTGGATGAAATAAACACCTAGCTTTTTGACAGGGAAGTATCAAATAAAAAATATGGAATTTGATTATTTTAGAAGCACCGAAAATACTCCTAATAATAACCATCAAAGTTTAGTTGCTAGTGGTTGGCGACCATTAAACCGGGAATTAGACTGGGAATTTTTATGGCAACTGTTGCATAACGACGCAGGCGAGTTAACTCAGAAAGGTTTGAATCTAGCCAGTAGTTTTGCTGAAGTTTTAGGAAGAAATAATTATACTTGGTGGGCTAATCTATTAAATGTTGTATCTGATAATACCCGTTACGAGATAGAAAAGTTTTGGAATTACATCACACCTGATCCTCAATCACCGGATCATCGATACAAAGACATTTTGAGCACAGAAACGCCTATAATCCAATTTGTTAGTCGTAGCAGCATTCCTATTGACTACGTGCTTAATCGCCTGCAAGAAATTACTGTATTACGAGTTTTGCAACTATTAGGTAGACCTGAGATTATTACCCAAAATTATTTAGAAAGAAATTTTTATTTCCCCGTAGATAAATTTACAAGTTGGGAACGTCTAGATGTTATAAATACAGTTTATGCTTACTGGTCAAAGCACGATATTTGGCTGCAAATTGAATCCTATGAACGTGGACGACGACATTACACTTTAATGGCCACAAATATCTCACCGCTTGTTAATAAAGCAACTTATGATTTAGCAGTGATGCTGAGTGGATATCAAAGTCGTGTGGGCAAGGTTCACAGTCAATATCTCATTCGTAGCTTTCCGGCAGATATTCAAAACTTTACTGATACAGTACAACAGGCAGTTCTCAATCAGAACCAGTTGGCTGTAGTGGTACATGGTGAACCGGGTACGGGTAAAACGGTATGGACACAGGCAGTAGCAAAAGAAATTATTGTACCTTTAGGATATGTAATTTTCATTTTGGATCATGATGCGATCGCTAACTTTGTGCCACCACATTATTTAGAGCGTATTTGTATCATCATCAATGAAGCTGATAACCTAGCACAAAATCGTTCATCTGAAGTAGCACAATATAGTAACAAAACAGAACACATTCTGAGTTTGTTAGATGGGACTTTATATCAAAGTGTGATAGATGATTCGGGAATTCAAATCAAGCAGAGGTTAGTAGTTTTGATGACTTGCAACACCACTGAAAGATTAGATCCAGCCATGTTACGCAAGGGAAGAGTTGATTTGATCTATGAATTTACCGAGCGATTTGTTTAAGGAATAGAAATAGACCTTAATAACCGCTCAACAACAATTCTGGCACTGCGCCCGCCTCTGGGAATCAGGCGATGACAGAGAACGTGGGGAACGAGAAATTTCACATCATCGGGAATAGCGTAATCACGCCCCAACAGAAAAGCTAGGGCTTGGGTAGCTCGTTGTAATGCCACAGTACCACGCGGACTGACACCCAAAGTAATTTCTTCATCCTGCCGTGTTGCCCGTACTAATTCCAGGATATATTGTTGCAAAGAAGTTTCTACTCTTACCTGAGAGCAGATTTCACGCAATTGAGCTACTTCTGCCAAAGTAATACAAGGCTGCAAATCCGCCACCTTGACATGATTTTGCAGGTTTTGCAGCATCTCCATTTCTTCTTGTGCCGAAGGATAGCCCAAACTCAACGACAACATAAACCGATCCATCTGGGCTTCTGGTAGGGGAAAAGTCCCTTGATATTCTATGGGGTTCTGGGTAGCAATCACAAAGAAAGGCTGGGGAACTACACGAGAGACACCATCAACAGTTACCTGATGCTCTTCCATCACCTCTAGCAAAGCCGACTGGGTGCGGGGTGTGGCGCGGTTGATTTCATCGGCTAGCAGCACATTGGCAAATATTGGCCCAGGAAGAAAAGTAAATTCGCCGCTTTTGGGGTGCCAAATATTTGTGCCAGTAATGTCAGTTGGGAGTAAATCGGGGGTGCATTGTAGCCGTTGAAACTTGCCATCCAGTGAACGAGCTAAGGATTTAGCGAGGAGAGTTTTGCCAACTCCAGGGACATCTTCTAGCAATGCATGTCCACCACCTAACAGAGCGACTAGGACTAAGCGGATTGCTTCGTGTTTGCCAACGATGGTACGAGCAAGATTTTGTGTTAGAGCGTCAATGTTTTCTCTCATGCACCACAGTGGGAGGGATTGGTAATTGGGCAAGAAATTGGAATGGAGAATCACCTATGCTCTATTCTCCATTCCCTTATCTACAGTGTTCCCATTCAGCATTGAGAACTCAGCATTGAGAATTCAAAACCTCTCTAGCAACGGTGCAGTCAAGTTGAATTTGAGTTTTCAGGGCTTCTAGAGAAGAAAACTTCTGTTCTGGTCGCAAAAATTCGACTAGCTGTACAGCTAGTTTTTTGCCATATAAATCACTAGACCAATCAAATAGATGTACCTCTACAGATAAATTGCTACCATTTACCGTGGGGCGATTACCTATATTCATCACACCCAAGCCTTGAGATAAAGTAGTCGCATCTGCTGTCTCATTCAGAATGGCAACGCGGACAGCATAAACACCTTGGCGGGGGATAAACTTGTCATTTGGTAATTGGAGGTTGGCGGTAGGAAAACCAATCGTTCTGCCCATTTGTTGACCTTGAACAACAACACCGATGAGGGTGTAAGGTCGTCCCAGGAGTAAGTTGGCGTTTTTGATGTCGCCACTTTCTAGAGAGTGACGGATCAGTGAAGTGCTAATGGGAGCCTCCTGGGTGGGCGCGTTATCGGTATAAGTTTGTAAGGGAACGATGGTAACGGGGATATGGTGCTTGGCGGCTAGTAATTGCAAATTTTTGGCAGTACCACGGCGCTGTTTGCCGAAACAAAAATCTTGCCCAACACTAATTCGCCGACATTGGAGTTGTTGCACCAAAATCTTGTCTACAAAATCTTCCGGAGATAAAGCTGATAATTCTTTATCGAAGGGTAATAGTACCAGTTGTTCTACTCCCAGCGATCGCAATTGTTGGACTTTTTCATCCAGTGGTGTTAGCAAAGCCCGGGGTTGACCCGTAAAAAATTCCAGTGGATGGGGATCAAAGGTGACAACTGTCGAGTATGTCTGTTCTTGTAGTTGGGTTGGTGAGGTGGGAGAGTATTTGTGTAAATTCTCTGCATTTTCTCGTCTCCCCTTACCCGTTGCTGGCGGCAAAATTGGCTGAATAACTTTGTGATGACCAAGATGCACACCATCAAATTTGCCAAGCGCCACAGCAGTTGGTCTAAGCAGCCCTTCGGTCGAAGAAGCAACCCACACAGAACATCCATTTTTAGACAAATTTAGCACGTGGATTCTGGGATTTTAGGTTTATTTAGCCATTAGCTACAAGCTACCTGACGGAAGCCGCCTGGAGGACAAGAAACTTCTTGCAGAACTAGACTTTTTGCATTTAGGTGGTGGCGGGGTTTGCTCCTGCGTCCAGCCGCACAAGAGAAAGGGTCTACAGGCATTTGTGATTGTCTAAGAACCCACATAGCTTGTTCTCCAGTGGTCACGGCGTATTCGTCAGGTCAGCTCTGGCGCTAACAGCTCTTGATCACCAATCTAATCTAAAATCTCCCATCGCTCCGACTGCAACCTTCACATAGATAATTTGCTGACAGGAAAAGATTCTGATAAGGAAACTGAGATAGGAACCTGAAGCACTGTTCCTTCCTGCGCCATAATTGCACCGGGAAATTCCACAGACGCTTGTTCACCGACACGATCCAAAAACTCATCGTTGTGGGCAGGATCATGGTGAAAAATCACGAGAGTCTTGACGTTAGCAGCTTTGGCAACTTTCACAGCTTCTTGCCAAGTAGAATGTCCCCAGCCAATTTTTGGCGATTTTGGTGAATGGTATTCTTCATCGGTATAAGTGGAATCATAAATTAAGATATCCGCGTTCCGAGATAACCACAAGACATGCTCATCTAGCCTATCAGGAAAATGTTCAGTATCAGTTATGTAAGCAGCAGCACCACCACGCCAGTTAACTCGGTATCCGACAGCCTCACCTGGATGGTTAAGCGATGCCGTTTCTATGGTAATGTCGTTAACATATATAGCCTCCCCCGGTTTAACGTCGTGAAAATTCAAATTTGCCTGCATGATCTGTAAAGGCACAGGAAAATTTGGGTGCAGCATCTGATCATTGAGACGCTGTTCTATAGTGGAACCATCAGGAGCGATCGCGCCATAAATATGAAATTTATTCCCCTGGACAAACCCTGGAACAAAGAAAGGAAATCCTTGCATGTGATCCCAGTGGGAATGGGTAAAAAATATATGAGCTTCTATCGGCATTTTGGGTAATAAAGATTGTCCCAAAACATGCAGTCCTGTACCACCATCAAAAATTAAGCGTCTACCGCCCACTTGCATCTCAACGCAAGGGGTATTACCGCCGTAACGAACAGTGTTAGTACCTGGACTAGGGATGCTCCCGCGAACGCCCCAAAATTGCACGGTAAATTGGTTCTCTATCCTGGACATGGGTGTTGCTTGCTGGATTGAGCGGGCGATCAATAACACAAATGTTACTTGCTTTGTTCAGTCTATGCTGTCTGACAGTATTTAGTAGAAAAAATATTACTTAGTAAAACAGCATACCCTGTTTAAAGTAAGTTGTGTAAAAGTAGATAACGTAGGTGATTGTATTACAAGGCGGTTGCCCCAATTTTTAATGATGTATGTGTATCATTAATATCAAGTTGGCTTCTACTTTATAGCCTAAATTTTGCTGTAATGCATTTATAGCCGTAGTCACATAGATTAGGACATTATTGATTGCTCAAAGCCATGAAGCAACTGGGTTTATACTCAGCACTCAGCACTCAACACTCAGCACTTTGTCTTACTTCAGGGAAACTGGAATTTCCACTTAGACAAGTTATCCAGTCCAGTGGCATAGGTGAGGTTGTATTGTAACGGCGTGATGCTGATGTAGTTTTTGCGAATAACATGTACATCAATAGGCACGTTTTGCGGCAGATTTAAACCTTCTGGTGGTTCCACATCCTCTAAAACTTCTCCAGTTAACCAGTAGTAGATTTTGCCACGAGGATCAACTCGCTTGTCAAAAACATCTACGTAACGGCGCACTCCTTGACGAGTGAGAGTTACTCCGGCAATTTCTTCCCATTTAACAGCTGGAATATTGACGTTAAGCAACATCAAATCTGGAAGAGGTTTGACTGTTAGTTGCTCTACGAGAGTTTGGGCAAACTTAGCAGCAGGCTGGAAATCTTTGGAGGTATGACTGGTAAGACTCAGTGCTATGCTGGGAATACCTTCAATTACTCCTTCCATAGCGGCTGAAACAGTACCGGAATAAAGGATTTCCGTGCCCAAATTGGCACCTTGATTAATGCCAGAGAGAACCAAATCAGGGGGAGATTCTAGCAAAGCCCATAGTGCCAATTTCACACAATCCGACGGAGTACCATCACAAGCCCAAGCATTGACGGCGGGATGAAAAAGTGACTCAATAACCTCGGCACGAATAGGTTGGTGCATGGTTAGTCCATGTCCGGTTGCCGATCGCTCCCGATCTGGGCAAACTACAGTTACATCATGGCCAGCTTCTGCCAAGCAGTTGGCTAGGGCACGAATGCCCAAGGCAGAAATCCCGTCATCATTGCTAATGAGTAATTTCATGAGTCAATAATTAATAGTCAATAGTTAATAGTCAAGAGTCAAGAGTCAATTGTCAATGTCTGTGTCCAAATAAAAGGGAGTAGGGAGTGAGGGAGAATGATAGAAGCCATTTCACCCCAATACCCAATACCCATTCCCCAATCTTGTAAAAGTTGGCATTTTTTTCAAAAAAACCTCGGCAAGATAAGGACGATCGCCTCTAAACTTGTAGGAAGGGGTTGGGTTTCAACCTTTGCCGTTGATGCACAATTGGCAGACAAATAATCAATAAGAATAAACAACTGTTTAGCATGACGAATCAGCCTAGCAATTTAGAGGCTCAACTTTTAGCACTGCGGCAGGAAGGAGAAAAAGCGATCGCAGCCGCCGATTCCCTAGAACGTCTAGAGGAACTCAGAGTTAGCTATCTGGGGAAAAAGGGACAATTGGGGGCATTGTTGCGAAGTATGGGACAGATGAGTGCGGAGGAACGACCGAAAATTGGGGCGATCGCCAATACAGTCAAGGAGTCTCTGCAAACTAGTCTAGACCAGCAACGCGCCGCCTTGGAATCTGTCAAAATTCAAGCGCAGCTAGAGGCTGAAACTCTGGATGTGACTATGCCAGGCATTTTCCGCCCTCAAGGTCGTATTCATCCACTTAACGGTATTATTGACCGAGCGCTGGATATTTTTGTCGGCATGGGTTACACCGTGGCTGAAGGGCCAGAAATGGAAACAGATTATTATAATTTTGAGGCTCTTAATACCCCACCTGACCACCCCGCCCGTGATATGCAGGACACCTTCTACCTGCCAGATGGTAATCTTCTACGTACTCATACATCATCGGTGCAAATTCGCTACATGGAAAAAGAGGAACCACCTATCCGGGTTGTTGCTCCAGGGCGAGTTTATCGGCGAGATAATGTCGATGCGACTCATTCTGCCGTTTTCCACCAAATCGAACTTTTAGCAATTGATGAGGGACTGACATTTACAGACCTCAAAGGCACCATTAAAGTATTTTTGCAGGAAATATTTGGTGAGTTGCCAATTCGTTTCCGTGCCAGTTATTTCCCGTTTACCGAACCATCAGCTGAAGTGGATTTACAGTGGAATGGGCGTTGGTTGGAGGTTATGGGCTGTGGGATGGTTGACCCAAATGTCCTCAAAGCTGTGGGTTACGACCCAGAAGTTTATACTGGTTTTGCCGCAGGTTTTGGTGTAGAACGTTTTGCGATGGTATTACACCAAATCGATGATATTCGCCGCTTATATGCTAGTGATTTGCGGTTTTTGCAGCAATTTTAGGTAGAAGTAAGGTTTGCCGGGCGATCGCATCTTCACAGCGATCGCCACCAAAGCAGATGTGAGAAAGTTCTCTATCACCTGTCCCCTAATTAGCGACAATTATCGCAATGTCCGCAATGCCAGTTAGCAGCTTCTTGACCAAAACCAAAGGCATTTAATAAAAACTGCCAACGGCACTGTTTAGTAGTCAAATATTGATTCATTTGTTTAGCAGTATGTTGTTGCATCGGTGGCTGATCTTTCATTCCTGAATTAATCATGTAATGGAAAGGGTCAAGCCAATTCAGTTGACCACTGCTATGTAGTAAAGCCAACGCTGTAGCACCATCAGGAAATTGTCGCGTCACCGCATTGACTTCCCCCTGCGGCGGTAGTTTTTTCACTAATTGCTGCGCTATTTGCTGTTGCGATCGCATTTGTTCATGAAAGAATTGCTGTCTTTGTTTATCCTCTGGATCTAACCATCCCGTAGGTTCACTGACCAATGTTAGCGCCTGGGCTGGTTTTCCATCTCGTCCAGCGCGTCCAATTTCTTGCACATATTCCGACATCAGGTGCGGCGCATGAAAGTGAACTACCCAACGCACATCTGGTTTATTAATCCCCATACCAAAAGCACAAGTACAAACCACAAAAGGAATTTTGCTACTTAACCAGCTAGCTTCTACAGCACGGCGTTCTGCTGCACCCAGTCCCGCATGATAACTAGCTGTGGCGTAACCCATCTCTGCTAACCATGCAGTTAAATTCTCGCTATCTTTGCGAGTACGCACATAAATTAATCCAGTTTGTTGTGATCGATTTTGAATAAACTTTAATAACTGTTGTTTTCTTCCCCGTGGTGTCCAAGCTATGCGGACACTGGGATGCAGATTTGGACGGTAGGGATTTAAGCGAAAAATTTCTGGTTGTTGTAATTGTAAAACGGTTTGAATAGTTTTTTGGGCTGGAGGGTCAGCAGTAGCAGTAAAAGCTGCAATGCTGATTTTCGTTCCCGGTGGTTTTGATTTGAGTAGTGCCGGCCGCACCGCCCCTAATCTGCGATAAGCTGGACGAAATGTATCTCCCCACTGTACTAAACAATGGGCTTCATCTAATATCAACCCGTTGATTTGTAATTGGGGGTGACGCAATCTTTCCCAAACTGGCGCACTCAATAAAGTCTCTGGTGATAAATACAGTAACCTTAGTTGTTGTCTTTCCAAAGCTTGTAGTGTTGCACGGCGTTGGTATGACGGTAACTCACTATGTAAAAGAGCCGCTTTTTGTTGACATTGCAGTAGTTCTTGGACTTGATTTTCCATCAGTGCCACTAAAGGTGAAACTACTAAAGTCAAACCTGTTTGTAGCAGTGCAGGAAGTTGAAAACAAATCGACTTTCCGCCACCTGTAGGCATAATAATCAACGCATCTTTTTGTGCTAATAAACTACGGACAATTTCTCCTTGTGGCGGACGAAAATCATCGTAACCCCAAATTTTTTGAAAGGCAGCGCGGACTTCTTGCCAAGATGTGTTTATGGGGTGATTCATGAGCAATTAGAGATGGGTATAATTCCGAATATACCTGCTACTATTAATCTCATGGCTCAGTAATTTTATCAGTTATTTTTTGCCAGCTAAATTAACGTGAGTCTCCAACGGAGGCGCACGTTAACCTATGTGACTACGGCTGTATAATCTCCCCCTGCTTCCCCAGCAATGAAATCTTTTTACTTGGAAGCGCCCCACGGGCGGCGCACCACCCGCTAAGAATGAAAGAAACAAAATTCTTTCCCTGTGTTTTTACTCAGCACTCAGCACTCAGCACTCAGAAATCCCTATCTTGGTACTGGCACTTGATTAATTACCGCCGCAATTACCCCATCAATTTGTAAACCATCTAGCATCGCTTCTGGTTTGAGAATGAGGCGATGACGCAGCAACGGCGATGCTACCGCTTTGACATCATCTGGTGTCACAAAATCCCTTCCAGCTAACCATGCGGCTGCTTGAGATGTCTGCAACCAAGCACCAGCAGCGCGAGGCGATGCACCCAAGGTTAAATCGGGATGTTGACGCGATGTTCTCACCAACGTTAAGAGATAATCAATAATTGCTTCCGATACCTGAACTGCTTTCACTGCTTGCCTTGCCTGCAAAATATCAGCTACCGTTGCTACTGGTTCCAGACTACTAATATCCCAGCGTCGCGCTGCAAACCCCGCCTGACGATTGAGTAACATTTGCTTTTCAGCAGCTTGATCGGGGTAATCTACCACCAGCTTGAATAAAAACCTGTCTAGCTGTGCTTCTGGTAAGGGATAAGTCCCCTCAAACTCCAAGGGGTTTTGCGTTGCAATCACCCAAAACAACTCTGGTAAAGGTAAACTTTCACCATCTAGCGTGACTTGCATTTCTTCCATAGCTTCCAGCAGCGCCGCTTGTGTCTTGGGGGGAGTGCGGTTAATTTCGTCTGCTAGTAGCACTTCGGTAAATACTGGCCCTTTTTTCAGGGTGAAATTACGGCTATTCAAGTCAAAAATATTTGTCCCCGTAATATCTGATGGTAAGACATCCGGCGTGAGTTGAATCCGGCGAAACTCACCCTGGATAAACTGCGCTAAAAGTTTTACCAGGAGGGTTTTACCAGTTCCCGGTACTCCTTCTAAGATGATGTGTCCACCTGCTAACAGCCCTACTAGTAGCTGCTGTATGAGGCTGGATTGTCCTACTATTACTTTGTTAAGCCTCTGACCAAGGCGAATTAAGACAGGATGGGTTTCGCTCATTATTCTTTAAATAACTTATACAAAGGTGCAAAGCAACTTAAACACGCAATGCACAATTTTAAACAATTAATTTTTAATTACCCTTAGGGTGCGCCATTTTCCCAACCAGCTTAACAGGTCTCGTTCACTGATGGGTTGTTTTCGGGTTTGTAACTTTAATACCGCATCTAGTTCTGCTGCACTAGTGCCTGTTTTTTCTATCCAATGCTTCAGGAGAATTTGCCTCTCTAGCGGTACTTGCCCTAATCCCAAGGCTTTTTGTAGTTGTAGTTGTTCTGCTTTACCCACCATCTCCACAACAAAGTCGCTGGATTCAGCTTTTTGTAATACTCCCGCCAAAGCTAGGATATACGCCTCACTGTTATCTACAACTGGTGTATCTAAAGTTACTGGCTTCCCGAAGCGGCGATTTTGAGACCAAATTAGCACCAATAGTAAAACGCCTAATTGTACGATGACTGGGAATACAGGAGTTTGAGCAAAATAACTAAATAAGTCGGCTTTACCTTCACTCTGCTGGATATCAGCATCTTTGTAACCGTGGATATATTCATCTACAAGCAATTTATGATTTTTTTGATTAACTAAGTTAGCTAGATATGAGAAATTACTTAAATTATTTTGGTAGGCGTTAGCGGCTAAATGGGGAGTGGTAGAAAAAATTACTTTGCCTTGTTTGTGCTGTTCTTCCCAAACAACGCCCCCAAAACGATCGCCTAACGAAATTTGCTGTGGCTCAGCTTTTTGGTAACGTCTGCGTGTAGCAATTCTGACGCTACCAATAGGCGATCGCTGCATGGTGATAAAGTTGGCTGCACTCACCCGCGATCGCACACCTAAAATTACTAAAGTATTGCCTTTTTCTACCCATTCTCGCTCTTGCGGGAACAAACTAGGTTCTCTCAGGTAGCTATTCACTTGTAAGAGGGTAACTGGGTTATTATCATCCCCAAGATTACCAAAAGGCTTTTGCCAACGTTGGATAGTCACACCTTGCTGTTGCATGTAAGCATACCACGCACCATAGCCATCGGCCGCCTTGCTATACGTGGAACCACTGTAAATTTGCATATTGGGGGCAGATATAAAACTCAGTAAAATTATTACCCCTAAAGCGATCGCTCCCAGCCAAGCAGTCCGATTTGAGCGTTTCATTTCTGGCAAATCTCCCGATACGCTTGCTGACACTGCTGATAATTTTCTGGCAAAATTTCCGCATTGCCAAAACACAATCGCTCGTGAGTCGTAATTAAAGTTTCATAAGGCTGGATCAAACTTACAGATGAGCGCAGCAATCGCAGATATTCGCCATCTGTGCGGCTAAATTGATGAGGGATGACCTGAGTATCATGTAAGTGCTGCAATATTGCTGAATATAGACAACGACAGGCCTCACGGTAATTGCCCTGACGGTAAAGTGCTTGCGATCGCTCCCACCAAACTGCTACAGATAAATCACTAACATGGGTTTTTCCCCCAGCATTGTCGAAACTACCACGCCCAGCCAGCCATGAATAGACATAGGGACTAAATTCTCGCCACAAACGCCAACCCACCACAACCAAAAATAAGCCCAGTACCAGCCAAAACAGGAATTTCAGCAAATCAACTAGCCAAGGACTAATTGACCCAGGAGACAATTCTGGCAGCACCTGTTGAAAGCGGTAAGACTGGTATTCTAACCATTCTCCTACTTGTTGTTGGAATTGAGACAGCTGCCAACTCCAGCTAGTTGTTTCAAAGGTATCTGTGGACATAGGGGGTGAGTGGGAATTAAGGAGATGGGGTTAATCTAATTTTTGTCTAATTTTGCTATTTTGTAGCATTATCCAACCAACCACTACAAGCAGCATGCCGGACAATAAAAATGCCAAATCCCAAGCTAACTGATTTGGCCCTGGTTTCACATGGTGAATACCGAGAATTTGGTGGTCAATCAGTCCTTCAACGAAATTGAATAACCCAGCACCAATAAGTAAAGAACCCACAAAGGTGCCATTCGACCAGGGAACATCTTCTCGACCTCCAGCCCGCCACAGTAACCCTACCCCTACCACTGTCAAGACCCAATCCAAAGCATGAAATAAGCCATCCCAGACCATATTTAAATCTATGTTAGAAACGGTTTTTAGAGGTCGAATGTTACTTAACATATGATGCCATTGCAGAATCTGATGCAACAGGATGCCATCAACAAATCCTCCCAGCCCCAATCCAAGGAAAATCCCGGCAATAATCAGTGGCATCCGCCGATGGGAAATCTCACTCTTCGCCTCCATTGTCAACCTCATAGACAGGCTTTTCTAGCACGATAGAATTTTTGTCCAAGTAATACTTCTGTCTTGAGGCGAGTACTAGCTTTCAGCCTAAAGTTAACGACTTCCTGCTAGCATCTACAGGCATCATAGAAATTGAGATATATAAAGAGCAATTTTCAAATGACAATATACTTTTACAAAGTCTGGCAACCTTATGGCTGTTTTTCTAACTTTTCTCGCCACGGCATCCAAATTCAAGGTACTTACTGGTCAACGGTGGAGCATTATTATCAAGCACAAAAGTTTGTAGGTAGTGTAGATGCAGTCATCATACCTGTGATCCAAGCTGCCAAAACTCCGGAAGAAGCTGCTGCTTTAGGGCGCTGCTGCACTCGCCAACTCCGTCCAGACTGGGAGGTGGTCAAAACTAAAATTATGCAAGCAGCCGTACTCAAAAAGTTTCTCGCTCATGAGGATATTAGAGATATTCTACTCACCACAGGCAATGAGATACTGGTAGAAAATTCGCCAACTGATTATTTCTGGGGTTGTGGTGCCGATAAGACTGGTCAAAACCATCTTGGCAAAATCCTCATGGCTGTGCGTGAAGAGATTCGCCAATCACGACTTTTTTCAGTAATTTCCGGTGAGTCTAAGTATGATTAATTATAAGTAATAAAATATTTGTGGTGACAGGGGAATGATAAAATTCCCCTAAATAAAAAATTTATAGCAATTAGCTAAGTAAGTTTACTTAGTTAATTACTGTAAATTATTAAAGATTTATAAAAAACTTTTTTAATATAAGAACATTATTTGAATTTTTCGATTTTGCCTAGTTTTACTCTATGCATCTCAATCTTGAAAAGATAGAATTAAGTCTTAATTAATTAACCTTTTCTTAATCTTAAACTCTTGAAAAATCAGCCTTACCAGTGGTAATTACTGCCGAACAAAGGTTTTCAAAAAGTTTTATATCCTGATTTTAGGTGTAATCAGCAATGACATTTACTGATGAATCCAGTAATTCGCAGCCAATATTCAACCAGGAAAATTTATTGCATCGGATCACAAATCGAATTAGGCGATCGCTCGAACTGCAAGAGATCCTAGCAGCTACCGTTGCCGAAGTGCGTTTATATTTGGCTACAGACCGAGTAATGGTGTATCGCTTCGACGCTGATGGTAGCGGTGAAGTTATAGCCGAATCTATTCATGAGCAGCGTTTGCCATCGCTATTGGGGCTACACTTCCCAGCAGATGATATTCCCCAAGCAGCCAGAGAAATGTTTTTGGTAGTGCGGCAACGTTCGATAGTGGATGTAGCTAGTGGGAAGATAGGACTATCACCGCTCAAGTCAAAAGAAACTGGCCAATATCTACAAACAGAAAATATCAACTATCGGCAAGTAGACCCATGCCATATTCAATACTTAAAGGCAATGGGTGTCCAGTCTTCGCTGGTAGTGCCAATTTTACATCAAGACCCAGGAGGGACATCAGTAAAGCGGCAATTATGGGGATTGTTGGTATCCCATCACAGCCAACCGCGAACGGTTTTGAAGCGGGAACTCAGAATAGTACAACAAGTTGCCGATCAGGTGGCGATCGCGATCGCTCAAAGTAACTTACTCACCGAAGCCCGCGCCCAGCAAGAGCGAGAAGCCACCATCAACCGAGTAACCACGCTGTTGCATCAACTACCCACAATTCAATTACAGCAGGCGCTAGAAGCTGTTATTACTAGTTTCGATGGAGTAGGTGGGAGAATTTACGTTGATTACAGTGGGGAAGTATATACATCAGGTGAACAACCACAACTGCCCTATGAGTTAAAAAATAGTCTGATTGAACAGCATCCCGTTTGGCAAAACTGGATAGCGGAGTTTAAACCAGGTAATATTGGGGCAATTACTGACCTCTACAAAGAACCACGTTTGCAAGTTTTGGCTGCTGCTTTCCAAGCGACTGCGATTCGTGGACTTTTAGTCATTCCTCTACACGATCGCCAAAATTTTATTGGTGTGATCAGTATTTTTCGCCCCGCATTTGACCACGAAATTTTGTGGGCAGGAAAACACGATCAAAATCAGCGTCAACAATTACCCCGGCTTTCCTTTGAAGTTTGGCGAGAACAAAGAAAAGGGCAAGCGCCACAGTGGCAACCTGAAGAAATTTCCCTAGGGCAAGCTTTGTGCTATCACTTCTCAATGGCAATTTACCAGCAGCAAATGTACCAACAGGTGCAGACACTGAATACCAACTTAGAATACCGGGTACAAGAGCAAACTGCTGAACTAGAAAAATCGTTACTGCTAACCAAAGCCATCAAGCAAGTTACAGACCAGATCCGTAGTACCTTAGACTTGAAAGCCACCTTGCAAGCACTAGTCCGGGAAGTCCGTCCCTTGCTAAATTCAGACCGGGTACTGATTTACCAAATGTTGGGTGAATCTGGCGGTGAGGTAATTGTGGAAGAAATCAATGGCGACTGGAGGTCTGTTTTAGGCATGAAAGCACCACTACCATGCTTTCCTGATGAGTCGGCTCGTCTGTATTTTCGGGGCAGAATCAGGGCAATTGATAATGTGTCAACGGAAACTTTAAGTGCTTGTCATCGGGAGTTTTTGCAGAATTTGCAAGTACAAGCCAACTTAATTGTACCTATTAATATGGGTGCATATATCTGGGGATTACTTGTGGCTCATCAATGTGATAGTCCTAGAAATTGGCAGGATGCAGAAATTGATTTACTGCAACAGCTAGCAGATCAGGCGGCGATCGCCATTCAGCAAGCCCAACTCTACGAACAAAGTTGTGCCGCCGAAACGGAAGCCAGGGCTAAAGCGGCACAATTAGAACATACTTTGTCTGAACTGCGAGAAACACAGGCAAAATTGATTCATACCGAAAAAATGTCCAGTTTAGGACAGTTAGTGGCAGGTGTCGCCCACGAAATCAACAACCCAGTTAACTTTATCTACGGCAACCTGTCCCACACTAGTAACTACACTCAACAACTGCTGGAATTGTTAGAGCTATACAAATTACATTATCCCTACCCAAATAATGAAATTCGCTTATTAATTGAAGCGATTGATTTAGAATTTCTGCTAGAAGACTTACCAAAAACCATATCTTCAATGCAAATTGGAGCCGATCGCATCCGCTCTATAGTATTGTCATTACGCAACTTTTCGCGTTTAGATGAGGCTGAAAACAAGGCTGTTGACCTGCATGAAGGCATAGACAATACTTTATTAATTTTGCAACATCGACTAAAATCCAGTGTCAACCTGACTGGCATTGAAATAATTAAAGACTATGGCAATTTGCCACGTGTAGAATGCTATGCCGGTCAGATGAATCAGGTATTTATGAATATTCTCAGTAATGCTATTGATGCCTTGGAGAATCAAAGAACAGCCGCAGAGGTTCAGGATAATCTTCCCTTACCCACTATCTGGATTTCTACTAAAGTTTCAACAGATAAATCTCGGCTGCTAATTTGCATTGCTGACAATGGACCTGGAATGACTGAGGAAGTGAAAAAGCAAATTTTTGACCCGTTTTTCACTACCAAGACAGTGGGTAAGGGCACAGGACTAGGACTAGCAATCAGCTACCAAATTGTTGTGGAGAAACATGGTGGAGTCATGGAATGTACTTCAGAACCAGGCAAAGGTACAGAATTCTGGATTGAAATGCCTATCAACAACCTAAGTACAATTGATAATTTTCAAAACTTAAATAATGGCTGAGTTATTACTTCGGGAATAAATTATTCCTATGTAGCTTTTTCAGTAAACCAGCATAATCAAACCCAACTATGTAAAGAAAGATGAACAGGCTAAAACCCTTATCTCTCCTGCCTCCTGCTTTCTGTCTCCTACCTTATCCCCACTACACATATTTACGCTGACTAACTTATGTTATTCTCTAAATTGGTGAATAGCAGTAATTTTCATGGTTAAAAAAAATACTAATACCAATTTCAATCTACCCAAAGAAGTCCTATTTTATGGTCGAACTTTGCCAGAGTATCTGAAAATGTTTGATTTAGATTTATCTATCTGGAAAGATAGCAAAGTTTTGGACTGTCCTGCTGGACCAGCTTCTTTTGTCGAGGAAGCTAGACAAAGAGGATTAGATGTTGTTGGTTGTGATCCTGCTTATACTGATGAATTACAATTAATGATCAACAAGGGAAATTTAGATATTGATGAGACTATAAAATTCTCTTCGCAATATTTACAATTATTTAGTCAAAAATTTTATGTGTCATTGGAAGATATGAGAAAGTATGCAGAATCAGCATTAAAAAGCTTTATTAGTTCCTATGTTGTGGGAAAAGAAAAAAAATATTACATCCAAGCATCTTTGCCAAATCTACCTTTTTTAAACCAAAGTTTTGATTTAGTTTTAAGTGGCAATTTTCTATTCATATACAGTGATTTATTTAATAAAAACCTGCAAAGTTTTGATTATCAATTTCATAAAAAAGCAGTTTTAGAGTTACTACGTGTGTGTAGAAAAGAAGTCAGAATTTTTCCAGTTCCTTGTATTCAAGGAGAACTTCATAAGTATGTGAAAAATTTATTGGCAGATTTAGACACACAGGAATTGGTTGCGGAGCTTACACCAGTAGAGTATGAAGTATTTAAAGGTGGTAACCTGATGTTGCGTTTAATAAAACGCAATAATTGATTGTTGAGAAATATAAAAGTCTAGTAATAGTCTATACAGGCAAAGACACCTGTTTAACAGTAGTACAGCCATGAACTGAGACGAAAACATAGAAGCTAGCTGAAATCAATCATCAAGGCATTTATCTGGGGAGTTAACTTCAAGATAGATTTACTTTTATTAGCATTAAAAGTAAAGTTTAGTTGCAAAAAAATCCCACATTCAATTACAGATGCTAATCTAATAATTGAAGCTACAAAGCTTCCCTGGCAGATGCAACAGCTAAATTAGTAATACACTAAGAGGTAAAAGACGCTGTTTAATTTATTTCTGTCTCGTTCAAACCCAACAACACCCAACGCGAACGCTGATATTTCCTCAAAATTTGAAAATCAGGGGGCGCTGTAACTGGTTTTCATTGCTTGTTTGTGGTGATGAAAGTTAATTACATCCCTGGCTAGAATAAACAAGGGTGAGGAAATTATTAAAGTTAGTAGAAGCTTGGGTGTTGTTGTTTTGAGGGGTGCGACCGAGTGTAAGACTAAATTAAGCTCTGAAACTTCCAGTTTTTACCAGAAAGTTGTTTGAGAAATCGCCAATAATGCTACTTATCCCAATTTGGTGTAAGCTGATACGAAGTGGAATAGCAAGAGACATTTGAAATAGCCCCTTATGTCAATTATTGCGCTCAGAGCATGGTATCTTCAAGATTATGAGCCGATTGCAGAACTGGAAAAGCGTCCGCCAGACATTCGCCTCAGTAAAAAAAGCCTGCTGAAATCAGCATTAAGAGCGGACTTTCTAGAAGACAGTGACAAAGTTAGGCAATCAACATGGTTTGGGCGCTATCTGGAAGGGGAAGATATTGAATTTTATATTGAAGGTAGTGGTGGCTATTGCGTAGCTAACATTGACTTAATTAGTCATGAAATTTATTTCACAAAACAGGCACTACTAGCACAGTTAGAACCAACGATTTTTTTATCCTCTCAAACTGAGTATGCAGTAGCGAGTGATGCCTTGCGGGAGGAATTACAAAAAAGTTTGGCCGAGTTGAACTTGCGATCGCGTCTTCCTTTAGCATTAGTAGAATCTCATCGTCCTAGCGATGCTCCTATTAGACTCAGCCGTGCCATCATGCGAAAAATCCGTAAGAGTTTGTTGTTTATCGCAGACACTACACCCATTGCTAATATTGCAGGCAAAGAAACTAGCCAATTGATCCCCAGTCCCAATGTCTGTGTAGAAATTGGCTATGCCATTCAAAGTAAGCGTTCAGAACAAATTTTGTTAGGGCACATGCAACACCCAGACTTCGAGGGGAAATTTCCCTTCGATTTGCCCACACAGCAAATTTTACAATTTCAAGACAGCGCAGAACTGAATAAAATACTCACTGGGGCGATTGAAAATCAATTAGCACGATTTAAATTATTTTTTTGAAACCAAGATTTGCCATAAATAGAAGCAGGCTTGGTTATAGCAAAAAACAGGCGGGAAAATCTTTTGGTGTCCGGGTTGGATGATTAGTTTATACCCTGGCTATGTGGTAACTGCCATACTTGATAAAGCCCTATTATGACTCAATACAGTTCGGTGAAGGCTAAAAACTAATCTTACTGTAGGTTAGTTTGAGGAACTTAGACACGCCCAGCGCGGCTGAACGCAGGGTAAACCAACATCCACAAGACTTTGTTATTGTCGGGTTTCACTGCGTTCTATTTAACCTACCATTCTCTTAACCGAAAGGTATTGTATTATGACTTACCACATTATTAAGAATTTGACGGAAAACCAGATTGCAGAACTAGTAGATTTGTACAAAAACGAATTTTGGAGTAAAAAACGTACATCTCAAGATGTTGCCAAGATGCTAACCGCATCCGATATTATTATTGGTTTGGTAGATGACAGCGAACAATTAATTGGTTTTACTCGCGTTCTGACTGATTTTGTCTATAGAGCGACTATTTACGATGTGATTATTAAGCCTACCCATAGAAATCTCGGGCTTGGTGCTAAGTTGGTGGATGCAATTATTCATCATCCCCGAATACGCACTGTTGAGAATATTGCACTGTACTGTTTACCAGAGATGATCCCGTTTTATCAACGCTGGGGCTTCACAAATGAAACAGGAGGAATTCAGTTGATGTTCCGATATAACCAATTTGTTCAGGAAGTTAACCATGATTATCAACCCTAAAAATGTCCCCAGTCGAAGAACTTCAAACTACCCTGACGAATTTAAGCCTCTCGTGATGGGGAGAGCAAAACAAGCTTTAGGAAATGCGGCTGGATTGAAAAATTTTGGTGTTAACTTAGTGACGCTAGCGCCGGGAAGTTGTTCTGCTCTCAGACATTGGCACACCAAACAAGATGAGTTTATTTATGTCATAGAAGGGGAAGTGACACTAATTACTAATGCAGGAGCGCAAATCCTCACCCCAGGAATGATGGCAGGTTTTCCCTCTGGCGAGGAAGATGGACACCAACTGGTGAATCGTTCCTCTGGAGTGGTAGTTTATTTAGAAATTGGGGATAGAACCCCCGAAGATGAGGTTTACTATCCAGATGATGACCTAATTGCTAAAGCTAGTACTGATGGGCATCACATTTTCACACACAAAGATGGTGCTTTGTATGAAATTTAACGCCTAATTGAAATCCCGAAAATAAAGCTATGTCTAGCAAATGTCTTGAAGAAATATACAATTTTCTCAATATATCAGATGTAATTGCCACATCTGGACAACCAACCGCAAAACAGTTAGTAAGAATTAGTGAATCAGGATTTCAAGTAATTATCAATTTGGCATTGCCAACATCAGACAATGCTTTACCCAATGAACAAGAAATTGTGGAATCTCAAAGTATGGAATATATACATATTCCTGTAGTTTGGGAACAACCAACCATTGAAGATGTAACAGAGTTTTTTCGCGTTATGGAAGCAAACGCCAATAAAAAAATCTTTGTCCACTGTGCTGCTAACATGAGAGTCTCAGCCTTTATGTATCTTTATCGCCGCCTTTATCAAGGGATAAATGATGAAGATGCCAAAAAAGACTTACATCGAATTTGGATGCCTAATAAAATCTGGAATAAATTTATTCAAGAAGTACTAGAAACTTATCCACCAATCAAGAAGGACTATCTACAGCAATCTGAAATCAATGGTGAACTCTACCCTCATTACCACACTCTATGTCAATCCTACACAAGGGAATGATACCAATGTTGGTTCTCGGTCGAGTCCGTTTAAAAGTATCACCCGTGCTTTAAAAGTAGACAAACCCCCAGCAATTATTCAGTTAGCATCTGGAACTTACAGTGTCGCCAGTGGAGAAGTGTTTCCACTGATGATTCCTAAGCAAGTGACAGTAATAGGTAACGAAAATAACAAAGGTGCCGGAATTGTGATTTCCGGGAGTGGCGAATTTCACAGTCCCAGTTTTGGGATGCAAAACGCCACAATGCTGTTGCTAGGGGATGCAAGTCTCTTGGGTGTAACTATTACTAACCCTGTAGCTAAAGGAACAGGCGTTTGGATTGAATCGGCAACATGTAGAGCAGCTAATAATACCTTCTTGAAGTGCGGACGGGAAGGTGTGTTTGTCACGGGTACAGCTAAACCCGTAATTGTGGATAACGTGTTTGTGCAAAACGCTGCTAGTGGCTTAATGATGGCGCGTAATAGCAAAGGAGAAGTGCTGCGGAATGTATTTCAAAAAAATCCTTTGGGTATAGCAATTAGTGATTTTGCTGCCCCTTTGTTAGCTAATAACACAATATCAGATAACCGCTCAGCGATCGCGCTTTCTCGCAACGCTAGGCCTGTACTGCGCCATAATTTGATTACCAAAAATACCCAAGGGGGAATGTTGGTAAATGGCAGCGCAGTACCTGATTTAGGTAATAGCCAAGATGCGGCTGGCAACATTTTTCGTGATAATGGCGACTTTGATTTACACAATACTACATCACAGCAGCTAGTTTCAGTAGGTAACCAGTTGAATCCGACTCAGGTGAAGGGAAGAGTTGATTTTATCGTGGCTCAAGAAGATCATCCCCGACCAATTTCCGGTAAAACTAGTTTTTCTGACCTGGCTGGACATTGGGCTGTGGATTTTGTCGAAGCGTTAGTAAGTAAAGGTGCAATTAGCGGTTTTCCCGATGGCACTTTTAAACCAGATGCGCCCATCACTCGCGCTCAATACGCTGCTGTGATTGCCAAGACTTTTCAGTTACCAGTTATCAATAAAAATAGTAAATTTACGGATGTAAAACCAGATTTTTGGGCAGCATCAGCCATTTTTAAAACTGCGGAAATGGGCTTTATTAGTGGCTTTCCCGATGGGACATTTCGCGCCGGGCAAAATTTGACGAAGGTGCAAGCCATAGTATCTATTGTGAATGGGTTACAGCTAACAGGCGGCAATCCCCATGTGTTAAACGTATACCGCGATCGCGCACAAATTCCTAGTTATGCCATTAATGCTGTGGCAATTGCCACCCAAAAACTGCTGGTAGTAAATTATCCCCAACCTGAACAACTAGAACCTCTACGAGACATTACTCGCGCTGAAGTAGCAGCATTAATTTATCAAGCATTAGTAGCTGCTAGCCAAGAAAAAGCGATCGCCTCACCTTACATTATTAGCCCCGATGTCGATATTCCCTCGTTTACCGATATTATGGGGCATTGGGCAGAACCATTTATTCGGGGATTAGCCAGCATGAATTTAACTCATGGTTTCGCAGATGGCAGCTACCAGCCAAATAAACCCATGACTCGCGCCCAATATGCAGCTTTAGTAGCCGTGGCTTTTAATCCCACTGCCAAACGTCCAGCACCCGATTTTACAGATGTACCCCAGGATTTTTGGGCTTATAACGCCTTACAAATCGCCGCTAGCGGTGGCTTTGTCAGTGGATTTGGCGATCGCACTTTCCGCCCTGATCAAAATGTGCAAAAGTTACAAGTAATTGTTTCTTTAGTTAACGGACTTGCTTTATCAACATCTGATCACAACACTGCACTCACCTACAGAGATAGTCACACCATTCCCGATTACGCCCGTCAGGCAGTTGTAACTGCTACACAACAAAGAATTGTGGTTAATTATCCTGATCCTCAACAACTTTTGCCTACGCGAGAAGCAACCCGCGCCGAAGTAGCTGCAATGGTTTATCAAGCATTAGTTGCTATCCAGCGAACGCCAACTATTAATTCACCCTATATTGTTTCGACAGTCAGCAATTGACCAAGTAAAATGAAAAACACTGCTTATCAACCTGGAAACTCTTGGTAACCAATCCTATAGCTAAAAACACGTTAGGCTATGAGCGTTGGGTAGATAATTTATACCCAACGCCTGAAGCCAATAGTCCTATGTTAACAACAGCCGCGCAAACATCTGCTGACTTGGCAATTGCCCTATTAATTCACTACAGTTTTGACCTCAGTGGGTATACCGCCAGTGAGTTAGTTAACCGTTGGCAAACCCAATACCCCATTAATTGGCTGCACCTGGCAGTAGTTGAGGCGCTGTATCAAGGTCGCTATAAAGGAATTTCAGTACAGCAAATATTAGCATTTTGGCAACGACGAGGCCAGGCAATTTATCATTTCAATATGGAATTTGAACGCTTGATTTGTAGCAAATTTCCCGAAAGTTTAACCGAACTAGCAGCGCCAGTACTTCCTTCTATCAAGCAACAAATCATCGATCAGCCAGTCATGAATTCTCCATCATCACCAATGACAGCAAATTCCGCACCTGTTGAGGTTGATAATGGATATGGTCATCAAACGGCGACCTTAGAAATGACAAATGCAGAAGCAGAAACGTCGGTAGAAAATATTTTAGCGTCTTCAACTCTCAATCCCGTTGCCTCTGGTGCTAAAACAAAGCTGAACTTACAAGGTAATCTTCCCAGACATTCCCCATCACCAAAACCTCACAAACAGCCAAAACTACTGCCACCATCTGCCAATCATCCCCCAATTGGGCAATTTACACCAGCAACAAGCGATCGCTCTGATTCATTCACATCAAAACTCAAAGCCATGTCCAGCGAAAAGCGACAACACGTCTACCTCCAAGAGGAATTCAATGCTCAAAATAACTCAGAAATCTATTAAGAAATTGAGATTTTGGTGACTCTGATAAGAAGCTCTCAAGTATTGATATTTAGTAATGCTAAACAAAATTTGTGTGAGTTATTTTAGAAGTTTGATTTTTGCAGAGACAATCTGCTGAAAATATGATTTGAGCATATTTAATCTGGTTTTTAGACTGACAACATTTAACTTGATCAAACTTGAATTTCAAAATATTGATTACATAAACACTTTCTTGCTATAATAAGTGTTGCAGATAAAGTCAAATCCTTTTGTAGAGCTTAACATTCCGATGAAGAATAATCACAATAATTCTCTTTTTGACAAAATGGCTCGCTGGGTCAATAACCCTGCCCAAAAGGCTAATGAAGAAGAGTGTTTAAAAAAAGCGCATTCTGCTAAAGAAGAGGTAACTCATATCTTAGAAGGGCAAAGAGAACTTCAAGCTATCGGTATAGCTGCTTGCGGTCGAGGTTATACCATTGAAGTTAATCTTTCTTCACCTTTACCGAAAGAAGTTGCTAGAAAGCTTCCTAAAAAAGTTGCAGGAGTGCCTGTAAACACTGAAATTGTAGGGGCAATTATAATTTAGCACAGCATGAATTCCGCTCAAAACTTTAATATACGTCTTTTATTAAAAAGCCTGGAGTTCATCCAGGCTTTATGCTTTGTAATATAAGTTTTTTTAAACTTTTGCTAAACTTAAAGTTTTCTGAAATACAACTTAAAAAAGTAGCCGTCTTCAGAAGAAGCTGGTAAGAGAAGGAGTTTAGCCCATTTACCTACTCAGGAAGGAAGCGCTTTTCTGCCTCAGAGACTAAAAAAATATGTTTTTATCAAAAAATGCTTATATATAATTTAACACATAAAGAATATATGGGAATATACTGAAAATATGTAAAATTTAAGGAAATAAGTTAAAATCCCTGATTTATTGAGACTTCGGCATGACTATAGCTGAAGTCTGATTAGCTTAATTGAATAATGTCTATGTTAAGCATGTATAAATCTCATGAAAATAATGCATTTAAAGAGGCTGTAAAGCTCAGAAATGAAGCTAGTAGCATTTTATGGGACAGTTTAGAGCGTGCATACCCTTTTGCTGCACCTGCTGATGAAAATAGAGATTCATTTCATGTGCCAGTTTTAGGAATTCGCCAAAGTAGCAAGCAAGATTATCAGATTGCTGTACACATAGCAGAAGAGCGTGATAGAAAGATTATTGCTCCGATTTTTAGCAAGATTCCTGAAGAAAGCATAGATATTCAAGTTACAGGCCCTGTATTACCCTATGGTTACCAGGTGTGTTTTGGTGCGGCGATATCTCACTGTGATCCTATTGCTGCTCAGCAATTTGTAGGAACATTAGGTTGTTTTGTCAAAAAGCGTGGACATTCAGACTTATTCATATTAAGTAATAATCATGTTCTAGCCAACTTGAATAAAGGTCAACGGGGAAAGGATGCCGTTTTTCTTCATCAACTAGTCATGCAAGACGCAGAACAGCTAAATAAAAAACCAGAAGAAAGAAATGCGAGTTTTCCAAAAAATAAGTTTTTACAGAAACTACTATCCTTCCTACCTCCTAAAATTTTAACTTCTCCTTTCAGTGACCATATATTTTTTAGAGAAGAAAATAGAACTACTATTAATGAAATTGGTATTTTAATTGATTTTATTGAACTTAAGGCTAACAGCATTAATTTAGTTGATGCAGCTATTGCCAAAATTAATGATTTATCTTTAGTAAAATTAAACGAAATCCAGGGAGTAGGCCGGCTAAAAGGATTTCACAATAAAGATAATATAAACAAAGTATCCAAAGACCTAAAATTTACTAAGATAGGACGTAGAACTGGGCAAACATGGGGAAAAATAGCTCTGATGAATGCCGATCTCACCTTAAACTATGATGAAAATTTGTTAGGTTGCCGATTTCCTGACATCATTGCATTTGAAGGCATAGGAAATAAACCGTTTAGTCTTAAAGGAGACAGTGGTTCACTAATCATAGATGAAAATGGTTATGCTCTAGCTCTCCTCATTGCAGGTACTCTCAAAGGAGGAAACAATGGTCTAGGAATTACTTATGGTATTCCCATTAGTACAGTCTTAAGTGAGATGGATATTGATTTAGTACTAGATAATGGAATATCGCAAATTTCTTAGTACATGATTTCACAAGTTTGTAGCGAAAAAAATTGCCTTGATTAAACCTTGGCGTTACTCTGCGCTAACCTTGGCGCGACGAACGGGGGGAACCCCCGCAACGCGCTGCCTCTCCTTTGCGTTTAAATTTCCACCCTCAATTCGCCATAAATTTATCCTAAAGTTGTACTTAGAAACATCAACTGCTAATAAAAGCCCGACAACAAGAAACTTTTCAGCCTGTTTCTCTACATATCAACCTTCAATAATAGGCACTATAAATGTGAAACTGGGAAGCAGTAATGCTCCATAGTAATGCCTATACCAATCTAAATTTTCAAAAATTCCCCCTAATGCAAATACCCAAACAACAAATGCTAAAGTAGAAATCAGTAATTGTATTTTCTTCCTAACTTTAGTAACACGCCACAGGTAGATTGGTGTAGATATAATTAATAAGATAAAAATAATCCATAGCAGAGTCTGGATCGATTGCTGGTCTGCTACGGAAGACTTCAAAATATTATCAAGTGTAAAATACAAAGCTACAACTTCAGTGGGAATATATTTAAGTAACTTGGATTGATAATCATCTCTTTCTGGAATTGATAGGTTGTCAATAGCTCCTGCATATGGTTCAACATTCTTTTGGATATTTTGAATATCTCGCTTTGTGATCACCTCTCGTTTCATATAAACCTCTTATTCATAGTTATTTTGGGTAAGTGCCGCGCATTCTTTGTGCAGGTTAGCTTATCCCCTGTGATACTCTCAGAGAGATAAGCCAACTTTTTCTTGATTAATTCAACGGCTCAACGATAGTTTTTAAACCATTACTATTGAGTACTTTTAGCATTTCGTCGGCATTACGGCGATCGCTAAAAACACCCACTTGCATAACTCTGCGACCTTGCCAGATGGTAGCAAATGCACCAGGGGCTAAGGTTCGCACTATGTCTCGTTCCCGATCAGTTGCGACATTAACTACCACGCGGTAACGCACACCCTGCTGAACTCTGGCAGTATGAGTTGGCGGTACTGGCGCTTTTTGCAGGTTGCGAGTGTTGCCATTGGGAGCTGGTAAGAGTACTGATTCACCAAAGGGAGGGTCTGCTGCTGTGGGCAATGATTGCTCTTGATTTAGTCCTCCAGGCGGTAATTGGGGGGCAACAAACTCAATTGTGTTGGGATTAATCCGGACATAATTCAGTTGTGGCAGATTCGGTCGCACATCTGGTAATGCAGTCACCCTTCCCCCAGAAGCGACTTGATTGTCTTCTCTAGCTGCCAAACTGCTGAGAACTGAAAACCCAGCAGTCCTGGGGGTCGGTGGTTTTTGTGGTGTATCGGCTAGTTGTCCTTGGTCTACAGGCTCATTAGTACTGGATACTCCGGGAGCAGCGAAGGTGATTTCTCCATTGGCGGGAATTTCCGAGATCACACTATTGGGTATTGAGTTATTAGCTATGGGGGCTGCTTGAGGATTGAAATCTACCTGACCAGCGATGCGATTTTTAGCTAGGGTATTACCAAAAGCAAAAATCATTTGCTTGGCAGCACTGGCATTAATGTCATAGCGAGTATTATTAACAAATTCATTACCGCCTGGTTCAGCTGCATTACCCAAATCTGGCATTGCTTGGGCGATCGCTACTAAACCATCTTCTTGACTACCTTGAATTAAATTATTGCGTAAAATTGGGCGAGCTTTGGCTTGGACTAAAATCCCAGACCGATTTTGCTGAATTTGATTACTAACTACAATAGGCGTGGCATTTTGAGTAACATTAATGCCAAAGCCCGTTTGTTCAAAGACATTTTCCCGCACTTCGGGCTGGGAATTACCGCCAATGGTGATGCCATTTGCCCCATTGCGATGAAAATGGTTTTTGCTAATTATCGGCGCACTGTTGCCAGCTATGGAAATTCCATCTTGAGTACTACCAGTAAATGTGTTTTCCGTGATGACTGGATTACTCGATTCAATCCACAAACCATAACCACGGGGATTAGGGTTTGTTACTGTCACCCCAGTTAACGCGGCTTGGTTTGCTCCGATGATGGTGACGTTTTGACCGCCAAAACTGCGGCTGAGGTATCCACCACCTCCTTGAATCGTCATCCCCTGTCCTTTGGTGCGAGTATCACCTTGAATAGAAACACCCGGTTTGAGCGCTAGGGGAAATACCTCTCCAGTTTCCGCACTATAAATGCCTGGGGAGAGCATAATTACTGTATTGGGGGCGGCTACTTGCAAAGCTTGGGTAATTGTCTTCAAAGGAGCGCCTTCACTACCATTACCCGTTGTGTCATCGGCGACACTTGGGTTAACAAATAACACGTTAACCTGAGACACTGTTCTCTCAGCCATTTGATGGGTTACGAATGGCATTTGAGCCATAACGCTGCCAAGGCTTATACTCAGTAACGTTGTACTTGCCACTCCCAGGCAAAGCGTGAATGAAAATATAGAACCTGGGGAAATTAGCTTTAGTCGTTGGATATCTGCTTTCAGATGTTTAGAACATACAATGGGGTGAATCAACTTTGTACCACTCCTTATCAGTAAAAATAAAGTTCTAACTTACAAACATCAAAAGTTAGTACCGCTAAATAGAGTTGAAAGTTTATTTGTGAGGTGCAATTTACAAAATAGCGTCAATCCTGGGATTAAGGCGTAAAATTGTAAAACTTCGTCATTCACAGTATTCCTCGCTTGACTTTGTCTAGTTTACCCATCAAATATGTCTTGATATTATTGAGTTGTTGAATTTTCTCATTCACTTGGGCAATTTTGTCTTGCATTATTTGAATTTTTTCGTCTTGAGAAAATTCACCATCTTGCCATGCGTTAATTCCTTGCTTGATCTCGCAGAGGGTAAAACCCAAGGCTTTTGCTTGAGTAATTAGGAGAAGCCGCTCAATTGTGGCATCACTGTAGTCTTTATAGCCACTTCGTGCTTTTCGTTGAGATGGCGAAACGAGGCCAATTTTTTCATAAAAACGAATCGTATCTCTTGAAAGCCCTGTTTTTTGAACAAGTTCACCAATCAACATATGACTTAACTGCAAAATTCCTAAAAGACTACTTGACAGTGGAGTATACTCCAGGGTTTAGCCTTTGTGAAGGTGTGAACTATGCAAAGCATGACAAATTATTTAGGAGTAGACCAATGATTAGATTGGCTCGTGTTTTTTCGCTTTTGATCGGTGGATTGACACTTATATGGCAGGGATGGGAGGTCGTTAATGGCAGATTATTCAACCAGTTTTTGATAGCAGATATCATTCTGGGCATTTTTATGATTATTGCTGCTGTGCTGCCAAATCGTTTTAAGTCGGTACTGACAATGCTGGTTGCGTACGCTTATTCAGGTGGAGTTTATATGGTTGCTACTACAGGCGGATTGCTTCTGTCTGAATACAACTTTGGGGCGTTCACGACAACTTTAGGGCTGTTTCCATGTATTATCTTTGTAATTTTGCTTAGTCGTTGGTTAGTTCAAAAAGCCTCAAAACCTATCTAAACCTTGCATGAATATAATAATCGTAGGGTATCTAGCCTGCCCAGAACAGGCAAGATGCCTATTCCACAAGAAAGTTACATGCACTACTTTAGCAGTGTCAATCAAGTAGATATCCCATTAAGCATTTAAAACCCACCTTCCGCACCCCCAAGTGTCACAAACGGAAATTACTGAGAGAAAAAAAGCAAGCAGGAATAAAAACAGACATATTTAGAAAAAAAAGGGGTTTGAGCAGCCATGAATCACCACAAA